>Ga0209579_10000024_pt1 | contig 424499 bp, 448 predicted proteins | sample Coa_R1_2_FD_187152 | JGI IMG/M metagenome (GOLD analysis project Ga0209579, IMG submission 187152) | Surface soil microbial communities from Centralia Pennsylvania, which are recovering from an underground coalmine fire - Coalmine... | ecosystem: Environmental > Terrestrial > Soil >... | reverse complement strand
TCGCCATCGGCGCGGCGCTGGCGAAGCGTGTCCGATCGGCGGCGCAGGCCGCCGAAGCTCACATCAAGGAACACGAGGGATGGGCGCCGCCCGCCTAGTTGTGAGTACTCGGCTCGGCTGCGCCAGTGCACCCTCTCGCCTGAGCCCTGAAGTGCCGAAGCCCGCGAACCGCGTGCGCAGTTCCCGGGCTTCGACGCGGATGAGCCTTTCATACTGGCCGGCCACCGTCAAGCAGCTACCGCGTCGTCGGGTGAGACGCCAGCTTTCTTTGGGGAGAGGAGCCCATGCACCCCGCGCCCGGCGAAACCGCGAAGCATCCGTCCGCGGACGCTTCGCGCCAAACCAGAGAACGCGCAGGCGAGCGGCCTTTCTTTGGGAGTCGGCGCACGCACCCCGCGCCGGAAACGGCCGAACTCTTCCGCCACCGGAAGAAATGAAGACCCTGCACAGAGGCATATTCCGAAGTGGACGAAGTTACCCCAACGGGCTTGGCTGGCTAAAGCGGTACGGCTGTAGTGCCGGTGACTGGTGGCCGTCGGATGCGGGGTGGTCGGGTCGTGTTTCTCGCTGACCCGGCTGGTGGCAGGATCCGTGGGTTGAGCGCTGAGCCTTCTTTGTTGATGCCTGGGCGGCGTCCGAGGCGTTCTCGGCGGCGAGCGCGGGGGGTCGTGTCGGTGTTGGTGGTCGTGGTGATTGCTGTTGCGACGGTGCTGGTTGTTTGGATCGCTGGCGGTTCGTCGCTGTCGGTGGGTTACGACGTCTCGGCTCCGCAGTGTTCGGGGTCGTATCCGTCTAGTCCGCTGTTTGGGATTGTGGGTGTGAACGGCGGTCTCGCAAATGACGCGAACCCGTGTTTGCGCGGAGAGCTGCGGTGGGCGCGCGCTGCGCGGGGACAGAAGCGCCCGAGCCAGCTGGCGCTGTCGTTGTACACCGTGACGGCGAATCCAGGCGGCTATCACGTCGCGGACTGGCCAAACGGCGGCACCACACCGACCTTCGGCCGCTGCAACGGCCTGCTGACCAACGCCTGTTCCTACGTCTATGGCCTGCGGCGCGCCGCCCACTCCTACCAGCTGGCCGCGGCCCTCGACGCGGACGCGGCACGGGCGGCACCGTGGTGGCTCGATGTGGAGCTCGGTTCGACCTGGGCCGGCACCTACGAACTCAACATCGCTGCACTCAAAGGCTTCATTGCCGGTCTTCGGCGTGGCGGCGCGACCGGGCCAATCGGGATCTACTCCACAAGCGCGCAGTGGAAGGACATCACGGGCCTGACGGCACAGACGACACAGGGAGCGTTCGGCCGGCAGCTGCCCGACTGGGTGGCCGGAGCCGAGACGACCACCCTCACGCAGGCGCGACAGAACTGCGCCAGCGGCGGCTTCACCGGCCTCGCGCCCGCGCTCGCGCAGTATCGGCTCGGCGCCTTCGACGCCGCCCTGCGCTGCGCCGCCACGCCCTGAAGAGCGAGGCGGCTTTCTTTGGCGATGGCCGGGCCCGCACCCGCGCCGGCGCCTGTGGACCGTCGACGTGTGGGGCGACAGTCGCTAGCGCGATAGGCCGACCGCACCCCGCCCCGACGAGGGATGCGCGTAAAGAAACGGAGCCTATGCCGTGTCATTGTCAGTAGATGGAAAGTCCCGCCGAGACGACCGAGCGCTTGGGGGAGGTCGAACAGATCTACCGGACGCGCCTGCCCGAGTTGTGTCGGGTTGCCGCTGCGATCTCCGGATCGCGCCAAGCCGCGCCGGACCTCGTGCAGGAGGCGTTCGTGCGAGCCGTTGGTCGTCTCGACAGCTATCGCGGCGACGGCTCTTTGGACGCCTGGGTGTGGCGGATCGTTGTGAACGTGGCCAGCAACGGACGTCGCGAACCCCCACCCTCCAACTGCCGGACGACGAGCCAGGTGCCGACGGCTCGCCGAACTCCGCCATGCGAACACAGCTGGCTTCCGCGATGTCGCAACTTTCGGAGAGGCAACGGCTCGTCGTGTTCCTGCACTACTACGCCGACCTCGACTACGCCACCATTGCCGGCGCGCTGTCGATCAGCAGCGGCACCGTCGGCGCAACCCTCACGACGGCGAGGGCAACCCTCGGACAGGCACTTGAACTGAAGGAGGCAACACCATGACCGACCCGATTGCAGAAGCCCTCGATGCCTTCGTACCGGCCTTCGTGTCCGTGAACGGCGATTGGCACGGCGTCCTCCAGGCTGCGGGACACCCGGCCGCTGTCGGCCCCGCTCATCGTCAGTCCCCACCCGCGCGGTCGGCCATGCAGCCACGGCGACTGTGGCCTCGGATCACGTCGTCCAGGCGCACGGCTTACCTCGTCATCGCGACACTCCTCGCTGCCGGTGGAGCGGGCGCGTATGCCTTCCTTTCTCAGCTGTCCACGACAACCGCAACGTCGCGGCCGCTGAGTGGCGGCACGACCGTCACGACCGCAGCGCAAGCCGATGCGGTGCTCCCCTTCTCGGTTGTGCTCCCCTCGAACGTCACGCCGGTAGACATGACCGCCTTCCCGCAGTCGGCTGCTATTGCCGACGGCCCGGAACTCATCGCACACTTCAACACACCGGCCTACGGCTTATTCGACCTCACCGAGCATCCGACAGATTGGACGGTGGCGCGCCTGCAGGAGTTCGCGACGCAGTGGAAGGGCGGCCCTACTCACGTCCAGATCGTGGACGGCGTGCACGTCGTCTTTGGATCCGGACCTGCTCCCTCAGGTGCGGCCCCGGCCGGGTCGGCAGGAGAGGAGAACTTCGCCATCTGGATCCGCGGCGACGGGACAAGCCCGGTGCTCACGACGATCGACGGACCGTGGATCGAAGGACAGCCGTTTACACCACAGCAGGCTCTCGCCGTCGCGGCCGACATCATCAACCAGGGCGGATGAGACTCGACGTTGGCCCGACGGGAAGGTAGTCGCCCGTGCGAGTGCACCCTCGCACCGGAGCCCTGAAGTGCCGAAGCCCGCGAACCGATTGCGCGGTTCCCGGGCTTCGACGCGGGTGAGTCCTTCATATTGGCTGGCCACCGTCAAGCGGCTACCGCGCCTCGGCCGAGACACCCGTTTCTTTGGAGAGAGGCGCGCACGCACCCCGCGCCGCCACGCGCGCATTTCTCCCAAAAGTGGGAGAAATGAAAGTCCTGCACACGCCCACCTTGCGAGGTGGGAGGAATTCATCGAACGGCCTCGGCTTCGCGCCGAGCGGGGGTGGTATCGCCGTGCTTGGCACGGTCTAGCCGGCGGGTTTGAGGGTTGATGTGAGAGTCTCGGTGCGGTGGATGTTCTCGTGCTTGGTGGGACGGAGTTTCTGGGGCGGCATGTGGTCGAGGTTGCGCTCGAGCGCGGGCATGCGGTGACGATCTTCCATCGGGGCGAGACGAACCCCGGCCTGTATTCGGGTGTTGAGGAGTTGTTCGGTGACCGCGATGGCGGACTCGCTCCGCTCGCGGGACGCGGGTTTGATGCGGTGGTCGATACGAGCGGGATGGTGCCGAGTGTTGTTCGGGCCTCGGCTGATTTGCTGTCCGAGTCGGGGCAGTACGCGTTTGTCTCGACGGGGAATGTGTATGCCGATTTCGCGCATGGAGCGGTGCGGGAGGACGATGCGCTGGCAACGATGGAGGGTTTGGACGAAGACGACCCGCAGACGTATGGGCCGCTCAAGGCCGAGTGCGAGCGGGTCGTGCTCGGCGTCTTCAAGGAACGGGCACTCGTCGCGCGGTCGGGCCTGCTCGTAGGCACCTACGACCCGAGCGGGCGCTTCACGTACTGGCCGCACCGGGTAGCGGCGGGTGGGCAGGTGCTTGCCCCGGGGCCTCCCGACCGGCTCGTTCAGTTCATCGACGCGCGCGACACCGCTACCTGGCTGATCACCAGTCTCGAGTCGGGAATCGGAGGCGTCTACAACGTGGTCGGGCCGCGCATGCCGCTCGGCGACCTGCTCGATGCGTGCCGCACGTTTACCGAGAGCGACGCCGAGCTTGTGTGGGTCGGTGACGACTTCCTCGTCGCGCACGAGGTGCGGGAGTACGTGGAACTACCGCTGTGGATCGCGGATCCTGACTGGAAAGACTTCATGAACAAGGACATCTCACGCGCTCTCGCCGCGGGCCTGACGTTCCGACCTCTTCAAGACACGCTCCGTGACGTCCTCGAGAGCGCTGAGACCATTGAAGGCGTCGGCCTAACGCCGGAGCGCGAATCCGCCCTGCTTGAGGCGTGGGCGAGCCCGCCCAGGATAAGCTGTCAGGCGTAGGTGCTCGAATCGCTCGAGCAGTCCGCGGTCGAACACCAAAGCGGCACAGCGAGGTCACGGGTACTTGTCCGGGCTGCGCCAAAAGTCGTGGAGCTGGAACCGGCGCTTGTACCGATACAGCTCCGCCGCGCCCCAGATCGGGCCGCAGCGCAGCTCAGCGATCGGCGCCGGGAAGTCCGGCTGCCCCTGCACCCGCTGTCGCGGATCGCCATGCCGGGCGCCGATCGGCCAAAGCGGACCGTGAAATGCCAAGAATTCGAGCGGCCTCGAAAACACCTGCCAACCGGATCTGCCTCGCCATGCCGCTTGATACGGCGCCTCCCGGCGTTCTCCCGCTCCGAACAGCGTTCGGCGAAAACGTCCAAAATGCGCGCGATCCTAGGCGCGGGGCGCGCGGCCGAACCGCCTAAAGACCCCACCCCCCGTCGAGATGATCGAGGCCTGAGTTCGCCGGGCGGGGGCTGTGTCCGGCAGGCCTCGGCGTTAGCCGAAGACCTGCCGGATCACTCGAGTCGCGCTAGCGGAGTTTGGCGAGGCGTTCGGCCTGGTCGAGCCAGGCCGCGACCTCACGGATAACACTCTCGCGCGGCGGGACGCCGTGCGGGAACACCGCGCCGAGGAGCGCGTCGCGATCGATCCCGTTCCCGACACTCGTAGCCGCACGAGCCATGCGCCTGGTGCCGGCCGCCCTCGGCGTCGCGCCCGCGGAACGGCGCCGCCGTGTCGCACGGCTCGGCTTGGCAGTTCCAGCCACCCCGTGCGCCCGATTGCGATGCGCGCCAAGAGACGCCGCCCGCGTGAACTCCTTGCCGCACTCAGGACAGACAAAAGCAGTCCCGCTTCCATTCGATGTAGCCGTGCTGGTCGACGTCGACCGTCTCGTGCGCGCCATGGGCGCTCCTCCTAATCAGTAGACAGGACAGCGGAGTATCGCTACCCGTGTCATTCAAGCGCGGAGACAAGAGCACCACAAACAGCTCGCACTGCCAAGTTTCCCCAGTGCGCACGCGAACCTACTAGTAGTTGGTGGGCACGCGCTCACCGCGTTGCGGGTCTGTTGACGTTTATCGGTTTCCGATCTATAAGTGCAGCGCACCGTTTCGGCCGGTCGTGTAGGCGAACAGCGAGGAGTCCCGGGTGGTGTCGAAGCGTGATGCCGGGCGTGTGGGAATGAGTTGGAGGTTGAGCGCTCGAGGGCGTCGCTGGTGCGTCGCGTTGACCGACCTTGATCCCTTTGCTATGCATCGCGGGATGGGGTGTAGAGAGCGACGCAGCCCGAGCGCGTGGGCCGCCTGGGCCGCCCCTGTTTAGTTCCAGGGCTCGGGAATGTGACGTGAGCGGGGGATAGGCTCGATGGGTGGACGCTCGGGTGTCACGCGCGAGCGGTTGCCGGCAATAGCGCGGTATGCCAGATGTTGAGCACCGCCGAGTGCGGTTCGAGGGGCTGTTCCGAGAGCACTATCCCGCAGTGCGGGCGTATGCCCGGCGGCGTGCGCCGTCGGAGGCGGTCGATGACATCGTCTCCGAGACGTTTCTCATTCTCTGGCGGCGGCTGGAGGACGTGCCGGACTTTCCGCTGCCGTGGCTGCTCGCAGTCGCGCGGAACGTTGCGGGAACCCAGCGGCGGGGTTCAACGCGGCGTAACCGCCTGTGGGCCAAAGCGCAGGCCGCGCATGTCGAAGGCCGAGATGCCTGCGAGCGCGAAGTCGACCACGGACGGGTCGCCGCTGCGCTCTCGCGCCTGAGCGAGAGAGACCGCGAAGCGCTCACACTTGTCGGCTGGGACGGACTCACGCCCGCCCAGGCCGCCGCCGTGATCGGCCAGCCGCCGGATCGCTTCCGCCAGCGCCTCCATCGCGCCGGGTTGCGCCTCAAGGCACAACTCGCCGCCGACCACGCGCCTGAGGAGCCAACTCCCCCTCGTCACGACCCCGTCTCTGAAGGAGTCCCGACATGAAGACCGTGCCAGACCTCGATCACGAAGTACTCGCGTTGATCCGCAGCGTCGACCCGATGCTCCATCCACGGGTTCAGACAGACGGCGGATTGAGCACCGAAGCGGCACTCCGCCTGCTCGCGCCGAAGCTCAATGGTCCGAGGAAGTCCCAACCCAGACCGCGCCCCCGCCGCGCTGCCGTACGCCTCGTGGTGCTCGCCGTTGCGGTCGGGACAACCGCCTTCGCTGTGGCAAATGTGCTCCCATCCGGTACCGGCTCCGCGGTTCCGACGGCGCAGGCCGAGGCGATGATCGTGCGCGCCCGTGCCGCGCTGATCGACCCACCCGGAGCAATCGTCGAGGAGGACTCGGTAACGACCTTCACCGCCGGCGACGGCACGACGAGCACCTCCGAGGTCCATCAGTGGACTAGCACCACCGCACCCTACGACACTCGGCAAATCATGATCGAGGAAGGCAATGTCCGGTATGAATCCTGGGTCATCAACGGCCGACCGGACCTGTACGACCCGGCAACCAACACTGTCTACGTCGCACCAGCGCACGTGCTTGCGCCTGGCAACTTGAACCTCTCGACGACGCGCGCCGAGATTCGCTCTCTGCTCAACGGACACGTCTGCCCCGACGGGTCGTGCTCGGACACAAACATCACGGTGAACCCCAACGCCACCGCCAACGACAAGCCCGCGATCGAGTTCACCTTCCTCAACGGGGAGTACAGCTACTGGGTCTCCCCGAGCGACTACCGGCCCCTGCAGTTCGAGGACCGGAAGGCCGTCTCCCCAAACGGCATGACCGGCGTCGCCCTCGGCCGATACCCCATCGAACGCCTGCTCACGGGCGCCGCGGCCTCACACGACCTTCTCTCACTCGACGCTCAGCATCCCGGCGCCACCATCGATCAGAGCCCGTGCGATTACTGGGCGTTCATGCAGCGAGTCATTCCAAACGCGGTTCCAGCAACCGGAGATGCTTGCGCGCATGGATGAGGCTCGCCCGGCCGTAAAAGTGCGGGCTAAAGCTCGAGCTGCCTGCCGGGGCAAAAGTCTCGCTTGGGCCAGTGCTGCCCCTTTGTCAAGAGCGGCTCGTTCTTGAGTAGGACGTAGACGGTTCGGGCGAGCTGCCTCTTTAGGCAGCGGAGGGCCTCGCGGCCGCTCTTGCCTTCGGCGATCCTGGTCTCAATGTAGGCGCGGGTCGACGGGTCGTGTTGGCGGCGGTGGAGAGCGATCGTGTGCAGGGCGCGGTTGAGTTGACGGTCGCCGCCGCGGCTGAGGCGGTGTCGCTGCGTTTGTCCGCTCCAGGCGCGGCCGAGCTCTCGCGCAAGGAGGGGACACACTTCGACCCCTTAGTGGTGAGGCGCTCGCGCCGAACTCGAGCTCAGCGGACGGTAAGCCCGAAGACGTAGCCGGCGGCCTGGCGGCGATCGACACCTCGGCGCGGATTGAGGTTGATCCCTACCGACTACACGAGGCGTAGCCTTTCGGGATTAGTTGCCTAGAGATTTCCTCGAAGACCTGGCGCGTGGACATGGGAGAACCAGCGGCCTAGCCCGGACTTGTTTGAACACAGGCAGTGGGAGGGTCTAGCGATTGGGCTAGCGAAGCCCGCGCCTGCGGGAGTAGGTTCGGCTTGATGGGCGAGTGGATGAGGTTCCGCGAGCGAGCAACCGGCCGCGAGGCTCTCGCTAAGCAAATGAAGGACGGTCGGTGGATGGTCAAGCTCGGTCGCATCGCGCGGAGCTACAGCGCCGCGGAGTTCGAGAAGAAGTACGAGGCCGCGAGCTAAGCGGCAATTCAGCTTCACGTCTCGCAACGCCGATCGCTCAGGCCTGATCGTCGGCGAAGTGCGCGGACACCGCATGGCATCCTCAGTTCCGGCTCCCTCCGATCATCTAACGCGGCTCAAGTTCGTCATGTCGCAAGCCGATGTGTTTGTAGGCGCATGTCTATCGGCATGGAAAACGGGAAGGGTGTGTGGCGCCGGCTTGTAGGGCCGAGGCCGTTGGTGATGCTCGGCGCGGCGGCGACGGTGGCGGCGCTGGTAGGCGGCTTCGCGTACGAGTTTCTCCACTCGCAGGCGAGCAGCCGTCGGCAGGCAGAGCGGTCGTTCGTCTTGCAGGCTCAGATCACGTCGAAGCTGACGTCGTCGTTGTTCTCGTCGTCGGTGGGCACCGAGGCCGCAGCAGCTGCCAAGGCGTTCGGCGGGCTGTCGCCGACCCGCGCGAGCCTCGACGCCGTCGCGGAGGAGTCGCACGCCCCGTACGTCCTCGTCCTCGGTTCGAACGGCGCCGTGCTGGCCTCGTCCTCGAACGCGCCGACCTCTCGCGCCGACCGTGCCGCTCGCGCGCGTGAAGGCCGGCTCGCGCTGAGGCACGGGCTGTGGCTCTCGAATCTCACGGGCGCGCGGGGCGCGCCGATGATCGAGCTCGTGCTCCCCTTCAAGACGCTGTATGGGCCGCGGGTCCAGGTCGAGGCGTTCCCGGCTGCGACACTCACCACCTTCCTGCAGGGGTACCTGCACGAGTCGGGGTCGAACCCGAGCCAGGTTGGGTACTTGGTCGACGGTCGAGACCGTGTCTTGGCGGACTCGACGGGAGCGTTGAAACTCGGGCAGCGGCTCGCGAGCGGCCTCGCCCAGGGCGGGCAGTACGGCAGCAGCGCCGGGGAGCGCTACGCCGCCGTCGCGCTGCTCAAGGGTTCCGCATGGCGGGTGGTGCTTACCGAGCCGACCTCGGTTCTCTATCCGGCCCTTGCCGGTTCGCAGAGCTGGATCCTCCCCGGCGCGCTCCTGGCATTCGGGCTGATCGGGCTCGCGGCTCTCGTACTGCTGCGGAGGATGCTGCAGGGTACCGCCCGCATCGAGGAGGCGAACCGCAGGCTCGAGGAGATGAACGTCACGCTCGAGGAGCGCGTGGCCGAGCGGACAGCGGTCGCTGAGCAGCGGGCGGAGGAGCTCGCTCGGTCGAACGGTGAGCTCGAGCAGTTCGCGTCGGTCGCCTCGCACGACCTCCAAGAGCCGCTCCGCAAGATCCGCATGTACGCAGAACGGCTGCCAAAACGCGCCGGCGACTCGCTTCCCGAGGAAGCCGCATCCGATCTGACGCGGATCTACGGAGCAGCCGAGCGGATGCAGCGTCTGATCGACGACCTTTTGTCCTTCGCCCGCGTCTCCAGCCGACAGCGCGAGTTCGAGCCGGTCGACCTATCCGCGCTCGCCCACGAGGTCGTGGGAGATCTCGAAGCGCGCATCCACGAGCTTGACGCCGAGGTCGAGATCGGCGAGCTGCCGGTCGTCGTCGCAGACCGTGCGCAGATGGGCCAGCTCCTGCAGAACCTCATCAGCAACGCGCTCAAGTTCCACCACCCCGAGCTGCGGCCGGTCGTCCGGATCCGGTCTGAAACGAACGGACAGTGGTGCCTCGTCGTGGTAGAGGACAACGGGATCGGCTTCGACCCGAAGTACGCCGATCGCATCTTCTCCGCCTTCGAGCGCCTGCATGCCCGCTCGGACTATGAGGGCACCGGCATCGGACTGTCGATCGCCCGCAAGATCGCCTGGCGCCACGGCGGCGAGCTCACCGCGACGAGCGTCCCGGGCAAAGGGTCGACCTTCACGCTCACTCTCCCGCTCAGCGGATCGATCGTTCGACTCGAGGAGGCAGCCTGATGACCGTCAACGGTGCCCCGATCACGATCCTGCTCGCCGACGACGACGAGGAGGACCGCGAGATGACGAAGGACGCGCTGACCGAGAGCCGTCTCGCCAACGACATTCGCTTCGTCGCTGACGGCGAGGAGCTGACTGACTACCTCTTCGGCCGCGGCGCGTACGGCGAGCCGGGCAGCTCCCCGCTGCCGGGCCTGATCCTCCTCGATCTCAACATGCCAAAGAAGGACGGCCGCGAGGTCCTGGCCGAGATCAAGAGCGACGAGACTCTGCGCCAGATCCCTGTCGTCGTTCTCACCACGAGCAAGGCCGAGGAGGATATCGTCCGCAGCTACGCACTCGGCGTCAATTCGTTCATCACGAAGCCCGTGACCTTCGAAGGTCTCGTCGAGGCCATGACCGTCTTCACGCAGTACTGGTTCGAGATCGTGGCCCTTCCGCGAAACGGACACGGCAGCCATGGCTGAGCTCGTCGCTGCCGCCCGCCGGATTCTGCTCGTCGAGGACGACGAGGAGGACTACGAGTTCACGCGCGACCTCCTCGGCGAACTTCCGGCCCCAAAGCACCAGCTGGCATGGGCATCCGATTACGCCTCGGCGATCGACGCCACTCGCAACGATCGCTTCGATGTATGTCTCGTCGACTACCGCCTCGGCGGCCCCGAGAGCGGTCTCGACCTCGCGAAGACGCTGATCGGCGATCGGGAGACGATGCCCGTCATCCTCCTCACAGGCCTCGACGACCGGCAGATCGACGAAAAGGCAGCCAGCATCGGCGCCGCGGACTACCTCGTCAAGGGCGAGATCAGCGCAGCGATCCTCGACCGCGCCATCCGCTACGCGATCAAGAACCACGCCGCGCTCCAGGCGCTCCAAGAGTCTTACCGGATCACGGTTCGCGCGCTCGCTGCCGCACTCGAACTCCGAGACGACGACACGGGCGCGCACGCCAGCCGCGTCAGCGAGCTCGCCCTTCGACTGGCCGGACGTGTCGCGCCCGAGCTCGCCGCCGACCCCGAGCTCGAATACGGCTTCCTGCTCCACGACATCGGCAAGATCGGCGTCCCGGACTCGATCCTCCTCAAGCCCGATCGCCTCGACCCGGCCGAACGCGGCCTCGTCCAGCGCCACGTCACCCTCGGCCGGCAGATCCTCACCGACATTCCGTATCTCCGCGGTAGAGCCGCGGAGATCGCCTCCGCCCACCACGAGCGCTGGGACGGAACCGGCTACCCGAACCAGCTCCGCGGCACGGAGATCCCTCTCGCCGCCCGCATCTTCGCCGTCGTAGACACCTTCGACGCGATCACGAACAATCGCCCCTATCGCCCGGCGCAGTCCGTCGAGCACGCGATCGCCGAGATCCGCGCCTGCGCCGGCTCGCAGTTCGATCCCGAGATCGTCGACGCTTTCGTCTCGCTCCTCAGCGCGAACCGCGCTGCGGCCTAGGAGGCTCGGCGAAGGTCGGAGGAGACACGAGGCATAGAGCCTCCATGTCTCCACTTCTCGCTCATCAGCCGCTGGCGCTCCTACTAGGAGGGTTTGGCGAAATTCGGTCACTCGTCCTCTCGCGGCAACGCCGCGTGTAGAGCAGTGACGGCTTGGTCAATCGTCTTGGCGGCACGATCAGCTGCCCACGGGCCTCGCCGCGCGACCCAGATCGCTTGAAATGCTTCCTCCGTGGCGCGGAGCGCGTTGTCATAGCGCGACTTCCGGGCGAGCAGCTTCCTGTTCTCCGGCCACTCGCCTTGGTACTGCGCCTCCTTGTCAGGTCGCGGGTAGGGCGTTTCCTGATTGCTCATCTCATACCGGTGGTGCCGCAGCGTCGTGATCGCCTCGTGGATCGCTACGCGTTCGGCCTCTAACTGTTCCTGGGCTGCTTTCCGCTCGCCGTAGCCCGCGAGCGCGGCGATGGGATTAGGGCCTGTCGCTTGGGGAGTCTTAGGCTGCGGAAGCTTCGCAGCGAGAAGGGGCCGCACAATGCCGAGGACGAGGCCCATGGCGGTGAGTAGCTCGCCGACGAAGAGCAGGCTTTTCCACGGCTGCGCGACGTGGACTACGCCCGCCACGACCGCTCCGAAGCCAATACCAACCCCGGGCGCGACGAAGCCCCACAGTAGGTTCGATGCGACCCACGTCCCGGCAAGAACCGCGATCCGTTTCTTGTCCATCCCTCGGAATCTACGCCGCGAGCATGACGGACGTTGTCTAACGCCGTACTGCGCTGTCCGACCGTGTCTCTAGCTTCTCGGGTACTGGATGGACTGTCCAAGGGAGGCTGAACATGAGTCGTCGTCCAAAGGAGGAGAAGGTCATCACCGTGAACATCGCCGTGCGTGTCCCCGCCGATCTCGCGTCCGCGTTCGAGGAAGTCGCATTGAAGGAGGACCGCACCGTCTCTGCTGAACTCCGGAGGCTCATGCGACTTCGGGTGAGCGAGATCCTTCCCCACCGGGGGGTAGCCGCTGCGTAGGTAGCTGAATCTCCCGGAGGGGGCCTGTCTCCGCGAAGAAACTCGGCCCCTCTCCGGGTTCCCAGAGGCCCGGTCGTCTAACGGTAGGACGCCCGATTCTGGATCGGGTGGCGGGGGTTCGACCCCCCTCCGGGCCACTTGGCTCGTAGAGGTTATCCCAGTAGTACAACCGTAGTGCGAGGGCCGGATGTTGTCCGATGCCCTCTGTAGTGTTTTCCCTGGAAATCCGATAAAAAGAGCCCCCGCGAGGTTGGAGCCTCCGGGGGCGTGACCAATGGAGAGTGACCTCCAGTGGCATCTGGCAAAGTAGCGCGCCGCACGGTTGTTGCGGACGTAGCAGCACTTCTCGACAGTCCCGAAATCGCCGCCCTGATCGCGGCAATCGACGGGATCGGCAGCACCCGTGGACGCAAGGGCTACGGCACTCGCACCCTTGTGGGGGCCGTGCTCATCCGTGGCATCTACGGCCTGCCGAGTTGGACGTGGACAGCAGCGCTCATCCGTGAGCATCCCGCGCTCTGCGAGATCATCGGCGGTGCTCCGACGAATTGGGCGTGCTGCCGGTTCGCGACGAAGCTCTGCAAGAACCGGAGTGTCCTCGGCGAGTTCTTCGACCGGTGCGCCGAAGCGCTGCGGGGAGTGAATCCGGATTTTGGACGCGACGTGGCGATTGACGCCTCCGACCTTCGCGCATGGGCGAACGGACAACGCTACGTCAGCAAGGGAGGCAAACTCCGCGAACGGTTCTCCGACCCGGACGCATCCTGGGGACACCGCTCCGCTATCAGCACCCGCAAGGGAGGCGGCTTCTACGGGTACAAGATCGACCTCGCCGTCTGCACCCGCACCGGCCTGCCGCTCGCATGGCAGACGCGCACCGCGCGGCACCATGAGTCGCTGTTCGTCGCCGACCTGCTCGACGCGGTGAAGGCACGCGGGTTCAAGCCCGAGACGTGCGCGATGGACAAGGGATACGACGCGAGCCGCGTCTACGACGAGTGCGAATCGCGCGGCGTCGATCCCGTCATCCCCATCAAAGGTACGAAAGCCAACCAGGTAGTCCTGCCGGTCGCGACGGGTGGCCGCATGTTCCCGCGCATCGCGCGGGGCACGGAGCGGTTCAAGAGTCTCTACCGTCGCCGCGCCGCCGTGGAGCGCGAATTCGGCTACTTGAAGAACGAGCATGGACTCGCCTCGTTCAAGGTGCGTGGCACGGAGAGGGTCGCGCTCCACGCCGACCTGATGATCCTCGCACGGCTCGCACTCGCGCTGAACCGGAGTCAGGAGGTCGCGGCGTTGGCAGCGTAGAAGAGTCATGCTCGTCTCTTCCGACCAAGGGAGAAGCGAGCATGAGCCTTCGTGATGAGCTTGACCGCCAGATTCGCTTTGAGATGAGCGCCGACCCGACCGCGCAAGCCGCGCTTCTCGAAGGAGGTTCTACCGAGGCCACCCCGAGAGACGCAATCAGAACGGTCAACGCCTACTGCGCCGCGCTCCATATCGCGCTTCTCAAGCTCGCGGACGAGGTCGATGCGCTGCGAGGGAGTTAGCGGTGGTCCCCCCATCGTGAAAGTGACGCGCCGCCGCCTAATCAGCCGGAACCAGCGGCGTCAGCCTACGTTCGGCGGGAATTTCGCCAAACCCTCCTAGGAGAGATTGGCGAAACGAGTAGTTCGCGTGGCAGGATCTCTGCACCGTGAGGCGCCGACTGCGTTTTCTGCGAGCGAACGCCGCTGCGTGCGGCGGACACCTACATCGAGAACGAGTGGTGTGTGTATGCCTCTTCGCGCGACCCGACTGACCCGCCCGACGTGCTACCCGGCTCCGGGATCATCGTTCCGAAGGACCACAAGCCGTCGCCTTTCGACTTTACAACTGAGGAGTGGGCGGCTATTCACGAACTCCTACTGAAGGCGAAGACCGTGCAGGACGAGCGCCTAGCGCCGGATGGCTACTTCCTTTCGTGGACATGCTTCCCATCGTCTGCTGAAGCCGTGTCACGGATGCACGCGCACTTGCACGTCGTTCCTCGTTTTGATGATGAGCCGTTGCGGGACCGCGGCGGGCGGGTTGGGATCAAGGACGAGGACAACATCCGGTCTGACCCATCTGCGCCGGGTAACGGTTGGGCTCTCCTTTTCGGGCGCTCCACTACGGACTCGGCGATGTAGAGCGGGCTTGGCTCAACGCCAGCGCGAGCCGCCCCATAATCGTCAGGTCAGCGTGGAGACGGACGCGCTCGATCCCACGAACGCGAAGCATCGCGAGCGCGTAGTGGTGCTTCAATCGGCCGAACTCGCGCTCGACGGCTGACCGGCCACGGTAGAGGCGCTTCCATTCGTCGCCGCTGCGCGGGCAGGCTGGATTCGCGGAGTCCGCTGTTGCGGCGCAGCGGGCTTCACGGGTCACAACATACGCCGAGCGACCGGGGAGCCTTTGTCTGCCCCACTGCTCGGGAATGTCCCCGAGCCTCGGCCCGCCATGGAGGAAACCGATCGTGTCATTCTGCGGCTGATGCGGAGAGCGCACGCAGTCGTTGGCTCGGGCCTGGTGCTCGCTGGAGTTGGGCTCACCGCTGTTCTGGTCTGGGCGACTCTCCTTACTCCGACCTATGCATGCGACGTGGGCGTCGCGGCGCCGAGCGGTTGGATACACCTCTGACTAGAGCTGTTGGCGACCGCCCTTGTGTTTTCCGTCGTCTTCGGAACCTTCCGCAACCAGGGAAGCGTCACGCTCAACCGGATCTTGATAGGCGTCGCCCTCGCTGATGCGGCTCTGGCAGTTGCGCTCCACATGTACCTCCGCGCGAAGTACAACCATTGGAATTGCCCCTGAACCAAGATCGAGCCTCGCCTGCCCCAGTACTCGGGAATGTCACTCGACCGGGTGCGCGGGAGTACGTTGTCGGATGTCGTGATCGAGCGGTCGAAGCTCCTTATGGGTGTGGTGTCTGTCGCGGCCGCTTTAGCGGTTGTCGCGAGTGGCGGTGGCTGGTGGGCGTTCCGGCCGGGACGGCTCGGTGTGACCCTCCTGGCCGGACCCTGGGAGGCGTCGCTATTGGGAGCGTGTTGAGCGGAACGACCCCGCATTTGTCCCGCTGCAGGTGATGTGGATCACTACAGGGTGGGTTCTGATCGCTGATGTCCTCGGCGTCACTCAGCTCATGGGCGTGTGGTTCCGGCAGTCCACGTGGCGAGGGCCGGGCATGTTCGTTGCCGCGTTCTGCTTCGGTGTTGGATGGTGGAAGGCGCGCGGGATGAGGAAGCGTCTTGTGCAGGTGTCCAGCGAGGAGTGACTCGGCTGCCCCAGTGCTCGGCAATGTCCCCTGAACGAGCGCGTCGCAGCGCTACTGAGTCGTCAGGGGAGACAGCAGCGTTGTATAGATGATTTCGCTGGGGTTCGGGTAGGTGCGCCGGTCGTAGGCTGCGACGCCGAAGGTGGTCATGTTCACTGACTGTCCGTTTGTGGCTCTCTGGGGTCCGCGGGCACGCCACCAGAGGTGGAACGTGATCGGACTGCTCCCGAGGGTCGTCAACTTGACCTCCTTGCGAAGCTTCCGGCCGTGCTTCAGGCCGTAGTCAGTTTGGACGGCGATAGCCGGAAACTTGGGCAGATCGGGCTGGTTGATCCCAATCCCGATGTCGTGCAGCGGTTGCGCGGAGAGGTTGCGAACGGTCACCGTGTACTCACCGACGCTGCCAGTGTGTGTCCGCGAGGGGCCGCCGAGGCTGAGTTGAATCGGGAGTAAGGCTGGAGGCTTCTTCCCGGGGAACGTGCAGACCACTTGGAAAGAGCCCTGAACGCCATTGTTGATCGCGTTAGAGGGATTCGCTTGCGGGACGAGAGCTCCGACTAACAGGCATGTCAGGCCGGGATTCTGAACGGTCGCTGGGGTTGCGAGGATGCGGAATTTGATCTGGCGACCGACACGCGGAGCACGGACCAGAGCCTCGTACGAAGGGCCGTCAGCCCCCGTGATCGTCTTCAGGCTCGACAGCCCGCGGACGCCACCGTTCGTGATACTGGGTGTCGGTCTTGAGGTGGACGCCAGGCCGTGCGTCTGTTGGATGATCGTCAGGCAGGCGCGGGGTACTGATCGAGGAGCATTGTCGGTCAGAGCGATCTCGTACGTCCCTCCGCCCTTCGGTCCAATGAACAGTGGACGCACAGACACCGACAGCGGAAAGTCGCCGCTGGTGGGCATCGTCGCGTTACTAGCGCCGTTCGAGCGGACGCTGCAGGCCGACCTTTGGGCAGACCCGCAGCCCGCGACGGTCGCAGCAGAGGCCAGAAGGAGGGAACACGAAACCGAGAGACGGAACCCGGACAGCGTCATGGCACCGTTATACGCCTCTGGCGAGACGGCCAGACGGGGAGGAGCGTTGGCTGCGCCAGTACTCGGGAATGTCCCCCGAACCCCTCTACGCTTCCGGCATGCCCGACGAAGTCCGTCTACTCGGTGACGACGAACGTGCGCTGTTCGCGTGGTTCTTCGCGCAGTGGCCCGAGCTGGCGGCTCTGGAAGCGGACCTAGCATTTGATCTACCCGCGGATGTTTTCGCGCTTGCCGAGGACGGCTACCGAACCTTGGCCGTGAAGTATCGGGCCGGTGTCCAGCGGCCGCCGCTCCCGAGTCCATATCTGGGCGAGGCTGAAGCCGTGATCGAAGGGAATCCATTCGACGCGCTCTTCTTCATCGGGGACGACACTGTGATGTTGGAGCTGATTTGGAGTGCCGGAACCTGGCCGGGAAGGCTGCCGCGGCCGGATGAGCTACAGCCCGCCGAACGACCGCGAGACGGTCGAGACTGAGGCGCACTTCCATGCCCCAGTGCTCAGGAATGTCCCCTGACGGATGCAGGCGATCCGGCCGCGTCCTGTCTGGGCGATCAGAGTGCCTGACAGACGACGACCACGTCACGCGATTGCCCGCGGGCTACGACGATAACTGACCCGCCGCAGCTCCCCATTGGCCAGTGGTATGGCCGCTTCAGTCCGGCGATGATCGAGTAAACGCCGACCGGGACACGCACCGAGAACGTCCCGGACTCGTCAGTGATCACATCGATACGGTGGCCCTTCGCGCTGGTCAACCTCACCGTCCCGGCCTCGGCCTGGCATTGACACTGCGTCCCTCGCCCGGTACCCCACACTCCGCCGCGAATGCCGAGCGTTCCGGTAACGACGCCGGTCCGAGACGAGGGTGCGGGCGGTGTGGTCGCGCGGCGACTCGCCGCACAACCCGAAGAAGCCAGCGTGATCGCGGCTAGAACGACAACCCAGCGACACGATTTCATGTCAGCCAAAGACTACGACGATGAAAGGTCAGGTGTCGGCTGCCCCAGTACTCGGGAATGTCACCCGACCTGCGTGCGCCTAGACTGAGTCCGTGAGCGGTCGGCGGTACTGGAAGCGGATGATGGCCACCATCGCCTGGCTGGCCGCCGCAACTGTTGTTCTGTTCGTCGGCGTTTTCTTCTATGCGGCCGAGTGGACTGAGCTTCTCGTGCTGGCGGTGGTCGTCCTGGCGGCCGGGTCGTTGGGGGTGGGCCTTGCGACGCGTGGTGGCCGAGGCGTCACCTCTCGGCTCAAGCGAGGCTAGGCACGCCGGGTGAAGGGAGCGCCTTGCCTGCCCCAGTACTCAGGAATGTCAACCAAAGGTCAGTCTGAACTTTGATGCTGCGAACGGTCTAGAGCTACGAGCGCAATGTGTCGCTGAGTGCTTGCCTGCGCCGCACCCCAAACCGGATGATCCTCGAGGAGCCGCTGCCACAGTTCGGTCCGTTCGGTTTCCGTCAGCTCACGCGCCACCACGCGCTCGACCCCGGCGCGAGTACGAAACGCTGCGTTTGGATCGGCCCGGAGATTGAGCAGCCAAGCAGGCGGCCGGTCAAGCCCGAAGTTCGATGCAGCCACGAGAAAGCGGGAGCCGTCGTCCGTATATCCAATCGGCACCGTCCTCTTCTGACCGCTGCGCCGCCCCGTAGTCGTCAGCAGTCCTACGGGAACGCCCTGCAGCGTTCCCCCTACACGCCCTCGCGTGAGCCGGAACGCGGCGCGCTGCCCTCCACCCATCACACGCCGAATGCGGGGGAAGCGCTCAACCATCCCGCGGAATCGATTGAACCTCTTCTGCTCCTTTGGTGTCAGCCCAGAGAAGCTGCCCGACTCTCCCTGCCCCACCGTCTCCTCCAAGATCGAGGGTAAGAGCCTAGGCGGACCGCCAAACGGGAGTCAAGCTCGGCTGGGCCAGTGTTCGCGAATGTCCCCTGAGCCGAGCGCCGAAGCTGTTGCGACCTGACTAACCCTGGAGCGGGACTAGTGGCTGGAAGCGTGCGCCGAGAAGGTCCTTCGCACGGTCGATCAAGGCCTTGCCGCTGGCCTTCTCTACGAAGAACGAGGCTTCCCCTCTCCCGATGACGATGTTGGCGGGACTGCAAGGGTCAGCCCGTCCTGGCGGGACACCCGCAGTGCCCAGCTCCGATCCATTCGACGAGCGAAAGGTAAACGTCTCGACGTCTGCGTAGCACCTTCCGCTCCTTGAGATGCTCGGCTCGACCTGCTTGAGGGAGTTGAACCAGCCTATGACGCGCTTCACCTGAGCGGGTTCGGTGATCCGCCACGTGCGGACCTGAGATTGATCGAGGCTGTGACCAACCGCAGCAGTCACGTCGATCTCGCTCACCCCTCTCGGGAGGCGGGAGCCACCGCGTGAGTCAGTCAGCGCGATGACCAAAGCGGTGACCGCGACCAAGGCTCCCACCGCGATAAGGAAACGCTTCATCCGGTGGTCTACGGCGATGCGCACGGCTTCAGCCTACGCGTCGACGGAACCATTGTCATCCGCATTCCGCGAGTGCTCGTCGCCTGCCCCGGTACTCGGGAATGTCACCCGAGCCGCTACTACTAGTAGTAGAGGGAGTTCTCGTCGGCGCGGCGGCGATTCGCGCCAGCGACCTCTCGCGTGTGAGGCAAGGCCAACAGAAGCGTATGCCTCGCACCGAAGGGCTGTGCCCGCCGCCCAAGTCGGGACAGGTACCAGAATCGGCTCGGCACCTCCTGGAAGCTTTCTGGAAGCGGATGTGTTCAGACCGCGCAACATGCCTCGCTGCACATTGCCCTCGCCGCCGTGGACCGATGGGGTGAACAGGCGGGCACCTACGCCCTATGCGAGGGGTCGACCGTTCGTGTGCCCCGAGTCGTTGGCTGCTACTGAACGTCGATCGAGTAGGGCCCGAACGGGGTCCCATCGATGGTGAGTGCGAGGGTCGCTGTCCCCTTTGACACGTCGATTCGAGGGGTCGGATCTCGCGCCAATTTCGTTTTCGATAGGCGATCCAGACCAAGAATGTGAGTCCGAGCGCAGTCAGGTTCCTCGCTGTCGCGTGGTCGGTAAGAAAGCCGTGCCTCGCGTGACCGATCGAGTAGGCACCCCAGACAGCAAGGAGCCCTACGAATGCGGTGAAGAGCGTGGTGAACGTGAACTCGTGCTTGCTTCCGTACGTGCGGCGCCGCAGGGCGCCCCAAGCGATGTAAAGAAGCATGACGGCTGCGACGGGGCGCCGGCACATTGTGCCGCGCGCGCCCGCGCGCTAGCTCGCCGCGCCGACGTACTCCATCGCCCGGCTGAGCGCCGCGTCCGCGTCTGGCCTCGCGGCGAGCTGCTCGCCTCGCTCCGCCGCTAAGACCGCTGCCGCCGCGCCCGCGCCGAGCGCGAGCGCCATAGTGCCGAGCCCCTTCAGCTCCGTGCCGAGCGTCGCATCCAACGACAACGGTCCCGGCCCGCTCTCGGTGAGGGCGGCGAGTGCGGCGAGGACGACCGCGGGATGCTCGAAGCCTCCGTCCGTGATCCACGGGCCGTTCTTGCCGTGGACATGGCGGATCGCGTTCGTCATCACACCGGCAAGCGCGCTGGCCGCAACCGGCGTGAGGAGGCCGAGCGTGAGCAGCGCACCGGCGCCGGTCTCGGCCGCGCCGGCGAGCAGCGCGTTCTCGCGACCTGGCCGGAGACCGACCGACTCGAAGAACTCTCCCGTCCCTTTCAGGCCCGCGCCGCCAAACCATCCGGTGAGCTTCTGGAGGCCGTGCCCGACGAAGTAGCCGCCGACGGTGGCACGCAAAGTGAGCCTCCCGATTCCGTCCATGCGGACCGGTTACCCGAGGTCCCGGAAGAAAAACGTCGAGAGCTAGAGTCACCCGCGATGGCCGAGTTCAGCCTCGCGGAACTGCTCGATTCCCGCCGGGGCGAGGATCTCGACCTCTGGGCGCGCACGATCAACCCGCAGTTCGCCCGCGTCCTCAAGACGATCGGCTTCGACCGGACATGGGCGCGCGCCGAGGGCGCGTACCTCTTCGACGAGGATGGCAACCGCTACATCGACATGCTCGGCGGGTTCGGGATGTACAACGTCGGCCGCAACAACCCGCGCATCCGCGCCGCGCTCGTCGAGGCGCTCTCACTCGACACGCCGGGGATGCTCGCGATGGGCACAACACTTCTGCCCGGCCTCCTCGCCGAGGAGCTGATCGGCCTCGCCCGCGGCCGGATCGAGCGCTGCCTCTTCACGAGCAGCGGCACGGAGGCGGTCGAAGCCGCGCTGAAGCTCGGGCGCGCCGCGACGAAGCGAACGCGCGTCGTCTCGTGCGACCACGGCTTCCACGGCCTGACGCTCGGCTCGCTCTCCGCGAACGGCTGCCCCGAGTTCACCGATCGCTTCCAGCCGCTCCTGCCCGGCTTCGACCGCGTTCCGTTCGACGATCTCGTCGCACTCGAGAGCGAGTTGCGGCGCGAGGACGTCGCGGTATTCCTCGTGGAGCCTGTCCAGGGGAAAGGCGTCCACCTCCCGCCGGCCGGTTACCTCGAAGGCGCGCAGGAGCTCTGCCGCCGCTACGGGACGCTCTTCGCCGTCGACGAGGTGCAGACCGGCTTCGGCCGGACCGGGCGCGTGTTCGCGTTCCAGCACTGGGGGCTTGAGCCGGATCTTGTCCCGATCGCGAAGTCGCTCTCGGGCGGCTACGTCCCCGTCGGAGCGCTGCTCATGTCCCGCGCCGTCCACGAGGCGGTCTTCGACTCGATGGAGCACGCCGTCTCGCACGGCTCGACGTTCGCGCCGAACGAGCTTGGGATGGCGGCAGGCCTCGCGACCTTGCGTGAGCTCCGCGGGCAGCGGCTCGTCGAGGCGAGCGCCCACTCCGGCGAGCGCCTCCTCGAGCTGACTCGTCCGCTCATCGAGGAGTTCGAGGTCGTGAGCGACGTACGCGGGCTCGGGCTCATGTGGGCGATCGAGTTCGCCGAACCACGGTCGGGCCGGCGCTCGTGGCGGCTGATGGAGCGGATGCAGAAAGGCCTCTTCGCGCAGCTCGTGGTCGGGCCGCTCTTCTCCAAGCACCGGATCCTCACCCAGGTCGCCGGCCACAACATGGCCGTCGTCAAGGTGTTGCCGCCGCTCGTGCTCAGCGACGCGGACATCGACGAGTTCGCGAGCGCGCTGCGCGAGACCATCAGGTCCGCGCAGCGGATGCCGAGATCGTTGACGAAGTTCGCCGTCTCGGCCGCCGCCGGCGCGCGGCGCTAGCCGCGCTCGATCGGCAAGCCGCGCTTCGACCACTCGCTCCACGAACCGGGATACAGCCGCCCCTCGCGGCCGGCGAGCCACGCGCGGTGGAGCGTGATGCACGACGAGACGCCGGAACCGCAATACGCGACGAGCTCACCCGGCGGCAGCTCGGGGAGCGGCTCCATCCACGGCGCGTTCGCGGCGCCGGGGATCCTGCCCGGCGGGTCGTCGATCGGGTTCGGCTCGCCGCGCCAGCGGCTCGCGGCGCGCGCGTCGACCAGCGCGATCCTGGGATCGCCGAGGCGACGAACGAGCTCCTCCGCCTGAATCGTGTCGCCGTCGCGCTCGCGCGGGACGAACTCGCCGGCCACGATCTCCTCCTCACCGGCGCGCAGCTCTCCGCCCCACGCGTCGATCCCACCGAGCATGACGGCGCAGTCGTCGTGACCGAAGTGGCCCAGTAACCACCACAGCCGCTCGGGACCGCCGCCCGAGCCGTACGCGACGACGAAAACGCCGGCTCCGATCCCAGCGCGACCGGCTGCCGCAGCGAACTTCTCCGCCGACGGGAGCGGATGCCGACCCGCGTCGGGGACGGAGAGGTCGGAGAGATCCGCGTCGACATCGAGGAACGCCGCGCCGGGGACGTGCCCGGCGACGTACGCGCGCCGGCCCGCGTCGGGATCGCCGAGCACCCAGCGGCAATCGACGAACTGGTAGCGCACCGGCATCCCAGGAACGTACAGGTGCGATTGGCTCCTGCCACTTCACAGCTGTTCGGCTTGACGAAACGGAGCAGAACGCCTAGCCTGGTCACGCCATGTTGCTCGCGAACGTGAAGAACTGGACCCCGGTGGGCGGTAGCTCTCGCCCCACGGGCCTGCGCGACCGCTAGGTCCGCGCGCCGCCCCCGCGCCTTCTAAGGCCCGGGCGGATTCCGGTTCTCCGTTCCATCACTTCGACTTCTGAAGGAGCAGCATGACTCTCGCAACACCTACATCCGACTTGACTGCACGTCTTGACCGCGAGGCGCCCGCCGTCGAGGTGCGCGACCTGCGGAAGACGTTCAACCGCAAGGACAAGAAAGCCGGCCGCTTCGCGCGCAAGCGTCCGTGGCCGGCGCTCGCCGACGTCACGTTCACGATCGCCCGTGGCGAGTGCGTCGCCATCCTCGGCCAGAACGGCTCGGGGAAGTCGACGCTCGTCCGTCTCCTCTCGACGCTGCTCATCAACGACGGCGGCGAGGCGCGGATCTTCGGCCACGACGCGTTCGAGGAGGTCTCGCGGATCCGCCGGCTCGTCAACCGCGTCTCTGTCGAGGCCTCGTTCTTCAAGAAGATGTCCGCGGCGGAGAACCTCTCGTACGCGGCGCGCTTCTACGGGATGACCCCTGGCCAGACGCGGAAGGCCATTCCCGAAATCCTCGAGAAGGTCGGCTTCCCCGCCGACCGGCGCAACGAGTCGATGGAGAACCTGTCGCGCGGCATGCAGCAGAAGGTCGCCCTCGCGCGGGCGCTCTTGACCTCGCCCGTCCTCCTGCTCCTCGACGAGCCGACCACCGGGCTCGATCCGCGCTCGAAGCTCGAGGTGCAGGAGTTCATCCGCCAGGTGCGGGCCGAGCACGACGCGACGATCCTGCTCTGCACGCACGACATGGCCGAGGCGGAGACGCTCGCCGACCGCATCGGGCTGCTCGACCGCGGCCGGCTGCTCTTCCTCGAGCCGGTCGAGGACGTGAAGCGGCGCTTCAACGTCGAGACGCTCGAGGAGGCGTTCTTCGCCGCGACCGGCCGCGAGTTCGAGAACGAGGCAAGCGAGGACGACGCAGACGACGAGTACAGGGAGGTGTTCGGAGGATGAGTGCCTACGCAATCGAGGCGCGGCGACAACTCATCGGGCTGTTCGGGATCGTCGAGCGGAACGTCTACCTCACGAAGCGCTACTTCCTGTGGGACGTCGCCTTCATGATCTGGACGATCGCGAACACGCTGACGATCGTGTTCATCGCTCGCGGTCTCCACCTCGGCCCGGTGAAGGTGAACATCGCGGAGACGGCGCTGCTCGTCGGCGCGACGATCTGGGCGTTCCTCGGGATCATCTTCGAGTTCATGACGGAGATCGTCGCGTGGGAGCGCTGGGAAGGAACGATCGAATACACGTTCATGGCGCCGTTGTCGCGGCTCGCCCATCTGTTCGGGCAGGGCGCGTTCGCGGTGCTCTACGGCCTCATCCGTGCCTCGATCCTCTTCTTCGCGGTCGCCGCGTTCATCGGCATCCACGCGCCGCTCGCGAACTACGGCGCCGCGCTCGCCCTGCTCGGGATCGCTTCACTGTCGTTCATCGGCGTGGGGATCATGACCTCGGTCCTGCCGCTCATCTCGCCGGAGAAGGGCGCGCAGCTCGGCTTCGTCGCGCAGGGCCTGATGCTCGTGGTCTCCGGCGTCTATTACCCGGTGAGCGTCATGCCGGAGTGGATGCAGTGGATCTCGAAGATCTCTCCGGCGACGTACGCGCTCCGCGGCATCCGCCACTCGATCATCCTCGGCACAGGCCTCGTGTGGGCGGACGTCTGGCCGCTCCTCATCATCGCCGTCCTCGCAACGCCGATCGGGCTCGCGATCTTCAACCGGGGCGAGCGGTACGCCAAGAAGCACGGAAAGCTCAAGAGGGCGGGCTGATGGAGGTCACGTTCGCCAAGCGGGGAGTGCGGCGGTACGGCGTCCACGTCAGTCGCGAGCGCGCGCCCGATCTCTGGTGCGGCTCGATCGGCTACGACGACTGGCTGCCGCACGACCTCCTCCACTTCGTCGCGGAAGCGGAGGCGAAGCGACGATGAAGGACTGGTTCGCTGGAGACGTGGCAGCGCGCTACGACGCCGACACCGCGGAGATGGACGTCGCTCCTGTCGTCGACTTCCTCGTCCCGTTCGCCTCAGGCGGCGCGCTCGAGCTCGCGATCGGCACCGGCAGGATCGCCGTCCCGCTCGCGGCTCGCGGCGTTCGGGTCGCGGGAATCGACTTCTCCCCCGACATGGTCGCGGAGCTGCGGAAGAAGACCGACACGATCCCGGTCGCGATCGGCGACATGTCGGACACGCGCGTCGACGGCGAGTTCTCGCTCGCCTACGTCGTCTTCAACTCGATCAACAACGTCATGACGCAGGACGGCCAAGTCGCGGTGTTCGCGAATGCGGCGGCGCACCTCGCGCCGGAGGGCGTGTTCGTGGTCGAGGTCGGGACGCGGAACCGTCAGCCGCTCACGGTCTTCGACCTCAGCGACACGCACGTCGGCGTCGACGAGTACGACCACGACACGCAGCGGCTCGTCTCTCACCACTTCACGCTCCGTGACGGCACATGGGAGCGGATCTCGGTCCCGTTCCGCGCCGTCTCCCCGGCCGAGCTCGACCTCATGGCTCGCCTCGCCGCCTCGAGCTCGCAGAGCGCTGGGCGGACTGGGACCGCTCGCCGTTCACCGCGGAGAGCACGAAGCACGTCTCGGTCTGGCGAAAGCCGTGAGACGCCCCGGCGCCGAGCAGCTGTACTACGCGCTCAGCTTCGTTCTGCGCATGCCCACCTGGGTCGTGATGGCGGTCTACCTCGTGCAGGACCTCCATCTCACGCCGTTGCAGCTCGTGTTGATGGGAACGGCGATGGAGGGGGCCGTCTTCCTGTGCGAGGTGCCGACGGGAGTCATCGCCGACACCTACAGCCGGCGCCTATCGCTCATCGTCGGGTACCTCGGCATGGGTGCGAGCTGGCTGGCGGTCGCGTTCGTCTCGACGCCGTGGATCGTCATCGCGCTCTGGGCGGTGTGGGGCCTCTCGTACACGTTCACGAGCGGCGCCGAGGAAGCGTGGGTCGCAGACGAGATCGGCGCCGACAGGACGACGCACGTCTTCCTTCGGGCCGCGCGCGTCGGCCAAGCAGGCGCTGTCGTCGGGTTGATCCTCCAGGTCGCCGTCGGGACGATCTCGCTGCGGGCCGGCATCGCGCTCGGCGGGGCGCTCACGATCGTCTGCGGGCTCGCCTGCATTCCGCTGATGGAGGAGCACGGCTTCAAGCGCCGCGAGCGCGACGAGAGCCTCTCGCCGTTCCACGCGATGCGCTCGACGGCGATGGAGGGAGCCCGCTACGCCCGCGCCGCGCCGGTGATCCTGCTCCTGATCGCCGCCACGGTGTGCATGGGCGCCTCGGCCGAGGGCTTCGACCGGCTCAAGGAGGCGCACTTCCTGCGCGATGTCGGACTGCCTGGACATGTCTCGGCCGTCGTCTGGTTCGGAGCTCTCTGGCTTGCCGGCCTGGCGATCGGATTCGTTGGCACGACGTTGCTCATCCGTCGGATCGAGCGGCGCGGGCCGGGAGTCGTCTCGACGTCACGCGTCGGCTGCGCGGCGTTCGAGCTCGTGGCGATGCTCGTCTTCGCGTTCGCATGGTCGCCGTGGGTCGGGGTCGCGGGCATCCTCGGCGTGTTTCTCGCGCGCGACCTCGCGGGCCCGCTGTACACGATCTGGCTCAACGACCAGATCACCGACTCCCGTGTGCGCGCCACGGTCTTCTCGATCGGGGGCCAGGGCGACGCCATCGGCCAGGCCGCCGGAGGTCCCGTGCTCGGCGTAATCGGGAACGTCTGGGGGCTCCGAGCCGCACTCGCGGCGGGTGCCCTCGCGATCGTTCCGGCCCTCGGGCTGTACGGCCGGGCGAGCGCGCACCACGGAGCCGAGCCCGAGCTCGAGGAGCTCCCGCAACCGGTGACCGGTTAGCGTCCACGCGTGCGCGCGTAGACGGAGGCCGCGCACGTCTCGGGGAGACAGGCTCGCTAGCGTGCGCGCATGCCGCTACGTCTACGCCGTTCCTGTCTGAGCGTTCCCGCCTCGAGCGAGCGGATGCTCGCGAAGGCACCGTCGCTCGGCGCTGACGAGGCGATCGTCGATCTCGAGGACGCCGTCGCGCCGGAAGGCAAGGCAGCAGCGCGCGAGCTTGCCGTCGCCGCGGTGCGGAGCGGACCGCTCGCGCGGACGACGGCGATCCGCGTCAACGCCCGCGGCTCGGAGTGGTGGGAGGACGACCTGCGCGCCACGGCCGAGGCGCGTCCCGACGTCGTCGTACTCCCTAAGGTCGAGTCTGCGGAGGACGTGTCCGCTGCGGCGGAGCTGCTCCCCGCAGGAGTCGGGCTCGAGGCGCAGATCGAGACGGCGCGCGGCCTCGCGAATGCCGACGCCATCGCTGCGGCCGGGCATGGCCTGGAGGCGCTCGTCTTCGGCCCGGCGGATCTAGCAGCGTCGCTCGGGATCCCCGTTCTCACAATCGGGGACGGCACGAACGACTACGCCTTCGCGCGCGTCGTCGCGGCCGCGCGCGCCTGCGGCCTCCAGGCGATCGACGGCCCGCACGCCCGGCTCGGCGACGACCTCGGCCTCGTCGTCTCCGCCCGCCGCGCCTTCGAGCACGGCTACGACGGCAAGTGGGTCATTCACCCGAGCCAGATCGGGCCGGCGCATCTCGTCTTCACCCCGTCGCCGGCGGAGGTGGAACGCGCGAAGCGGATCCTCGCCGCGCCACAGGGAGCGGTGCGCTTCGAGGGGGAGCTCATCGACGAGGCTTCACGCCGTCTCGCCGAGTCGCTACTTAGGAGGGCTGCCGCGCTGCTCTCCTAGCGGCTTTCCGCCGTTTGACTTCCGGAACAGCGAGCACACCGCGGTACCAGAGGTGTAGAAACACTCCAAGCCCGGAGGCGAGCACTCCTGCAATCAGCCTGAGGCGCGCCATCGTGGCCAGCGTAATCCAGCCGACCCACTGACGACACTGACTCACCCGCCGATGAAAGGACTCGTTGAGATGAACACCACGAAGGAAAGGGTCGCGGACGCGACTTCGCACGTCCGCCCGATCGTCGAACGCGCGCTCCGCGACGAAGAGCTGCGCCACAACGTGAAGGAGGCGTATACCTCCGCCCGCGCGCTGTACGACCAGCTGCTCACCCGCAACGACTTCAGCCATGTCGCGACAAAGCTCGTCACCGACGAGGACATCCAGGCCCATTTGCGGAACGTCGTCGAGCAGATCCGCACCGCCAGCGGCCGCGCCCAGACAGCGCAGGAGGAGGCGCAGAAGGCGCAGCGCAGCGCCCGCGCAACTCTCCTGCTCGTCGCCGGCATCGCAATCGGACTGCTGGTCAATCCGCTCACCGGCCCGTCGCTGCGCCGTTTCGTCAAGCGGCGGCTGTTCGGCGGCAAGGGCAAGGGCTTCGTCTACCACGAGGGCAACGGCTCTCACCTGAGCTAGACGGCTACTGGAGGAGGGCTACCCGCGACCGAGGTGCTCGCGCGCGAACGCGCGGAACCGGTCGCGGGTGCCTTCGTCCGGCGCGATCGGCTCGTCGTCCCCGTACTGCGGGTCGGCGACGATCTCCTCGGCGACCGCGCGCACCTCCTGCTCGATCGCGGCGCGGTGCGCCGACTCGCGCAGCAGAGCGTCGACCCAGCTCTCTGATCCATCCCAGCCGGGGATGTCGTTGTCGAAGAGGAGCTGTCCGAGCAGGATCCCCGTGCGGATGTAGGCAAACGTCTTGAAGGCGAGAATGCGGTGCGGCGTCTCGACGCGAGCCGCGAGGACGGGGTCGTCGCGAAGGATGCGCTCGACGATCTGCCCGATCGGCTCGTCGACGAGGGGGATCCAGACGTCGTCCAACTCGGCCACGGGCGGATTATGCCCGGCAAGGGTGCGTCTTATCCTTGGCCCGTGGACGAAATGCTTGAGCAACTAGCGGCTGCGCCTCACGAGACGGGGCTGTTCCTCGACTTCGACGGCGTCCTCGCACCGATCGTCGACCGCCCCGTGGACGCTGCGACTCCGCCAGAGACGCGCGCCGAGCTCGAGCGGCTCGTGAAGACGTATGCGCTCGTCGCGGTCGTCAGCGGACGCGCCGGGGACGACGTCCGGGCGCGGGTCGGCGTCGACGGAGTCGTCTGCGTCGGGTCGCACGGGCTCGAGGCGGAGCCTCTCGCCGAGCGCTGGCGGCAGACGCTTATCGACTTTGCGGCCAATGCGCCGTGGCCGCCACGCGCGATCGAGGTGAAGGGCCTCGCAGTGGCCTTCCATTTCCGTGACCGCGACGACGAGGCTGCCGCGATCCGCGAGCTCGACCGGATCGCAGAGACGGCGCGAGAGGACGGCCTCGTCGCGCGGTACGGGCGCAAGGTGCTCGAGGTTCTGCCGCCGGTCGGCTCGAACAAGGGGACGGCCGTGCGGCGGATGATCGAGGAGCACAGCCTGCGTCGCGCGCTCGCCGCCGGCGACGACACCACGGATCTCGACTCGTTCGCCGCGCTCGACGGGCTCGACGTAGCCGTGCGCGTCGCGGTCGGCTCAGCCGAGGCGCGGCCGGCGCTGCTCGAGGCAGCCGACCTCGTCGTCCACTCGACCGACGAGTTCCTCTCGCTCCTACAGAAGCTCTAGACGCGCGCGAGCAGCTCTCGCAGATCCGAGATCCGTTCCCCGCTCCAGCCGTCGCGGTGGCCGACCTGAATCGCGCGCATTCCCAGGGCTTGCGCGCCCGGGAGCTCGTCCGACTCGCCGTCGCCGACGAAGACCGCATCGGCGGGCTCGACGCCAAGGCGATCGAGCGTGAGCCGGAAGATCCGTGGATCGGGCTTCTTCAGCCCGACGTCAGCCGACAACACGACCGCATCGAAGCGGCCGGCGAAAAGCGAGTCGTCCCAGAGCTCTCCGACCTCACTCGAGCAGTTGCTGATCAAACCGAGCCGCAGACCGGCGGCACGAAGCCCGTCAAGCGTCTCGACCGCTCCCTCAACGGGAACGAGCGAGCGTCGCGTCATCTCCCGTCGAATCTCGAACGCCGCGGCGGCCGCATCCGACCCGATCCCCAACGAGTCGAGATAGCCCTGGAACGAGCCCGTCCAGCGCAGGTCGCGGTGGTCGGGTGCCGTCCAAGCCTCCGGGCTCAGTCCGACAGCCTCGAATAGCGGCCCCATGTCTTCTTGGGGCCACGCCGCGAGCGTGTCCCAGAGGTCGAAGACGACCGCCTTCACCGCGAGTAGCCCACGTCGAGTGGATGCGGCGGATACTCCACGACCCGTGTCTCCCCGTTCAGCTGCCAGCCGTGCGTCTCGTAGAAGCGGCGAGCGCGATGGTTCTCCTCGAGGCACCACAGCCGAGCGGCCCCGAGCTCGACGGCCGCTTCGTGCAACTCGTCCGCGACGCCGGTCCCCCACCAGCCGGGCAGGACGTAGAAGCCGTGCAACCACTCCCGTTCGATGCCCGCAACGCCGACGATCTCGTCGTCCCGCTCGCTCACGAGGACCGTCCCCGGGAACATCTGCCAGCGCCGCAAGATCGCGTCGTCGGGATAGGGCTCGTCGCCGTAGATGTGACCCAAGGCCGCGAGGGACGCAGCGCGCTGCACATGGAAGTGGCTCTCCGCCTCGCTATGACCCGACTCCCTGATCACGCCTTGCTGACTTTCACCGCCGTCCCGTAGGCGCAGATCTCCGCCCAGCCGTTGCCGATCTCGGACGCGTCGAAGCGCATCGCGATCACCGCGTTCCCGCCCTTTGCCTCGGCCTCCGCGGCCATACGGTCGACCACCTGCTGCCGGCTGTCGATCAGCGCCTTCGTCTGGCCCTTGAGCTCCCCGCCGACGATCGACTTGAGACCTGAGCCGAGCTGCGAGCCGATATTGCGCGCACGTACTGTCAGGCCGAACACCTCGCCGAACACCTCGTCGACCGTGTAGCCGGGGATGTCGTTCATCGTCGTGATGATCATGTGTCTTCTCCTTGTCTAGTTCGTGTATCGCATGTAGGGACCGCCCGCCGAGGACGTGTCCGGAAGCACGAAACGAATGATCTCTTTGCGGTTCCTCTGAGGCGCTTCTGGCGGATGAAGCTCGATCGCCTCGCGTCCCCGCGCAGTTGGACGGAACTGAAACGTGCCCGCCAGCGCGGGCAGAGTCGGCCAGGTCTCGATCATCTGCACAACCTGGGCCGGAAACGGATCCGTGCCGGGATCGATCAGACGGATCTCCGAGTTCTCGTCCCAGACCGCGGGTGGTCCCCCGCCCGGCGTCCCCACGAGAAGGACATAGCCAGGCCCGCGCAGCTCCCACGCCTCGACGTCCGCCTCCGGCGGATTCACAAGCGAGAAGCCGTCGTCGAAGTCGATCCGCAGAGTTGCGTCCTTGGCGGCAACAGCCCGCTCCACGCGCGCCTCGTGCATGACCAGTAGCTGAATCGCGTCTTGGTCAAGAACGGACGCCGAAAGGCATGCCTCATCCGATGAGTGCGGATCGCGGAGGATCAGCTCGTGGAGGAAGTCACCCACTTGCATATAGCTGCAGACGAAACCCGCCACAGGAATCACAAAATCCTCGCCTATCTCGTCTACGACGAATCGCGTCATCGCAGGAGTACAACACGCACGCCGAGGGCGACGAGCACGCATCCGGTGAGGCGCTCGAGCCACGTGCGCACCCGCGGGCGGGCGAGGACTCGGCCGAGCGCACCGACCCCGAGCGAGAAGGCACGCCACCAGACGACGGCGATGACGAGGAATGTCCCGGCGAGGAGGCCGGTCGTCCGAAACGCGGGCTCACCGGTCGCCACGAACTGCGGGATCAGCGTCAGGAAGAGCAGCGCGATCTTCGGGTTGAGGAGGTTCGTGACGAGGCCCTGCCGGTACGCCGTTCGGCGTGATGCGACAGCCGGGCCGGCCGCCGTCGCGCCCGTGAGAGTTCTCCGCGCGTGCCAGAGCGCGGTGACTCCGAGACACGCGAGGTAGATCCCGCCGACAAGCCGCAGGGTGGTGAACGCGGCGGGTGACGCGACGAGCAGCGCCGACAGCCCTGCGGTCGTCGCGGCCGCGTAGCACGCGATCCCGGTGCAGCAGCCGAGCGCCGTCCACCACGCCGCGCTCGAGCCGCCGCGCACGCCGTTGCGGAGGACGAGCGCCATGTCCGGCCCCGGCGTGATCGTCAGCACGGCGACGACGGCGAGGAATGGAAGCAGCTCTCTGGGCATCAGCGCTTCTTCCGCAGCTTGTCGAGCTGCTTCCACGTGCGCGTGTTCGCGACGTCGGCCTTCGTCAGCCAGCCTCGGCGCGCCTGCGCGACGGCGAGCTCGACGTAACCCTGGGCCCGGATCTGGTGCGCATCGGAGTTGAGCACGAGCTTGAGTCCCGCCTCCTTCGCCGCGCGCGCATGGACATCGCGGAGGTCGAGGCGGTCCGGCTGGCCGTTCATCTCGAGAAGCGTCCCCGTGGCGAGCGCGCCCTCGATGACGCGCTCGACGTCGACGTCGCGCGGCGGGCGCTTGTTGATCCGCCGCCCGGTGAGGTGGCCGATGCAGTCGACATACGGGTTCGCCATCGCCTCGAGCACGCGCTCGGTGGGGCGGTTGTCCGGCGCGTTGTGAACCGACGCGACGACCCAGTCGAGCCGAGCGAGATCCTCGTCGGCCATGTCCACCTCGCCGTTCGAACGGATGTTGGCCTCGACGCCGGTGAGGATCGTCAGCTGCGGGAAGCGCTTGCGGAGCGCCTCGATCTCCTCGAGCTGCGCGTCGAGGCGGCCGTCGCGGAGGTAGTGCGAGTGGTCGGTGACCGCGTAGTACTCGTAGCCGCGCGCGACCGCCGCCTCGAGCATCTCCGCGAGCGTGTTCTTGCCGTCGGCAGACCAGTGCGAGTGCGTGTGGAGGTCGCCACGGACGTCCTTCACCTCGACGAGCTTCGGCAGCTCACCCGCCCGCGCCGCCTCGAGCTCGCCGGCGTTCTCCCGCAGCTCCGGGGGAATCGGCTGGTAGCCGAGGTGCTTGTAGACCGCGTCCTCGTCCGCGGACTGGAAGACCTTGCCCGTCTTCGTGTTCGTGACGCCGTACTCGGAGATCGACAGACCGCGCCGCACCGCGTCCTCGCGCATCGCGACGTTGTGGTCCTTCGAGCCGGTGAAGTGCTGGAGGAGGTTGCCGAACGACTCCGGCGACACGACGCGGAGGTCGAAGCGGAGACCGTCGCGAGAGACGACCGTCGCCTTCGTGTCGCCGTGCGCCGCTACCTCGACGACCCCCGGCATCTCGACGAAGTGCGCGGTCAGCTCCGCCGGATCGGTCGCACACGCGATCACGTCGAGGTCGCGGAACGTCTCCTTCCGCCGCCGCACCGAACCGGCCTCGGACACGGATATGGCCGCGGGCAGCTCCTGTAGCTCGAGGACGACCGCCTGCACCGGGCCGAGGCCGTCGCCGAGGAGGCGCCGGTCTCCGGCCTCCGCCGTCTGCGCCTGGAAGGCGAGCGCGGCGAGGATCTTCTCTTCGCTCTTTGCCCCGAGCCCCGCGAGCTCGCGCAGCCGCTCTCCCTCGGCTGCCGCCTTCAGGTCGGCGAGCGTCTCGACGCCGAGCTCCTTCCAGATCCGCGCCGCCGTCTTCGGGCCAAGCCCCGGCAGCCGCATGAAGAGGACAACCTCGGGCGGCACGCCCGCGCGCTTCTTCGCGAGCGCCGCTATGTCGCCCGTCTCGACGAGCTCGACGATCTTCTCCTCGATCGTCTTGCCGATTCCCTGGAGCTTCTTCGCGTTGCCGTCGAGCGCGAGCTGCGCGATCGACGCCGACGTCTCGCGCATCCGGCTCGCGGCGCGGCGGTACGCGATGACGCGAAACGACTCGGCGCCGTCGAGCTCGAGCAGGTCGGCGAGGAGATCGAACTGGTCCGCGACCTGTGCATTACCGGGGAGGGCGGCCATGCAGCGATGATACGAGCGTGCCGAACGCAGTCGTCTGTCTCCCGACCTACAACGAGCGCGAGAACCTCGAGCGGATGATCGAGGCGCTCGCGCCGCTCGGCGTCGGAGTGCTCGTCATCGACGACAACTCGCCCGACGGCACCGGCGCGATCGCCGAAGAGCTGGCAGCGACTCGCGACTGGGTGTCCGTCCTCCACCGTTCCGCGAAGGAGGGTCTCGGTCGCGCATACGTTGCGGGATTCCGCGAAGTGCTGGCCGGCGACGCTGCCTACATTGCGCAGATGGACTGCGATTTCTCCCACGACCCGGCCGACGTGCCCCGACTCATCGCGGCGTGCGAGGCAGGAGCGGATCTCGCGATCGGCTCGCGGTACGTCGCGGGCGGCGGTACGTCCAACTGGGGACCGATCCGCCAGGTCATGTCGCGCGGCGCGTCAGTCTTCACACGGCTCATCCTCATGCCGGTGCATGACGCGACCGGCGGCTTCAAGTGCTGGCGCCGTGAGGCGCTCGAATCGATCGACCTCGACTCGATCGATGCCGCTGGGTACGTCTTTCAGGTCGAGATGACATTTCGCGCTCGACGGAATGGCTATCGGGTTGTGGAGATCCCCATTCATTTCGCCGACCGCACTGCAGGCGAGTCGAAGATGAACCTCGCGGTCGCTCTCGAGGGAGTCTGGAAAGCGCCGCGCCTGCGGTGGAAGGCAATGCGGGGACGGCTATGACCGAGCTCGACGAGACGACGTTCGACGCCGCCGTCGCGGGCAAGCCGGTGCTCGTCGACTTCTGGGCGCCGTGGTGCCGGCCGTGCAAGGCGCTCGATCCGATCCTCGCGGAGCTGCCCATCGAGGTGGCGCGGGTGAACATTGACGAGGAGCCCGGCATCGCCTCGCGCTTCGACATCCTCTCGATTCCGACGGTCGTCCTCTTCGCCCGGGGTGAAGCGCTCGGGTCGGTGGTCGGGCTCCGCCCGAAGAAGTACTTCGACGCGTGGCTAGCGGAAATGCTCCCAGCCGCCGAGGCCGACGGGCTCGACGCCTGAGCCCTCCTCGCAGCGACCGATCACGGGGAGGCCGAGCGCGTCGGGCGTCGCCGCGAGCAGCTCGTAGTCCTCGCCGAACGAGAGATCGCCGATCGTCGCCCCTTCGGCGAGCGGCACACGATCGAGATCGATCACGAGCCGGCAACCCGACCGCCGCGCGATGTGTCCCGCATCGAGGCCGAGCCCGTCGGAGATGTCAAGCATCGCGTGCGCCACGCGCGCAAGCTCGCGTCCCTCGACGGTGCGGATCGGCGGTTGCAGGAGCCGGCCCTCGCGGAACGCAGCGCCGGCGCCGCCGAGTGGGCCTGTCACGACGAGGAGGTCGCCCGGGCGTGCGCCTGCTCTCCCCGGCACGCGGTCGGCGCGCCCGAGAGCGGTCACGGTGATGACGACCAGGTCGGCCCGCGTCGTGTCGCCGCCGCGAACCGGCACGCCGGCCTCGGCCAGGCCCTCGTAGAACGCGATCGCGCCGTCGAGGTCCGGCACTGCGAGCGTCACCATCAGCGCGAGTGGCTCGGCCCCGGACGCCGCGAGGTCACTGATGTTCACGGCCGCGGCGCGAAACCCGAGCTCGCGCCAGTCGATGAGGTCGAAGCGGAAGTGGACGCCTTCGACGAGCGTGTCTTGCGTCACGACGAGGCCGTCGATCTCCGCCGCGTCGTGCTCGACGCCGACGATGAGGCCGCGGCGCTCGAGCTCGGCGAGGAGCTCGAACTCGTTCACGACTCGACGTACTTCGCGCGCGCGTCGACTGTGTCGGGATCGAGCGCCGCGAGCGAGTCGTAGAGCCGCGCGTGGAACGTGCCCGGGCCTTCGGCGCCGGCGGCGGCGTCCTCGGCGGCGACTTCGTACGCGATGAGCGCCTCAGCTGCAGCGTCGAGCGGAGCGCCCGGTCTCACCGCCAGGAAGCAGCCGGTGAGCGCAGTCGAGATGCAGCCGGTTCCGGTCACGGCTGCGAGAAGCGCGTGCCCGTTCGAAACGGAGACGACCCGATCGCCGTCCGAGACGTGGTCGATCGCACCGGTCACGGACGCGACGAGGCCGAACTGTTTCCCGGCTCCGCGCGCGAGCGCCGGCGGCTCGAGGCCGACGGTCATCGACTCGACGCCGCGCACCTCAGCTTCCGCCCCGACGAGTGTCGCGACCTCGCCCTGGTTACCGCGGAGAACGGCGACATCGACCTCGTCGAGGATGCGCCGCGCGGTGTCGGTGCGGTACGCGGTGGCGCCAACGCCGACCGGGTCGAGCACGACCGGGATCCCGCGCGCGTTCGCGGCCTTGCCGGCGAGGAGCATTGCGTCGATCCAGTGGTCGGAAAGCGTCCCGATGTTGATGACGAGCGAGCCGGCGAGGCCGACCATCTCCTCGACCTCCTGCGGCGCATGCGCCATGACGGGCAGCGCGCCGAGCGCGAGCGTCGCGTTCGCGGTCTCGTTCATCACGACGTAGTTCGTGATCTGGTGGACGAGCGGCTTGCGCTCGCGGAGCTCACGGAGGGTCGCGCCGGTGTTGATGGTCATGGCTTCACTCCTAACACGTTGACGGGACCCTCGCCGACGCCTATGTCCACGAGCCCCTGCGCGACGGCGCGAGACGCCGCCTCGGCCGCGCCGCGAGCAGCCTCGAGGAGCGGGAGTCCTCGCGCTAGGAGGGCGGCCAGCGTGGCGGAGTGCGTGCAACCGGCGCCGTGCGTCGCGGCGACGGCGTGGCGGTCGACCGGGATCTCGTGGTGCTCGACGCCGTCGAAGAGATGATCCACCGGCTCCTCGGCGTGACCGCCGGTGACGAGCGCCGCAGGCGCACCGAGCTCGACCAACTTCTCCGCCAACTGCGCTTGTGACAAGTTGTCACAAGCGGTAATGGCACGCGCCTCGAGGACGTTCGGCGTCACGACCGTCGCGAGCGGGAAGATCCGCGAGACGAGCGACTCCACCGCGTCGGCCTCGAGCAACCGGGCGCCCGAGCTCGCGACCATCACCGGATCGACGACGAGCGGTACCGGATGCTGCTCGAGCCAGTCCGCGACGGCGTCGACGATCGCGCGGGAGAAGAGCATTCCCGTCTTCGCCGCGTCGACGCCGATGTCGTCCCACACCGCGTCGAGCTGAGCGCGGACGAACTCGGGAGGCAGCTCGAAGATCGCGCCAACGCCGGTCGTGTTCTGCGCCGTAAGCGCGACGATCGCTGTCGAACCGTGGACTCCCGCGGCCGTAAACGCCTTGAGGTCCGCCTGGATCCCCGCACCACCGCCCGAGTCGGAGCCCGCAATCGTCAGCGCTGTGTGGGTCAAATCTGCTCCCTTCGCCGGCATTACCCGGATCAGGTTCGGCGGGTGTGATCTCAGCCTCGTCGAGGCACCCCGGCCCGCGAACGTTAGCGTCCGGCCATGCGCCGGCTTCCGCCAGCCCTCGCCGCGAGCGCGACGCCGCTGATCCTCGAGCTGCTGGGCGACGGGCCTGGGCGCGTGCTCGAGCTTGGCTTCGCAGGGATCCACGCGCGGCCGCTCGAGCTCGCAGGCTGGGAGGTCGTCGTCGTCAGTGACGATTGGCAGGCGCGCGAGCGGAGCGAGCACGTCGCGGATGCACCGATCGGGCGGTTCGACGCCGTCGTCGCGCCCGCCGACGCCGACTTGACGGGGATCGACGCGGCGCGAATAGTCCTCGTGGACGAACGTGGCATCGCTTCAATTGGGGAATGAGCACGACCGCGCGCTACGACGGCTACGCCGACTGGTACGACACCGAGTTCCAGCCCGAGCGCCCGACTGAGACCTGGGAGACGGTCGTCCGGCTCCTGGGAGAGCCCGCCGGCACGCTGGTCGATGTCGGCTGCGGGACCGGCGCGTACTCCGTCGGGTTGGCCGAGCTCGGCTGGGACGTGACCGGGGTAGACCTGTCGGCGGACATGTTGCGCCGCGCCGGGGAGAAGGGCGTCCGCACGGTCCAGGCCGACGCGACGGCACTTCCATTCGCGGACGCGTCCTTCGACGCCGCCGTGTCGGTGTTCACGCACACGGACTTCGACGACTTCGCCGGCACTGTGCGCGAGATCGCGCGGGTCCTTCGCCCAGAAGCGCCGTTCGTCTACGTCGGCGCCCACCCGTGCTGGGTGGGGCCGCACTCGACCTACGACGCGGAGCGCGGTTACCCGGAGCTCCATCCCGGCTGGTACCGGCAGGTCGCGCGCTATATGCAGGCACCCGGCGTCTGGCGCGAAACCGGCGTCCGGATCCGGGTCGGCGCGGTTCACATCCCGCTCGGGCTGCTCCTCCAGAGCTTCCTCGATGCAGGCCTCCGTCTCGAGCACATCGAGGAGCCGGACGGGCGCGAGTACGCGTACAGCCTCGCCATGCGCTGGCGGCGGTGAGCGCGACCGCCCTCTGGGACGACCTCCTCGTAGGCGACGAGCTCGCGTATCTCACCGGCGAGCCGGCACGCGAAGCGCGGACGACGCCGCTTCCGGCAGAGCTGCATCCCGCCGTGCGCGACGCGCTCGCGCGCCGCAGCGTTACCGAGCTCTACGCGCACCAGGCGCAGGCGTACGCCGCCGCGCGCGACGGCAACGTCATCGTCACGACAGGCACCGCATCCGGGAAAACGCTCGCGTTCAACCTCCCTGTCCTCGACGCGCTCGCCGCCGACCGCCACGCGCGGGCGCTCTACCTCTACCCGACGAAGGCGCTCGCACAGGATCAGGCCCGCTCGCTCACAGAGCTCGGCGTCGCCGGTGTTCGCGCCGCGATCTACGACGGCGACACGCCGACCGAACGGCGCCGCCAGATCCGCGGCTGGGCGAACGCGATCCTCACGAACCCCGACATGCTCCACATCGGCGTGCTGCCGCGGCATGACCTCTGGGGCGACTTCCTCCACAACCTCCGCTTCGTCGTCGTCGACGAGGCGCACGTCTACCGCGGGGTCTTCGGCTCGCACGTCGCGAACGTCCTCCGGAGGCTGCGGCGCCTCGCGCGGATCTACGGCTCGGACCCGCGTTTCCTCCTCGCGTCGGCGACGATCGCGAACGCCGGCGAGCTCGCCGTTGCATTGACAGGCGAGGAGGCTGCGGTCGTCGAGGGGGACGCCGCGCCGCGCGCCGCACGAACGATCGCGCTCTGGAACCCGCCGCTCCTCGATGCGGAGGCCGGGATCCGCGCGAGCGCGCTCGGCGAGGCGTCACGGGTGCTCGCCGGGCTCGCCGGCCGCGGGCTGCGCACGATCTGCTTCGCGAAGAGCCGCAAGTCGGCCGAGCTGATTCACCGCTTCGCCGCAGACAGGCTCGACCGCGAGACCGCCGCGCGTCTGGCTCCGTACCGCGCCGGCTACACGCCTCAGCAGCGGCGCGAGATCGAGCGGCGACTCGTCGAGGGAGATCTCCTCGGCGTGACGTCGACCGACGCGCTCGAGCTCGGGATCGACATCGGCGATCTCGACGCGGCGATCTCGGTCGGCTTCCCCGGCACCGTCGCGAGCCTCCGCCAGCAGTGGGGACGCGCCGGGCGGCGCGCGCACGGCCTCGCAGTGCTCATCGCCTCGGAAGACGCGCTCGACCAGTACTTCATGCGCGAGCCGCAGGCGCTTCTCGACCGCCAGGTCGAGGCGGCGATCCTCGACCACGCGAACCCGCGCGTGCTCGACGGCCACGTCGCGGCCGCGGCGTTCGAGGCGCCCATCGACGAGAGCGACACGGCGACGCTCGGCGCCGAGGCGCTCGCCCGCGCTCCTCACGTCCCCGACCTCCGGCACACGCCCCGCGGGTGGGTCTGGGCGGGAAAGGACACGCCCGCCGCGCGCACGCCGCTCCGCTCGACGTCCGCGGACGCGTTCGTCGTCGTCGACGCGGCCACCGGAGAGACGCTCGGCCTCGCAGAGCGCGAGCGCGCGTACTCCACCGTCCACGAGGGGGCCGTCTACCTCCACCTCGGCCGCCAGTACCTCGTCCGCGAGCTCGACCTCGTTGCGATGCGCGCGGTCGTCGAGGCGTTCGACGGCGACTGGTACACGCAGGCGAAGAAGGAGACGACGACCGCCATCGAGGAGCCCTTGCGGGTCGAACGACGACTCGGCCTCGAGCTCTCCTTCGGCCGCGTCTCGGTGACCGAGCAGGTCGTCGGTTACCAGAAGAAGGCGGTCGCCGACGGCTCGACGCTCGCCACCGTCCCGCTCGAGCTGCCCCCGACGACGTTCGACACCGAGGCGGTCTGGTTCGTGCCGCGCCCGCACCAGCTCGAAGGGCTCGAGGCGATGCCGCTGCTCCTCTCCTCGCTCCACGCCGCCGAGCACACGCTCATCGCGCTCCTGCCGCTCTGGGCGATGTGCGACCGCTGGGACATCGGGGGCCTCTCCACAAACCTCCATCTCGACACCGGAGCGCCGACCGTTTTCGTCTACGACGGCCACGCCGGCGGCGTCGGGATCGCGGAGCGCGGCTTCGATCAGTTCGAGGGCTGGGTCGCGGACACGGCCAAGCTCCTAGCCGGCTGCCCGTGCGAGCGCGGCTGCCCATCCTGCGTCCAGAGCCCCAAGTGCGGCAACCTCAACGAGTTCCTCGACAAAGCCGGAGCGTTGACGTTGCTCCGCCGGATGCTCGACAGCTGAGATCGTGACCCGCCTCGGCCAGTTCGCATGGAGGCACCGGCCACGTAGCCCAGGCTCCTGATCCAGCCAGCAGCGGGCGCGAGACCGGCGCTGCCGCACGCGCGTGGACAATTCATTCACAGGCCACGCACGAAGCGTTCCCAGACAGACACCCCCCGCCGAGTCTCACGTCACCTGAGGCCGCAGCTGCCAACCGCTCTGGGGAGGGCGATAGGCTGCCTGCAACCTGGCGGGGGAGGAACGGATGCGGAAGCCAAGATCATTCCCGGAGCGGATTGGGGTGCTGTCGTTCGCAGTGCTGGCAGCCGCCGGAGTCGGGGTAGTGACTTCATCGGGACCCGCGTCCGCGCAGACAAGATCGGCTCAAGGGCTGCCGTACGCGATGCAACCGCGAGTTGAGCAGATCTCAAACAGAGGCTTCAACGCCGTCAAGTGCTTCTCGGCGACCTCGTGTGACGCAGTTGGCGGGGACTCATTCGGGATTGGTCATCCGCTCGCCCTGCACGGCAACCCGGCGACTTGGGGTCCGGCTCAAGTCCGAACCACGAATCTGCCCCCAGCATACGGAACTCACTACACGCGCGGCTATCTGAACGCGCTGTCGTGCAACTCGGCGATCAGATGTGTGGCGGTCGGGAGCGACGGCAATGAGCAGCCCCTCGTGATGCTTGGCAACCCTGCGAACTGGACCGCGGCCAACGCAAGGCAGATCACGCTTCCCGCGGCATTCAAGACGGCCACGCAGAGGGCATACGGCGACCTCCTTGGGATCTCGTGCTTCAGGGCGCTCACACAGTGCACGGCGGTAGGGTGGGACGGGAAGGGTCAACCCCTCGAGCTGCGCGGCAACCCTGCGACCTGGACCGCGGCCAACGCTCGTCAGGTCACTCTTACCGGCGCCTTTCAGGGCGGCCAGTTCGACGACATCAGTTGTGTCTCCTACTGGTCTTGCGTGGCGGTCGGAAAAGACGGCACTCCGTTGCCTCTTACGATCTACGGCAACCCAGGCATCGCCGGTGCGGGAACCGTGTGGGCCCCGAGCGCGGAGGAGTCCGCGTTGCCCGCTGGGTTCGGAGGGCGCGCCGAGCTCAGCGGCGTGTCGTGCCCCCGTTCGATCAGCTTCTGCGTCGCCGTCGGCAACTCCGGCGGTGGAGTCGACCTCCCGATGTCAATGGTTGGCAACCCCGCGCACGCCGCGTGGACCAACGGGGCGGACGCCTTCCAAGTGAGCGATCCCGGGGCGGGCGTCACGTCCGGATCGTTCTGGAGCGAGGTCGATTGCACCACGACGACGTACTGCGTCGCGGTAGGCCAGGAGGTCGGGCTCGACGGAAACGGTGACGCCTTCAGCGATCAAGGCAATCCAGCCCAGGCGGCATGGAACAGCACCGGCGCCGACACGACGCAGATCACACTCTTAGGAGGATGGGCTGGAGATAGCTCCGCCGCCTACGGCGACGACTGTCTTGGACTCTTGGCCGCGCCGAGCACGACTTGCGTGACTGTGGGCGATGCGCCGGATCCGAGTCTCGCAGCGGCTCCGTTGACTGATTACGGCATCCCCGGAATTGGGGCATGGTGGAACGGGACTCACGCGCGCCATCCGTAGTCGCCGAATCGCACAACATGACAGACCTCTCCCTTCCGCAAGGCGAACCCTGGCATCGAAGTCTCCGTCAAACCCGGGATGGCGCACACAGCCGTCGACGACAGCCGATGGGCTCTCCCCGCCGAAGCAAAACCCCGCAAGCGACGGGGCCAACTAACCGCGACCGATTGACAGGCCCCACTCCGGCTGAGTGCTTGGGAATGTCGCCTGAACGCCGGGGCTTAGTGGCGCAGGAACCTGAAATAGAACGCGGCGAACAGCAGCACGATGCCGATATTGGCGGCAAGCCGCTCCCAGAAGTGATGGCGGAACACGACGAAGTCCAACGCGACGATTACGGATGCCATCATTGCCACAAAGAGCACGCTCGCGACTGGCTTGCTCACGTGAAGGACGCTACCGGCGAGGGCGGCTCGGTTGCGCCGGTGTTCGGGAATGCCACCTGGCGTCCGGGCGGTAACGGAGTAGCTCCCTTCTGCGAAGAGAAGGTGTTAGCGAAACTGAGGAGGCGGAGTGTCCGAGTTGGCCGAGATCGCAAGCAGCCCCGAGGCGTTCGAGCGGTTCTATCGCGAGAATGTTGAAGGGGTGCAGCGGTTTGTGGCCCGCCGGGTGGACGATCCGTATCTCGCCGCCGATCTGACCGCGGACGTGTTCGTCGCGGCGATCGAGTCGGCCGGCTCGTACACGCGCCGCCGGGGCGAGCCGGTTGCGTGGCTGTTCGGGATCGCCCGCAACGTCGTCGCCGACGAGTGGCGACGAACGGCGAAGGAGCGGCGCACAACGGAGCGCATCCGCGGCCGCGACCTCGTTGCCGAGGACGATCTGGCGGCGATGCACGAGCGGATTGACGGCGAGTCGGCGGCGCGTGCTCTCTATTACGAGTTGGACGGGTTACCCGAGGGTGAGCGGGCGGTACTCGAGCTCGTCGCGATCGACGGAATTTCGGTCGACGCGGCGGGCCGCGCTCATGGGATCAGCGGAGTTGCCGCGCGGGTGCGGCTCCATCGCGCGCGACGCCGACTCGGAGACCGCCTTCGCCCCTCAGTTCTCGAACCGAGCGACATACCGGAGGTGACGGCGTGAGTAATTTCGAAGAGCGGCTCCTTGGTGAGCTGCGAGGCGTATTGCCCGTAGAGAGTGCCGTGAGTGGCGGGCGGCGACGAGTGCGCGGGCGGTTTGCTCTCGCAGGTGGACTGGCCATGGCGGTCGCGGCGGCCGTGACGGCGAGCGTGGTCTTCTTCGCCACAGGCGCCCATCCGGCGTACGCCGTGACGAAGAACACCGACGGTTCTGTGACGGTCGAGGTCGACTCGCTCACCGATGCGGCCGGCCTGCAGGCAGCGCTTCAGGCGGCAGGTGTCAATGCCGTAGTCGAGTACCTCCCGGAGGGGAAGATGTGCGCGCAGCCGTGGTTCACCCCGGCCGGCCACATCGGCGGGATGAACAGCAGCGGCGTCCAGCGCAACACCGACACCAAGATCCAGTTCACGATCAGCGGCGACATGCCGACCGGCGACACCCTGGTCATCACAACCCAAACCGGGCCTGGCAGGGAGCAAGCGCTCGGAACAGCCTGGGCAACCGGCACCGTGCCTGCATGCCAGGTCGTCGACGCCCCTGCGGGTAGCGGACCACTCGGCGGACCACCGCCCGCCGGCAACGGCTAGGCGGATGATCTCCGGAGAACCGCCGGACGCCCGCGGCTCTCCCTCGCCTGGGCGAGCGTGCCCTCTGACCTGGGACGCGCTCGGCGCTGCTCTGTCTGTTTCGGAAACTACGAAACCTCAAGCGCGGCGCGGACGAGCTCGAGGTTCGCGCGCCAGACGTCTTCGGGAGTCGGCGGCAGGACGTCATCCCAGATCGCTGCGAACGAGCTTCGGAACTGCTCCATTCGCGCAGGCCGGCCCATGAACCAGATGTGGCAGTGCTCGCTGCCCTCGCCCCAACGCCCCACGTGGACATTGCCGACGCCGGGCACCTGGGCGACCGCGGCGTAGACGCGGAGGAGTAGCGGCCCGAGCGCCGCGGCGAGCTCGTCGCCGAGATTGGGGAAGTCGACGTGACGCTTCGGCTCGAGCAGAACGACGACGGGCAGGCCGGTGGGCCCGCCAAGGGAGCGCACCATCCAGTGCTCGTCCTCCCAGATGACGTTCTCGGGCTTGCAGTGCCAGCAGTCGACCCCGCCGACGCCGTGCCGCGGCTTCTCTTCCGCCACAGGCGGCTCGAGCTCGCGCGGCCGGATCTCGCCGTCGAACGGCCACGAGTCCCACTCGGCGACGGGCGGCGTCTGCAACGCCCCGCGCGCCCGCTCCCAGAACTGCTCAGGCGTTTCCGGCACGATCCGATCCTACGCACTGTCGATTTCGAGCGACCTCGTTCGTCGTAGAGTCGTCCACAACTCCTGAGGAGGCATCTCACATGCAGTACATGCTCCTGATCTACAACGATCCGTCCGGCTGGGAGTCGATGTCGGAGGCCGACCGCGGCGCGATCTACGGCGCGTACGGCGCGTTCACCGAGGAGCTCCAGGCGTCGGGGAAGATGGTCGGCGGCGACGCCCTCCAGGACATCTCGACCGCGACGTCGGTCCGCGTCCGAGGCGGCGAGACGCTGACGACCGACGGGCCGTTCGCCGAGACGAAGGAAGTTCTCGGCGGCTATTACCTCATCGACGTCGACACGCTCGACGAGGCGCTCGAGTGGGCGGCGAAGCTTCCCGGCTCCACATACGGGACGGTCGAGGTGCGCCCGCTCGTCACCAACTACGAGACGATGTCCGCATAGACGACCTATCTCGCGCCTACCGCGACGAACGCGCGAAGTCCGTTGCGATCCTCGGCCGCGTCCTCGGTGATCTCGACCTCGCCGAGGACGCGGTACAGGACGCGTTCGTCACCGCGACCGAGCGCTGGCCACGGGACGGCGTCCCGGCGAATCCCGGCGCGTGGATCCTCGCGACCGCGCGTAACCGGGCGATCGACCAGATCCGGCGCGGACAGACGCTCGCGCGCAAGACAGAGCTGCTCGCGCGCGCCGAGCAACTACCCGAGGACGAGGAGGCTGTCATCCCCGACGAACGGCTGGAACTGATCTTCGCCTGCTGCCACCCGGCGCTTGCACCGGAGGCGCAGGTCGCGCTCACGCTCAGCCTCGTGGGCGGGCTGACGACGCCCGAGATCGCACGCGGCTTCCTCGTTCCCGAGGCAACGCTCGCGCAGCGGCTCGTGCGAGCGAAGCGCAAGATCCGCGACGCGGCGATCCCGCTGCGCGTCCCGCCCGATCATCTCCTGCCCGACCGCCTCCGCACCGTCTTCGCCGCGATCTACCTCGTCTTCAATGCGGGCTACGGCCCACCGCCACGGCAAGACCTTTGCGTGGAAGCGATCCGGCTCGCGGCCGTCCTGGCAACGCTCATGCCGGACGAGGCCGAGGCGCACGGGCTTCACGCCCTCCTGCTCCTCCAGGACGCCCGGCGGGATGCGCGAGTGTCACCAGTCGGCGAGCTCGTGTTGCTCGAGGACCAGGATCGCGAGCTCTGGGACATGGGCGAGGTCGAGCAAGGCCGCAGCGCTCTCGACCGCGCGCTCGCCCTCCGCCTGTCGGGTCCGTATCAGCTGCAGGCGGCGATCGCGTCCCTCCACTTCGAGCCGGAGACCGATTGGAAGCAGATCGCGCTCCTTTACGGACGCCTCGCCGAGCTCGTCCGCTCTCCGGTCGTCGAGCTGAATCGAGCTGTCGCCGTCGCCATGGCGGACGGCCCCGAGGCGGGGCTCGAACTGCTCGACGCTATCTCCGGGCTCGAGGACTACTACCTCTACCACTCCGCCCGAGCCGACCTTCTGCGCCGGCTCGGGCGACCTGCTGCGAGCGACTACGAGCGAGCGCTCGCCGTCGCGCCGTCGGAGGTTGAGCGGGAGTTCCTACGCCGCCGCCAGAACCTGCTTGCGCCGTAGCCTGAGCAGGGAGACGGCCTGCGACGTCGACCTGAACGGGTCGTAGACGGTCGAGCCGTTGTCGAGCGACACCGCCGCAACCGGCACGCCGTTGACGTCGGCGACCAGCCAGTCGCCTCCACCGAGGCGGCGCTCGCTCAGGGCCGCGAGGCGCTCGAGCTCGTCGCGGCACGCACTGAGCCTCAGCACGATTGCGGCCCGCACGGGCTGAGGCGGCCGGACGGAAGCCTCCCGCGCCCTGCGGTAGTTCGCGGCTCCGCGCTGAAACGCGGCGGCCCGGTCGAGTGCGATCTGATGCATGAGCTCGGGATGCATTTCTCTGTCCTCCTTCACCTCTATGGTACGCTAACCAGTGTTCGGAGAATACCAGTTACCTAACTCGTAAGCCAAGGACAGTGGTTACTACTTTACATATCTCACTCGACCTCGTCCGCGACTTCGTCAACACGCTCGATCTCGAGACCGGCGTGGACGCGATCGCGACGCCTGACGAGCTCGCAAGCTGGCTCTCGGACAACGGCCTCGTCGACGATCTCGTCGAGCCGACGAAGACAGAGCACGCCGACGCACTCGCTGTCCGGGAGGCGATCCGCGAGCTTCTGCTCGACCACAACGGCGGCAAGTGCGACACGACCGCTGCGTCGGCCACGCTCGAGGACGCGGGGCGCAAGGCGAAGCTCGCCGTCCGCTTCGTTGACGGCCGGCCCGTGCTGGCGCCCGAGTGCGAGGACACCCGCGGAGCGCTCGGCCGCATCGTCGCGGCGGTCGCGGAGCTCGCGACGACGCCCGAGTGGCCTCGCCTGAAGGCTTGCCGCGACGAGCATTGCCGGGTCGCGTTCTACGACAAGTCCCGCAACCGCTCGCGGGCGTGGTGCTCGATGGAGGTGTGCGGCAACCGCGAGAAGGCCCGGACGTTCCGGGCGAAGCACCACTAGCCGCGCCTAAACTCCCGCGGTGTCGAACCCCTCGTTGAGCAGCGCCTCTGTTGACGAGCTGGTCGCACTCTCTCTTCGGCTCGACGACGAGGAGCACGAGTACTGGCGTCCGATCCGCGAACTGCACGAGCGCGGCGACCGGCCGACATTCGCGAAAGCACGAAGCCTCGTCATCGACGGACCGGGAGAACGGGAACGCATCCTCGGGATCCGCATCCTCGCGCAGCTTGGGCCGTCGGAGAGACGTCCGTTCCTCGAAGAGAGCCTTCCTCTCGTCGAACACTTCGCCGCCCCGGGTCAGCCGGCGCGGTTGCTCGACGACGCCCTCATCGCACTGGGGCATCTCGGCGATAAGCGCTCGACCCCCGTCGTGCTGGCGCATGCCAACCATCCCGACCCCGAGGTGCGCTACGCCGTCGCGTGGACGCTGCCTTCGGTCTCCGGCGACCCGCCGCCGCAAGCCGTTCTCGATGCGTTGTTCGCCCTGATGGAGGACACCGACCCGCATGTCCGCGACTGGGCCACCTTCGGGCTCGGCTCGCTGCTCGAGGTCGACACACCTGAGGTGCGCGACGCGCTCGCCGCGAGGATCGGTGACGAAGGCGAGGACGGCGATTTCGGGGGAGAGGCCCTGTGCGGACTCGCCCGCCGCCACGACCCACGCGCACTCGGGCCGATCCTTGAGTGTCTCGAGATCCGCGATCCCGAACCAGGCAGTCTCGTTCTTGACGCCGCCCAGGCGCTCGCGGACAACCGCTGCCTTCCGGCGCTGTACGCACTCCGCGAGGTATCGAACGACGAGCCTTGGTGGCCCGCGTCACTCGAAGCCGCAATCGAAGCGTGCGAAAGTGGCCCTACGAGACCCGGACGAGCCGTCTAACCGCGCCGAACGTCCACGGGAACCTCAGTCCCCGCCGGGTACGGTCAGGTCGCCGCGCGCCGCCGTCCCCGATCCGGTTCCGGAGCTCCTGTTTCTGCAGCGCCACCGAGACACGCTCGGCACTGTCGAGCGCTCAGACGTGGAAGGTGACGGGTGAGGAGAGCATCCCCAGAGGATACGTTCCCGAACTAGGGCTACCGCGCGCTCAGGCTTGCAGCGGCGGCGAGTCGACGACCTCCCAGTCGTCGCCCCGAACGACCACCGCTCGATCGTCGGTTAGCCGGATCAGCTCGAACGCGGCTCCGGCGGCGATGGCCTCGTCGTGGTACGCGCGGGACTCCGGTTCCTGATCGTGCGGGAGGATGCTGAAATCGACGAGCCCTAGCCCGCGCGTCGACTCGAGCTCCGGCGCAGCGGCCCTTTGATCCATCGACGAGGCTGGGAACACGTCCGGGCCGGCGAGAATCGAGCCGGCGCTGGTGCCGGCAAAGAGCAGTTCGCCCGACTCGACGAGTGGGACGACTAGCTCGGCGAAGCCGCTCCGCTGCGCGTGCCACAGCAGGAGGTACGTGTTGCCGCCGGTCACGAAAACGGCATCTACCAGGGAGAGCGCCGACTGCACCTCGTCGGGCCCCGCAGCTGCAAGCTCGAGCGTCGAGACGTCGCAGCCGACAGCCTCGAGCCCCGCCCGGTCCGCCCGTACCCACGGCTTCGAATCCGAGTCCGGGCCCGCCGCGGTCGGCACGAACGCAAAGCGCATCCGCGCCGGGTCGTCCACCAGGCGCCGCAGAGCACCGGTCTGAGCGGAGGCGAGGAGGAGGCGCTTCACCGCCGACTAGACGGCGTGCTCGAGCTCGAGGCACTTCGCAAGCGCCGCCTCGGCGACCTCGAGCTGATCCGCCGTCGGCTCCGCGGTGGAGAAGCGGTGCTGGAGCTCGTGGCCGGGCTTCGAGAGCGCACGCGCGAGGGGATGCCCGGGGTTGCGCGACATCCAGCCGAACAGCTCGGTTGCCGCGGCGATCGCGCCGATCTGCGCGACGCCCTGCGCCTGGCGGCGCGAACGCTCCGGAGCGAGGCCGGCGAGCGTGTTCCCGATCGCCGAGGTGACGAGGAGAGGCCCGACGAGGTGGCCGCCGCACCGCTCGTGCTCCTTTGTCGCCGGCTTGCCGTGCTCGTACGTGCCGATCGCGATGTGCTCCGCGCCGTGGTACGAGGCAAGGTCGCCGCCCCGGAGCGCCAGCACCGCGGGCGCCATCGAAACGAAGCCCGCGAGAAGCTCGCGCACGACCGGCCGTAGCCGGGCGGCGTGGAGCGCACGCACGAGCACGCTCGCGCCGACCATCGATGCGACGACGGAGGGGTTCTCCATCGGCAACTTCGCGGCAGGAAGCTTTGCTTTCACCTGCGGGAGAAGCGCGAGCGCCTCGAGCAGCCGCGCTGGGCCACGGAGGAGGGGGTTCTTCACTCGCGACGCCTGCAGCCGCTTGCGGGCGGACGCGACCTTGATCGTCCCATCGTCGCGCCGGATCGCGCACGCCCACGCGTGCCGCCCGTGCACGAGGACGCCGTTCGCAAGCGCCATCCCGCCGAGCCGGACCTTCTCTTCGTTCTTCTTCTTCTTGTTCTTTTTCTTCTTGCCCATCAGCCGAGCACTGATTGTGCCGCATAGCGCAGCCAGCGCACGCCGAGCTCGAGATCCGCGACCGGGATTCGCTCGTCGGCGGAGTGGACGAGGGTCGCGGCGACGTCGGCCGGCAGCTCGCCGCTCGACGGGAAAAAGCCGTACGCGACCGTCCCGAACGCGTCGCGCAGCCAGTGGCTGTCGGTGAAGCCGGCGCACATGAGCGGGCCAACCTTTGCGCCGGGGATCGCCTCACCGACGAACTCCTCGAGGGCGCTCCAGAGCGGCGTCTCGATCGCCGACCGAGTGCCGCCGCGAGCCTCGATCCACTCGAACTCGTACTCGACGTCTCCGCCGAGCACCGCGCGAATCACCGGCTCGACGTGCTCCGGATGCTGCCCCGGCAGGAGCCGGCAGTCGACCTCGACCTCGCACACCGCGGGAATGACGTTCCGTTTTTTCGAGGCTGAGATGATCGTCGGCGAGAACGTCGGCGCGAGGAGAGCGTCGACGAGCGCACCTGCCGCCGGGTCGAGCGCCGCGACACGAGCCGCGGCCTCGTGCGCGGGCGGCACTTCGCCGAGCAGCGCGCGCAGGAACGCCTCGACCTCGGGCCCGATCTGCGGCTCGGGCCGGTACGCGGCGATCCGCTCAATGAGCTCCGCCGCGTTGACGAGCGCGTTGTCGGCAATGCGCGGCATGGACGCGTGCCCGGCGCGGCCGTGAACGCGGAGACGGAACGGGGCGGTCATCTTCTCCGCGACGGTCGCCTGGTAGACCGGCGTCCCATCCGCGAGCTCGAGCCGCTCGCCGCCGCCTTCGTTGATCGCGTAATCGCAGCGCACCGCGTCGGGATGCGTCTCGCAGAGCCATTGGAGGCCAAAGCCGTTGTGGCCGCGTCCGCCGCCTCCCTGCTCCTCATCGGCGCACGCCGCGAAGATGAGGTCGCCGCTCGGCTTGAAGCCCTCGCGCGCGAGCGACGCCATTGCAACCGCGTTCGCCGCGACCTGGCTCTTCATGTCGAGCGCGCCGCGGCCCCAGACCACGCCGTCTCGTAGCTCGCCGGAGAACGGCGGCACGCTCCAGTCGGCCGGGTCCGCATAGACGACGTCGGTGTGGCACAGGAGAAGCAGCGACGGGCCACCGCCGCCCGGGATGCGGGCGACGAGGTTCGCGCGTTCGGGCGTCTTCGCGATGAGCTGCGACTCGACGCCGTTCGCTGCGAGGTAGTCGCGCAGGAGCTCGGCCGCCGCCGTCTCGTTGCCGGGCGGGTTCGTCGTGTCGACGCGGATGAGGCGCTGGAGAAGGTCCGTGACCTCGTCACGTAGGTCTGCTGCCGCCACGCCGCGGAGCATACTGACGGCATGTCGGATCTCTTCTCCGATGCCGCCGACCGCCGCTCGAGCGAGGTCGCGCCACTCGCGCAGCGGTTGCGCCCGGCGAGCCTCACGGACTTCGTCGGGCAGCAGCACGTGCTCGGGGAGGGCTCGGCACTACGCCGTGCGATCGAGGAGGACCGCGTCCACTCGGCGATCTTCTACGGGCCGCCCGGGAGCGGAAAGACGACCCTCGCACGGATCGTCGCCGCGTCAACCGGTTCGTCGTTCGAGGAACTGTCGGCCGTGTCGGCGACAGTGAAGGACGTCCGCGAGGTGCTCGCGCGGGCCAAGGAGCGGCTCGGGACGAGCGGGACTCGCACGATCCTCTTCCTCGACGAGATCCACCGCTTCAACAAGGCGCAGCAGGACGCGCTCTTGCCCGGCGTCGAATCGGGACTGCTCACCCTGATCGGTGCCACCACCGAGAACCCCTACTACGAGGTCAACTCCGCGCTCATCTCCCGGACCCAGGTGTACGAGCTCGAGACGCTGCCCCCGGAGGACATGGCGATCGTCGTGCGACGCGGGCTCGCTGAGGTCGGCGACGAAGCGCCAGACGAGGTCGTTGCGCTCATCGCGCAGCGCTCAGGCGGCGACGCGCGGACGGCGCTCAACATCGTCGAGATCGCCGCCGCGACCGCGTCCGGGCCGATCACGACGGCGAACGTGGAGGACGCGGCCCGCAAGCCGCCGCTCGTCTACGACAAGGCCGGCGACCAGCACTACGACTTCACGTCCGCGTTCATCAAGTCGATGCGCGGCAGCGATCCCGACGCCGCGGTCTACTACCTCGCCGCGATGCTCGAGGCGGGCGAGGACGCGCGGTTCGTCGCGCGGCGGATGATCGTGCTTGCGTCCGAGGACATCGGCAATGCCGACCCGCGAGCGCTCCTCGTCGCGGTCGCCGCGGCGCAGGCGGTCGAGCACGTCGGCTTGCCCGAGGCGCGCCTCAACCTCTCCCAGGCCGTGATCTACCTCGCGCGCGCGCCGAAGTCGAACGCGAGCTACGTCGCGATCAACCGCGCCAGCGCCGATGTGCGTGAGCGCGGCGCGATCGCACCGCCGAAGTCGCTCCGCGACGGCTCGTGGTACGGCCGGAAGCTCGGCCACGGCGAGGGCTACATCTACCCGCACGCCGATCCCAAGGGCTTCGAGGTGAGCTACCTCCCCGAGGAACTGCGAGACCGGACGTACTACGAGCTATCGGGGAACGGCGAGGAGACCGCCGACGAGAACGCCTCGTAGGCCTCGCAACCAAAGACGGCGAAGATCACGCGCTCGAGCGATCCCGGCTCGAAGCTCCGCGCCTCGTCCACCATGATCCGCGCGCATTCGGAGAGGGAGAACCCGCCGACGCCGGTGCCGAACGCGGGCAGCGCAAGCGAGCGGCAGCCGAGCTCGTCGGCGACTTCGAGGCATGAACGAGTGGTGCGGGAAATGAGGTCGGCATCGGTCCGCAGGTCTTGGCCCATCACGGCGCCGTGAACCACATACCGTGCCTTGAGGTTTCCCGCCGTGGTGGGGATTGCCGTGCCAAGCTCGGTCGGGCCCTGCGCCATCGCCTCACGCTCGATCTCCTCGCCGCCGGCACGCTTGATGGCGCCGGCGACACCCGCTCCCATCCAGAGATGGTCGTTCGCGGCATTCGCAATGGCTTCAGCCTCGACCGCAGTGATGTCGCCCTCGCGAACCTCCAGTCGCAGCACTAGAGGATCCGCGCGCCGAGCGCGGAGGCGACGAGCTCGACGGCGAGTTGGCCCGTCGCGTTCTCGCGATCGAGTATCGGATTGACCTCGACCACGTCCATCGAGTCGATGAGACCGGACTCGGCGACGACCTCCATCGCCAGATGGGCTTCGCGGTAGGAGAGGCCGCCGCGCACAGGCGTCCCGACCCCCGGCGCGTACTCGGGATCGACGGCGTCGAGATCGAGCGAGAGGTGGAGGAACGAGCCTCCAGCCGCGTGGGCGAGCGCCTCACGCATGCACGGCTCGACGCCCATCCGGTCGACGTCGCTCATCGTGAAAACCTTCGCGTCGATCCGCTGCAAAAGCTCCCGCTCGCCCTCGTCGAGCGAGCGGACACCAACGAGCGCGACCTTGCCCGCATCGACCGCCGGGAGCGGCCACCCCGCATGCGCGAACTCGTCGCCGGCGAGGCCGAGCGCGGCAGCGAGCACCATCCCGTGGACGTTGCCGCTCGGTGAGGTCTGCGGCGTGTTGACGTCGCCGTGCGCGTCCACCCAGATGACACCTCCGCCGGCCCCGCGCGCTCTCGCCATCCCGACGAGCGAGCCAAGCGCGACGGAGTGGTCGCCGCCGAGCACGAGGGGCATGGCTCCGCGACCGACGGCAGTCGCTACGACCTCCGAGAGCCGGTCGCAGAGATCGAGGATCTGGTCGAGGTAGCGCGCGTGCTCGTCTCCGATCTCGGTGGTCTCGACGACCGGCGAGATGACGTTGCCCGTGTCGGTCACCTTCACGCCGAGCTTCTCCGTCAACTGGTGCTCGAGCCCGGCGTACCGGATCGCGGATGGGCCCATGTCGACGCCGCGTCGCCCCGCGCCAAGGTCGAGCGTGCCGCCGATCACCGCAACCTCGCGCTGGGTTCCCCTGGTGCTCACGGCGGAGAGGCTAACGACCGGAGGACGACCCGGGCTAGACTGACCGCCGCTTAGGGGCGAGGTAGCTCAGCTGGTAGAGCACTCGGCTGAAAACCGGGGTGTCGCCGGTTCGAGTCCGGCCCTCGCCACTCCCTCACGCGCGTGATCCGTCTTCGGCGGGCACTAGGGCTGAGCAGCGAGGCCCCCGTTAGCGCGTGCGCGCTCGCGGGGGCCTCAGGCCGTTCGGACCGGTGTGACCGTGTCGCGGACGACCTTGCCGCGAGCGTACTACGTCGCGGGTGTCAGCGCGACCGGTCGGCGAGAACGCCGCCGAGCGCCGCGAGCAGGCCATCGAGATCGTGGTCGGCGGCCTCGGCCGCGACATCGAGACCGAGCTCGCGCGCGGCCCTCGCGGTTTGCGGACCGATCACGACAACAGGCGCTGCGGACGCCCCAGATTGGGCAAGGGAGCGGGCCGCCGAGGGCGAGGCCAGCAAGACGACGTCGACGTCCGGCGCTTCCTCGGGCGCGAGCTCGACGGTGCGGTACAGCGGGAGGAAGTCGGCAGCGAGGGCATCGACGACGACGCGCCGCGCTCCCTCGGCCGCCGCGACGAGCACACGGCCTGCCGGGCGCGGGAGCTCGGCGAGCAGCCCTTCCTGTGTCGACTCGCGTGGAACGAGGGTCGGTTCGAAGCCGCGCTCGCGGAGAGCGGCAGCCGTACCGGGGCCGATCGCAGCGAGCTGCCGCGGCGGAGCCGTGAGGCGACCCGCGAGCTCGGCCGCGCCGTTCGGGCTCGTCACGACGACCCAGTCGTACGGACTCGGATCGAGCGGCTCCCCGCCGAACGGCTCGACGGCGATCAGCGGCCAGACAACGGGCACGCAGCCCATCGCCTCGAGCCGCCGTGCAAGCTCGTCCGCCTGTCCCGCGGCGCGCGTTACGGCGATGCGGGGCTTGCGTTCAGGTCCCATCCCAAACCCCCACCCACCCAGGGGCATGGGCATGTCGCGACGGTATCGCGACATGCGTGTTTCGGCGGTGCCAACTCTGTACCGAAACAGTCAACTCGTGCGCGTGACGGCGAATGCGGCGAGCTCCGCGCCGAGTGCCCGCGGGTCGGTGCCAGAGCGCCTTTCGAGCCACGAACCGTCCTCCGCGGCGACGAGCCCAGTGAGCGTCGCACCGTCGTGATGCGCGGCGACCGGAGCGAGGCAACCGCCTCCGACGACCGCGACGACCATCCGCTCCGCCTCGACCTGCGCCCGCGTCGCGGGATCGTCCGCCGCCGCGACGAAGTGCTCCTCACCCGCCCGCACCTGAAGCGCCAGCGCCCCCTGCCCCGCCTCAGGGAGCAACTCCTCGGGCTCGAACCGGTAGCCGATCTCCTCCGCAAGGCCGAGCCGGTCAAGGCCGCACGCGGCGAGAACGATCGCGTCGAGCCCACGCTCGCTGCGCTTCCGCAGCCGCGTGTCCACATTCCCGCGCAGCGGCTCGATGGACAGCGAGGGCTCGAGCGCAAGCAGCTCCGCCTTCCGTCGCACCGACGCGGTCCCAATCCGCATCCCGGGGCGCACGCCGGCCGCGCCGCACAGCGCGTCGCGCGGATCGTCGCGACGGAGGAATGCGCCAATCGACAATCCATCCGGGTCAGTCGCCGTCAGGTCTTTCGCCGAGTGAACGGCGACATCGATCCGTCGGTCGAGTAGCGCCTCCTCGAGCTCCTTCACGAAGACGCCCCGCGACCCGATCTCGCCGAACGGCCGCGTCCGGTCGCGATCGCCGGCCGTCGTGATCGGAAGAACTGCGAGCTCTATCCCCGGGGCACGCAACGCCGACATCGCGCGCTCCGCCTGGATGAGCGCGAGCCTACTGCCGCGGCTGCCGACTCGGACGAGCACAGGCGACCGGTCTCCGCACAGGGGGCGGGCACCCCGCGACCCGCGGCCGCACCCGGATGAATGCCGTTGGCGCCTGCAGCGGAAGCGGGCGCGCGCTGACCGGCCTGACTTTCAGCGCTCGTCCTCGCCGAGACCGAAGAGGTGCCGCACGGCCTCAGCATACGAAACCCCGTCGGCTGCCGCGGCCGCCTGCTTCATGCGCACCGTCGGCAGGTGGAGGAGCTTGTTGACGATCTGGGACGTGATCGACTCAACCGCCTTGCGCTGACTGTCGTCGAGCCGGCCCAGGAGCGAATCGGCCTTCCGAAGCTCCGCCGTGCGAATCTCCTCGGCCTTCGCCCGGAGCGACGCGATCGCCGGCACGACATCGAGAGACGCGTGCCATTCATGGAACCTCTCCGCCTCCGCGGCAACGAGGGACTCGGCCCGCTCGGCCTCGCGACGACGGCCCGAGAGCGTCTCGGCGACGATCTGCTCGAGATCGTCGATGTCGTAGAGGTAGCACCCGTCGAGATCGCGAATCGCCGGATCGAGATCACGCGGCACAGCAAGATCGACGAGCAGGAGTTGCCGGCCGCGGCGGCCCTGGGACGCGCGAGCGACGGCCTCGGCGTCGAGCACGAGCCCGGGAGCGTTCGTCGATGCGATCACAACATCGACCGTCGCAAGCGCAGCCTCGACCTCCGCGCGATCGGTCTTGCTGTTCGCGACGAGCGCGATCGTCGCGCCGCGGCTGCGCAGGTTACGCGACGCCTGCTCGCTCATCTTTCCGGCACCGAGGAGGAGGATCGAGCGACCGTCGAGACTCCCGAAAACCTGCTCCGCAAGCGCGGCGGCGGCCGACGAGACCGAGGCGGGGCTCTCCCCGATCGCCGTCTGCGCGCGCACCTTGCGGCCAGCGTGAAGCGCCTGCCGGAAGACCCGGTCGAGAAAGACGCCCGTCGCGCCGAGCTCGTGCGCACCCCGAACCTGGCCGAGGATCTCCCCCTCGCCCGGGACCAGCGAGTCCAACCCGGCCGCCACGCGGAAGAGGTGGAGAACGGCCGCGCGATCGTGCAGCCGGTAGAGCGCAGGCTCGACGTCGGGCTCGAGCGCAGCGAGCGCAGCGACGGCATCGCGCTCGGCCGCCTCGGCATCCTCGGCCGCGACGTAGAGCTCGGTGCGATTGCACGTCGAGAGACAGACCGCCTCGCGACCGCCGTCCGCGAGCCGCGCCGCGAGTCCCTGCGCCTCCTCGCGCTCGAGCGCGACCCGTTCCCGCAGCTCGACAGGCGCATGGTGGTGCGAGGTGCCGACGAGGACGAGGCGGATCACCCGAAGTGACTCCCCGGAGTGACAACGCGGACGAGCACGACGAGCACGAAGCCGACGAGCGCGAGGTACGCGGCGCGACGGCCGGCCCAGCCTGCGAGGAGCCGCAGCCCGAGGTACGAGCACCAGACAACCCACGTCACAGCCGTCGCGGCGACCACGGCATCCATCCCGTCGTGGCGCGAGATGAGCCGAGCCAGGCCGACGGCGATGCCGAGCGTGAGCAGCGGCAGGGACCACGCGACCGTCCGCAGCGCGAGCGAATCGAGCGTCGCGAGTGCCGGAACCTGGCGGCGGAGGATCGTCACCGGGTGACTCTTTAGCCGCCGCTCCTGCCAGACATAGAGCCCCGACAGGCCGGCCGCGAGCGTGAAACCGGCGAACGCGGCGAGGACAAGCCCGACATGGAGGACGAGGAACAGCGTCGAATAGTGGCTTGCGACGCCGACTCCCGTCCCGCCGCCCGCGCGAGCGGTCACGAGCAGCGCGACCGCGAGCGGCATCACGGCGAGACCGAGCAGCCGGTACGGCGTCCGGCAGCCCCAGATGAGATAGGCGGAAACGATGAGCCAGACGAACAGGTTCAGCGACGACGCCCACGTCCCCCACGGGAAGCCGTCGCCCCGCGCCGCCTGTGACGCGAGCAGCGCCGTCTGAGCGAGCCAGCCGAGCCGCACTCCCCAGGTCGCCAGCCGTCCCGGACGGCCCGGATGCCGCGCGTCGCCGAGGTAGCCGACGGCCGCCTCGCCGTAGAAGAGGAGCGCAGGCCAGAAGAGGAGCTCAGCCAACTGACGCCGGCTCCCGCTCTTCGCTCTCGTCGGCCGTCTCGACGCGCCGCTCGAGCTCCTCGACCTCGCGGTCGAGGCGACCGAGCTTCAACGCGATGAGCACGACGTAGACGAGGACGGCCGCGAACACGACGCAGTACGCCGCCGTGACGTACTTCTCGGAGGTGGTCATGCCACCGCCTCCCTCAGGTCGCGCAGGCGCAGGTCGAGGCGCTTGCCCGCGGCTTCGATCCGATACAGGGTGTACGCGAGGACGAACATCGCCGCCTGCGCGATGCAATACGTGACGAGGATCCAGCCGCCGAAGTTCGGCCCGTGGAGCGTGAAGACGCGCGGATGAAGGAACTCCTTTGACAACCGGATCGCGGCGAAGCTCACCGGGATGAGGATGACGCCGAAGAGCGCGTAGACCGCGCTGAGATTCGCGCGCTGCGGCCCCGGGTCGAGCGAGAACCGGAGCATGAAGTACGCGCAGTAGAAGAGGAAGACGACGAGGAAGAGCACGAGCTCATCCTCACCCCAGACCCACCAGTGACCCCACGCGTACTTCGCCCAGATCGAGCCCGTGACAAGCACCATCGTCCCGAAGATGATCCCTTGGTGGACGCAGACGTAGCTCGCGAGGTCGGCGTCCGGATCGCGCTTCCACAGGTGCCGCAACGCCTTCCAGGCGCCGGCGATGAAGCACGCATACGCGGTGAAGGCGATCGAGACGTGAAAGTAGAAGATCTTCTGTGAGAAGCCGAGCCCCCGCACATCGTTCGGGGCGACGTAGAAGACGAAGACCAACGCAGTCGTGACGAGCACGAGCGACGCGAGAGCGAGCGCCGTAAGCGGAATGCGACGGGGAAGACCCACAGGACGGATTGTCGCAGCACGCGCGCTCACTCCGACACCACGAACTCGAACGTCCCCCAGCAGACGACCGCGAAAAGCGCGTCGTAGAGCGCCAGAAAGACGAGGTACTTGCCCGGCGCGTGGGCCACGCTCGCGCCGACGGCGCCGACGACGATCGGGATCGCGAGCGGAAGGAAGAGAAGCGGCAGGAGAAGGTCGCGAGCGCGGGTCACGACCGCCATCGCGCCGAGGAACGTCCCGACGGCGCAGATCCCGAGATCGGCAAGCGCCACGGCGAGCACCGTCGCGCCGCCGACGTGGTGGAAGAAGAGTGCGTACAGCGGCAGCGCGACGAGCTCAGCAGCCGCAAGGAACACGAGGGTCGCGAGCGTCTTGGCGACCCAAATCGCGCTGCGGTCGCACGGCGCGAGCACGAGACCGTCCAGTGTCCGCTGCTCCCGCTCCGGCACGAACGCGCGCCCCAACGCAAGAAGCGCCGTGAAGAGGATCGCGACCCAGAGGAAGCCGATCGTCTCGAGCCGCGACGGCGTCCCCGGCAACGCGAAATGGAAGACGACGAAGACGGCGGCGACGAAAAGGAGCATCGCCGGCAGCGTGTCCCGTGCCCGCAGCTCGAGCAGGAGGTCCTTGCGCGCGAGTGCACCGACATCGCGGACGTACGTCATGCGAGAGCGAGCGCCCCGCTCGCGAACGGCTCGACCCGCGCGGGGTCGTGGGTCGAGACGAGGAACGTCCGCTCGCCGCGCAACTCTGCGAGCTGAGCGTCGAGAAGCTCGGCGCCGGCCTCGTCGAGCGCCGTGTACGGCTCGTCGAGGACGAGGAGCCGTGGATCGTGGAGCAGGACGCGACAGAGCGCGAGCCGCTGCGTCATCCCGCGCGAGTACGACGCGACGCGCTCGCGGCGCACGTCCCAGAGGCCGAACCGCTCAAGCAGCATCCCGATCCGCTCACGCCGCTCCGGCACGCCGTACAGCCGACCGTAGAGGTCGAGGTTCTCGAGCGCCGTGAGCTCGCGGTAGACGAGCGGCTCGTGGCCGAGGTAACCGAGCTCGCTGCGCGCGGCGGCCCGCTCGATCGTTCCCTCCGTCGGCGCGGCGAGACCGGCGCAGATCCGCAGGAGCGTCGTCTTGCCCGAGCCGTTTGGCCCGGTCACGACGAGAAACCCGCCGGCCGCCAGGTCAAGATCGACGTCGCGCAGGACGCGCTTGGAGCCGTAGCGCTTACCGAGCTTCGAAGCCGTCAGCACGCGACCCAGGATAGGGCCATTGGCGTTTTACGAGCCCTTTACCCCGCCGTGACCCAGCCGTTGCACAGCTCCTGTCTCCTCTATGAGAGGGCAACTACCAACGGATCGGGAGGGAACACGAAATGCGGAACAAGAGATTTGTCGTGCCCGCGGCGCTCCTTTGCGCAGCACTCGCGACAGCAGGGATCGCCATCGCGAAGGCGGCGAAGGTTGGAGCCGTCAACTCGACATCGGCGACCTTCAACGCAGCGACGGTCGCCCATGAGGTGCAACAGACCTGCACCGTCACCGGAAGCACCGACAGTTACCAGTTCACACGCGCGACGTACACCGGCACGGCCACGAGCAGCGACGCGCGGCTCAACGGCCCGATCACGATCCAGGCCGTCAGCCTCGTCGACACGACGACGGGCGCCGGCGGGCTCGTTGGCGCGTACCGCATCACCGGTGCCAACAACGCCGGCTCGGCGGGCAAGATCGAGGCGGCGATCTCCAGCGGCCAGGCGACCGGGGCGATCCGCGGCCACGTGGCCAACCCGGGCGGGCAGCTGTTCGCGTCCTTCGGCTCCGGCTTCACCGGCAACGGTGGCTTCTCGAACGCGCTCGTCGGTTCGGGTAGCTCGAACGGCGCCGGCGTCGTCCTCTCGCAGGGCGCGTGCGTTCGCCACATTCACCTCGGCCCGAACGTCAAGCTCTGGCTCACGCTCAACTTCTAGAGAGCCGGAAAGAGGCACTGCCACAGCAAGACGGAGGGCGTCGCGCCGCAGCGGCGCCCTCCACTTATGTCGTCGCGTCGAGGATCACGAAGACGGCGAACGCGACCGAGATCACTCCGTTCATCGTGAAGAAGGCGGTGTCGAGCCGCCGTAGGTCGCCGGGACGGACGAGCAAGTGCTCGTATCCGAGCAGCCCCGCGACCGCGGCAACGCCGAGCCAATAGAACGCTCCGACGGGGAGGCCGAAGCCAACCGCGAAGAGGCACACGACGGTCGCGAGATGGGCGAGTCGCGCGCCGAGGAACGCGCCGTCGACACCGAACCGTGTCACGATCGAGTGGAGCCCCTCCCGCCGGTCGACGTCCTCGTCGAAGAGGGCGTAGAGGGAGTCGAAACCGGCAATCCACAACGCGACGGCCACACCGAGCATCCACGCCTGCCACGGAAGCTTCCCGGTGATCGCGACCCACGCGCCGACCGGCGCGAGTCCGTCAACCGCGCCGAGCCAGAGATGGCAGAGCCACGTGAAGCGCTTGAGATACGGGTAGACGACGAAGCCGACAACGGGAATCGGCCACAGCCAGCGGACGACAGGGTTCAGCTGCCAGACGGCGATGAGGAACAGAGCGAGCGAGGCGGCGCAGAAGAGAGCGACCTGCACGGTCGACAGCTGGCCGCTCGGAATCTCACGGCCGGCGGTGCGCGGGTTCCGAGCGTCGATCCCGGCGTCGATGAGCCGGTTGAGCGCCATCGCGAGGGAGCGGGCGCCAACCATCGCGACCGTGATCCAGAGCAGATCGTGCGCAGTCGGCGTCCCGTTCACCGCGAGGAACGCCCCGACATACGCGAACGGAAGCGCGAAGACGGTGTGCTCGATTTTCACGAGCCGCGCGAAACGCGCCGGCAGCGGCGTCAGCTCGGCGGCGGTCACGTCTGCTCGTGCGCGGTCGGATCGTCGGCGAGAAGCTCGAGCGCGTGCGAGAGCGCCGGCTGCAGCACCGCGAAGCCGTCCCGGCAGCCACCGGGCGAGCCGGGGAGATTGACGACGAGCGACGTGCCCACGACGCCGGACGCACCGCGCGACAGCAGGCCGTGCGGCGTCTTCGCGATCGAGTCCGCGCGCAGCGCCTGCGCGATCCCCGGCGCCTCGCGATCGAGAACGTCGCGCGTCGCCTCGGGCGTGACATCCCGCGGGGCGAGCCCCGTGCCACCGGTCGTGACGACGAGGCGCGCGCCGGCCGCGAGCGCGCGGATCGCCGCGGCTATCTGATCCCGCTCGTCGGGAACGACGCGCCGCTCGACCTCGTACCCGTCGGCGCGCAGCAGCTCCTCGAGCGTGTCGCCGCTTCGGTCCTCGCGCGTCCCGGCGACGACACCGTCCGAGACAGTGAGCACCGCAGCCTTCAGCCGACCGGCTCCTTCGTCTTCTCGACGAGCGAGACCTCGACGATTCGCATGCCCTTGTCGACCGCCTTCGCCATGTCGTAGACGGTCAGCGCGGCAACGGACGCCGCGGTTAGCGCCTCCATCTCGACTCCGGTCTGCGCCGTCGTCTCGGCCGACGCAACGATTTCCACCGTGTCGTCTCCGACCGTGAGCGTGACCTCGACGTGCGACAGCGGGAGCGGATGGCAGAGCGGGATGAGCTCGCTTGTCCGCTTCGCGGCCATGATCCCGGCTAGCTGCGCGGTCGCGAGCGCGTCGCCTTTCGGCAGCTCGCGGAGGATGCGGGCGGTCTCGGCGGCCATCCGCACCTCGGCCCGCGCGACGGCACGGCGGCGCGAGACGTCCTTGGCGCCGACGTCGACCATGCGGACACCGCCCGACTCGTCAACGTGGGAGAGCTCACTCATCGAGAAGATCGTACGGCGTCGAGGTCGGTCAGCTGCGCATCGATCCACTCGCGGATGTCGTGCGCGCGCACGTGCGCACGAATCGCCTCGGCCCGCCTGCGACGCTCGGCGACCGGAAGCGTCAGCGCCTCATAGAGCGCGTCGGCTTGGACGGAGACGTCGAACGGATCGACCGTCACCGCCCACTCGCCGAGCTCCTCGTGCGACCCCGCGTTCTCCGAGAGTACGAGCGCGCCGTCGCGGGTGTTGAGGAGAAACGCCTCTTTGGCGACGAGGTTGAGCCCGTCGTAGACCGCGTTCACGAGCAAGACATCGAACTCCTTGTAGCCGGCGAGCGAGCGCGGGAAGTCGTCCGCGATGTCGAGCGCCACGGGGATCCAGCCGACGCACGCGAAGCGCTCGTTCACCGCGGCGGCCGCCGCCTCGATCTCCGTCGCGTACTCGGCGTACTCCGGGATGTCTTCCCGCGAAGGCGCGAGCAGGGCAAGGAAGCCAACCTTCCCGTGCAGCTCGGGGTGTCGCTCGAGCAAGAGCCCGAACGCCTCGAACCCGCGCACGATGTTCTTCGACGGGTCGACGCGGTCGACGCGGACCATGAGCTGCTCGGGCCGCCACGTCTCGATCTCCGCCTGCTGCCCGAGCACAGCCGGGTCATCGGATCGCCCTTCGAACTCCGCCGGATCGACGCCGATTGGATGCGCGACGACACGGGTCGAGCCGACGCCGCCGGGCACGAAGCGCTCCGCGCACTCGAGAAAGTCCCGGCGCCAGCGTTCCGTGTGAAAGCCGACCACGTCGTTCGCGAGCAGTCCCTCGTGGATCGCGATCGTGAGCTCCTGTGGCAGCGCCAACCACGCGTCGGGCTCCGGCCACGGAATGTGGACGAAGTGCGAGCTGACGATGTCCGGCCGCGCTTTCCGCACGAGCGCAGGCGCGAGGTAGAGGTGGTAATCGTGGAAGAGAATCGCCGCGTCGGGCTCGCGTTCGAGCTCCTCGAGCGTCGCCGCCGCGAACGCCTCGTTGACGGGCACGTAGCCCTCGTCCCACGCCTCGCGAAACTCCGGCCCGAGTGGCCGCAAGGGGAGCCGATGCTGAATGAACCAGAGAGTCGGGTTCGCGACGACGTTGTAAAACAGCTCATATGCAGGTGAATCGTGAGCGACAAGGCGAAGCCGATACGAGTGGCCGTCGCGGGTCGTCTCCTCGAACGAGCCGCCGCGCTCCGCCGCGATCGCGCGGTCCTCGTCGCTCATCGCGCTCGCAATCCAGGTCACGTCGTGGTGCGCGATCAGGCCGGCGAGCGCCGTGACGAGTCCGCCGACACCGCGCTTGGCGACGCCGTTCTCGTACGTGACCGGAGCCCGGTTCGCAACGACGAGGAGCTTGCGTCGCTCCGTTGTCTGTCTCGACAACGGAGCTACTGCGCGGCCGGCTGCAAGCGCTTCACGAACCGAAGCCGCGAGCCGCGCTCGCCGAGCCGCGACGCGATCTCGAGCTCGTCCACGATCGTCCGGATGATCGCGATGCCGAGCCCGCCTTCGCTGAGCTCCTCGCCGTCGAGCGGCGCCGGCATGACCGGGTCGAAACCTGCCCCGTCGTCGACGACCTCGATCTGAAGCGCCGTCGCAGACAGCTCGTACGCCACCGAGACGAAGCCCTCACCGCCGGGGTATGCATGGCGGACCGAGTTGGAGACGGCCTCCGTCAGCGCGAGCTTTAGATCAGCCACGTCTTCCTCGGACAGTGCCGCGAGCTCGGCGAGGCCGCTGAGCGCGAGCCGCGTGAGCGCGATGTACTCGGAGCGCGCCGGAACGCGCAGCCGAACCGCGCGGCTCGTCTCGAGCCCTGCTCCCTCCGTATCCGCCAGTGCAACCTCGCTCATCTGCCGCCTCCCCGTCTTTTCCGCAGATTCGCGGTTCTAAACCTTCCGATTTCTACCACTCCGGTCCGTCGTCGCCGTCAACCTTCCGCGTTCCCGTCGGCGCGCCGGTTCTAACCAGCACGTTTCCACGGGAAAACGCCTGCGCGAGGACGGTCATAGACTGGGCAGGCGTATGACGGCCGCCTCGCCTGCATCCGAGCGCAGACGGCCACGGCCGGGCTCGCTCGAGCGTCCCGTCAACGGACGCCTCTACCGCGTTGCCTGGGTGGTCGTCGCGCTGCCGCTCCTTCTCGTCGCAGTCACCGTCTCGCGGCCGGCGTCGCTCCCGCTCCGGGGCTTGCCACCGGCGTTCGACGGCAACGAGGCCGCGGCGATCGCCCAAGATCTCGCCACGCGCTATCCGGACCGCGCGCCAGGCACCGCCGGCGCGCTCGGCGCCGAAGGATGGTTCAAGCACGAGCTCCAGCCGTACGGGTTCGACATCCGGCGCGACACGTTCACAGCTACGGTCGACGGCCAGAAAACGCAGCTCGCCGACCTCGTCGCGGAGAGGGTCGGTCTCGAGCGACGCGAGATCGTCGTCATGGCGCACCGCGACGACAGTGGCATGGGCCGCGGACTCGACGACAACGCGTCGGGCACGGGCGCCTTGATCGAGCTCGCGCGCTCGTACGCGCCGAGTCGCACCGGGCGGCTCGACTACTCGATCGCCTTCGTGTCGACCGACGGCGCGGAGGAGGGAGCGCTCGGGGCGGCGCACTTCGCCGCGGAGGCGTCCACGCGCAGGAATGTCGTGGCTGTGATCAACCTCGATTCGATCGGTGGCAAAAGCAGCCCGCGCCTCGAATTCGGGGGGGACTCATCGCGCTCCCCTGCGCCGGGCCTGCTCGCGACGATGCAGGAGACGCTCAACAAGGAGTCCGGCGGGACCGCGAGCCGCCCCGGAGCCCTCGACCAGCTCGTCAGCCTCGCATTTCCGTTCAACACGTATGAACAGTCGCCATTCGTGAGCCGCGGGATACCGGCGGTCACGATCACGACCGCCCGCGGGAGACCGGCCGAGGCGTCGAAGACGCATCGCCTGCACCTCGCTCCTCTCACCGCGGTCGGCCTCGCGACGCAGGACGCCGTCGATGCGATGGAGGAAGGCGTCGCCCTCGCGCAGGGCCCATCGAGCTACCTCTTTCTCGGGCAGCGGCTGATCCGAGGCTGGGCGATCGAGCTTGTGCTGATCGCGATGCTCCTGCCGTTCATCGTTGCGGCCGTCGATCTCTTCGCCCGCTGCCGACGGCGTCGGACCCCGATCGCGCCAGCCTTCCGTAGCTATCGAAGCCGCCTTGCCTTCTGGGCCCTGGGCGGCGTGGCGTTCCTTCTCTTTTCGGCGGCAGGCTTCCTCGGCAACACCGGCGGCCGCCCCACACCGCTCGATGACGTCCGCTGGCCGGTCGGGGCGCTGCTCGTGCTCGCGCTGTTGGGCGTCGCCAGCTGGCTCGTCGTCTCTGAACGCCTGCGCCCGCGCGGGCCGGTCGACGCGGAGGAAGAGCTCGCGGGCCACACCGCTGCGTTACTCGCACTGGCCGTCGTCGGCCTACTCGTCGCCGCCACGAATCCCTACGCGCTCATTTTCCTTCTCCCGTGCCTCCACTTCTGGCTCTGGCTGCCGCAGGTACAGGCACGCTCGCGCGCCGTTCGCGCGATCGTCCTCTTGGTCGGCCTCGTCGGACCGGCGTATCTCGTCTGGAGGTTTGCGACGCATTTCGGGCTCGGATGGGACGCGCCGTGGTACGTCGTGCAGCTGTTTGGCGTCGGGTACGCGCCGCGGACGCTGTTCGTCATCGCGCTGGCCTGGCTCGCAGCTGCAGGGCAGCTCTTCGCACTCGCGGGCAACCGCTATGCGCCGTATCCCGCGCCGGGAGAGGCGCCGCGGCGTGGCCCGATCCGCGATCTGATCCGCACGATCGTTCTCGCGCAGCGCCGCCGCGCCGTGCTCACGGAACGTTCAGGCGCAACCAGGAGACGACCGCGCCGGCATTGAGCTCACCGTTTCCACGTGGAATGTGGACGATCGCCTCAGCGGCGCTCGCGCTCGCGATCATGTGCGATTCCTGACCGCGAAGCGGATCGAGCACGACCGCATCGTCGTCGGTGCGGGTCCGTGCGCGGACGAACTCATCCCGTTCCGAGTTGCGCCGCAGGTCGCTTCCGAGGCGACCCGGCTCGAAGCGCGGCAGCGGCTCCGCGACCCCCTGCAGCGCGCGGAGCGCGGGCTTCACGAAGAGCTCGGCGCCGACGAGGGCCGAGACGGGGTTGCCCGGCAAGCCGAAGACAAGCGTGGCGCCGCGCGTTCCGAAGGCGAGCGGCTTGCCCGGCTTGATCGCGACGCGCCAGAACGACTCCTCAACGCCGAGCTCTCGCTCGACCTCGCGGACGAGATCGTGCTCGCCGACCGAAACGCCGCCCGACGTCACGAGGACGTCGCACTCGAGACCGCGCCCAAGCGCGTCGCGCAGGGACGCCTCGTCGTCGCGCACCGCCGGCCCGCTGACGATCTCCGCCCCGGCGACCGCGAGCGCGGCCGCGAGCATAAGCGTGTTCGACTCGTAGATCTGCCCCGGCTCGAGCGGCTCACCCGGGACTACAAGCTCGCTGCCGGTGGCAAGGATCGCAACGCGCGGACGGTGCGCACACGAGACCGAGCCGACGCCGGCAGCGGCTATCCCGGCGAGCGCGGTAGGCCCAAGCCTTCTCCCGGCGGGCGCGACGACATCGCCGGCCCGCACATCGCCACCACGTGGCCGGATGCTCGCCCCCGCATCCAGTCCACGTTCTATCTCTACCCCGTTGTCTTTATTGACAACTATCTCTACCGGGGCGACAGCGTCGGCGCCTTCGGGCACGACCGCACCGGTCGAGATTGCGACCGCCTCGCCCGGCCCGAGCGTGCCTTCGAATGGAGAGCCCGCCGCCGATTCCCCGACAACGCGCAGGCTCCCCGGCAGATCGACGCTGCGAACGGCGTAACCGTCCATGGCAGAGCTCGGGAACGGCGGGAGGTCGATGGTCGACCGTACGTCCTCTGCCAGTACGCGGCCGGCAGCGTCGCCGACGCGCACCGGCTCGGCCGGCAGGGTGCGAACCGCGGCGAGGATCCACGTCTGCGCCTCCTCGAAGGTGAGTGGGGACTCCACGCTCGAGGCATACCGTATTCATGAATCCCGGAGACGAGGTTGCCGGTCGCTACCGGCTGGAAGAGATCGCAGGCCGCGGGCCGATGTCAGAGGTCTGGCGCGCGCACGACGACACACTCGACCGGACGGTCGCGCTGAAGTTGCTCGCCCCGACGGCCGATCTCGAGCGGCTCCGGCGCGAGGCGCGGGCAGTCGCGTCGCTCTCGCATGAGCACGTGATGCGTGTCTACGACTACGGCGAGGACGCGGCCGGCCCATACATCGCGCTCGAGTGGCTGCCGGGCGGGACGCTCGAGACCCGCCTCCGCGGCGGCGCGCTGCCAGGCGCAGTCGCAGGGGGGATCGCGACGGGGATCGCCTCCGGCCTGGCGCATCTTCACGAGCGAGGCGTCGTCCATCGCGACCTCAAGCCCGCGAACGTCCTGTTCGACGAGGAAGGCCGTCCGAAGCTCGCGGACTTCGGGCTCGCGCGCAGCGCGGCCGGGACGGGCACGATCACCGAGGCGGGGACTGTGCTCGGGACCGCTGCCTACATCTCGCCGGAGCAGGCGGCCGGCCTGCCCGCGACGCCCGCGAGCGACGTCTACTCCTTCGGCGTCCTCCTGTTCCGGATGCTCACGGGGACGCTGCCGTTCGTCGCCGGCGACGCGCTCGCCCTCATGGACATGCACCGCAACCGGCCTTCGCCCGCCGTGCTCTCCGTCAATCCGGCGGCACCTCCCGACCTCGCAGCTCTCGCCGACTCGGCGCTCGCGAAGGATCCGGCCGCGAGACCCGCCGACGGAGCTGCCCTCCTGGCGGCGCTCGGAGAGATGCCCACCGGCGTCAACGCCGCCGACACCGTTGCGACTCGGGTGTTGCCGGTGGCGGCAGCGCGGCCGGCACCAAAGAGACGCACAGTCGCGACGGCGGCCGCACTTCTCCTTCTCGCAGCCCTTGGCGGACTACTCGCATGGGCGGTGACCCGGCCCGGCCCGGCTGCGCCCGCCGGGATTGCCTCCACTTCGGGGGAGGGGACGCACAGCGTCCCTTTCGTTCCACCGGGCCACCGGCCACCACACGAACCCAAACCACCCAAGCGACATCCACCAAAACCGCATCCACCTCACAGGCCCAAACCACCACCGGCGGGTCAACAACAACTCCCCCGATAACGACTCAGGGAACGACGACCACCACGACGAACCCGACGACAACCGGGGACTCGACGACGACGAACTAGGCCGCCCAGATGCCGAGCTCGCGGAGCCGGCGGTGGACGCGCAAACGGAGATCGCGCTCGAGCTGTTCGGCGCTGAGCTCGTCGTCGGCGAGCACACGGACAATCACGTTTGCCGCCGAATCGAGCGAGTCGAGATACACCTCGGCCTCGCGGTCGGCGGCGACCTCTTCACGCAGGGCGTCAAGCGCGGCACCGACGTCGGCTGTCAGCGGAAGCGCCACCGTCACGTTGGCGAACGTCTCCCGGCCGCGGATCGAGGAGTTGACGATCGTGTCCGAGGCGAGCTTGCTGTTCGGCACGACAAGCCGCCGCCGGTCGAGGGTGCGGATGAACGTGTACGTCAGTCCGATCTCCTCGACCGTTCCCTCCTCGCTCGCGTACGTGACGCGGTCGCCAATCCGGACCGGCTGGGTGAACGCGATCACGAGCCCGGCCATGAAGTTGCTGAGAACCTGCTGCGAGGCGAGGCCGATGATGATCCCGAGCACGGCCGACGATGCGAGCAGCCCGCCGGCGATAGCGCGAACCTGCGGAATCACGAGGAGCGCGGACAGGAAGCCGACGACGAGGATCGTGACTGAGACAGCTCGCCGCAGGACCAGCCAGCGGGTCTGCGCCTCGGGAGCCATCGGCCCGCGCCGCTTCAGCCACCAGTCGACGACGCGCGAGAGGATCCAGACGAGGCCGAAGACGGCTGCCGCAATGACGATCCTGTGCCAGAAAGGCATCGCTCAGTCCTCGTCGAGTGGGAGCGGGCGCCGGCCGGAAAAGCCGTCGTCGGTGCCGTGCCAGAAGCCGACCTCATCCTCGCCGAGCCGCCAGCAGAGGAGCACTGTCTCGCCGTTTCGCAGCGCGGGGAAATCGATGAGCCCGGTGTCGAGGTCCTTGACCTCCGCGCCGCTCGTGTTGATCTCGTCCACGAGCTTTGCGAGACGGCGAGCGAGACCGTCCACCTCGGCCGTCGCCTCGGCGAGCTGCGCCGGCGGAATGCCGCCGCCGTTGCCGCGGATTTTCCGCTCGAGCTCCTCCTGGCGCTCGAGCGCCGCAATGTGTTCGGCCCGCTGGGCGACGAGCTGCTCGACGAGCGGGCGGACATGCTCGAGCGCGGCGTTGGCCTCGTCGGGAGTGAAATGACGCACGGGCCGCAGCATAGGCTTCGCGGTCGTGGCAGATGCGACTCCCGGCCCGAACTACCAACGCCTCGCCTTCTGGTCGGTCTTCGTCGCCGCCATCGCGGCGCTCAACTACTCCACGCGTTTCAGCGGCGGCAACAACCGCCACGCAACTGGGCACGTCAGCATCTACTCGTACTCGACCTTCGCCGGCGGAATGGTGATCTACGCGATCTGGGCCGGCATCGTTTTGCTCATCTGCATCGACCGCTTCGACCTACTCGCGCTGCGGCGGCCGCAGAGCTGGTCGCGCGCGCTGAGACTCGCCGTGGCCACGATCCTTGTCATCTGGGTCTGGGAGGCCATCGTCAGCCGGATCCCGCTGCCCCAGAGCCCGGGCCGCGAGCAGGGGATCACGACCGTCCACTGGGAGCCGGCGCACGCCGGCGCGTTCGCCGCGAACGTCGTCCTCTTCGCCGTCGTCGCGCCTATTGTCGAGGAGCTGACTTTTCGCGGAGCCGGGCAGTCGCTGCTTCGCTTCCTCGGCCACGCTTCGTCAATCCTCATCGTCGGAGTAGCGTTCGGGCTCGCGCACGGACTCATCGAAGGGCTGCTCGTGCTCATTCCCTTTGGCATTGCGCTCGCATGGCTTCGCGACCGCACCGAGAGCGTCGTGCCGGGAATGTTCGTGCACGCGCTGTTCAATGGCGCCGCCCTCGCGGCCGCGGTGCTCCTGACCTAGGACTAGTCGTCGTCTTCGACGACGAACTGGTCAGGCGTGACGTCGTCGAGGAAGCTGCGGAACTTCACGACTTCGGCCTCGAGCTGCTCCTCGTCGACCTCCTCGCCCTCGAACTCGATCGCGGACTCGGCAATGACTTCATCGGCCGCGAAGATCGGAGCCTCGGTGCGAATCGCAAGCGCGATGGCGTCGGACGGACGCGAGTCGATCTCGATCTCCTGGCCGTCCTGCATGACGGTGATCTGCGCGTAGAACGTGTTCTCCCGGAGCTCGGTCACCGTTATGCGGGCGATCGACGCGCCGAGCTGCTCGACCATCTCGCTGAGCAGGTCATGGGTCATCGGGCGCGGCGACTCCTGGCTCTGAAGCTTTACGAGAATCGCGGCCGCCTCGTTGTGCCCGATCCAGATCGGGAGGAACTTGTTGCCGTCCGCGGTCTTGAGGAGGACGATCGGCTGCTTGCCGACGAGATCGAAGCTGACCCCGTAGATGTTCATCTCCTGCATCGGCGACTCGTCTCGAATATAGCTCAGCGTGTCGAAGCGAAACCCGCCGCCGCGCCGGGCTACAATCCGCCGCCGCACTACCCATTAGTTGGGGGCGATTAGCTCAGTTGGTTAGAGCGCCGCTCTGATAAGGCGGAGGTCCCTGGTTCGAATCCAGGATCGCCCATCTCTCCCGACTCGACTAGCCGAAGGTGAAGCTGTAGGCGCGCACGCCAGGCGTGAACGCAAACTCCAGGGTCGCGTCGCCGAGCGTCTTCCCCGAGAGCACCGTGTACAGCCGGTCGGCGTTGACGTCGATCGTCTGGAGCGGCCGGCCGTCGCGCGTCACCGTCACGCGGCCGTGGCCGCCGAGAACGATGAAGACGTCGCGGGCGTGGTAGTGGAGACGAAGCCGTGCGCCCGCGCCGGCGGTCGCCGTCTGGCCCGCGAGCGTCCAGCGGCCGCCGAGCGAGATCGAGTTCTCGGGCACGGAGGCGGCGAGCCCGTATGTCGTTTCCCGGCCGGCGACGAGGCTCGTTCCGACGTAGCGCGTGACATCGAATCTGGCAGGCCCGAGGTACGTCTCAGGGGTTAGCCGGCCGGCCGGGGTCAGATTGGAGACGTCGGTCGTCCGGCCGGTGACGCCGAGCAGCTTGCGGATCGCTGTCTCCGTCTGCGAGTAGCCGCCCTCGCCGAACGAAATGTCGCGCACGTTGCCGCTGCGATCGATGAGGTAGTCGGACGGCCAGTACTGATTCGCGTACTCCGTCCACGTCGCGAAGTTGTTGTCTAGCGCGACGGGCCAGGTGACGTGGAGATTGCCGACGGCAGCACGGACGTTCGACGGCACATGCTCGAACGCGAACTCCGGCGAGTGCACTCCGACGATCTCGAAGCCGTCGCGGTGGTACGCCGTGTACCAGGCGCTCAGGTGCGGCAGCGTGCGGAGGCAGTTGATGCACGAGTACGTCCAGAAGTCGACGAGGACGACCTTCCCGCGCAGGCTCGCGAGCGTGAGCGGTCGGTCGCCGGGCGTGTTCAGCCACTGGACGATCCCGGCGAAATCGGGAGCGGCGCCGTAGTTCGGCAGCTGGCCGGCGCGGGTCGGAACGTGCGCCGCCGCAAAGTTCAGGCTGCTGGCGGGCTTCCCACGCAAGCTGCCGAGGTGGGATGTGGCGGAGCCCGACTCCTCGGTGTCGCGCTGCAGCGCGCTCGTGTAGGAGCCGAGCTTCGTCTGGAGCGTCTGGTCGAGGTTGAAGGCGATCGCGATCGCGGCGCCGGCCATCACAACCCCGAGCGTCGGCCTCCACCAGGCGCGCGTCGCGCGCAGTCGGGCGGCGACCCGCTGTCCGCCCAGGGCGATGAGGAGCAGGACGAGGCCCGAGCCGAGGGCGTAGCAGAGCGTGAGCAGGACGAGCGTTCCGCTGAACCGGTGCTGAGCGGCGAGCACGGTCACTGTCGCGAGCACCGGGCCGGCGCAGGGAACGAAGACGAGGCCGAGGCTCGCTCCGAGCAGGAACCCGCCGCCGAGGTCGCCGCTCGGGCGGCGGCTCAGGCGTGCCAGCGGCGCCTCGATCACCTCTCCCAGCCGCGGGACGAACAGCGTCGCGGCGACGAGGAAGAGCAGCGCGATCGCAATGTTGCGCAGCGTGTCCTCCGGCAACCCGAGGGCCGACAGGAGCGCGGACGCCGACAGCGTGAACACCGTGAAGCTCGCGACGAGGCCGGCGATGATCGCGTAGGGCCGTCGCCGGCCGCCGGCCGCACCTCCCGCCAGGACGATCGGGAGCACCGGCAGAACGCACGGCGACACGGCGGCGATGATCCCCGCGACAAAGCCGATCCCGAGCAGGATGAGGACGCTGCCAACCGACTGCGGGCTCGCGGCGGAAACAGCTGTCGTCGCGCTCTGACCCGAGGGCGCAGGCCCGCCCGAAGAGAACCCGCGAGGCACGCCGCCGGTCGGCCTGATCACCCCCGGAGGCGTCTTGGCCGCTGCTGGATAAGCGGCAAGCAGGAGCACCGCCGCGACGACAAGTCCAGCGAGAGCGCCGACGACCGAGCGCCTCTCCATCACGACTCCCTCCTTCGGGGAACGACGTGGCGGACACTACGGCTTTGAGGCGCCCGCTACAAGCGCGCGGCGGCGTTCTCGAGCGCTTCCGCGATCTCGGCGAGGTCGTGCTCGTCGGCGAACGGCAGCTCGACCCGGCCGGCCGTTACGCGCGCGCCGTAGCCCGTGAGCTGTTCGAGTGCCGCCGTGACGCGAACGGCAAGTTCGGGATCGACGGGAACGGAACGCGTGCGCGGCCGCTGCTTGGCACCCGCCCACTTCGCCCGCTGCTCGGCGGCCCTGACCGAGAGGCCACGCTTCACGATCTCCCGGGCAAGCCGCCGGCGGCCTTCGTGGTCGGGAACGGCGAGAACGGCGCGCGCGTGGCCTTCGCTCAGCTGGCCGCGCTCGACCATCCCGAGCACGTCGTCGGGCAGCTCGAGCAACCGGATCCGGTTCGAGACCGACGGCTTCGAGCGGCCGACGCGTTCCGCGACGTCGCCGAGCGAGAGGCCGAACTCGTCGATGAGAACGGCGTACGCGCGCGACTCCTCCACGGCGGTCAGCTGCTCGCGCGCGACGTTTTCGACGAGGCCGAGCAGGAGCGTGTCGCGATCGTCGACAGCACGCACGACGGCCGGGACCGTCTGGCGACCCGCTTCCCGCGCGGCGCGCCAGCGGCGCTCACCGGCGACGATCTCGTAGCCGCCGACCCCGCGCGGCCGCACGAGCAGCGGCTGGATGACTCCCTGCCTCTGAACGGAGGCGGCGAGACCGGAGGCGGCCTCCGCCTCAAACCGCCGCCGCGGCTGCTTTGGGTTCGGGTGGATCGCATCGACCGGGATCTCGAGCAGCTCGGACGGGGCCGGCTGGCCGCCGATCAGGACGTCGAGGCCGCGGCCCAGGCCGCGACGCGGTAGAGACTCAGGCGCGCTCGACAAGCTCCATCGCCACCTTCCAGTAGGCGTCGGCTCCGGCGGAGCGACGGTCGTAGGCAATCGCGGGCAGGCCGTGGCTCGGCGCCTCGGCGAGGCGCACCGACCGCGGCACGGACGTGCGGAAGACGAGCGAACCAAAGTGCCGGCGCACTTCCGCCTCGACCTGGGCGGCGAGGCGCGTGCGGCCGTCGAGCATGGTGAGGAGAACGCCTCCGATGGCGAGGCTCGGATTGAGACGCATCCGGATCAGCTCGATCGACTGCATGAGCTGCGCGAGCCCCTCGAGGGCGTAGTACTCCGCCTGCACCGGGACCAGCACGCGGTCGGACGCGGCGAGTGCATTCACGGTGAGCGGCCCTAGCGAGGGCGGACAGTCGAGGAAGACGAAGTCGTACTGCTCGCTGCCCGACGCGAGCGCCTCGGCGAGGTAGCGCTCGCCGTCGTCGCGGCGCGCGAGCTCGACGACGGCGCCGGCGAGGTCGGGCTTCGCGGGAACAAGGTCGAGGTTCTCGAACGCCGTGTGCTTGACGAGCTCGGCGAGCGGGGCGCCGTCGAGGAGGTCGTAGCTCGACGTTCCGTTTGCGCGCATCCCGAGCCCGGACGTCGCGTTCGCCTGCGGGTCAAGGTCGATGACGAGCGCGCGCTCACCGGCCTCGGCGAGGCAGGCGGCGAGGTTGACGGCGGTCGTCGTCTTGCCGACGCCGCCCTTCTGGTTCGCGATGGCGTAGATGCGAGACATCAGACGCCCATTGTCGCGGCGGCACCGGACACGCTCGCAGGATTGGCGCTCCTGCTTGGTCCCATCCCAAACCCCCACCCACCCACGGGGTTGAGGACGGTACTACGGCGACGGTGACGCGAGTGCGCCAACTCTGCACCAGCATCGTCACAGGAGGGGCTACGAGCCGTCAGGCGAGCGGACGCCTCTTGGCGACGCCGACACGGCGCGGGAAACCCTCCGGCGTCGGGGCGATCTTGGGGATCAGGACGAGGCCGGCGTGGTCTTGCGGCGGTCCTCCTCCGAGCGTCTCGGCGGCCGTGGCGACCGCGTCCAGATCCGCGGATTCGCCAAGCCAGAGGATCACCGCGCCGCCTAGGCGGGCGAGCGGAAGACACCACTCGGCGGCGACAGGCGGCTTACCGAGCCCCTTTGCAAGCACGACGCCGAAGCTTTCCCGCGGCTGTTCCTCGGCGCGACCCCAGACGACGGATGCGTTCGGCGGCGCCCACCCCTGGAGGAAGTCGCACTTGCGTCGCTCGGCGTCGAGCAGCGTCACGTCTCGCGTCGGAAGCGCGACGGCGACCGGGATCCCCGGCGAACCTCCGCCGGAGCCGACGTCGACGACCGGCCCTTCGAGCCCTTCGACGAGCGGCGCGGCACGGAGCGCGTCGTCCCAGAGCATCGCGCGCGCGAGGTCGAGGTCGCGGAGCGCCGTCAGGCCCGGCGTCGCGACGACGGCGCGGAGGTAGTCGTCAGTCGGGAAGGACGACGACGTAGCGATTCGGCTCCGTCCCCTCCGACGCGGTCGCCACACCGGCGGCGTCCTTCAGACGCAGGTGGACGATCTTCCGCTCGACCGAGGTCATCGGCTCGAGTTCCTCGGCCGTGCCACTCTCGCGGACACGGTCGGCGATCTCGTCGGCAAGCGTCTCGAGCGTCGCCCGACGGCGCTCCCGGTAGCCGGCCGCATCGACGACGACGTCCTTCTTCGCCTCGCCGTACGCGCGGTACTGGATGACATTGAGGAGGTACTGCACCGCGTCGATTGTCTGGCCGTGCCGGCCGATGAGGATCGCCACATCAGCACCGGAGACCGTGACGGTGATCGTGTCCTTGTCCTCGTCGACGCCCACGCCGGCGTCGATCCCGAGCTCGGTCACAATCCGGGAGACGAGCCAACGCGCCTCGGCAACCTGGCCTTCCGGTTCCTCTACCTCGGTAGCAACAGCAGCGGCCTCGGCAGGAAGGTGCGCAAGGACACGCGCCGGCTCGTAACCGACTCCGAGCAGGCCACGCTCACCCTCGGACACGACCTCGAAGCGAACGGCAGCCTTGTCGAGTGCGGGATGCGCGCGCTCGAGCTCGCGGAGCGCCGCCCACTTCGCCTCACCGACGGTCTCGCCCGTCGCCTCGACGGTCAGGCCGTCGCTCATCTCCGCCGTCCTGAGCTCTTCTTGCGCCGCACCTGCCGCGGGCGGCCTGTCGCCGCCGGCGCCGGCGCCGGCGCCGACGGCTCGGGCGAGGTTCCGTTGTCGCTCGTGCCCTCATCCTCCTGCGGCGGAGTCCGGGAGGAACGGCGCTCGGGGGCCGGGGCAGGAGTCCGTTGCACGAGCCGGCGCGTCACCAGCCCCTGCCCAACCGTCCAGAGGTTCGTCGTGACCCAGTAGAGAACGAGGCCGGCAGGGAACCGCGCGATGACGAACACGAAGACGAGCGGCATGATCATGAAGAGGATCCGCTGCGAGCGCTGCGCCGTCGGCGCCATGAAGAGGCCCGACGCCATCTGGCTCGCGACGTAGACGAGTAGGAGCACGTACCCGCCCCAGAACACCGTCGTTCCTACCGCGATCGACGGGATGAAGTGGAGGAACGACAGATTCGTGTGGGCGACGACCGCTTGGCAAGCTGCGTTCGGCCCCCCCGCTTTGGTCAAGCCGCTCGTTGCTGCCGTCGTGCACAGGAAGTTCGCGTTGAAGTGCTTGAGCGTGTAGTAGAGCGCGATGAACACCGGCAGCTGCAGGAGCATCGGGAGGCACGAGGCAGCCGGGTTGATCTTGTTCTCCCGGTAGAATTTCATGAGCTCTTCGTTCTGCTTCTGCTTGTCGTTCTTGTACTTCTGCTGGATGCGCTTCATCTCCGGCGCATGCAGCTGGAGCGACTGCATCGAGTGGATCTGCTTGATCGTCAGCGGCACGAGGAGCATCCGGACAAGGACCGTCGTGGCGACGATCGACCACGCCCACGGCAGCCCGACGTTCAAGTGGAAGAAGTTGAGGACGTGCTTCATCACGCCCTCGAGCGCATGGAAGATCGGCGTGAGGATCGGGATCGTGGTGGCGATCAGGTGCATCATCTGACGGGGTCGTGGCCTCCGTGGCTCCACGGGTTACACCGGAGGAGCCGCCAGCCGGCAAGCGCGCCGCCCTTGACGATGCCGTGCGCGCGCACCGCCTGGATCGCGTACTCGGAGCACGACGGCTCGTACTTGCACGTCGTCGGGAAGAGCACGCCGAACGTCACGCGCCAGGCCCAGACGAGCCCGATGCCGGCATAACGAGGCGCACGCAACACGGCGCTCATGCGGCGACCGCTCCCGTCTGCCCGAGCAGCTCGTCGACCTGCTCGCCGAGCCACGCGAAGCCGTTCGCCTCGGCGGCCTCCGGCAATCCCTGGCGCACGATGAGAACGTAATCGTGACCTGGCGCAACGACATCGAGGCGCGCGTCCCAGACCTCGCGGAGTTGCCGCTTGATCCGGTTCCGCTCTACCGCGCCGCCTGCTGCGCGAGGCACGGCGAACCCGATCCGCGGGTCGGCCGGCTCCTCCTGCGGCAGCCAGTAGAGGACGAGGTACCGCGAAGAGACCGAGCGGCCGCGGCGGTGAACCGCGTCGAAGTCCCGGGAGCGGGACAGGCGGTTGGCGCGCTTCACAAGGTCAGCTTAGTGCGCGCGCGTCAGGCAGAGAGCTTGGCGCGACCCTTGCCGCGGCGGCGCTTGATGATCGCACGGCCGGCCTTCGTCGACATGCGCGCCCGAAAGCCGTGCTTGCGCTTGCGGCGGCGGACGTTGGGCTGGTAGGTGCGCTTCATTCGCGTGAAAAGGCTCGGTCTTTGCCAGAAAAATCCCCGCCGGAGCGGGGCGTCGCGGCAGTATAGCCACCGCCTCCGCACGAACAGTCCACTGGTTTCTCCACAGGCGCAGCGCGCGTAGCCGAGCCGTCAGCGGGAGTTTCCCCCACGACTTTCCACACCTGTGGAGGAAATTAGGCGATCCGTAAACAGGCTGCAAATCAGTGCTTTTTGGCCTCCGAAAGCACGCTGTTATGCTGGCCGACGGGCTGTCGGAGGAGGGTTGTAGCGCGCGTGAGAGACCAAATGGAGCTGTCTGCGGAGAACCTTTGGAGGGAGATCTCCGGACGACTCCGAGAAGCCCTGAACGACAGCACGTATGGGAAGTGGTTCGACGGCGTCCACGGTCTCGAGTTCGAGGGCGAGACGCTCGTCCTCACCGTTCCCGACGAGCTTTCACGCGACTGGATCCACCGGCACTTCCGCGGCCTGCTCAACGCCGCGGTGCGGGAATTCACCGGAGAGAGCCGTCCTCTCGAGCTGCGCGTAGCCGCCGAGGACGCGCCCGCGCCGGAGCACGGGGCGCGGCACGATGCCCTGGTTCCCATGGTCCAACGCATCCCGTCGCGGCCTGAGAGTGGCGGCTTCAAGGCGAAGTACACGTTCGACTCCTTCGTGATCGGCTCATCGAATCGCTTCGCGCACGCGGCGGCGCTCGCCGTCGCCGAAGCGCCCGCGCAGGCGTACAACCCGCTCTTCATCTACGGAAGCACCGGGCTCGGCAAGACGCATCTGCTGCACGCCGTTGTGCAGTACGTCAGCGAGCACTCCTCGTCGATGTCGGTTCGCTACGTCACGAGCGAGGCGTTCGTCAACGACTTCATCAACTCCCTTCGCGACAAATCGCGCATCGAGGGCTTCAAGCAGCGTTATCGGACGTACGACGTGCTCCTCATCGACGACGTGCAGTTCTTCGAGGGGAAGGAGCGCTTCCAGGAGGAGTTCTTCCACACGTTCAACACGCTGTACGAGGCCGGCTCCCAGATCGTGCTCTCGTCGGATCGGCCGCCGCGCGACATCGCGACGCTCGAGGAACGGCTGCGCAGCCGGTTCGAGTGGGGCCTCATCACCGACATTCAGCCGCCGGATCTCGAGACCCGCATCGCGATCCTCCGCCGCAAGGTGAAGGTCGACGGAATTAACGTCCACGACGAGCAGGTCATGACGTTCATCGCGAGCCGCGTCTCGACGAACATCCGGGAACTCGAGGGTGCGCTGACCCGCGTCGTCGCGTTCTCGTCGCTCACCGGCCGTCCGATGACGGTCGAGCTCGCGCAGGACGTTCTCCGCGACGTCTTTCCGCAGGGTGAAGCGGCGGAGGTCTCGATCAAGCGCATTCAGGATCTCGTCGCGGAGCGGTTCGGGCTCACACTCGACGAGCTCTGTGGAGAGAAGCGCTCGCAGAACATCGTCTATCCGCGCCAGGTCGCGATGTACCTGTCGCGTGAGCTCACCGACTCCTCGCTACCGAAGATCGGCAAGGAATTCGGTGGTCGCGACCACACCACCGTGATCCACGCCACCTCGAAAATCTCTCGCCTGATCCGTGAGGACAGGTCTGTGTACAACCTCGTGCAGGAGCTCACCGCACGTGTGAAGCAGGTCCGCTGACACTTCGCCGCTGTGGACGCCGGTGGATCCTCCACAATGACCCTCCACACGCAAATCGCCCTGACCACACCGCAGCCGACTGTTTCCCCCTCTGTCCACACCACCTATTACTTCTATGAGGACCTTTAGATGATCGAGAGTGAAACCACAGTCGGCGCCGATCTGAGGATCACCTGTTCGAAGGACGACCTCGTGCATGGCTTGACGACGGTTGCCCGAGCGCTGTCGACCCGCACCGCCATCCAGATCCTTTCCGGGATCCTGCTCGAGGCGAGCGGCAACGAGCTGCGCCTTGCCGCGACGGACATGGAGCTCTCGGTGCGATCCGCCGTACCGGCGCAGGTGAACGGCGAAGGGTCGATCGTCCTCCCAGGACGGACGCTTGTCGACATCGCGCGGCTGCTCCCGTCCGACGAGGTCACGCTCGAACATCGCGCCTCGGAGTCGGTCGTGCATGTCACCTCGGGCAGCGCGAGCTACACGCTGCAGACGTTCAACGCCGAGGACTTTCCACGTCTGCCGGAGGCCGGCGAGACGCCAACCTTTGCGGTCGAGCGCGAGCCGCTACTCCTCACGATCAATCGCGTCGCGCGCGCCGCCTCCAAGGACGAGGCACGCCCTGTGCTGACCGGGGTTCTCGTTCAGTTCGCCGGCGACAAGCTCATCATGGCCGCGACCGACTCGTATCGCCTCGCCGTCAAGGAGACGTCTCTCGGCGCCCCCGCTGCGGAGCTCGAAGCGATCATCCCGAGCCGTGCGTTGCAAGAGCTCGTACGCATCGCCGGCGACGTCGACGAGATCGGCGTCGGTGTGCAGGAGAACCAGGTCATCTTCTCGGCCGGCGACGTCTGGCTCGCCTCGCGTCGTATCGACGGCCAGTTCCCGAACATCCGCCAGCTCCTGCCGGAGACGTTCGAGTACGAGCTCACGATCTCGCGGAGTGAGCTTCTCGATGTCGTGCGGCGTGCTGCCGTGATGATTCAGCGCGCGACGCCACTCCACCTCCGCTTCGCGGACGGTGAGTTGACGGTCGTGGCGCGGACCCAAGAAGTCGGCGAGTCGCGCGAGTCGCTTCCCGTGCCGTTCACCGGCGACACGCTCGAGATCGGCTTCAACGCCGAGTTCCTCAAGGACGGAATCGAGGCCATTGAGGGCGACGATGTGAAGTTCAAGCTCATCAGCCCGCTGCGGCCGGCCGTGCTCGAGGGTGAAGACGGCGACTTCACGTATCTCGTCATGCCGATCCGCCTGCCCGGCTGAAGCCGGCCAAAGGCAGAGTCCGGCTGATCGTCGAGGGCGTCCATCTCCGCACCTTCCGGTCGTACGAGCGGCTCGATCTGGCGGTCCAGCCGGGGCTCGTGCTCGCGGTTGGGCCGAACGGTGTGGGGAAGACCAACCTCCTCGAGGCGATTCACGTCGCGACGCAGGGCTTTTCGCCGCGGTCGCGGACGGATGGGCAACTGGTGCGCTTCGGCGCCGACGGAGCCCGGGCAGCGGTGACGGGCCGCCGCGGCGAGGTGAAGCTCGAGCTCGAGGTCACGATCCGTACCGGAGAGGGGAAGCGCGCGCGGTTGAACGGTGCGGCGCTCAGCGCGGCGGAGCAACTCCGCTCCACGGTCTCGACGCTCGTCTTCACACCGGACCGGCTCGGCGTCATCAAGGCCGGCCCGGCCGCGCGGCGTGCCTACTTCGATCGCGCGCTGGGCCGCCTGTTGCCGGCTCGCGCGCCCCTGCCTGCCGAGTACGGCGCCGCCGTCGCACAGCGGAACGCCGCTCTGCGTCGCGCCGGGGGCGGCTATTCCGGCATGGACGCCGTCGAGCCGTGGACGGAGCGCGTCGCGACCCTCGGGGCGGAGCTTCTCGCGAGCCGGCTGGAGGTGCTCGAGATCCTCGGAGCCTCGTTCGCGGAGAGGGCGGGCGAGCTCGGACTCCCGGATGCGACGCTCCGCTACGAAGGCGAGCCACCGACGCGCGAAGCGCTCGACGTGGTTCTCGCGCGGGATCTCGAGCGCGGCACGACGTCGCTCGGACCGCACCTCGACGACATCCTGCTCTCGTCTGCCGACCGCGACCTGCGGAGCTTCGGCTCGCAGGGAGAGCAGCGGCTCGCGCTCCTCGCACTTCTCCTCGCCGAAGCGGAGGCGATCACGGCGAGGAGCGGTGTGCCGCCGCTCCTCCTGCTCGACGACGTGCTCTCGGAGCTCGATCCTGCGCGGCGCCGCCTCCTCGCCGAACGTGTGCGCGGCGCCGGTCAGGCGCTCATCACCGCGACCGACGCGGCGATGCTGCCGGCCGAACCGGATCAGCTGCTCGAAGTGACTCCCGGTGCGGTGATCTGATGGAACCGGTTGGCGACGGCATCCGCGAAGAGCTGCGCCGGCTCGGCGCCGACAGTTCCGCCGCGCCGGATCAGAACGACGCGTGGCTCGCCGCCGTGGGTCCGGACATCGCGCGGAACGCGTGGCCGGCGCGCACGCAGGCCGACGGAACGCTCGTCGTCCATGTTCGCGACGCGATCTGGGGATTCGAGCTGAGCCAGCAGGCGCCCGAGATCGCGGCCCGTCTGCCGGGCCAACCGCGGCTGAGGTTTGTCCCCGGGCCGCTGCCCGAGGATGCGCCCGAGGACCCTCCCGCACCGCCGCCTGCGCCGACTCGAGAACAGGTGCGCGAGGCCGAAGAGATGACCGCCGAGATTGTTGATCGAGACCTGCGCGAATCTGTCGCGAAAGTCATAAAAGCTGCGCTCGTTCGACCCCCGCACGACCGGCCGATCTGATACACTGCACGTTGCCCGCAAATGCCTCATTTGCAGGGCTTTTTTCATGACTGAAACGGACTACACCGCAAAGGACATTACGGTCCTCGAAGGACTCGAGCCGGTCCGGCTCAGGCCGGGGATGTACATCGGTTCGACCGGCCTTCGCGGCCTTCATCACCTCGTTCACGAGTTGATCGACAACGCCGTCGACGAGGCCCTCGCGGGGCGCAACGACCGCGTCGAGGTGACCCTGCATCCCGACAACTCCGTCACGGTCCAGGACTGGGGATCCGGCATCCCGGTCGACATGATGAAGGAGCAGGGGCTCCCGGCTCTGACCGTTGTGCTCACGAAGCTTCACGCCGGCGGTAAGTTCGGCGGCGACGGTTACAAGGTGTCCGGCGGCCTGCACGGCGTCGGTGTGTCGGTCGTCAACGCGCTCGCCGAGCGTCTCGTGGCCGAGGTGCGGCGCGACGGCAACGTCTATCGGCAGGAGTTCGAGCGCGGCGTGCCGACCGGCGACATGGAGACCGTCCGGAAGATGGAGGCCGACGAGGCGACCGGCACGACGATCACGTACATGCCCGACGCGGAGATCTTCGAGGCGCTCGAGATCGAGGCGTCGACGCTCACCCAGAGGATGCGCGAGACCGCCTTCCTCACGAAGGGCCTTCACATCAAGCTCATCGACGAGCGCGCCGACGGCAAGACGGTCGAGTACCACTACGAGGGTGGCATCCGCGACTTCGTCGCATACATCAACGAGGCGAAGGACGCGATCCACAAGCACCTCATCTACTTCGAAGGCGAGACCGATCAGGGTGCCGTCGAGATCGCGATGCAGTGGAACGCCTCCTACCAGGAGTCCGTCTTCACGTTCGCGAACAACGTGAACACGGTCGAAGGCGGCTCCCATCTCTCGGGTTTCCGCAGCGCGCTCACCCGCACGCTCAACGCGAAGGCGCAGGAGGCGAAGCTCCTCAAGGCCGGCGAGAGCCTCGAAGGCGAGGACGTGCGTGAAGGTCTCGCGGCGGTCGTCTCCGTCAAGCTCCAGAACCCGCAGTTCGAGGGGCAGACGAAGACGAAGCTCGGCAATCCCGGCATCGAAGGTCTCGTCCAGACGACGGTCAACTCGTCGCTTGGCCGCTTCATGGAGGAGAACCCCACCGATGCGCGGGCGATCTGCAACAAGGCGATCGCCGCGATGCGCGCGCGGCTCGCGGCGCGCAAAGCGCGCGAACTGACGCGACGCAAGTCGGCGCTCGACGGCGCGTTTCTCCCGGGAAAGCTCGCCGACTGCTCGAGCCGCGACCCCGAGTCGACGGAGCTCTTCATCGTCGAGGGCGACTCCGCCGGCGGCTCCGCGAAGAGCGGCCGCGACCGCACGTACCAGGCGATCCTGCCGCTGCGCGGGAAGATCATCAACAGCGAGAAGAACCGCATCAACAAGGTGCTCTCGAACACCGAGATCCAGGCGATGATAACCGCGATCGGCACCGGTATCGGCGACGAGTTCGACATCTCCGGCCTCCGCTACCACCGCGTCGTCGTCATGACCGACGCTGATGTCGACGGCTCGCACATCCGCACGCTCGTCCTCACCTTCCTCTATCGACACATGCGCGAGCTCTTCGAGTACGGCCACATCTACATCGCTGTGCCACCGCTGTACAAGGTGAAGCTCGGGAACCAGGAGTTCTACTTCGAGAAGGACTCGCAGCTCGAGGATCTCCTCGTGCGCGAGCGCTTCGGCGATCTCGTAGTGCGGGATCGCAGCGGCGCGGACATCAAGCTGACCGAGGCGAAGTGGAAGAAGTTCAGCAGCGCGCTTGCCGAGTTCGAGGGCTGGACGGCACGTCTCCGCTCCGATTACGGGCCTCACGCCGCCGACCTCGTCGTTGCGCATCGCCTCGTCGAGCTCGACGGAGCGACGCCGGCCGAGGTCGAGGCGGGGATAGACGCGCTGCCGCCGAACGGCTACAAGCTCTCGGTCCTCGAACGGGACGAGAGCGGCCTGCAGGTGAAGGTTGTCGAGGAGGAGACATCGGCTGCGCAGACCGTCGGGCTCTCCGCCGAGCTGCTCGTGTCGCCGATCTACGGCCGCCTCAAGAGCGCCTACCGGAAGCTCGTCGACATTGTCGGGTCGCCGCCCTTCTCCCTTGCGCTCGGCAAGAACTCGACTGTCGCGGAGAGCTTCCCCGCGCTTCAGCAAGACGCGATCGAGCTTGCGAAGGAGGCCGGAATCCAACTGTCGCGCTACAAGGGCCTTGGCGAGATGAACGCCGACCAGCTCTGGGAGACGACGATGGATCCGGCTAAGCGGCTGCTCGTGCGCGTCGATGTCGAGGACGCAAGCGCCGCCGACCAGCTGTTCTCGATGCTCATGGGCGACCAGGTCGAGCCGCGCCGCCTCTTCATCGAGGAGAACGCCAAGGACGCCTTCCTCGATGTATAGGGCCGTGCCCTCCAGCGACCGCTCGCTGAGCTCGGCGGCCGATGTCTGAGGTCGATGTCGGAGCACTAGGCGGCGGCCGTATCGAGTCGCGCGAGCTCGAGCAGGAGATGCGCACGAGCTTCCTCGACTACGCGATGAGCGTGATCGTGTCGCGCGCGCTGCCCGACGTGCGCGATGGTTTGAAACCGGTGCACCGGCGCGTCCTCTACGGGATGCACGAGGCCGGCCTGCAGCCGAACCGGCCGTACAAGAAGTCGGCGTCGACCGTCGGCGCTGTGATGGCGAACTACCACCCGCACGGAGACCAGGCGATCTACGACACCCTCGTCCGGATGGCGCAGCCGTTCTCGCTGCGCTACCCACTCATCGACGGCCAGGGCAACTTTGGCTCGGTCGACGACGACCCCGCTGCGGCGATGCGGTACACCGAGGCCCGCCTCTCGCGGATCGCGACCGAGTTGCTCCGCGACATCGACGCGAACACGGTCGATTTCGAGCCGAACTACGACGAGTCACGGCGCCAGCCGACCGTGCTGCCGTCGCGCTTCCCGAACCTTCTCGTCAACGGCTCGACGGGCATCGCGGTCGGGATGGCGACGAATATGCCACCGCACCATCTCGGTGAGACGATCGACGCGGTGGTCGCGATGATCGACGATCCGGACATCAACGTCGAGGGACTGATGAAGCACGTGAAAGGTCCCGATTTCCCGACCGGAGCGATCATCGTCGGCCGTAGCGGCATCCGGGACGCCTATCGCACGGGACGCGGCCGGATCGTGATGCGCGCGCGCGCTCATATCGAGGAGCTGCGCGGCGGCAAGACCGCAATCGTCGTGACGGAGCTCCCGTACGGCGTCAAGAAGAACTGCGAGTCGGGTGTCATCGGCCGACTGGCCGAGCAGGTCAGGGACAAGGTCTTCACGGAGATCTCGGCTCTCGAAGACCACAGCGACCGCACCGGAATGCGGATCCAGATCGAGCTCAAGCGAGACGCGGTGCCGCAGGTCGTCCTCAACAAGCTCTTCAAGCACACGGCGCTGCAGTCGACGTTCGGCTACAACGCGATCGCGCTCGTCGACGGCGTGCCGCGCACGCTCTCGCTGCTCGAGCTCATCACGCACTACCTCAACTTCCAGCGCGAGGTCGTCGCGCGGCGCTCGAAGGACGAGCTGCGCAAGAAGGAAGCGCGCGCGCACATCGTCGCCGGCTACCTCAAGGCGCTCGACCACCTCGACGAGATCATCGCTCTCATTCGCGCCGCCGACGACGTCGACGCGGCGCGGAGCGAGCTGATGGAGAAGTTCGACTTCACCGAGATCCAGGCGCAGGCGATCCTCGAGCTCCGTCTCCGTCAACTCACAGCACTCGAGCGGCAGAACCTCGAGAAGGAGTACTCGGACCTTGCCGAGCGCATCGCCGAGCTGCGCGACATCCTCGGCGACCCGGCGAAGATCGACGCGGTCATCCGGGAGGAGCTGCTCGAGATCAAGCACATTTACGGCCGCAACGATGACCGCCGCACCGAGATCGTCGCCGCCGAGGAGGAGCTCGAGCTCGAGGATCTGATCGCCGAAGAGGACATGGTCATCGCGATCACGCGCTCCGGTTACATCAAGCGGCTGCCGGTGACCGCGTACCGCGAGCAGCGCCGTGGCGGCATCGGCGTGATGGGGATGGAGCTCAAGGAGGACGACTACATCGAGCACCTCTTCGTCGCCTCGACTCACGATTACATCCTCTTCTTCACGAACGTCGGCAAGGTCTACCGCCTCAAGGTGCACGAGCTGCCGCTCGGTTCGCGCCAGGCGAAGGGTCGCGCGATCGTCAACCTGCTCCCGTTCCGGCAGGACGAGACCGTGCGCGCCGTCGTTCAGACGCGCAACTTCGAAGAGGCGAAGTTCCTCGTCTTTGCGACGAAGAACGGCATCGTCAAGAAGACGGGGCTCGCGCAGTACAACACGCCGCTCAAGGCCGACGGGATCATCGCGATCAAGATGCGTGACAGCGACGAGCTCGTCGGCGTCCGCCACTCGACCGGCAACGACGACATCCTCATGGTCTCGAAGAAGGGCCAGGCGATCCGCTTCCACGAGACCGACGCGCGGCCGATGGGGCGCGACACGTCCGGCGTGGCCGGGATGAAGCTCCGCGCCGGCGACGAGGTCATCTCGATCAACATCGCCGAGGACGACGCCGACCTCCTCGTCGTGACCGAGAACGGCTATGGCAAGCGGACGCGCGTCTCCGAATACCCGGTCAAGGGCCGCGGCGGGATGGGCGTCAAGACCGTGCAACTCACCGAGGCGCGTGGCTACCTCGTCGGTTCCCGCGTCGTGCGTGACGGCTACCAGGTGATGCTCATCTCCACCGCGGGCACCGTGATCAAGATTCCCGTCGAGGACGTCAAGCGGCTCGGCCGTTCGACCCAGGGCGTGATTGTGATGCGGCTCCGCGGCGACGACGAGACCGTCTCGGCCGTTGCTCCGGTTGTCGAATCCGAGACGGATTCCGACTCCGAGCCCGTGGACGACGCCGGCGAGCCGTCCGCCGACTCGCCGGAAGACGTTGCTGATCCAGACGCCGAGTAGCGGTTCCTTCCAAAACCAGGCCCCGGGGGCGTATAACTCTCGGGTGGCAGTCAGTCGCCAGGTCGATCTTCTCGAGCCGATCAACCTCGCCGACCATCTCGGCAAGGTAGAGCTCTATCTCGGCCAGGTCTGCGCGATCGCCGGGATCTCGAAGATGCAGCTCGACTACTGGACGAACAAGGCTCAGATCCCGACGAAGGGTCGTAAGCAGCGGATCTACGACATCGACGCGCTCGAGACGGTGATGCTCATCAAGCAGGCGAAGGACAAGGGTCTCAACCTCGGTGCTGCGATCGACGCTGCGCGGAAGTTCCAAGAGCAGAAGCAGGAGCAGGAGCAGAAGGCGGAACCTGCCGGACCGCACATCGAGCCAGATCTCGTCCCTGCGCCGGCTCCGGCCTAGATATCTAGCGTTTCTGCCAGGCGTCGTAGCGCGTCTCGAGCTCGAGCAGGATCGCTGCGAGGAGTATTCCGCGATCCCACTCGCGACCCGTCTCGATCTGGAGTGACGTCGTTGGCTTGACCGTCTCCTCCGGCAGTTCGCCGGCCCTCTGGTTGACGTTGATTCCGATCCCGAGCCGCACGCGTCCGGTGCTCGCCTCAGGGAGGATCCCGGCGATCTTGCGGCCGTCGACCAGCACGTCGTTCGGATGGCTGAGCCGGGCGTCGACGGGAAGCGCTGCGGCGACAGCTTCACCAGCGACGAGCGAGAGCTCGGGCCAGATCGCCATGTGGAGCGTGGGGCGGAGCAGCACCGAGAAGAGGAGGCCGCGGCCCGGCGCGTCCTCCCAGATGCGCCCGAGCCGGCCCCGGCCCTCGGTCTGGTGGTCTGTGGCGACCGTCGTCCCTTCGGGCTCGTCTTCGCCGAGGAGGCGCTGAGTCGACCCGCACTCGGCGACGAAGCGGTACGGCCGGCCGAGGCGTCCGGCCAGGAGTGGCTCGACGGTTTCAGGGCTCAGGTCCGACGACACGGGGTCGTAGACTAGAGCGGCTGTGAGGGGAGTCCGCCAACCGCTGCGCGCGCCGCGCCGGCTCGACTACGCGAGCCTCAGCGACCCGATTCTCGTCACACGCGCGAAGGACGGTGACGCGGAGGCGCTCGAGGCGCTCTGCGCCCGGCATGCACCGCGCGTCGAGCGGCTCGCCCGGCACCTGCTCCACGACTCCGAGGACGCGCGCGACGCGGCGCAGGAGTCGCTCGCGAAGCTTTGCGTTCGGCTCCGCCAGTTCCGCGGCGAATCGCAATTCTCGACGTGGCTGCACCGGCTCGTCGTCAACACGTGCCGCGACGCCGCCGACCGGAAGCGGTCGCGCGTGCACGAGCCGCTGCCGGACGACCTCGGAGCCACGGTCGGGAATGACACCTTCGAGCACGATCCCGCGCAGAGCGTCCGTATGTCGGAGTTGCGCCGCGAGCTGTGCGACTCCCTCGCGACCATCTCGCCCGCGCAGGCGCAGGTGATCGTCCTCAGGGACGCGTACGACTTCACATTCGAGGAGATCGCCGCCGCGGCCGGGATGCCCGTCGGGACGGCGAAGTGCCACGCCCACCGCGGCCGCAACCGGCTGCGCGAGCGGCTCGAGAAGCGCGACGTCGCGTGAATCTGACACCTCCCTTCGGGCGGGAGACGATCGAGTCGATCATCCCGCACCGGCCGCCGTTCCTGCTCGTGGATGAGATCGTCGAGCTCGACCCGGGTCGGACGGTCGTCGGGCGCCTCACGGTTCCGGCCGACGGCTGGTGGTTTCCGGGACACTTCCCCGGGCGGCCCGTGATGCCGGGCGTGCTCACGCTCGAGGCGATCGCGCAGTGCGGGGCCGTTGCCGTGCTCGCCGCAGAGGAGAACCGTGGCAGTATCCCGTTCTTCGCGGGCATCGACGATTGCCGTTTCAAGCGCGTCGTCGAGCCGGGAGACGTGCTCGATCTCGAATGCGAGTTCCTCCGTGTTCGGGGTCCGATCGCGAAAGGTCAGGGTAAGGCGAGCGTTGGCGGCGAGACAGCTGTCGAGGCGATGCTCACGGTCTTCATTGGGAGAGAGCAGTGATCGGCGATGCCACGGTTCCCGTGACGATCACGGGTCTTGGTGCATACGCGCCCGAGCGGATCCTCGCGAATGCCGAGCTCGAGACGCTCGTGGACACCTCGGACGAGTGGATCATCGAGCGCACCGGGATCCGCGAGCGCCGGATCGCCTCGGATACCCAAGCGCTCACCGATCTGGCGCTGCCGGGTTGCGAGGTCGCGCTCTCGCAAGCGGGCCTCACGGGCAAGGACATCGACCTGCTCATCGTTGCAACGGTCACGCCGGACGTGTCCTTTCCGGCGTCCGCGGTCATCCTCGCGGACAAGCTCGGCGCGACCAATGCGGGCGCCTACGACCTGTCGGCCGGCTGCACGGGCTTCATGTACGCGGTCGTGCAGGCGTATGGGATGCTCGCGGCCGGTCTCGGGCAGCGCGCGCTAGTTGTCGGCGGTGACGTGCTCTCCCGCATCCTCGACTGGAACGATCGTTCGACCGTCGTTCTCTTCGGCGACGGCGCCGGCGCCGTGGTGCTCGAACGGTCGGAGCAGCCGGGCTTCCTCGCCCTCGATCTCGGCGCCGACGGGTCGGGCGGCGAGAATCTTTGGCTTCCCGGCAGCGGGTCGCGCCTCTTTGACGACGCCGACAAGCATGTGAAGATGAACGGCCGTGAGGTCTTCAAGTTCGCGACGCGGATCCTCGTCCAATCTGCGCACGACGTACTGGCGCGCGCGGGCTTTACGATCGACGACGTCGATGTCTACATCCCGCACCAGGCGAACGTTCGAATCATCGATCACGCAACCAACAAGCTCGGGATTCCGTCCGACCGAGTGGTGATCAACGTCGACCGTTACGGCAACACGTCCTCCGGCTCCATTCCGCTCGCGCTCGCGGAAGCGCAGGCGGACGGAAGGCTTCAGCCGGGCCAGCTCGTACTCATGACGGGTATGGGCGCTGGTCTGACATGGGGGAGCGCACTCATGCGCTGGACGATGCCGACAAGGACGATGCCGACATGACGAAGATCGCCTTCTGTTTCCCCGGCCAGGGCTCGCACGAGCAAGGGATGGGGCGCGACATCGCGGAGGCGATTCCCGCTGCGAGAGCCGTGTTCGAGCGCGGCAGCGCGGCCAGCGGGCTCGACCTCGAGCGGCTCTGCTTCCACGCCGCGCCCGAGGAGCTACTCGACACCGCCGTCCAGCAGCCGGCGCTTGTCGCGACGTCGCTCGCGATGCTTGCCGCGCTGCACGAGCGCGGCGTGAGGGCCGACTTCGTGATCGGCCATTCCGTCGGCGAGTTCGCCGCGCTCGCCGCCGCCGACGCGATGTCGGTCGAGGAGGCGATCATGCTCGTCCGTGAGCGTGGCCTCGCGATGGCGGAGGCCGCGGCGAAGAACCCCGGCTCGATGGCCGCGATCCTCGGCCTCGCCGACGAGCGGGTGGAGGCGCTCTGTCGCGGCATCCTCGGCGTGTGGCCGGCGAACTACAACTGCCCGGGCCAGATCGTCGTCTCCGGTGAGAACGACGCCGTCGACGCGTGTATCGAGCAGGCGCAGAGCGAGGGCGCCCGCCGCGCGGTGAAGCTCAAGGTCTCGGGAGCGTTCCACTCTCCGCTCGTCGCGCGCGCGGCCGACCGGCTGCGGCCCGCGATCGAGAAAGTGAAGTTCCAGGAGCCGACGGCTCCGTTCATGTCGACTGTCACCGCGCGGGTGGAGTCGGCGCAGCGGATCGGCCCGCTCCTCGTCGACCAGCTCACCGCGCCGGTTCGCTTCACGCAGTCTGCGACCGAGCTGATGCGTGAAGGCGTCAAGACGTTCGTCGAGGTCGGCCCCGGCAACGTCCTGTCCGGCCTCGTCAAGCGGATCGACCGCAGCGTTCACACCGTCTCGATCAACAATCTCGAGTCGCTCGAGCGGCTGCCCGAGCTGCTCGCGGAAACCTAAGTGTCCTTCGCCTCGCTCGACGGCAAGCGCGCCCTCGTCACCGGCGCGTCGAAGGGGATCGGCCGCGCCGTCGCCGAGGAGCTTGCGCGCGGCGGCGCGGAGGTCGTCGTCGGGTACCGCACGGGCGCCAAGGAAGCGGAGGAACTTGCGAAGACGATCGGCGGCCGCGCCATCCAGGCGGACGTCTCGAACGCCGAGGACGCGGCGCGGCTCGTCGAAGAAGCGGGCGACCTCGACATCCTCGTCAACAACGCGGGCCTCACCCGCGACGGCCTCCTCGCGCGGATGCCCGACGACGACTGGCGCACGGTGATCGAGACGAACCTCTCTTCCGTCTTCTACACGTGCCGCGCCGTGACACGGCCGATGATGAAGAAGCGCGCGGGCTCGATCGTCAACGTCTCGTCCATCGTCGGCGTTCACGGGAACTGGGGCCAGACGAACTACGCGGCGTCGAAGGCGGGGATCATCGGCTTTACGAAGTCGCTTGCACGTGAGCTTGGCAGCCGCAACGTGCGCGCGAACGTCGTCGCTCCCGGCTACGTCAAGACGCATCTCACTGACGTCCTGCCTGAGGAGGCGACCGCTGCGATGCTCACGAATACGCCGCTCGGCCGGCTCGGGGAGCCGGGCGACGTCGCGGGGGCGGTACGCTTTCTCTGCTCCGACGACGCAGCGTTCATCACGGGGGATGTGCTGCTCGTCGACGGCGGGCTCGGGATGTAGTGACCAGCGAGAACGGCTCCTATAACGAAAGACGCGTCGTCGTAACAGGCTTGGGCGCGGTGTCGCCGCTCGGGCCCGACGTCGAGTCGACGTGGTCCGCGCTGCTCGCCGGCGAGTCTGGCGCGGGGCCGATCACGCACTTCGACCACACCGACTACAAGGTCCACTTCGCCTGTGAGGTGAAGGATTTCGACCCGACCGAGTGGATGGACAAGAAGGACGCGCGGCGTGTCGACCGCTTCACGCAGTTGATCGTGGCGGCGGCGCGGCAGGCGGAAGCCGACTCGGGCCTCGACATCGCAAAGGAGGCCGACCGCATCGGCGCCTCGATCGCGACGGGGATCGGTGGCCTGCAGTCGTTCCAGGAGGCCTACTACACGCTGCTGAACAAGGGGCCGGACCGCGTCAGCCCGTTCGCGATCCCGTCGATCATCCCGAACCTCGGCGCGGGCTGGGTCTCTATCGAGCTTGGCACGCGCGGCCCGCTCATGTCGGAGTGCACTGCGTGCGCGGCCTCGAACATGGCGATCGGCGATGCGACCGACGCGATCCGGCTCGGTCGCGCCGACGTGATGATCGCCGGCGGGACGGAGGCGGCGGTCAACGAGGTCGGCATCGCCGGCTTCGCCGCGATGCGCGCGCTCTCGACGCGAAACGACGATCCGAAGCGCGCTTCGCGGCCGTTCGACGCCGAGCGCGACGGCTTCGTGATGGGAGAAGCCGGCGCGGCGCTCGTGCTCGAGGAGCTCGAGCACGCGCAGGCGCGCGGCGCGAAGATCTACGCGGAGGTCGCAGGTTACGGTCTCTCCTCCGACGCGAAGCACATCACCGAGCCCGATCCCACCGGCCCCGTGAACGCCTTCCAGATGGCGCTCCGCGACGCCGGGGTGGCGCCGGAGGAGATCGACTACATCAACGCACACGCGACGTCGACTCCCGTCGGCGACAGCTCCGAGACGCAGATGCTCAAGTACGCGCTCGGCGAGGAGACGGCGTACAACGTTCCCGTCTCGGGCACGAAGGGCGCGACGGGCCACTGTCTCGGCGCCGCCGGCGCGATCGAGGCGGCGTTCACGATCCTCGCGATCCGCGACGGAAAGCTCCCGCCGACGATCAACTACGAAGTCGCCGATCCGGCATGCGACCTCGACTACGTCCCGAACGAGCCGCGTGATGCGGATGTGAAGATCGCGGTCTCGAACAGCTTCGGCTTCGGCGGGCACAACGCCTGCGTCGTGTTCAGGCGCTTCTCCGCCTAGGCATCCCTAGGATCCCACCATGCGACGGTGGGCGACGTTTGACTGCTACGGGACGCTGATCGACTGGAACGGCGGGATCGGGCGCGAGCTCGAGCGGCTGTTCGGCGCCGGCCGCGCCGGCGACTGCCTGCGCCGCTACCACGAGCTCGAGCCGGAGATCCAGCGCGAGGATCCAACGCTGAGTTACCGCGAGGTGATGGCGATCGCCCTCGCGCGTCTCGGCGCACCGGCGGAGGAGCAGGACGCGCTCTCCCGGTCGCTTCCCGGCTGGGAGCCGTTCCCCGAGGTTCCGGCGGCGCTCGAGGAGGCCCGGTCACGCGGCTGGAGCCTCGCGATCCTGTCGAACAGCGACCGCAACCTCATCGACGCTTCTGTCAAGCGGCTCGGCGTCTCGTTCGACGAGACGATCGTCGCGTCCGAGCTCGGCTCGTACAAGCCCGCGTATGCGCACTGGGAGGAGTTCTTCGCGTGCACAGGTGCCGACCGCTCAGCGCACGTCCACGTTGCCGCGAGCTTGTTCCACGACATCGCGCCGGCGTCGTCACTCGGTCTGCGCACGATTTGGATCAACCGGCTTGGCGAGAGGGCCGACCTGCAGCCCGACCTCGAGATCCATACACTCGGCGATCTCGCCGGATCCCTCGACTTCCTCGTGCCAGCATGAACACTCGCCCTGCGACGACCGACGACCTGCCCTCGCTCGCTGAGTTCCTCGCCGCCGACGAGGAGCGGCTGACCGGGAATCCCTCGCAGATCGTCGTAACCGACGTCCGTGATTGGATGAGTCGCACCGATCTCGAGCACGACTCGTGGCTCTACGAGGACGAGTCGGGTATCGCCGCGGTCGCCTGGATGCATACGACCGACGACCTCGGGACCGGAATCGTCGGCGTCGGTCCCCGCGCGCAGGTGGCCGGCATCGGCAACGAGCTCGTCGAGAACACTGAGCGCCGCGCTCGCGAGCAAGGTGCTTCGCGGATGCACCAGTTTGCGCTCGGCCCCGACGAATACGCACGAGAGCTCCTCGTGAGTCACGGCTACGAGGACGTTCGGCACTTCTACGAGATGGCTATCGAGCTGACCGAGCGGCCGGAGCTCGCGGACGTCAAGATCGAGACCCTTCAGCCGGAAGAGGCGGAGGTGTTCTACGACGCCCTCGATCTCGCGTTCCAGGATCACTGGGAGCACCACTCGACCCCGTTTGCGGAGTGGTATGAGCGGCACTCCGCGAGCCCCAACTTCGACCTTAATCTTTGGTTCCTGATCCGCAGCGACGGCGAGATCGCAGCTATCTCGCGGAACGAGGCCAACCGGAACGGCGGCGGCTACGTCGGCGCGCTCGGAGTGCGGCGCGAGTTCCGTGGCCGCGGCTATGCAAAAGCGCTTCTGTACCGCGCCTTCGCGGAGTTCTGGGATCGCGGAATCCCACGAGTGACACTCGGGGTCGACGCCACGAATCCCACGGGCGCGACCCATCTCTACGAACGCGTCGGCATGCACGTGGAGTCCGAAAACGTCGTCTACGCGAAGTCGCTCTCGTGAGCATCCTCCGCGCGCGCTGCCCCGATTGCCGGACGCTCACCGCGGTTGCCGTCGACGACCTCTACGAGTGCCACTCCTGCGGCCGGACTTTCGGTGCCGGCCTTGTGCGCGTGCCGCGCGCGTGGGGTGACGGCGGCGAGCCGATGGTTGAGGCTGCCGCGCTGCCGCTCGACTTTCCCGAAGTAGCCGTCGTCGAGGAGGACACGCTCGCGATGCAGACCCTCGCCGTGGCGTCCGACCTGCCCGAAGTCCCACTCGTCCTCGGCGGGTGCTGCTGCTCCCACATCGGAGTCGTCGAAGGCCTCGCCGCGCGGTTCGACCGCCTCGGCGTGGTGTGGCTCGACGCCCACGGCGACCTCAACACGCCGGAGTCTTCGCCGTCCGGGAACGAGTGGGGAATGCCGCTGCGGATGATCATCGAGCACGGCATGGTCGAGGCGGAAGACGTCGTCCTCTGGGGCGCGCGCAATCTCGACCCGGCGGAGGTCGACTTCATCGCGGCCCGCGGGATCGCCGACGATCCGGCGCCCCTGCTCGCGCGCGCCGACGCCGTGTACGTCGCCATCGATCTCGACGTCCTCGACCCGGGCGAGATGGCGGTGTTCATGCCCGAGCCGGGCGGGCCGTCGCTCGACGACGTCGAGCAGCTCCTGTCCCACGTGCGGGAGAGCGGCAAGCTCGCCGGCGCCGGCTTCACAGGCCTCGCGCCTGATCCGGCGAACGTGGAGAAGCTGCAGGGGCTCACGGCAGCCCTGGGCCTCTAGACATGACATAGCAAACCTGCTATGAGTACAACAGGTGACGCTCAACCCGTACGACGAGCAGGTCGCGGCTGCGTTCAAGGAGTCGCGCGAGATTCCGCGTGAAGGGCTCGGCGAATGGCGGGAGGCGATTCGCCGCCACCTCCGGCCGTTTGCTGGAATGACGGTCCTCGATATCGGTGCCGGCACCGGCCAGTATTCCTCGGCCTTTGTCGACTGGTTCGACATTCATGTCGTCGCGGTCGAGCCGTCGGCCGCGATGCGGAGCCGCATCCCGCGGACGCCCAGCATCGAGGCGTTCGCGGGAGACGCGATGTCGCTGCCACTGGTGGACGGCAGCGCGGACGGTGCGTGGCTCTCTCTCGTCATTCACCATATTCCCGACCTCGACGCAGCCGCGCGGGAGATTCGCCGTGTGCTCCGCCCCGGCGCCCCGGTCCTCCTCCGCCAGGCCTTTCCTGACCGGCCGCTCGATGGGGTCGAGATGATCCGGTGGTATCCGGAGACGGTCCGGCTGGTAATGACGTACCCGACGCTCGAGGCGACGTGTGCGGCGTTCGCGGCCGCCGGGTTCCGGCGGGAGTCCGTCGAGCAGGTTCGCGAGTTCCGGCCGGGGAGTCTCGAGGACTTTCTCAGCCAAGCCGACATCCTTCGCAGGGCCGACACGACGGTGCGCGCGCTCACGGAGGCGGAGTTTCAGCGCGGCAAGGAACGCCTTCGGCGCGCGGTCGAAAACGGCGATACCGAGCCTCGCACCAACGTGCTCGACCTGCTCGTGCTCCGCTGACGGACCAGGCCCGCAACCGCCTTCGGCGGCCACCGGTCTAAGGTAGGGCCGTGGCGAAAATAGACGTTTCGGTCGAGACCGGCGACGAGCCGGCCCCGCCGCCCAGCCATCCGAACACCTGCCCTGTTTGTCACTCGCACTACCGCGACGACGAGCTTGAGCAGAGCGTCTGGGTCTGCCGCCAGTGCGACCATCATTTCCCGATGCGTGCGCGGTCGCGCATCGCTTCGCTCGTCGATCCCGGCACATTCGAGGAGCAGGCGGCGGAGCTCCACTCAGAGGATCCGCTCTCGTTCTTCGATCTCCGTCCGTACACCGAGCGGCTCGCCGAGGCGGAGATGAAGACGGGGTTGGCAGACGCGATGGTGATCGGCCGCGGCGCGATCGACGGCCGCGGGACAGAGCTCGCCGTCATGGACTTCGCCTTCATGGGCGGCTCGATGGGCAGCGTTGTTGGGGAGAAGTTCTCGCGCGCGTGCGACTCCGCGGCCGACGGCGGGATGCCGCTCATCTGCGTCACGAGCTCCGGCGGTGCCCGCATGCAGGAGGGGATCCTCGCTCTCATGCAGCTGCCGAAGACCGTGGCTGCAGTCGAAGACCTGCGCGACTCCGGCCGGGCGCTCATCTGCGTAATGGCCCACCCGACGACGGGCGGCGTGCTCGCAAGCTTCGCCACGCTCGGCGACATCCTCCTCGCGGAGCCGAACGCGCTCATGTCCTTCGCCGGCCCGCGCGTCGTGCAGGAGATCACGCGCGAGAAGCTCCCCGACGACTTCGGCCGCGCTGAGCAGAACCTCCGCTACGGCCAGATCGACGCGATCGTCGAGCGCCCGAAGCTGCGATCGACCCTCTCCCGTCTGCTGAGGTTGTTCGATGCCCCAGAGTGAGCACGAGCTGCGGCTCCGGCAGCGGCTCGGGAGGCTGAAGGGTCTCTCTCTGCTTGGCGGCGCGAAGCTCTCCGGTGAGCTCGATCGCCTACAGCGGCAGATCGACAAGATCGGCGAGGAGGCGACCGACGAGGAGATCTGGCGCAAGGTCGAGCTCGCGCGCCACGACCAGCGGCCGTACACCCTTGACTACGTCGAGCGGCTCCTCGGGGACTGGTTCGAGCTGCACGGCGACCGCGCGCTCGGCGACGACGGCGCGATGATCGCCGGCCTCGGAAAGTTCCACGGCCGCACCATCGTCCTCATCGGGCAGCAGAAGGGACGGGACATTCACGAGCGCGCGAGCCGCCGCTTCGGCATGCCGAATCCCGAGGGCTACCGGAAAGCGATGCATGCGATGGAGCTCGCCGAGCGCCACCGCTTCCCGATTGTCACGCTCGTCGACACGCCGGGCGCATACCCAGGCGTTGTCGCCGAGCAGCACGGGCAGGGCGCCGCGATCGCAGCGTCACAGGCGATGATGGCGCGTCTTACGGTGCCGACTGTCGCGTGCGTGATCGGGGAGGGCGGCTCGGGCGGGGCGATAGCGATCGCGCTTGCCGATCGCGTCCTCATGCAGGAGAACGCGATCTACTCCGTCATCTCGCCGGAGGGTTGCGCTGCGCTCATCTGGCGGGACGCCGGTGAAGCGAAGAAGGCGGCCGCCGCGTTCCGGCCGGACGCGATCCATTGCCTCGAGCTCGGCGTCATCGACGAGGTCGTCCCTGAGCCGAAGGGCGGCGCCCAACTCGACCACGATGCGGCGGCGAAGCTGCTCGGAGACGCGCTTCGCGATGCGTTCGGCGAGCTCGCCGGCCTCTCGGGGAACGAGCTGCGCCGTCGCCGTCGGGCTCGCTTCCGCGGTCTCGGCGTCTACGCCTGAGAGAGGTTTCTGCAGTTTCGCACAGGTTTCGGTCGTAGACTTCGCCTCGCTGTCCACAGCGTCCACAGGCTTATCCCCCACTATGTATGCATCGTGTGAACGATAGGAATATTGCTTGTGAGTGAGAAACTCTCCGACTATCGACGCAAACGGAACCCTGCGAAGACGCCGGAGCCGTTCGGTTCCAAGCGCCGAGGGAAGCTCCCGATCTTCGTCGTGCAGCGGCATGACGCGCGCCGCCTTCACTACGACTTTCGCCTCGAGCGAGATGGTGTCCTTGCCTCGTGGGCCGTCCCGAAAGGCGTGCCGCTCGAGCCAGGCCAGCAGCATCTCGCGGTGCATGTCGAGGACCATCCGCTCGAGTACGCGACGTTCGCGGGTGAGATCCCGAAGGGCAACTACGGCGCCGGCACGGTCGATATCTGGGATCACGGCACGTACGAGCTCGTCGAGGAGAAGCCCGACGGCGGGCTCACGGTCCGGCTCCACGGCGAGCGTCTCGAGGGCACGTGGACGCTCGTCCCGGCGCACCTCTCCGGCGAGGAGAAGAACTGGCTCCTCCTGCGCAAGCGCGACGAGAGCACCTCGAAAGTGTCCGAGCGGCGCGACTTCTACGACCCGATGCTCGCGACGCTCGTTGAGAAGCTCCCGACCGGTGCGGGTTGGCTGTTCGAGCCGAAGTGGGACGGCTACCGCGCGCTGGCCTACGTTCGCGGCGGCGAGGCGACCCTTCGCTCGCGGCGCGGCAACGACCTGACGGAGCGATTCGCGGTCGTCGCCAAGGCGCTGCCGGCTGCGCTCCGCACGCCGGACGCCGTACTCGACGGCGAGGTCTGCGCACTCGACGAGTCCGGCCGTCCGAGCTTCTCCGCGATGCAGCAAGCCAAGCCGGGCACGCCGCTCGTCTACGAGGTCTTCGACGTGCTCGAGATCGACGGCGAGCCATTGACCGGGCTCCCGCTAAAACAACGCCGCGAGCGGCTCGAGCAGCTCGTGATTCCGTCGGGCGTTGTCCAGGTCTCCGGCGCCTTCGACGACGGCGACGCGCTCTACGAGGCGGCGAAGGAGCAGGGACTCGAGGGAGTCATGGCCAAGAAGTCAGCGTCCCGCTACAAGGAAGGCGCTCGGGGCGGCGACTGGCTGAAGATCAAGACGCACGGCCGGCAGGAGTTCGTGATCTGCGGCTGGACGAAGGGCCTGGGCCGGCGCTCGGGGACGTTTGGCTCCCTTGTGCTCGGCGTCCGGCGCGGCAAGGAGTACGTTTGGGTCGGGAACCTCGGCACGGGCTTCAGCGAGCGGACGATCGACGAGCTCCTCGCGAAGCTCCGACCACTCGAGCGGGATACGACTCCGTTCGCGGCCGAGCCGAAGATGCCGAAGGTCCGAAAGGGCGGTGTCGTCTGGGTCGAAGCGAAGCTCGTCTGCGAGGTCGAGTTCCTCGAGTGGACGCACGACGGCCACCTCCGCGCGCCGTCGTTCCAGGGCCTCCGTGACGACAAGCCTGCGAAGGCCGTGCGGAGAGAAGATCCACAGGAGATGGACGACCCCGGCCTCAAGCTCTCGAACCTCGACAAGCTCTTCTGGCCGGAGGACGATCCCAACGGGCCGATCACGAAAGGCGACCTCATCGACTACTACCGCCAGGTTGCCCCGGTGCTCGTGCCACACCTCAAAACTCGCCCGTTCACGATGCGGCGCTACCCCGACGGTGCGTACGGCAAGGCGTTTTTTCAGAAGGACGCGCCGAAGCACATGCCGGACTGGATCCCCCGCTTTGCGGTCGAGGTCTCGACGCGCGAGCGGCCGCCGAAGCGACGGATGATCGAGGCGCCGCTCGTGAACGACGAGCGCGCGCTCCTCTGGATGGCGAACATGGGCTGCATCGACATGAACGCGTGGTACTCGCGCGTCGACAAGCCGGCGCGGCCCGACTTCGTTCTCTTCGACCTCGACCCGTCGCCCGATGTCGGCTTCAAGGAGGTCGTCGAGGTCGCGTGCATCGTCAAGCAGGCGCTCGACGCGCTCGGCCTCGTCTCCTTCCCGAAGACCTCGAGTGCCGACGGGATGCACGTGCTCGTTCCGATCGAGCGGCGCTCGACCTACGCGCAGACGCGTGAGTTCTGCGAGATCGTCGCCGGCGCGATCGCGGGCGCGCACCGCGGCCTCGCGACGACGGAGTGGTCGAAGGCCAAGCGGCGCGGTGTCCTCATCGACGCGAACCAGAACGGCGAGGGGAAGACGATCGCGTCGGTCTACTCCGTCCGCCCACGGCCGGGCGCTCCGGTCTCGACGCCGCTGCGCTGGGACGAGGTGACCCCGAAGCTCGATCCGACGAGCTTCACGATGGACGTCGTGGTCGAGCGGATCCGCCGCCACGGCGATCTGTTCGAAGGCGTGCTGACGACGCGGCAACGCCTCGAGCCCGCGCTGCGGACGCTCCGCTAAAGGTTGGGCACTGCCGATGCCGAAGAAGTGGTCATGCGGTTGGCTAACGCTCTCCTCAGTGCGCACGCAGCGACTGGGACAACGACGACGACAACGTCAACCAACCCGGCCGGTCTCACACCGGCCGAGCAGAGCCTGCTCTTCCCGCACCACACGCTCGTTGGCCAGTGGCTCCACGACCTGGCCAACACCGCGTCGACCTACCTGCCCATCTTCTTCGTGCTCGTTCTCGGGGTAACGGCCTGGCTGCTCTGGAGATTGGTCGGCTCGATGCCTCGCACGAAGCCGCAGAACATGGCGACGAAAGGATCGTCGACGACGACCTGGGACGACGTTGCCGGTGTCGAGGAAGTGCGCGCCGAGCTCGAGGAGGTCGTCGACTTCCTTCGCGACCCGAAGCGCTTCGAGCGCCTCGGCGCGACGGTTCCGAAGGGGCTGCTCCTCTACGGCCCGCCGGGCACCGGCAAGACGCTGCTGGCACGGGCGGTTGCGCACGAGTCGGGCGCGAACTTCTACTCCGCGAGCGCGGCTTCGTTCGTCGAGATGTTTGCGGGCCTCGGCGCCGCGCGCATCCGCAAGCTCTTCGCAGAGGCGCGGAAGAACGCGCCCGCGATCGTCTTCATCGACGAGCTCGACGCCGTCGGCGCGCAGCGGACCGGGCATGGCTTCAACCGCGAGCAGGATCAGACGCTCAATCAGCTCCTCGTCGAGCTCGACGGCTTTGATGGAGCGAAGCAAGTCGTCGTCATGGGAGCCTCGAATCGCATCGAAGATCTCGACCAGGCGCTCCTGCGCCCCGGCCGCTTCGACCGCCAGATGCTCGTGCCGCCGCCGGATCTCGCCGGCCGCGAGGCGATCCTCGCCGTTCACACGCGCGGCAAACCGATCGACGCGAACGCGAGCCTCGCGACGGTCGCGCGCCAGACCGCCGGTCTCACCGGCGCCGAGCTCGCGAATATCTGCAACGAGGCGGCGATCGCGGCAGGCAGGCGTGGCGACAGCGTCGTCACGCAGGAGGACTTCGACGGGGCACTCGAGCGTGTCGTCGCCGGCCTCCAGCAGAAGAAGGTGCTGACCGAGAAGGAGCGCCGGATCCTCGCGTTCCACGAGGGCGGCCACGCGCTCATGGCGCACCTCATGGGCGGCGTCGCGGAGCTGCAGAAGGTGACGATCGTCGCCCGCGGCACGGCGCTCGGCTACACGTTCCACCTGCCCGAGGAGGATCGCTACCTCCACACGAAGGAGGAGCTGATCGACTGGATGGTCGTCGCGCTCGCCGGCCGCGCCGCCGAGGAGGTCGTCTTCGGCCGGGTCACGAACGGCGCCGCGAACGATCTCGAGAAGGTCACCGACATTGCCCGCCACATGGTCTTCGACTGGGGAATGTCCGACTCGGTCACGTCCCGGACGATGCGCGCCGACAACTACGCGCTGTCGGAGGCGACGAAGCGGCTCCGCGACGACGAGCAAGCGCACCTCACGGACGGAGCGTACGAGGAGGCAGTGCGCCTGCTGACGAAGCACCGTCCGCCGCTCGACCGGATCGCTGCCGCGCTGCTCGAGAAGGAGACGCTCGGGCGGGACGAGGTGCTCGAGCTGTTCAAGGACGTCGAGCCCGAGTCGCGCGCGTCCGAGACCGTGGGAATCCCGCGCGTCGTCGCGAGCGTCTACGGCTCGCTCTGGCCGTAGTCCTTTCGCGTACGATCGACGCGATGGCCGCGGCCCGCTCGATCCACCATGTCGGTGTCGCCGTCGACGACCTCGACAGCGCGATCGACACGTATGCGCGGCTCTTCGGCGCGACGCTAGAGCATCGCGAGCGGGTGGAGGGGCAGGGAGTCGAGGCGGCGTCGATCCGCGTGGGCGAGAGCCGTGTCGAGCTGCTCGGAGCGCTCGGCGAGGACACGCCCGTCGGTCGTTTTCTCGCGAAGCGCGGGCCCGGCATGCACCACGTCGCGTACGAGGTCGACGACATTCGCACCGCCCTTGCCGATCTTGCGGGCGCCGGCGCCGAACTGATCGACGAGACGCCGAGGCGCGGCATGTTCGGTCTCGAAGTGGCGTTTGTCCATCCCGACTCCGTCCACGGCGTCCTATCGGAGGTGGTCTCCATTGTCTGACGAGCGCGTTCGCGTCGAGTTTGGCTTCGCCGGTGGTCAGGTCGTATCCGCGTTCGTGGATCCTCGCTCGGCCGACGCGCTCGAGGCTGCGCTCGGCGGAGGAGGTGGCAGCACGCCCGTCGTCGCCCTCGAAACCGAGGACGGCCCACTCCACGTCGTCGTCGCCCAGATCGCCTACTACAAGCGGATCGTGCGCGCCGGGCGCGTGGGTTTTTCCTCTAGCTGACCTGAGCCGCGTTAGCTCGGCCGGCGTCGCGGGGTACTTCCCAGAGGATGAGCATGTCCACTGAGCGGCCGGTCGACGAGTCGGCCGAGCATCTTCGCGACCTCGTTGCCCGTGGGCAGCAGGGAGACCGCGACGCACTCGAAGAGCTGTACCTGATCCATTTCGACCGGATCTACGGCTACCTCCACGTCAGCGTCGGCAATCGCCACGACGCGGAGGACCTCACGACCCAGACGTTCCTGAAAATGCTGGAGAAGATCGGCAGCTTCCGCTGGCAGTCGGCGCCGTTCTCCGCGTGGCTCTTCCGCATCGCCCACAACCTCGCGATGGACCACTTCCGTGCACATCGCCGCGTGCAGCCGGAGGAGGAGGTGCCGGAGCCGCCGCCGAGCGAGGCCGAGCCTTCAGCCGAGCTCGAGGCGATGCGAACGATCGGGCGCGAGTCGATGCTCAAGCTCATCGAGGATCTTTCGCCCGAGCAGCAACAGGTGCTGACGCTGAAGTTCGTCTTCAACCTCCCGAACGCGGAGGTGGCGGCGATCCTCGACAAGACGCAGGGCGCCGTGAAATCGCTTCAGCACCGCGCGCTTGTCTCTCTCCAGAAGCAGATCGAAGGCTCCGCCTAACTACCCTGGGCGCGTGGCGCTGGAGATCGGGATTGTCGGGCTGCCGAGCTCGGGGAAGACGACGCTCTTCCGCGCCCTGACGCGTGCCGAGGCGACGGGGTCGGGCAAAGAGCATGTCGGGATGGCGCAGATCGCCGACGCGCGGTTGGACGCGCTCGCGGAGAAGGTCGGCGCGCGCAAGATCACGCCTGCTGCAGTGCGCGTCGTCGACGTGCCGGGGACCGGCCCGCAGTTGTTGGGGAACCTCCGCCAGGTCGACGCGCTGCTCGTCGTCCTCGACGGCTTCTCGGGGACGCGCGTTCCCGACGACGACCTCGAGACGCTGAAGCTCGAGCTGCTCGTCGCAGATCGCGATCACGTGGAGAAGCGCCTCGAGCGGGTGGCGAAGCAGGCGAAGTCGGGCGACACGAAACTGCGGGCGGAGGCCGCGGCGACGGAGGAGTTGCTCGCGCACGTCGACGCCGGGCACACGCTCGCCGAGTGGGACGGAGAGCTCTCATCCGAGCTCGATCCGCTTACGACGAAGCCGTTGATCTCGATCGTCAACGGGTCGGAGGGGATCGACCTTCAGCTCGAGTCCGAGCTGGCCGATCTGAGCGATGAGGAGGCGGCGGAGTTCCGCGGTGGTGGCGAGTCGGCGCTCGGTGAGGTCGTGCGGAGGCTTGCGGGTGCGCTCGACCTGATCACGTTCTTCACGGCCGGCGAGAAGGAGACGCGCGCGTGGACGCTGCGGCGAGGCGAGTCCGCGCTCGATGCTGCGGCGACGATCCACTCCGACATCGCGCGCGGCTTCATCCGCGCCGAGGTGACGCGCACCGATGACTTTCTCGCGGACGGGCAGGCGCGCCTCGAGGGCAAGAACTACGTGATCGAGGACGGCGACGTCCTCAACATCCGCTTCAACGTCTAGCTACTCCTCCGGGAGTCCGCGGGCGGTGGCGTACCAGAGAGCGCCGACTCGGAGACCGACAAGGGCTGTCATTGCGAGGGTGAAGATGCCGAGCGCGATCCCCAACGCAAGGGCGGCCCCGCCTCTTTCGGCCAGCCTCACGCTGATGGCGAACAGGATGACGGTCGCCGCGGTGCGTCCCAGAATGTCGGCGAGGATCGAAATCACCACGCCGGCCTTCTCGCTGAGGAATCGGCGGCTACCCAGGAGATCGCGAATCCTCCGACGATGACGATCAGGGCGATCAAGGCGAACGCCTTCACGAGGAGACATTACTGAGGCGTCGGCGGGGTCGTACGCCCCCGCCGACACGTCGGCCTAGCAGCACTTGCCGCCCTTGCAGCAGCAGTCGCAGCCGGTGTTGTCGCTCATTTGCATCCTCCTTTCATTGATCGACATCGATGGATGCTACATTGAAACAGATCGATGAAGAGCTTGCCTGTCCTTTGTTGCGGCCCCGGTATCGAGCCGCTCGACAGCGCGGCCAGCGAGTCGCTCGCAGCACGGTTCCGGGCGCTTTCCGATCCGACCCGCGTCGCGATCGTCAATCGTCTTGCGTCGACTGAGGAGTGCTGCGTGTGCGATCTCAATGCGGCGTTCGACTTATCGCAGCCGACGATCTCCCATCACCTCAAGGTGCTGCGCGATGCCGGTCTGGTGGAATCGAGCCGCCGCGGAACGTGGGCGTACTACCGCCTCATTCCTGAGGCGATGCGCGAGCTCCGGAGCACGCTCGGCGGCTAGCCGCCTGCCGATATGAGCGCGACGCCGGCGAGCGCGAGGGCGACGCCGGCGAGTTGCGGCCGCGAGATCCGCTCGTGGAGGAAGAAGTAGGCGAGTCCGACGAGCACGACCGGGTAGAGCGTGGCGAGCACCGACACGACGCTGATCAGTCCGTGTCGCGACGCAGCGCCGTACAGCAGGTTCGCTCCGGTGTCGAAGAGCCCGGTCGCGATGAGGAGCGGGAGGAGCGGGCGAAGTTTCGCCGCGGACGGCCGAGTGACCAACAATGCGACGAGGACGATCGGGACGACGGTCAGACGTAGCGTCAGCGTCCCCCACACGACTCCGGCTTGGGAGACGCGGTTGAGGCCGAGCAACGACCCACCGAAGCCGAGGGCGGCGACGAGCGCGAAGCCGACCCCGGCCGCGAGCTTCCTACCGGCTCCCTCGGGGAGCGGCTCGAGCGACGCCGCGACGACCCCGATCACCGCGACGACGATCCCGAGAGCCTGGAGTTGCCCCGGTCGCTCGCCGCGCGCAAGCCCGTAGACGACCGGGACGATCGCTCCTGTAGCGGAGATCGGCCCGACGATGCCCATCGTCCCGATCGCGAGGGCGCGGTAGAACGCCGCGAGGCCCGCGACGCCCAGCACTCCCGCGAACACGCCCCACGCGAGGTCGTGCGCGCTCGGAACCTGCGGCTGCGTTACGAGCGCCATCGTCCCGACGAGCGCGAGCCCCGCGACCTGCGAGACGACGAGCACCCACACGATCTGGATGCGCCGCGCACCGAGCCCGCCGCCGAAGTCGGCGAGGCCCCACGACACGCTCGCGGCGAGCGCGAGCACGATCCCGATCAAGCCGGGATCGGCCTTGTCGCGGCGACAGCGTCGAGCTGGTTCGCGTGGTAGAGAACGGCCGCCTCGGCAGTGCGCGCCGCGCGGGCGTCGTGGTGGCAGGCGACGGCGTGAAGGAGCTCGTCGGGAGCGTCGAACTCCTCGAGCAAGCGCAGCCCGAGGTGGACGTGACCGAGGAGTTTCCCCTCTTCGGTCGGCGCGAAGACCGGTGGCGGGCCAAGCTCGCGCGTCCGTCCCACGTCGTGGACGAGCGCGGCCGCGATGAGCAGGTCGGGACGGAGCCGCGGGTGGATCTGGCAGAGCTCGCGGCAGAGCGTCGCCACGCCGACCGTGTGCTCGAGCAGCCCGCCGGCGTACGAGTGGTGTCCGTCAGGCGTGGCGGGATACGAGCGGAGCGGCGCCTTGGCGAGGGCGCGCACGACGATCTCGCGCAGCCCGTCGTCGTGAACCTCCGCGACGAGGAACTCGAGGAAGCCCTCGAGCTCGTCGGCATCGCGACGCAGCCCGACGGCGAGCCCGGCGGGGTCGACACCCTCCGCTGCCTCGATCGTCCGCACTTCGAGCTGCAGCTCGTTGCGAAACTTCTCCACCCGTCCGAGCACGCGCACGGCGTCCCCCGCCTCGAAGCGTCCGTCGAGGAGATCGACGTCGTTCCAGACGCGCGCGGAGATCCGGCCGCTCGGATCGACGAGCTCGAGCGCGAGGTACGTGCCGCCGCTGCGCGTGCGCAGCCGCTCTTTGCGCGCGACCGCGTACACGCCTTCGACGGTGCGGTTCTCCTCGAGCTCGGCGATCGCGGTCACGTCAGGAGTTTCGCATGAGGCCAGGGCGGGGACGGGGGCGTTGATGACGGTCGTATCGGGTCAGACGAAGCGGTTCACCGCCGCGAGCCCCGTCACGCGCTACTGGGTGGCGAACTCCGTCGGCTTCTCGGTCGCCGGAGGCGGGCGCGGGATGGTCGAGCGTGTCATCCCGGACGGCGATCCATACGTCGTCGGTCAGCTCGAGATCCGGCAGGGCCACAAGCTGTGTCGGCTCGACGCGTCCGATGTGCTGGAAGTCATCCCGGCGGAGCGGGTGATCGTCGTGCGCGGGGCGGCGCGGCGCGCGGCTGTCGGTCGTGTCGCCGTTGGTCTCGGCCACGGTGCAGTCGCGGGCGGTGTCCTCCTGCACGGCCTCGGGACGTGGCTCGTTCGCACCGGGAAGGAGACTGTGCGGTTGGTACGGTCACTCCCATGGCAGCAATACGGCCGTTCCGCGCGCTCCGTTACGACGAAGCTGTGGCAGGACCTCTCGACGCGCTTGTCGCTCCTCCTTACGACGTCATCGGGCCGGTCGAGCGCGAGGCGCTCCTCCGAAAGAGCCCGTACAACGTCGTCCACCTGACCCTTCCCGACAGCGAGGAGGAGGCCGGCGCGCAACTCGCGGACTGGCGAGCGCGCGGCGTGCTCGTCGAGGAGGCTGAGCCGGCGTACTGGTGGCTCGCGCAGGAATACGAGGGGCCTGACGGCGTGCGTCGGCGCCGCGAGGGATTCGTTGCAGCACTCCATGTCGAGCCGTACGAGAACCGCGTCGTCCTCCCGCACGAGCTCACACACGCCGGGCCGAAGGAGGGCCGCCTGCGCCTGCTCCGCGCGACGCGCACGCAGCTCGAGCCGCTTTTCTTCCTCTGGGACGGCTCGGTCGACGTCGACGGGCTTGGCGAGCCGGATCTCCGCAGCGGCGGAGACAGCCTGTGGCGGCTCGACCCCGAGTTCGGTGAGGCGCTGACGGAGGAGCTCCGGGACGCTCAGCTCCTCATCGCCGATGGGCACCACCGCTACGAGACGACGCTCGCCGCGGGCGAGGAGTGGCTCCTCGCGGTCATCGTCCCGACCGAGCAGGAGGGACTGACGATCTTCCCGACGCACCGGCTTGCGCAATCGGTCGACGGGGCGAAGGGGGAGCCGATCAGCCCTCCGGGTGATGTCCTGCCGGGGCCTGTCCTCTACCGCGACGGCGCATACGAGTTGCTGCGCGGCGATGGTCTCGACCCCGAGGTTGTCGCGGCGCTCTCGCTAGAGGGCGTGACGTACACCCCGCATCGCGACGAGGCGGTGGCGGCGGTCGACCGAGGCGAGGCGGCGGCCGCGTTCCTCCTGCGCCCCACGCGGATCGAGGACGTGTGGGAGGTCGCGCGGCGCGGTGACGTGATGCCGCAGAAAAGCACGTTCTTCTACCCGAAGCTCACGTCCGGTCTTCTCATGCTGCCTCTCGGCGAAGGCTCGACGGTGCCGGAGCGCGAAACTGACTGATTGGTTGAAGCTCTGCCGGGCCGCGGTCGCCGACGTTCAGACGGTGCTCGAACGGCTTCCGACGCGGGCTCAGCGCGAGGCGATCGTCGGCTCCGGTGCGGGCGGCGACGAGACGACTGCGATCGACCAGGCGGCCGAAGACGCGATCATCGAGCGCTTCCGTGAGACCGGCGCGTCGATCGTCTCCGAAGAGGTGGGAGTCCTCGAAGGCTCCGACACGATCCTCGTGATCGACCCGATCGACGGCTCGCTCAACGCGAAGCGAGGCATACCGTTCTTCTCGCTCTCGATCGCGGTCGCCGACGGCCCCACGATGGGCGACATCCACTTCGGCTTTGTCCACGATTTCGGTAGCGGCGAGGAGTGGGCTGCCCGGCGCGGCGAAGGCCTCTGGCTGAATGGCGAGCCGCTCGGCGTGGCGCGGCCGAAGGACACGATCGAGATCCTCGTGATGGAGGCGACGCGTACGGATCTCGTCGCGGCCGACGCGCCGAAGGTCGCTGCGCTTGCCCACCGCCTGCGGATCATGGGCTCGACCGCGCTCTCGCTCTGCCATCTCGCCGCCGGTCGCGTGGACGGTGTCTGCACGCTCAAGCCGACCCGCTCCGTGGATATCGCCGCGGGCCAACTCCTCTGTCGCGAGCTCGGCCTCGCGCTCGAGCTGTTCGACGTCGCCGACCCGTTCAGTGCGGCACCGCTCGACCTCGAGGGGCGCTCGCGGCTCGCCGCCGCGGGAACGGACGCCGTCTGCAGGCAGCTCGCACGCGCCCTTTCGTCGTAAGGCCCTAGTCGTTCAGGACTTCACGGTGCCGGTCGGAGCGGAGGTCGCCCTCGCGCTCCCGGCCATGTTGGTCGCGGTCACCTGCACGGCGATCTCGTGGCGGGCGTCCGCCTTCACGAGCGTGTACGAGGAACCGGTCGCCTTCGAGATGCCCTTGCACGACGTCCCCGCCGACGAGCAGCGGAGCCACCGGTACGTGTACTTCGGCAAGTTCGACCACTTGCCGTGCGACGCCGTGAGCTTCTTGCCGACCTTCGCTGCGCCGGAGATCGTCGGCAGCTGATTGTTGACGGGCGGGGCAGGCACCCAGTAGATCGCGTAGACAGTGTTCGTCGTCATCACCTCGCCGCTCCCGTAGACGAGCGGGCCGGAGCCGTCGTGAGGGTCCGACGGCGCAGTCACCGGGCCGCCGAGATATGGGACGCAGCCGCCGTCCTCGTTGCTGTACTCGAGCTGGAGGTAGTAGTCGTGGCCGTTGATGACCTGGTTGTACTCAGCCCCGGCTGCGCCACCCAGGGGCGTGCCGCCGAAGTCGTATGCGCAGAGGTCGGCCATCTCGTCTTTCGGAGCCTGATTCGGGCCGTCGTTTGCTTTCCACCCGCTGTTGATCGGGTCCGTGATCGCCTCGTTCTGCTCGTGGCTGATCGTGTTGATGGTGTCATCGGCGCCGTTCCCCGCAGGCGCCTCGCCCGAGCCGCAGAGCTCTCCCTCGACTGCGGAAGCGTCCGGCTCGGCGGCGTACAAGAACGAGGTTGCGTCGGAGTGGTATGCGCAGAACTCGTTCGTCGTGCACCCGTTGGCCTTGCTTGCGTGGCCCGCGAGAAAGCAGACGCCGACGTGCGCCGGCGTGAAGATGAAATAGAGGGTTGTCTGCGAGAACGTCGGCAGGTTGTGGGCCGCGATCATCCTCCCGATCTCCATCTGCAGCTGCTGGTCCGTGACGCAGTACTTGTCGAAGCCGTCCTGGCAGCCGCCCGTCATCGGGAACGGGTGTCCGTCGACGTACGAACCGGCAAACGTCTCGTCGTACTGGATGTTCGAGTACTGGGTCGCGACGGAGTAGACGTTGTCCGTGGAGCCGCTGGCGGCGGCGACGTCCGTGAAGTACTGATTGATCGTGGCCTCGTAGGCCGAGCAGGACACGACGCAGTTGAAGCCTTCCGCCCTGCTCGTCCGCCTTGCCGGCGCGATTCGAGTCGCATGCGCGCTGTGCGGGACGAGGCCGAGTACGGGGTGCGGCACTTCCCGCGCGGCCCCTGCGGTCGCTGAGACCGTGCTGACCACGAGCGCTCCGCCCACGAGTAGTCCTGCGACGAGCGTCTTCACGTGGCTACGGCCGGATCGCGGCGGTCGGCGCAGTGACCTCGCGCGCGCTGCCCCCCGGGTTCGTCGCCGTCACGCGCACCTCGATCCGGTGGTGCGCATCGGTCTTGACGAGCGTGTAGGAGGAGCCGGTCGCCTTCGAGATCCCCGTGCATGACGTTCCCGCCGACGAGCAGCGGAGCCACCGGTACGTGAACTTCGGCAGGTAGGACCAGAGGCCGCGTGAGACCGTGAGCTTCTTGCCGACCTTCGGGGTGCCGGAGATCGTTGGCAACCGTTTGTTCGCGGGCGCCGCCGGCACCCAATAGATCGCGTAGACCGTATTGGTGGTCATCACCGGGCCGTCGTGGTAGACGAGCGGGCCGACGCCCGCGTAGCGCGGATCGTTAGAGGCGAACTTCGTGACGGTGTGGTTGTCGGCGGACTGCACGCAACCGCCGTCGGCGTTGCTGTACTCCTGCTGGAGGTAGTAGTCGTGACCGTTGATGACCTGGTTGTACGCCTGCCCGCTCAGCGTCGTCCCGAGTGGGGCGCCGTAGTTGTAGCCGCAGAGGTCACCGATCTCGCCCTGGAAGTACTCGTTTCCAGCCTCGGAGTCCTCCGTCCACCAGCCGTTGAGGAACGGATCCGTGATCGCCTCCATCGTCTCGTGGCTGACGGTGCTGAGCGTGTCGTCGGCGCCGTTCCCGGCGGGCGACTCCTCTGTCGCGCACGCGTCCCCCAGGACCGCCGCGTCGTCCGGCACGACGGCGTAGGCGAAGGCGTTCGTCACCGGCGCGGAGTGGTAGCCGCAGAACACGTTCGTCGTGCAGGGATTGTTGCTACTCGGTGAACCCCCGAGGAAGCAGACGCCGACGTTGGCCGGCGTGAAGATGAAGTAGAGGGCCGTCTGCGACTGCGTCGGCCAGCCGTTGTGCGCGGCCACCTTCTCGATCTCCGTCTGCAGCTGGCTGTCCGTGACGCAGTACTTGTCGAAGCCGTCGTGGCAGGCGTTCGGCGTCGGAAATGGGGTTCCGTCGACGTATGAGCCGGCGAACGTCTCGCTGTACTCGATGTTCGAGTACTGGGTCGCGACGGAGTAGACGTTGTCCGTGGAGCCGCTGGCGGCAGCGACGTCCGTGAAGTACTGGTTGATCGTGGACTCATAGGACGAGCAGGACGCCACGCAGTTGAATCCGGCTGTCGCCGACCTGTTCGTCCGCCTCGGCGCCCGCGCGAGCCGGCTTGTATGCGCGACATGCGGGGCGAGCCCGAGAGGCCGGCGTGCGGCTCCCCCGGCAGCGGTTGCGGTCGACAAGGTCGCGCTCAGCACAACTGCCGCGGCGGCGATCGCGATGGCGGCGACGAGCCTCACGGGCACAGGCTAGCCCGCTTTTCGGCAGGTAGGGGAGAGCATTTCGGGTTACTTCTGCGCGGAGAGAGCCGCTGCGAGGTGCCCGAGCTTCCGGACCGCGGCGTCGAAACTCGCTGCCGCTGAGGCGGTTGCCCCGCCCTCCGACTGAAGCGCGTCGACCTGGCGGGCGAGATACGCGGTCTGGCTGTCGATATAGCCGGCGTCGAGCTGCTGCGACGGAGTCGTCGTGAGATACGACGTGAGTGTCTTGAGCTCGCTCGCGACCTTCCCGGCGGCGGACGCCATCGATTGCGCGTTTCCCGAGACCGAGGTTGCGTTGCTCTCCGCGGCGCTCGTCTGCGCGGCGATCGTGGCGCCGGAGGCGGCGGCTGCCCGGACCGCTGCGCGCGCACGCGTTGCGATCTGTTGCTCTGCCGCTACGGCCGCTCGCGCTTTCGCGAGCGAGGCGGTGAGCTTGTGGTTGTGCGCCGTCGCATCGGCAAGGGCGCTCTCGGCGGCGGCGTTCTGCTGCGTCTGGTGGCGCCAGCCGATCGTGAAGACTGCCGCGCTGACGAGGGCTCCGCAGACGAACGCGAGCGTCGGCAGCACCCACACGGGCCACCTGCGGGGGCGGCGCGCGGCGCGTGGCACGCGCATGACGGCGGTGCGCTCGTCGCCGCCCGACCACGTTTCGGTGCTGGAATGCCAAGCCATCCCGAGCGGCTTCGCCGTTTGCGCCCGCGATCCTCCCGGTACTCTCGCTTTCGTGGAGCCTTCTTACGACGCCGTCCGCGAGGCGCTCGAGCACGTGATCGACCCAGAACTGCGGCGGCCGGTCACCGAGCTCGACATGGTGCGCGATCTCGAGCTGCACGACGGTGTCGTAGCGCTCACGATCGTGCTGACAATCGCCGGCTGCCCGCTCCGCGATTCCTTCGAGACGCAGGTCGAGCAGGCGCTCGCGGGCGTGCCGGGAGTGACCGGCGTCGAGCTCTCCTTCGACGTCATGACGCCCGACGAGCGGCAGGCGTTGACACAGAAGCTTCGCGGCGACGCGCCCGCCGACGAGGGCGTGATCCGCATCCCCGCGGACTGCCGCGTCATCGCCGTCGCGAGTGGGAAAGGCGGCGTCGGGAAGTCGTCCATCTCCGCGAACCTCGCTGTCGCGTTCGGGCAACTCGGCCACGAGGTCGGCTTGCTCGACGCTGACATCTACGGCCACTCGATCCCGCACGTCCTCGGCATCCGCCAGAAGCCGGTCGCGGTCGACCAGATGATCGTTCCGCCGGTCAAAGACGGGCTCAAGCTCATGTCGATCGGCTTCTTTCTCGAGACGAGCAATGAGCCGGTCATGTGGCGCGGCCCGATGCTCCACCGCGCGCTCGAGCAGTTCCTCACCGACGTCCACTGGGGCGAGATCGACACGCTGATCGTCGACATGCCGCCGGGAACGGGCGACGTCTCGATCTCGCTCGGCCAGCTGCTGCCGCGTGCCGAGGTCGTCGTCGTGACGACGCCGCAGAAGCTCGCGCAGGACGTCGCCGCGCGCGCCGCCGCAATGGCACAAAAGACGAATATGCGGCTTCTCGGCGTCATCGAGAACATGTCGGGTGACGTCTTCGGCAGCGGTGGCGGAGAGGAGCTCGCCGGCGATCTCGGCGTGCCGCTCCTCGGGACGGTGCCGCTCGATCCGGTGCTCCGCGAGCAGGGAGATGCCGGCGCACCGGTTGTCTCTGCGCGGCCCGACGCCGCGGCCGCGCAGGCGATCTCTGCGATAGCGCAGGAGATCGAGGCGCTTCGGCGCGAGCCCGCCGGCATCGTCAAGGCGCTCCCGCTCGTCGGCTGATCCCTTGGCCGCGGCCGCGTTCTTCGATCTAGACCGGACGCTGTTGCGGCGCTCCTCGGCCCTCGCTCTCGCCGGCTCGTTCCGCGAGCGGGGCCTCATCTCGCGCTGGCAGATGCTGCGTGCCGCGGGGTGGCAGCTCCTCTTCGTCGCGCGCGGTGCGAGCCACGAGTCGGTGCGGCGGGCGGCGGAGGACGGCCTCAAGATCCTCGCCGGCTACACACCGGAGGAGCTCCGCGAGCTCGTCGCGGAGGCGATGGAGCCGGTTCTTCGCCCGCTCGTCTACGCCGAGCCGCTCGCTCTCGTGAAGCAACACCACGAGCGCGGCGAGAAGGTGTACATCGTCTCGGCCACGCTGCAGGAGATCGTCGACGCGATCGCCGAGGATCTCGGCTTCGACGGTGCTCTCGGCACTGTCATCGAGGTGAAGGACGGGAAGTACACGGGGCTGGCCGAGCGGTCGCTGCATGCCGAGGCCAAGGCCGCTTGCGTGCGAACGCTCGCCGAGCGAGAGGACTTCGACCTAGCGGAGTGCACCGCGTACTCAGACAGTCACACTGACCTGCCGTTTCTCGAGATCGTCGGACATCCAGTGGTCGTGAACCCGGATCGCGCGCTGCGCCGGATCGCCGCTGAGCGGGGGTGGCCGGTGCTCGAGTTCAAGACCCGCCATGCAGCCTGAGGAGGGACTCGCGCGCCTGCGGGCGCTCGGCTTCGGCCGGGACGAGACGCTCGCCTTGTGGGAGCACTTCGACCACGCCGAGCAGCAGGGGAAGCTCGGCCACGGTCACTCGCGGATCGAGTGGCTCGAGACGCAGACGGGCTTCGACCCAAAGGCGTTGCCGCGGCTGATCCCGTACGAGCCGGGCTTCGAGCGCTGGGACGGGAACGGGGCGATCGGCTACCTCGTCATGCAGGCGGCCGTGCTGCACACGCTCGAGTCGCCTCCGGAACGCGCGCGGCTCATCGTCTGCGACCGGACGTTCCCGACGGGGATGCTCGGCTACTACGCGCGCCAGTTCGCGTTGCGCGGCCTTGTTGCTCTGGTCACGGCGACGTCGCCGGCACGGCTCGGCCCGCCCGACGGCCCGAAAGTCGCGGGGACGAACCCGCTTGCGATCGGCGTCCCGAGCTCGGACGGCGAGCCCCTTGTCGCGGACGTCTCGATGGGAGCCGTCACGTGGGGCGACGTCATCGCCGGTCTCCGTTCCGAAGACGAGCTCGTCCCGTTCGGCGGCGAGCAGTGGCACAAGGCGTTCGCCCTCGCGGTGGGGCTACAGGCGTTCGTCGACGCGCTGCACCGGGAGCCCGGTTACGGCGCGGTTATGCTCGTCGCGCAGCCTGAGGCCGATCCCGTCCCCGCGCTGCGAGCTACGGGGATTCGGCTACCGGGAAACGCGGATCGTCCCTGATCGACACGAAGTCCTTGTCCTCTTGTGCGAGCTTTCGCACGGGGACTAAGCCGTCGTCGACGGCCACTGCCGCGTTCAAATGCTCGAGCGCGGCGTCCTGCTCTCCCGACAGCGCCTCGATGCACGCCAGGTGGTACAGAGCGGTAGAGAGGCGCCAGCCTTGAAGGCCTTGTTGTAGCCCTCTCTCGAGGAGCGGCTGGGCCTCGGCGTATTCCTTCGCCTGCATCGGCGGGATGGCGCGGAGGTCGTAGACGGGGTCGATCTCCGGTGACCAGTCGCGCGCCCAGCGAGGGTCGCCAGGTCGCCCGCGGCGCGTCCAAGTCTGTCTCTGGTCGATCTCGAGGAGAAGGCAGAAGACCGCAAACAGAGGAACGGCCCACGCCTGGTTGAGGTGGAAGACGATCACGATCGCCAAGGCGGCGACGGCGGCGATTACGCCGGCGATCTCGTGGCGGCGGCGTGCACGGAATCCGACCGGCGCAATCTCGCGTCGACGCATGAAGCGGTGCCGGGCTTGCCGAAGTCCGAGCCATCCGACTGCGAGGGCGACGAGGCCGGGCAGCCATTCCCGCGGCTGGTGCAAGATCAGGATCCCCGCAACCCCGACTCCCGCGACCGAAGTCCAGAGGAGCACCGAAGCCGGGCCTGCGACCGCGAACGGGTAGTTCCACCAGTCCCTCAGCCAAGCCCTCACGGGCTGAGAGCCTAACCCGCGAAGCGCGGGTCGTCCCTGATCGAATCGAAGTCCGTGTCCTTCGCGGCGGTCTCCGCGAACTCTGGTTGCAGCTCGATTGCTCGCTCAAGATGCGTGAGTGCGTCGTCGGGGCGGCCGGCCAGGGCCTCCATGCAGGCGAGGTTGTAGAGCAGCACCGGATGGTCGGGCTTCTCGCCGAGCGCTTCGTTGTAGAGGGCGATCACCTCGTCCCAGCGCTTCGCCTCCGCGAGCGGCGCGGCGGCGAACCACGTCTCCCACGCGGAGATCTCGAACGCCTCGCCCGGCTTGCCGCCGATCGCGAGGACCGCTGCGTCGTCGGTCAGCGCGACTCCCGCGCGCTTGAGGGACGGATCGCGGACGAAGACGAGTTGCCCTTGCCCGAGCTCGTGGTCATTGCCGTCGATCGTGAATTTCACGCGGCCGCGAAGGACGAGATAGATCTCCTCGTGCCCGAGCTGTCCCTCCGTGTGCTCCTCGACGATCATGTCGCCCGCACGGGAGGTGTACGCGTTGACCCCGAACGCCTTGATCCCGAAATGCCGGCGGATCGGGCGCCAGACGAAGCCGTCCGGCAACGCGATCGCGTCGAGCTCGTCGAGGTACGTAAAGGAAACGGTCACGGGGACAGGTACCTGACTTTCGTCATGCCGCTCCGTCCCGCGAAAGGCCGGAACCTGTCCCCGTGGCTCCTTTACACAGCTCCTGGAAGCGCGGGTCGTCGCGGATGTTGTCGAGCTCGGTGTCCTCGCGGAGGTAATGGTGGATGTCCTCGTCGTTCAGCTCGAGTGCGCGCCCGAGGGCCGTGATGGCCTCGTCGGTGTTGCCTGCGAGCGCCTCGAGGCAGCCGAGGTTGTACGGGAGCGCCCACGAGTCGGGCTGCGCGGCCATCGCCTTGTCCATCACGGCACGGCAACCGTCCATGTCCCCGGCGCGTTGCAGCGTGTACGCGACCGCGAATGTGTCCCAGCCGCCGCCGTCGAACGCCTCGCCGACCGTCGCGCCGACGACGAAGACGATCGTGCCGTCCTCCTCCGCCGTCGCAGTTCGGTTGTGGCCGGGTTCGACGAAGATGAGCGTGCCGGCGGGCGCATCCTTCGTCTCGTCGTCGACGACGAAGCTCGCTCGGCCGCGGACGACGACGTAGAGCTCCTCGTTGCCGCTGTCCTCCTCGTGCGGCGGGATGAGCTGACCGCCTGTGTCGGCGATCCACGCGTTCACGCCGGCCGGCCGGAAGTTGAGCGTGTAGCGGACGGGGATGAGGTTGCTGCCGCGGTGCTCCGCGGTCTCGACCTCGTCGAGCGTGAGGATCTCGTAGCCCTCGCTCACGCGGTTGCCTCCCGCAGGGCATCGAGGACGACCGGGTCGATCGCGTCCTCGCCGTCCACTCGCTCCTCGAGGTTCTCGACGCCCGCCCAGCTAGCGAGCGATCCGTGCCCGGAGCTCGCGAGGCGCTCGTCCACCTCCGCACGCAGGTCGCCCTCGAGCGGCAGCCACTCCTCGCGCGGTGTTACCTCGAACAGTCGCCGGTGAAGGCCGTAGATGCGGCGCAGCTCCTCGATCGGGCGCTCGTGATCCTCCACGCGTAGGTCGGCGACGATGTCGGACAGTGAGGCGTAGCCGCCGTCGCGCTCGACGATGAGGAGAGAAGCCGACTGCTGGCCGCGCCGGTCGCCGCCCGCGGCCTGCGCGGCGGCAAGGCACTCGAGCAGCCGCTGCGCGAGTGGGAGTCCCGCATTCGCCTCGAACGTCGTCGCGAGCGCCTCGACCGTCTCGGCGCCGACGAGGATGTTTCCCTGCGCCGCGTAGCACGGACCGTTGAGATGGCCGGCCCACTCGTTGCACTCCGGGCCGGTCCAGCTCGCGCTGCGCCCCTCGCCGTCGACGATGCCGAGCTGCCGCGCGTCGCGGCCCTCGTCCTCCGACGTGAGCCGCTCGACGACCTCGGCAGCGCTCAGCCCCTCGCGGAGAAGCGCGAGGCCGTTCGGCCCGTAGCGCGGATTCGCATACGCCTGCGTCGCGATCGCGCCGACCTCCGGCTCCGCCCACGGGACGACCGAGCCGACCGAGAGGAACTTCGACTGCACGGCGACGCCCCACCGCTTCGCCTCGAGGTCGCACGCGGCGATCGAGTACGTCGCGACGATCGGCTCACGCGCCATACGTCAGCTCCGTCAGGTCGAGGGCGAGGAGGTCGTTCCGGTCCGCAGGGACGAGGACGGACGCGACCTCGGGCCGGGCGAGCGCGGCGCGCACGTCTTCGGGCGTCGCGGCGCGGACGACGACCGGCGTGCCGGCGTCGAACGCCGCATGGAGCTCCGCCGGATCGTGCGGCGAGTCGACGACGAGCGCCTCCTCGACCGGCACGGCCGGATCGCCTTCCATCGCGAGCTCGGGAACCTGACGGCCGCTCGCTCCCCACCAGCGCTCCCTCATACCGTGACCGAGTCTCCCGGCTCGATCATCTCGACCGTCACGTCGGGCGCGAGCTCCTGCAGCGTCGCGGGGCGCCCGACGAGCGGCGGGAAGGTTCCCCAATGGCACGGCACGCAGCGCTTCACGCCGAGCAGCTCGAGCGCGAGCGCGGCCTGATCCGGCCCCATGGTGTAGTGGTCGCCGATCGGGAGGACGGCGAGATCGGGCTCGTACAGGCGGCCGATGAGGGCCATGTCGCCGAACACGCACGTGTCGCCGGCGAAGTAGACGCTCCTCTCGTGCCCATTCTCCGGGGCGCGCACGACGATGCCGCACGGCTCGCCCATGTACGCGCCCTCGTTGTTGGAGCTCGAGTGGAACGCGTTCGTCATCGTGAAGCGCACGTCGTCGACAGCGACGGTGCCGCCCTTGTTCGGGTCGAGGAGGTTCTCGACGCCCTGGCTCCCGAGCCAGCCGGCCAGCTCGACGGGCGCAACGACGGTGCAGCCGTGCTGCTTCGAGAGCGCGACGGCGTCGCCGACATGGTCGCCGTGGCCGTGCGTGATCGCAATCACGTCGACGCGTTCCGGTGTTTGCTCGTCCTCGGGGCACTTCGGATTCCCGTTGAGGAAGGGGTCGATGTAGATGCGCTTGCCGCCCGCGTCGAGGCGGAAGGCGGAGTGTCCGAGCCAGGTGAGTTCCATGACGCGAGCCTAAACGTGAAGGACCGTCCGATGCGGACACGAACCTATGCATGTGGGTTCGCGGCTCCTGCCCCTGGCGCTCGCGACGGCCGCTTTCGCGGCCGGGGCGCTAGGCCTCGGCGGACTCGCCTTGTGGCTCGGCCTCTTCGCAATTCCCGCTGCTGCCGCTGCCGCGTTCGTGGCCGTCAGCGACCTCCTCGAGGGGAAGTCCCGGCTCGTCTACGCCGTGACGAGCTCCCTCGCGCTTGCGTTCATCGTTCTCGGGAGCGCCGTTCGCTCGAACGCTGCCGTCGGCGCGGCTGCGCCACCACTCGCGATGTGGGCGCTTCTCGCGGCGCTCTTCGCCTACTCCATCCCGGCCGTTGCTTGGGCTCTCGAGCCTGTGAAAGTCACGCGCACAAAGCCGGAACGGCGCCGCCGCCGTCCGCGGCCCGTCGTCGAGCAGGTCGAAGTCTTCGAGCGCGCCGCTTAGAACACGGCGCTCGCCGCGTTCCGCGCGAGGTCGATCAGCGGCGCGACGGCGAACAGCGAGCCGACCGAGACGACGAGCGCCATCCCGACCGCAACGTGGAGGAACCGGTCGCGTGGCGGTGAGCCGCCCGCGAGTGCGAGTTGCGGGCCGCGCATGTACATCGCCCGCACGACGCCGAGGTAGTAGTAGAGGCTCACGAGCGTCGCGAGCACACCGACGACGACGAGCCACGCCCGCCCGGCGTCGTACGCCGCGGCGAACACGTAGAACTTCCCGACGAAGCCGCCGCCCACCGGCAGGCCGGCGAAGCCGAACATGAAGAGCCACATCGCGACGCCGAGGAAGGGCCGCTCCCAGCCGAAGCCCGCGAGGTTCTCGAGCGTCACCGGCTTGCCCAGCTCACGCTCGCGCGCGGCGACGACGGCGAACGAGCCAAACGCCATCGCCGAGTACGGGATGAGGTAGTACATGACCGCGCGGCCGCCGAGCGCGGTGCCTGCGCTGAGGCCGATCAGCATGAAGCCGGCGTGCGAGATGGACGAGTACGCGAGCATGCGCTTGACGTTTGTCTGGACGAGCGCGGTAAGGTTCCCGATCACGAGGGACGCGACCGCGATCACCGCGAACGCCACCGACCACAGGTGCCTTTCCAGCGGGAACGCCGTCTGCATCAGGCGCATCGCGAGCACGAGCGCCGCGACCTTCGTCGCCGCAGACATCCACGCCGTGACCGGCGTCGGCGCGCCCTCGTAGACGTCAGGCGTCCACATGTGGAACGGCGCCGCCGACATCTTGAAGCCGAGCCCCGCGACGAGGAGCGCAATCCCGACGACGAGGAGTGCGTCGCCGCTCAGCCCGTGTGCGCCGATCGCGGTTGCGATGCCGGAGAACGAGATCGTCCCCGTCGCGCCGTACACGAGCGCCGAGCCGAACAGCAGCGCCGCCGAGCCGAACGAGCCGACGATGAGGTACTTCAGGCCCGCCTCGAGCGATCCTTCGACGTCGTAGTCGATCGCGCACATGACGTAGAGCGCGATCGAGAACCACTCGAGCGAGAGGAAGAGCACCATGAGGTTCCCGGCTCCGACGAAGAACGCCATCCCCGCCGCCGACGCGAGGAGGAGCGCGAAGAACTCCGCGATGTGGTCGTCGTTGCGTCCCCCTCGCTGTGGAAGCGCGTGCTCCCAGGAAAGGAGCGTCGTCGCGAGGCCGACGCCGCAGAGGATGATCTGCGCGAGCGCGGTCCAGCGGTCGCGATAGAAAGCGCCCGAGACGACCGCTTCGCCGTGCGGGGAGTCGACGTACAGCCAGATCGACGTGACGAGCCCGCCGAGGAAGCCGAGCTTCGAAACGATTGCGCTGAACGTCCTCCGGCGCGGCGCCGGGACGAGCACGGCGCCGAGGAGCGAGACGAACGACGCGGCGAGGAGCACGAGGATCGTCGAGAGCGCGAACCAGTCGATGTGCGGCGTGTGGATGGTCATGGCAGAGTCAACGGGGCGGACGAGCTGCTGGTCGGCTGCTTCGGGCTCGGGCCGACGTTGTGACTGATCGCGGCCGGCCACGCCGAGAGCAGCAGGAGCCCGGCGACGAGCGGCGCGACGAGCGCGAGCTCGGCCGGCCGCACGTCCATCGCCTCGTCCGCGACGGTCGAGCCGCGCGCCTCGTGGAGGACGCCGGAGATGAGCCGCAGCATGTACATCGCGGCGAGCACGATCGCGCCCGCGCCGATCACGGCCCACCACCACGCCTGCTGGAACACGCCCGCGAGGATCAGGAACTCCCCGGCGAAGTTCGCGGAGCCGGGCACGGCGAGTGAGATCACGCCAAGAGTCATGAGTAGCGTCGCGAGCGCAGGCCGGCCGCGCGCCATCCCGCCGAGCAGCCGGAACTCGCCCGTCGTCGTCCGCCGCTCGACGACGCCCGCGAGGAGGAAGAGCGAGGCCGAGACGAGGCCGTGCGCAACCATCTGCAGCACAGCGCCGCTGAGGCCCAGGGAAGTTCCAGCGAAGAGGCCGAGCGTGATCAGTCCCGACTGCGCGAGAGACGAGTACGCGACGACGCCGCGGAAGTCGGGTGCGCGGAATGCGAGCAGCGAGCCGTAGACGAGTGCCGTGGCGGCGAGCGCGAGAATCGCCGTCCGGTAGAACGACGCCGGCTCGGGGAAGAGCGGGATCGCGATCCGCAGCATCCCGTAGAGGCCCGCCTTCGCAATCACGCCGGAGAGCACCGCGCTGATCTCGGGCGGCGCCTCGCGGTACGAGTCCGGCAGCCAGCCGTGGAACGGGAAGAGCGGCGCCTTGATGGCGAACGCGATCATGAACCCGAGGAAGAGCCAGCGGCTCGCGCTTGTCGGCCCGTTGACGAGGTCGAACGTGCCCGCGTGGAGGCCGTACGCGACGATCGCGGCAAGCATGAGAAGCGAGCCGGCCATCGTGTAGATCACGAACTTCACCGTCGCCTCGATCCGCCGCGCGCCGCCCCAGACGCCGATGAGGATGTAGAGCGGGATCAACATCGCCTCGAAGAAGGCGTAGAAGAGGATGAGATCCTGCGACTCGAAGACGCCGACCGTCGCGCCGGTCAGAAGGAGCATGAGCCCGAAGTACGCGCGCGGCCGGTCGCGCCCGACCCAGAAGCCGTAGCCGGTACACGCCGCCGTTACGACCACGGTGAGACCGACGAGCCAGACCGAGAAGCCGTAGACGCCGACGTGGTACGAGATGCCGAGCTCGCCGAACCACTTCGCCTGCTCCGACATCTGCAGCCCGGACTGGTGGAAGTCGAAGCGCGAGGCCTGCTCGATCCAGAACCCGACCTCGATGAGCGACACGAGCACGGCGAGGCTCCCGGTCGCGTACTTCGAGAGCGGCAGGAGCCAGACGGCGAGCGCGCCTGCGATGGGCAGCCAGATGAGGATCGAGGTGAGGTGCGCGGTGCTCACTTGGCGATGAGGAAGGCGAGGACGAGGACGGCGGCGCCGGCGGCGAGGAAGAAGACGTAGGTGCGAAGGACTCCGGTCTGGATGCGACGGACGACTCCACCGGCGTCGAGCGTCGTCTGGCCGAGGTCGGTGCCGCCCTGGAGGATCACGGGCTCTTCGATCTCGGTGCGCAGCGCGCCGGCAATCGCGACGGCCGGCGCGTAGAAGATCCGGTCGTAGATCTCGTCGAAGTAGAACTTGTTCTCGAGCAGCGCCTGCACCGATGGCAGCTTCGGGACCTCGAGGCGTTTCTCCGCGTAGATCGCCCACGCGATCGTGATGCCTGCGAGGCCGACGAGCACGGTCACAACGGATGTGACGAGCTCGAGCGTGCTCGACGGCTCAGCGACCGCGAGCGTCGGTGTCACGTACTGGAGCCAGTGGGTGAGCGGTTCCCAGTGCGGCGAGAACTGCAGCCAGCCGCCGAAGGTCGCGAGGACGGCGAGCACGCCGACCGGCACGAGCATCGTCCACGGCCCTTCGCCGAAGCGCCCCTGCTTGTGGTGGTGCTCGAGGACGAATGCGCTCGGCTCTCCCGGGAAGACGAGGAACCAGAGCCGGAACGTGTACAGGCCGGTGAGGAACGCGCCGGCGATGCCGCAGAGCCAGAAGACCCAGCCGTACCAGGTGCCGAGTGCGCCGGCCGAGGCGATGATCGGGTCCTTCGAGAAGAAGCCGCTGAACGGTGGGATCCCCACGAGCGCGAGCGCGCCCGCGAGGAAGCACCACTTCGTGAACGGCATGAGCTTGCCGAGCCCGCGCATGTTCCGGATGTCCTGCTCCCCGCTCAGCGCGTGGATCGCGAGGCCCGCCGTCATGAAGAGCAGCGCCTTGAAGAAGGCGTGCGTCATCAGGTGGAACATGCCGCTCGAGTACGCCCCGACCCCGACGCCCATGAACATGTACCCGATCTGCGACATCGTCGAGTACGCGATGACGCGCTTGATGTCGGTCTGGACGAGCGCGATCAGCCCTGCGACGAGGAGCGTCAGCGCGCCGGTGCCGGCCGCGATCAGCTCGATCGTCCGCGCCTGCTCGAAGATCACGTGGGTGCGCGCGATGAGATAGACGCCGGCCGTGACCATCGTCGCCGCGTGGATGAGGGCGCTGACCGGAGTCGGGCCTTCCATCGCGTCGGGGAGCCACGTCTGGAGGGGGATCTGCGCCGACTTCGCCACCGCCCCGCCGAGGAGGCCGAGCGCGATCCAGTTCGCCTGTGTCCCCGAGAGCGCCGCGCCGAGGGCCCCGAACGAGACCGAGTGCGTGTGCTTGATGAGGACGAACAGCGCGAGCGCCATCGTCGCGTCGCCGAACGCATTCATCACGAACGCCTTCTTCGCCGCCCGCACAGCGCTCGGCCGCTCGTGCCAGAAGCCGATCAGGAGGTACGACGAGAGGCCGACGAGTCCCCAGCCCACGAGGAGCATGAGCAGATTCCCGCCCTCGACGAGCATCAGCATCGAGAAGACGAAGAACGCGATGTACGCGAAGTAGCGCCGCTCCTCCGGGTCGCCGTCCATGTAGCCGATCGAGTACATGACGATGAGGGCGCCGACGCCGCTGACGATGAGCATCATCAGCGAGCTCAGCGGGTCGATGAGAAGTTGGAGGCCGACGTGGAAGTTGCCCGACGCGAGCCATGTCCACGCGGTCGTGATCCCGCCCGGCGCCTGGCAGTGCGCGTTGAAGTCGATGCACGAGGCGTTCTGAATGACGTGCTGCGCCCGAACGTCGAGGAAGGCCCAGACGGCGCCGCCGAAGGCGACGAAGATGCTGGTGGTTGCCAGCCAGGCAGCCGTGCGGCGCGTGAGCTTCGTCCCGCCGAGCAGGATGAGGACCGCTGCGACGAGTGGCGACAGAAGACAGATCCACGCGCCGTAGGTCATCCGCGCAGCTCCGAGAGCCGGTCGACGTCGAGCGCGAGCTTCCGCCGGTTGATCGCGACGACGAGACCGAGGCCGACGCAGACCTCCGAGGCGGCGACCGCCATAACCGCGAGGCCGAAGATCTGTCCGTCCCCGTTCACGAAGTGGCGCGAGAAGGCGATGAGCGCGAGGTTTCCGCCGTTGAGCATCAGCTCGAGCGAGAGGAGGACGACGAGCGGGTTCCGCCGGATGAGGACGCCGAGCGCCCCGATCCCAAACAGGAAGGCCGCGAGCGCGAGATACCAGCTGGTTCCCGGCCCGCTCATTTTCCGCTCCAGCACCGGCAGAGCCGGTACTTCCGCTCATTGGTGAGCTCCGTCGAGCCTACGCTCACGCTGGCTCCCTCCTCGAGTGTGAGCCGAGGATCACGCCGCCGACCGCCGCGATGAGCAGGACGATCGAGGTGATCTCGAAGGCGAGGAGATGGTCGGTGAGGAAGAGCTTGCCGATGTACGCCGGCGTTCCGAAAGCGGAGCCGACTGTGCGGTCGTGGCCGAGCGAGCCGCCCGCAGCGAGCGAGATCGCGACGATGATCTCGATGAGCAGAGCTCCCGCCGCGGCCACGGCGCCCAGCGTTTTCAATCCTGGTCCGCCGGCCCACACCTCCTCGTTCTGCGGCCCGACGTACGCGATCACGAAGAGGAACATGACGACAACCGCGCCCGCGTAGACGAGCACCTGCGCCGCTGCGACGAACTCGGCGCTCAGCAGCAGGTACAGCACCGCGAGCGAGGCGAGGTTCCCGATCAGCGCGAGCGCCGAGTAGAACGGGTTAGAGAACGAGATGACGGCGACGCCCGACGCGAGGCACGAGAAGCCCGCGACGATCCAGACGATCCAGACCAGCACGTTTCCTGCGGAGAAGGCGAGGACCAGGCCGCTCATGAATCGCTTTTGTAGAAAGGAATTGGCGTGTCGAACAGGTCGCGATCGGCGACGGGGACTTCCTTCACCGGCGGCGCGAGGAGCATGTCCTTCGTGTAGATCTGGTCGTCGCGGTTGTGCTCGGAGATCTCGTACTCGTTGCCGAGCGTGATCGCGTCGAACGGGCATGCGAGCTCGCAGTAGCCGCAGAAGATGCACCGCGAGAGGTTGATCTCGTAGATGCGCGCGTACCGCTCGCCGGCCGAGACGCGGTTCTCCGGCGTGTTCTCGGCGGCGACGACGCGGATGCAGTCGGCCGGGCATGCCGCCGCGCAGAGCGAGCAGCCGACGCACTTCTCCAATCCGTTCTCGTGCGTCCACAGCCGGTGCCGGCCGCGGAAGCGCGGATAGACCGGCCGCTTGAACTCCGGATACTGCTGCGTGATCGGCTTCTTGAAGATCTGCTTGAAGGTGACGCCGAATCCCTTCAGCGTGGACACAGGCTGGGGACTCATCCGTATGCCACCACGAAGACGGCGGTGATCACCGCGTTGACGGTCGCAACCGGCAGGAGCACCTTCCAGCCGAAGCGCATCAGCTGGTCGTACCGGAGGCGTGGCAGCGTCGTCCGCATCCAGATGAAGACGAAGAGGACGGCGAGGAGCTTGAGGATGAACCAGATCGGCCCCAGGTCCCACGGCCCGTGCCAGCCGGCGAAAAAGAGCGTTACCATGAGGCCGGAGAGGGTGATGAGGTTGATGTACTCGGACATCTGGAACAGGCCCCAGCGCATTCCGGAGTACTCGGTGTGGTACCCGGCGACGAGCTCTTGCTCGGCCTCGGGCAGGTCGAACGGCGCGCGGCTCGTCTCGGCGATGCCGGCGAGGAAGAAGACGATCAGTCCGACGAACTGCGGCGCGGCGTAGGGAAGGAAGTGCCCCTGGCGCTCGACGATCTGCGGCAGGTTCAAGCTCCGCCCGAGCATGACGACGCCGAGCACGGAGAGCGCGAGCGAGACCTCGTACGAGACGAGTTGCGCGCACGTGCGCATCGAGCCGAGGATCGAGTACTTCGACTCGGACGCCCAGCCGCCGACGATGAAGCCGTAGATCCCGATCGAGCCGAGCGCAAAGATCGCGATCAGGCCGATGCTCACGTTGGCGACCTCGCCGTTGATGTGCCAGCCGTTGACCGTCCAGCCTGGCCCGAACGGGATGAACGAGAAGGCCGCGATCGCGGTGAACGCCGAGACGACGGGCGCGAGGAGGTACGGCAGCTCGATCGCCGCCGAGGGCGAGAACGCCTCCTTGCGGACGAGCTTCACAAGGTCGGCGATCGGCTGCAGTAGGCCGAACTTGCCCGCGCGGTTCGGGCCGTAGCGCAGCTGCATCCGGCCCATGAGCTTCCGCTCGAGCAGCGTGAGATACGCGAAGAGGCCGAGCAGGAGGTTGACGATGATCAGCGCCTCGATCAAGGCAATCCACCACGGTTCGTTCATGCGCCCACCTCCTCGACGGCGCGGTTGAGCTCGACGATGCCCCCGAGGCCGTTCGCGTGCTCGAGCGCGACGCGCGCGATGCCCTTGCGAAGGCTCCGGTTCACGCGCGCAGGCAGCGTGATCGCGCTCCCGTTCGTCCCGACGGTGACCATGTCGCCCGTCTCGATCCCGCGCCAGGTCGCGTCCTCGACCGAGAGCTCGAGCTCGGGCTGCGGCCGCTGGAACTGCAGCTCCGCGACCCGCTCCACGGCGGCGCCCGAGAAGAGCGGCTTGTACGCGACGAGGCGAACCTCTCCCTGGCCGGGATGCGGCTCCTTCCCGGCGGGAGCGTCCACGGGCATGCCGGCCGCTTCCGGATAGCCACCCAGCGGCGCGCGCTCTCCGATTTCGCCGAAGGCGAGCCCGCCGTAGACCTTCGCGGATACTTCGCCGAAGACCGCCGCCGCGTACGGCGCGACGTCGATCTCGAAGCGCGCGGTGAGCTCCGCGATCCACTCGAGCTCGTCGGGACACGGCGGTATCGCCGTCCGGCGCAGCCGCTGCAGGCGCCCCTCGAGATTGACGAACGTCCCGTCGCGCTCGAGGTAGCTCGTGCCCGGCAGGAGGAGGTCGGGATTCCAGCCCTCCCCTCCATCGGAATTGCTGGGCTCGAACATCGAGATGACGATCGTTGCTTCGGCCTGTGCGGCGAGCGCGCGGACGTCGGGGTTCGCGGCGGCTTCGTCACCGGAGACGACGAGGAGGCCGATCGACTCCGGCTCCTCGCCGACCTCGTCGCAGCAAGCGGCCCATGCGTCGGCGACGCCACGGCCGTTCGGCGTCTCGGGCAGGTAGAACGCGCCGCAGCCTTCGCGGCCCGCGAGACCGAGCTCCTGCGCGAGCCGCGCAACGGTCGCGCCGCCGTGCCCACCCGGGCCCGACCAGACGAGCACGACGCGCTCTGCCTCGCCAACGGAATCAACGGAGTCGAGGATCTTCGCGCCGTTCCGCCGTGCGGCCCTGATCCAGAGGTCGACGACCGGCGCGCGCTCGACGACGGGCACGTCGCCGAGGACGACGACCGCGTCGGCATCGCGAATCGCGGAGAGCGGCAGGCGGAAGCCGTCGAGCGCGCCGGAGACCTCCTCCGGCAGCATCGCCTCGTGCGAGTCGAGCCCACGGCGCAGTAGCTTGCCGAGCGCGTACGCCTGCTCGACCGTCTCCGAGCCGGAAAGCGCGGTGACGACGCGCCCGTGCGCGCCGCGCAGCAGGCGCTCGGCCTCGTCGACCGCGTCCTCCCACGAAAGCGTGTGCGCGTAGCGCCGCGGCTCGGTGAGCCGGTCCTCGGCGCGCAGATGCGTGAACGCAAAGCGGCCCTTGTCGCAGATCCAGCCCTCGTCGACCTCGAAGTGGTTGCGGGATTGGATGCGCTTGACCTTCGCCTCGCGGACGGTGGCGTTGATGTTGCAACCGACGGGGCAGAGCCCGCACACGGTCGGCACGTCGACGATCTCCCACGGCCGGCCCTCGAAGCGGTACTGCGTCGGAAGCAGGGCGCCGACCGGGCACAGCTCGGTGACGTTCCCGGTGAACGCTCCCGAGTACGGGAGATCCTCGAACGTCGTGATCACCGACATCGCGCCGCGGTTGGCGGCGACGAGCTGGCCGTCCTCGCTCACGTCCGAGCTGAAGCGCGTGCACCGGTAGCAGAGGATGCAGCGCTCGCGGTCGAGCGAGATCGTCGGCGAGATCGGGATCGGCTTCTCGAACGTCTGCTTCTCGTACTGCATGCGCGTGTTGCCCGGCCCGTAGCGGAAGGTCAGATCCTGCAGCGGGCACTCGCCGCCCTTGTCGCAGACGGGGCAGTCGAGTGGGTGGTTGACGAGGATGAACTCGAGCGTCCCGTTCTGGCCGGCCGCCGCCTTCTCGGAGGTGCGCGCCGTCTTGACGACCATCCCGTCGGTCGCCTGCAATGTGCAGCCGGTCTGGAGCTTCGGCACGCCTTCGAGTTCGACGAGACACATGCGGCACGCGCCGACCGGATCGCCGAGGCGCGGTTCGTAACAGAAGACGGGGATCTCGACCCCGGCGGCGAGCGCGGTCTCGACGATGCCGGTGCCCTTCGGAACCTGAACCGCGCGCTCGTCGATCTTGACGGTGACCAATTCCGGCGCGCTCACGACGAGCTCCTGTCCTTGTGACAAGTTGTCACAAGCGTTGTCACGCGGGGCGTGCAGGACATAGAAGCCGCTTGGGAAAGGGGAATCGCGCGCGCGGGGAACGTTGCAGTGACGAATTCCGGCGCGGAGCCCACCCGGTCCAAGTCCTTGTGACAAGTTGTCACAAGCGTTGTCATACGAGCGCCTCCTGCGCGACGGGCGTGTGCGCGTGCATGTCGCTCGGCGCGAGGATGCCCTCGAGCGACGACTCGCCATGGAACGGGCAGCCGCCGCCGTCGACGTGCGCCTCGAACTCCGCGCGCCACTTCCTCAGGTAACTGTCAACCGGATAGACCGCGAACTCGCCGAGCGCGCACAGCACCTTGCCGAGGATGTTGTCGCCGACGTTCTCGAGTAGGTCGAGGTCGGCGCGCGTCGCGGTGCCTGCCTCGACCGACTCGAGGATCTGCACCATCCAGCGCGTCCCGACGCGGCACGGCGTGCACTTTCCGCACGACTCGTGCATATAGAACTTCGTCGAGCGGAGGGCGAGCTGCACCATGCAGCAGCGGTCGTCCACGACGATGAGCGACGCGGCACCGAAGAACGTCCCGATCGCACCGAGCGAGTCGTAGTCGAGCGGCACGTCGATCTGGTCCGGAGTAAGGGCCGGAACTGAAGATCCGCCGGGAATCACGCACTTGAGCTCGCGGCCGTCGGCGATGCCGCCGGCGTAGTCGTAGATGAGCGTGCGCATCGGCGTCCCGAGCGGTAGCTCGTAGTTTCCGGGCCGCACGACGTTGCCGGAGACGGAGAAGATCGCGGTGCCCGGCGAGCTCGGCACGCCCGTCTTCGCGAACTCCTCGGCACCCATGTCGAGAATGAGCGGGACGGTCGCGATCGTGCAGACGTTGTTGATCTGCGTCGGCGCCATGTAGAGGCCCTGGATCGGCGGGAAGGGCGGGCGCGGGCGCGGCTGGCCGCGCTTCCCCTCGAGCGATTCGAGCAGCGCCGTCTCCTCGCCACAGATGTATGCGCCGGCGCCGCGGTGGACGGTGATCTCGACCCCGCCGAGGAGTTTCGCCTTGCGCGCTTCCTCGACGGCGGCGGCGAGGATCTCGTACTCCGTCAGGTACTCGCCGCGGATGTAGATGAAGACGTCGGATGACTCGATGGCGTGCGCGGCGATGAGGCAGCCCTCGATGAGCCGGTGCGGGACGGTCGCCATGACCTGGCGGTCCTTGAACGCGCCGGGCTCCGACTCGTCGGCGTTGACGACGAGGTACTTCGGCTTCGCGCTCTTCCGGTCGATGAGCGACGCCTTGCGGCCCATCGGGAAGCCGGCGCCGCCGCGGCCACGCAGTGTCGCTTTCTGCAGCTCGTCGATGAGCTCGTCCGAGGACATCGCGCGCGCGCGCTCGAGTCCGGCGCCGTACCCGCCGACCGCGCGGTACTCGGCGATCTTCGTCAGGTCGTGGTCCTCGGTGCCGCCGAGGAGGGTCGTGATCGGCTCAGCCACCGAGCGCCTCGACGATCTCCGCGACGTCCTCGGGCTTGACGTTGTGCCGGTAGCGGTGATCGACCGCGACGACGGTTGCGTAGCCGCAGCCGCCGAGGCACTCGACCGCGCGAAGCGTCACGTTCCCGTCCTCGGTCGTCTCGCCGGCCTTCACGCCGAGCGCCTCCTCGAACGCCTCGACAACCTTCTGCGCTCCGCACAAGCCGCAGGGGAGGTTCGTGCAGATCTCGATCGTGTGCGTGCCGATGGGGTCGAGATTGAACATGTCGTAGAAGGTCGCGACCGAGTAACAGAAGGCAGGCGTGACCTCGAGCGCGTCGGCGGTCTCCTCGAACGCCTCGCGCGACAGGTAGCCATGCTTCTCCTGCGCGAGCCGCAGCGCCTGCAGCGACGCCGAACGCGAGCCTTCCGGATAGCGCTCGCGGATCTTCTGCACCTCCTCGTGGAACGCGCTCACCGGTCCGTGTCTCCCATGACGGCGTCGAGCGAGCCGACGACGGCGATCAGGTCGGCGACGTACGTGTCGGTGAGGCACGTCGCGGTCGCCTCGAGGGCGACGAACGACGGTGCGCGGAAGTGGACGCGCCACGGCTTCGGCCCGCCGTCCGAGACGAGGTAGCACCCCGACTCGCCGCGCGGTGACTCGATCGCGACATAGATCTCGCCGGCCGGAACGCGGAATCCCTCGGTGACGATCTTGAAGTGGTGGATCAAGCTCTCCATCGAGGTCTGGAGCTCTTCGCGCGGGGGCAGCACGACCTTGCGGTCGTCCGCGATCCACGGCTGGCCTTCCAGCCGGTCGAGCTTGTCGAGGCACTGGCGGACGATCTGGTTCGACTCCGCCATCTCGTCCATCCGCACGCGGTAGCGGTCGTAGACGTCGCCGTTCGGATAGACCGGCACCTTGAAGTCGACCTGGTCGTAGTGGAGGTACGGCTGGTCGCGGCGCAGATCCCAGTCGACGCCCGAGGCGCGGAGGTTCGGCCCGGTCTGCCCGAGCGCGATCGCGTCGCGAGCGGAGAGTTTCCCGACCCCGACCGTCCGCTCGAGCCAGATCTGGTTCTTGTCGAGGAGGCCGCGATAGTCGTCGAGCGCGTGCGGCATCCAGTCGACGAACTCGCGCGCCTGAGGGAAGAAGCCCGGCGGGATGTCCTCGGCGAGGCCGCCGACCTGGAAGTAGCGGGTGTGCATCCGCTGGCCGGTGACCATCTCGAAGAGGTCGAGGATCGTCTCGCGCTCGCGGAAGCAGTACCAGAACATCGAAATCGCTCCCAGCTCGAGAGCCGACGTGCCGAGGTAGACGAGATGCGAGTGGATCCGGTTGAGCTCGCAGAGGAGCATCCGCATCCACTTCGCCTTCGTCGGCACCTCGAGTGAGAGCAGCTGCTCGACGGCGCTGACGAAGACGAGCTCGTTGTTCTGGTAGCCGACGTAGTCGATCCGCTCCGGGTACGTCACGCACTTCCAGTACGTCTTCGACTCCATCGTCTTCTCGAAGCCCGTGTGGAGGTAGCCGATCACCGCCGACGTGCCGACGACCTGCTCGCCGTGGAGGTCCACGATGAGGCGGAGCACGCCGTGCGTTGACGGGTGATTCGGCCCGAAGTTGACCTGCATGACGTCCGGGCTGTCGCGCAGTTCCTCTGGGACGTCGAGAATCGTCGGGACGCGCGACGGGATGCGCGAGCCCTCGTAGATCACGGTCTTGTCGGCGACGGTGCTCATTCGGCGCCAATCACTCGGCATCACTGAAGCGGACAGGCTCGCCGCCTAGGGGGTAGTCCTTGCGCAGTGGGTGCCCTTCCCAGTCCTCCGGCATGAGCAGCCGCTCGAGGTTCGGATGGCCGTCGAAGACGATCCCCATGAGGTCGAACTGCTCGCGCTCGTGCCAGTCGCACGTCGGCCAGACCGTGACGACGCTCGGGACGCTCTCCCCGTCCTCCGCCCAGCACTGCAGGCGCACACGCGGCGCGCCGTGCCGGAGGCCGAGGAGGTGGTAGCTGATCGAGAAGCGCTTCGGCTTCGCCTCCGGGAGGATCTGGAGCCCCTGCGTCGCCGGATGGACGATGTCGCGCCCGGTCGCCGTGCCGATGTAGCCGGAGACGCCCACGCCGCCCCAGTCGAGGTAGTCGGTCGCGACGACGTCGACGCACATGTCGAAGCCGAGCTCGTCGCGCGCGTACTCGCACGCCTCGCGGATCCGCTCGCGCTCGATCGTCACCGTCGCCATGTCGGCGCCGGCGCTCTCGGAGACGTAGCCGGGCAGGTCGGTCCAGCCGCTCATGTTTTCCGCTCCCGGCGCCGGCAGAGCCGGCACCTCCGCTCTTTGATGAGCTCCGTCGAGCCTACGCTCATGTCGCCACTCCGTTCCGCTCATACGCGGGCGGCACGCCGGCCTGGTGCGCCTCGTGCAGGCGGATGATCCCCTCCATCAGCGCCTCCGGGCGCGGCGGGCAGAAGGGGATGTAGATGTCGACGGGGACGATGCGGTCGACGCCCTGGAGGATCGTGTAGTTGTTGAACATCCCGCCGGAGCTCGCGCAGACGCCCATCGCGATGACCCACTTCGGCTCGAGCATCTGGTCGTAGATCTGGCGGAGCGGCTCGGCCATCTTGTGCGCCACGCGGCCCGACACGATGAGCAGGTCGGCCTGGCGCGGCGACGAGCGGAACGCCTCCATCCCGAACCGTGCGAGGTCGTAGCGGGAGGAGACGATCGACATCATCTCGATCGCGCAGCAGGCCAAGCCGAACGTGTCCGGCCACATCGACTTCGTCTGCGCCCAGCGGACGGCCTTCTCGAGCGTCGTAATGCCGAGCGCGCGCTCGAGCTCGTCGACGCCGAGGTCCTCCTCGAACTGGGACGGCCCCTTCGTCGGCCAGAGCAGCCGCTCGGACTGGAGGCCGTAGTCGCGCAGGCGCGTCGTCGGCTTCTTCTGCTCGTCAGCCATTGATCACCATTCGAGCGCGCCCTTGCGCCAGATGAAGACGTACGCGACGAAGAGGATGAGGACGAAGAACGCGAGCTCGCTGAACCCGAACCAGCCGAGTGCGTGGAGCTGCACGGCGAGCGGATAGAGGAAGACGATCTCGATGTCGAAGACGATGAACAGCATCGCCGTGAGGTAGAAGCTCACGCTGAAGCGCTGCTGCCGCATCGGGCCGCGCGAGACGCCGGACTCGAATGGCACCGTGCGCGCGCGCGTCCGCGCTGCGGGTCGCGTCGCGAACACGAACGACATGACGAGCATCGAGGCCGGGATCGCTAGCGCGAGGATCCCGTAGATCAGGAACGGCAGCCAGCTATTCAGCATCGACGCTCACCCAACGGCCGACAATAACAACGCCGCAGCGGCTGCACTTACGGGTACCGAATCGGCGGAGCGAAGCCTGCTACCGCTGTTACAAACTCGGCCGTTTTAGGACGGGACCGCGTTGGTACCATGGCTCTCGTGGCGACCATCGAGCAGACCCAGGAGAGCATCGTTTCGCTGACCCCCGCGGCAGCGGCGAAGATCAGCGAGCTGCTTGCCGGCGAGGAGGACGTCTCCGTCCTCCGCGTCGCGATCGAGGGCGGCGGCTGCTCCGGCTTCCAGTACGGCCTCGGCTTCGACCGCGGCGCCCAAGAGGGCGACCACGAGTTCGAAAGCGAGGGGGTCACGGTCGTGATCGACCCGTTCAGCGCGCCGTATCTCACAGGCGCGCGCGTCGACTACCTCGAGACGATCCAGGAGTCCGGGTTCAAGATCGAGAACCCGAACGCAACGGCATCGTGCGGCTGCGGCCACTCCTTCACGGTGGCCGAAGGCGAGACCCCGTCGGACGACGGGCCTGCCTGCGGTTCCGGCTGCTCGCACTGACGCGCTTCTCTTCCCCCTCTTTCGAGTACGAACTGAGCGGGCCGATTTTCGATCGATCTCGAGCGCGAAGCAAGCCGTCGCCGAAGGCGAGACCCCCACGGAAAGGGTCCCGCCTGCGGCTCGGGATGCTCGCACTGATGCGCTACGCAGCGATGAGCTCGACGAACTTCGGATCGTCGCGGAGGGAGACGAAGTCGTCGTCCTCGCGCGCGAGCTCCTTGTACGGCTCCCACTTCGAGACCGACTCGGCGAGGGCCGTGAGGGCCGCTTCGCGGTCGCCGAGCAGCGCCGACATGCACGCGACGTTGTAGAGCAGCAGAGCGTTGTCGGGATACGCCTCGAGACCGCGGTTCGTCGCCTCGAGCGCGCCCGCGTAGTCCTTCGCGTTGTACTTGTCGAAGAAGCCCTCGGCCGACTGCATCGGCCCGAGCCGGTACGCCTCGCCCGGCACACCGCCGATCACGAGGACGATCGTCTCGTCGCTCGTCGCAACAGCGCTGCGCTTCGAGTCCGGGAGGACGAGCAGGGCGGTGCCATGAGGAGCGTCGATCTCCTCCCCATCGACCGTGAATGTCGCGCTTCCCTGCACGAGGACGTAGAGCTCCTCCTGGCCGGTCGAGCCCGGCCCGAGCTCGTCGTGGTCGTTCACGAGCTCTTCGCCGGCCTTCGCCTGGTAGATCGCGTTGGCGCCGAACGAGCCGATGCCGAGTGTGCGACGGACGCCGACGAACGTCCGGTCGCCCTCGTCTTCGCGGGCCTTCTGCGGAATCGAAAGGACGCGCTGTGCCGTCTCAATGGTCGACATTCCTTCCTCCTTGGTATCTTGATGTCAAACTATTATGACAAGCTATCAACCAAGATGTCTTGACGTCAAGAGAAATTTCGCACAGACTGAGAGACGTGGCCGAACAGCAACCCGAGCGTGACCACATCGACTCGTGGCTCGAGGAGATCGCGCCGCGGCTACCGCCCAATCTCGACCTTGACGTCGAGGGCATCGTCGACCGCATCCACGGTCTCGACTGGCGGATCCGGAAAATGCTCGACGAGACGCTCGACGAGCAGGGCCTGACGCACGGCGACTGGAAGGTCCTGATATCCCTGAGCTGGGCCGAGGGCGCGCGCCGCTCGGCCGGAGAGCTGGCGCGCCGTGCGGAGCTGACGAGTGGGACGATGACGGCGCGCCTCGATCACCTCGAAGGCGTCGGGCTCGTCCGTCGCGTCCGCGATCAAAAGGATCGCCGCAGCGTGCAGGTCGAGCTCACCGCGAAGGGCCGCAAGAAGGTCGCGCAGGCGATGGGCGTGCAGGGCGAGAAGGAGAAGTTCCTCACGGCCGCGCTGACCCCGACGGAGATGGAGCAGCTGAACGCGCTCCTACGCAAGGTCATGGTGTCGGTGGAATCCCGCATCACCAAGCCCTGAGACAGCACTAGCATCGTCTCCATGGAGAAGGCCCTCCGCGTCGCGGTCATCGGCTCCGGCCCCGCCGGCTTCTACGCCGCCGGTGCGCTGCTGAGCGCGGATCCGCCCGCGGAGGTGGACATGATCGAGCGCCTGCCCACGCCGTGGGGGCTCGTGCGCCTGGGCGTCGCGCCTGACCATCCCAAGCTCAAGACGGTCTCGCGCGCGTTCGAGAAGATCGCCGACCAGCAGGGTTTCCGCTTCCTCGGCAACGTCGAGGTGGGCCGTGACCTCCACGCTGATGACCTCGCGCGTCTCTACGACGCCGTCATCTACGCGGTTGGCGCGCAGACCGACCGGCGGCTCGGCATCCCCGGCGAGGATCTGCCGGGATCGTGGCCGGCTACCGAATTCGTCGCCTGGTACAACGGCCACCCCGACTTCCAGACCGTCCCGTTCGACCTCGATGTCGAGCGGGCTGTCGTGATCGGGGTCGGCAACGTCGCACTCGATGTCGCCCGCATGCTCGCGCTGACGCGGGAAGAGCTCGCGCCGACCGACACGAGCGACGCTGCGATCGAGGCGATCGCGAGCTCGTCGCTCAAGGAGATCGTCATCGTCGGTCGGCGCGGTCCGGCACAAGCCGCGTTCACGACACCCGAGCTGCAGGAGATGGGCGAGCTCGGCGGCGCCGACGTCTTCGTCGACCCCGCTGATCTTGAGGGGGCTGAACCGAAGGACACGAACTCGGAGCGGAACCTCGCCGTTCTCCACGAGCTCGCTGCGAAAAAGCCCGACGGAAAGCCACGGCGCGTCGTCTTCAAGTTCTTCGAGTCGCCGGTCGCGATCCTCGGTGAGGACCGGGTCGAGGGGATCGAGCTCGTCCGCAACGTCCTCGACGACAACGAGCGCGCGGTCGCCACCGACGTGACCGAGACGCTCACCTGCGGCCTCGTCTTCCGCAGCGTCGGCTACCGCGGCGTAGAGCTTCCCGGCGTCCCGTTCGACGACCGTTCCGGCACCATCGCGAACGAGTCCGGGCGAGTCGCGGAAGGCGTGTACTGCGCCGGCTGGATCAAGCGCGGCCCGACAGGCGTGATCGGCACGAACAAGAAGGACGCGGCCGAAACCGTCGAGCTGCTCCTCGAAGATGCCGTGTCGGGTCGACTCCAGCCGAACCCCGAAGCAACGGCCGAAGCCGTCGACGCGCTGCTCGCCGAGCGCGGCGCGCGGGTGGTCGAGTACGCCGGCTGGACGGCGATCGACGAGGCCGAGCGTTCGGCCGGCGACAAGAGCGGGCGCCCGCGGGTGAAGCTCTGCTCCTGGGACGACCTCCTCGCCGCCGCCGGACACCGCTAGCAGCTCCCTCGTTCGAGGGACGCCCGAGTCCGGCTCCCGGCCGATGGACCCAAGGTGGAATCGCTCGTCGTGGAATGTCTCCGCTGCGGTACGGCTCGTGTCGCGCGTCGTGACGTGTTCAAGAATCTCGACACGCCTGAGTGCCAGCACTGCGGGTACCTCGGCTGGGCACCGCGCCTCGAGGTCGCCGAGGGTGACCGAAGGCGCCGTCCGCGCTTCCGCAAGCTCTCTGAAGTGCGCGACACCTCGGTCGCGTAGCTACCCTCGCCTCGATGGCGAGCACCGAGTCCAAGCAGGAGCTCTGGGGCGGCGAGACGACCAAGGCGGTCGCGAACTTCCCGGTTTCGGGACAGCCAATCCCGCCGTCGGTTGCCCGCTGGCTCGGGCGCATCAAGGGAGCCGCAGCGCAGGCAAACGCCGATCTCGGTCTGCTCGACGCCGACAAGGCGGAGCGGATCGCGGCGGCCGCGGCGCGGATCGCCGCGGGCGAGCTCGACGACCAGTTCCCGATCGATGTCTTCCAGACGGGCTCGGGCACAAGCTCGAACATGAACGCGAACGAGGTCATCGCAACGCTCGCGGGCGAGGGCGTTCACGCGAATGACGACGTCAACATGGGCCAGTCCTCCAACGACGTCTTCCCGTCCGCCGTCCATCTCGCCGCACTCGACGAGATCACGCACGACCTTCTGCCCGCGATGAAGCAGCTCGCCGCGTCGCTCGAGGCGAAGGCGAAGGAGTTCGATGACGTCGTCAAGTCGGGCCGCACGCACTGGATGGACGCCGTGCCCGTCACACTCGGCCAGGAGTTCGCCGGCTACGCCGCGCAGGTGAGCCAGGGAGTCGCGCGCGTCGGGGACGCGCTGCCGCGCCTCGGCCAGATCCCGCTCGGCGGCACGGCGACGGGCACCGGCCTCAATACGCACCCCGAGTTCGCCGCGCGTGTGCGCGAGATCCTTTCGCACGAGACGGGCCTTACGATCTCCGCGCCCGCCGATCCGTTCGAGGCGCAGGCCGCGCGCGACGGCATCGTCGAGGTCTCCGGGGCGCTGAAGACGGTCGCCGTCTCGCTCACGAAGGTCGCGAACGACATCCGCTTCCTCGGCTCCGGCCCGCGCGCCGGCCTTGCCGAGATCTTCCTCCCTGAGCTCCAGAAAGGCAGCTCGATCATGCCGGGCAAGGTCAATCCGGTCATGCCGGAGGTCGTCACGCAGGTCGCCGCGCAGGTGATCGGCAACGACGCCGCGATCGCGATCGGCGGCATGCAGGGCCACTTCGAGCTCAACGTCTTCGTCCCGCTGCTCGCGAAGAACGTCCTCGAGTCGGTGAAGCTTCTCGCGAGCGCGTGCCGGCTCTTCGCGGAGAAGTGCGTCGACGGGATCGAGGCTAACCGCGAGAACTGCGAGCGCTACGCCGAGCTGACCCTCTCAGCCGCGACCGCTCTCAACCCGTATATCGGCTACGACAAGGCGGCGGAGATCGTCAAGGAATCCGCAGCTTCGGGACGCTCGCTACGCGAGGTCGCGCGCGAGAAAGGCGTCGAGGACTCGGTTCTCGACGAGGCGCTCGACTACCGCAAGATGGCCAAGCCGCACAGCTAGACCGGCTCGATCGAAGATCGACTTGTGTCCCGTGCGCGATGGGCCTTGCAACTCGTCTGCATTTAGCGGAGGATCGGACCGGGCGTATCTGCGGCCGGAGGCGTCCGTCAATGGGAAGAGGAGGGGCATTTTGACAGGACGTGTAAGAACGACAGTGATCGTCGGCGTGATCGCCGCATTCGTGGCAGCGTTCGCCGCGGGGACCGCCAGGGCGGCCGTGCCGGCCACCGGAGGTGTCTCGGCTCTGCACCAGATGTACGTCAATCCGGACTTGAGTCCTGCGAAGAGCGCTGGTACGACCAGCGCGGGAACCAACTACGGCCTGTTCACTTGCCAGGTTGGTTTGAGCCCCGTGACGTGCTACGACCCCTACCAGATGCGGGCGGCATATGGCATCTCCTCGCTGATCGGTGCGGGTAACGACGGGACCGGCAAGACGATCGTGATCGTCGACGCCTTCGACGACCCATACCTAGCGGGCGACCTCGGGTACTTCGACGGGTTCTACGGTCTGCCGGCAGCCAACCTGACGCAGGTCTATCCGGACGGCACGCCGCCGTTCGACGTCGGCTGGGCCGAGGAGACGACGCTTGACGTCGAGTGGTCCCATGCGATCGCCCCTGGCGCGCACATCGTCCTCGTTCACGCGTTGTCGAACAACGACAGTGACCTAATCAGCGCCGTGAACTACGCCGTGGACAACAATCTCGGCGACGACATCTCGATGAGTTTCGGCGAATCGGATCAGTGCCTCGGCCCGAATCTCCAGAGCCAGTGGCACCAGGCGTTCGTCAACGCGACGAAGAAGGGGATCACGCTCTTCGCCTCCTCGGGTGACCAGGGTGCAGCCCAGCCGTCGTGCGACGGTAATTCGTGGATCAAGTCGTCGTCGGCTCCTGCGTCTGACCCGCTCGTCACGGGCGTTGGCGGCACGGAGCTGAGTGCTGCCGGGTACTGCCTGTCGGTCCTCGGCTGTAATCCCGCCCTGAACCCGGCGCCCGGCACGTACTCGAGCGAGACCGCCTGGAATGAAGGCGGCCCGTACGGCGATTTCCAGAGCCTCGTCGGCCCGGCCACGGCCGCGAGCGGTGGCGGTTACAGCACCGTGTGGAGCGAGCCCGCCTACCAGGAGGGCACGATCAACGGCGGGAAGCAGCGTGCTGTTCCGGACGTCGCGTACAACGCCGCGATCTATCACGGCGTGCTCGTGCGGTTGTTCGGAGGCTGGTATCTCTTCGGCGGTACGAGTTGCGGTTCGCCGCAGTGGGCCGCGCTCACGGCCATCGCCGACCAGTCGGCCGGCCACGACTACGGCTTCATCAACTCTGCTCTGTACAAGATCGGCCAGAGCCAGAGTTCGTACGCGGCCGCGTTCAACGACGTGACGACCGGGACCAACAGTTCGCAGCAGTTCGACAGCTCGAACAACGCGGTCAACATCACCGGATACAACGCCGGGCCGGGTTGGGACGCCGTCACGGGTCTCGGTTCGCCGCAGGCCGGCGGTCTGCTGAGCCAGCTCGCGCAGCAGTGGTCGCCGGGTCAGGCCACGGCAGCGATCAACAACGCGAAGAACGGCTAAGCGAAACAGCGTTCGTCGAATCAAAGGGCCGCCTCCGGGCGGCCCTTCTTTTTGCTCTAGTAGGCGACCGCGCCGCGGCCCGTGTCCGCCGCGTGCTTCTGCTCATCTGCGCGGTAGCTCGAGCGCACGAGCGGGCCCGAGAAGACCGAGCCGAAGCCGAGCTCCTCTCCCTGCTCGCGGAACCAGCGGAACTCGTCGGGGTGCACCCAGCGGTCGATCTGCGCGTGTTTTGCGCTCGGCTGGAGGTACTGGCCGATCGTGACGACATCGACTCCGTTAGCGCGCAGGTCGCGCATCGTCTCGACGACCTCGTCGTTTGTCTCGCCGAGCCCGACGATGATCCCCGATTTCGTGAGGACGGGATACGCGGCAAGCTCCTTCGCGCGGCGAAGGAGCCAAAGCGCCTTGTCGTAGTCGGCCTTCGCGCCTCGCATGCGGGCATGGAGCCGGCGCACGGTCTCGATGTTGTGGTTGAAGACCTCGGGCCGCGCGGCGAGCACGGTCTGCAGCGCCTCCTCCTCGACGCCGAGGAAGTCGGGCGTGAGCACCTCGACGGAGCACTCGGGCAGCTTTGCCTTGAGCGCGCGGATCGTCGCCGCGTAGTGTCCGGCGCCGCGGTCGGCAACGTCGTCGCGGTCTACGGAGGTGACGACGACGTGCTTGAGCTGCATCTGTGCCGCCGCCTGCGCAAGGCGTAGCGGCTCGAGCGGGTCGGGCGGCGACTCGGGCCTTCCCGAGTTGACGTAGCAGTAGCGGCACGCCCGAGTGCACGTATCGCCGAGGATCTGGAACGTCGCGGTGCCGCGCCCCCAGCACTCGGAGATGTTCGGGCAGCGCGCTTCCTCGCAGATCGTGTGGAGCGAGAGCCCGTGCACGAGCTTCTGGACGTCGAAGTACGAGCCATCCTTCGACGGGGCGCGCACCTTCATCCACTCGGGGCGGCGCGGGCGTTCCCCTACTGGAATAGACAGGCCGGGGAGCGAGGTCTCCACTGGCGTTCAGTCTATGTAGCGCAGGGTTGGCCGCCGCTGCTACCGTGAAACGGACTGATGAGTCCGTTTACCGGATCGACATTTCGCGAAGGAGCCGCATGAGCCGCCATTCCACGAATCCCTGGGTCGTCCTCGTAATCATCTGCCTCGCGCAGTTCATGGTCATTCTCGACGCGACGATCGTGAACGTCGCGCTGCCGCACATCGCGTCTTCCCTCCACTTCACGGAGGCGAGCCTCCAGTGGGTGATCAACGCCTACACGCTCGTCTTCGCGGGCTTCCTGCTGCTCGGCGGCCGTGTTGGCGACCTTCTGGGGCGGAAGCGGTTCTTCCTCATCGGCCTCGTGGTCTTCACCGCAGCCTCGTTCCTCAACGGGATCGCGTGGAGCTCCGGCGCGCTCATCGGCTTCCGAGCGCTGCAGGGTCTCGGCGCCGCGCTCATCTCCCCGGCTGCGCTGTCGATCATCTCGACGACGTTCGAAGAGGGGAAGGAGCGCGCGCGGGCACTTGGCGTCTGGGCTGCGATCGCGATCGGCGGTTCGGCGGTCGGCCTCGTGCTCGGCGGCGCGCTGACCGAGTGGCTCTCGTGGCGCTGGATCTTCTTCGTCAACGTGCCGGTGGGAATCGTCGCTTTCTTTGCCGCTCTCATCCTCGTGCCGGAGTCGACGGACGAGCATCGCCGGCACGGCTACGACATCGCGGGCGCCGTCTCGGTGACCGGTGGCCTCATGCTGCTCGTGTTCGGGCTCGTCCACTCCGCGCAGCACGGGTGGGGATCGACGGTGTCAATCGTCTCCTTCGTCGTCGCCGCGGCTCTCCTCGTCGGCTTCGTCCTGATCGAGCAGCGCGCGAAAGAGCCGCTCGTCCGGCTCTCGATCTTCCGGGTCCGGTCGCTCACGACGGCGAACATCTCCATGTTCCTCGCCTTCTCCGGGATGTTCGCGATGTTCTTCTTCAACACGCAGTACATCCAAGACGTGCTTGGCTTCGGGCCGCTCAAGGCCGGGCTCTCGTTCCTGCCGTTCACCGCCGGCGTGATGCTCTCGGCAGGGCTCGCGTCGAACTTCGCGCCGCGGCTCGGTGTGCGGCCGGTCGCCGCCGTCGGGATGGTGCTGACGATCATCGGGCTGCTGCTCTTCGCCCAGATGCCGGTCGGCGGCTCGTACGCGTCCGACGTCCTGCCCGGGATGCTCATCGCCTCGCTCGGGATGGGCGCCATCTTCATGCCGCTCACACTCATCGCCACGACGGGCCTGAAGGACGAGGACCAGGGCCTCGCCTCCGGTCTCTTCAACACGTCGCAGCAGGTCGGCGGCGCGCTTGGGCTCGCCGTCTTGACGACGATCGTCGTTGGCCACACGAGCCACCCGAAGCTGCAGGCCTCCGTCGTGCACGGCTGGCACTACGCGTTCTATGGTGCCGCGGTCTTTGTGACGCTGAGCCTCGTCGTGTTCGTGACGCTGCTGCGCAAGCGGCATGTCGCCACGATCGAGGCGGCCTCCGCTCAAGACGACGCCCTGACGGCGGTTGCCTGATGGTCGAGCTACGCGCGGACGCGCGCCGCAACCAGGAGCGCGTCCTCGATGCCGCGGCCGAGGTCTTCGGCGAGGAGGGGCCTGACGCGAGCATCGACGAGATCGCGCGTCGCGCCGGCGTTGGTCACGGAACCGTCTTCCGGCGGTTCCCGACGAAGGACGATCTCGTGTTCGCGGTCGTGGAGCGACACGTCGCGCAGATGAAGGCGCTCGCCGAGGAAGCGCTGGCCGGCGACGATCCGGGCGAGGCGTTCTTCGGCTTCATTCGCCGTATCGGCGAGCTCGTCATGTCCACGCCCGGCCTCCACGCCTGCGTCGTCCACTGCGGCGAGAAGCCGGGTGCGGCGGAGCTCGACGAGCTCGGGCGGAAGATCGTCGCGCGCGCGCAGCGCGCCGGTGCGGTGCGCCGCGACGTGAAGCCCGCGGACGTGCAGACGCTCGTGCGTTCCGTGCTCATGAGTGCGCCGGCGGGAGAGTGGCGCCGCTACCTCGACGTCGTGCTCGACGGGCTCCGGGCATAGTTCCGGCATGGCCGACCCGTGGTTCGTTCGCAACCTGCGCGACATGACGTGGGGCAAGCCGGGACGCGGCGGAGCCGTGACCGGGCTCGTCGACGATGACGAGCAGGTCGGCGTCAACCTCTGGGTCCTCTGGCCCGGCGACCCGATGGCGATGTACCACTGGGAAGCCGACCAAGAGGGCTTCCTCGTCCTGTCGGGCGAGGCGCTCTTGATCGTCGAAGACGAGGAGCGGTCGCTCAAGCAGTGGGACTACTTCCACTGCCCGGCGCCGGTTCCGCACACGATCATCGGCGCCGGCTCGGGCCCATGCGCGATCCTCTGCCTTGGAGCGCGCGAGCACCAGCACGGTCCGGACTGGGGCGTCTATCCGTACTCCGACGTCGCGATGAAGCACAACGCATCGGCGGAGGAGGAGACGACAGACCCCGACGTCGCGTATGCGCGCTTCCCCGACCGCCGGCCGGCCGAGTTCAGCGAGGAGTGGCTCGGCTGACGGATCGCTGGTATGTCCGCAACGTCCGCGAGATGACGTGGGAGAGGGACAGACCGCGCGGGTTCGTCGCCTCACTCGTCACCGCCGACGATGCGCAGGTCGGCGTGAATCTCTTCGCGCTCGCTCCCGGCGACCCGATGTCGATGTACCACTGGGAGGGCGACCAGGAAGGGTTCCTCGTTCTCTCGGGCGAGGCCCTGCTCATCGTCGAGGACGAGGAACATCCGCTGCGGCGGTGGGACTACTTCCACTGCCCGTCGGGCGTGCGCCACACGATCGTCGGCACGGGCCGCGGCTCGTGCGCGATCCTCGGGATCGGCGCGCGCATCTCCGACGATGGCGCCTACCCCTACTCCGAGCTCGCCATGACATACGACGCGTCGGCGGAGGAGGACACGGAGGAGTCGAAAGTCGCCTACGCGCGTTTCCCGGCGGTAGAACCCGCGGAGTTCCGCGAGGACTGGCTTCCGTGACTGTTCCCGAGGCTCCGCTCGAGCAGACCGAGCATGGGCTGATTCCGGCCGGCGAAGGCTGGTTCGTCCTCAACGCGAAGGACGCACGGTGGAATCTCGAAGGAACGGGGCAGCGGCTCACGTTCTTCGAGGGAGACGCGGAGCGCTGGCAGGTCGGTCTCAACGTCAGCATTCTCGAGCCCGGCCAGCAGATGGCCATGTACCACTTCGAGGACGAGCAGGAGGACTTTCTCGTCGTGTCCGGCGACGCGATCGTGATCGTCGAGGGGGAGGAACGTCCGCTCAGAGCGTGGGATCTTGTGCACTGCCCGCCTGGGACGAAGCACGTGATCGTCGGCGCGGGAACCGGTCCGGCGATCCTCGTCTCCGTTGGCTCACGCGGTTCGGAGGGACCGTGGGGATACCCGGTCGACCCTGTCGCTGCGAGGCACGACGCGTGCGCGAAGGAGGAGACGACCGACTCGGGCGTCGCCTACGAGCGCTTCGCGAAGCGCGCGCCCACGCCCTACGAGGGCTGGCTGCCCTAGCGCGCCGCGAGCTGCGCGTGGCGTGGCTGCGGCCAGAGCCCTGCGCCGTCTTCCGCGGGTAGCTCCTCGAGCTCGAGCCCGAAGACCTCCTCGAGCGCCGCGACCGCGTGCGGGCGAACCTCGTCGACGCTCACCGAACGGCCGAGCTCGCGAGCGATCGTCGTGAACATCGCGTCCTCGAGGCCGCACGCCGTGATCCAGTCGGTGAACGGAGCGGGATCGAGGTCGACGTTGAGCGCGTAGCCGTGCGTCGTGACCCAGCGGGAGACGTGGACTCCGATCGAAGCGATCTTCCGCGGCGGCCGTTGCAACCAGACGCCGGTCAGGCCGTCGAGACGTGTCGCCTCGACGCCGAGCGGCGCGAGCGTCCTGATCAGCGCCTCCTCGAGGTCGCGGACGTACTGCTTTACGTCGCGGCCATGCCGGTTGAGGTCGAGGATCGGGTAGCAGACGAGCTGGCCCGGCCCGTGGAAAGTCGACTTACCGCCGCGGTTCGTCTCGACGACCTCGACATCTGCTCCCGCCGGAATGTGGAGCTCCTCCGCCTCGTCCGTCCGCCGGCCAAGCGTCACGACGGGCGGATGCTCGAGCAGGACGATCGTGTCGGGAATCGCGCCCTGCGAGACCGCGCCCGCGAGCGAGCGCTGCATGTCCCACGCTTCGAGGTATGGCGTCTCGCCGAGTTGGAGGAGATACCCGCCGGTCGCCACGGGCTCAATCTAGCGTCACACCGCTGCATACTCGTGCAGGTGAAGGGCACAAGTGCCGTCGCCCGCTTGCTCGGAGGCGGCAATCGCGGGATCGCTGCGACGGTCTACGGGACGGTGCTGGCGATGGCTTCCCTCGCGGCGGGTGCGCTCGCGCACCTCGGGCCGGGTGAACTGATCGAGCTCGTTGCGACGACCTCCGTGGTGATCTGGCTTGCGCACGTCTATGCCCACTCTCTCGGCGAAAGCATCGAACGAGGCCGTCGACTCGATTGGGAGGAGTTCAAATCGATTGCGTCGCGGGAGGTGCCAATCCTCGCTGCCGCTGCCGCACCGATAAGTGTCCTGCTTCTCGGCGTGCTGGAGATCGTCAGGGAATCAACCTCCATCTGGCTTGCGTTCGGCCTCGGCTTCGTCGCTCTGGCGGCCCACGGGGTGCGGTACGCCCGCGTCGAGCGGCTCGGAACCGCCGGGATGGCGGCCGTCATCGCCATGAACCTCGCACTCGGGGGAGTCGTTGTCGCGTTGAAGGTGCTTGTTTCACACTGAGACCGGGGGGTGGCCGCCCCCATATGCGCGCGTCCTCGGGGTTCTAGGCTGTCGAAGACATCAGCCGGAGCCAAGGCCACCCTTGGCTCCTACTCGGAAGGAGTTAACCGATGGGATTCAGGAGACGGGCACGACGCCGCGGATTGATCGTCGGCGCAGCTATGGGCGCGGCTGCCGCGCGGCGCGGGAACAACGATGACGAACCGCAGGAGCAGTACGAGGCGGCGCCCCCGCCGGCTCCCGCGACCGACGCGGACGAGCTGCAACAGCTGGCACAGTTGCACGCCTCCGGCGGGCTGACGGATGAAGAGTTCGCGGCCGCAAAGGCAAAGATCCTCGGGATCTAGACCAATCGGTGGCGCCCGGCGAGGGCCTCGGCGTGGAGTTCTCGGTCGAAAGCGATCCGGATCCGCGCGATCTCGAGTTCCTCGAAACGCAGATCCGCCGTGAGGCATCTGCTGCGATGGGGCTTGGCGATGAGGTCGAGCTGGCGATCTTCGTCCGCGACGCGGGCAGGATCGTCGCCGGCATCAGTGGCTGGTCATGGGGCGACTGCTGCGAGCTGCAGAGCCTTTGGGTGGATCCGAGTCTCCGCGGTCGTTGGCTGTGGGCTCGGCTTATCGCCGCCGCTGAGGCCGAGGCGGCGGCGCGTGGGTGCTCGCAGACCGTCCACTTCACGTGGTCATTTCAGGCCGGTCGCCTCTACGAGCGGTGCGGTTACGAACTCGTCGGGCGCGTCGAGGACTTCCCGTCGGGGACCGATGTCCTCTGGTATCGCAAGCGCCTGACTCCAGCCGCCTGAAGCTCGCTAGCGTCAGGCGGTGGCTAGCCGCCGTCGCCCTCCCAGCCCTCGAGGCGCTCGCGCAGGTCGCGGAGGAAGCGGCCCGCATACGCGCCGTCGACGAGGCGGTGGTCGTACGTCAGCGTGATGTTCATCATCGGCCGGATCGCAATCACGTCCTGGCCGAGCTCGTCCTCGACGACCCAGGCCCGCTTCACGAGTGCATACGTGCCGAGAATCGCGGACTGCGGTTGCGAGATGACCGGCGTGCCGTGGAACGTGCCGTAGCCGCCGGGGTTCGTGATCGTGAACGTTCCGCCCTGGACGTCGTCCGGGACGAGCTGCTTGTTGCGCGCCTTGTTTGCGATCTCGACGATCCCGCGCGCGAGGCCGAGAAGGTTGAGGCCTTCGGCGTTGCGGATGACGGGGACGATGAGCCCTTTCCCTTCCGCGAGCTCGACGGCGATGCCGAGGTTGACGAAGTTGCGCGTCACGATCGAGTCGCCGCGCATCTCGGCGTTGACGTACGGGTAGTCGCGCAGTACCTCGACGGTCGCCTTCGCGATGAACGAGAGGTACGTCGGGTTGACGCCGTAGGCGGACTCGTACTCCTTCTTGAGCTTCCCGCGCGCCGCGACGATGCGGGAGAAGTCGACCTCGATCGCGCTCGTGACGTGCGCGGCCGTGTCGAGCGAGCGGCGCATGTGCTCGGCGATTCCGCGGCGCATGGCAGTGATCGGCTCGAGGGACTCGCCCGCGAGGGTTTCGCCGGCCGCGACCGGAGCGGGCTTCGGTGGCGCGGCTGCGGCTTCGGCGGGAGCCGCGGCCGGCGCGGGAGCGGATGACGCCGCCTGGGCGCCACCGGACTCGACGAACGCAAGGATGTCCTTCTTCGTCACACGGCCACCCTGGCCCGTGCCCGGAACGTGACCGGGATCGACGCCGTGCTCGGATGCGATCCGCGCGACGACCGGAGAGACGAATGCCTTGCCGTTGCCGCTCGCGACGGGCGCGGGAGCTGCCGGTGCCGCGGGAGCCGGAGCTTCCTCTGTTGCGGCGACAGGCTCGGGAGCTGCCTCCTCGGCAGGAGCCTCGGGCTCGGGCTCCGTGGCGGGCGCGGGAGCACCCGCTGCGCCACCGATCTGCCCGAGCTTCGTCCCGACGGCGACCGTCTCGCCTTCCTGGACGAGGATCTGCGTCACCGTCCCGGACGCGGGGCTCGGCACCTCGGTGTCGACCTTGTCCGTCGAGATCTCGAGCAGCGGCTCGTCGGCCTCGATCTGCTCGCCCTCCTGCTTGAGCCAGCGCGTGATCGTGCCTTCCGAAACGGACACGCCCATCTGCGGCATTACGACATCGACAGCGGTCTCCGTGGCCATGCGACTCCTCCTAGTACGCAGCGAGTTCGCGCAGCCCGGCGACAACGTCGTCGACCTGCGGGATGAATGCCTTCTCGAGCACGGGCGAGAACGGGACGGGCGTGTCGGGAGCGGCGATGCGCTTGACCGGCGCGTCGAGATCCTCGAACGCCTCCTCCGCGATCGTCGCCGCGATCTCGGCGCCGAAGCCGCCGGTGCGCGTGTCCTCGTGGAGGACGAGCACCTTCGACGTCTTGCGCGCCGACTCGAGCACCGCGGCCTTGTCCCACGGCATGACCGTGCGCAGGTCGACGATCTCGACGGAAACGCCGTCGGCGTCGAGCTGCTGCGCTGCCTCCTCCGCCGTGTAGACCATCGCGCCCCACGTGATCACCGAGATGTCCGAGCCCTCCTGGTGAATCCGCGCCTTGCCGATCGGCGTCGTGTAGCGCTCCTCCGGCACCTCGCCCTTGATGCGGCGGTAGAGATGCTTGTGCTCGAAGTAGAGGACGGGGTTCGGATCCTCGATCGCGCTGATGAGCAGGCCCTTCGCGTCTTCCGGCGTCGCCGGGCACACGCACTTGAGGCCCGGGATGTGTGCGAACGACGACTCCGGGTTCTGGGAGTGAAACGGCCCGCCCGAGAAGCCGCCGCCCGAGGGGAGGCGCACGACGATCGGCACCGGGGTGCCCGCGCGCCAGCGCTGCTTCGCGGCGATCGTGACGAGGTGATCCCACGCGCACGAGATGAAGTCGGCGAACTGCATCTCGGCGACGGGGCGGAGTCCCATGATCGCCGCGCCGGTCGCGCCGCCGACGATCGCGGTCTCGGCGAGCGGGGCATCGATGACGCGCCACGGGCCGAACTCCTCCTGGAAACCCTGCGAGACCTTGAACGCGCCGCCGTACACGCCGACGTCCTCGCCGATGAGGAAGACGCGCTTGTCGCGCCGCATCTCGGTGCGCAGCCCGTCGGAAATTGCCTGCAAATAGGTGAGTTCTGCCATGCTCTATTTCCGCTCCCGCCGCCGGCCAAGCCGGCGGCTCCGCTCTTTGGTGAGCTCCGTCAAGCCTACGCTCACTTGTGATGTGGCGTGTCGAGGTCTTCGGGCGTCGCGTACACGCCGTCGAGCAGCGTTGCGGGATCCGGCTGCGGCGACTCGTCCGCACGCTCGAGCGCGGAGATGAGGAGCTTCTTGACGCTCGCCGCGATGTCGTCCTCCTCGTCGTCGGTCAGCTCGGCGTTGTCGCGGAGCCATGTCCGGAAACGCTCGATCGGGTCCGACTCGGCCCACTTCTCGAACATCTGCTTCGGGACGTAGAACGCGTCGTCGTGAACGGCGTGACCTTCCATCCGCAGCGTCAGGCACTCGACGAGCGTCGGGCCGCCGCCGGCGCGCGCCTTGTCGATCGCGCGCTTCGCCTCGCGGTAGACCGCGAGGACGTCGGTGCCGTCGACGACGACTCCTTCGAAGCCGTACGCCTGGGCGCGGTCGGCGACATGCTCGGTCGCGTACTCGTACTGCGTCGGCGTCGAGTAGGCGAACTGGTTGTTGTCGCAGATGAAGACCATCGGCAGCCGGCGCGTGCCGGCGAGCGTCATCGACTCGTGCGCGTCGCCGCGCGCTGAGGCTCCTTCGCCGAACCAGCCGACCGCGACGCGCGGCTCCTCGCGGATCCGGAAGGCGAGCGCGCAACCGACGGCGACGGGAAGCATCGCCGGAAGGTGGCTGACCATCGCGATCATCCCGAGCTGCTGGTCGGCCATGTGGACGTTGCCGTCGCGGCCGCGCGCCGGCCCATCGACGCGGCCCATGTAGTTGGCGAAGATCCGCCACGGCTCGACGCCGCGCGTGATGTGGACGCCCATGTCGCGGTGGAGCGGCGTGCCGACGTCCTCCGAGCTCATCGCCGTGGCGACGCCGACGGCTGCGGCTTCGTTTCCGCGACCCGTGTAGAACGAGCCCGGGATCTTGCCCTGCCGGTAGAGGATGTGGCCGCGCTCCTCGACGCCCCGCGTGATGAGCATGTTGCGGTAGACGCCGAGCAGATCGTCGCGGTCGAGCCCTGCCTCGCGCACTTCGTGGAGGGAGCCGAGGGGCTCCGCTTCTCTCGCAATCGCCATGAAGCGGGAAATCTAACGATCCCAGGCGTACTCGCTGCCGATCGACCGAAGCCGCTCGCGCGTCGCGTCATCGCAGAGCGCTCCGGCGACTCCCGCCTCGTACGCGGCATGGGGCGAGAGGCCGAGCGACGCGGCGGCGTCGTAGTCGCGCGTGAGGTCGGTGTCGAACATCGCGGGGTCGTCGGTCGAGATCGAGCACCGCACGCCGGCGGCGACGAGCTGCGGCAGCGGATGCTCGTCGAGCGAGGCGACGACGCCGGTGCGGAGGTTCGACATCGGGCAGACATCGAGGACGGTGCCTCGGCTCGCGAGCTCGTCGACGAGCCCGGCGTCCTCGACTGCGCGGATCCCGTGCCGGATGCGGTCGGCGTGGAGGGCTTCGAGCGCGCCGCGCACCGACTCCGCTCCGACCGCCTCTCCGGCGTGCGGTACGGAGGCCACGCCGCCCTCCCGCGCGAGCGCGAATGCGTCGGCGTACGGCTCAGGCGGATGGCCCTCCTCGGGTCCGCCGAGCCCGATGCCGACAATGCCGCGGTCGCGGTACTTGACGGCGTAGCGCGCAGTCGTCAACGCGTCCTCGATTCCGTAGACGCGCGGGATGTCGGGCGTCAAGAGCACCTCGACACCGTGCTCCTCCCGCGCCTCTTGCGCGCCGTCGCAGTAGCCACTGAAGACCTCGTCGGTGTCGAGGTCGCGCCAGAGGCCGGGCACGAAGATCCCCTCGAGATAGACCGCGCCGTGCGCCTTCGCCTCCTCCGCGTACGCCACGACGATCTCCCGGAAGTCGTCGTAGTGCTTGAGCGAGTGCGCGACGAGCTGGAAGACCTCGAGGAAATGCACGAAGTCGCGGTAGTGAAACTGCGCCTCGAGGTCGTCGGGGAGCGCGTAGTCGTTCCGCTTCGCGATCCGGCGTAGCGTCTCGGGCCGCACCGTCCCCTCGAGATGGACGTGCAGCTCGATCTTCGGGAACGGCGTCATCGGTTTGCGTCGTTGTCGAGCCAGCGGCCGACGACGGTCGACCAGAACTCCGGCTGCGGCCTGTAGCCGAGCGAGCGGTAGAGCGCTTGCGCGTCGTCCGTCTGCAGCCCGATGTGCTGGCCCGGGACGTGCTCGGCGAGCATCCGCATGAGCGTCGATGCGATCCCGTGCCGGCGATACCCGGAGTGCGTCCAGACGTCGACGATGTACGCGTTGCAGACCCCGTCGGAGAGCATCCGCGCCATGCCGACGACCCGCGCGCCGTCACGCGCGAACGCGACGTGCTGGGAGTTCTCGAAGGAGAGCTGGAGGGCCGCCGCCGAGCGTCCGTTGTCGAAGTCGTCGGCGGCGAGGTCGGCCTTCGCCTCGTCCCAGTCGATCCCCTCCGTCCTCATGTCGAAGGTGACGCGTGTATCAGCCGCACTCATGTGCAAAGAAGCGTAGGAACTGCGGCGTGAACGCGTTCCAGAGTGCGCCGTCCTGGCCTCCGGGCCGGACGTGGGCGGTGACTCCGGCGCGGTGCGCGTATGCGAGAGCCGCGTTGTAGAACGGGTCGCTCGCGCCGAGGTCGATCCAGAGCGGCTTCGGAGGGCGAAGCTTGAAGACGTCGTTGCGGTAGTAGTCCGCCGCGTTGTCGAACGCGCCCGGCGCGGTCTCGCCGGGACTGAGCCAGAGCGCCGGCGACTGGGCGCCGACAGCGCAGAAGGGGTGGCGCGAGCCGGCGAGGATCGCGCCGTAGCCGCCCATCGAGATCCCGCCGATCGCGACCCGCTGCGCGTGCGTGCGGCGCAGCCCCGCCGGGATCGCCTCCTTCCAGACCATCGATCCCCAGGCGCCGTACGAGCGGTCGTGCCAGTAACTGTCGGCGCCGCCGTCGAGGAGCAGGACTTCCGGCGCGCGCCTCCCGAGCTTGGAGAGCGTGTTGAAGAACGGCTGGGTGAGGAACGACCCCGGGCTCGAGTGGTAGCCGTGCAGGAGGACGAGCATCCAGTTGCCGTGCTGCCTGGGCACGACGAGCAGCTCGTGCCGAACGCCGTGTGTCAGCCGGCTGTGGAGCGTGAACGGGATGATCCGCCCGCCGCGCGTCGAGCTGTACGCGGTTCCGCCGCAGGCGACGACGAGCACGACCGCCGCGGCTAAGGTCAGGAGGTGGCGAAGGCGGCTGATTGGCTGCGGGAGGAGCGTCGGAAAGTCCTTGGCGACTGGGTGGCGTTCTGTCTCGGTTGCGGCGCGGCGCGCCGGTGGTTCGAGGCTTTCGAAGCCGAGATGCCCGACTCCTGCCCGCAGTGTGGCGGAGAGCTCGTGCGGCGCTGCAAGTCGTGCGGCGCGGCTTTCTCCTCGATCGCGGTCGTCGACTGCGAGGAGTGCGGCCAGCCGGTCCGGCCGAACGAGATGTTCGGCTCGAAGATCCGCCGTGGCTGACGACTGGTACGTCGAGAACGTCCGCGAGCTCCCGTGGTTCGTCAACGAGAGATTCGGTGCGCGAGGCTTCCTCGTCCGGCCCGACGCTCAGGTTGGCGTCCGCGTTCACGTCCTCGAGCCGGGCAAGCCGAGCACGCTCTACCACCGCGAGACCGGCCAGGAGGGGTTCCTCGTCGTCGAGGGCGAGTGTCTGCTCCTCGTCGCCGGCGAGGAGCGGCCGCTGAAGCGGTGGGACTACTTCCACTGCGGGCCCGATACGCCGCACTCGTTCGTCGGCGCGGGAGAAGGGCCGTGCGTGATGGTCACGCTCGGACTGCGAGGCGGATCGATCGTCTACGAGCGAAACGACCTCGCGCTTTCTCACGGCGCCGGCGGCGAGGAGGAGACGGACACGCCGGACGTCGCTTACGAGCCGTTCCCGAACTGGGAAGAAGGCCGTCCGGCGAACTGGCACGACCTCCCCTGGAACCGCTGACGCCGCCCGGCGTGCGCGCAGCGACAGCCGCGAGGGCGAACGACGACGGGATGGAGATGTAGCCTCGCGGCATGTCGAGCGGCGTCAAGCCGGTCAGTGTTGAGCCCGCGATCGTTGCGGTCGGTTTGTCGAAGGATTACGGATCGGGGCGGGGCTTGTTCGGGCTTGATCTCGAGGTGGCTCGGGGGGAGGTGTTCGGGTTCCTCGGGCCGAACGGCGCCGGGAAGTCGACCACGATGAGGTTGTTGGTCGATCTCATCAGGCCGACCTCCGGTTCGGCTCGCGTACTTGGGCTTGATGCGCGCAGAGACAGCGTCGAGATCCGCCGGCGGGTCGGCTTCCTCCCCGGGGATCTGGCTCTGTATCCGACACTGACCGGGCGCGCCGTACTGGATTACCTGGCGCAACTCCGCGGCGGGGTCGACGCGCGCGTGCGCGACTCCCTGGCCGAGCGGTTCGACGCGGATCTCGATCGTCCGGTGCGCGAGCTGTCGACCGGAAACCGGCAGAAGCTCGGCCTGATCCAGGCGTTCATGCACGGACCGGAATTGTTGATCCTCGACGAGCCGATCGCCGGGCTCGACCCGCTCGTCCAGGAGAGCTTTCACGCCCTGCTCCGCGAGGTGACCGCTGAGGGCGGAACGGTGTTTCTGTCCTCTCACACGCTTTCGGAGGTCGAGCGTGTCACCCGGCGACTCGCGATCTTGCGCGAGGGGCGACTCGTGGTCACCGACACTCTCGAGAACCTGCGCAAGGTGGCCGTGCAGAGGATCGAGATCGAGTTCGAGCACCCGATCGACCCGGTGGTCTTTCGCGTGCTGCCCGGCGTCACGGAGGTCCAGGCGGACGGGCGAACCCTCACCGTCGGCTTCGAAGGATCCGCGAATGCCGTCGTCAAGGCGGCAGCCGCCCACGAAGTGAGAGCGATTCGGCCACGCGACGACGATCTAGAGGACATCTTTCTCCGCTACTACCGCAAGGATCCGGATTGAACCGGGCCATCGCCTGGACCACGTTCCGAATGCGGCGGACGGGGACCCTTTCCGCCTCCATCGGCCTCGTCGTGGTGATGCTCGCCGTCGGGGCGCTCTTCCCCGCCGTCGGGCACACCATCGGGAAGCTGAACGTCCCGGAGGGCGTCGCGAACCTCCTCGGGGGCGCTGACTACGCGACCATCACCGGCTGGTTCCGCAGCGAGATCGCGATCATCTATGCGCCGCTCGTCGTCGGCGCGCTCGCGATCACCGGAGCCTCTGCGGCAACCGCCGGCGAAGAGGAGGCTCGGATCCTCGGGCTCCTGCTCGCCCATCCCGTCCGCCGCTCACGGTTGCTTGTGGCCAAGGCGACTGCGATCGCCTTGATTGTCGTAACCGTGGCATTCGCCGTCTGGGCAGGTCTGATCATCGGAGTCGCGGTCGGCGGTGGCGGGATCACCGTTACGCATATCACCGCGCTCGCCGTGCAGCTCGCTTTCTTCGGACTCGCCACCGGAGCGGTTGCGCTCGCCGTCGGCGCCGGCACCGGCCGTCGATCGCTGGCCAGCGGGAGCGCGGCAGCTGTCGCCATCCTCGGCTGGCTCGTCAACAGCTTCGCCCCGCTCGTCGGCGCAATCTCCTGGTTGAAGTACCTCACCTTCTTCTACTACTACAGCGGCCACGACCCGCTCACGCGCGGCGTCGGCGTCTCCGGCCTCGTCGTGCTCGGAGTAGCAACCCTTGCCTTGACGGTCGTCGCAGTCGTTGGCTTCGACCGTCGCGACCTACGCGCCTAGCCCCTCGCGACTTAGAAGAGGTCGCCCTCGAAGACCGGCACCACGGGACCGCTCATGATCTGCGAGAAGCGGATCACGGTCACGAGGTCGTCCTCCGCGACGTTGCGGTTGTAGAGCTGGCCGAGGAAGGTGGCCATCTCGTCGGTGCGGCGGATCTCGGGGTTGTCGTGCTCGATCTCGCGCGGCGACAGGTCGGCGAGCTGCTTCACCTCGACTTTGTCGATGACCGCGTCGAAGACGTGCTCACGCGGGCTGAAGCGCACGCCGCACAGGACGCGCACGACCATGCCCTTCTTGTACTTGCCCGACTTGTCGCCGAGCCGGATCGTCGCCGACTTGCGTCCGCTGCGGAGCTGTTCGGAGACGAGCGGGGAGTAGAAGTTCAGCGCGTACATCGTGGGGTGGAGTTTGCCACTAACGCGGTGCAAGCTGGACGTGAGCCCGCGTCACCTCGGCGGGTGACGTGCATCCCAGCAGGCCGAGTCCGAGCACGACCTCGCCGTGGAGGAGCGAGAGCGCGTGCGCGACGCCGGCTTCGCCGCCCACGGCGAGCGCGCCGGCGAACGCGCGGGCCGCAAACGCCGCGTCTGCGCCGAGCGCGAGTGCCTTGAGGACGTCGGTGCCGCGCCGGATCCCGCCGTCGACATAGACCTCGCAGCGCCCGGCGATCGCCTCGGCAACCTCCGGCAGCGCCTCGAGGCCGGCGGCGACTCCGTCGAGCTGGCGGCCGCCGTGGTTCGACACCCAGACGGCATCGGCGCCATGCTCGACCGCGAGCTCCGCGTCCTCCCGCGTGAGGATCCCTTTGAGGACGATCGGGAGCGGCATCTCCGCGCGGATCCACTCGAGGTCCCGCCACGTGAGCTCCGGCGTCATCTCGAAGAGGTTCGCGTACGGGAGGTCGAGATCCGGCGGGGGGTTCTGGAAGCCGAGCCGCAGATCGCGCTCGCGCCGGCCGATGTACGGCGCGTCGACCGTGAGCACGAGCGCCGAGTAGCCGGCCTCGCGCGCCTCGTGCATGTGGTCGAGTGTCCGCTGTCGATCTTTGAGGATGTACAGCTGGAACCAGCGCGGCCCGTCGCCCGCGGCCTCGCGGATCGCGGCGTGCGTGCGCGTCGTCAGGGTCGAGACGCACATGAGCGCGCCGGACGCGGCGGCCGCGCGTGCGGTGGCGATCTCGCCGTCGGGATCGAGCAGGCCCTGCATAGCGAACGGCGCGATCCCGAGCGGGGACGCGACCTCGGTGCCGAGGAGCGTCGTCGCGGTCGTCACTCCGCTCACGTCAATGAGCATCCGCGGCCGCAGCTGCCAGCGCTCGTACGCGGCAGCGTTGCCGCGGAGCGTGACCTCGTCGCCGGCGCCGCCCTCGAAGTAGCACCAGAGCTCGGGGGCGACCTTCTCCCGCGCAGACTCCAGGTAGTCCGCGACGTTGACGGCGCTGTCTCTCATTGGGCGCGGAGCTTCTCGATCGCCCGTGCGGCCATCTCGCGTTCGCCCTTGTGCGTGAGCAGCCGCGGGGCCTCGTCAAGCGGCAGCCACCGCGCCTCGTCGACCTCGATTCGCATCGCCTCGTCGATCTCGCCGATCCGGCCGCGGCCCGCTGTGAGGAGGAAGAAGCTCACGACTTTGAAGATCCTCTCGCCTTTCGCACCTTCCCACGTGGCCGTGTACGTGTAGCGGACGTCGCCGAGCTTCTCGACGAGATGTCCCTCGACCCCGGTCTCCTCGCGGACCTCGCGCACCGCGGCCTCAGCGGCCGACTCGCCGGGGTCGATCTTCCCCTTCGGCAGAGCCCAGACGCTCGACCTGCCTTGCGGTCGGATCGCGGCGAGGTGCGGGCGTCCTCGGATCGACCGCACAACCACACCTCCCGCCGAGAACTCCCTTCGCATCGATATGGTTCTAGCACTTGGCACTTGCACCGCCAGAGTGCCGACCGTACAATGGCCCGGCACTCTGCGCTTCAGAGTGCCGAATCACGACAGAAACAGCAGCTAGGAGGCTCGTATGAACCTGAAGCCGCTTGGTGACCGCCTGATCGTCGAAGTCCTCGATGAAGAGGAGCAGACGTTCAGCGGCATCGTGCTTCCGGATACCGCGAAGGAGAAGCCGCAGCGCGGCCGCGTCCTCGCAGTCGGTCCCGGCTCCCGGGACGACAAGGGAAAGTTCGTCCCGATGGACGTGGACGAGGGCGACGAGATCGTCTTCTCCAAGTACGGCGGGACCGAGATCAAGGTCGGCACGGAGGAGTACCTGATCCTCCGCGAGTCGGACGTCCTCGCGAAGGTCCATGGGACCCGCGAGCCGGCCGGCGCCACCGCGTAAGCGAAAGAGCAACGGAGGTTAGAAGACAGATGGCTCACAAGGAGCTGAAGTTCAACGAGGACGCACGCCGCTCGCTCCAGCGCGGTGTCGATGTCCTCGCCGACGCGGTCAAGGTCACGCTGGGTCCCAAGGGGCGCTACGTAGTCCTTGACAAGAAGTTCGGCGCACCCACGATCACGAACGACGGCGTCACGATCGCCCGCGAGATCGAGCTCGAGGATGTTTTCGAGAACCAGGGCGCGCAGCTCGTCCGCGAGGTCGCGACGGCGACGAACGACGTTGCCGGCGACGGGACGACGACGGCGACCGTCCTCGCGCAGGCGATCGTCCGCGAGGGGCTGAAGAACGTCTCCGCCGGCGCGAACCCGATGGGCCTCAAGCGCGGCATCGAGGCCGCGGTCGAGGGCGTCGTGGAGAACCTCAAGGCGCAGTCGAAGGACGTCTCCGGCCGCGAGGACATCGCCCGCATCGCCACCGTCTCCTCGCGCGAGCGGGAGATCGGCGACGTCATCGCCGACGCGATCGAGAAGGTCGGGAAGGACGGTGTCGTGAACGTCGAGGAGGGGCAGACGCTCGGCCTCGAGCTCGAATTCACCGAGGGCATGCAGTTCGACAAGGGCTACCTCTCGCCGTACATGATCACCGACCCCGAGCGGATGGAGGCGGTGCTCGAGGATCCCTACATCCTCGTCGCCAACCAGAAGATCGGCGCGGTCAAGGATCTCCTGCCGGTGCTCGAGCAGGTCATCCAGTCCGGCCGGCCGCTCCTGATCGTCGCGGAGGACGTCGAGGGCGAGTCGCTTGCCACGATCGTCGTCAACAAGCTCCGCGGCACCTTCCAGGCCGTCGCGGTCAAGGCGCCGGGCTTCGGCGATCGCCGTAAGCGCATGCTCGAGGACATCGCGATCCTCACGGGCGGCGAGGTGATCACCGAGGAGATGGGCCTCAAGCTCGAGAACACGAAGCTCACGCAGCTCGGCCACGCCCGTCGCGTCGTCATCGACAAGGACACGACGACGATCATCGACGGGGCCGGCGACACGGAGGCGATCAAGGGCCGCATCAAGCAGCTGAAGGCCGAGATCGAGAACACCGACTCCGACTTCGACCGCGAGAAGCTCCAGGAGCGCCTCGCGAAGCTGTCGGGCGGCGTCGCCGTCGTCAAGGTCGGCGCTTCGACCGAGACGGAGATGAAGGAGAAGAAGCACCGCGTCGAGGACGCGCTGCAGGCTGCCCGCGCGGCCCTCGAAGAGGGCCAGGTTCCGGGTGGCGGTGTCGCGCTCATCAACGCCGCGGATGCGATCAGCTCCGATCTTCTCGGCAAGCTCGAGGGCGACGAGAAGACGGGTGCGCAGATCATCTTCCGCGCTCTCGAGGAGCCTCTCCGCCAGCTCGCGTACAACGCGGGCCTCGAGGGCTCGGTCGTCGTCCAGCAGGTGCGGACGGCGAAGGAGGGCTTCGGCCTGAACGTCGAGACCGGCGAGGTCGAGGATCTGCTCAAGAGCGGGATCGGCGATCCGACGATGGTCACCCGCTCGGCGCTGCAGAACGCTGCGTCGATCGCGAAGAACATCCTCACCACCGAGGCGGTCGTCGCCGAGGCACCGGAGAAGAACGTTCCGGTCGGCGCCGGCATGCCGGACATGGGCGGGATGATGTAACGCACTCGCCGACGCGAGCGCTTGAGAGGGGCGGCCTGTGTGCCGCCCCTCTTGCATCTTGGAAGGCTTCGCCTTGCATTAGTGGGTTCTACCTGGTACCTTGTGACGCATGGTAGCTAAGCAAGACGCTCTACTAGCGCAGCTGCGGCGGGGCGTGCTGGAGTACTGCGTCCTCGCCTTGCTCGCCGAGGAGGAGCGGTACGGCTTCGACCTCGTCCGCGCTCTCGGCGACGTCGAGGGGATGGTCACGAGCGAGGGGACGATCTATCCGTTGCTCAGCCGCCTCCGCCGCGACGGGCTCGTCGCCACGACCTGGCGCGAGTCATCTCAGGGGCCTCCGCGTCGCTACTACCAACTCACGGAAGCCGGACGGGCCGGGCTTGATGCCTTCCGGTCCGAATGGCTCCGCTTCCGTGACGCCGTGGACCACTTCATCGAGAGGAGCGAAGGATGACCAGCGCCGACTCACTCGTGCACGACTACCTCGGCCGGCTCAAGTCGGGGCTGGCAGGCGTCCCGCGCGCCGGCCGTCGAGAGGTACTGGACGAGATCACGGCTCACATTGCGGACGCGAGCGCCGAGCTACCCGACGACGACGAGCTCGGGATGCGGAACGTCCTCGAACGGCTCGGGGAGCCGTCGGAGATCGCCGCGGAGGCACGCGAGCGCTTCGGCGTCCGGCGCGTGCAGGCAACCTGGCGCGAGGTCGGCGCGCTGATCCTGCTGCCCTGGCCGGGCTTCGGCTGGCTTGCCGGCGCGATCCTCCTCTGGATCTCCGACGCGTGGTCCGGCCGGGACAAGGTGATCGGGACGATCCTGATTCCCGCCGGTGAGTTCGTCACGATCACGTTGCTGTTCGAGGGCCGCATCAGTAGTCCGACCTCCTGCTACGGCTCCGGTAGCGGCCCGTTGCACTGCTCGGGCGGTCACTTGTACTTCTGGCCGACGGTGTTGCTCGTCCTCTCGATCGCCGCGGCGCTCGGGGCCGAGATCTATCTCATCTGGCGACTCCGCCGCCGCGTGCAGTCCGCCTGAGCTGAGACGAGAACGGCGCCCTCGCGGGCGCCGTTCTCAGGGGAGGGTGGGTGGTTCTATCTCCAATATCGGCAACACGCTGCCGCACCTTTAGCCCTACCGTTGTATGCTCCTCACACGCGTCGATTCCGACCAGGAGGGCGAAATGCGCGCAGCTTCATGTCCATTCGAGAAGGCACCTGTGACCTACTTGGAGGGTATGACGCTTGCTTCGCAGAACGCTCAACTTGGGAATCCTGGCGCATGTAGACGCCGGTAAGACGACTCTCACCGAGCGGCTTCTCTACGCCGCCGGCGTGATCGACGAGATCGGGAGCGTCGACAAAGGGACGACGCAAACCGACACGCTCGCACTCGAGCGGGAACGCGGGATCACGATCAAGGCTGCCGTCGCGTCGTTCCCGATCGACGATGTCACCGTCAACCTGATCGACACGCCCGGGCATCCGGACTTCATTGCGGAGGTCGAGCGGGTGCTCGCCGTGCTCGACGGGGCGGTGCTCGTGATCTCGGCGGTGGAAGGCGTGCAGCCGCAGACGCGGATTCTGATGCGGGCGCTACAGCGGTTGCGGACACCCACGCTGTTCTTCATGAACAAGATCGACCGCGCCGGAGCCGACCCGGAGCGCGTCCTCGACGCGATCGAGCGGCGTCTGACGCCGGACATCGTTCCCATGGGTCTCGCCGCAGGGCTCGGGACGCGCGCGGCGGAGTTCGCATCCTTCGGCGCGGCAGACGCCGACCTCGTCGCGCGTGCCCAAAGAGGGCAGCTCCACCCCGTGTTCTTCGGGTCAGCGCTTACCGGCGCCGGCGTGCCGGAGGTCATGGACGGGATCTCCCGACTTCTCCCCACCGGCTCCGGCCGTGACGACGGCTCGGTCTCCGGTCTCGTCTTCAAGATCGAGCGGGGAGCGGCCGGCGACCGGATCGCATACGTGCGTCTCTTCTCCGGTGTTGTGCACGTACGCGACCGGTTCGAAGCCGGCAAGGTCACCGAGCTGCGGGTCTTCGCCGACGGCCGGGCCGTGCAGTGCGACGAAGTCCGCGCGGGCCAGATCGCGAAGCTCTGGGGTCTGGCGACCGTGCAGATCGGCGACTGGCTCGGGGAGCCGAGCCGTAGCGTCGAGCATCAGTTCGTGGATCCGACCTTTGAGTCCGTCGTCGTGCCCAGCGATCCCGCCGACGCACAAAGGCTCCGCGCGGCTCTCGCGCAGCTCGCCGAGCAGGATCCGCTGATCGACGTTCGGCAGGACGACGAACGCCGGGAGATCTCCGTCTCGCTCTATGGCGAGGTGCAGAAGGAAGTGATCGGGGCGACCCTCGCCGCGGACTACGGGCTTGCAGTCGAGTTCCGCGAGACGACGACGATCTGCGTTGAACGTCCGACAGGTAGGGGTGAGGCCGTCGAGCTGCTCAACACCGCCTCGAACCCGTTTCATGCCGATCTCGGGCTGCGGGTCGATCCCGCCGAGCCCGGCACCGGCGTCGAGGTGCGCGTCGACGTCGATCCGCGAGATGCGCCGATCTACGTGTTCAAGACGCTCGACGGGTTCGCGGAGCACATGGACTCCTACGTCCGTCTCGCACTCGAGGAGGGACCGAACGGCTGGCAGGTGACCGACTGTCTCGTGACGGTCACGAAGATTGGCTACAGCCTCGCCGACGGGCCGCCGTCACGACGCGGCCCGATGCCCACCGCCCGCGATCTCCGCAGGTTGACGCCGCTCGTGCTCGCGCGAGCACTCGAGCGTGGCGGCGTGGCGGTTTGCGAACCTGTCTTCCGAGTGGCCGTCGAGGTGCCGAACGCAGCGGTCGGGGCGGTGCTTGCCACGCTCGGCAGGCTCGGCGCGCGGGTCGAGACGTCGGCGCAGCGGGGAGAGCTCTCGGTCGTCGAGGCCGAACTGCCGGCGGCTCGACTCGAGGAGCTCCGCCGTCAACTCCCCGGCCTGTCGGGCGGCGAGGGCGTGGTCGAGTCGGAGCTCTCCGGTTATGCCCCGGTCGCGGGTGCGCCGCCGGTCCGGGCGCGCACGACGCCCGATCCGCTCAAGTTCGACGAGTACGTCGCCGCGGTCGGCCGGGGCTAGAAGCCGTAGCGCTCCTCCTGCCAGGGATCGGCGTCGTTGTGGTACCCGAGGCGCTCCCAGAAGCCGGGCCGGTCGGCGGCGACGAGCTCGAGGCCCGTTAGCCACTTTGCGCTCTTCCAGAAGTAGCGGGACGGGACGACGAGGCGCACCGGGCCGCCGTGCTCCGCGGTCAGCGGCTCGCCGTCGGCCTGGTAACAGATGATCGCGTTCTCCTCGTCTAGCGCTTCTAGCGGAAGGTTGGCGCTGAAGCCCTGCGGGGCGTGGGCGACGACGAAGTGCGCTGCGGGCAGCGGCTTGCAGAGCGCTGCGAGCTCGCGCCAGTGGACGCCGCGGAAGCCGGCGTCGAAGCGGCTCCAGCGCGTCACGCAGTGGATGTCGGTCGTGATGTCGGTCGCCGGCAGCGTGCGGAGCTGCTCGTAGTCGAGCGTCACCTCCTCCTCGACGAGCCCGAAGATGCGGAGCTGCCACGTTGCGGCGTCGATCTTCGGGACGCGGCCGGCGTGGAGCACGGGCCACTTCGGGGTGAGGTACTGGCCCGGCGGCAGCCGAGCGGGGTCGTATCCCGCGGCGCGCACCTTGTCCTCGGCTTTCGAGCGGAAGAGCGGCATGGGTATGCACACTAGATGCCATGGAAGTTGCTGCGAGAGAGCGGGACTTCGTCCGCGTCGCAGGGCCGGATGCGGCCGACTATCTGCAGCGGATGGTGTCGAACGACGTGGAGGCGCTCGCCGTCGGCGGGGCCTGCCCGGCGCTGCTGCTGACGGCGAAGGCACGCGTGATCGCGCCGCTCGTCGTGTGGCGCCGCGGCGACGAGGACTTCCTCGTGCTGACCGAGCCGGGGCTCGGCGACCGTGTGCGTGAGGAGCTTCTGCGCCTGCGCTTCCGCGCCACGTGCGAGATCGAGGCGGAGGAGCACGAGTCCGTGCTCGTCTTCGGCGGGGCCGAAGGCTTCGCGACCGACTGGCCCGGAGCCCGCGAGATGCTCGACTCGGAACTTGCGAAGACGCTCGACCGCGACGAGCTCGAGCTCCGTCGGATCGAGGCAGGCGTGCCGCGCTGGGGCCACGAGATCGACGAGCGGATCCTCCCCGCAGAAGCCGGCCTCGACGCGACGCACATCTCCTTCTCGAAGGGCTGCTATCCCGGACAGGAGCCGATCGCACGGCTCCACTACCGCGGCCACACGAACCGCGAGCTGCGGGTGGTCGAGCTCGGCGCGGGCGTCGAGGTCGAACGGGTCACGAGTGAGGCGAAGCGCCCCGACGGTTCGCGCGTGGCCCTCGCCTACGTCCGTCGATGACGCGTCGCAATCGCGCGCGGCTCGAGCCGGCCGAGTGGTACTCGATTCGCCCGGTGCGGAGCTTGAAGCCGGCGACATATCGCTGCCCGCTCTGCGGCTTGCAGCTCCACGCGATGAGCAACCACGTCCTCATCGCGCCGGAGGGCAATACGACGCGTCGGCGCCACGCGCATCTCGAGTGCGTCGCGGCCGCGAACCTCCCCGGCCGCCCGGCCGGGCCGGGGCTTCGCCAGCGGCTGGCTAGACTTCTCCGTCCCGAGCGCCCGTAGCTCAGGGGATAGAGCACCAGCTTGCGGAGCTGGGGGTCGCACGTTCGAATCGTGCCGGGCGCACTCAGTCGCCGCTGTTGACGAGCTCGACGGCGGCGAGGTTCCAGCTGTCGTTCGTCGGCGCTGTGTCCTGCACGACGACGGCGCTGCCGGCCTTGCCGGTCGGGTGGTTCGTGTACTGGCTCCAGTACGTGTCGCCGGTTCCCGTGTTCAGCCACTCGTTGAGCATCACCCAGCCCACCGGAAGCTTCCGCGCGGCAGCTCGATCCCAGTCTTCACCCGCGGCGAAGACGAGCGAGGTCGCGGCGAGGGTCGTCAGCGTCAGGTGCGGCGCGCCGTCAGGTCCGGAGGCGTGCGCCTTCGCGCCGACGCCGTCCGCGCCCTCCATTGCAACGACGCTCAGGCTCTCGCCGTATCCGCCGGCGTTCAGAGCGGCGGTGATCGGTGAGATCGTCGTCGCTGTCGTCGCAACGGCTTCCCATACCTCGGCGTCGCCGGGGCTCGAGTTCGAGCGGCTCGCGAGCTTCCAGGTCAGACCGCCGCCGTAGACGACCGCCGTCTGCCGGCCTGTTTGCGGCCCGTCGGCGGACACGAGGGCGAGCAACGTCTCGCCCGGGGTCACCGTCTGGAACGTGTCGGTCGTCACCTGGCTCGTTCCGTGAACGCTCTGCTGGTGCTGGAGGACGAAGCACGTCATCGGCGGCGCGGGGTTGGAGACGTTCACCGTTTCCTTCGCCACAGTGCTCAGTCCCGTCGCACTTGTTGCGCGGGCCGCGAGGACGTGCGGCCCTTCCGTGAGCTTCCGCGTGTCCCAGACGGTGCTGAACGGCGGCTTGTACAGGGCGGAGCCGAGCGGCTGTCCGTCGACGGTGAGCCGAAGGGCCGTCACTCCGACGGCGTCAGTTGCGTCGACCGAGACCGGCGCGATTCCCGAGACGGTCTCGTTCGGCCCCGGGTTGACGAGGTGAACCGCCGGATGCGAGTCGAGCGGCAGCACCAGCGTCGAGACGCGGCCGTTGACCGTTAGCTCGAGAGTGATCTGTTGCGGCCGCGGGACGCGGAGGTCGAGGCTTCCCCCGCTGACAGGATGAGCGCGCCCCTCGACGACCGCGGTGACGGCGACGCCCGTGGGCGCGTCGAGCCGCAACTCGAGGAGGCCCGCGCTCCACACGAGTCGGGTCACCGTCACGGGCGGCGGTTTCGGCACGACGATCTGCCGCACGCGCGCGCTGCCCATCACTCCGTCCGTGTCGGTCACGCGCGCGCTCACGTAGTGGACTCCGGCTCCGGCGGTAGCGCTGTAGGTGTACGGCGCGGCCGTGTCCGGATGGCCGATGGGGCGGCCGTCGAGGAGGAACTGGACCGAGCGAACGGTGCTGCCGGTCGGCGGCGAGACAGTCGCCGTCAGGGTCGGCCAGCCCGTGACCTGGACTTGGGGCAACGGGACCTTGGTGACCTTCTGCGAGACGACGCTCACCTCGTCCCCGGCGATCGTCAGCGTCGTGTCGGTCACGTCGTTCGCGGTCGTGACCTCGTGGATGACGTGTTCCGGATCGACCGTCGCGCGCAGGATGTACGTCCCGTCAGGTACTCCGACGAGGCTGATCGGCTGTCCTGAGTCGGTCTGGTCGTATTCGTCGCCCCAACCGGCAGACCAGCCGAGAGGACGGGTCGGGTCGGCGCAGTTCGAGTCCGGGATGAACGTCTGGTGTGGCGGGTTCGGATAGCCGGGAACTTGGACGTCTCCCGTCATGCAGTAGTCGACCTTCGGGCTGCGGGCTACGACCGCGCCGACCGTGTTGCCTGGGCCGACCGCGTTGAGTGTGAAGCTCGAGAGCGGGTACCGATAGTCGCTCGGCGGCTCCCAGGTTCCGTACGTCGCGAGCGGAACGCGTGTTGCGATTGAGCCGTTCTGCCGGTGGAGAGCCTGGGTGAACGTCGAGACGCCGGTCTTGGCGTTGTAGTGCGGATCGATCTCGAAGATCCCCGGCCCGAGGTCAGCCGTGATGTGCGTGTAGCGGAGCTCGCGATGGCCGTTTCCGTCGAGGCCGATCGAGATGAGGTCGGTTGGGACGAGGAGACGCAGGTCGGGGAGGAGCGTGGGCGACGGCGTTGCGGCGCTCGAGCTCGAGCCCGCGAGAGCCGCGAGCGCGACAAGCAACAGGAGCAGTCCGGCGATCCGACCCACCGCTTCCATTCTCGTCCTTTTGGACGCTTAAGGCGAGTGCCTCCAACGAGCGGCGCCACTCGATGTCAGCTCACGGTCACCGTCTTTTTCTTCGTCGTCCCGACGAGCCCGTACCCGTCGTGCGTGGTCACAGTGATCGTCTTCGCCCCGGCCGTCGCGTACGTGTGGCTCAGGCTCGTGGCGCATCCGGTCGAGTTTGCGGAGCCGTCGCCCCAGCTCCACGTACAGGTGACCGCTCCGCCGGGCGCCGGGTCGGTTGCCGTAATCGACCACGCTCCGCCGGGAGAGCCGTGGCTCGCTGTCGTCGGCCCTGCGATCGCTTTGACGCTCAGTTTTGGCTGGGAGAAGAGCTTTGTGCTCGCCGGCGTCCCGATCCCGGTCGGGCCGTCGAAGCCGACCGTCGCGTCGCACGCGCCGGTGCCGGCGGCCACGTTCCCGACTCGGTCGTACGCGCAGTCGACGATCCCGAAGCCGAGGTCGGACGCGCCTCCCGTGTTTGCGTCGGGGCATTGCGCTGCGGTTTCGCCGCCGCACAGGCCGTTGCCGCCGACGGTCACGTCGTAATGCGCGCTCGCCGTATGGCTGTAGAGCGCGACGGCCGGATATTGCAGCCCATGTGCGCCGCCCGCGAGCGCGAACGCAGCGGCGGCAAGCGGAGCGGAGAGGGATGTGCCGCCGATCGTCTCCCAGCCGGCCTTGCAGCCTGAGCAGCCGGTGTACGAGTCGTAGACGTCGAAGCCCGTCAACGGGTCAGCAACCATCGCCACGTCCGCGACGAGGCGCTTGTCGCCGCATGCCGCGGCGGCGTAGCCGGAGACGTTGCTTTGCCAGGCGGGAGCTGAGAACCGGGTGCTGCAACCGCCGCCGCTCGCGCCGAGCGCCGAATTGAGCGCCTGTTCGTACGCGTCCTGCGGACCGTTGTCGTTCCAGACGGTCTCGTACGCACGCGTCGGCGTCGAGGCCTGCGCGAGGTACAGCGACGTCCCGCCGACGGCGACGACGGTCGGATACGCGGCAGGGACGCTCGGCGCGCTGATCTTTCCGCTGCCGCCGAGGAGGTCGTAGTCGTAGTAGCCGTCGTCGCCCGACGAGGCGGTGATCACGACACCGGGATGGTCGAACGCGTGCGCGAAGGTCGTGCCGCTGCCGGTCTCGGGCTCGCCGAAGGAGTTGCTGATCTCCGTCGCGTGGAGTGTGTTCGCCGCGGTGTTCTCCGCCGTGCCGAGGTCGCCGTCCGAATCACTGCTCGCCTCGACGAGAACGATCTTGCAGCCGGAGCAGACCGCGTGTACCGCTTCGACATCGAGCGACTCCTCGCCGGACCAGCCGGTCGTGTCGTTCGCCGGCAGCGTGCTTCCCCCGGTTTCGTTGACGACCTTGAGACAGCCGCTCGCGATGCTGCACGCTGCGAGGCCGTACTCCGCGTCGAACGTCTGAAGGTCGGCGTCGAGCTTGGGGTCGTTGTAGGCGTCGACGATCGCGACCGTCTGGCCGCTGCCGGTTCCGCTCAAGCCGTAGACGCCGGTGATGTCGGCAGGCGTTAGACCGCCGCTCGGACCGGTCGTCCCCGCGGGGGTCGCGACGAGTGGCCGCGCGCCGCGCGTGCCTGGCCGGGCGAGGACGCGCCGCATCGCGTCGCAGGCCGCGCTGTGGCGCTGTGGCTTGCAGAGCGGTACGCCCTTCGCATAGATCGGGATACCGCCGGCCGTGGCCGATCCGGCGAGTGCGAGCACGGCCGCGGCGAGCGCGGGAACGGAGAATGTCTTCGGGTTCATCGGCCGAACGTAGCCGCGCCCGATCGCGAATTTCGGCCGTTTGACGGAGTTGCGGCGAAGCCTCGACACTCCCGCGAGGGTTCCGTCGACGTCGCGCCATATACGCCTGCCGCGGGGAGCCCGGCGAGGCCCCCCGCGCGTTCTTCTCCTAACTAACGGTGACCATCAGCGTTTTGGCGGTCGTGATGCCGTAGCTGTCCGTCACCGTGAGCGTGATCGTTTTCGTTCCCGTGGACGTGTATGTGTGCGCAGTCGGCGTGCAGGTTGTGTTGAGGCTGTGGCTCCCGTCGCCCCAGGCCCAGCTGCACCCCGTCGACGTGCTCACCGATCCGCCGGGGAACGGATCGCTGATCGACGCGGCCGACCAGCTTTGGGAGACGTTCTGCGTGGCCGTGGCCGCGCCGCTGATCGTGAAGTTCGGGCCGGTCTTCGTGAACATCGTCATCCCGTTCGGCGCGCCGACACCGCTCGGACCGTCGTAGCCGGGCGCGGCGTCGCACGCGCGCGTGTCGGGCTGGGCGGCACCGGACGAGCTCCAGGCGCAGTCGACGACTCCGAAGCCCAGGAGGTTGGGGTTGGTCCCTCCCGCGGTGCACTGGGGGGCTCCCTCGCCGTCGCAATACCCGCTGCCGCCGACCGTGACGTCGTACGCGGAGCTCATATGCCCATACAGCGTGAGGGCCGGGTACGGGACGCCCTGCGCGCCGCCTGCGAGGGCGAAGATGGCGGCCACGATGGGCGCGGCGAGGGACGTGCCACCGACGGTCGTCCAGGTCGCGGTTTTCGGACAGCCCGAGGCGCAGGTGTAGGAGTCGTAGATGTCGAAGCCGGTGAGCGGGTCCGCGAGCGCCGAGACGTCGTTGTCGAGACGCTTGGTTCCGCAGCCGGTGGCGCTCCAGTTGGGCACATGTGTTTGCCAGCCCGGCGCGGTGAAGAAATGGCTGCAGCCGCTGCCGCTCGCTCCGAGCGGCGCCCCAATGGCGAGCTCGTACGCGGCCTGTGGGCCGTCGTCGTTCCAGGCGAGCTCGTTCTGGCGGATCCCGCCCTGGTTGAGGTAGAGCCCGGTGCCCCCGACCGAGACGACGGTGGGGAATGCGGCGGGCATCCAGGGCCTGTTCGTGCCGCCGTTCGTGAGGTTGTCCCAGCTGTAGTAGCCGTTGTCCCCGGACGACGCGGTGATCACGATCCCGGGGTGGTTGAACTCGGCTGCGAGGGTGGAGTTGGAATTCTCCGTCCCGCCGAACGAGTTGCTGATCTCCGTCGCGTGAATCGTGTTGGCGGCGGCGTTCTCGGCCGCACCGAGAGTGGAGAGGTTGCCGTTGTTCGCCTCGACGAGAACGATCTTGCAGCCCTGGCATATCGCGTGGACCGCCTCGACGTCGAGAGTCTCCTCCACCGACCAGCCTGTCGTGTCGTTCGCCGGCAGGGGCGACGCTGCTCCGCTCTGGTTGACGATCTTGAGGCAGCCGTTCCCGGTCGTGCAGGAGGAAAGACCGTAGTGCGTGCTGAACGTCGCGAGGCTGGCCGCGATTTTCGGGTCGTTGTACGCGTCGACGATCGCGACGGTCTGACCGCTTCCGGCCGTCGCGCCGGTCGTGACCTGATAGGCGGCCCAGAGGTCTCCCGGTGTGAGGCCGCCCTTCGGTCCGATGGTCGCGACACCCGGTCTCGCCGCGCTCATCACGGCCGGATGGAACGTTACCGCGCCCGGCGTCCCTGCCTTGACGAAGACGCGCTTCATCGCAAGGCACGTCGCTTGGTTGGCCTTGACGGCCGGCTTGCAGACGCGGACTCCCTTCGCATAGAGCCTCGTCTGGCCCGCTGTAGCAGCGCTTGCCAGCACGAGCACCGTGAGCGTGAGCAGCGCGAGTGTTCTAAGCCTGGTGATCCGCAGCATCGCCATCGTCCCTTCCGGTCGTCAGTTGAAGTCGAACCTACTACTGTCGCGACGCCTTGCCAAGCGCAGGCGCACCATCGGGCGCGACAATCCGTGTGTGACGCTCCACGTGACGGAAGCAGACGTCGCCCGGCTTTTGTCCCCGGAGGACGCGATAGAGGCGATCGAGGCGTGCTTCGGTCGGATGGCGGCGGGCGTGGTGGAGAACCGCCCGCGCTACCGGATCGGGCTCCAGGAAGGCGCGCTCGCCGTGATGGCTGCGGCGGATCTCGGGCTTGGCTATGCGGGCGCGAAGGTCTATGCGGGGTTCCGCGACGGTGCGCGCTTCGCCGTACTTCTTTTCCGCGCCGACTCGCCCGAGCTCGTCGCGGTGATCGAGGCGGACAAGCTCGGGCAGCTCCGCACCGGTGCGGCCAGCGGGGTCGCCGCGAAGTACCTCGCACGGAGCGGCGCGCGCAGCATTGGACTGATCGGCTGCGGCTGGCAGGCGGAGTCGCAGCTCGCGGCAATTCGCGCCGCGCTGCCGGGTCTCGATCGCTTCGTCGCGTACTGCCGGAACGTGGAGCGGCTCGCAGCGTTCTGCGATAAGCATGGCGCGGAGCCGGGCTCCAGCCACCGCGACGCCGGCGAGTGCGACGTCGTCGTCACCGTTACGACGTCGAAGGATCCCGTCCTGCGCGGCGAGTGGCTGCGGCCAGGCGCGCTCGTCTGCGCCGTCGGCGCGAACGACGGCCGCCGGCGCGAGCTCGACAATGTCGTTCTCGAGCGCGCTGCGTTCGTCTGCTGCGACTCGCACGAGAACGCGCAGCTCGAGTCCGCCGACCTCATGGAGCCGGTCGACGCGGGAGTTCTCGACTGGCTTGAGGTGCGCGAGCTACACGAGGTCGTCGCGGGCGAGACAGCCGGCCGGCAGTCCGACGACGACATCGTCGTCTTCAAGTCGAACGGTCTCGCCGCGTGGGACATCGCCGCAGCAGCGGCCGTCGTTGCCAAACTCGAGGCGTCGTGAAGCTCCGTTTCGGCTACACGCCCTGCCCGAACGATGCGTTCGCCTTTCACGCGCTCGCACACGGGCTTGTGGGCGCTCCGTTCGAGGTCGAGCCTGTTCTGTACGACATCGAGGAGCTGAACCGGCGTTCCGCGACCGGGGAGCTGGAGGTGTCGAAGCTGAGCTTCGGTGCCGCGGCCGCGGCGGGCGATCGCTATCGGCTCCTCCGCAGCGGCGCGGCGCTCGGGCGAGGCGTCGGGCCACTCGTCGTCGCGCGCGAACAGGCGCCGCTCGAGGACGCCGCCGGCGGACGGATCGCAGTGCCCGGCCGCGAGACGACCGCCTTTCTCCTCCTCCGGCTTGCCGCTCCGGCTCTCGGCGACGTCGTCGAGCTCCGCTATGACGAGATCCTCGCCGCGGTCGTCTCCGGCGACGTCGACGCCGGGCTGATCATCCACGAGAGCCGCTTCACGTACGGCGACCACGGCCTCGTGAAGGTCACGGATCTCGGCGAGTGGTGGGAGAGCGAGACCGCTCTACCCGTCCCGCTCGCGGGGATCTTCACGCGCGCTGACCTCGACCAGGAGACCGTCGACGCTGCCGAGGCCGCGATACGCGCCTCGGTCGAGTACGCGTTCGCGCACCCCGAGGCCAGCCGCGAGTACGTCCGCTCCCTCGCGCAGGAGATGTCGGACGAGGTCTGCGCGGCGCACATCGCGCTCTACGTCAACGAGAACAGCATCGACATCGGCGACGAGGGCTTGCTCGCGATCGAGCGCTTGCTCGGTCGCGCTGCCGCCGCGGCCTAGACTCATCGCCGTGGGCCGGGCCGTCATCCTCTCCGCCGTTCGCACGCCGATCGGCCGCTACGGCGGCGCGCTTGCCGACGTCCGCCCCGACGACCTCGCGGCGATCGTGATCAAGGAAGCGGTCGCGCGCGCGGGCGTCCCCGGCGACGAGATCGAGGACGTCTGGCTCGGCGCCGCGAACCAGGCCGGCGAGGACAACCGCAACGTCGCGCGGATGGCGGCGCTGCTCGCGGGCCTCCCCGACTCTGTCGCGGGCGTCACCGTCAACCGGCTTTGCGCGTCAGGCCTCGCGGCGGTCGTCGGCGCCTGTCATGCCGTGATTGCGGGCGACGGCGATCTCTTCGTCGCGGGCGGCGAGGAGTCGATGACGCGCGCGCCGTTCGTCACGCCCAAGGCGGCGAAGCCGTACGAGCGCTCCGATCGGCCGCTGTACGACACGACCCTCGGCTGGCGCTTCACGAATCCGAAGCTCGTCGAGCTGTTCCCGCCGGAGTCGATGGGCGAGACAGGCGAGAACGTCGCCGAGCGGTGGGGCGTCTCGCGGGAGGATCAGGACGCGTTCGCGCTCGAGTCGCAGCGCCGCTGGGCGGCCGCCGACGAGGCGGGCCGCTTCGCCGATGAGCTCGTCCCTGTCGGCGACGTGACGCGCGACGAGCACCCCCGTCCCGACACGACGCTCGAGAAGCTCGCCTCGCTCCGTCCGGCGTTCCGCGAGGGCGGCACGGTTACCGCCGGCAACGCGTCGGGCATCAACGACGGCGCCGCCGCGCTCGTGATTGCGTCGGAGGAGAAGGCGAAGGAGCTCGGCGTCGAGCCGCTCGGCGCGTTCGTCGGGAGTGCCGTCGCGGGCGTCGACCCGCGCGTCATGGGCGTCGGGCCTATCCCGGCGGTGCAGAAGGTCCTGGAGCGTCGTGGGATCGCGGTCGCCGATCTCGACCTCGTCGAGCTGAACGAGGCGTTCGCGTCGCAGAGCCTCGCGGTGATCCGGGAGCTCGGCCTCGACCCGGAGAAGGTGAACGTCAACGGCGGAGCGATCGCACTCGGCCACCCGCTTGGGATGAGCGGCGCGCGGCTCGTCGTTTCGCTCCTCCACGAGCTACGCCGCCGCGGCGGGCGCTATGGCCTCGCCACTCTCTGTGTCGGCGTCGGCCAGGGCCAGGCTGCACTCTTCGAGCGTTGAGCACCACGCGTCGCTACCTCGAGCTCGGCCTGCGCGTCGCAAAGCATTCGGAGGAGCTCATCGACTCGTACTTCGGCCCCGAGGAGATCGCGCAGACCGTGGCCGCAGAGGGTCTCCGCGATCCGGAAGCCCTTCGCGATGAAGCGCAGGAGTTGCTCGCCGATGTGGCCGACGACCGGTGGCTCGCGGCGCACGTCACGGCGCTCTGGGCTGAGACGCGCAAGCTCGCGGGCGAGACGCTCACGTACGCCGAGGAGGGCGAGCTCGTCTACGGCATCGAGCCGCGGTGGCGCGACGAGCAGCCGTTCCGTGTCGCAGCGGGACTCCTCGAAGACACGCTGCCAGGCCCGGGAGACGTCCGGGCGCGGCTTGCTCGGTGGTACGAGACGACGGCCATCCCTGCGGAGATCCTCGAGCCGGCACTCCGCGATGTCGCCGCCGAGCTCCGCCGGCTTGCAGCCGAGCGGATCGGGCTGCCCGAAGGCGAGGACTTCGAGCTCGAGCTCGTCACGGGAAAGCGCTGGCTCGGTTACGCACGCTACCTCGGCGGCCTGCGGACGCATATCTCGGTGAACACCGACCTGCCGGTGCCGGCCTCCGTGCTCGTGGAGCTGGTCGCCCACGAGATCTACGGCGGTCATCACACGCACCGTGCGTGGCAGGAGGTCGAGCTGGTGCGGGGACGTGGCGAGCTCGAGTGGACGATGGAGCTCCTCTGGTCCCCTTCGGCCGTGATCGCGGAGGGGATCGCGACGACGGCGTGCAGCATCGTCGCCGGCGACGGCGCTCCCGCGTTGGCGGCGTCCGTCCTCGGCCGCCTCGGCTTTGAGTACGACGCCGACACGGGAGCTCGGGTGACGGAGGCAGCCCGTCAGCTCGCCGGTGTCTCGGCCAACGTCGGGATGCTCATCCACGATCGCGGCGCTTCGACAGAAGAGGCACGCGAGTACGCCGCGACGTGGTCGCTACAGCCGGACGAACGACTCGACCGGATGGTCGCCTCCCAGGCCTCTCGCCCGTCTGCCGTCTACTCCCACACGTACGGGCGGGGCCGCGAGCTCGTCACGGCATACGTCCAGGGCGATCCTCAGCGCTTCCGGGAGCTGATGACGAAACGCGTGCTTCCCGTGGATCTCGCCGCCAGCCTCGCCGGGCTCTAGAAATCGCCCAAGACCGAAAGTAGGATCGCCGGCATGAGTACCCGCCGGGCAGTGGGGATTCGTGTCCCGCCGCTCACGGTCGTGATCGGCGTCTTTCTCGTCTTCCTCGGCACGGCCGCAGGGGGATCGCAGCCCGCCGTCGTTCCGGGGACACAGCTGCCGGGGCACCTCCCCTGGGTCACGCCTGGCCTGCCGGGCGTCTCCAGCGGTGAGTCGCCAGGGGGCGACGCGGTCTTGGCGCCGGGCGGGGTGTTGCGAGTTCCGCCGGGAACGACCGTCGTTCCGGGACGGGTGCTCGTCCGCTTCCGCCCCGGCTTCGCTCTGCGTGCACGTTCCGCTGCGCTGTCGCGTGTGGACGCCTCGGTCGGGACTGCTTACCACCTGGTTCCGAGGCTGGAACTCCTCCATCTCCCCGCGGGTACCTCGGTCTTGAGCGCCATCGCTTCGCTCTCCCGCGATCCGCAGGTGCAGTACGCGGTTCCCGATCTCGCGGTCAGGGTGGCGGCGACGCCGAACGATCCGTCGTACCCGAGCCAGTGGGCTCTTCCGGCGATCGGCGCTCCAGCGGCGTGGAACCGGACGACCGGAAGTGCCGGTGTCACGGTCGCCGTGCTCGACACGGGCGTGGACCTCACTCACCCCGACCTTGCGGCGAACCTCGTCCCAGGCTGGAACTTCGTCAGCAATACGAGCGATCCGTCAGACGACTACGGACATGGCACGCATGTCGCCGGGATCATCGGCGCGGTTGGCAACAACGGTGTCGGCATAGCCGGGATCAATTGGCACGTGAGCATCATGCCCCTCAAGATTTGCGACGCGAACGGATTGTGTGACCTCGACAAAGAGGTCTCAGCGCTCCAGTACGCCGTCGATCACGGTGCGATGATCGCCAATGCGAGCTTCGGTGGTGTGTACGCGCCGTACCCGCCGGAAGAGAACGCGATCGCCGCCGCCGGGCAGGCGGGGCTTCTGTTCGTCGCGGCGGCGGGCAACTCGGCCAACAACAACGATTTCGCGCCGTTCTACCCGGCGAGCTACCCGCTCGACAACGTCATCTCGGTCGCCGCGACCACGTCCTCCGGAGACCTGGCGTCCTTCTCCGATTACGGATTCAGCAGCGTCTCGATCGGTGCGCCCGGCGAGGACATCCTCAGCACGCTGCCCACAAGTGGACCGATCAGTAGTCCCACCGGCTACGGCACCGAGAGCGGGACGTCGATGGCCGCGCCCGAGGTCACGGGTGCAGCGGCGCTCCTGTGGGCGGAGCACCCGGACTGGACGATGCAGCAGGTACGGATGCGGTTGCTCGAAACGGCGAGCCCGCTTGTGAGCCTCCAAGGGAAGGTGGCGGATTGCGGCCAGCTCGACGTTGGAGCGGCGACCGATCCGACGGTCGCGGATCACGCGATCGTCTGCGTCAGTCTGAGTGGCACCGGCGGAGGATCGGTGACCTCTGATCCGGTGGGAATCAACTGCAGTGGTGCAGGCTGCATGGAGTCCGTTCCGATCGGGACGCCGGTGACGCTCACGGCGACGCCGAGCTCGGGATCGACGTTTGCCGGCTGGGGTGGCGCGTGCAGCGGCACCGGCACATGCTTGGTGACCGCGAGCGGCGTCGGAGGCGTGACCGCGACCTTCAGCGCACCGGGCAGCCCACCGGGATGGCAGCAGAAGCGTCTTCACTCCCCTGCCGGGCGAGACCCATTCGCGCCGGGGTCCAGCCCCGACTTCACCTTCTACAACGCCGCCGTCTCCGGTGACGGGACCGAGCGCGCGGAGACGATCTACAACCCCCCGACCACCGGCAACGTCAGCTACTGCACCTACGACACGACCGACACGGGCGGCGTGTTCCTCGAACGCCGAACGTCGGCCGGATGGGTCGCTGACGGCAAGATAACGGCCCCGAGCGTGCCCGCCTGGTCCGGCGACGGCGGCGCGCGGTGGGCGAACTGCTCCTACTTCGGTCAGCTCACGCAGCTCTCTGCAGATGGGACGACGTTGCTCGTCGCCCCGGACTCGACATACGTCTCCTCCTCCGTCATCAAGTACCGCTGCGCTGCATACGTCTACCGACGCGGCAGCGGCGGCTGGGCCTTGGATGCAGTCCTCTACCCGCCAGGAATTGATGCGGGGGGATCAGACACCCCGGGTGGTTGCGGCTACTTCGGAAGCGTTGGGGTCCTCTCCGGCGATGGAAACCGCGTCGCGCTGCTGACTCACGGTGTGGACAGCTCCGGAGATACCACCTCGGCTCTCTACGCAGACATCTATGTCCAGTCCGGCGGCACGTGGAGCCTCGAGCAGCAGATAACGCTCCCGAATCCGAACGCTGACTGCGGAGAGGGACACGTGAGCCTCTCCAACGACGGCGCCACGATGCTCGTCGGGAACGCGACGTGTGATGCCAACGGACTCACGGTCGCCGGTCTCGTCTATGCGTACGTGCGATCCGGCTCGCAGTGGACGCTCGCACAGACGATCCATTCGCCGCAGCCCGCTGGATTCGAGCGGTTCGGAGAATCGACGGCTCTCTCAGCGGACGGCAACACCGCGGTCATCGGAAGCCTCGACTTCTCCGGGAACGCGACCTGGATCTTCGAACGCGACGCAAGCGGCTGGCACAAGAGCGCCCTCCTTCCGTATCCGAGTCCCTACTACTCCTGCCCCGACATCGTTCAGGATGGCGCCCGGATCTTTTGCTCGGGCTCGCAGGAGACGGTGGGCTTCAACAGCACGCAAGGCGCGATCTACATCTACGACCGTCCGTCCGGCGGCTGGGCATCCGCCCAACCGCAGGCGCTGCGGGCATTCGCGAGCGACGGTTTCGCCGGGGACACCCTCGGCTCTTCGGGGATTGCGGCACCGGAAGACGGAAGTTTTGTCGATGCGATCATGTCGTTCAGAGGCCTCGCATCCGGCGCCTACCCCCACGACCGAATCGGCTCCGAGTTCACGACCGGCCAGGTCGACCAGACACTCACCGTCTCCTCTACCGGAAGCGGCTTCGGCGCGATCGCCAGCGCTCCGACCGGAATCGATTGCGGCTCGATCTGCTGGCACGACTTTTCTGCCGGCGCTTCGGTGACGTTGAACCCCACACCGCAGGAAGGCTCGAGCTTCGCCGGCTGGTCCGGCGCGTGTAGCGGCACCGGCTCCTGCACTCTCACGATGAACGCAGACCAGTCGGTCACAGCGACCTTCACGCTGATCCCCGAGACCCTCGACGTGAGCCTGTCCGGTGCCGGATCGGGGAGCGTCACCTCCGCCCCTGTTGGGATCTCCTGCGGCAGCACGTGCTCGGACAGCTTCGACTGGGGTACGAGAGTCACGCTCACACCGATCCCTGCAACCGGCTCGAGCTTCAGCGGCTGGACGGGAGCATGCACCGGCACGGGGACGTGCAGGGTGACGATGACCGAGGCGCAGTCCGTCACCGCGACCTTCACCGTGATCCCTGAGAGCCTGACGGTGAGCAGGGCCGGTAACGGCAGCGGCATCGTGACCTCGATTCCAGGCGGGATCAGTTGTGGCTGGTCCTGCGGGTTCTCCTACAACTACGGCGCGAGCGTCCAGCTGAACGCGACGCCCGCTACGGGCGCGACCTTTGCCGGCTGGTCCGGCGGCGGCTGTTCCGGCACAGGCAGCTGCACCGTGTCGATGACTCACGCAACGAGCGTCACCGCCACGTTCACGCTCATCCCGGAGACGCTGAAGGCCAGCAAGGCCGGCACCGGCGCCGGCAGTGTCACCTCCAGCCCGACCGGGATCAGTTGCGGCGCGACGTGCGCGCACTCGTACGGCTACGGCACGAGCGTTCGGCTGACGGCGACGCACGCCGTCGGCTCGAGCTTCGCCGGATGGACGGGCGGCGGCTGCTCCGGCACCGGCATCTGCACCGTGTCGATGACCCAGGCACGCAGCGTCACCGCCACCTTCACCCTGATCCCTGAGAGCCTCACGGTCTCGAAGCCCGGAACTGGCTCCGGCACCGTCACGAGCAGTCCTCCAGGGGTCAGCTGTGGATCGACGTGCTCGCACACATTCAGCTACGGAAAGTCGGTCACGCTCACCGCTCAAGCGGCTTCGGGCTCGGTTTTCACCGGCTGGTCGGGAGCTTGCACGGGCACGAGCGCGAGATGTCATGTCTCGATGACCGCTGCGCGCGCGGTGACCGCGTCGTTTGCCGTGGCCAATCTCCTCATCGTCACCAAGGTGGGAAGGGGTGGCGGAGCGGTCACGAGCAGCCCTGCCGGCATTTCTTGCGGAGTCATCTGCTCGCACTGGTTCGCTGCAGGGACGGTGGTGACCCTGACGGCAACGGCGAAATCGGGCTCGAAGTTTGCAGGCTGGTCGGGCTCGTGTTCCGGCACCGGCAAGTGTGTCGTCAAGATGAGCGCTATCAGGAGCGCGAACGCAACGTTCACACTCACCGCCTCGGGGCGCCGCACGGGATCGAGCAGGCACTCCCGGCTGCAAGGAGAGCTCGAGCGGCTCTTTGGCCGCCTCGCCTTCCTGGTGCCGAAGCTCTAGCCGACCGGCGGGCGGATATAGATCACGCCTTCGTGCTCGATCGGCACGAACGGCGCACCGACGCTGATGACGAGCGTCTCCACTTGATGGAAGACGGCGTCGTCTCCTTCGCCGACCGGCACGACGATTTCGAGCTCGTCGTGCGCCTCGGCCTGGAGCCCTTCGCCGCGGAGCGCCGTGAGCAGCTTGTCCCGATCGGGGATCCGCGCTGCCTTCACCTGAACGTGCTCCGTCATCTCGCGCCTCCTTCGTTGCCGCCGGTATGGGGAGTCAAACCGAGCGCGCGGCCGAGCGCAACCGTTAACTTCCGAACCTATGGCCGTGACCGCAGGACAGGAGTACGGGCTCTTCATCGGCGGCGAGGTCGTTGAGCCGGCGTCCGGGGAGATCCGCGACATCGCGGAGCCCGCGTCCGGCGCTCCGCTCGCGCGCGCCGCGATGGCCGGCGAAGCGGACGTCGACCGCGCCGTCGCCGCCGCACGCGAGGCGCTCGACGGGCCGTGGGGCAAGACGCCGGCGAACGAGCGCGCCCGCCTTCTCCACGCGCTCGCCGACGCGATAGTCGCAAACCGCAAGGAGCTCGCGGAGCTCGAGTCGCGCAACGTCGGCAAGGCGATCTCCTCGGTCAAGGCCGAGGTCGCCGGCGCCGTCGAGAACTTCCGCTTCTTTGCCTCGGTCGTCGGCTCGATCTCGGGCCGCTCACAACCGTTCGGCGGATCGCTCATGAGCTACACGCTCAAGGAGCCGGTCGGCGTCTGCGCGCAGATCGTGCCGTGGAACTACCCGCTCCTCATGTCCGTCTGGAAACTTTCCCCGGCGCTTGCAGCGGGATGCTCCGTCGTCCTCAAGCCCGATCCGCAGACGCCGCTCAGTGTCCTCCGCATCGCCGAGCTTGCGAGCGAGGTCGGCTTCCCGCCCGGCGCGATCAACATCGTCCCGGCCGACGGGCCGACGACCGGGTCGTACCTCGTCCAGCATCCGGGGGTCGACAAGGTCGCGTTCACGGGCTCGACCTCGACGGGGAGCGCGATCATGAAGCTCGCCGCCGATGAGATCAAGCGGCTCACCCTCGAGCTCGGCGGCAAGTCGCCGAACCTCGTCTTCGCGGACGCGAACCTCGACGACGCGATCCCGAGCTCGGTCTGGTCGATCTACTACGCCGCCGGGCAGAGCTGCGAGGCGCGTTCGCGCGTCCTTGTCGAGGCGTCAATCTACGACGACTTCGTCGCGCGGTTCGCGGAGCACGCGAAGAGCCTCAGAGTCGGCGACCCGCTCGACGCCGAGACGCAGGTCGGTTCGCTCATCTCCACTGCGCACCGCGACCGCGTCCACGCGATGGTCGAGGCCGGAGTGAAGGAGGGTGCCGAGGTCGTCGCGGGCGGCGAGTTCGGCGCCGGCGCCGGCGCCTTCTACCTTCCGACTGTGCTCGCGGGCGTCGACAACTCGATGACCGTCGCACAGGAGGAGATCTTCGGCCCGGTCGTCACCGCGATCCCGTTCGAGGACGAAAGGGACGCGATCCGCATCGCGAACGATGTCCGCTACGGCCTCTTCGCGACCGTCTGGACGGGAGACCCCGCGCGCGGCCATCGCGTCGCGCGCGCGATCAAGTCGGGGATGGTTGGGATCAACATGCCGTTCACCGCGTTCCCCGGCATCCCGTTCGGCGGCTACAAGCAGTCGGGTTTCGGCCGCGAGCTGTCGATCGACACGCTTGAGCTCTATCTCGAGACGAAGGGCGTGCTCTTCTCCACGAGCCCGAAGCCCTTCAATCCGTTCGGGCTGTAGCTACTTCTTGACGAGCCGAAAGCGCCGCGCCGCGGCGAGCAGTGCGAGGCCGAGTAGGCGCGGCCAGTGCAGCGCGATCCGCTCCGAGCCGAGCAGTCCCCACCGGTCGATCGCGGCGCCCATCGCGAGCTGCCCGGCGATGAGGATCCCGACCGTCGCCGCGACGCCGATCCGCGGGCCGGCGAACGTGACGGTGAAGACGATGAGCAGCCCCATCACGCCGCCGAGCAGCATCCACCAGGGCTGGTGAACGGCCCGGCCGAAGCCGGCGAGGCTCCGGCGCGCAAGGAGGAGGACGACGAAGGCGAGTGCCGCCGTTAGCGCCGTCGAGAAACCGAGCGCTTCGAGGACGCCGATCCGTTCTCCGAGTCGCGACATGAGCGCGACCTGAATCGATCCCGCGAGACCTGCGGCGACCGCGAGCGTTGCTGCCGCTGCGCTTCCCGACACGACGCCGACCCTACGTAACCGCCGGGACGGATCCCTCGTTCACCGAAGGATGGGCGAGCAGGTGGATCAGCCGAGAGAGCAGGGCGACGGCTGGCCGATGCCGTCGCCCGATGTCTTGCGCGAGCTCGATCCGCCCGCAGTCGCGTGGACGGAGCCGGAGTCGTCGGCTACGCCGCCGCCCCGTCGCCCTGCCAGAGGCTGAACGCGTTGCCCTCGGTGTCGCGGCAGACCGCGATCCATCCGTGGCCGGGCACCGCGTACTTGTCCTCCGCCGCGCCGCCGAGCTCGCGCACCTTCGCGACCGAAGCATCGATGTCGTCGGTGTCGAGGTACACGGTGAAGTTGCCCGGCGTCATCCCGCCCGAGATCGCGCCGCCCTCGTTTTCGCCGGTCTGGAACATTCGGTAGTCCATCTCCGGCGACATCGGCGGGCCGATCTGCCAGCCGAAGACACCGCTGTAGAAGCTCTGCGCGCGATCGGCGTCCTCGGCGCCGATCTCGACGTGCACCACTCTGCCTGCCATGTCGTACGCTCCTCGTGTTGTCTTAACTGCGTGTCGTCTAGTGAAAGGACCGCGAATGTACCGCGTCACCGTCCTGTACGAGAACGTGCCTGACCCGCAGGAGTACGCCGCTCACGCTGAGATGTGCCGGTGCGTGCCTGGTAGTTCGTTTCGGCACGGGAAGGTGACGGGCTCGCCGATGGGCGAGCCGCCGCACGCGTATTACGCGGAATGGGAGTTCCGCGACAAGGAGACCTTCGACGCGGCGGTCCGGAGCGAGGAGTTCATGGCCACGGGCAAAGACGCGTACAAGCGCGGACTGCCGCAGCCGACGGTTCAGTTCGTAGAGCTCCCAGACTGAGAGGATGAGTCTGATGGGAGAGGTCGAGTTCAGTAGGGACGGCGCGGTCCAGACGATCACGCTCAACCGTCCCGACAAGCTCAACGCCTTCACACGCGCGGTGCACGACGGGCTGCGCGAGGCGCTCGAGGCGGCAGCGGCGCCTGAGGTGCGCGCGGTTGTGATCACCGGCGCGGGCCGAGGCTTCTCGGCCGGGCAGGACCTGACGGAGTTCGGCGAGGGTGGCGACGTCGGGTCGCTGCTGCGCGCGACCTACCACGTCAACGTCGATCTCATCCGCTCGCTCGAGAAGCCGGTGATCGCGGCGGTGAACGGCGTCTGTGCCGGCGCGGGGGTCTCGCTCGCCTGCGCGTGCGACATTCGCATCGCTCGCGATGACGCGTTCTTCGTGCCGGGCTTCGTCGGGATCGGGCTGATCCCCGACTCCGGTGGGACGTACTTCATCCAGCGCCTGCTCGGGACGCCGCGCGCGTTCGCGTGGATGACGTCAAACCGGCGCTTGACCGCGGCCGAGGCGCTTGCGTGGGGACTCGTCTCCGAGATTGTCGAAGCGGAGGCTTTCGAGGCGCGCGTTGCCGAGCGCGCGGCCGAGCTCGCGGCAGGCCCGACGCGTGCGATCGCGCTGACGAAGCGGCTCTTCGACGAGGCGGGCACGAACACTCTCGGGCAGCAACTCGAGCTCGAGGCGGATCTCCAGACCGAGGCCTCGCAGACGGAGGACTTCCGCGAGGGCGTCGCGGCGTTCGTCGAGAAGCGCCCGGTCGAGTTCCGCGGCCGCTAGGAGACGCCGACGAGCGAGGCGATCTCGTCCTCGTCGGGGAAGCGGCCGGTCTCGTGCTTCGAGTAGACGAGCTCGCCGTCGCGGACGACGTCGAACTGCCCCTTGCCGCCCGGCATCGCTCTCGCGTCGACGTCCTTGCCCTGCAACATGGCCGCGATACTCGCAGCCCGCGGTTCGTAACCGTTTCAGGTCGGGCAGTAGTGGATCTCGACGTGCACAGAGCGAGCCTAGACGATCAGGCGGCTTGACTTTCGCGCGCCAGCCACTCATACGGAGCCTGCCCTGTTCAAGTTCCCTCGTTCGAGGGAACGTTCTCACCCTTCATGGGGAGGAGGGGAGCCGTCGGGTCGCTTACGACGTTGGCATGCGGTCCTTGCGGTGCCTCCTTTACTCGGCGGTTCTTCTCGTTGCCCTCGCCCTCCCGGCGGCCGGCAGCGCGACGCTCGACTACGGCCCTAAGGTCTCGCCGTCGCTCGCAGCCCTCGCGAACGGGCCGAGCGCCACGAGCTCGACGGTGCTGCATGCGATCGTCTTCGGCGCGAACATCCAGCAGGCGAACGCGGATCTCGGCTCGCTCCTGACTGTCCGCCAGCAGCTCGGCACGATCGGCGGCGAGTCGGTCGATCTCACCGTCGGAGCCCTGCCGCAGCTCACCGCGGAGCCCGGCGTCTCGTGGGTCACACTCGACTCCGTGGTCGTGCCGACCGGCAACGTGACGGTGCCGCCGCTGGGGAGCGCGCTCGTCACGACGTATCCGACGATTGACGACGCCGTCTCGGCGTGGCAGAACGGCATCACCGGCAAGAACGTGAGTGTCGCCGTCATCGACTCCGGTGTCACGCCGGAGACGGACTTCACCAACGGCGGCAGTCATCTCGAGCAGGAGCAGCTCCAGGGCCAGCAGGGCGGAGGCGGGGCGCTCAACGACCCATACGGCCACGGCACGTTCGTCGCCGGCATCGTCGGCGGCAGCAGCGCGAACGGCCACTTCGTCGGCGTCGCGCCCGGTGCGAACATCGATGCGATCAACGTCTCGCGGCCGAGCGGCGTGCGCACGAGCGACGTCATCGCCGGCCTCCTGTGGGTGCTCGCGCACCACAAGGACAAGCACATCGGCGTCGTCAACCTCTCTCTGACGGAGACGAACACGAGCTCGTACCTCACGAGCCCGCTCGACTCCGTCGTCGAACTCCTCTGGCGCGCGGGCGTCACCGTCGTCGTCTCGTCCGGGAACCTCGGGCCTGGCACAACCTCGTACGCGCCCGCCAACGATCCGTTCGTCATCACAGTCGGCGCGACGGACACGACCGTTCCGGGTCAGACCACGGTTGCCTCGTTCTCGTCGTCCGGCACGACGCTGGACGGCGTCTCGAAGCCCGAGATCATGGCTCCCGGACGGCGCATCGGCTCGCTCCTCCCGGCCGGCACGGTGCTCGACGGCGAAGCGCCCTCGGCGGTTCGCCTCGATCCCGGCTACGTCCGCATGAGCGGCACGTCGTTCTCGGCGCCGCAGGTGACGGGCGCGGTTGCGCTTCTCCTCCAGCAGCGGCCGACGCTGACGCCGGATCAGATCAAGCAGATTCTCACTTCGACCGAGGATGCGGTCGCCGGCAGCAACGTCGGCTCGCTCGACATCGCCGCGGCGCTTGCCGCGCCCACCCCGTCCGTCGCCGCCGCCGCGCAGCCGTTCAAGCCTGCGCAGTGGGGCGCGTCGGCCGCCCCGCCGGTGACGAAGACTCCGACCCCGCCCAACGCTCCGGCCGTCCCGACGTACCAGCCGCCCGCGCCGGCAGCTCCGACGACGCTAGCGTCGAAGGCGAACCCGTCGGTCGCGAACGTGAACGATCCGAAGTGCAGCCCGTGCGTCTCGGCTCTGAAGGCCGAGTCCGCTGCGAGCGCCGTCTCCCCGGCCAACGGGCAGAACTATGCGAGCGCGTGGGAAAAGGCCGCACAGAGCTGGGAATCCGCGCCGTCCTGGTCGCTCGCCGCCGCCGACTGGGCGAAGGCCGCCGCCGCGTGGGATGGAATCGCGACGCGGGATAAGGCCGGCAACGACTGGCAGAGCGCTGCGACGGACTACGAACGCTCGACGATCGTCGACGGCGCCCCGAACTATGCCAAGGCAGCGGCGGCGTGGGACGCCTACGCATCCGACCTCGACGCGATCGGCGGGCAATTCGACAAGGCCGCCGCCGCGTGGGACAACGCGGTCGACGACTTCACGGGTGTCGGCAACTCGACCGGTGCCCAGGCAGCCGCGTCGCACGGCGCGGCCGACTGGCGGACGTTCGCCGCGGCGCTCGACGCAAAGAACTCGCCTCCGAACACCCCGTCTGCGGACGGCTGGGACAAGGCTGCGGTGGCGTGGGACAACACCGGCGCTGACGACGCGCTCAACGGTGCTTCGATCACCGCCGACACCGCGAGCGCGGCGAGCGACTACGACCGCGCGGCGCAGCTGTACCAGTCCGCCGGGAGCAACAACGAAGGCTCGGCCCGCAACGCTGCGGCTCTCCGATACGGCGCGGCGGCGCAGGCGTACGACCAGGCGGGCTCCTTCCTCACCTCGGCGAACGACTGGAGTGCCGCGCAGAAGGACTGGCAGCGCTTGACCGATCTCTCGAATGCCAACCCGCAGAGCCTCCAGCAGAAGGCGGGCCAGAGCCAGAACCCGAACGACTGGGCGAAGGCCGCTGCCGCCTGGGACAGCGCGGCTGTCACGGCCGGCAGCAGCGTGTCGGCGGGCCAGCTCGCGGCGCAGGACTACGACCGTGCGGCCGCCTGGGACAAGGGCGCCGCCGCCTGGGACAAGGGTGCCGCCGCGTGGGACAAGTACGCCGCCGCCTGGGATCAGGGGCAGCAGGCCTGGGGCAAGGCCGGCAATCCCACCAACCAGGCCACCGACCAGACGGACCGCGCTGCCGCCTGGGACTCCGAGGGCATTGCCGAGGAGCAGGCGGGCGGTGACGAGCTGACCTTCTCCACCTTCGACAACGCCAATCCGACCCAGGACGTGCAGAACGCCGTCGGCTACTTCTCGAACGCGGCCGGCGTCTACCAGAAGGCCGCAGCGTGGGACAAGGTCGCAGCCGTCTGGCAGCGCGCCGCCGCAGCCTGGGACAGCATCAACACCTTTGACAAGGGAGCCGCGGCGTGGGACAAGTCCGCCGCCGCCTGGGACACGGACGGCGTCTTCGATCGCACCGCAGCGGCATGGGACAACGGCGCAAGCGATTGGGCGACCCTTCTCCAGATGGACAGGGCGGCGTCCGACCTCTCGAACGGCGGCGCCGCCTGGGCGGCCGTCGGCCAGTGGGACAAGGCGTCCTACGACTACACGCTCGCGGCAACCGACAACCAGGCGGCGCCGTGGGACACCCCGGACGCGAGCACCAACGCGGCCGCGTGGGACAACGCGGCGGTCTGGGACAACGGAGTCTGGGATGGCTAGCGCCGGCAACCGCGCGGTCGCGATCCTCGTGGGAGCCGTGACGGTCGGAGCGGTTGCACTGCTCGCCACGACATCTCACGAAGTCGGCGCTGCGTTCTCGAACCATCCTGGCGCAGCGGTGGGGTTCTTGCTCCTGACCGTGGGATTGCAAGCAGCCTCGCTCACCGGCTTCGGCAGCTCGATCAGCGTGGCGGGGATCGGGATGATCGCCACGGGGATGGTGCTCGGCGTCGGCCCGGCCGTCCTCTTCGCCATCGTCGCGTCGCTCGTTCACGCCCTCAAGAAGCGCCCGGCGCCGCATAAGGCCGCGTTCAACGCAGGCGCATTCGTTCTCGCAGCGGGAGCTGCAGCGGCCTTCTACCAGGCGATCGAGGGGCCGACGACCGGTCGGCTCGGGCAGCTTCTGATTGCCGAAGGGGCAGCGTGCGTCTTCGTCATCGTCAACCTCGGCCTCCTCACGCTCGCGATGTCGGCTGCTGAGCGCGCGCAGCCCTTCCGCATCTGGCGGCAGCGGCTTGCCTGGCTGATGCCGCACTACCTCGCGTTCGGGCCGCTCGCATTCGTCGCAATGCTTGCCGAGCAGCGTTTCGGCCCCGTGGGTCTTCTCGTCGGAGCGGCCGCTCCGGTCGGCCTGACGATCCTTCTGGGCTACTCGCTCGCTCGGGTCCGGAGCGCCCAGCCCAACCTCCAGCTCTCGTAAGCGTCCCTCGTTCGAGGGACTGGTCATCAGTCGCTCGAGGGACGATGTACCGGACAGGCTGTTATGACTAGCGTCGAGCATTCGCAACCGGTCGCGGGCGAGCCGAACGCGGTCGGGATCTTTGTCGGCCTCGCGGTCTCCGCCGCTGTGATGCTGCTCATGCTCACGGCCGGAACTGCCTGGGGCCAGATCACCTCTCAGCCCGGGACGTTTGCAGTGTTCGCCGTGCTGACGGCCGTGCTCCAGTTCCTGATGATCAACGTCTACGACCGCGGGTCGATCAGCATCTCGGGGATCGGGATGCTCGCCACCGGCTTCGTGCTCGGGCCCGGCTGCGCAATGCTCGTTGCGCTCCCGGCGGCCACCGCGCACGCTCTTGTGCGCCGGCCTCTCTGGTACCGCGCGCTCTTCAATTGCGCCGCGTTTGCCCTCTCGGCCGCCGCGGGCAGCGCCGTTTACGGCGCGACCTCGCACAACGCCGTTGGGTGGGCGGACTCGCGGAATCTCATCCCGGCCACCGTCGCCGGCGTGACCTTTACCGTCGTCAACCTCGGCCTGATCAGCTCGGCGATGGGCCTCGCCGAGCGGATGCCTGTGGTTGAGGTGTGGAAGGAACGCTTCCGCTGGCTCACGCCGCACTACGTCGCGTTCGGGCCGCTCGCCCTCGGGCTGGCGGTCGCGTATGACCGGATCGGGATCATCGGGATCATCGCGTTCACGCTCCCGCCGGCGCTGCTCAGCGTCGTCCAGCGCCAGTACGTCGCCCGAACGCGCGAGTCGGTCGAAGGCCTCCGTCAGGCGAACGCCGCGCTCGGCGCTTCGAATGCCGAGCTCGCAGAGATGGCCGTCCGGCTCCGCCTCACCCTCCGCAACACGACAACGGCGCTGTCGCGGAGCATGGAGGCGAAGGACGGGTACACGGGCGGTCACGTCTCCCGCGTCGCCGAGGTCTCGGTCGCCCTGGGTGAGCTGCTCGGCCTCGAAACCGAGGAGCTCGAAGGAGTCGAGCTCGGCGCGATCCTCCACGACATCGGCAAGATCGCCGTCCCCGACCGGATCCTCCACAAGCCCGGCCCGCTCGACGACGAGGAGTGGCGCATCATGCGCACCCATCCGCTGCACTCCGAGCGGATCATCTGCGACGTCGGCCTCCATCCCTTCGCGGTCCAGGCTGCACGCTCGAGCCACGAGAGGATGGACGGCATGGGCTATCCGGACGGGCTCGCCGGCGAGGAGATCCCGCTCGCCGCCCGCATCGTGTTCGTCGCCGACGCCTGGGATGCGCTCACGAGCGACCGCCCCTACCGCAACGGCCGAGGCGCGGCGGCTGCGCTCGCGGAGATTCAGGCAAACACCGGCACGCAGTTCTGCCCGCGCGTCGTCGCGGCACTCGAGCAACTAGTCGTCGAGCGCCCAGACGTGCTTGGCGTCGGGATCGAGCCTGCGGGCAACGTCGTTGACCTGTTGCCGCGCGCTGAAAGCCGCCGGACCGCCATCGGTTAGCCGGCGCCGGTGGTCGCCGGTGCGATACTCGCGCCATGAACGACGACGATCTCCGCACGCTCGAGGCTGCCGGTTCGCAGCAAACGTTCAGGTCGGGACAGGTCCTGACCGAACGGGGCGCGCCCGGCACCGGCCTCTACGTCGTCGTCGAGGGACAGCTCGTCGTCGAGACCCCGACCGACGGCCTGCTCGAGCTCGGTCCCGGCGCTGTGGTCGGCGAGCGGGCGCTCTTCTCGGAGGACGGATTGCGCCAGGCGCGCGTGCGAGCGCTGACGGACGGCGTCGTTGTCGCCGTCGATCGCGCGGAGGTCGAGCGGCTGTGCGCTGAGGACCCGGAGTTCGCCGAGCGGCTCGCTAGATCGTCTTGAACTGCTCGAACGGCTGGCGGCAGCTGTCGCAGTAGCGCAGCGACCGTACGTCTCCGTCGAGCCGCCGGCTTCGCGCAGCTTCTCCCGACCCGCGGCGGTGATCTCGTCTGTCGACGAACGAGTTACAAGCCGATGACCGAGACCGGGGTCGAGCTGTCGGTCGTCGTCCCGTCGCCGAGCTGACCGCTGCTGTTGCGGCCCCAGCACTCGACGCTGCCGCCCGCGAGCAGGGCGCAGGTGTGGTGGAAGCCGGCGGCGATGGCGGTCGCCGTCGTGATCCCGCTGACCGTAACCGGGGTCGGGGTCGGGGTCGAGCTCGTCGTCCCGTCGCCGAGCTGGCCGCTGTCGTTATTGCCCCAGCACCTGACGCTGCCGTCACTGAGCGGGGCGCAGGTGTGGTCGTAGCCGGCGGTGATGGCGGTCGCCGTCGTGATTCCGCTGACCGGGACCGGGGTCGAGCTGTCGGTCGGCGCCCCGGCGTCGAGATTGCCGGTGTCGTCGCCCCAGCAATTGACAGCGCCGCCCGCGAGCAAGGCGCAGGTATGGATGAAACCGGCGGTGATGGCGGTCACTGTCGTGATACCGCTGACCGCGACCGGGGTATAGCTGTCTCTATAGAGCTGGCCGCTCGTCCCGTTGCCGAGCTGGCCGTAGTAGTTCCAGCCCCAGCAGTTGACGCTGCCGTCCGCGAGCAGGGCGCAGGTGTGTTGGTAGCCGGCGGCGATGGCGGTCGCTGTCGTGATTCCGCTCACCGAGACAGGGGTCGAGCTGGGGGTCGTAGTCCCGTCGCCGAGGTCGCCGGAGCCGTTGTCGCCCCAGCACTTGACGCTGCCGTCCGCGAGCACGGCGCAGGTGTAGTAGTAACCGCCGGCGATCGCGGTCGCTGTCGTGATCCCGCTGACCGAGACAGGGGTCGAGCTGCTGGTCGTCATCGTCCCGTTGCCGAGCTGGCCTTCCTGGTTGTTGCCCCAGCACTCGACGCTGCCGTCCGCGAGGAGGGCGCAGGTGTGGTCGCCACCGGCGGCGATGGCGGTCGCGTTCGTGATCCCGCTGACCGCGACCGGGGTCGGGCTGTCGGTCGTCGTCCCGTCGCCGAGCTCGCCGAGCTCGTTCGAGCCCCAGCACCTGACGCTGCCGTCACTGAGTAGGGCGCAGGTGTGTGTTGCGCCGGCTGTGATCGCGGTCGGGGGAAACGTGCCTGTGCCTGTGAGCGTGGCAGAAGCTATGCCTCCTGGGCTGGACGAGACGTTCAGGGTCGCCGATTTGTTCCCGGCTGTGGTCGGCTTGAACGCGATCTTGATCGTGCAGGTTGCGCCGACTGCGAGGTTCGTCGTGCCACTCACGCAGGTGCCGGTGCCGAGGATGTTGAACTGCTTGGGGTTAGCTCCGCTCAGCGAGACGGCGAAGGCCCCGCTCGGCGCCGTCCCCGTGTTGCGGGCAGTGAACGTGAACGCGGCGCTCCCCGCCGAGCCGGCGACGACGCTGCCGAAGGCGTGGCTGGTCGGGCTGAGTGTGAAGTGCGCGTTCGTGCCTGTGCCTGTGAGCGTGGCAGAAGCTATGCCTCCTGGGCTTGACGAGACGCTCAGGGTTGCGGATTTGTTCCCGGTTGTGGTCGGCTTGAACGTGATCTTGATCGTGCAGGTCGCGCCGACTGCGAGGTTCGTCGTGCCACTCACGCAGGTGCCGGTGCCGAGGATGTTGAACTGGTGGGGGTTTGTTCCGCCCAGCGAGACGGTGAGCGCGCCGCTCGGCGCCGTCCCTGTGTTCTTGACAGTGAACGTGAACGCAGCGCTCCCCGCCGAGCCGGCGACGACGCTGCCGAAGGCGTGGCCGGTGGCCGGACTGAGCGCGAGGTGCGTGGCTGTGCCGTAAACGGCGGTGTGGACAAGTCCGCCCGGGCTGGCCGAGACTTCCAGGGTTGCGGACTTGTTCCCGGTTGCGGTCGCGGTCGGATTGAACTTGACGTTGATCGTGCAGGTTGCGCCAGCCGCGAGCGTCGTCACGCCCTTCATGCAGCTACCCGTGCCGAGGATCTTGAACTGGGTGGGGTTTGGTCCGCCCAGCGAGACGGCGAGCGCGCCGCTCGGCGTCCCCCCTGTGTTCTTGGCAGTGAACGTGAATTCAGTGCTCCCCGCCGAGCCGGAGACGACGTTGCCGAAGTTGTGGCCGTAGACCGGACTGACCGCAAGTTGGGCGACGCCCCTTGTGGCCGCCGATGCGGCGCCGCCGATCAGCAACGTGGAAACGAGCGCGAGCAGAACCAGCAACCGTAGGACAGTGATGCTTCGAAGCACGATGGGACTATTGCGCCTTTGTAACTAGAATGTCAAACTCGCGGCACGATCGTGCTCGTGTCGGCACAACAAGCGCACGACGGAAATCCCTCAGCGAGAGCAGCTTCCGCTCTCTGACACGCTAGATCGTCTTGAACTGCTCGAACGGCTGGCGGCAGCTGTCGCAGTAGCGCAGCGACCGGCACGGCGTTGGGCCGAAGATGTTCTCGAGGTGCGTCTCCGTCGAGCCGCCGGCCTCGCGGAGCTTCTCACGGCCCGCGGCGGTGATCTTGTCGGTCGACCACGAGTTACAAGCCGATGACCGAGACCGGGGTCCAGCGGTCGTGCGTCGTCCCGTCGCCGATCTGGCCGTCGTAGTTACCGCCCCAGCACTTGACGCTGCCGTTCGCGAGCCGGGCGCAGGTGTGGGCGCCGCCGGCGGCGATGGCGGTCGCTGTCGTGATCCCGCTGACCGAGACCGGGGTCGAGCGGTTGGTCGCCGTCCCGTCGCCGACGTCGCCGTGATTGAAGCCCCAGCACTTGACCGTTCCTCCGGAGAGCAGGGCGCAGGTGTGGTTGCCACCGGCGGCGATGGCGGTCGCTGTCGTGATCACGCTGACCGAGACCGGGGTGTAGCGGTCGTGCGAGGTCCCGTCGCCGACCTGACCGTCGTAGTTAGACCCCCAGCACTTGACGCTGCCGCCCGCGAGCAGGGCGCAGGTGTGGTCGAAGCCGGCGGCGATGGCGGTCGCTGTCGCGATCCCGCTGACCGAGACCGGGGTCGAGCGGTTGGTCGTCGTCCCGTCGCCGAGCCGGCCGTAGCCGTTAAAGCCCCAGCACTTGACCCTGCCGCTCGCGAGCCGGGCGCAGGTGTAGTAGAGACCGGCGGCGATGGCGGTCGCTGTCGTGATCCCGCTGACCGAGACCGGGGTCGAGCGGTTGGTCGTCGTCCCGTCACCAAGCTGGCCGTTGGTGTTACGGCCCCAGCACTTGACGCTGCCGCTCGCGAGCCGGGCGCAGGTGTGGTCGACTCCGGCGGCGATGGCGGTCGCTGTCGTGATTCCGCTGACCGAGACCGGGGTCGAGCGGTTGGTCGTCGTCCCGTCGCCGAGCGCGCCGGCGGCGTTCTGGCCCCAGCATTTGACGCTGCCGCCGGCGAGCAGGGCGCAGGTGTGGTAGAGACCGGCGGCGATGGCCGTCGCTGTCGTGATTCCGCTGACCGAGACCGGGGTCGAGCTGTTGGTCGTCGCCCCGTTGCCGAGCTGGCCGCTGCCGTTAGATCCCCAGCACTTGACGCTGCCGCCCGCCAGCAGGGCGCAGGTGTGGTAGAGACCGGCGGCGAGGGCAAGAAACCCGTTACCTGAGAGCGTGGCAGAAGCCATGCCGCCCGGGCTTGCCGAGGCGATCAGGGTTGCGGACTTGTTCCCGGCCGTGGTCGGGTTGAACGAGATCTTGATCGTGCAAGTCGCCCCGGCCGCGAGCGTTGTCACGCCACTCACGCAGGTGCCCGAGCCGAGAATGTGGAACTGGGCGGGGCTTGTTCCGCCCAGCGAGACAGCGAGCGCGCCGCTCGTCGCGCCGCCGATGTTCTTGGCGGTGAAGGTGAAGGCAGCGCTCCCTGCTGAGCCGGCGGCGACGTTGCCGAACGCGTGGCTGGACGGATTGAGAGAAAGTTGGGCGACGCCTTTCGTGGCCGCCGATGCCGTGCCGCCGATCAGCAGTGTCAAGACGAGCGTAAGCAGAACAGCCAATCGCAAGACAGAGACGCTTCGAAGCACGGTGACTCCTCTAAGAGGGGGGCGTAGCCCACAGACGAGACCTCGAAAGGAGACCCGCGCGGTATCGTCGACCTTAGGGCACTCGTGACAAGAATGTCAAGCTCGCGGCACCGCCGCCCGAGCGGATTCCGCTAGATCGTCTTGAACTGCTCGAACGGCTGGCGGCAGCTGTCGCAGTAGCGAAGCGACCGGCACGGGGTCGGGCCGAAGAGGTTCTCGAGGCGCGTCTCCGTCGAGCCGCAGTACGGGCACTTGTGCACCTGGCTCTGCAACTGGACGAGTCTTGGAGCCGGCGGCGCGAAGCCGGCCTCGCGGAGCTTCTCGCGGCCCGCGGCGGTGATCTTGTCCGTCGACCACGAGTCGTCCTGGATCACCTGCACCTCGGCACCGGGGACTTTCTCCTCGATTGCGCGCTTCATGTACTCGAGCGCGGGACAGCCGAGGAAGGTCGGCGTGAACTCGATATGGACGCGTCCGTTGTCGACATCGACCGAGCGGATTACTCCGAGGTCGACGAGCGAGACGACCGGGATCTCCGGGTCGGGGATCTCCTCGAGGAGAGCCCAGACCTCGGCCTCTACCACTGCGCCCCGGCGGGCGCCGACCGCCTGACCTCGGTCATCTCCTCCCACATCGGCGCAAGCTGGTCCGTATGCGTGCCGCGCTCGTGCGCTTGTGACAAGTTGTCACTAGGAAGGACCTGGCCTGTACGGACGGCTAGCTCGGGCCGCAGGTCTTCGGGGAGCATCCCCACGGCGTACGGCCACAGCTCGGCAACCGCTTCCGTAAACCGCGGCTCCTCCTTCAGCCGGTCGTGCCACATCTCGGCGTGCATGCGGTGGTACGTCTCCTCGCGGTCGATCTTCGCGGCGAGGCCCGCGACCGCGGGGTCGGGGTCGCTCTTCAGCGCCGCGATCCGGATCTCGTCGGCGGTCTCGTACAGCCAGCGGCGCGCGATCGTGTGCGCCCAGTCGAGGAGGTGGAGCTCGACGAGCGGCGCGCACCGGTACTCCTCGAGCGGCCGGTCGAAGGCGAGCGCGTCAACATCTCCGTCCTCGCCCGCAACGAGCTGATAGAGAGCGCGCGCATGGCCGATCTCGTTCTGCGCGATCGACGAGAACGCGACGTCCTCCTCGAGCATCGGCGCGATGCCGGTCCACTCCGACTCGCGCCAGCCGAGGAAGAGCTCGTCGTCAGCTATCGCCAGCAGCTGCTGTTCCCGCACGCTCACGCGCCTCCTTCAGACGTGCCTTGATCGAGTAGCCGTCGACGCGGCGGTACTTGAGATCGAACTCGTCGGCCCAGTCCTCGACGTCGCGGATCTGGTCGCGCGGGACGAGCCACAGCGCGACCGACTCGCCGCGGCGGCCGTACTGCTCGCGCGCCCACGCCTCCGCGAAGTCCGCATCGGGAGCGACGACCGAGCCGGCATGCTCGAACGGCTGGCCCTTCCGCTCGCGCCGAAAGACTTCCCACTCGTTCATGCAGCCAAGACGACGTCGCGCACCCACTGCTCCTGCTCAAGGAAGCGCCGCCGTAACGCGAGCCGCTCCTGCGTCTTCGGGCCATGGCCGGTGACGACGTGCTTGAGCTCGTCCCAGTCAGGCTCGGTGTACTCCCACACGCCGTCGTCGCGCTTGCGAAGCTTCGGGTCGTGGAGCTCGAGGCCGAGCTCGCGGATCTGCGGCACATAGCCGTCGAGGAATCCCTGGCGAGCGTCCTCGTTGCCCTGCGACTTGATCCGCCAGGTGTACATCGGATCGTCGGCCGCCGCGATCGGGTTCCCGTGGAACTGCATGAGCGGTCCCCACCAGCGATCGAGCGCCTCCTGCACGAGCCCGAACTGCTCGGGCGTGCCGGTGACCATCGCGAGGATGACGTCGCGGCCGTGGAGGATGTGGAACGACTCCTCCCAGCAGATCTTCTTCATGATCCGCGCGTACGGCGCGTACGAGCACTTGAGGAGCGCCTTCTGGCTGATGATCGCCGCCGCATCGACGAGCCACGCGATGACGCCGACGTCTCCCCACGTGTACGTCGGGTAATGGAACACGTTGTGGAACTTCGCCTTGCCCGAGATGAGGTCGGCGAGCATGTCGGCGCGCGGCTTGCCGAGGTCCTCGGCGACGCGGTAGATGAGCTGCGCGTGGCCGACCTCGTCCTGCACCTTCGCCGTCAGCGCGAGCTTGCGCTGGAGCGTCGGCGCGCGGAGGATCCACTCGCGCTCGGGCAGAACGCCCATAAGCTCCGAGTTGCCGTGCATCTCGATGAACTTGATGAGCAGACGGCGGTACTCGTCCGGCATCCAGTCGGTCGTCTCGACCTGCCCGCCGGACTGGACGTACTCGAGAAATGCCTGCGTGTCCTGGGGAATCTCGACTGCTGCCACACCACACCGCCTTCCGAACGATCGTTAGTTTTCCGATTGTAGATGTCCGCCCGCCGGAACGAGCTAACCCGCGCCGCTGCCCGCCTCTTTGCCGAGAAGGGCTACCACGGCACGTCGATCGGCGACCTCGCCGAGGCGATGGGCGTGCAGAAGGGCTCCGTCTACGCGCACATCGAGTCGAAGGCCGATCTGCTGTGGGACGTCGCGCGCGAAGGGTCCGACGCGTTCCACATGGCGCTCGACTCGGTGCCGGACGAAGGACCCGTCGTCGAGCGGATCCGCGCTGCGCTGCGGGCGCACCTTCAGGTCGTCGCCGAGCAGCTCGACGTCGCGACGGTGTTCGTCCGCGAGTGGCGCTACCTCGAGGGCGAGCATCGCGCTGAGTTCGTCGCCGAGCGCCGCCGGTACGAGGAACGGTTCCGCGCGCTGTTCCGCGAGGGACGGGAGCTCGGCGAGCTGCGCACCGACCTCGACGACGCGTCGGCCGCACTGCTCGCGCTCTCCTCGGTGAACTGGGCATACACGTGGCTCAGGCCCGGCTCCGACACGGACGCACTCGCCGACCGCTTCACCGCTCTGTTGTTGGACGGGATGCGCGGCTACGCGACGCCGTAGTTGCCTTTCCCGTCGTAGCCGGTAACGTCGGTCTGCGATGGCTGCGGTCACGTCCGAAACGTTCTTCGCTAACGACCCGGTGCGGCTCGACATCGCCTTCGGCTCGCCGGAGCCGCAGCGGCGCAGCACCGTCGCGCTTCGCATCTTGCTCATCGTGCCGCAGATCATCGCGGTCGTCGTTCTCGGTCTCGTCTCGATCGTGTTGGTCGTCATCGGCTGGTTTGCCGCGCTCGTACTCGGCCGGCTGCCGCGGTGGATCGCGGTCTACGAGACGGGATGGATTGCGTATTCGATCCGCGTGAACGCGTATGCCTATCTGCTGCTCGACGACTACCCGCCGTTCTCGTTCGCGGCGCCGGACTACCCGATCGCCGTCGAGATCGGCGCCTCGCACCTTTCGCGCCTGAAGGTCTTCTTCCGCTCGTTATTGGCCATTCCGGCTTTGATCGTTGCGAGCCTCCTCGGCAACGGACTGCTGCTCCTCAGCCCCATCCTCTGGCTCGTCACGCTTATCGGTGGCCGGATGCCGCAGGACCTCTTCAGCGCAGCCGCCGCAGCCATTCGATATCAGGCCCGGCTTTCCGCGTATTACGGGTTGCTAACCGACGTCTATCCACAGGGGGCGTTCGGGGATACCGGGTCGCCGGTCGCAGCGGCGAAGGCCCACCGCGAGCTGAGGCTGCCGCTCTCCACCGATGCGAAGCGGTACGTGGCGCTCCTCCTCGTGCTCGGCGTCGTGGCGTGGATTGGCGAAATCGTCCCGCAGATCGATCTGAGCTCGAGCCCGACGAGCAGCCCGGTTCTCTCCGCAGCTGCGACGCGCTTTGAGGCGGCGACGCTGGCCTGGGTGACCGCGGAAAAGGATTGCGCACACACCGCGAAGGCCATCCGTTGCTTGCAGCCCAAGGAACGAGCCTGGAGCAACGCGTTCGACGAGTTCGCATCGGCGGTTTCATCCGTTCGCTTCTCGGGCTCCCAGCAGGCGGAGGCAAATGCCGTGGTCTCCGACGCGCGCACGATTGCGGCGGGGCTGCTCGTGGCCTCGCGCGCGAAGACCGAAATGGAGCACTCCCAGGCGTTCGTCCAGGCGCAAAGCGGGCTCCAGCAGTTCGAGCAAGACTCTCTGCGCCTGCTCGGCCACGGATTTTGAGGCATCCTCGACCGGTGCTAGTCGAGCTCGTCGTCAATCCGTTTGCGTCGCGGGTGAGCGAAGAGCGGCACGCACAGGTTCGGGAGGAGCTGGAGAAGGTCTGCGACCTCGCTGTCGTCCTCACCGAGCATCCGGGCCACGCGACCGAGCTCGTCGCCGATGCGTGCGACCGCGGCGTCGACGCGATCGTCGTCTTCTCCGGCGACGGCGGCTTCAACGAGGCGCTCAACGGGCTACGGGGAGACGTGCCGATCGGCTTCCTCCCCGGCGGCGGGACGAGCGTCCTGCCGCGCGCGCTCGGGCTCCCGCAGGACCCGGTCGCGGCTGCCATGCAGGTCGCCGAGGCGATCGCGGCGCAGCGCACGCGCCGCATAACGCTCGGCCGCGTCAACGGCCGGCGATTCTCGTTCGCGGCCGGCGTGGGAATCGATGCGGAGGCCGTCCGGCGCGTCGACGAGATGGGTCGTACGCAGGACGGGAAGCGGCCCGGCGACCTAGCCTTCGCCCGCGCTGTCGTGGCCGCGGTCGCGGCGAACCGCGGCCACATCGAGCCGCTTCTCGAGATCGACGGCCAGGGCCGGGCGGCGTTCGCGTTCGTTGCGAACGGCAACCCGTACACGTATGCGCGAAACATTCCCATGCCGCTCGTCCCCGGCGCCGACTTCGAGCTCGGACTCGACTTCGTCGCGCCCGCTCGCATTCGTCGCCGTTCGCTCCTCTGGACGACGTACGCGCTGCTGCGCGGGCACCCGCGCGCGGCGAAGTTCCTCGTCGGCCACGACCTCGACCGGATCGAGATCCGCTGCGACCGCCCGCTGCCGCTTCAGGTCGACGGCGAGGATCTCGGCGACATCGAGGAAGCCGTCTTCGAGGCGGAGCGCGATGCGGTCTCGGTACTGGTCTAGCGCTGCGGCCGTCCTTCTCGTCTCGACTCTCGTCGGGGTCGGGTGCGGAGGCGCGCGGCCCGATGCCTTCCCGGATCCCGGCGGGCCGCTCGACATGCACGGGCGTGTTGTCGCCTCGACCTCCGCCTACACGCTCGAGCTCATCAGCTTTCGCGGCGCCGGCGGTCGGAGCGTCGATGCATACCTATCCGTTCCGCGCCGTTCCGGTCGTCATCCGGGCGTGGTTTTCCTGACCGGCTCGGGCGGTTCGATGCTCGACTTCGTACCCATAGAGCTCTCTTTCGCCGAGCAGGGAGGAGTCGGGTTGTCGATTCAGCAGCCCAACGATGCGACGAGCTGGAAGCCTCTCGTCGTGAACGTACGGCGAGCGCTCGACCTGCTTGCCGCGCGCCCAGACGTCGATCCGCAGCGCCTCGGCGTTTCGGGTCTGAGCCTCGGCGCCGAGACGGCGGCAATCGTCGCCGGAGTCGACCCTCGGCCGCACGTCTTCGACCTCATGTCCGCGCGCGGCCGTCCGGTCGTCCTCCACTACCTCCGCTACGCGCACGGTGACACGTTCTACGTTCAGAACGGCCGGGCGGACGAGGTCATCCCTCGGCCTCAGCTCATTCGCACGATCCGCGCGATCGAGGCTCTCCACGCGCGGCTTCGGATCCGGTGGTATCCGACCATGCACACCCTCGACCAGGTCGCCTACCAGAGCGCGGTCGACTGGCTCAGCGCCAAGCTTCACGCAGCCCACGGGTAGTCTCCGCGCGTGGCGAAGGTGGAGGAATTCGAGCTCCGTCGGGTGCTGGACGAGGAGCGCGAGGTCGACGGCCTCGGCCCCGATGACCTTCTCGCGATCTACCGCTCGCTCATCCTGTTGCGGACGTACGACGAACGCTCGGTCGTCTACCACCGCCAGGGCCGGATCGGGACGTACGCGATCTTCTGGAACCACGAGGCGATGCAGGCCGGCTCGGTGCATGCCCTCGACGCCGGGGACTGGATCTTCCCGAGCTACCGCGAGTCGGCGATCGGGCTGCTGCGCGGCATGCCGGTGAGCACCGTCCTCCACTGGTGGCGCGGCCATCCCGCCGGCTGGTGGAACCCCGCCGATTACCGCGTCGCCTCGATCTGCGTCCCGATCGCGACGCACGTCCCGCACGCCGTCGGCCTCGCGTGGGGGGAGAAGCTCAAGGGAAACGACACCGTGTCGATTGCGTACTTTGGCGACGGCGCGACGAGCGAGGGCGCGTTCCACGAGGGCGCGAACTTCGCCGGAGTGATGCAGGCGCCGGCGATCCTCTTCTGCAACAACAACCAGTGGGCCATCTCGACACCACTCTCCGCGCAGACGCGGGCCGAGACGCTTGCGGCGAAGGCGGCCGGGTACGGGATGCCTGGTGTGCGCGTCGACGGCGGCGACGTGCTCGCCGTGTTCGAGGCCACGCGCGAGGCGGTCGAGCGCGCACGCTCGGGCGGCGGGCCGACGATGATCGAGGCGCTCTCCTATCGCGCTGCGCCGCACGCGACCGCCGACGATCCGACCGCGTACATCGACATGGAGCGGGTCGAGAAGGAGCGCGAGAACGAGTGCGTCGGGCGCTACGAGCGGTATCTCCGCAATCTCGGCGTCCTCGACGACGCGGTCGCGGAGGAGATCCGCAGCGACGCGCTCGAGCTGATGCGCGCCGGCATCGCCGAAGCCGAGGCCGAACCCGACGCCGATCCGGAGCTCGTCTTCGACAACGCTTACGTCGTGCCGCCGCCGAACATGCGGGAGGGCTGGGATGGCTGAGCTCTTCATGGTGGAAGCCATCAATGACGCGTTCCACACCGAGCTGGCACGCGACGACTCGGTCTTGGTCATGGGCGAGGACGTCGGCCGCGCCGGCGGTGTCTTCCGCGCGACGGCGGGGCTACGCGACCGCTTCGGCGAGAACCGTTGCGTCGACACACCGCTCGCCGAGGCGGGAATCCTCGGCAGCGCGATCGGGCTCTGCATGGCCGGCTGGAGGCCCGTCTGCGAGATGCAGTACGACGCGTTCTCCTACCCGTGCCTCGACCAGCTGATCACCCATGTAGGGCGCTACCGCTGGCGCACCGGCGGGAAGATGGAGTTTCCGCTCGTCGTGCGGATGCCGTACGGCGGTGGCGTCCGCGCGCCTGAGCTGCACGACGACTCGCCCGAGGCGTACTACGTCCACACGCCGGGCGTGAAGGTTGCGATCCCGTCGGCGCCCGCCGACGCGAAAGGGTTGCTCGCCGCAGCGATCAGGGATCCGGATCCCGTGGTGATCCTCGAGCCGAAGCTCATCTACCGCGCCGAGAAGCAGGACGTCCCGGAGGGTGAGTACGTCGTCGAGCTCGGTCAGGCGCGGCTCGCGCGCGAGGGGACGGACGTCACGCTCGTCGCGTACGGCGCGATGGTTCCTGTCTGCGAGCGCGCTGCCGACGCGCTTGCCGGTGAGGCGTCGGTCGAGGTGCTCGACCTCCGCTCGCTGCGTCCGCTCGACGAGGACGCGTTGCTCGCCTCGGCGGCGAAGACGGGCCGGGTCGTGATCGTGCAGGAGGCGCCGCGCACCGCCGGCTTCGGCGCCGAGCTCGCCGCGATCCTTGCGGAGAAAGCGATCCTCGATCTCCACGGCCCGGTGCTGCGCGTTACGGGCTTCGACGTCCCGTACCCGTACTGGAAGATCGAAGACTCGTACATGCCGTCGGTCGAGCGCGTCACCGCGGCGGCGCGCAAGCTCCTGGAGTTCTAGGCATGGCGTATGAGTTCAAGCTGCCGGATCTCGGCGAAGGTCTGACCGAGGGCGAGATCGCCCGCTGGCTCGTCGAGGAGGGCCAGGAGATCGCCGAGGACGCGCCGCTCGTCGAGATCGCGACCGACAAGACGACGGTCGAGATCCCGTCGCCGGCCGGCGGCGTCGTCTCGCGAATCCTCGTCGAGGAAGGCGCGGTCGTCCCGGTTGGGACGGTGCTCGTCGTGATCGGCGGTGACGGCTCGATCGCCGAGGCGCCCGCAGCTGCAGCACCGACTCCGCCCGAAAAAACCGCAAGTGACAAGTTGTCACAAGGGGAGAAAGTGCGCGCGACGCCGCTGATTCGCAAGGTCGCGGCCGAGCTCGGCGTCGATCTGGCGAGCGTCACCGGTAGCGGGCCGCAGGGACGGATCACGGAGGAGGACGTCCGCGCAGCGGCCGGCGGCGCTCCCGCAGCCGAAGGCGAGCGCGTCCAGCTGCACGGCGTACGCCGCGTGATGTTCGAGCACCTGACCCGCGCACACGAGATCCCGGCGGTGACGTGGGTCGAGGAGTGCGACTTCTCCGGCGTCGAGCTCAAGCGGCTCGTGCCGCTCGTCATCCAGGCCGTCGTCGAGTCGCTGAAGGAATTCTCGGAGCTCAACGCCCGCGTCGAGAACGGCGAGCTCGTGCTGCTCGACCGCTACGACCTCGGCATCGCCGTCCAGACCGAGCAAGGTCTCGTCGTCCCGGTCGTGCACGGCGCCGACACTCTCTCCCTGGACGAGCTCGACACCGAGGTGCGGCGCCTCGCCGACGCCGCGCACGCCGGCACACTCAAGCCGGAGGAGCTCCGCGGCGGCACGTTCACGATCACGAGCGCGGGCAAGGCCGCCGGCCTCTTCGTCACGCCGCTCATCAACCATCCCGAAGTCGCGATTCTCGGCGTCCACCGGATCGACGAGCGCGCGGTCGTCCGCGGCGGCGAGGTCGTAGCGCGGCCGATGGGGAACGTCTCCGTGACTTTCGATCACCGCGTCATCGACGGCAAGCGCGCGGCCGACTTCGGCCTCGCGGTCATCGCCCGGCTGCAGACGAACTAGGCCGCAGCGTCGTCGAGATACTCGGCGAGCATCGCCTCGATGCGCGGCGCCGTCGCGCGGCCGTCGAGCCGTGAGACGACGCGCTTGCCGACGACGAGCGCGAGCGCCGGAACCTCGTCGACGCGGAACCGCTCGGCGATCTCGGGGCTCTGATCTACGTCGACCTTGCTGATCGAGAGCCGCTCGCGCTCGCGCCGTGCGATATGCGCGAGGAGGCTCTCCATCCGGCGAGCCGGACCTGAACGTTGAGAGGTGAAGAAGACGAGACGTGGATGATCGGGAGTCATCACGAGGGAAACGCACGGTCGGTCCCCGCGGTTACGGTTCGAGCATGGGTGCGTGGTACTGGATCGGCGTGAGCGCCGGCCTCGGGGCTGCGCTCGGACTGGTGGTCAGCGGGCTTTCCGGGTTCTTCCACCCGTTCCGCGGCCATTTCGCCGTTCGAGCGATCGTGATCCTCTGGCTCGGCGTTCTCGTCGGAATAGGGATCCGTGCATGGGAATCGGGCGGGTGGCTCGATGCCGTGGCCGGAGGCATCGCTGCGTTCCTCGTCTTTCTCGGGGGCGCACAGATCGTCGCAGGCACGCTCCGCCGTGGCGGCACGCGCGGCGGCACCGCGACGCTCTTCGCCGGGGCAGCACTCGTCGCGGCCGGACTCGCGTTCATTCCGGTCGTGGGCTACCTCGAGACCATCTTGCTCCCGGCTCTCGCTCTCCGCCTCCGCCGTACGCAACCCGAGCGCTACGCGGGCCTACGCACACTCGCCAAAGATTAGTGCCGAAGAAACTCGTCCTGATCGTCGTGGACGGGATGACGCCCGAGGCGTTCGAGCACGCTGTCGAGCGCGGTCGCGCGCCGGCGCTCGCCTACCTCGCCCGGCACGGCGAGTACCGCCGTGCGACGTCCGTCTTCCCGTCGCTTACGCCGGTCTGCCTCTCCTCGATCGCGACGGGCGCCGGCCCCGACGTCCACCACATCCCGGGGCTCGCGTGGTGGAACCGAGAGGAGAAGCGGATCGTGGAATATGGCTCGTCGTTTGCGGCCCTGCGGAAGGCCGGCTTCTCCCAGGCGGTGGTCGACACGATCGTGAACATGAACGAGAGCCATCTCTCGCGCGACGCGACGACGGTGTACGAGGCGCTCGAGGACGCGGGCTTCGTCGCCGGCGCGATCAACATCACGTGCTACCGAGGCCGTCACCCCCACAGGCCGAACGTCCCGGGCCTCCGGCGCGCGGTGCACGGGCCGAGCCGGTTCTTCTTCTACAACCTGTACGAGTCGGACAGGACGGGTGCGCCGTTCGTGGGCCGCGGTCGAAAGGTCGGAGCCGTCGACGCCTACGCGGTCGGCGTCGGTCGGTGGCTCGTGACGCGCGACGCGTTCGATTTCCTCGTCTACTACCTCTCGGACTACGACTTTGCGTCGCACGCGCACGGCCCTGCGGGAGCGATGGACGTCGCGCTCGAGCGGGTCGACGCGTCGATCGCTGCACTACTCGTCGCGGCCGGCGGACCGGATGAGTTCCTCGAGCGCTACGCCGTGATCCTTCTTTCCGACCACGGCCAGACGGAGGTCGAGCGCGTCGCACGGCTCGAGCCGCGCTTCGCGGATCTCAAGGGTCAGGTCGTCGTGACGGCGTCGAACCGGGCGGGGCAGGTCTACCTCCTTCCCGGCGCGAAGGTCGACGCTGCCGAGCTTGCACGTCGGCTTGACGGCGAGCCGGCGGTCGAGCTCACGCTCCGCCGTGAGGGGGACGACGCGGTCGCCCGGCGCGACGGTGAGGACTTCCCGGCGCACGAGCTCGAGCATCCCGACGCCGCCGAGCGCGCTCGCGCCGCGCTCGCGAACCCGAACGCCGGCGAGCTGCTTGTGTCCGTGACAGAGGGCTGGGAGCTCGTCGACCTCGGCGGCCGTCACCACGAAGGCGGCGGGAGTCACGGGTCGCTCGTCGCCGGCGACTCGATGGTTCCGCTCCTCACGGTCGGCGTCGATGCGTCGCCCGCGCGAATTACGGAGGTCGTCCCGGCCGTCCTCGACCACTTCGGAGTGCCACGTGTGGGTTGAGTCGGTCGCCAGATTCGTGCCACTCGTAGCGGGCAGATAGTGCCCATGGAGTCGGCCAGAGGGCTCGTACAACTTCCCGTCACGCAGGACGGGATCCGGCTCGGCCGCTGCGTCGACGTCGTGCTCGACGCCGAAGGCGAACGGATTGTCGGGATCGTCGTCCTCTGCGGCGACGACACCGAGCGGTTCCTCGTGCTCGACACGACCGACGTGCACGACGGCGAGATCGTCGTGAGCTCGGCGCTCCTTCTGCTCGACGACGTCGACTTTTACCGGCAGCGCGGCAGATCGATCGGCGATCTCCGCGGTCCGACCTGAGCGGCTACGCTCGCCCCGTGGTGGAACGTCCCGCCGGAACACTGCCGCGCCGCCGCAAGCGGCTCGTCGCGTCGTTTCTGTCCGTGCGCAACTGGCAGCAGCTCGCGAAGTTCACCGTCGTCGGTGGGATCGGCTTCGTCGTCAATCTCGCCGTCTACCGCACCCTCGTTCACCACGGAGTCGAGTTCCTACTCGCCGCTCTGTGCTCGTTCCTCGTCGCTGTCACGAGCAACTACATCCTGAACAGGATCTGGACGTTCCGCGAGCAGCGGGGGCACATCGGGATCCAGGGGATGCGCTTCCTCGTGGTGTCGCTCGGGGGGCTCGGACTGAACCTCCTGCTGCTCGAACTGATCGTCGGCGCGGCCGGGACGGAGAAGGTCGTCGGACAGGCGATCGCGATCGTCCTCGTCACGCCGCTCAACTTCATCGGCAACAAGCTCTGGTCGTTCCGGAGGCATAAGAAATAGCGTTCGCGCGGTGAGGCTCCGCCTCTTCTTCGCCGCCGTCCTCCTCGCGCTCGCTGCCGCCTCGCCGGCGTTCGCCGGTACAGGGACGACGTCGCCCGCGGCGCCCGTCTACGACGGGCACGGCCGGCTCATCCAGACGCCGTTCATCCCGAAGCAACTCGATCGCCAGCAGCACTCGAGGCTCGAGGCGCTCCGCATCTTCGAGCAGGACCCGAAAGTCGCCGCCTGGCTGACGCGGTATCCGGTCAAAGGGCGGAGTTACGACGAGACGTACGCGAGCGCGGGACAGCAGTGGACGATCAAGATCTGGTGGGGAGCGGCCGGCGAGATCGCGCAGGGCATCGTCTTCGACCCGACCGGCGCGGTCACGGAGGCATGGACGGGTCCGCAGGTCGCGTGGGGGATGGCGCGCGGCTCGCCCGGCGCTTTCGGCGGCACCGCGATCAACAACCCATGGGTCTGGGGAGGGTTCTGCCTCGTCTTCCTCCTAGGGCTCGGCGACTGGAAGCGGCCGTTCTCCCTCCGCAATCTCGACCTGCTCTTCCTCCTCTCGCCGACCGCATCGCTCTGGTACTTCAACGAGGGAAACGTCTTTGCCGCGGTGCCGCTCTTCTACCCGTGCCTCGCCTGGGTCGTGGCGCGTGGGATCTGGATCGGGACGAGGAATCGCGGTACCCCCGGTGCGCCGCGCTGGCCGGTCTGGGTGCTGATCGCCGGGACGATCTTCCTTGTCGGCTTCCGCGTCGGGCTCAACGTCGAACGCTCAAACGTCATCGACGTCGGCTACTCCGGCGTGATCGGGGCCGAGCGCATCGTCCACGGCCAGGCGCCGTGGGGGAACTTCCCCCAGGACACGATCAACGGCAAGGACTTGAAGATCTGCTCGAAGACCGACACGGAGATGCGGATCCAGACGAACGGCGCGTGCGAGCGCACGAACCCGCTCGGCGACACCTACGGCCCGACGGCGTACGAGGCGTACATCCCGGCCTATCTCGTCACCGGCTGGAGCGGGAAGTGGGACGACCTCCCGACGGCGCACGTCACGGCGATCCTCTTCGACCTCCTGACGATCCTCGGCCTCTGGTTCGTGGGGCTGCGGTTCGGCGGCCGTCGGCTCGGCGCGGTGCTCGCGTTCGCCTGGGCGGCGTATCCGTTCACGCAATACGTCTCGAACTCGAATACGAACGACGCGATCATGCCGTGCTTCCTCGTCTGGGCGTTCTGGCTCATCTCGAGGCCGGTCGCGCGTGGAGTGCTGACCGCGGTCTCCGGCTGGACGAAGTTCGCGTCGCTCATCGTCGCGCCGCTCTGGCTCACGTATCCGACCGGCTGGCTGAACCGGAGATTCGCAGCGGGATTCATCGCCGGGACGCTCGCCGTCTTCTCGATCCTCCTCCTCGACCCGCACCCGCTGCACGAGATCGCGACGTTCTGGCACCGGACGATTGGGTACCAGTTCGGCCGCGACGCGCCGTGGTCACTCTGGGACTGGCAGCAGTACCACGCTCGCGGCCTGCCCGACCTCCACGTCGTCCAGCGCTTCCTGCAGGTGCTGCTCGTCGTCTGCGCGTTCGCCGTTTCGGTCGTGCCACGCCGCAAGTCGCCGCTCCAGCTCGTCGCGTTTACGGCGGCGCTCCTCGCTGGGTTCGAGATGGTGCAGACGTACTGGCTCTACACGTACATCCCGTGGTTCTTCCCCTTCGCGGCGATCACGCTGCTCGTCCCGGCGACGGGGCTGCGGCGACTGTTCGACCGCGGTTCAGGCGTCGACGCGGATCGCCTCGATCCCGCGAGCCTTCCCGTCGTCCGTGCAGGTGACGACGACGCCCTCGAGCCGGACGCCGCCTTCGGCGGGCTCGAACCGGACGGGTAGCCGCTCTCGCATCCGCGAGATCGCGAGGTCGGACTTGACACCGATGACGGAGTCGTGCGGGCCGGTCATCCCCGCGTCCGTGATCGCCGCCGTGCCGCCGGGAAGGACGCGGGCGTCGCTCGTCTGCACGTGCGTGTGCGTGCCGACCACCGCCGTGACGCGCCCGTCGAGCCACGTGGCGATCGCGACCTTCTCGCTCGTCGCCTCGGCGTGGAAGTCGAGGAAGACGACCGGGGCGACGGCGCGCGCGTCCTCGACGAGGGCATCGACGATCTCCCAGGGCGAGACCGGTGTGTCGAGGAAGAGCTGGCCGAGGAGATTGAGCACCGCAACCCGCACGCCGTTCCGGGCCTCCACGACGGCCATTCCATTGCCGGGTGTCAATGCCCCCTGGTTGGCGGGACGGATGACGCGCTCGCTCGCGGCGAGGTAGCCGCCGATGCCGCTGCGGCGGTAGGTGTGGTTGCCGAGCGTCACGACGTCGGCGCCGGCGGCGAGGAGCTTGTCGGCGAGCTTCGGTGTTATCCCGACGCCGTCCGCGATGTTCTCGCCGTTGACGATCGCAACATCGGCGTCGTACCGCTCGCGGAGCGCCGGGAGCTGCTCCTCCACGGCACGGCGGCCGGCGGGGCCGACGACGTCTGCGAGGAAGAGGATGTTCAACTTGCCGTGGCGGGCGCGGCGCGAACTTCGAGCGTGACGTGGTTGCCGCCGTCGTTCGTGTACTGCGCGAGCGCCTGCTGCTCGACGCTCGCGAGGTCGACAACGTTGCCGATCTTCGTCGCGCCGCTCACGACGGCACTCCCGACGGTGAGGGCCGGATCCGCGACCAGCTGCGTCACTGCGACGACGAGCGAGGCCGAGCTCTGCGGCTGGATGTCGATCTCGGAGCCGTACTGCTTCCCCATGACGACGAACGGCAGGATCGCGGCAACGACCCCGTCGACCGGCGCGTAGACGTCGGTCCCGATCTGGGCGCCAACGTCGAGCGCGTTCGTCCCGCCGCCGCCGAGCTGGTACCAGCGCGGGCTCCCTCCGCCGCCGCCGAAGATCCCGTGAACAACCCGCGCGACGAGCCCCTCGTTCGCCTGCTGGCCGACCGGCGAGAGCGGTAGGGCGTTGCTCGCGGCGCTGTAGCCGATCGCGGTCACGCGAGCCTGCGCAATCGGGAGTTGGAGCCGGACCGGGCCGCGCAGCGCGACGATCTCGGGAAACGGCCTCGCCTGCGTCGCGTTGAACGAGGAAGAGGAGAGCCCCAAGGGCTTGCCGCTCTGGCCGCCGAAGGCAGTGAGGGCGAGCGCGACGACGAACACGACGGCGAGGAGCACGAGGAGGGCGAACCGGCGAGCTCTACGTGCCGAGCGCGCTCGCCTCCGTGCGATCTTCTGCCTGGGTTCGATCCGCCGCCTCCCGTTGGGGCGCGAGGACGGCATGTCTGGCCGCAGCGTACAGGACCGCTCGGGTCCGTCCGACGCCGCGAGGACCATCGCGTACGTGCCGTCCTCTCGCGCGATCCGGATCCAGGTGCCCCGCTGGGTGCAGCTCGTCGCGCTGCCGCTTGCGCTGCTGCTTCTGTGGGCCGTCGCGGGAGCCGTGCGTCACGTCCTGTTCCTCTTCCTCGTCGCGCTGCTCATTGCGCTGCTCCTCAACCCGATCGTCCGCGGGCTCGGCAAGGCGTGGATCCCGCGTGGGGCTGCGGTCGCGCTCGTCTACATCGCATTCGCCGCGGCGCTCGCTGTCGCGATTCTCGCGCTCGCCACGATCGTCGTCCAGCAGACTCGCACGGCGAGCCATCGTGTCGACGCCTACTTCACCGTCCCGTCCGGACACCCACCGCACACGGGAGCCGAGCAGGATCTCGCCCGTTTCCAGTCGTGGCTCGACCGCAACCATCTGAGCGGCGTCCACATCGAGAAGCAGGGGGACAAGTTCCTCCACCAGGTCGGCCTGAAGGACGTCCAGAAGTACACGACCCGCGCACTGAACTGGGCCGAGGGCGCCGGCGTCGCCGTCGTCACGCTTCTCTTCGACGTCTTCCTCGTCTTCGTTGTCTCGATCTACATGCTCCTCGACATGCAGCGCTGGTCTGACGCGATCGACCGGCGCTTTCCGCCGCGACCCGGTACTCCCGGGCTGATCGGGAGGATGGAGCAGGCGATCGCGAGCTACGTGCGAGGCCAGCTGCTCCTCTCGCTCATCATCGGCGTCAGCGTCGGGGTCGGGATGTGGATCCTCGGGGTGGTCGGCCTCGTGCCGCACGGCGAGCGCTATGCCGCCGCCTTCGGCGCGTGGGCGGGAATCACCGAGCTCATCCCGTACATCGGGCCGTGGCTCGGCGCGCTGCCGCCGGTCCTCTACGCGCTCGTCCAGGATCCCCTCTCGGCTGTCTGGGTGGCGCTTCTCTTCCTCGGGATCCAGCAGCTCGAGGGCCACGTGGTCGTCCCGAACGTCATGGGTCGCTCGCTGCGGCTCCCTCCGCTCCTCGTCATCTTCGGCCTGCTCGCCGGCGGAGAGATCTACGGCTTCCCGGGGATCCTCGTCGCGCTGCCGCTCCTCGCAGCGGGCCGGGCCATGTGGGAGTTCTTCCACGAGCGGCTCGACTTCGAGCCCTGGACGGATGGCCATCCGGTCAGGGACGTCGGCGTAGAGCTCGAATAGGCGTACCCTTCCGCGTGTGAGCCTGTACCCCGTAACCCGGCTGCGGCGGCTGCGGCGGACCGCCTCGCTGCGCGGGCTCGTGCGCGAGACGGATCTCCGGCTCGACGAGTTCGTGATGCCGTTCTTCGTCGCGCCGGAGCCGCTCGCCAACGAGGCGCTGCCCGGGATGGCGCGCTTCGATGTCGACGGCCTCGTCCGTGAGGTCGACGCGCTCGCGACCGCCGGTGTGCGCGCGGTGATGCTGTTCGGGATCCCGCCGGAGAAGGACGACGAGGCGACCGGCGCGTGGGAGGACGACGGCATCGTCCAGCAGGCGCTTCGCGAGCTGCGTCCGCGTTTCCCCGAGCTCGTCCTGCTCACCGACGTCTGCCTGTGCGAGTACACGTCGCACGGACACTGCGGCGTCGTCGTCGACGGCGAGGTCCACAACGACCGCAGCATCGAGCTGCTCGCGCGCACGGCGCTGAGCCACGCCGAGGCGGGAGCGGACATCGTCGCGCCGAGCGACATGATGGACGGCCGGGTCGCCGCGATCCGCGAGTCGCTCGACGACCACGGCTTCGAGCACACGCCGATCCTTTCCTACTCCGCGAAGTACGCCTCCGCGTTCTACGGCCCGTTCCGCGAGGCAGCCGACAGCGCGCCGTCGTTCGGCGACCGGCGCGGCTACCAGATGGATCCCGCCAACGTCCGCGAGGCGCTGCGCGAGTGCGAGCTCGACATCGCCGAGGGCGCCGACGCGATCATGATCAAGCCGGCGCTGCCGTACCTCGACGTGATCCGCGCCGCGCGCGAGCGGTTCGACGTGCCGCTCGCGGCGTACAACGTCTCGGGCGAGTACGCGATGGTCAAGGCCGCCGCGCAGGCGGGCTGGCTCGACGAGCGAACCGCCGCGCTCGAGTCCCTCACCGCGATCAAGCGCGCGGGCGCCGATCTGATCGTCAGCTACTGGACGCGCGACCTTCCTTCGTGGCTCTGACGGAACGGTCGGCTCTCCACCGGCGCGCGCTCGAGCTGATCCCCGGCGGCGTCAACTCGCCCGTCCGTGCGATGCGCGGCGTGGGCCTCGATGAGCCTCTTTTCGTCCGGAGTGGCGCCGGCGCGTACATCGAGACGGAGAGCGGACGCTTCCTCGACTGGGTCATGTCCTGGGGGCCGCTCGTCTTCGGGCACGCCGACCCGGAGACGATCCAAGCCGTGCGCGAGGCCGCCCTGCGCGGCACGAGCTACGGCGCGGCGACCGAGGCGGAAGTCGAGCTTGCGGAGGAGATCGTCGCCGCGGTGCCGTCCATCGAGAAGGTGCGGCTCGTCTCCTCGGGCACGGAGGCGGCGATGAGCGCGCTCCGGCTCGCGCGCGCGTTCACGCACCGCGACCGGATCCTCAAAACGGCTGGCGGTTACCACGGCCACGCCGACGCGCTGCTCGCGAGCGCTGGCTCCGGGCTGGCGACGCTCGGGATCCCGGCCTCGCCCGGCGTGCCAACGGGCGCTGCCGCAGACACGATCGTCGTCCCGTACAACGACCTCGACGCCGCAGCCGAGGCGTTCGTCCGCCACGGTGAGGGGATCGCGGCCGTGATCGTCGAGCCGGTCGCGGCGAACATGGGCGTGGTACCGCCGGCGCCGAGCTACCTCGAGACGCTGCGGCGCCTGTGCGACGCGAGCGGTGCGCTCCTCATCTTCGACGAGGTGATCACCGGCTTCCGCGTCGCGCGCGGCGGCGCGCAGGAGCGGTTCGGCGTCACGCCCGACCTGACGGTGCTCGGGAAGATCGTCGGCGGAGGGCTGCCGCTCGCGGCGTTCGGCGGACGCGCCGAGATCATGGATCTGCTCGCGCCGTCGGGGCCCGTGTACCAGGCGGGGACGCTCTCGGGGAACCCGCTCGCCACGGCCGCGGGCCTGTCCGTTCTCCGGCGCCTTCGTGACGCGCAGGTCTACGAAGAGCTCGAGCGCCGGGGCGCGCAGCTACACGAGGGACTCGCGCCGTTTGGCCGCGTGCAGCGGGTCGGCGCGCTCCTCACGCTCTTCATGACCGACGCCGCGGTGCGGAACTTCGACGACGCGCAGGCGTGCGACACCGGGCGCTTCGGCGCGCTGTTCCGCCACCTGCTCGAACAAGGCATCTACTTCCCGCCGTCGCAGTTCGAGGCGCTCTTCCCCTCGACGGCGCATGGCGACGACGAGATCGAACGGACAGTCGCCGCGGTGGCGAGCTTCCGTGCCTGAGGTCTGGGACGAGATCGCCGGCGGCGCGACGGAGGAGAGCAGCCTGTGGGCCGACTGTCTCTCCGCCGAGCCGGACTGCACGGCCGTCTTCTCTCCACTCGGAGCGCCCGAGCACGCACTCGGGCTCGAAACGATCTACGAGGGCTACCTCGTCCACTACGGCCGGTCCCGTCTGTTCGAACCGCCCGACGACGACACGGCGCTTCTCCTCGGCGACTATCTCTACGCGCACGGCCTCGTCCGCATCGCCGCCGAGCACAAGGTCGACGCCGTAGCCGACCTCTCGGAGCTCATCTCGCTATGCAGCCAGCTGCGCGCGGAGGAGCGCGATGGCGACGGACCGCTCTGGGCCGCGACCGCGGCGCTGCTCGGCCGGAGGTCACTCGACCAGCCGTTCGCCGCGCTGCGCCTGCACTCGGATCCGGCGCCGCTCGACGCGGCCGCGCGCTCGGCCGCCGGCGACGAAGCGGTTACCGCCGCGCTCGCCGCACACGCCGAGCGCCGCGTGCGATAACTTCTCGGCGTGCTCGGCGCCATCTTCCATCCACTGCTCGGGGTCGAGTCGGCCGCCGAGGAGGGCAAGAAGGTCGTCCTCACGATGCTCGCGGTCGGCGGGATCTTCCTGCTCGTGATCGCCGTCGGCGAGCTCTCGCACATGGCGGCCAAGGCGCGCCGCCGCCGTAACGGCTAGCTGAGACTCTCGATCAACCGCGCGAGCTCGTCGGGCTTGTATCCCTGCGTCCGCGCGAACCGCACGAGCTCGCGCGCGCGCGCGACGACTGCGCCCTGCTCCGGTGTGCCGGCGACGTGAATCCCGCGACCGCGCCGGAACTCGAGAAGGCCTTCTTCGCGGAGGAGGCGGAGCGACCGGAGCACGGTGTTCGTGTTCACGCCGAGCACCGCCGCGAGGTCGCGGGCGGGGGGTAGCCGCTCCCCTGGTTTTGCCTCGCCGTCGGCGATGGCGCGCCGGATTTCGGCCGCCACCTGCTCGAAGAGCTCGGTCGGTTCGTCGCGGTCGATCTTGACATCGAGCATTGTGCTAATAATGTTAGCACGATGATTGCTGGAGCTTCTGCGCTTCCGCTCGAAGTCGACCCACTCATCGCTGAGGCGAAGCAGCGCGCGAGACGGCGCCGCTTACTGGTGCTCATCGCCGCTGGGTTGGTCGCCGCCGGGCTTCTCGCTTTCGAGCTCGCGCCGACGAGTACCGGTGGCGGGGCGAACGGCGCGATTCCTTGGCTGCCGACGCTGCCCAACACCGGCCCGGCGAACCCACCGCTCGCGGCGCCGTGTACTGCGGCGCAGCTGCACGCGACCCTGTTCGTGCAGGGTGCGGCGGGCAATCTCGCCGCTGGGATCCACCTCATGAACCGGAGCTCGACGGCGTGCGCGCTCGTCGGGCGGCCCAACGTCTCACTCGCCGGTTGGCGGGTCACTCGCTGGCGGCAGCGCGGGGGAGCGCTCGCTTACGACCCGCTTGCCCCGCCCATCGGATCTCTGCGCGCGCTGCGTCGGGGCGAGCACGTCTCCGTCCTACTTTGGATCCCCGGGTACTGCCGGATGGATCCGGCCGTGAAATCCCACCCGCGTCCACTCGTGCTCACTGCTCCGGGTGGCGGAACGGTCGCGCTTAACCACGCGACATTCTTGTCCTGCAACGCACCGGCCGCCCTGCCGGTTCAGGCGACGCGGTACACGCCGTTCGTCCCGCAGGGCATGCCGAGTTCAGAGCTGCCGTTGAGCGCCCGGATCGTCTCCTCCGGCCCGCGCGATGTGAACGGCAAGCGCGTCGTCGGTCCGACGCTCGTTGCGCACGCGGGGAGCTGGCTCTCGTACACCGTCGTGCTCAAGAACCACAGTGGTCGGGTCCTCCGGTTCGGCAAGACGTGCCCTTCGTACACCGAGGGGTTCACGCGGCAGGTCGGGTACGTCCTGAACTGCCACCCCGTCGGAGCGATCGGCCCGGGGAAGTCGGTCCGGTTCGCGATGCGGATCCGTGTGCCGACGCATGTCGACAATCTCTCGGCCCTCGGTTGGTGGCTCGCGCCGCACTCGTACAACGCACCGCAGTCCCTCGCGGTTGTCGATCTCCACTGACGTGAACGCGATCGCTCTCGACCCACTCATCGCCGAGGCAAAGCGGCGGATGCGTCGGCGACGCTGGCTCGTCGGCTTAGCCCTTCTCGCGGTCACCGCGGGCACTGCGGTCGGAATCGACTCCATCGCGAACTCGACTCGCCCCGCGGCGGAGTCCAACGGGAAGGGCGCCGTGGCCACCACGAGCGCCTGCGGGATCACAGCCGCTGGCATCCGCATCCTCCAGAACGGCCAGACGGTCTACCGCGAGCCTGGCCACGTCGTGCATCCCAACGGAGGGCCGCCGGCGCAGGTTCGGTGCAGCGGGGGCAGCATCTGGGTCGTCTGGCCCTTCCAAGGGGCCGGGATGTCGCAGGAGGCGTACTTCGGCGTCCACTCAGGCGACGGCGGGCGGACGTGGCACCCCGTCTTCACGGAGCCGTTCTTCGGCCGGAAGGCGCCGCACGCTTTCGACGCCTACCTCGGCCCGTGGACGCTGCGCGGGCCGCGCGATGCGTACTTCGTCGGGACGTGCCCGGCCTGCAGCGTCGGGTTGTTGCAAGGAACGGTCTCGCTCTGGGTTACGAAGGACGGCGGCGGAACGTTCCGCGAATACAAGGTTCCCACGCTTACGGGATACGAGCCGACGAGACTTCGCGTCGCGCGTGGCGCTGCGACGATCGACGCCAAGGGGTTTGAGCACAACGTCGCGAAGCACAAGGCCGCGACGGTGCGGGTCGGATGAGCGTCGTCGCGCCTCTGCTGCCGGTCGACCCGCTCATCGCGGAGGCGAAGTCGCGCGCTCGGCGTCGACGCCTGCTTGCGCTCGGACTGGTCGTCGTGGCTGCGGCAGTGGCGGTCGTCGTCCCCCTCGCCACGCGTTCATCGCCGGCTAAGCCTCCGATCTCTCAGGCGGGACCTGCCGCGCGCGACCGCGTCCCGATCTGGAACGTCGGGGTTGTCGGCGGCGTCACCTGGGCGTTTGGCGGACGGCGCGCATGGTTGACGTCGAACGGGAAGACGTGGCGGCTGCTCCCGGTCTCGGTGAAGAAGGTGATCGCCCCCGATCCGCTCAGCACAGTTCAGTTCGTCGATTCGAGGGACGGCTGGGTCTTGGACGGTCACGACCGGATCGAGCGGACGACGGACGGCGGCCGGTCGTGGCAACTGTTGCCACCGCTGCCTGCTGGAGTTGGGCGGTCGGTCGCAGGGTTCTCGTTCCTGAGCAAGACCGTCGGCTATCTCAGCGCTTGGATGCATGGGCCGGTGCAGTTCACAACACAGGACGGGGGCATGACCTGGCACCTCAGCAACGCGCGCCGCGGGTTCCCGGACGGCACTCACACCGTCTGGATCCCTACGGAGGGCGGGCGGAGCTCGAGGGTCTTGCTGCGCGTCCCGTGGAACTCCGAGCTCTTTCGTCCGACAGTGTTCGGCAGGCGGCTGGTCGCAGCCAGTCTTGTCGTCGGGAACCCTTACGGGGATCGGCTGGTCGTCTACCGCAGTGGCGACGGTGGACGAACATGGACAACCCGCGACGCTCCGGGACTGTTCCCCGGAAGGGTCGACGGCGGTTCGCCGACCGTCGGCTTCACAGCTCTCACGCCTACGAAGTGGGTCGCGCAGAGCGCGTCGTCGATCCTCATCACGTTGGATGCCGGGCGGACTTGGCGGAAGACCAAGCCCGTGAACATTCCGCGTAGTTGGGCCGACAGCGTCGGCGCGTTCACCTCCCTGCGCGATGGATGGGGGCTCTTCGAGACCCCGCCGCCGCGCTCGACCCGACCTTCACTAGCTCCTGCGTCCCCGTCATGGATCCTCATGCGGACCACCGACGGCGGACGGCACTGGACGCCCGCAGGACCGCTCAAGCAACGCCGTCACTAGCGAGCGTCGCCGTACACTCGGCGCGTGCTGAAGGATCTCCGTGACTGGATCGCGCTGCTCGAGCGCGAGGGTGAGCTCGTGCGCGTTTCCGCCGAGGTCGATCCCGATCTCGAGATCACCGAGATTGTCGACCGCACGGTCAAGTCCGGCGGGCCGGCGCTTCTGTTCGAGAACCCGAAAGGCGCCGAGCACCCGCTCCTCATCAACCAGTTCGGCACCGAGCGGCGGATGGCGCTCGCGTTCGGCGTCGCGCGCCTCGACGACGTCGCGGCGAAGGTCGCCGACGTGCTCGAGATGCAGCCGCCGACCGGACTGCTGGAGAAGGTCCGCGGCCTGCAGAAGCTCAAGTCCGTCGCCGACTCGCGCCCGAAGACGGTGCGCAAGGGCGTGTGCCAAGAGATCGTCCTCACCGGCGACGACGTCGACCTCACGAAGCTCCCGATCCAGCGCTGCTGGCCGGGTGACCCGGCACCGTTCATCACGCTGCCGGCCGTCATCACGCACGACCCGCAGACCGGCGGTCGCAACGTCGGGATGTACCGGATGCAGGTCATCGACAAGCGCACGACCTTCATGCACTGGCAGATCCACAAGGACGGCCGCGCCGACCAGCTCGCGACCGACGGCCGCATCGAGGTCGCCGTCGCGCTCGGGCTCGATCCGATCACCGCGTACTCCGCTAGCGCGCCGCTGCCGAAGCACATCGACGAGCTCATGATGGCCGGCTTCCTCCGCGGCGAGCCCGTCGAGCTCGTCAAGGGAGTGACCGTCGGCGTCGAGGTTCCTGCGCACGCCGAGATCGTGCTCGAGGGCTACATCGAGAAGGACGAGGTCGGGGAGGAGGGTCCCTTCGGCGACCACACCGGCTACTACACCGCCGCCGAGCCGTTCCCCGTCTTCCACGTCACCGCGATGACGATGCGGAACGGCGCGATCTATCCGTCGATCGTCGTCGGCAAGCCGCCGCAGGAGGACGCCTGGCTCGCGAAGGCGACCGAGCGGATCTTCCTGCCGGCCGTGCGCACGACGCTGCCCGAGGTCGTCGACTACGACCTGCCGGTCGCCGGCGTGTTCCACAACATGGCGATCGTCTCGATCAAAAAAGCTTTCCCGGGCCACGCCGCGAAGGTCATGCACGCGCTCTGGGGGCTCGGGATGCTCAGCCTCACGAAGTGCGTCGTCGTCGTCGACGCGGACGTCGATGTGCACGACTACGAGGAGGTGCTTTTCTACGCCGGCGCGAACGTCGACCCGAAGCGCGACGTGATCGTCTCCGAAGGCCCGCTCGACCATCTCGACCACGCGCCCGAGCGGCAGTTCTACGGCGGCAAGCTCGGGATCGATGCGACGGCGAAGTGGCCGGAAGAGGGCGCGCGCCCGTGGCCGGAGGGGATCGAGATGAGCGCCGAGGTCAAGGAGCTCGTCACACGCCGCTGGGCGGAGTACGGCCTGAGTTAGTTCCCGCTTCGGAGGCCCGGCGTTTTGGATAAGACTTCGCCTTGGTGGAGCCGGAGCAGCAGCCTCACGACGAGCCGCACGTGCCGGCTCCGAGCCTCTGGCCGATCGGCTTTGCGATCGGCGTCGTCGTCGCACTCGTCGGGTTGATCATCAACCCGATCCTCGTCTCGACGATCGGTGCGGCGATCGCTCTCGTCTTCGGCCTCTTCTGGGCGCGCGATGCGACCGCCGAGCTGCGCAGCGAGCCGATCGACGTGGCGCCCGAGCGGCGCGAGGTAAAGGAGGCGGGCGAGGGCCAGACGTCGCCGGCGGCCGATGAGCACGCCGCCGTGTCGCGCAGCCACTTTCTCGCCGGCGTGACACTTGGACTCGGTGGCGTGATCGGCGGCCTCATCACCATTCCGGTAGCCGGCTTCGCGCTTCTCCCCTCGTTCCTCGGACAGAAGCAGCACAAGGTCGATCTCGGACCGATCTCGAACTTCGAGCTCAACCGGTGGTACATCACGACCTTCGTCAGCGACCCGGCCGAAGGTGCGGTCTCGCGGCGCACGGCGTTCATCCGCAACAACGGGATGACGCCGGACCCGAAGAACCCGAAGCAGCAGGTGCCGAGCTTCTCGATCATCTCGAACCACTGCGTCCACCTCGGGTGCCCGGTGCAGGCAAACGGCCCGGCCGACACATACATCGGCGAGAAGGTCATCCACGAGAGGACGGCGAACGGCCCCGTGATCATGGACCCCGTGATCCCGGCCGGTTACGGTTGCCCGTGCCACGGAGGCCAGTACGACACCGAGGGAAACCGCGTCGCCGGCCCGCCCGTCCGCGCGCTCGACCGCTACGACTTCGAGATCGTCAACGGGCGGCTCGTCCTCTTGAGCGTGTACTCCGTCTCGCACGTCGTCGGTACCGGCCCCACGGCCGAGATCTATAAGTACAAGGACGCCGGACCGGGCGAGCACATCGACGGCATCGAGCAGTACCTCTATCCCATCCAGCCGCCCCACCACTAGCCGTGGCTCTCCGCAGACCACCGACGAAGCAAGAGCTCCGGCGCGAGCAGATGGTCGAGGTCGTCACGTATCCGCTCGACTGGCTCGAAGAGCGGTCGGGGCTCGTCGGCGGCGTCAAGTACTTCCTCTTCCGCAACGTCCCATCGGACATCAACTGGATGCAGACGCTCGGTTCCGCCGCGCTCACCGCTTTCATCGTGCAGGCGATCACCGGCGTGATCCTCGCGATGTACTACGTGCCGTCGGCCGCGACCGACCCGGCGACGGGGAGGCCGGTCGCGTGGGAGTCGATCGACTACATCACGAACCAACTCTTCATGGGCTGGCTCGTCCGCGGCATGCACCGCTGGGGCGCGAGCGTCTTCATCATCCTCATGTTCCTCCACATGGGCCGCGTCTTCCTCTTCGGGGCCTACAAGTACCCGCGCGAGCTCAACTGGATCATCGGCGTGCTCATCCTCGTGATGGGGATGATGGAGGGCTTCACGGGCTACCTCCTGCCGTGGGACCAGACCGCATACTGGGCGAGCGTCGTCGGGATCAACCTCAACGGGACGGCGCCGTTCTTAGGCCCGTGGCTAGCGCAGTTCTTACGTGGCGGCCAGGACATCACGGGCACGACGCTCACGCACTTCTACTCGCTGCACATGCTCCTGATCCCGGGCGCGATCATCGGCCTCATCACGCTTCACCTCTACCTCGTGATCCGGCTTGGTGTGACCTCGCCGCCGTGGTCGAAGGAGGCGGCGGGTGAGGAGCGGGTCGACGGGTCGTCGAACGGCCGCGTCGGCCTGACGCAGCCGGTCGCGCGCGGCGCGGGAGGACGCGACTAGTGGCTGCCGTGCAGAAGGAGAAGCCGTCCCGCGGCGAGGAGGCTCGCGCCGGGTTCGCGCGCTACAAGGACGACGTCAAGAAGCGCGGGAAGCCGTTCTTCCCGTACGCGATGTTCCACGACACGGTCATGAGCCTTGTCGTCGTGCTCGTGATCATCGGCCTCGCGGTGATCTGGAAGTGGACGGCGTACGGCCCGCACCACAACTGCGCCGACTCGGGGATCCTCGGGCCGTGCATGGGCGCGCCCGCCGACCCGGGCACGACGAGCTTCGTGCCGCGGCCGGACTGGTACTTCTACTTCCTCTTCTATCTCCTCCGGATCTTCAAGTGGCCGGAGTCGGTTTTCCTCGGCACCGTCGGCGTGCCGACGATCTGCCTCATCCTCCTGATCATGCTGCCGTTCCTCGACCGGCGGCGCACGCGGAAGCTCTCGCAGCGGCCGGTCGCGCTGGTCGCTGCCGTGCTCGTAATCCTCTCGATGGGTGTCCTGACATGGAAGGGCGCGACGGCGCAGGAGGCGCTCGCGTCGGAGGTCATCGCCGACATCCCGACCTGGGTCCAGCAGGAGCACCTGCCCGCAAATGCCCTGCCCGGCGCGAACCTCTTCGCCCGCGCGGGGTGCACCGCGTGTCATACGTACGACGGCGCCGGCGGCTCGAACCTCGGCGCCCCGGACCTGACCGCGATCGGGACCCGCGGCCTTTCCATCGCCACGCAGATCCAGCACCTCCAGGATCCGGCAAGCGTCACCCCGGGTTCGCCGATGCCGAAATTCACGTCGCTCGGGACACAGCGACTGATGGAGCTCGCGATCTTCCTCAACGCCTCGAACGGCACGCACTAGAGGCGTAGAGTCGGCGCGATGCGTCGGCTCGCTCTCCTCGCGCTCGCCCTTCCGCTTCTCGCCGGCTGCTCGTGGTCGCCGTTCTCGACCGGTTCGGGGAGCGCGATGGCGCAGGAGTCGCTCGCGTCGGAGGTGAAGGCGCAAGTCCCGAAGTGGGTCACGGACGAGAACCTGCCTGCGAACGCCATCCCCGGCGCAAAGCTCTTTGCCACAGCGGGTTGCACGGCGTGCCACACCTATGTCGGATCCGGCAGCTCGAACCTCGGCGCTCCGGATCTGACCGCGATCGGGACGCGCCATCTCGGCATCGACTTCGAGATCCGCCACCTCGAGTGCCCGTCGTGCGTGAACCCTGGCTCGCCCATGCCGAAGTTCGCGTCGCTCGGTCGTAGGCGGCTCCGACGGCTCGCAATCTTCCTTGAGGCATCGAAAGGGATGCACTAGCAGCGACAATCCGAAGGAATGCACGTCTTCCTCGGGATCACGGGCGCGTCGGGCGCTCCGTACGCGGCGCGGCTTCTCGAAGCGCTTTCCGCGGCCGACTGCGAGATCGGCGTCTGCGCGTCGTCTGCCGGCGTCGAGGTGCTCGCGACCGAGCTCTACGGGAATGCGAAGCTCTCGCGCGACGAGACGCTCGCACGGCTCCTCGAGCACGCGCCCGGCGCGACGCTCTACGACCCTAACGACTGGAAGGCGCCGTACGCGTCCGGCTCCGCGAAGGTCGACGCGTACGTCATCTGTCCGTGCTCGATGGGGACGCTCGGGACGATCGCCTCCGGCGCGATGCAGAACCTCATCCATCGCGCCGCGTCGGTCGCGATCAAGGAAGAGCGCCGGCTCGTGCTCATGCCGCGTGAGACGCCGCTCTCGGCGATCCACCTCCGCAACATGCTCACGCTGCGCGAGGCGGGCGCGACGATCCTCTTCCTCGCGCCGGGCTTCTACCACGGCGCCGAAACCGTGGCCGACCTCGTCGATTTCGTCGTCGCGCGTGCGCTCGACCAGCTTGGCCTCGAGCAGCAGCTCGCGCCGCGCTGGGGACAGGCGTAGTGGCCGTGGAGACCGGACGGTTGCCGGCGGACGGCGTCCGGCGGATGTTCGACCGGATCGCGCCCGTCTACGACGCGATGAACCGCGTCATGACGGTGGGTCTCGACCAGCGCTGGCGCGCGGCGACCGTCCGCGAGACGGTGCAGCCCGGCGACCGCATCCTCGATGCGTGTTGCGGCACGGGCGACCTCGCGGTCGCGGCGCACGCTGCAGGTGCCGGGAGTGTCGTCGGCCTCGACTTCTCCGAAGCGATGCTCGAGCGCGCGCGGCGGAAGGCGCCCGAGCTGACGTTCATCCAGGGTGATGTCCTCGCGCTGCCGTTCCAGGATGCGAGCTTCGACGTCGCGGTGGTCGGCTTCGGTATCCGCAACGTCGCCGATCTCGAGGCGGGCCTGCGCGAGCTGCGGCGCGTGCTGCGGCCCGGCGGCCGGCTCGGGATCCTCGAGATCACGACGCCGCGCGGCGCGCTTGCGCCGTTCTACCGCGTGTGGTTCGACACCGTCGTTCCGCTCCTCGGCCGCGTCCTGCCCGGCGGCGAGGCGTACACGTACCTGCCCGCGAGTGTCCGTCGTTTTCCGCCGCCCGAAGAGCTCGCTGCACTGTTCGCCGCGAACGGCTTCTCGCGGGTGCGTTACCGGCTCTTCGCCGGCGGGATCGTCGCGCTCCACGTTGGGGACGCCGCATGAGCACGACTCTCGCCGACATCGTCGCGGCGCCCGGGCTCACGGACTATCTCGACGAGCTCGAGGAGCGGCTTGCGCGTACGGTCGCGTCACATCCGGGGCTCGTCGCGGCGGTTGGGAACGAGGCGCTCGCGGCTGGCGGCAAGCGCCTGCGGCCGGCACTCGTCTTCCTCACGACTCCCGCGGGAGAGGAGCCGTCGCTCGCGGCCGGCGTCGCGGTCGAGCTCGTCCACATGGCGACGCTCGTGCACGACGACCTCATCGACCGCGCCCACTTCCGCCGCGGCAAGGCGGCGGCGTGGTCGATCTACGGGCCCGCCGCCGCGAGCACGACCGGCGACTATCTCTTTGCACGCGCGTTCGCGGAGCTGAGCGCGACGGGAGATGCCCGCGCGGTCGAGATCCTCGCCGACGCGACGCTCTGCCTCGCACGCGGGGAGGCGCTGCAGCGGACGCAAGTGCACGACCCGTCGACGACGATCGAGGCGTACCTCGGGCGCTGCGCCCTCAAGACCGGGAAGCTCTTCGAGGCGTCGTGCCGGCTTGGCGGCGGCCCCCGCAATGGCGCTGGCGAGTACGGCCTCGCGCTCGGCGTAGCGTTCCAGATCGCCGACGACGTCCTCGACTGCTCCGGCGCGACGATCGAGACGGGGAAGATCGCCGGCACCGACCTCCGCGACGGGACGCCAACCCTGCCGCTCCTCCTGGCCGCGCAGCGCGACACGGCGGTCCGCGAGGCGCTCGCCGGCGGGCCGATGGACGGCGCACTTGTGCGCGTCGCGGCTACTGGCGCCCTTGACGAGGCCAGGCAGGTGGCCCTTGACTACGCTAGGCGCGCCAGGGAGAGCCTCGACGGAGAGCTCCATCGCGACGAGCTCGAGGCCCTGACGCACGCAGTTGTCGACCGGGAGAGATAGCGCCAATGGCAGTTCTGGACAGGCTCGACACGCTCGCACCGATCAAGGAGAAAGTCCTCGCCGGCGAGCGGCTCGACTTCGACGACGGGGTCGCGCTGATGGAGACGGACGACCTCCTCGCGCTCGGCGAGCTTGCCGACCTCGCGCGCCGGCAAAGAGGCTTCGGCGACGAGGTCTACTTCGTCCAGAACATCAACCTGTACCAGACGAACGTCTGCCGGGTGAAGTGCAAGTTCTGCGCCTTCGCGCGCACGAACAAGCAGGAGGACGCCTTCACGCTGAGCGCGGACGAGTTCGTGGAGGACGCCGTCCAGCAGCACGAGCTACTCGGCTTCACGGAGATCCACACGGTCAACGGCGAGAGCCCGCATGTGCGCATCGACTACTACGCCGAGCTGCTCCGCAAGCTCAAGGCGGCGCTCCCCGACGTCCATCTGAAGTTCTACACGGCCTCCGAGATCCACCACATCTCGAAGCTCGAGGGCTGCTCCCACGAGGACGTCCTGCGGACGCTGAAGGACGCCGGCCTCGACTCGATGCCGGGCGGCGGCGCCGAGATCTTCGCCGACCGCGTTCGCGATCTCATCGCGCCCGGCAAGGAACGGCCCGAGGAGTGGTTCGACGTCCACGACAAGGCGCACAAGATGGGGATCACGACGCAGTGCACGATGCTCTACGGCCACGTCGAGACGTACGAGGAGCGCGTCGACCACCTTCTCCGCCTGCGCGACCAGCAGGACTCCACGGGCGGCTTCCTCTCGTTCATCCCCCTCGCCTTCCACCCGGAGAACACCGTTTTCGAGCGGCGCGGCTTCCGCTTCACGACGGGCGCCGACGACCTCAAGGTGATCGCGGTTTCGCGGCTGCTGCTCGACAACATCCCGCACGTGAAGGCGTACTGGATCATGATGGGCCTCCCGCTCGCCCAGGTCGCGCTGCATTTCGGGGCCGACGACGTCCAGGGGACGGTCGTGCGGGAGAAGATCTTCCAGGCGGCAGGCGCGAGCGCCGGCACCGAGCAGAAGGTCGCGGAGCTCGTCCGCGTCGTGCGCGAGGCGGGCCGGATTCCCGTCCAGCGGGACTCCTTGTACAACGAGATCCGTCGATGGTGAGCGTCCGGAAGTCGATCGAGACCAAGGATCTGGACGCGTTCACTGCCGTTCTCGCCGATGACGTCGTCTGGATCGGGCTGTGGCCCGGGGAGCTGTGCCGGAACCGCGCTCAGGTCGTCGCCATTCTCGAACGAGCGCGTGCGGCCGGCCGGCAGATGTCGCCTGAGGTGGTGCTCGAGCGCGAGAACATGCTCGTTGTCGACCCGCACCTGCCCGACTCCGAGCGGCATCAGATCTTCATGCTCGACGAGGGCCTCGTGTCGGAGATTCGCGCCTACCCGGACCGCGCGGGGGCGGTTGCGGCGTTCGAGGCCGTCGAGGCGATGCAGTGATCAAGCTCGGCCGCATCAGCTACGTCAACATGGCGCCGGTCTTCTACCGGGTCGACGCCGAGGTCGAGGAGGTGCAGGGCGTCCCGACCGAGCTGAACCGGATGCTGACCGGCGGGGAGCTCGACACCGCGCCGATCTCCTCGATCGCGTATGCGCGGGACGCCGACAAGCTGCGCCTGCTGCCGCGTCTCTGCGTCGCGTCGGAGGGCGCGATCGACTCGATCCAGCTCGTGTCGCGCGTTCCGCTCGAGCAGGTGCGCACCGTTGCCGTCACGCCGGAATCTGCGACGTCCGTCGCGCTGACGAAGGTGCTGCTGCCGGGAGCCGACCAGGCGCCGCTCGAGGCGTACGACAGCGGCGAGTCGGAGGCGAAGCTGTTGATCGGCGACGCGGCGCTCCGCTCGGCGTTCGAGGATCCGACTCCGCACTACGACCTCGGGAAGCTCTGGCTCGAGCGGACGGGCCTGCCGATGGTGTTCGCGGTGTGGGCCTGCCCGGAGCCGCTCGCCGAGGGACTCGCCGAGCTCGAGGACGCGCTCGTCTCATCCGTTCGCTTGGCGCGGGCAGAGCCGGAGCAGCTCGCGCACGAGGCGTCCCAGCGCTACGGCTATCCCGCCGGCTTCCTTGCCCGGTACTTCGAGAAGCTCCGGTACCGCTTCGGGCCGCGCGAGCGCGCCGGCCTGTACACATTCCTCGAGCTCGCGCGTGACGCCGGTCTCCTCGAGACCGTGCCGGAACTCCGGTTCGTCCAGACGACCGGAGCGGCGGTCGCGTGAGCGTCGTCGCAAAACCACTTAGTGACAACTTGTCACAAGCGATTTTGGAGCGCGTGTTGGGTGGCGAGCGGCTCACCGACGAAGACGCCGTCGAGCTTCTCCGCTCGCGCGACCTCGTCGCCGTCGGCCGCGCGGCGAACGAGCTCCGCAACCGGCTGCACGACCCGGATCAGGTCACGTTCATCATCGACCGGAACCTCAACTACACGAACGTCTGCGTTACCGACTGCGACTTCTGCGCCTTCTACCGGCGGCCCGGCGACACGCGCGAGGGCTACCTCCTCCCGAAGGCGGTCATCTTCAAGAAGATCGAGGAGACGCTCGCCCTCGGTGGCACCGGTCTCCTCATGCAGGGCGGCCATCACCCCGACCTCGGTGTCGACTACTACGAGGATCTCTTCTCGAGCATCAAGGCGCGGTACCCGATTCACCTCCACGCGCTGTCGCCGTCGGAGATCGTCCACGCCGCGCGCCACTCCAAGGTGACCGTCCCCGAGGCGCTCGTGCGCATGCGCGACGCGGGCCTCGACTCGATCCCCGGCGGCGGCGCCGAGATCCTCGTCGATCGCGTGCGCAAGATCATCGCGCCGAAGAAGCTCAAGACGAAGGAGTGGCTCGGGGTCATGCGCGACGCGCACCGGCTCGGGATCTCGACGACCGCGACGATGATGTACGGCCACGTCGAGACGGTCGAGGAGCGCGTCGAGCACTTCCGCCGCATCCGCGAGCTGCAGGACGAGACCGGCGGCTTCCGTGCCTTCTTCTCGTGGACATTCCAGGACGACGGCAACCGGCTCGTCTCGCTCGTCCCCGCGGACTCGCGCCCGACGTCGTTCGACTATCTGCTCACGCAGGCGGTCTCGCGGCTCTACCTCGACAACGTGCCGCACATCGGCTCGTCGTGGGTGACGCAGGGGAAGAAGATCGGCCAGGTCGCGCTCGGCTTCGGTGCCGACGATCTCGGCAGCGTGATGATCGAGGAGAACGTCGTCTCGGCCGCGGGCACGACACACCGCACGAGCGCCGAGGAGCTCGCGCACCTGATCCGCTCGATCGGCAAGACGCCCGTGCAGCGCGACACGCTCTACCGACCGGTCAAAGTCTGGAACTAGCTTGACGTGAGATCGGCGGGCGGAGCCCCGTCGGTTCGAAGTCGACACGTCCGGTAGCGACTCGTCCGGTAGCAGGTACCGGACGAGTCTCGTCGGGACATGGCGACCCGCTCATTTGCAGCGCTTTTCACGGGAATGCGGCATGAGCGGCCTTGGACCATCCGGACACGTCCCGTAGCAGCTACCGGACACGTGCTTCTAGTAAGGAACCTGGCGGAACTCGACCGCGACCGCGCCGTCCTGCACCGTGACGAGCGCCCACTCCGCGAGCGAGCGGAGGACGGGCGGATCGGTATGGCGGTCCCAGGACAAGCCGACGCTGCCGGGATTGACGTAGAGCGCGTCGCCGATCCGGCGCGTCCACTGCAGGTGCGTGTGCCCGCCCGCGAGAAGCGCCGCGTCGTGGCCGAGATACGGCTCGACCGCCGCGCCGTCTGAGTCCGGTAGCAGCACGTCCTCGTAGAAGCGCGGCGAGCCGTGGAAGAAGAGCATCCGTGCGCCTCCGATCTCCCGGTGCACCGTCGGCGCGAACGAGCGGATCTGAGCGAGGTGCGAGGCGTCGAGCTGCGACAACGTCCACTCGCGGCGCTCGAGCTGCCGCTCCGTGATCTCCTCGTTCGAGTCCGCGGGAACCTCGAGCAGGAAAGCGTCCGCGTTCCCGAGCACGGTCTCGCAGCCGAGCGCAGCGAGGCGGTCGAGCGTCTGCGCCGGCTCGTCTCCGCCCTGTGCGACATCGCCAAGACAAACGATGTCGTCGACCCCGAGCCGCTCGATGGCCTCGAGCGTCACGCGAAACGCGATGTCGTTCGCGTGCTGGTCCGAGATGAGGGCGAGCCGCGCGGTCACAGTCGCGACCTTACTCCCGCGAGTCCGCTGTCGATCCACTGCGGCTGCTCGGTGCGTACCCCGTAGTCGACCTCGTGCCACGGGCCGAGGCGGTGATAGATCAACGCGCGGCGGCGTAGCTCGTCGTCGACGTCCCAGTCCGGGAACGGGACGTTGAGGAGCCATGCGTAGTCGATCGCGGGGTCGCCGATCTTCGCGTCGGCCCAGTCGATCACACCGGCGAGCCGCCCGTCGCGGCAGAGCAGGTGCGACGGGCCGAGGTCGCAATGGACGAGCGCCGGCTCGAAGCCGGTCAGCGTCTCGATCTCCTCGAGAAGCGCCTCGCCGCGGAGCCGCTCGTCTGCGTCGAGGAGCGATAGGACGAGCCGCCGCCAGTCCTCCGCGTGGCCGCGGTAGATGTCCCGCCAATCCGGCCGCGGCACGTCGACCGCCGAGGCGTCGAACGAGTGGAGCGCCTCGAGGAAGGCGCGGACGCCGTCCGGATCCCCGTCCCGCAGCGGCTCGCCCTCGATCAGCCGGTAGACGACGAACCACGGCTCGCGCGAGACCTGCTCGAAGCGCGGGATCGCGACCGGCAGCGCCGGGGCGAGGGCCGGAAGCAGGTCGACCTCCTTCGCAAGCTCCTTGATGCCGAGCTCCCCGCGTGGCACGCGCAGGACCCACTCGCCGCCGACGACGAGCACCTTGAAGTCCCAGCCGTCGTCGTTCTCGATGAGGAGCCGGTTCACGAAGAGGACGCTACCCGGGCCGCCGGGGCCGTCAATAGACTCGCGCTCGTGCTCGTCGCGAGCATTACCTCGAGCTTTACCTCGGCCGTCGCGAACCACGGGATCTACGCCGTGTTCGGTCTGCTCGCTCTCGGCGCGGTCCTTCCCGCTGCCAGCGAGCTTGTCGCGCTCGTGGCCGGCGCGGTCGCCGCAGGAGCGTTCTCGGGCGTCACTGGGATCTCCGTCTTCGGCTCGCACGTCAGCGGCGCCGGCGCGTATGTCGCGCTGTCGCTCGCGGGCGCGCTCGGCTACTTCGTCGGGTCGCTCGTCGGCTGGGCCATCGGCAGGTACGGCGGACGCGAGCTGCTCGAGCGGCACGGCCGCTGGTTCCACGTCACCCCGGCGCGGCTCGACGAGGCCGACGCGTGGTTCGACAAGTGGGATCGCCCCGGCGTGCTCATCGGGGCGATGACACCGTTACTCCGCTCGTTCGTCGCCATTCCGGCCGGGGTCTTCGAGATGCCGTTCGTCCCGTTTGCCGTTCTCATCGCGATCGGCGGGACGATCTGGTCGTTCGCGTTCACGGGGATCGGCTACGCCCTCGGCGCGAGCTACGACCGGTTCGACCACGACTTCCGCTTCGTCGAGTACGCGATCGTCGCCAGCGTCGTCGTCCTCGCCGTGTATTTGGTGTATCGGTGGAGGACGAAGGCTAAAGTTGAGCCGAATGCAGAAGATCCCGCTCGTTGACGTAAGCGCCGAGTACGGGCCGCTCATCCCAAAGCTCGAAGCCGCGTTCCGCGAGGTTCTCGAGGACGGGCAGTTCATCCGCGGCCCGCAGTACTGGGCGTTTCAGGAGGAGGCTGCCGCCTACCTCGGCGTCAAGCGGACGCTCGGCGTCGCGAACGGCACCGATGCGCTCGTCCTCGCGCTCGACGGGCTCGGCGTCGGCCCCGGAGACGAGGTCATCTGCCCGGCTTTTACCTTCTACGCGACGGCCGAGTCGGTCGTCCGGCGCGGCGCGACTCCCGTGTTCGCGGAGATCGACCCCGTAACGCTCAACCTCGATCTCGAGGACGCCGCCGCAAAGATCACCGACCGGACGAAGGCGATCATCCCCGTCCATCTCTTCGGCCGCGCGATGGACGTGCGTCCGCTCGTCGAGCTCGGCATCGATGTCGTCGAGGACGCCGCGCAGGCGTTCGGCGCCGAGGAGGTCGCGCGCCACGGCAAGGTCTCGACCTTCAGCTTCTATCCGACGAAGAACCTCTTCTGCCTCGGCGACGGTGGCCTGATCGCGACCGACGACGAGGAGCTCGCGGAACGGATCAAGCTGCTGTCGTTCCACGGCTCGAAGGACAAGACCGACTTCGAGCTCGTCGGCTACAACTCGCGCCTCGACGAGATGCAGGCCGCGTTCCTCAGGATCTTCCTCGAGGAGCTCGACGGCTGGAACGCCGGCCGCCGCGCCGCCGCCGCGCGCTACGCGGAGCTCGGCCTCGGCGAGCTCGTCGAGATCCCGAAGGACGAGCCGGGCCACGTCTATCACCTCTTCGTCTGCCGCTCGCCCGAACGCGATCGCATCCGCGAAGCGCTCACCGAAGCGGGCATCGCGTCGGTGACGTACTACACGACGCCGCTTCACCTGCAGCCGTCGCTGCGCTACCTCGGCTACGAGCCCGGCTCGCTGCCGGCGACCGAGCAGGCAGGTGTCGAGAACTTCTCGCTGCCGCTCTGGCCGGGCATGCCGGAGGAGGCGCAGGAGCGCGTCGTCGAGACGGTGCGCGCGGCCGTCGGCGTACAGGCGAGAGTCTGATGCGGCACCTGTTCTCACGGCACCGGCTGTGGGGACTGCTCGCCGATGCGGCGATCGTCTCCGTCTCGTGGTGGATCGCGTTCTCGCTCCGCTTCGACGGCAAGTGGCCGCACGAGTACGTGACGCTGTTCCGGCGGACGCTCCTCATCGTCCTTGCGATCAAGCTCGTCGTCTTCGTTTCCTCCGGCTTCTACAACCGCTGGTGGCGCTATGTCTCGATCCGGGACATGTGGGTGATCGCCCGCGGCGTGGTCATCGCGTCCGTGGTCGCCGGCTTGACTGTGTACTTCGCCTCGCCGGTACACGCCCTTCGCCTGCCTCGCTCGATCGCGGCCATCGATCTCCTGGTGACGCTTGCTCTCGTCATGGGCGCGCGGCTGCTCGCGCGCACCCTCATCGAGCGGCCGACCGGCGGCGTCGTCGCGCGCGGCAAGGAGGTGATCGTCGTCGGAGCGGGGGACGCCGGCCGCCTCATCGTCCAGGAGATGCAGCGCTCGCGGCTCCTGAGCTACACCCCGATCGGGTTCATCGACGACGACCCGCGCAAGCAGCACTCGCGGATCATGGGCGTGCGCGTGCTCGGCGCGATCGACGACCTCGCGCATGTGCTGCGCGAGAATCGCCCCGACGAGCTGCTCATCGCGATGCCGTCCGTCTCGGGTGACGTGCGCCGGCGGATCGTCGAGACCGCGCAGGAGTACAAGGTTCCGGTCAAGACGCTGCCTGGCCTGTACGAGCTCATCTCCGGTGACCTCGGCCTTGCAGGCCAGATCCGCCCCGTTCAGGTGGAGGACGTGCTTGGCCGCGAGCAGGTCGAGGTCGACTTCCAGGAGGTTGCCTCGTACCTCGAGGGGCAGACCGTGCTCGTCACCGGGGCAGGCGGCTCGATCGGCTCCGAGCTGTGCCGCCAGATCGCCCGCATCCGCCCGACGCGGCTCATCCTCGTCGACAACGCCGAGGGCGCGCTCTTCGAGATCGAGCAGGAGATGAAGGAGCGCGACTTCACCGCCGCCGTGCCGCAACTCGTCGACGTCAAAGATCACGCTGTCATGCGGCGTGAGGTGTTCGAGAAGTACCGCCCGACCATCGTCTTCCACGCGGCCGCGTACAAGCACGTCGCGATGCTCGAGACGCATCCGCTCGCCTCCGTCCGCAACAACGTCGTCGGCACGCGCGTCTGCGCGGAGCTGTCGGCGGAGTTCGGCGTCGAGCGTTTCGTCCTCATCTCGACCGACAAGGCCGTCAACCCGAAGACCGTGATGGGGCAGTCGAAGGCCTTATGCGAGTGGATCGTGGAGTCGCTCGGCCATCGGCGCGACATCCCGACCCGCTTCGTCGCCGTGCGCTTTGGCAACGTCCTCAACTCCTCCGGCTCTGTGATCCCGATCTTCCGCAAGCAGATCGAGCGCGGCGGCCCGGTGACGGTGACGCACCCGGAGATGACGCGCTACTTCATGACGATCCCGGAGGCGGTCTCGCTCGTCGTGCAGGCCGGCGCGATCGGCGGCCGCGGGCAGGTGTTCGTCCTCGACATGGGCGATCCGGTGAAGATCATCGATCTCGCGCAGAACATGATCCGGCTCTCGGGTAAGCGGCCGCGCCTGCCGGACGAGGAGGTCATCTCGCAGCGGGACATTCCGATCCGCTTCATCGGCTCGCGGCCGGGCGAGAAGATCCACGAGGAGCTGTGGACCGAGCAGGAGTCGCTCGGCGAGACGACGCACCCGAAGATCCGGCGGCTGAGCCGCCCGCCGGTCGAACCCGATTGGCTTGCGGAGCAGCTCGCTGTGCTCGAGCGGCTCGCCGACGAAGGGGACACGCTCGAGGTCGTCGGCAAGCTCGGCGCGATCGTGCGCGAGCCGAAGCGCGTCGAGCCGCCGCAGCTCTCGGACACCGGCAGTTACAAGTTGCCTCCGGCCGGGCTCCCGGTCGAGCCGACGCAGCTCGACTAACCGGGTCGGCGCTTCCCGTGTTGTCTTCGGTCTCGTTCTGAGCATCATCGGAGTACCTCCAATCTGGGAGTGGCCGTGTCAGCCCAGGACGGGTGTCCGACACCATCGAAGAGCTCGGCCGTTCCGAATTGGCGGGAAGTCGCGACCGTGGCGTTGCAGGCTCGCGGGTAGTGTCTGCGCCGTGGGCGGCGGGATCGGCCCCACCCTTAGGGCAGGGGTGCGGGTTTAGGCGCTAGGCATCGAGCGCGGAGAGCAGTAGCCGCAGCATCTCCGCCGGGTCGCGGCGCACTCGCTCGGCGGTTGCGTCCCGTTTCTTCAGCTCGAGCGCGCGCGGATCGCTGAGCGGCTTGAGGCGTCCCTCACGGATGAGCTCCTCGTCGATCCCGCCAAGACGGCCTCCGTACGTCGTGTAGACGGGGACGCCGAGAGCAACGGCCTCGCGGTTCATGGTCCCGCCCGCCGAGACGACGAGGTCGGCAAGGGCGATGAGGCTCTGCGCGTCGACCGCGCCGTCCGGGAGGATCACCGACGGGAGCGCGAGCCCGCGTACGTACTCGCGCTGCTCGGCGGTGCGTGGCAGCACGAACGCCTGCACGTCCTCCGAGCGGCCGAGATGCTCCAGCGTCTGCGGGAAGAGCGGGTTCGAGTGGCGGTGGTACAGCGAGACGTCGGGCGGCGGGCGGAGAACGACGAGCACGTGCGCCGGGTCGACGCCGAAGCGCTCGAGCAGCGAGCGGTCGGGCTCGAAGTCGGCGAGGTAGTACTCCTCCTTCAGGCCCGGGTACTGGACGAGCTTCGGCGGCTTGACGCCGTACGGCTCGAGCCGCTCGGGCGGGATTGCGTCGGGCACGACGACTCGCGTCGCGGCGCGGCAGCCGAGCTGGTGCTGGTACGTCGCGAACTCGTAGTCGAACGTCGTCGAGCTCGGGATGCCGAGCCGCCGCGCCGTGATTGTCAGCTCGTGGGAGCCGTGCGCGAGCGCGACGTCGAAGTCGCGTCCCTTCGCCCAGCGCCGCAAGGCGCCGAGCCGTCCGGTCATCTGGCGGATCTTCTGAACACGGGAGCGGCCCGCGTGTCGCCCGATCACGGCGTCGGCCTCGAGCCCGTGAAGCTCGAGTAGCTCGACCGTCTGCGCATAGTCGCGCGCCGTGATCTCCACGTCGTCGCCGCGCTCGCGCATGATCGCGATGAGTGGCCGGAACACGAGGACGTGCGCCGGTGCCGTCATGTCGATCCAAACTCTCACGCCGCTAAAGCCTCCATCCGGGCGGATCGTAGGAGAGGGGGTTCCTGCTCCACCTGCCGTTCGTACCAGAGCGTGAACGCGAGCAGTCCCCAGAGCTGCCGGCTCCAGTCTTCCCGGCCCGCGACGTGCTCGTCGAGGAGCCGCGTCACCGGCTCCGGCTGGAGGAAGCCCTGACGCCAGAGCGTCTCCGGTGAGAGCGTCGCGCGCGCGAACGGCTCGAGCTCGCCGCGCAGCCACGCCGCCGCTGGAATGGAGAACCCTCGCTTCTTCCCGTGCACGATCTCGCGCGGCACGAGCGGCTCGACCGCCTTCCGCAGAAGCACCTTCTTCTGGAGGCCGCGCACCTTGAGCCGCGTCGGCAGCGCAAAGGCGAGGTTCGTCACGAGCGGGTCGAGGAACGGGACGCGCACCTCGAGCGAGTGCGCCATCGACGCGCGGTCGGTCTTCACGAGGAGGTCGTCGACGAGGTAGATGCCGAAGTCGACGTCCTGCAGGCGCGCGAGCTCGGGCGCGCCGGCGGTCTCGGCGTAGCGCGCGCGGTAGACGTCGACCGGGTCGAAGCCGCTCGCGCCGCCGCGCAGCTCACGGCGCGCGTCGGGCGAGAAGATCTCCTTCCAGCCGTGGTGCCGTTCGAGCGGCGGCAGGTGCGCGGCGCGAACGAAGCGCTTCGCGCGATAGTCGAGGCTCGCCTTGCGCGACGACGACGGCAGCGCCTCGACGAGCGGGCGCGCGACGCGCGCGATCGGCGCGACGCGGTCAGCGAGGAGATCCGCCGCATAGGTGTAGTAGCCGCCGAACAGCTCGTCGCCACCCTCGCCCGAGAGCGCGACCTTCACGTGGTCGGCGGCAAGCTGGGAGACGAGATAGGTGGGCAGCGCGGACGAGTCGGCGAACGGCTCGTCGAATGCGTCGGCGAGAGCGCGGAGAAGAAGCTCCGGATCGGGCCGGACGAGCAGCTCGTGATGGTTGGTGCCGTACCGCTCGGCCACGAGCCGCGCGTCGTCGCGCTCGTCGAAGCTCTTCTCCGCAAAGCCGATCGTGAACGTGTGCACGGGCTCGGGGGTCTCCTGGGCGGCGAGCGCCGCCAGGGCGGCGGAGTCGACGCCGCCGGAGAGCAGCACGCCGACCGGAACGTCGGAGAGGAGATGCGCCTTGACCGAGTCGCGGAGCCGGGCGCGGAGCTCCTCGACGAGCTCGGCCTCGTCGCTGTCGCGCACCTCGGTTGGCCCGGGTCGTGCGAAACGCTTGATAGTGACGGAGCCGTTCTCCCAGATGAGCACGTGCCCCGCGGGGAGCTTGCGGACGTCGCGGAAGATCGAATACGGCGCTGGGATCGAGTTGAAAGCGAGGAACGCCTCGAGCGCGTCGGTGTCGATCTCCCCGCGCGGCAGCGCACGGAGCTCGGACGCGAACCGGAGCTCTCCGCCGACTTGGCGGTAGTAGAGCGGTTTGATCCCGTGGCGGTCGCGCGCGAGGACGAGGCGGCGGCGTGAGGCGTCCCAGATCGCGACCGCGAACATCCCGCGCAGACGCTCGGCGAAGCCGGTGCCGTGCTCCTCGTAGAGATGGACGAGCGCCTCGGTGTCGGAGTGGGTGTGGAAGGCGTGACCGCCGCGCGCGAGCTCGTCGCGCAGCTCCGGATAGTTGTAGATCTCGCCGTTCTGGACGACGACGACGCTGCCGTCCTCGTTCGCGATCGGCTGGTCGCCGCCGGCGAGGTCGATGATCGAGAGCCGGCGTGAGCCGAGCGCGATCTCGCGGTCGAGGTGCTCACCCGCGCTGTCGGGCCCTCGGTGGACGAGCTGCGCGCTCATCGCGCGAAGCGCCTCGACGTCCGCGTGCCCGTCCGCCGTTGCGATTCCGCAGATCCCGCACATGCCGTGAGCTTAGGCGCGGCGCCGGAAAATCCCGCTCACCGACTGCTTCAGCACGCGCCAGCCGGTCGCGACGACGGTCCGGAGGTAGAGCCGCACGGAGCGGTCGGCGATCCACTCGAGGTCGTGCGCGAGCTTCTCCGCCATCGACGTCTCGTAGCCGCGCCGCACCTGCGCGAAGCCGGTCAGGCCGGGGCGGACGACGAGGCGCTGCCAGTACGACGGCAGCTCGTGCGCAAGCTCCTCGAAGAACACGGGCCGGATCGGACGCGGCCCGACGAGGCTCATATCGCCGCTGAGGACGTTGACGAACTGCGGAAGCTCGTCGAGCTGTGTCGCCTTGAGCCAACGCCCGATCGGCGTGAACTCGCTCTTGGTCGCCTCGACGAGCTCCTCGCCGAGATGCGTCCCGAGCCGCCGCTCCGCGCCGCGCCGCAGCGTCCGGAACTTGAACATCGTGAAGACGCGTCCGCTGCGCCCGACGCGCTCGCCGCGATAGAGGACGGGCGGCCCGCTCGTCACGACGACGGCCAGCGCGATGATCAGAGCGATCGGGAGTGAGATGAGGAGAAAGAGCGCCGAGAACACGACGTCAAGCGCGCGAAGCACGGCGTCTCGCGGGCGAGCCGGCGTCTCGAGGGCGAGCTGCCGATACCCGCGAACGAGCGTGTCCTCGAGGCGGCTCGTATCAGCCATCTCGCGGATCGTACGGCCTACGGGCGCTGGAATCCGCGGCCTCGAGGAGTAGGGTCCCGTTCGTGGCGAACGTTCGCCTAGCGGTTCCGATCGCCGTGGTCGCCGCGCTTCTGCTCGCTGGCTGCGGCGGCGCTGCGCACCACCCGTCCGCGACGGCTCGGCCTCCGGCAAACGAATCCCCGCGGAAGATCGTTGCCGCGTACTTCGCCGCGATGCACGCGCACGATCCGGCGGCCGCTCGCTCACTTCTGACGCCAGCCTGGTTCAAGGTCGTAAGCCGCCCGGGCACATGGCTTCGGGGTGGAGCGAACATCAAGCTCCTCCACGCGAGCCGGGGGTTCGACTACGGACCGATCGACGGCTACCGCCACAGCTGGTGGGTCGGCGCCATGTTCAAGCTCAGCAAGCAGCGTGGGATTGGGCCGATGGAGGACGGCGTCAACTTCTACGGCTACATCCTTGTCCGCAACAACCCGAACGAGGGCTGGCGCATCGGCGACGAAGGCCTCGGATAGTACGAGCTATAACGTGTCCTAATGGACACGAAGCAGCTCGCGGCGTTCTGCGCCGTTGTCGAGCGCCGCAGCTTTTCGCAGGCCGCTGACCAGCTCGGAGTCACGCAGCCGGCGGTGAGCCTCCAGATTCGCTCGCTCGAGCAGCGGCTCGGGCAGCAGTTGCTCGACCGCTCCGGGCGGCGCGTCGAGCCGACCGAGGCTGGGATGCGGCTCTATCGCGGCGCGCAGCGGTTGCTCGCGCTCGAGGAGCAGATCCTCCAGGAGCTCGGGGATGACGCCGAAGGCGAACTGACCGGCCGGCTCGAGATCGGCGGATCGACCGGGCCTGGCGGGAGCGTCTTGCCGGTCGTGCTCGCCGAGTTCCAGCGGCTCAACCCGAAGGTGCACGTCGCGCTGTCGGTCTCCGACTCTCACACCATCATCGAGCACGTCGCTCGGCGCGAGCTCGAACTCGGCGTCGTCGGCGTCGGCGGCCGGCACCGCGGCGTCACGTTCGAGCCGTTCTACCGGGATGAGGTCGTGCTCGCCGTCCCCGCCGACCACGAGCGCGCCGGCAAGACGATGTCGCTCACCCAGCTGAAGAAGGAGCCGCTCGTGCTCATGCAGGAAGGCGCAGGCGTCCGACAGATGATCGACGACGAGCTGCGCGAGCTCGGCGTCAGACTCCGTGACCTCAACGTGCGGCTCGAGCTCGGTCTGCAGGAGTCGGCGCGGGCGGCCGTGCTCGGCGGCTTCGGCGCGACATTCATCTCGCGCATCGCGATCGAGGGTGACCTCACGGCCGGGACGCTTGCGCTCGTTCGCGTCGAAGGGCTCGAGCCTGCGCGCGAGATCCAGCTCGCGCGCGCAACCGGTCGCGCCGAGACCCGCGCCGCGCAAGCGTTCGTCGCCTACGCGCGTGAGCGGCTCGCATGATTGTCCACTGGGGACTCGACGCGCTGCCCAAGGCGAGTGCCGAAGCCGGCGTCTCGGCGGCACTCCTTGTTGCGAGCCCGCGCTGGGACTCGCTCGCACTTCCGATCGAGCCGGTGGCTCGCTGGACGGATGTTCCGTCGGAGCGGGTTGGCGAGGCGGCGGCTGCGGCGAGTGTTGCGGACGGAGTTCTCGCGGTCGGTGGCGGTAGCGCGATTGACCTTGGGAAGGCGATCTCCGCAGCGACCGGCCTTCCGCTGGTCTCCGTCCCGACGACGTACTCCGGCGCCGAGTGGACGACGTACTTCGGTGTGCGCGATACGGAGCGGCGGATGCGCGGCGGCGGTGGCGGCGCCCATCCCACGGCGATCGTCTACGAGCCTGAGCTCACGTTCGGCCTGCCGCCGGAGACGACCGTCGGCACCGCGATGAACGCGCTCGCCCATTGCGCCGAGGCGCTGTACGCGCGCGGCCACAACCACGCCGCCGACGAGGACGCGTTGACCGGCGCAGAGCTGATCTCCAACTGGCTGCCGCGTGTCGTCGTAGAGCCGATCGATCGGTACGGGCGGACGGAGTTGCTGCTCGGCGCCGCTCACGGCGGCGCGGCGCTCGCGGGCTCGAACCTCGCGCTCGCGCACGCGATCGCGCAGGCGATAGGCGGCGCGTACGGACTTCCGCACGGGACGTTGAACGGGATCGTCCTCGCGCCCGTCCTCCGCTTCAACGCCGCGTTCGTTCCTGACGCCGTGCACCGCTTGGGCGTCGTGATCGGGTCGGCGAACGACGCGGCCGACCGCGTCGAGGCTCTGACCCGGCTCGCTGGCCCAACGCGCCTGAGCGAGCTCGGTGTGCCGGAAGGCGATCTCCGCGCCCTCGCCGCCTCTGCGGCGGAACGTGGCGGCAACCGTGCGAACCCGAAGCCGGCCAGCCCGGCGGAGATCGAGCAGCTGCTTCGTTTGGTTCTGTAGAACGATAAGTAATCGCTATACGCAGGATTAGACTTTTCGCGCGAGAGCAGTATCATTAGCGACGTGCCGGAAGACGATCGTTTCGACGTGCTCGTGGTCGGCAGCGGAGCCTCAGGCTTAGCCGCCGCGGTCGCCGCCCAGCGAGCCGGAGCCCGTGTTGGCCTCGCGACGAAGGGCTCGATCCAGGCGTGCAACTCCGCGAAGGCACAGGGCGGCATCCAGGCCGCGGTCGGGCCTGACGACTCGCCCGAGCAGCACGCCGCCGACGTCTTCCGCAGCTCGCACGAGACGGCCGACAAGGAGCTCGTCGACGTTCTCACCACCGAAGCGCCCGATGCGATCGCCTGGCTCGAGGAGCTCGGCGTCGAGTTCACCCGCGAGGACGATGGCAGCTACCGGCTTGCGCGTTGCGGCGGCGCGTCGGCGAGGCGCCTGCTCCAGGTCGGCGATCGCACCGGCAACGCCATCACCGCGGCGCTGCGCCACGCCGCAGAGGCGAGCGACATCGAGGTTGTCCCGAAGGCGCCGCTCCGCGAGCTCAATCAGGCGGAGAACGGCTGGCGCGCCTCGTGCAACGGACACGAGCTCGCAGCGTCGACCGTGATCCTCGCCGCCGGCGGACGGTGCTACGCGGAAGCCGAGCAGCGCGGCGAGTTCTCGACGAACCATCCGTACGCGACCGGTGAGGTCACGAAGATCGCGCTCGAGCTTGGTGCCGAGTCGCGCGACCTCGACGCACTTCAGTACCACCCGAACGGCGGGCTCTGGCCCGAGTCGATGCAGGGCTACTCGATCCCGGAGACGACGCGCGCCTACGGCGCCGTCCTCCTCAACGCCGACGGCGAGGAGTTCACCGACTCGCTCGGCCCGCGTGACGAGGTGAGCCAGGCGATCTTCGACGAGGTCGAGAATGGCAAGGGCGTGAAGACGCCGTCGGGTCACGACGCGGTCTTGCTCGACACGACGCGGATCTCCGAGCACGACGCCGAGCTGTCGCTGCCGTACATGCTCCGTCGCTACCGCGCGGCCGACGTGGACCCGCTCCGCGAGCCGATCCTCACGTACCCTGTTCTCCACTACCAGAACGGCGGGCTCGTGATCGACGCGAACGCCGAGACGACTCTCGAAGGCCTCTACGCCTGCGGCGAGATCGCCGGCGGGACGCACGGGCGGAACCGGATGATGGGCAACAGCTTGCTCGAGTGCATCGTGTTCGGAAGGAGGGCCGGACGTGCCGCAGCTGGTCGACACTGATCTCGATCGCGTCGTTGAGGATGCCGCCGCGCACCTCTATGTCTGGTCGTTGAAGGACATCCCGCAGGATCTGCGCGACGCGCTCGCCGCCGCGGCGGAGCGCGAGACGTCGGTGCCCGGGCAGCGCGTGTTGAACACGATCCTCCGCAACGTCAACGTCGCGGACTCGGAGAAGAACCTCGTCTGCCAGGACACGGGCATTGCGGTGTACACGTGCCGCGTCGGCGAGCACTTCCCGCTCCATCCCGCACGGATCTACGCCGCGCTGAAGGAAGGCACCGCGCGCGCGACGCTCGAGCATCCGCTCCGTTCCAATGCAGTTCACACCCTTACGCGGGAGAACACCGGCCCGAACGTCGGGCACCGGCTCCCGATCGTCCACTGGGAGTTCATCCCCGACTGGGACGGCCTCGACGTGAAGTGCGTACCGAAGGGCTCCGGCTCCGAGAACATGAGCTTCCTCAAGATGTGCACGCCTGCCGACGGCGTGAAGGGGATCAAGGAGTTCGTGCTCGAGTCGATCGTGGGCGCCGGCGGCAAGCCGTGCCCGCCCGGCATCGTCGGCGTCGGGATCGGCGGCTCAGCCGACTACGCGATGTACCTCGCGAAGGAGGCGATCGCGCGGCCGATCGGAACGCGCAACTCCGATCCGCTCGTCGCGCAGCTCGAAGACGAGCTCTACGGGTTGCTCAACGAGACGGGCATCGGGCCGATGGGTCTCGGCGGCGACGTCACCGTCCTCAACTGCCACATCGAGCACGCGGACACGCACATGACGCTCAACCCGGTTGCGGTCAACTACCAGTGCTGGGCGGCGCGGCGCGCGACGGCGCACATCGCGGCCGATGGTACGACCGACTTCGATCGGGAGGCCTGAGTCATGGCGACGTTCGAACTTTCACAGAATTGGCGCAAAGCGCCAGGGTCCGCAGTCATACAATCGGTATCGAGGGCGGCGGGATCGGCCCCCACCCAGGGTGGGGGTGTGGGCTGATGGCGACGCACGAAGTCACCTTTCCGATCATCGACGAGGCCGAGATCCTCAAGCTCCGCGCCGGCGACGAGGTCATCGTCCAGGGCCACATCATCGGGATTCGCGACCGCACGCAGATCCGGATCTTCGACCAGGGGATGGAGCCGCCGATGGATCTTACCGGCGCGTTCCTCCTTCACACCGCGCCCGGCGTCCGCAAGCTCGACGACGGCCGCTACGAGAAGGTCTGCATCGGGACGACGACCTCGGCGCGCATGGTGCGCTTCACCGAGCCGCTCGGCTCGCAGTACGGCGTGCGCGCGATCTGCGGCAAGGGCGGATTCCCCGACGACGCGATCGAGCCGATGCGCAAGCTCGGCATGGTCTACTTCGCGATCGTCGGCGGCGCGGCCGCGCTTGAGACCACGCAGATCGAGGAGATCGAGGAAGTCGCGTGGGAGGAGCTCATGCCCGAGTGCCTCTGGAAGTTCCGCGTCAAGGACTTCGGGCCGCTCACCGTCGGGATCGACGCGCACGGCAACTCGCTCTACCACGACGTCCAGAGCGCGGCCCAGGACAAGCTGAAGGAGATCTTTGCTCGACTGTAGACCCCATTCCGGCCTGACCCACGTGCTCGACAAGGGCCTCGGCCCGCGCGGCTGGGAGGACGTCCTCGAGATGGCGGGCGACTACATCTCGATCGTCAAGCTCGGCTGGGGGACGGCGTACGTCACGCGCAACCTCGAACGGAAGCTCGCCGTGCTGAGGGAGAAGCCCGTCGTGATCGGCGGCACGTTCTTCGAGGCGATCTACGCGGCCGGCGACCTCGACGAGTACAAGCGCTGGCTCACGGGCCACGGCTTGACGCATGTCGAGATCTCCGACGGCACCATCGACATTCCCCGCGAACGGAAGCTCGAGCTCATCGCCGACTTCGCGCGCGACTTCACCGTCCTCTCCGAGGTCGGCTCGAAGGACTCGTCCATCGAGTACACGGCCGAGGAGTGGATCACGTGGCTGAACGAGGATCTCGCGGCGGGCGCCTGGAAGGTCGTCACCGAGGCACGCGAGGGCGGCACCGCCGGGATCTTCGACTCCGCCGGCGGCATGCGCACCGAGCTGATTGGCGAGATCGCGCTCGCGGTCGGTCCGGCGAACGTCATCTTCGAGGCGCCGTCGAAGTCGGCGCAGAGCTGGTTCATCAAGCGGTTCGGCCCGAGCGTGAACCTCGGCAACATCCCGCCCGACGAGGTCGTCCCGCTCGAGACGCTGCGCCTCGGTCTGCGCGGCGACACGATGAAGGAGGTGCTCCTTGGCGGCGCAGACGCTCCAGCTTCCGTCTGACGTCGAGACCTGGACGGCCGAGCGCGTCGTCGAGTTCGCGCTCGAGCGCTTCCCGGGCCGCGTCGCGCTCGCCTGCTCCTTCCAGAAGGAGGAGACCGTCCTGCTCGACATGCTCTTCGCCGCCGACCCGAAGGCGCACGTCTTCGCGATCGACACGCACCACCTCTTTCCCGAGACGTACGCGCTCTGGCAGACGATCGAGGCGCGCTACGCCACGAAGATCGAGGTCTTCGCCGGCGATCCGGTCGAGGATGGGCTCTGGGAGCAGCAGCCGGACCTCTACCTCGCGAAGGCGAAGATCGAGCCGCTCAACCGCGCGCTCCTCGACCTCGACTGCTGGATCACCGGCATCCGCCGCGACCAGTCCCCGCTGCGGGCCGACGCGCCCAAGCTCGGCTGGGACGAGTCGCACGAGCTCTGGAAGGCGAACCCGCTCGCCGACTGGAGCGACGACGATTGCTGGGAGTACATCCGTGAGCGCGATTTGGCGTACAACGTGCTCCACGATCACGGTTACGAGTCAATAGGCGACGTCCACTCGACCGCTCCCGGCAAGGGCCGGGAAGGGCGCTGGGCGGGAACGGAGCGCACGGAATGCGGGTTGCACACATGAACGGCTTTGTCCTCTGGTTCACCGGCCTATCGGGCGCGGGCAAGACCACGATTGCGAACATCGTCGAGCCGGAGCTCGAGCGGCGCGGTCTCCTCGTCGAGCACCTTGACGGCGACATCGTCCGCACGCACCTCTCGAAGGGGCTCGGCTTCTCGAAGGAGGATCGCGACACGAACATCGCGCGGATCGGCTGGGTCGCGTCTCGCCTCGCGCGCGCAGGCGCGGCCGTCGTCGTCTCGGCGATCTCGCCGTACGAAGAGATGCGCCGCCACGCGCGCTCGCTCGTCGAGCAGCACGCGCCGTTCGTCGAGATCTACGTCGCAACGTCGCTCGAGGAGTGCGCGCGGCGCGACCCGAAAGGGCTCTACGTCGCCGCGTTCGCCGGCGAGATCGCGGAGTTCACCGGCGTCTCGGACCCGTACGAGGAGCCGATCGATCCGGAGGTTCGCCTCGAGACGGTCGGCATCACGCCGCCCGAGTGCGCGGCGATCGTGCTCGCGCGGCTCGAGGAGCTCAACCTCATCCCTGCCGGAGCAGAGGTCGAGCACTGAGCATCTCGCGCGTCCAGCTCACGCATCTCGAGCGGCTCGAAGCGGAGGCGATCGACATCATGCGCGAAGTCGTCGCCACGGCCGAGAACCCGGTGATGCTCTATTCCATCGGCAAGGACAGCTCGGTGATGCTTCGCCTGGCCGAGAAGGCGTTCTCGCCGGCGCCGCCGCCGTTCCCGTTCCTCCACGTCGACACGACCTGGAAGTTCCAGGACATGTACGCCTTTCGGGCCCGGATGGCGGAAGAGCACGGGATCAACCTGCTCGTGCACGTGAACGAGGAGGGTCTCGCCCGCGGGATCAATCCCTTTGACAGCGGCTCGGCTGTGCACACCGATGTGATGAAGACCGAGGGGCTCAAGCAGGCTCTCGACAAGTACGGCTTCGACGCGGCCTTCGGCGGGGCGCGGCGGGACGAGGAGAAGTCGCGCGCGAAGGAGCGGATCTTCTCGTTCCGCACAGCGCAGCACCGGTGGGATCCGAAGAACCAGCGGCCTGAGCTCTGGCGCCTCTACAACGCGCGCCACAGGCGCGGCGAGTCGATCCGCGTCTTCCCGCTCTCGAACTGGACCGAGCTCGACGTATGGCTCTACATCCACCGCGAGGAGATCCCGATCGTGCCTCTGTACTTCGCCGCCGAGCGGCCGGTCGTCGACCGCGACGGGACGTGGATCATGGTCGACGACGACCGGATGCGGCTCGAGCCGGGCGAGGAGCCGGAGCTCAAGCGGGTGCGGTTCCGGACGCTCGGCTGCTATCCGCTCTCGGGCGCGATCTCCTCCGAAGCCGACACGCTGCCGAAGATCATCCAGGAGATGCTCCTCGCGAAGACGTCCGAGCGGCAGGGCCGGATGATCGACCACGACGAGGCAGCCTCGATGGAGAAGAAGAAGGTCGAGGGCTACTTCTAGCGTGAACGCGTCAGACCTGATCGAGCGCGACATCGACGCATACCTCGAGGCGCACGAGCGCAAGAGCCTCCTCCGCTTCATCACCTGCGGCTCCGTCGACGACGGCAAGAGCACCCTGATCGGACGGCTGCTGTACGAGTCGCAGATGCTCTTCGAGGATCAGATGGCCGCGCTCGAGGCCGACTCGAAGCGCGTCGGGACGCAGGGAGACGAGCTCGACTTCGCGCTCCTCCTCGACGGGCTCGCCGCCGAGCGCGAACAGGGGATCACGATCGACGTCGCCTACCGCTTCTTCTCCACCGACACGCGCAAGTACATCGTCGCGGACACGCCGGGCCACGAGCAGTACACGCGGAACATGGTCACCGGCGCCTCGACCGCCGACTGCGCCGTGATCCTCCTCGACGCACGGAAGGGCGTGCTGACGCAGACGCGCCGCCACAGCTATCTCGTCTGGCTGCTCGGGCTCCGCCACATCGCGGTCGCCGTGAACAAGATGGATCTCGTCGACTACTCCGAGGAGCGGTTCCACGAGATCGAGCGGCAGTACGGCGCATTCGCGGAGCGGCTCGGACTCGAAGAGTTCACGCTCATCCCCGTCTCGGCCTTGCGCGGCGAGAACGTCGTCGAACGCTCCGAAACGATGTCCTGGTACGCCGGCCCGACGCTGCTCGAGTACCTCGAGACCGTGGAGGTCGACCAGGAGCGGATGCAGGACGCACCGTTCCGTCTCCCCGTGCAGTGGGTCAACCGGCCGAGCTCGGACTTTCGCGGCTACGCAGGCACGGTCGCCGCGGGTCAGATCGCGCCCGGCGACAGCGTCGTCGTCCTCCCGGCGGGGATCGAGACGACCGTAGAGCGCGTCGTCGCCTCCGACGGCGATCTGCAGCTGGCCGTCGCCGGCCAGGCCGTGACGCTGACTCTGGGCGACGAGATCGACATCAGCCGCGGCGACATGATCGCTTCCGCCGACGCGTCGGCCCAGGTCAGCCAGCAGTTCGAGGCGACCATCGTCTGGATGGCTGAGGAACCGCTCCTGCGCGGCCGCACGTATCTGATGCGCGTCGGCACGAGCGAGGTGCCGGCGACAGTGGCACCGATTCGGTACAAGCTCGAGGTCGACACGCTCGAGCAGATCGCCGCCACGCAGCTCGACCTGAACGAGATCGGCGTCGGGTGGGTCGAGTTGGGAAGGCCGATCGCATTCGACCCGTACGTCGACAACCGCGACACCGGCGGATTCATCCTCATCGACCGGATCACCAACCACACGGTCGGCGCCGGCCTGCTCATGCGCGCTCTGCCGCGCAGCGAGAACGTCCGCCTACAGGAGCTTGTCGTCGACCGCGATGCGCGCGCTGAGCTCAAGGCGCAGCGCCCATTCGTCGTCTGGCTGACGGGACGGCCCGGCGCCGGCAAGTCATCGATCGCGAACGCGCTCGAGTCCCGGCTCTTTGCCGGCGGCCGCCACACCGTGCTGGTCGACGGCGCGAACCTGCGGCGCGGCCTCTCGAAGGACCTCAGCTTCAGCGATGCCGATCGTGCGGAGAACAACCGCCGCGCAAGCGAGGTGGCTCGCCTGATGACGGACGCCGGGCTGATCGTTATCGCTGCCTTCGTGTCCCCGTTCCGGGCCGACCGCGAGACGGCGCGCTCGCTCTTCGACGACGGGGAGTTCATCGAGGTCTTCGTCGATCTGCCCGCGGACGTCGCGGCCGAGCGCGACACGACCGGCCTCTACGCGAAGGCGGGCACGCCCGGGGTCCTCAACCTCACCGGCGTCGACTCGACGTACGAGGATCCCGAAGAGCCGGAGATCCGCCTCGACATGACCGAGCTGGACGTCGAGGCTGCCGCCGACCGCGTGGTCGCCCTGCTCAGCGAGCGCGGCCTCCTGTCTTGACCTGGCAGTTCGTCCTCGTAGGCCTCGGCCTCGGACTGATCGTCGGGCTGACCGGCGTTGGCGGAGGCTCGCTCATGACGCCGATCCTCATCATCTTTTTCGGGTTCAGTCCGACGTACGCCGTCGGGACGGACATTTTCCACGGCGCGGTCTTCAAGACGTTCGGCGCGTGGCGCCATCGCCGTCTCGGCACGGTGCACGGGCATCTCGCGCTCTGGTTGTTCGCCGGCTCCGGCCTGTCCGCGATCGCCGGCGTCGCCGTGTCGTGGTGGTTGTCGAACGAAATCGCCAACGCGGAGGCGATCCTCGGGTACGCGATCGGCGTCGCACTGATCTTCGGCGGCACCGGCTTCCTCGTGAAGTCGTTCATAAAGCGAGGTATCCAGCCGAGCGAAGGGCCGTTCATCATGTCCCACCGCGACAAGGCGATCGCCGTCGCGACAGGCGTCGTATTCGGCTTCATCCTCGGTCTGACCTCTGTCGGCAGCGGGACGTACTTCGGGCTCGTGATGGTTCTCGTCTATCCGCTGACGATGTCGCGCATCGTCGGGACAGACATCTTCCACGCCGCCGCTCTGCTCTGGGTCGCCGGCATCGGGCACGCAATCATCGGCGACGTCGCCTGGCACGCGGTGCTCTGGCTCCTCGTCGGCTCCATCCCCGGCATCCTCATTTCGAGCCGCTGGACCGTGAGCGTTCCGCAGACGACGATCCGCCTCGGGCTCGGTGGAATCCTCATCATCAGCGGCATCCGGCTCCTCGACAAGAACCTCCCGACCTGGATCTTCGCGTCGCTCCTCGGCGGGCTCGCAGTCGCCGTGGTCGTCTACACGGTCACCGTGATGCGCGGCGCGCGCACGGCTCCCGCACCCTCCTAACCGGTTCCTTAGTTCCCGCCCCGTAGAATCTGCGCGGTTTGCAGCGGGTTCTCTCGACGGTTGTCCTTCTGGGCCTGCTCCTGGCCAGCGCTGCCGCTTTCGCGATCACCGAGCACCTGAAGCTCATCAAGAGCCCCATCTACGACCCGCGCGTGACGAAGACGTTCTCGCCGGTCTGTCACTGCGCGACCGACAAGGCGAAGATCCGCTTCAAGCTGCGGCACCCCGACTCGGTCACGGTGACGATCGTCAACTCGGACGGCAAGGTCGTCGACACCGTCGCCAGCGGCACGAACGAGCCGAAGAACACTCTCGTCACGTTCCGCTGGGACGGGCACACCACGACTGGTATCGCGCCCGACGGGTCGGTGTACGAGCCGCAGGTCAAGCTCGCGAACGATCACCGGACGATCCGCATGCCGAACAAGATCGCGGTCGACACGGTCGCGCCAAAGGTCCTCTCGGCGAGTGACGACGGCGGGGTCCTCATCGTGCGCGGCTCCCACGGGATCGCCATCCACTACGTCTTCAGCGAGAAGGCGCACGCGTCGGTGTACACGAACGGTCGTCGCATCATTTTCGGCCGACCGAGCCGGACAACCGACAAGGTCAAGTGGAACGGCAAGGCCGGCGGGAAGACGCTGCCGCCCGGTCGCTATGTGCTCGAGGTCGCCGCCGTCGACCTCGCCGGGAACGAGACGCCGCCGGCCGAGCGGAAGCGCGTCGTCGTCCGGATCCGGAACATCGTCCTGGGCGAGTCGGCGATCCATGTCGGGCCGCGGGCGCGGTTCACGGTCACGGTCCGGACGGGTGCGCCGAAGTACACGTGGAAGCTCGCCGGCGCGCGCGGCACCGGGACGAAGAAGGTGCTCCACCTGCGCGCACCGAAGCACGGCGGCCGCTACCGGCTCGTCGTCTCCGAGCACGGCCATGCGGCGACGGCGACCGTGATCGTGGGCAAGAAGTGATCGGCCTCGCGCGTATCGCCGCGCCGGTCGCGTGCGTCGGCCTGGCGGTTCTGTTGACGGCCCGGACCCGCGAGAACCGGATCGCGGGCCTGGCCTACACCATCGTCGGCACCGCGCTCCTCGTCGGGGCGCTCGAGCCGCCGAACGCAGCCGACCTCGCGGGGGCGATCATCGGGCTGATCGTGCTCGGCTGGGCGCTCTCGCTTGCGTTCCGCCGTGAGCCGTGGCTCGTTGCGTACCTCGCGCTCGCGACGGTCCCGATCCGCGTCCACTTCCTCCACCACCAGCTGCTCGTGCCGCTCTACGTCGTCGCGGCGGCGGCGGCGTTCAATCTCCTGAGGGAGCTCGTGGCGGGAAACGACGCGCGTTCGCGGGAGTTCGGGCGCGCGACGAAGCCACTCGCGCTCTACCTGATCTGGGTCGGCTTCTCGGTGGCGTGGACGGTCGATATCCGGACGGGCGCGATCGACGTCCTCGCGTCGTACGTCCCGCTCGCGATCATTGCGCTATCGGTCGCGCGGCTCCCGTGGAACGCGTTCCGCTTGAAGCTCCTCTACGGGGAGCTCGCGGCGATGGCGCTGATCTTTGCGTGCGTCGGCTTCTACCAGTACGAGACGCGGCAACTCTTCGAGAACCCGAAAGAAATCGTCGCCAACTCATACGCGGCGATCTTCCGCGTCAACTCCGTCTTCTACGACCCGTCGATCTACGGCCGCTTCCTCGTCGTCGCCCTCGTGCCCACGGCGGTGCTCATCGTGCGGGGCAACTCGCTGCGGACCGGCCTCGCTGCGCTCGCGTTCGCGATCGTGGCGTGGCTCGGGCTGCTCGTCTCGTTCTCGCAGTCGAGCTTCTCCGCGCTCTTCGTCGCGATCTTTTGCCTCTGTGCGTTCGTCTGGCGGTGGAAGGCGGTCGTCGTGCTCGTGGTCGCCGTCGTGGTCCTCGCCGGAGGAGCGGTCGCTGCGCCCGGGCTGATGCACTCGCTCCGCCACCACGGCGTCAGGGAGATCAACTCGCTCACGAGCGGGCGAGGCAGCCTCATCTACAACGGCCTGCGAATCGCGAAACGGCATCCCGTCGACGGCGTCGGTCTCGGCGGCTTCTCGAAGGCGTACTCGAAGCTCACGCGCCGGCACATCAAGCAAAGCGCCTCGCACAACACTCCCGTCACCGTCGTGGCCGAGGGAGGAGTGATCGGCCTTGCACTGTTCCTCTGGCTTCTGATCGCGTTCGGGCTCTCGGCGTTCCGGCGGATCGACCGAACGCTTGCGGGGGGCCTCGGGCTCGCGGCGGGGCTCGTGCTCGTCGCGATCTTCGCCCACGCGAACGCGTACAACGATTTCTTCGAGGATCCGACGACCTGGCTCGTCTTCGGACTCATCGCCCTCGCAGCCACGCGGCGCCGATCAGCGATGATTGACGCATGATCGAGACCTGGAAGAGAGCGCTCGTCCTCGCGCCGCACACGGACGACGGCGAGTTCGGGTGTGGCGGGACGATGGCGCGGCTCGTCGAGGCCGGCTGCGACGTCCGCTACATCGCGTTCTCGATCGCGACGCGCTCGCTGCCGCCGGGCTTCCCGCCCGACACGCTGGCGAAGGAGGTGCGTGAGGCGACGGGCGAGCTCGGCATTCCCGAAAGCGCGCTCACCGTCCACGACTTCGACGTGAGGACGTTCCCCGAGCGGCGGCAGGACATCCTTGAGCTGCTCGTCGCGCTTTGGGAGGAGTGGCAGCCCGACGTCGTCTTCCAGCCGAGCCTCCACGACGTCCACCAGGATCACCGCACGGTCGCCGAGGAGGGCCTCCGCGCCTTCAAGCGCACGACGATCCTCGGCTACGAGATCCCGTGGAACAACTTCGACTTCGCATACCAGTGGTACGTCTCGCTCGAGCAGAAGCACGTCGACCTGAAGGTGGCAGCGCTCGAGCACTACGCGTCCCAGCAGCACCGCCGCTATGCGAACGAGGAGTACGTCCGCAATCTGGCGCGCATGCACGGCGTGAACGTGAACCGCGAGTACGCCGAGGTCTTCCAGGTGTACCGCGTCGTCGCCTAGCGGCGGGCGGCGGCGGCGGCGGCGGGCGATTCGGAACGCGAGGAGCGTCGTCACAAACCACGCGAGGGGTAACAAGCTCGCCTCGAGCAGGGTGAGACCATGCACCGCCGCGACGGCGATAAAGCCGGTGAGGAGAAACATGTTGAGCAACGCCCAGCCGGTGAAGACCTTCGCCACGAAGAGCGCGCGGCGGATCATCTGGGTTCCGCGGTCACGCCACAGGGGCGGCAATTCGCGGAACGCATTGGCGAGGTCGCTGCGACGGCGTGCGGTGAGAGCGATCTGGACGCGCTCGTTCAGTTCCGACAGGGAGAGGCGACCGCTCGCGTAGTGGCTACGAAGCGCGACCGTTGCTACTTCACGGTCTCGGTCACTGACCAGAGGCATTAGCCCGAGGGTAGCTCAGTCGTGCGCAGCCAGCCAGTCGCCGACGACCTGCATGTAGCGCTCGCGCTCCTCGACGTGCGGCATGTGTGAGGACTCCTCGAAGCACACCCACTCCGCGCCGGCGATCCCGGCGAGAAGCGTCTCCTGCAATGCGGGCGTCGCCTCGTCGTAGCGCCCCGAGACCAGCAGGGTCGGAACCTCGATCTCGTGCAGCCTGTCCTTGACCTGCCAGTCCTCGCACGAGCCGATGATGTGGAACTCGCTCGGCCCGTTCATCGTGCGGTAGACGGTCGGGTTCTGCTCGAGGAACTCGAAGGTCGCCGCCACTTCGGGAGGCCACGGAATGCGGCAGACGTGGCGGTCGTAGAACGCAAGGCACGCCTGCATGTACTCCGGGTCGTCATACGTGCCTGCCTGCTCGTGCTTGTCCAGTGTCGCACGAACGTCGGCGGGGAGTTGCTCACGAAGCTTGCCCGCCTCGGTTGCGAAGTCGGCCCATGACGCCGCCGTATCCGCGAGCACGAGCGACCGCAGGCCGGCCGGCTGTGTGAGTGCGTACTCCTCGGCGAGGAAGCCGCCCCAGGACTGGCCGAGGACGTGGTGGTCGGCGATTCCCAGCGCTTCGACGAGGTTCTGCAGCTCGCGAACGAACAACTCCGGCGTCCAGAACTCGGCGCCGCGCGCGGGATAGTGCGTGCTGCGGCCGTTGCCGAGCTGGTCGTAGTGAACGACCGCGCGCTTGTCGGCGAGGTCGGCCAAGGAGAGGACGTAGTCGTGCGTCCCGCCGGGACCGCCGTGCAGCACGATCAACGGCACCGACCCGTCCCGGTTCAGCTCGCCGGTGATGCGGTACCACGTCTCCGCATCGTCGTCGGCGAACGTAAAGGCGACGGTTCCCTCGCTCACCTCCACCGAGGCGACTCTACCGCGGCCGGAGAGCTATCCTCGGTCGCCGATGCGCGGATTGCGCCACCCGCTGGGTCGCATTCCACAGCCCTGGCGTCACCTGATCGACTGGGCGGTGACGATCAGCGTTGCCGTCGTATTCGTGCTCACGTTCGAGGCCGAGGTCGCGCAGCCGTACCGGATCCCGTCTTCCTCGATGGAGAACGGCCTGAACTGCGCCACGCCCGGCGAGGGCTGCCGCGGTTCGACCGACGACCGCGTCCTTGCCTTGCGGCTCGAGTACGACTTCGAGTCGCCGCAGCGCGGCCAGGTCGTCGTGTTCACCGCTCCCGCCGCCGCGTCGAAGTGCGCAGCGGGAGATGGAGGGACGACGTTCGTCAAGCGCATCATCGGATTGCCCGGCGAGACCGTCCGTGAGGACACGCGCGGCTTCATCTGGATCCGCAAGCCCGATTCGACGGCATGGACGAGACTCAGCGAGCCGTACGTCACTGTCGCCTACCGTCTCGCAGACGTCGGGCACTACGACCAGACCTGGCACGTCCCGAAGGGGGACTACTTCATGCTCGGCGACAACCGCGGCAATTCGTGCGACTCACGTACGTGGGGCGCCGTGCCGCGTGCGAACCTGATCGGTCCGGTGGTTTTCCGCTACTGGCCACCGGACCGCATCGGATTCCCGTAGCTACTCGCGATCGGCCGAGCCGATCCCGATCCAGGTGAGGCCCTCGTCGCCGGCGATCATCTGTCGGCGCGCGTTCGGCGGGCAGTAGACGAAGTGGCCCGGCTTTAGCGGGATGTCTTCGCCGTCCATCCGCAGCGTCCCGCCGCCTGCGATGACCGCATAGACCTCTTCCTCGCTGTTCGAGGCGTGGTCATGCTCCGGCCCTTCCTTGCCTGCGGGCAGCTCGAGCTGGTTGAGCTTGAAACCGGCGACACCGAGTTGGGCGGTAAGCGGTTTGAAGACGCCGTGCTGCGGCTCGACCTCGCTCGCATGAATCACCTGGGAACCCATCGTTCTCCTCCTGACTTCGGTTGAACTGCAGATTGTCGACGGCGCAGTACGCGCTAGTCAATCGCGGACGTCTAGAGGACGAGCTCGGCGAGCGTCTGCAGCGCCGCGGGCTGCCGCGTGCCGAGGACGAGCGTCGTCACCGGCGTCTCGCGCCACGCGGCGAGACGCTCGGCGATCCGCTCCTTGGGGCCGACGAGCGTAACGGCGTCGACGAGCTCGTCCGGGACGGCGGCGATCGCCTCGCGCTGCTTGCCGGCGAGGTAGAGCTCCTGGATCTCCTCCGCCGCTTCCTTCCAGCCGTAGCGCTGGACGAGCGCGTTGTAGAAGTTCTTCCCCTTCGCGCCCATGCCGCCGACGTAGAGCGCGAGATACGGCTTGAGCGCGTCGCGCAGCGCCTCGACGTCGTCGCCGACGAAGCAGCTGACCGTCGCAGCGATCTCGAAGCCGGGCTTCGCGCCGGCGAGGCTCTCGCCGAACGCGTCGTCGAAGCGCTCGGGGTCGACGAAGAGCGGCAGCCAGCCGTCGGCGATCTCGGCGGCGAGCGCGACGTTCTTCGGGCCGAGCGCGGCGAGATAGATGGGGATGTCGGCGCGCAGCGGGCGGAGCATCATCTTCAGCGGCTTGCCGAGACCGGTCGCGCCGGGGCCGTCGTACGGGATCCGGTAGTGCTCGCCCTCGTGCTCGACGACATCGCGCCGCAGCGCCGTGCGCACGATCTCGACGTACTCGCGCGTCTTCCCGAGCGGCTTCCCCCACGGCTGGCCGTGCCAGCCCTCGACGACCTGCGGGCCTGACGTACCGAGACCGAGCAGGAAGCGTCCGCCGGAGATCAGGTCGAGCGTCGCCGCCGTCATCGCCGTGTTCGTCGGCGTGCGGCCGGGCATCTGCATGATCGCCGAGCCGAGCTTGATCTTCTCCGTGACCGCCGCCAGATAGGCGAGGACGGTCACCGCGTCGGTGCCCCACGCCTCCGCCGTCCAGACCGAGTCGAAGCCGAGCCGCTCCGCCTCCTGCACGAGCGGGACGAGATCGGCGGGATTCGTGCCCGGCGCCGCGTAGCCGAGGTTGAGCCCGAGCTTCACATTCCGATCCTAGGGGCGTAGGATGCGCAGGTGTTCGCTCTCTTCGCACTCCTCGCGATGCTCCACCTCACCGCTGCGGACAACGGGAACACGTACACTGTGCAACCGCGGACGCCGATCGTGCTCAAACTCACGACCGCCACGGACGGGGGCTTCCACTGGCAGCTGAAGCCGCTCGACAAGAGCGTCGTGCGCCTCGTTTCGCACCGCTTCGTCGCGCACAAGCACAAGCCGCGCGTGGTCGGCACCGGGGGAATGGACGTCTGGCGCTTCCGCGCCGTCGGGCCTGGCGTCTCCAAGATCGAGGTTGTCGAGTTTCCGCCCGGGCGGAACGTCAAGCCGGATCGGGACTTCAGCGTCACGATCAGCGTCAGCTAGCCCGCCGGCCGCTCGGCCACCGTGATCGGCGTTTCATGAGAGTCGAGTAAGAATCAGGGCGAGGCTAGCGCCGGCCAGTTGCACTGTGGGAGAGTCGGCGCATTGGGGGGCCAATAGCTCGGCGACTCCTGGAGGGATCCTGATGAGGCAACGGTCGTTCATGCTTTGCGTGCTTGTCCTGGGCGCGCTCCTGGTCGGCGCTTCCGCGTCGGCCGGCCTGTCGGCAACGCACAAGCGGCACCACCACCATCACAGGAAGCCCCCGGACCCGACTCTGTCGGCGACGTTCGGGCCGCCGACCACGGTGGTGAAGGTGAGCGGTAGCGGGTTTGGCGACCTCGAGGCAGTCGACATCTATTTCGATACCCAGGACATCGCCCTTGCCTCCACCAACGGGTCGGGCGCATTCTCGAACATCGCGATCACCGTCCCGGCAAGCGCGCTGCCGGGGACGCACTGGGTAACCGCTGTCGGCCGCAAGAGCGGGCTTTCCTCGCAGGCGACGTTCACCGTCCGCACCGACTGGGCCCAGCGCGGCTTCAGCGCCACCCATAAGGGCACAAACCCGTACGAGAACGTGATCAGTCCCGCCAACGCAGCCAGCCTCGACCAGGCCTGGAGCTACACCACCGGCGGCCCCATCGACTCGTCGCCGACGGTCGCAGGCGGGCTCGTCTACGTCGGCTCCGCCTACGGCACGAACACGATGTACGCGCTAAACGCCGCCACTGGCGCCGTCGTTTGGACCTACGCCGCCGGCGGCGTTGACTCGTCGCCGGCAGTCGCGAACGGCATCGTCTACGTCGGCTCCCTCAACGGCAAGGTGTATTGGCTCAACGCTGCTACCGGCGCCCTCGCCACGAGCTACACCACCGGCGACGCCATCGTCTCGTCGCCGACGGTCGCACACGGGATCGTCTACGTCGGCTCCCGCGACGGCAAGGTATACGCGCTCAACGCCGGTAGTGCCGCCCTCGTCTGGAGCTACACCACCGGGGGCCTCGTCGACTCGTCACCGGCGGTCGCGCACGGGGTCGTCTTCGTCGGCTCCGCCGATGGCAAGGTGTACGCGCTCAACGCTGCCAGCGGCGCCCTCCTCTGGAGCGCAACGACCGGCGGCCCCGTCCCCTCCTCGCCGGCGGTCGCGAACGGGGTCGTCTACGTCGGCTCCGGCGACGGCAAGGTGTACGCGCTCAACGCCGCGACCGGCGCCGTCGTCTGGACCTACACCACCGGCGGGTACGTCCAATCGTCGCCGGCTGTCGCAAACGGCGTCGTCTACGTCGGCTCCGGGGACGACAACGTGTACGCGCTCAACGCTGCCAGCGGCGCTCTCGTCTGGAGCTACACCACGGGCGGCAACATCTACACGTCGCCGGCGGTTGCGAACGGGCTCGTCTACATCGGCTCCTACGACCGCAAGGTGTACGCGCTCAACGCAGCCAGCGGTGCCGTCGCCTGGAGCTACACCACCGGCAGCACAATCTTCTCCGGGCCGGCGGTCGCGAACGGCGTCGTTTACGCCGGGTCCGAGGACCACACGGTGTATGCGTTCGCGCCCGGAGCCGGCTACGCCCGCCGCCGCGCGGCGAGTCCCGACCCGGCCACGCTCAAACCCGACCTGAACCTCAAGCCACAGTAGGCACAGACCACCCGGGCTCGCGCCGGCACGACCGTGCCGCGCGAGCCCGGGCAACAAACGGAAAGTCAAGCCGGCTCGCGGCCTGGGCGTGACGATCCGCGTCCGATAGGCTCACCCGTCCCATGGCGCACCCTGAACTAGCCGCCGAGCAGGCCTACGTCGACACCGCGTACGAGCAGCTCGACCGGATGCGTTCCACGGTCGAGCGCACGCAGGACGCGATGGCGACCGAGTGGGCGGCGCTCAACATGGAGGCGTGGGCGAAGCGCCGCATGCAGACGTTCGAGGACGCCGAGCGCGGCCTCGTCTTCGGCCGACTGAGCCTCGATGCGAACCCGCGGCCGCTGTACGTCGGCCGGCGCTGGGTGACCGACGATAGGCAGGAGTCCCTCGTCGTCAACTGGCAGGCCCCCGCCGCGCGGCCGTTCTACACCGCGACGCCGCAGGATCCGCACGGCGTCACGCAGCGGCGCCGGTTCCGCGCGAAGGGGCGGAAGCTCCTCGACATCTCCGACGAGTCGCTCGACGGCACCGCGGTCGAGGGCGCCGGAGTCTCCGACTTCCTCCTCGAGGAGCTGGACCGCCGCCGCGAGGCGCGGATGCGCGACATCGTCGCGACGATCCAGTCCGACCAGTACCGCCTCATCACCGCCGACCCCGACGGCGCGCTCGTCGTCCAAGGCGGCCCGGGCACCGGCAAGACGGCGGTCGGCCTCCATCGCGCCTCGTGGCTCCTCTACACCCACCGCGAGCGGCTGCGGCGCGTCCTCGTCGTCGGCCCGAACGCGACGTTCATGGAGTACGTCTCCCAGGTGCTGCCGACGCTCGGCGAAGAAGCGGTCGAGCAGCGCGCCGTGACCGAGCTCGTCGACGGCGTCGAGGTTCTCCGTGACGAAGAGCCCGACGTTGCGCGGTTGAAGGGCGACCCGCGGCTGCGCGAGGTCGTCGCGCGCGCGGCCGAGCTCGCGGTCGTGCCTGCGCCGGAGGAGCTCGTGATGCGCGTCGAGGGCGAGTACGTGCGCGTGCGCGAGCGAAACGTCGCCGAGTTGCTCGACGCGGCTCTGGAACAGGGCGACCCCATCGGCCTCGCACGCGAGCGGTTCCGGATGGCGGTGCTCCGCCGCTTCTACGAGCGGTACGGCGAGCTCTTCGGGCCGCGCGCGATTCGCAGCTTCGACGAGATCGAGAGCGGCCTCCGGCAGGGCGGCTTCCTCACGCGCTGGCTCGACCGCGTCCTGCCGCTACCGCAGCCGGCGAAGCTCGTCGCGCGCCTGTTGACCTCGCCGGCCGCGCTCGAGACCGCGTCGGAGGGAGTGCTCGACGCCGACGAGCGGAAGCTCCTCCTCCGCGATCGCCCGCGCCGCGCTGCCGACCTCGTCTGGAGCGACCACGACGTGCCGCTGCTCGACGAGGCCAGCGCCCTGCTCGACGGCGCGCCGCGCTCGTACGGCCACGTCATCGTCGACGAGGCGCAGGATCTCTCGCCGATGCAGCTCCTCGCGATCTCGCGCCGCGCCGTCGACGGTTCGCTCACGATCCTCGGCGACGTCGCGCAAGCGACCGGCCCGGTCGTCTACCGCCGCTGGGAAGAGCTCGAGCCGTATCTGCTCGACGGCGCAGAGTTCGAGATCGAGGAGTTGCGCCACGCCTACCGCGTGCCGGCCGAGATCATGGACTTCGCGCTGCCGCTCCTCGACGAGATCGCGCCCGAGGTCGAGCCGCCGGTCGCGTACCGCAAGGGCGGCGAGGCGCCGCGGCTCGTCGAGGTCTCCGAGGAAGAACTGCTGGAGACGGCGCTCCGCGAGGCGGTAGCGCTCGAGGACCTGGACGGGATGCTCGCGGTCATCGTCCCGCGGACTCTCGCGGCGCCGGACGAGTTTCCGTTCCCGATCCTCACCCCGCGCCAGGCGAAGGGCCTCGAGTTCGACCACGTCGTCGTCGTCGAGCCGGCGGCGATTGCGGACGACGGCGACCGTGGCCTGCGCGAGCTTTACGTTGCGCTCACCCGCCCGACGAAGACCCTCGTCGTCGTCCACGCACGGCCGCTGCCGGACGCGCTCAACTGACGCAGTCGACCGCGACGCCGAGGGCTTCGCAGATCTCGTGCATCCGCTGATCGCTGAGGCGTCCGAGCCGCTCGACCAAGGTTCCGAGGGAGACGTTCTCGACCGAGTCGAGATTGACGACGGAAGGGAGCGGGACCGGATCCTCGGACGGCTCCAGCAGGACCTCTGTCGGCAGTCCGCGGATCCCGGTTGTGCACGGCCCGATCAAGGCTCTCCGCAAGCGCCCAATGGCCGTGTCGCGAGAGAGGACGACGACCGGCCGGCGCCCGGCCTCGGCGAGCTCGCACCACCACACTTCGCCTCGCGCGGGAAGGCCGGTCACGACGCTTCGGCCGCAGCGTGGAAGGACGCAAGGTCTCCCCACGCGTCCGGCTCGTCGAGCGGGTGCGCGTCGTACGCGGCGTACGCAGCGTCGTACTCGGCCGCACGCCGGCGGGCGAGTAGCGCGGCCAACGCTTCCTCGATCAGCGACGAGTCGGTTAGGCCTTTGTGGGAGTTCCGCGCGCTTTCGAGCAGGCCGGAGTCAACCGTCGTGCTGATTCGCGTGCGAGCCATGCCACAACCGTAGCATCGATGTAGCACGAGTCAGCGCCTCTAGGAGCCGCAGCTCTGGCGCAGAGAGTGCGCGGCCCGGTTGAGCCTTCCGCGCAGCCGCGGATCGTTGTCGACGTTGTACGACCAGAGGATGACGTTGCAGATGCGGGCGCTGAACGCCTTCTTCGGCGAGTAGACGAAGTCGCGGGGGACGAGGCCGTGGCCCGCATGGACGTCCGCGCGATACCACCGATAGACGTAGCGGCCTCTGCCGTAGAAGGAGTTCGCGGTCTTGTCCGATGCGTAGTCGATCAGCTGAACCGGCGGCAGGAACGACATCGCGACCGACCTCTGGTCAACCATGTCGATCTCGCCGTTGTGATCGTTGCGCTGCGCGAACCGGAAGATGTGGAGTTCGGTGAAGCCGGCGTTCTGCAGATCGCGCAGAGCGGTATCGGAGGAGATCGTCCTCTCGGAGCTACCGCAGCCCGCGATGACGAACAGGGCCGCCAGCAGGAGCGCGCAAGCAAGCGTCCGGGTCATTTCGCGCCTACGAAGTTCACTCGGACCGCGCCACCGCGAAGAGGCGCCACTCGCCCGGTACGCCTTTCAGCTCGGCGGCGCCGCGATCCTCGAACGCGATGTCGGAGCCCGCGACGAGATCCCTGACGGTGGAGGAGACGAGGACGTCGCCCGGCCCGGCGAGGCCGGCGACGCGCGCGCCGATGTTCACGGCGAGGCCGGCGATCTTGCTGTCGGCGAGCTCGCACTCGCCGGTGTGGAGGCCGGCGCGGATCTCGATCCCCAGCTCCTGCACGCTCTTGCCGATCGCCTGAGCGCAGCGCACCGCGCGGATCGGGCCGTCGAAGCGGGCGAAGAAGCCGTCGCCGGCGGTGTCGATCTCCTCGCCGCGGAAGCGCGAGAGCTGCTGGCGGACGAGCGCATGGTGGCGCTCGACGAGCGCGCGCCAGCCTGCGTCGCCCAGCTCGGTGAGCTTCGCAGTCGAGTCGACGATGTCCGTGAACAGAACGGTTGCCAGCACGGTCTCGGGCTCGCGCGCGTCGAGCCCGCGCACGAACCGCTCCACTTCCGGGAGAAGTGTCTCGGTCTGGCGGTAGATCGCGCCGTCCGGGCCGGACAACTCAAAGCGCTGTGCATCGGGGATACGGGTCGCGAAATACTCGGCTTCTTCCCGCGACGTGGGGTCGTGCGCCACGAGCGTCGGCACCCGGATCGCGCCGAGCACGTCGCGCACATCGACGTCGGCCGCCATGCGCAGGATCGTCGCGAAGGCGCTCGGGCTCGCCGAGAGCCGCTCGTGGCGCGCCCAGCGCGCGATGAACTCCGGGTTGTCGGCCTCTGACGCGACCACGAGCCGAATCGTCTGTTCGGCGTGTTCGTACGTTCCCCATACCTCGACCTCGTTCTCGAGAATCGCTCGGCGCTCCTCGGCGGTCTCAGCCCACGGGTAGTCGGGCGCCCACGTGCCCTTGGCGTACGCGCCGTAGAGGATCAGCCCAAGCGTGCGTTCCGGATACGTCGCCGCGAAGAGCGTGCACACTGCGGCTGCGTCGGCGGTGCCGAAGAGCACGGCTCGCTCGGACCCGGCGGCGTCCATCACGGCTCGCACGTCGTCCATGCGCGCTTCGAGCGTCGCGGGCTGACGCGGCCGATCCGACAACCCGGTGCCGCGGCGATCGAAGAGGATGAAGCGCGAGAAGGAAGCGATGCGGTCGTGGAACTCTCGCATGAACGGCGTCTCGCGCTCGATCTCGATGTTGCCGGCGAAGCCGTGGGCGAAGACGATGTCCGGCGGCCCCTGTCCATCCGTGACGTACGCAATCGACAGGTCGCCGCTCTTCGCGTACCGGTACTCATCGCGCGAATTCACGCCGTTCACTTCGCTCGCTCCGGAGAGAGCAGGCTGTAGTCATAGCGGCGCACGCGGCGTTCGTACCACAACGCCACGAGGTCGAGGTAGGCGCGCATCCGCGGGCTGCCCTTCAGAGCCTGCCACTGCGCGAAATAGCGCTCGTCCGCGCCGGCCTCGACCGGCTCGCTCGGTGGGATCGGATCGAGCTGGAGGAAGTCGAAGACGCCGCGCAACACCGGTTCCGGCTCGCGGACAAGGTCGTCGTACCGGATCACGTGGACGCGTTCCAAGCGGGGCCGGTCCGCCTCGAAGAGGTCATGGCAACGGAGCCAGTGCTCGACCAAGCGCCCCATGCGCCGCGTCCGCCGCCACTTCGCGGTCGCGAGGGAGACCGCGATCGGATGCCGCAGAACCACGACGAACGCCGATCCGGGGAAAAGTGCCTGCAAGTAGCGGGTTTTCAGGAGGTTCGGAGGCGACTTCTCGAGCAGGACGAGCCGTGTGAGATCCCAGTGCGGCGACCACTCCTCGAACAGCCGCTGCGCCTTCTCCTCGCTCGCCTGCGTCTCGGTGAAGTGGGCCTCGGGCGCGAAGCCGAAGCGCCCCGGGCCTCCCCAGATCTGCGCGGCGGGGTAGACGGTCTGGAGGTGCTGGCCCTCGTCCGCCGGCACGCCGGTGTCGGAGAACCCGCTGACCTCGGGGTGCGCGGCGAGCAGGCGCGCGAGCAGCGTCGTGCCGCTGCGGTGCAGGCCCGCAAGGAAGACGAAGCGGTGCTTCATGCGCGTCATCGTATGGAGTCGTTCGACTAGCGTCGGGTCATGCGCACGCGGAATCTCGGAGACGGCGGCCCGGTGGTCTCGGTCGTCGGGCTCGGCACGAACAACTTCGGGCGGCGCTGCGACTACGACCATACCCTCGCAGTGATCGATGCCGCGCTCGACGCCGGTATCACGCTCTTCGACACGGCCGACATCTACGGCCAGGGGATGAGCGAGGACTACATCGGCCGCGCGCTCGAGGGGCGCCGCGACCGGGTCCTTCTCGCGACGAAGTTCGGGATGCCGATGGAGGAGCGCCCCGACGACTCGCCTGGGCGCCCCGAGTACATCCGCTGGGCGATCGAGGGCTCCCTCCGCCGGCTTCGCACAGAGGTGATCGACGTCTACCAGCAGCACCGTCCTGACACCTCGACGCCGATCGACGAGACGCTCGGCGCGCTGAACGAGCTCGTCGAGGAGGGCAAGGTGCGCTTCGTCGGCGGCTCGAACTTCTCGGCTGAGCAGATCGAGGCCGCGGAGCGGTCAGCGCGCGAGCGTGGTACCGCGCGCGTCGTCTCGATCCAGAACCAGTACTCGCTCATCGAGCGCGAGGCGGAGGACGAGGTGCTCCCGACGTGCGAGAAGCTCGGCGTCGGCTTCCTCCCGTACTTCCCGCTCGCGAGCGGCCTGCTAACCGGCAAGTACCGCAGGGGCGAGGAGGCGACGGAGGGGCGCCTCGCCGGACAGGAGATCGCCGACGGGCGCTGGGATCGTGCCGAGGCGCTGCAGGCGTTCGCCGACGCGCGCGGTATCGGCATGCTCGATCTCGCCTTTGGCGGTCTGCTCGCACAGCCGGCCGTGTCGTCCGTCATTGCGGGCGCGACGAAGCCCGAGCAGGTGCGCGCGAACGTCGCCGCCGGGGAGCTCGAGCTCAGCTCCGAAGACGTGGAGGAGCTGCGGGCGCTGCGGTGATCTCCGACGCGGGCGAAGGCGACGTCGCCGAGCTCCGCGTGATGTTCCGCGAGTACGCGGCCTGGATCGGAGACGAGTTCTGGGTCAACGACTTCGAGGACGAGCTCGCCGCGCTCCCGGGCTACTACCGCGCGTTGCTCGTGGCACGCGATGACGCCGGCGCCTTGATCGGATCGGCCGCGGTCAAGCACCTTCCGGACGGGGCCGCCGAGCTGAAGCGGCTCTATGTGCGTCCCGCCGCGCGCGGGACAGGCCTCGGCAAACGGCTCGCCGGGGCGGCGATAGACCGGGCCCGCGCGCGCGGCTACACATTGATACGGCTCGACACGCTCCCTAGGATGGAAGCCGCTCGCGGGATCTATGCCTCGCTCGGGTTCAAGCCGTGCGAGCCATTCGTCGAGCATCCGATTGCAGGTGTTCTGTTCTTCGAACTGAACCTCTGACGGATACGGGTTCGATCAAACGGGAGGGGACATGAAAACCAAGTCTTTCTGGGCCGGCGTCGCAGTGCTCGCGGCGGGCCTGATCTTCGTGACGGGCGGCGGAGCCGCGACGATGACGACGGTCACGCTGACCGTCAACTCGACTGCCGACCCGATCAGCCCCGTTGCGTGCACGGTCAGCGATAACAGGAGCACGGGGACGTGCACGCTGCGCAGCGCCATCCTCGCAGCGGATGCGTTCGATCACGACAACACGCTGTTCGTGATCAAGCTCGCGGCGAAGACGTACAAACTCAGCCAGGGAACGCTCGACGTCGATGCCGCCTCGACGAACTCCGGGAACATCGTCCAGATCGTGGGCGTGTCGAAGACGACCGGTAAAGGGAAGCACAAGAAGACGACGCCGGGGTCGATCATCGACGGCTCGGGGAACGTCAAGCCGGCCAGCGTCTTCGCTATCGACTCCCCGACGCAGATGTCGAACGTCGTCATCACGGGGGGCACCGGCAACCCCTCCCACACGTGTTACACGAGCTACGCCGGCTGCGGTGGGGGCGTGTATCTCACCTCGACTCTCGACCTCGAGAACTCGGTGGTTCGCCACAACGCTGCCTGCTCGGCCTGGACAAGCAACGACTGCACAGGCGAGTGGACGTTCGGCGGCGGCATCTACATGGCCCAAACCGGGTTGCACGAGCTCCTCACGCTCTACAAGACGACGGTGGCGCAGAACACCGCGTATCGCGGCGGAGGGATCTACAACGATGACAGCCAGTCGGAAGGGGCGTCGGTAGTCCTCATCATGTGGTCCCACATCGACGCGAACGTGGCCTGCGACGACTTCTCGCACGGCGTTTGCGTCGGCACCGGCAACGGCGGCGGTCTCGCGAACGACGGCGAGATGGTCACGTTCGACCATTCGACTGTGAACAACAATATCGCCGGCTCACGCGCGTACACCGACGGCGACGGCGGCGGGATCTACACGGACGAAGACGCCATGCAGCTGAACCACACCGTCGTGAGCGGCAACATCGCGGGCGACGCAGGCGGCGGCATCTACGACGACGACGACAGCGTCGATCTCGTCAACAGCACCGTCTCGCACAACGCCGCCGGCTACGAGGGCGGTGGAATCGACATCGAGTATCTGTTCACTGCGCAGAACTCGACCATCTCGGGCAACACGGTCGGCGGCACGTTCGAGTGCACGATCGGCGGGACGACGACGTGCAAGGGCACGACCAAGACGACGTCGGGCACGTGCGCCTCGCTCTATCCGTCGGCGACCAAGTGCTCGTCCTGGGACGGGTACGGCGGCGGGGTGTTCAGCGACTACGAATTTTCGCAGTTCATTGCGACGACGGTGACGAAGAACCTCGCGGTCAGCATCGCCGGCGACTCGACCGACTGCGTGAGCACGAGCGACTACCACGGTGGTCAGGGCGGCGGCGTCTGGACCGGCTGGGCGATGACCGCGATCGAAGGCTCGAAGTTCACCGACAACACCGCAGCGTGCGGCGGTGGGATCTACAACGTCACCTGGAACGGCTACGCCTACACGGCGGCTCTCGCCAATTCGACGATCTCCGGGAACACCGCTCTCAGAGACGGAGGCGGGCTCTGGACGTGGGGGCCGGGCACCGTGACGCTCTACGGGATGACGATCATCAAGAACCGCGCCAACCGTCAGAGCGGCGGAGTGTGGGACGACCAGCTCGGCTCGGTGCTGCTCGGGATCGGCAACAAGATCCTGGGGAACTCGAGTCCGGGCGCCTGCAGGAACATCACGCTCCCCTGTAAGTAGCGAGCGCGCTTCGTTATCGGCTAGGCGGCGGCGACGTCGCCTAGCCGGTAGCGGAGGTCGTTCAACCGCGCGTGCCAGTCGTCCGAGAGCGCGGCGACGCACTTCATCGAGCGGCATGCGAGCTCGACGAGCTCCTCGGGCGGGATGCCGTGTAGCTCCGCCCACTCGCGGTCCTCGTCGGAAAGGTCATCGGCCGGCTCTCCAGCCGTCGCCGCCACGAGCTCGGCGGCGCGTACGGCTCGCTGGGCGGTCAGGTCGTCAGGCGTGCCGTCGCAGGCGGCCGCGAGCGTCTCCTCGAGGCTTTTCCAGTCCATTACGCATCGAATTCCACCTGATCGAAGAAACGAAGCACGGTGTGTCCCGGTCTCACGCGGCTCTGCCCTGCGCGAAGCTCGTCGTCGGACGCGAGCCCGAGCGCGCGCTTGACCGCGAGCCACGGGAAGTTGAAGTCCTCCTGGATCATCATCGTCGAGATCCGCGGGTTGATCTCGATGATCTTCTCGCCCATGAACTGGATGCTGACGAAGTGCTCGAAGCCGAATTCCTCGACGACGGGCTCCGCCGCGGCGACGAGCTCCGGGGCGTCGAGGGTGACGAAGTACATGCCGAGGCCGCAGCGCAGTGACTCGCGCGTTCGCGTCGCCTGGAGGACGATGCCGCGCCCGTCGGCGATCGCGTCCACGGTTCGCTCGGGCTCGGTCAGCAGCTCCATCACGAGCAGGTCGAGGCCGTCCTCGGGCAGCAGCTCCACGGCCTCCTCGAGACGCATCGCGAGAGAGCCGGGGCGTTCGTAGAGGAGCTGGTGCGTGCGGTCGACGGTCGGGTCGAGGATGCGGAAGCCGCGCGATCCGCTCGAGAACGCCGGCTTGAAGCAGACGGGGCGGTCCGGGTAGCCGAGCTCTCGGGCGGCCGCCTCGACTCCGGCCGCACCCGTCACGCGGCGGAATTCGGGCGCGCCTACGCCGATCCGCCGGCACGCCTCGAACGTCTCCGCCTTGTCGTTCGCGCGCCGCACGGCATCCGAGCCGGAAACCATCACCGGCACGGGGAAGTCGTGCCGCCGATCCGCCAAGCTCTGGAGGTCGTTCGACCCGTGCGGCAGGACGACGTCGACGCCCTCCCGTTCGACGAGTTCGAGGATCGCGTCGGCAAAGCCGGGATCGTTACCGGCCGGGACGAGGTGGAACGCATCGCAGATGTGCCGGCCGATGGCCCGTTCGGACATATCCACGCCGACGAGCCGCACGTCGCGCTCGCCGTTCTCCTGCAGGGCGCGCAACATCCGCGCCGCACCAGGCGCCCCCGACGCGGTGACGAGGATCGTCGTCACGCGCGCGCCAGCACCCACTGGAAGCACTCGGGCGTGTCGTCGCCGCCTTCCCACGACACGACCTCGTCCTCTTCGATCGAGAAACCCGCCTCGAGGACGAGTCGGGAGTTGGTCTCAGGCGGATAGCTCGCGAAGAACGTGGGTGCCCCGAGCCACTCGCCCGTCCAGCCGGGGTTGTCGGTCTGGCCGAACGCGGCGAGCATCCAGCCGCCGGGGATGAGCCAGCCGTGGATGCTCGTGAGGAGCGGCCCGAGGAGCTCTCGCGGGACGTGGTTGAAGACATAGAAGGACGCCACCGCGTCGAACGAAGCGGCGGGAAGCTCGAGGTCGGTGAAGTCGGCGCGAATGAACGTCGCGCGGGGGATCGCGGCCCGCGCTCGCTCGATCTGCTTCGGCGAGATGTCGACGCCGGTCACGTCGAACCGCTGCGCGAGTCGCCGTGTCTCGGGCGAACCTCCGCCGCAGCCGAGCTCGAGGATGCGTGCGCCGTCCGCGAGGCGGGAAACGAGCTTCTCCTCCCAGTCGCGGCGCGGGTCGCCGCTTCCCAGCTCGCGCCACTCGGCGAAGGTCTCGCCGATCACGTCGTAACCGTCGGCGACGAGCTGCGTGCGGGGATCGGTCATGGGGCGATGCTACTTCGAGGGGCAACTACACTCGCCGCCGTTGAAGGTTCTTCTCGTGACGCTCCACTTCCCGCCGGGCGGTGGCGGTGGCGTGCATCGGCCGCTGAAGTTCGCGACGCATCTGCCGGCTCTCGGAATCGAGACCCACGTGCTTGCGCCGGACATCCCGGGCGCCGCTGAGAACGCGGAGCTCGAGCTGCCGACGCAGGCGTGGATTCATCGCGTCCGCTACGTCGGCCCGCGCGCGGGCCGCCCATCGGAACGGCTCGACGGGACGCAAGGGCTCGCGCGCCTCGGTACGCAGGCGGGGCTGCTCGGCCGGCGGCTCCTCGTCCCCGACGAGAACGTCCCGTGGAGCACGCTCGCGACGCCGGTCGCGATCCGCATAGCGCGGCGCGAAGGCATCGACGTCGTGCTCACGACCTCGCCGCCGCCGTCGCTCCATCTCCTCGGCGCCGCGGTGAAACGCGGGAGCGGCGCGGCGTGGGTCGCCGACCTGCGCGACCCGCTCACGTCGCATCCGCACCGGCGCGGCTACGAGTCGCGGCTCGCGCAGCTGAAGGAGAAGACCGTCGGCGGAGTCGGTCGGCTCGTCGCGTCGCAGGCGGACGCGATCATCGCCGCGTCCGACGCGATCGCCGAGGAGGCGCGCGCATTGCGACCGGCGGGGAAGGTCGTGACGATCGCGAACGGCTCCGACTTCGACGACTTTGTGGGGTTCGACTACCACCCGAACAAGACGCTCCGTATCACGCACACCGGCAACTTTCACGGCAAGCGCGACCCGAAGCCGTTCTTCCGCGCGCTCGCAGAGTCTGGCCTCGAGGACGTTGTCGTTCGCTTCGCCGGAGACGTTCGCGCCGCGGACCGCGAGTACGCGGAGGCGCTTGGCCTCGGCGACCGCATCGAGCTGCTCGGCTACGTCTCGCGGCGCCGCTCACTCGAGCTGCAGCGCGACTCGGAGGCGCTGCTCCTCCTGATTCCGGACTCGGGCGGCCGCGGCAAGGGCGTCCTGACGGGAAAGATCTTCGAGTACCTCGCCGCTGAGCGCCCGATTCTCGCGGTGGTGCCGCCCGACGGCGCCGCGGCCGATCTCCTCCGCGAGACCGGCGCCGGCACGGTCGTCGCGCCCGACGACGTCGACGCGATTCGCGCCGCGCTTGTCGATCTCCACCGTCGCTGGAAGGACGGAAACCTCGACGGAACCCCGCTCTCCCCGGAGTGGCGCGAGCGCCTCTCGCGCGCCAAGCGCGTCGAGGAGCTCGCCGACGTGTTAAGGACCGTGGCGTGACAGCCGCCGCCTTGCCCCTCTCGCGCGCCCGCGCGCTCTCGCTCGAGCGCGTCACGTCGACCCTCTTCTTCACGTCGCTCTTCGTCTCGACCTTCGAGAAGGTGCACTGGAACGTCGCGGGGCAGATCGGCGTCAACGACATCGCGACGATCCTGTTCCTCCTCGCGTTCCTCGCGAGCGAGCGGGAGCGGGAGGAGCGCTTCCCGCGCACGAGCGCCATCGTGCTCGCGTTCTTCGCGGCGTTCGCCCTCGTCTATCTCGCCGGCTACTGGGATGTTACGACGAAGCAAGGCCTGACACAGTTCTGGAAAGGGATGGCCAAGTTCGCCATCCACTGGTCGTTCATGGTCGCCGCGATCGCCTATCTCGTGCGGCGCGGCGAGGCGTTCTTCTGGCGCGCGATCGCGTGGTACACGCTCGGCTTCGTCGCGAACTCGGTCTATGGAATCCTCCAGCTCGGCGCAGCAGTCGGCGCGGGCAAGAACCTCGACAATCTCGTGCTGAGCCCGCTGACGGGCGGCGCGAGCAGCATCGACATCTTCGGGCACATCCAGGGGTCGAACATCTATCGCGTCAACGCGCTCACGGTCGATCCGAACCATCTCGGCGTGATGCTCGCGGTGCCGCTACTCATGCTGACGCCCGTCTACCTGCGGATGGCGCGCACTCATCGCCTGAAGTGGTGGCTAGCGGGGACGCTTGTGTTCCTTCTCCTCGTCGAGATCGCCACGCTCTCGCGAAGCGGCTGGCTCGGACTCGGCGTCGGCGCGCTTGTCCTCGTGATCCCCTACCGCCGCTTCGTGTTCACGAAGCAGCTGCTCTACCCGCTCGGCGCGCTCGGCATCGTGCTCCTCGGCGTGGTCGTCGTGCGCCACCACTTTGTCTCGACGCTGCTCGGCCAGCGCCTCTCGACGAGCGGCTCATCGACGCAGACGCACTTCGCGATCTACTCGTACATCGGCCCCGTGCTGCACATGCATCCGCTGCTCGGCCTCGGCGAGAACAACTTCGCCGTCTACTACCAATTCCTCACCGGGAAGGCGAACTTCGGCGCCCACTCGTATTGGGTGGCCGTGATCGTCGAGTCGGGCTTGATCGGCTTCCTCCTGTGGATCGTCTTCCTCCGCTACGTCTTCGTCCGGCTGATCGCGGCGCGGCGGCTCGGACGGCTCCTCGACCGGAGCGGCGACGCGGAAGGCTCGCGCGTCAGGCCGCTCGCGTGGGGATTGACTGCGGCGCTGGTCGGGACGATGGCCGCGAACTTCTTCTACCTGACGATGCAGTTCTATTACTTCTACGTCCTGCTCGCGTTCGCGCTTGCGCTGCCGGTCGTCTTCGGTGCGCGCGCCCGCGAGGGCTAGCTCCGAACTGGGTGCTCGCAGCTTGCATCGAGTGAGAGGAAGCGCCCGCGGCCCGGTCAGTCCAGCTTGGAAGTCGCGCCTTCGTTCTGACGAACCCAGCCGTTCCCGCCGCAGCCCGGCAACACGTCGGCTCACCCCACGAATCGTGGCCGGACGCGTGGCCCCACGCGATTTGTCCGCGCCCCCGGCAGGTCTTGCACCGGTAGGCGCTGGGCTGAACGTCCGGTGGTCGCTTCTTGCTCACGGAACCCAGGATAGGCGCGCCAATAATCGAGTGACGTGCCGCGAGACCTAAGCCCGAACGAGCGAGGAGCGGTACCAGGCGATCGTCCGCTCGAGCCCCTCGCGCAACGACGTCTTCGCTTCGAAGCCGAACAGCTCCTTGGCGCGCGAGACGTCGAGCTGGCGGCGGGGCTGGCCGTTCGGCTTCGACGTATCCCAGACGATCTCGCCCTCGAAATCGCTCAGCTCGCCGATGAGCTCCGCGAGGTCGCGGATCGAGATCTCGGCGCCCGTGCCGAGGTTGACCGGCTCGGCGCCGTCATAGCGCTCGGCGGCGAGCAGGAGACCCTCGACGCAGTCCTCGACATAAAAGAACTCGCGCGTCGGCGTCCCGTCGCCCCAGAGCACGACCTCCTCCGACGACTCGTGCATCTTCCGGATCAGCGCGGGGATGACATGCGACGTCTCGAGGTCGAAGTTGTCGCGCGGGCCGTAGAGGTTGACCGGCAGGAGATGGATCGCGTTCAGGCCGTACTGCTCGCGGTAGGTCTGGGCGCCGACGAGGATTGCCTTCTTCGCGACACCGTAGGGCGCGTTCGTCTCCTCGGGATAGCCGTCCCAGAGTGCGTCTTCGCGGAACGGCACCGGCGTGAATTTCGGGTACTCGCAGATCGTTCCGAGCGTGACGACCTTTCCTGTCTTGTGGACGCGCGCCTGCTCGAGCACGTGCGCCCCCATCATCAGGTTCGCGTACCAATAGCGGCCGGGGTTGGCCTGATTCGCGCCGATGCCGCCGACTTCGGCGGCGAGATGGAAGACGAGCTCCGGCTTCGCGTCGTCGAAGAGTCGTGCCGTATCGTCTGCGCTCGTGAGGTCATAGTCGATCTGCCGGGCGACGAACGGCTCGGTGCCGCTCGTCCGCAGTTGCTCGACGAGATGGGAACCGAGGAAGCCGCCGCCACCGGTGACGAGGACACGCATCGGGTCAAGCGTAGTCCCCGCGGCGACTACCGTATGCACGCATGGCGAAGCGGAAGGCGTTCATCACGGGGATCACGGGCCAGGACGGCTCCTACCTCGCCGAGCTCCTCCTCGAGAAGGACTACGACGTCTACGGGATGGTCCGGCGCTCGAGCTCGTTCAACACGGCGCGGATCGACCACATCTTCGGCGACATCGAACTCGTCTTCGGTGACCTCGGGGACGGCTCGTCGCTCAACCGTCTGATGCGCACGATCCAGCCGGATGAGGTCTACAACCTCGGCGCCCAGAGCCACGTGCGCGTGAGCTTCGACATACCCGAATACACCGCCGACGTTGTCGCGCTCGGGACGCTGCGGCTGCTCGACGCCGTCCGCGAGGAGGGCGTGCGCTGCCGCTTCTACGAGGCCGGCTCGAGCGAGATGTTCGGCAAGGTGCTGGAGACACCGCAGACCGAGCAGACGCCGTTCTATCCGCGCAGCCCGTACGGCGTCGGCAAGGTCTTCGGCTACTGGATCACGCGCAACTACCGCGAGGCTTACGGGATGTACGCGGTGAACGGGATCCTTTTCAACCACGAGTCGCCGCGCCGCGGGCCGACGTTCGTCACACGCAAGATCACGCGCGCGATCGGGGCGATCCTCCGCGGCGAGCAGGACAAGCTCGCCCTCGGCAACCTCGACGCGAAGCGCGACTGGGGGTTTGCGCGCGACTACATGGAGGGCGCGTGGCGGATGCTTCAGGCGGACGAGCCCGACGACTACGTCCTCGCGACCGGCGAGACGCACTCCGTGCGCGAGTTCCTCGACGCGGCGTTCGAGTACGCGGGACTCGACTGGAACGACTACGTGTCGATCGACGAGCGCTACTTCCGGCCGTCCGAGGTAGACCTCCTGCTCGGCGACCCGACGAAGGCGAAGGAGAAGCTCGGCTGGGAACCGACGGTCCGCTTCCCGGAGCTCGTCCGCATGATGGTCGACCACGACCGCGAGCGCCGGCAGACCGAAGAGCACTACGTCTAGCACGTAGCGTGCGCATCGTCGTCCACGACTACGTTGGCTACGCGTTTCCGGCGCAGCTTGCGCGGGTACTCGCGTCGCGCGGACATGACGTCCTCTTCCTCCACTGTGCGTCCTTCACGGCGGGGAAGGGTCAGGTCGAGCGGCGCGAGGGCGACCCCGCCGGCCTCGTCTTCGACTCAGTCGCCGTGGCCGGAGCGTTTGAAAAATACGACGTCCGCCGTCGCCTGGTGCACGAGCGCTCGACGGGCCGCGAGCTCGCTGAGCGGGTCACGGCATTTCGCCCGGACGTCGTGCTGTCGTCGAACTCGCCGCTCGTCGTGCAGCGCGCGCTCCAGCAGGCGGCGCACGCGCGCGGCGCGGGCTTCGTCTTCTGGCAGCAGGACGTGATCAGCGCGGCGGCGCGGCGGGTGCTCGGTCGCCGGTCACGTCTCGTCGGCCACGCCGCCGAGTCCGTCGTCGCGCAGCTCGAGGGGCGCCTGCTCCGGCAGAGCGACGCCGTCGTGGCGATCTCCGGTGATTTTGTGCCGCTGCTACGCCGCTGGCGCGTGGCAGAGGATCGGATCTCGGTGATCGAGAACTGGGCGCCGCTCGACGAGCTACCCGTCCGACCGCGAGACAACGCCTGGGCCCGAGAGCACGATCTCGTCGGGCAAACGGTTTTCCTCTACTCAGGGACGCTCGGTTTCAAGCACGATCCGAGCCTTCTGCTCGAGCTCGCGCACTGGGCGGGCCGCAACGAGGCGTGTGTCGTCGTCGTCTCCGAAGGAGTGGGCGCGGACTGGCTGGCCGAGCACGGAAGCTACGAGCCTGCTCTGCGGCTTCTGCCCTACCAGCCGTACGACCGGCTACCCGAGGTCACCGCCTCGGGGGACGTCCTCCTGGTGCTGCTGGAGCCGGACGCGGGTGCGTTCTCCGTTCCGTCAAAGGTGCTCAGCTACCTCTGCGCCGGCCGACCTCAGCTCGCCTCCGTGTCGCCCGCGAATCTCTCCGCCCGCGTCATCAAACGTAGCGGTGGGGGTGTGGTCGTGCCGCCGAAGGACCCGTCCGCTCTCGTGGCCGAGGCCGACCGGCTTCACCGCGACGGCGGGCGCCGCCAGGAGCTCGGTCGTCGGGCGAGGGCGTACGCAGAGACGGCATTCGACATCGAGCTGATTGCCGATCGGTTCGAGGAAGTACTGCGAGCCAGCAGCTAGCGGCCGCGGCGGAGGACGCCGCCGATGGCGAGCAGAGCGGCAGCGGCGAGCAGCGCGATAAGGAGCGCGATTGGGCCCGACCCGAGGTCGAACGCGGCGCCGACCGCGCTCGGGGGCCGTGACTTCGCCGCGGCGTTGCTCACAGGGAGCGGAGTGGATGCGCCCAGCGCCGTGCTCGTCGCGAGCTGCTTCAGCACCTTCTGGTTCCTCTTGCTCGTGTGCTTCAGCTTTGCCGCTACGGTCTGCGGAAGCGCGACGTATGCGACGAGATGCCCGCTCGAGCCGTGGCCCTTGCCGCACGAACCCGATGTAAGGGGCTGTTGGGTGTAGATGTTGACGGCAGACGAATTGCCGCTCCCGGTATGACATTTCGATCCGCCGGCGAGTGCGGGCGACGCGACGACGGCGAACGCTGCGAACGCAGCGGCCGCTACTGCGAAAGCTTGGAAAAAGCGACGAGTCACGTACGCGTTACGCTAGCGCATCGTGGGGGGAAACGGAAGCGCGCGGGACAAATTCCTTCTCTGGCGTGATGTCGGGGCCGGCGTCGCCGTCGCCGCCGCAATCTTCATCCTCTCCTACGCGAACGGCGGCTTCGATGTCACGACGCGCGCGTACGCTGCGCTCGCCGCCTGGTGGCTGATCGGTGTCGGTGCGGCTCTGGGGCTCGGCTCCGCGCGCGCGCGCCTGAGCCGGACGGCGATCGCCGTCGCCGTTCTCTTCGCGCTTTTCGCCGTCTGGACGCTCATCTCGATGGCCTGGGCTCCCGATGCCGAGCGCGCTTTCGCACAGTTCAACCAGGTCTCGCTCTGCGTCGCGGTACTCGTGCTGGGCCTGTTCCTTGCGCGTGTGGTGCCAGCAGTGTTCCTTGGTGCGGGCATCGCGCTGGCCCTCAGCGCGATCGCCGGGGTCTCGCTCGTCAGTCGCCTGTTCCCGAGCACGTTTGGCGTTCCACCGGGCGCGACCGTCCTCGGCCCGTTGGCCGTTCGCCTGAGCTTTCCGCTCGGTTACTGGAACGGCCTCGGCATCGGGGTGGCGCTCGCCGTCCCGCTACTGCTCGCCGCCATGTGCTCGGAGCGCTCCCGGCTCGTACGGGCGGTCGCGGCGCTGCCGTTCCCCATCATCGCGGCGGACATGTACCTGGCGTCTTCGCGTGGGGCCTTCGCAGCGGCCTTCGTCGCGGTCGTCGCCTTCCTCCTCCTCGCGCCGCAACGCTGGCCGGCGCTCGCCGCTGCGGCCGTCGGAGGCGTCGCCGGCGCGGCCGGCGTGGCGGAACTCGTGCACAAGAGGGCGCTCGTCTCGGCACAGACGAACCCCGGGAGCACGACGCTCAGTCCCCTCACCGTTCACCAGGGACACAGCGCGGCGCTCATGATCGCGCTCACGTGCATCGGAGCTTCGGTGCTGTGGCTCGTAGTGAGCGAGGCCGGGCGGCGCTTGCCGACCCCGCGGCCGCTCGTCGGCTGGATCACGGCAGGCGTGCTCGTCGCGATTGTGGTCGCAGGAGTCGCCGCCTCGCACCCGATCCGCCGCTTCCAGGAATTCAAGAGCACGAACACCGTGAAGGGGTCGGGAACCTACGTCACGAACCACCTGCTCTCGAGCACCGGGAGCGGCCGGTGGCAGTTCTGGGGCGCGGCCGTGTCGCAGTTCCGCGCGCATCCGCTCAACGGCGGCGGAGCCGGTTCATGGGAGTTCTGGTGGCTGCAGCACGGCAGCCTTCCGCTCTTCACCCAGGTCGCGCACTCGCTCTATCTCGAAACGATGGCGGAGCTCGGCGTGATCGGCCTCCTCCTTCTCCTCGGCTGGCTGCTCCTCGCCGTGGTGGGAGCGATTCGCTCGGCGCGCGCTCTCTCGAGCGCGTACGTGGCAGCCTTCGCGGCAACCGCCATCGCGTTCTTCGTGGCCGCGGCGTACGACTGGATCTGGCAGCTGTCCGGCATCGCCGTCGTCGCTGTCGGTTGCCTCGGTGTCGCGCTCGGAGCACTTCCGTCTCGTAGTGAACCGACCGCGCGTCGCGTTGGCCTCCTGCGGCCGGCTCTCGCGCTGCTCGCTGTCGCCGCCATCGTCCCGCAGGTAGTTGTGCTCGCCGCCGGGATCCACCTGAACGACAGCCACGCCGCGGCCGCCGCCAATGACCCGGCGCGCGCCCGGTCGGACGCGCTCGCCGCGAAGGCGGTCGAGCCGTGGGCTGCGACCCCGTACGTCCAGCTCGGACGGCTTGCCCAGGACGAGGGGCGCTACGCCGAGGCGCATCGCTGGCTCGCGCAGGCGATCGCTCGCTCGCCGCAAGACTGGACGCTCTGGCTCATCGCGAGCCAGATCGATACACAGCGCGGCCACATCGGCTCAGCAGTCCGCGAGCTCGACAGGGCGCGCGACCTCAACCCCCGCGGGATCGGCTTCCCGAGTTTGCGCTGAGCGGGTAGCGGGTTGGCCACTCTCGCGCTAAATTCCTGCAAAGCGCGAAAAATGCGGCGTCAATAGTGGGGAAGCGCGGGCGTGATGTGAGCGAACTCGGGGTCGCAATCGATTCCACGGAAGACGTTCCGGCAGAAGACGTGCCGGCACAAGACGTTCCGGGACGTGCCGCCTCCGCCCCGGAGCCGATCGACCTTCGTTACGGCCGCGATGCGGGCCTCCGCCGAGTCCTCGCCTCGGCCGACCTCCTGACGGTCGGCGTCACGGCGGCGGTGCTCGTCGTCGCCGGCGGCAGCATCCACACGGCGCTACTCCTCATTCTCACGGCGCCGGCGTGGATCGTTATCGCCAAGCTCGCCGGACTCTACGATCGCGACCAGAGGACCGTCCGCCATCTGACGGTCGACGAGCTTCCAAGTCTCGTGGTCTGGGCTCTCGGAAGCACGGCATTCATTTCCGCGGTCACCGTCCCGTTCCCGTCTTTCACGATCGAAGGGGACGATCGTCTGATCATCTGGGCGTCTGCGATCGGAGTCGGCTTCGTATTCCGCGCGATCGGGCGCGCGCTCTGGAGGCGGTTCACTCCGCCCGAGCGCCTACTCATCGTCGGAGAGGGGCCGCTGGCCGAGGCAGTCGTCCGCAAGCTCGAGCTGTTTCCGGACATTCATGCCGAGATCGCGGCGTGGGTCGCGAACTTCGAGGCGCTGTGGGAGCGGTTCGACGATCTCGACGACATCGCCCGGATCGTCGTGGCCAGCAGCGAGCTCGACGAGAAGCACCTCGAGCAGCTCTTGCCCGTTTGTCGCCTCCATGGCGTGAAGCTCACGGTCGTGCCGCCGACGCGCGGCATGTTCGGTACCGCGACGCACCTCGGCCATGTCGCCGAGCTGCCGCTCCTCGACTACAACACCTGGGACATCTCCGGCTTCACCCTCGCGCTGAAGCGGACGGGCGACGTGACCCTTTCGGCGGTCGGACTGTTCGTCTGTGCGCCGCTCCTCACTCTCGCAGCGCTCGCGATCTTCATCACCGACGGGAGGCCGGTGTTCTTCCGGCAGACCCGCGCAGGAGCGGGTGGCCGACCGTTCCGGATGATCAAGTTCCGGACGATGGTCAAGGACGCCGAGGCGCGCCTTCCGGATCTCGTGCCATTCGACAAGCTCGCCGACCCGATGTTCAAGCTCAAGGCCGACCCGCGTGTGACCCGCGTCGGCCGGCTGTTGCGGCGAACGAGCCTCGACGAGTTGCCGCAGCTCGTCAACGTCCTGCGTGGCCAGATGTCCATCGTCGGGCCGCGGCCGGAGCAGCTCGACCTCGTCGAGCGCTACCTCCCGGAGCACCTCTTCCGGCTCAAGGTCAAGCCCGGGATCACCGGCCCGATGCAGGTCTTCGGGCGAGGGGAGCTGACGTTCGAGGAACGACTCGCTGTCGAGCGTGAGTACGTCGAGAACCTCTCGCTCGCGCGCGACCTGAAGATCGTGCTCATGACGTTGCCGGCCGTGCTCGGACGGCGCGGCGCGTACTAGACGAGCGGGCATTGCTCACCGGAGCGAGCGGGCAAGCCGGCCGAGCTGGGTGATGAGCTCGCCGACGCGACGCAGCTCGAAGTCGGGATAGGTCCAGATGCCGAGCCGGAGCCGGACGACCGTGATATTGAGCACGTTCTGCAGCGTCACCCCGGCGGCCATCACACTGGCGACGCCGATGGCGCCGAAGGCGTCGGCCGCGACTATCGAGGCTGCGACGGTCACGATCGTCACGAAGATCGTGATCAGCATTGCCGCCACCTGCTCTCCCGCCATCATCAGGGTCAGCCCGCACGCGCCGCTTACGCTGTTGAGGAAGCTGCCGACGGCGAGCACGACGAGAACGGTGGCGCCCTGCTGGTAGCTACTGCCGAAGAGCGTCTCGAGCAGCTGCGGCGCGAGGGCCACGAGACCGATGAAGCCAAGTCCCGACGCAAGGCCGGTCAGAGTAGACGTACCGCGAACGAGTCGTTCGAGATCGCGCATGCGGTGGTCTGTCCACAGCTCGGTGATGAGGGGGGCGATGACCGAGTTGCCGATCATCAGCGGCACGACGAGCAGTGCGGCGAGCCGAGATCCCGCGACGTAGTACGCCACGTCACGTTCGGACCGGAAGGCGCCGAGGACCAGGGTGTCGATCTGAACCATGAGAGTCCAGCTCAGGTTCGTTGCGAGGAGGGGGAGGGAGATGCGCAGAAGCCTCCGCGTTGCCGAGGCGGCTGGTACGCCGAACGGCGTGAGGGTTCGTCTCAGACGTAGATGCGTCAGAACCAGCAAGACGGCAGACAGCGCGATCGAGAGGAGGAGTACGTCGGTGAGGCTCGTTGCCCAGCCTCCGGCCATGACTACGGCGAGGCCAAGCACGAGAGCGACGTTCGTCGCGGCGTCTCCCGTGATGGTGGCCCACTTGATGTCGCCGAAGCCCCGGAACGCCTCGGGGACGAGCAGCCGGAAGGCCGTCACCGGCACCAAGAGCGCGATCCAGATCGTCGCGCCGGCAATCGCGGTCGATCCGAATACGTGATGGCCGATGGCGTGGCCGAAGACCAGAAGAATGACCGCTGTAGCGCCGGAGGCAGCCGCTGTGAGACCGAGCGCGCTCCGGACGACTGCGACGGCTTCGCCGGGTTGTCGCCGCGCCATCGCCTCAGCGACTCCGCGAACGATCGCTTGGTTCAGACCGAGCTCACTCGCGAGCGCGAGAAGCGTGACGAGCGACAGGATCACGAAGTAGGCCCCGAGGTCGGAAGGGCTCAATAGCCGCGCGAGGAGGACGTTGACGGCGAGCCCTGTCGGCAGCGCGACCAGGCGGCCTCCTGTGGCCCAGCCGACACCCGAGGTGAGGCGTCTGCTCAGATGTGCCGGTGCGGGCGAGGTCTGAACCGGCTCGAGCACGGGCCCCGAGGCTAGCGGTACCGCGGGGTGCCCCGCCGCGATGAGGCAAGATTGCCGCGTGCAATGGGTTGCAGATCCCTTACTGCTCGAGCAGCTGAGGGGCGCGGAGCGTTTGCGCGGCGAGCCACGTTCGCTGCGCGTCGCGAGACATCCCGGTCGACGCCTCCTGCCACTCGCGCTGGCGAGGCGGAACGACGTACTCCTTCGGAGAGTAAGAACGTTCTATGGGGCGGAATTGCTCGTAGCTCTGCCCGATCCGGTTGCGCTGTCGCTCTATCGATACGGCTCGTACGACTCGGCGACGAGCGCGTTCCTGTTGCACGCAGTTCGCGAGGGCGATTGCGTGCTGGATGCGGGCGCCCACGTCGGGTATTTCACGCTCTTGGCAAGCCGACTCGCCGGCGCCAAAGGACGGGTCGCTGCCTTTGAGCCGAATGAGTTCACGAGGGGGCTGCTGCGCCGGAACGCAGTTGGATCGGCGAACATCGAGGTCGTCGGACGCGCGGTCGGCGCGGGTGCGGCGAGCACGACCTTTCGCGTCCCCGAGTTCGCGGACATCGCCTATGCGACGCTGTCGGACGGCGATCGCATTCCTGGCGCAGCGGCCCAGTCATGGGTCGCTCAGCCCGTGGAATTGATGTCGCTCGACGCTTACGTCGCCGAGAGCGGGCTGACGCCTTCGGTCATCAAGCTCGATGTCGAGAACAACGAGGAGGCCGCGCTTGACGGCATGCAGGAGATCCTCGCGCGCGACAGGCCGGTACTCATTCTTGAGCTAGGAGACATCGCGACCGAGCCGGGACGCAGCCGTGGCTTGCTCGACCGCATTCTTTCGCTGGGCTATGCGGCGTTCGAGGCAACGCCGGAGCTCGCCGTGCGACGCCACACGCCCGTCGAGTCGTACGGCTACCTGAACCTGATGTTCGTTCCCGCCGAACGCGCGAGCGCGTAGAGCCGAACGACGATGCTGGTCGTTTGCAACGGGCCGTTCAAGAGCGGCTCGACATGGCTGTACGAGATCGTCCGCCGCCTGGTCGAACCCGAGCCCGTGCCACCGGAGCTTCTCGATCCGGCCTGGGTTCCGGTCGAGACGATCCCACGCGACGACCTGGCCCAGTTCGTCGCGAGCAGAGATCTTGCCGCGCATGACCATGTGATCAAGGGGCATATGGACCGGCCGCGGAGCGTGCGCTTCCTGGTCGAGTCGCCGGACGTGGTGCTGGTCGACATCAAGCGGGACCTGCGTGACGTCACCGTCTCGAGCTTCCACCACTTTCGGGCGCTCGGAGGCAAGCTCGGCTTCGCGACGTTTCCGGAGTACTACTGGTACGCCGGGCGGTACTACGCAGCCGGCGTAGCGAACCACCACCGGCGGTGGGCCGGGCTCACTGACGCGACTGTCGAGTACGAGGCGCTGCTGACGGACTTCGAGTCGGAGGTCTCGAAGCTGGCAACCGTTCTCGGCCGGCCGACGTCGACCGAACGCCTCGGGACGATCCGCGAACAGGTGGGTATCAAGGAGTTGCGGGCCCAGTACGCCGACTCCGGCATCTCCCGCATCCAGAGCTCGCAGTTCTTTCGCGAGGGCAGTCTCGGAGGATGGGTCGACTACTTCGACGAGCAGATGCTCGCCGACATCGAGCGGCTCGGTGAGTCGTGGCTCACTCCGTCGGAGCGCCTTCGGTGGGCGATCCGCTCACGCGATTTCCGCGAGAAATTTTGAGGATGCGCTCGCCCGTTCGCGTTCACAACGGCCGCGCGCAGGACAACTAGACGCGAAGTCGGGCAGCCCGAAGCGCGGGTATCTTGCGTGCCGTGCCGGTGAAAGACGTTGCGGACGGCGTGGCGATCGCGACAGCTCAAGGGTGATCGCAGCACCGACAGACGAGCTCACGGTCGCGACACGGTGGGGCTCTCGTATCGCCGGTGGCACGGCCTGGGTCTTTGGCAGCAGGATTGCGAGCCGCGGCGTGACGGTTCTCGTCAACATCGCCATCGCGAGACTGCTCATTCCTGGCTCGGTCGGCACGCTGCTGCTTGCGATCACCGTGGCCACGGTCGGCGCGACGATCGCGCGCGTTGGCATGGATCAGGCTCCGATCCGTCTCGTCGCGCAGAGCTTCCGGCAGGGGGATCGGGGTCGGGCTGCCGCGAGTGTCCGGCTGTCGCTGTTGGTAACGGTCGCGGGCACGCTTGTGGTCGGGGGTGTGCTGCTCGCCGGCGGCTGGCGCTGGCTCGCGCTCCACGCCTTCCACAGCGTTCAGATGGCCGGGTTGGAGACGGCCGGCCCGCTCTTGCTCGCGGCCCTCGCACTGCAACAGACGGCGTCGAGCTGGTTCAAGGCGGTTCAGGCCGTCCGGCTCGTCTCTCTCTTCGACGAGCTCCTCGGCAACATCCTCTGGTGGATCCCCCTGGTCATCCTCTGGCTCGCGGGTGCCAACGTGAGCGTCCGAGAGGTCATGTTCCTGAGAGTGCTCTCGCTCGTGCTGCTCGTCGCGGTGATGTTCGTGCTCGTCCGGTACCGCCTCGCGCTGCTCGACGTGTCGAGCCGGGGGGTCATCAGAATGCGCGAGGCACTCGACCTTGGGGCAACGCTCATGGTGACGTCTCTTGTCGGCGTCTTTCTCGGGACGAGCTCGGACTTGCTCATCATCGGTGCCCTTCGGCCGCACGCGAACGTCGCGGGCTATGGGTTCTGCACGTCGGTGGCCGCGATCGTGTCGCTCCCGTTCCTCGCCTCGAATGTTGTTGCCGCGCCCGCCCTGGCCGCGATTCGGGATGGGCGGGATCGCGAGCATGTGGAGCGTTCGCTGCGTCTCGTCGTTGCGGCCGTGACGCTGCCGGCCCTGCTGTTCACCGCCATCCTCGCCGCCGCGGGCGGTCCGATCCTCGGCCTGGTCTTCGGCGGAGCCTACGGCCACTACGGCGATGTTCTCGCCGTGCTCGCCCTGGGGCAGTTCTTCCTTGTAGCGACCGGGCCCTGCGGGATCACGCTCCAGATGATGGGGCAGCACCGCGTGGCACTCGTCCTCGCCGTCGTGACGGCGGTCGTCAGCATTGCCGGCGACCTCTATGCCGTGACGCGCTGGGGCGTCCTCGGTGTTGCCGTCGCCACCACCATCGCGTACGCGCTCAACAACATCGCCGCTGTGTGGCTTGCAAAGCGCCTGACGGGTGTGCTGACGCTCCCACGCGTCACGCGGGCAGACCTTCGGCTCTTGCGCGCCTGGCTACGCGGTGCCTTCGCGCACGCTGCGCTCGACTCGGGTGCACGCTGACGTGGACACCGGCAGCCGCCTGACTCCGATCTTCCTCATGAGCCTGCCACGCAGTGGCTCGACGCTCCTGCAGCGTGTCCTCGGGGCAGCTCCGGAGATATCCACGGTCTCGGAGCCGTGGTTCCTTCTCCCGCCGCTCTACGCGCTGCGCCCGGAGGGAATCGAAGCCGAGTACAAGCATTCATCGCTCGTTGCTGCGCTCGAGGATCTCTGCGCGCAACTCCCAGGCGGGAGGTCGGACTATCTGTCTGCGGTCCGGGCCTTCGCTCTTGACCTGTACGGGCGGCTGGCCGACCCAGGGGCATCGTTCTTCGTCGACAAGACGCCGCGATACCACCTCATCGCGGAGGAGCTTTTCGAAACGTTCCCCGAGGCGCGGTTCGTGTTCATCTGGCGAAACCCGCTCGCCGTTGCGGCGTCCATTCATGAGACGTGGTCGTTGCGGATGTACGGCCGGTGGGATCCATACCGCTGGGACGTCGATCTTCACGCCGGCGTTCGGAATCTCGTCGACGCCTATCGACGCCATGGCGATCGCAGTGTGGCCGTGAGCTTCGAGAGCCTCGTTCGTAGTCCGGAGGTCGAGTTCCGCCACGTTTTCGATTACCTCGGTCTGCCGTTCGACCCCGCGTATCTCTCGCAGTTCGCCGACGTGCGCCTCGAGGGGCGAATGGGGGATGAGGCCGGTAAGGCCCGTTACTCGACCGTTGCTGCGGCTCCTGCCGAGTCATGGACCAATCACATATCCACGCCGACGCGGCGACGTTGGGCCGAGCGCTACGTCGAATGGATCGGGGCTGAGGACCTTGCCACCATGGGCTACGACCGAGCCGAGTTGCGGGCGACTCTGACGACGTTGGGCCGCGGCCGAACGCGGCTCCGTGAGATGGCGACGACGGCTCGCGGGGAAACTGAAGGTTGGGTCGATGCCAGGAAGCGTGCGCGGCGTAGCAGCGCCTCAGCGTTGAGCACGGCCTCGTTCCTCGACAAGGCTGTGGCGCACGCCTTTCCCGGTGCCGGCGTCCGCGGGCTCGAGTTGTTGTCGGTCCTTCTGGACCGTGCCCTGGTCGAAGCTCCACGCGCCGGTGACGACGACTCGCGTCGATGGCGGCCGCGGCTCGATGAAGAGCCTCGGGGCGACGCGCTCGACGCGCTCGTCACCGCCGTTCGCGCTGCCGCGTTCTGCATCGTGAGCGAGGACTCGTCGCAGGTTGAGGGCGTCGCGGCCGTCTTCGAGCGGCGGGATGGATCTCTCTACGCGCGCCTGGCCGAGGAGATACGCGCCGGCTCCGATAACGACCGAGTGAGTTAGGTCGCGTTCTGAAGCCGCGAGAAGATGCCGTCAAAACGGTGGATTCTTCCGTTGCGGCGGCCGAACGCGTCGAGCCCGGCCAGCTGGAATCCTTCGTCCCTCAACAACGCAATGACGTCGGAGGCGAGTGCCTGGCCGGCGCGATCCTCGACCAGCATCAGCTCGACAACCACGTCGTCGAACCTATCGAGGAGGCTACGGCAGCCGACAAGCGCCTCGCGCTCGTAGCCCTGGACGTCGAGCTTGAGCAGAGCAGGCGGTCGGATCTCGTCCGCGGCGACGAACTCTTCGAGCGGCCCCGCTCGTACGGGGATCTCGCGAAGCGAGGTCGTGCCCGGCCGAAGTGAGCTGTCGTCCCAGGCTTCCCCGCGGTACAGGGTCGCCTCACCGGGCTCGGGTGCGATCGCCGCCTCGTACAGGTGGACGCGCGGGTCCGCCTCGAACACCTCCCGGAACTTCGCGGCGGCCTCGGGGAGCGGCTCGACCGCGTGAATCGAAGCCTCGGGATAGCGCGCGCGGGCGAGTAGGCTGAACTGGCCCGTGTGGGCGCCGATATCCACCACCGTCGCGTAGCTCTTTTCCGGGAGCGCCCGATGTTCGAACGACGCAACCACGCGATGCCGCAGGAAGACACGAAGAAGCCCGGGGTTGCCCAGCGTTCGTATGCCCTTGCCGATCCGGGGGTCCAGCATCCGGCGGCAAACGTACAGGCCGACGGCGACCACATTGGTTGCGACCCGCCCGGCGATCTTGCGTGCTACAACCGTGGCGTGCTGGTCGGGGTCACTGCGGCTATCGGGACGACTGCTCCGCCCGAGCTCCTCGGCCCGGCGGACGCCGGAGGAGCCGGTTGACGAGCCTACGGACTCACCTGCGCCCGAGGCTCGGGTTCGACGAGCTCCTGGTCACCGCTGTCGTAGTGGCGCTCTTTTTCGAGTGGCCCGACGACTCACTCTGGGTGGACCACGGCTTTCCCGTGCCGAATCCCATCTTCGTCCTCATTTCGGCGGTCGTCGTCGGCCGTGCCGCGTTTCTTGCGAGCCGTGGCCGCTTCGATCTCAGCAAACCGAACTGGGTGGAGCTCAGCGTCATTGCCCTGATCGCGGTGTTCGCGGTGACGGCGCTTGCGGCGTCGATCGTCGGGAACTCGAAGTTGCCGCTTGCGGGCTCAGGCGTGCTCATCTCCAACACGAGCTCGACCCCGTACGTCATATCGCCGGACAACGCGCGCGTCGATCAGAGCCATAACGCGCGAGCGTCGGGGTGGACGCTCCGGGTGCAGCCGAGGAACGGCAGCAACGCGGAGGTCGGTGTTGGCCCTACGGCCATTCCCGCCAATCCGGCGATCCTGTACACGTTCAGCGCGCTCGTTCGCTCCTCGGCGTCGCCGGAACAGGTGTCGCTCGCGCTCAGACAGCAGTTTCCGGGAGCGACCGCGAAACGCGTCGAGGTCGTTCGGCGCTTTGCCGTCAGCCCGCGCCGCTGGACTCGCGTCGTTCTCTCAACGAACGGCGTGCCCGGAGCACGGAGCATCGAACCCCTGTTCGTCGTGCCGGGGTCCGCACGGCCGGCCCCGGTCCTGATCTCCGGTGTCGAGCTCGTGGGCAAGCCGAGCGTGTCCTACCTCGCCTCCGACCGAGACTCGCCGTACGCGTTCTCCGCCAAGAACGCGCATGTCCGACAGGAGCCGAACTCCCACTCCTCAGGGTGGACCGTGTCGGTAGTGCCCGTTGCCGGCGCGCCCGCCGCGGTGAGCTTCCCGGCCGACGTCCCCCCGCTGCCGCTCGACAACCACCACACGTACACACTTTCGGCCCGCGTCCGCGCGACACTGGAGGCGTACGGCACGATGATCCTCAGGCAGTGGACAATGACAGACCACCGCCTCCAGGCAGTAGACACGAGGGTGAACTTCCACGCCACGAACGGTTGGACGCCGCTCAAGGTGTCGGCGGTCGGGTATCCCGCGAACCCGCTGCACGTTCCGCAGTGGCATCTCGCGGCGCTGTTCACCTTCCAGACCAATCACCCAAGGCCCGTTCACATCTCGGGACTTCAGATCGTGAGCACGCCGGAGGTGACACCTCGTGCCGTGGCGTCGACTCTGGGCCAGATCGCCCTGGTGTCGCATCTCGGGCAGAGCTTGAAGACGGTAGTTCACTTCGCGTACCTGGCGCTGATCGCGCTGCTGCTGGGCCGGCTTCTCACGCCCGCCCTGATGCGCCGCGCGTTCGTGACGTTCTTCGTGCTTGCCGTCGCCGCCGCGGTGATCGCATGCCTGCAGGCGCTCGACCAGAACGCGCTTCACACCGGGCTCACCAAGGCGCTCCATCTCAGATCGCGTGGCTACACCGGGTTCATCCGGCCGGTCTCGATCTTCAGTGAGCCGGCAATCCTCGGCTATTACATGCTGGTCGCCGTCATCGTCGGGCTCTGGCTCAACGGCGTATCGCGAAGCCGCTGGATCTGGGCGGGGATGGGCCTCTGCATTGTCGCGACCCTGCTTGGGGCCGCGGCCGGGCCCGTCGTGGCGCTCCTCGTCGTTGCGCTCTACCTGTCGTGGCGGGCCTCGCTGATCTGGCGTCGGTACTGGCGCCAGCTGGCGATTCTCGCTGCCGCCGCGATTGCCCTGCTCGTCTTTGTTCCCGCCGGTTCGAACCTGGTTCAGCGCGCGCGCGGAACCTTCTCCGGCTCCGACCAATCGGCCCAGTTCCGCTACAAGTTCGACTCCGCGTCGGTGACGATTTGGAAGCTGTCGCCATTTACGGGCGTCGGCGCAGGCAACGACCGCTATTACAACCCGGCGCTCGTCCACTTCACGAACGTCGCCGAGCAGACGCAGTTCCAGAGCGTCAGCTCGTACCTCGGCGTCCTCTCGGAGTCTGGAGTCTTCGGCTTTCTGGCGTTGGTCACGATGATGCTCGGACTGTTTCTGCCGCTCCCACGAGTGCGGCGGGAAGGATCGTGGGTGACGGAGGCGCCGATCCTCGTCTTCATCGTCGCGTTCTTCTTCATCAACGCGCTGGCGTATCCGGTCTTCTGGTTCTGGGCCGGAGTCCGGCTCGCCCATCTCCGTCACCTGGACGAGCTCGGTTTCGGCGACAGCGAGGAGGAGTACCCCGGCACCCCTGAGGCGGTGACGGCATGAGCGATTCGCGCGACAGGCTCGAGATTCTCGCAACCGACCTGCTCGAGCTCCATGAGCAGCGAAGGCTCGAGTTCGAGACGCTGTCGCGAGAGCTCGACATTCCCCTCGGCTGGCACTACTTGCTCGATCTGACCTGGGCCTCCCTCGAGCTCGAGCCGCTGCTTCGGCCCGGTGCGCGCGTGCTCGACGCCGGCGCGGGCACCGGCTTGATGCAGTGGTGGCTTGCCGGCCGCGGCGTCGAGGTGATCAGCCTCGACCGTGCCGAGCGGCTTCCGAGTCGGCGTCTGCGTGCGCGCTACGACATTCGGCCGCTCAACGGCGACGTGCTTCCTTCCGTTCGGAGCTCGGCCGTCGCGCGGCTGCAGCGGGCGGTGCTCAATCGGGGTGGCAGCACCGCGGTGAGTGGAAGCCACGACTGCCCCGGCCCGGGGGCGAGGGCGAAGCGGGGCGGCGCCGCCGTCCGCATCCTCGGCGACTTCGGGCGCGACATCGTCGCGGGCGATCCCCCGCAGCCCGGCGGCCCGACCGTGTGGTTCGGCACCGCCGATCTCCGTCGCCTTCCCCTCGAGCCCGAGTCGGTCGACGCGGTCGTCGCGATCTCCTCACTCGAGCACAACGACATACCCGGTCTGACGGAGATCACGGTCGGCCTGTTCGAGGCTGTACGGCCGGGCGGCGCGCTCGTCGCGACGGTCGGAGGCGCCCGGGACAGCGACTGGTTCCATGAGTCATCGCAGGGGTGGTGCATGACCGAGGCGACGCTTCGGTCCGCGTTCCATCTCGATCCCGGCGCCTCGTCGAACTTCGAGCGTTGGGACGAGTTGTTCGAGCAGCTGCGCAGCTCGCAGATCCTCCAAGACCGGCTCGCCGCCTCCTACTTCGCGTCCGCAGCGAACGGGATGCCATGGGGTCGATGGGATCCGCAGTACGGCCCCGTTGGCATCGCGCGCTGGAAAGACGCTTGAGCGTGATCTCGGTCGTCGTCCGGACGTACAACGAGGCGCCGCATATCGAGCGCCTTCTGCTCGGTCTCTCCTCGCAGACGGTCGACGCGGAGATCATCGTCGTCGACTCCGGCTCGACGGACGGAACCGCGGAGATCGCAGACGCGCACGGCGTACGGGTCGAGCACATCGCCCCCGAGGAGTTCTCGTTCGGGCGGTCGTTGAACCGCGGCTTCGCCGTCGCGACGGGCGACTTCGTCGTCGCTGCGAGCGCACACGTCTATCCGCTTCGCGTGGACTGGCTCGAGCGGCTGACCGAGCCGCTTCAGCGTGAGCCGCTCGTAGGGCTTGCGTACGGCCGTCAGGTTGGGGTCGAGCAGTCCCGGTACTCCGAGCGCAGGGTCTTCGAGCAGGCGTTTCCGCTCGTCTCGAACTGGAACCAGGATCATCCGTTCTGCAACAACGCCAACTCCGCCGTGCGTCGGACCGAGTGGGCGAGCCAGCCGTTCGACGAGTCGCTCACGGGTCTCGAGGATCTCGCGTGGGCGAAGCACGCGCTCCACCGCGGCTGCAGGATCGCGTACGTCGCCGAGGCGCAGATCGCGCATTTCCATGACGAGTCGTTTCAGAAGGTGCTCAACCGCTTCCAGCGGGAGGCGGTCGCACACCGGCAGATCTTCCCAGAGCAGCGGCTCGGGGTGGTAGGAGCGGCGAATCTCTTCGCCCGCAATGTGGCGATGGACTACGTCCACGCCGCGCGGGAAGGAGAGTTCGGTCGCCACGCGCTCGACATCCCGCCGTATCGGTTTGCGCAATTCCTCGGCGCCTGGCGTGGTTTCCGGCAGCGGGGCCCGGTTTCCGATGCGCTGCGGCGGCGGTTCTACTATCCGGGGCGCACGTCGCCGTCGGCCGCCGTCGGCGACGGTCTCGAGGCGGAGAGCGGGTCCCTGCTCATCGACTACCGCGAGCTCGGATGAAGGTCGTTGCCCTCGTGCCGATGCGGCACGACAGCGAACGCGTGCCCGGCAAGAATCGCCGGCTGCTCGGCGGGCTTCCGCTCTTCCACCACATTTTGCGCACGCTCGAGAGAGCGCAAAGCGTCGGCTGGATCGTCGTCGATTCCGACAGCAGCGAGATCGAGGCTGCGCTCGCGCGCGACTTCCCCGGTGTCGAGTTTCTGCGGCGCCCTGCCGAGCTGCTCGGTGGCGACGTGCCGATGAACGAGATCATCCTCCATGACCTCACCGTGCTCGACGGGGACGTCTTTCTCCAGACGCACTCCACGAACCCGTTTCTGCGGGCCGAGTCGGTCGATGCTGCGGTGGCGGCTTTCGAAGCCGCGTATCCGGAACGCGACTCGCTGTTCAGCGTGACTCGCATCCAACGCCGCCTCTGGTCCGAGGCCGGCGAGCCAATCAATCACGATCCGGCCGTGCTGCTCCCGACCCAGGAGCTGCCGCCGCTCTTCGAAGAGAACTCGTGTCTGTACGTCTTCGCGCGAGAGGTCATCGAGTCACGGCGGAACCGGGTGGGTGAGCGCCCGCTGCTGTGGGAGCTCGAGGCCCGTGAGGCCTTCGACATCGACGTCGAATCGGAGTTCGAGCTCGCGGAACTGCTCTTGCGCGCAGGCGCCACGGCTGCTGCAACGTAAGCTGGAATCGTGGAGCGCGTGCTCGTGAGCTGCCCGCACCTGGCGCGGGCGATCGATGAATTTCTTCCCGCGCTCAATGCCGCGGAGCTCGAGGTCGATGCGCCGATCGTTCCGCAGCAGCTGTCCGAGGAGGAGCTGCTCGAGCGACTTCCCGGGTGCGTGGGCATCGTCGCCGGAGACGACCCGATGACGTCCCGGGTGATAGACGCGAGCCCTTCGCTGCGGGTTATCTGCAAGTGGGGGGTTGGCCTCGACAACATCGACCTCGCGTACGCCGCCGAGCGGGGGATCCCCGTGATCAACACGCCGGGCGCGTTCGCCGACGAGGTCGCGGATGTCGCAATGGGTTACGTCGTCATGCTCGCGCGCTCGCTCCACGTGATCGATCGCGCCGTACGCGATGGACGCTGGGAGCGGATCCCGGGGCGGTCGCTCGCCGGTGCGACGCTCGGCATCGTCGGGCTCGGCGCCATCGGCCTCGCGCTAGCCCGCCGGGCGGATAGCTTCGGGATGAACGTGCAGTTCTCAGAGCCTGATACGACGCGCCACGCGGCCGGCGTCGCGCTCGGCGCGACGGCGACCAGTCTCGGGGCGTTGCTCCGGGAAAGCGACTACGTCTCTCTGTGTTGCGCGCTTACCCCCGAGACTCGGCACTTGATCGCCGCCGAGGAACTGGCGGCGATGAAGTCCACGGCCTACCTTGTCAACACGTCGCGGGGCGGGCTCGTCGACCAACAGGCGCTCGTCGAGGCGCTTCGTTCAGGGGCGATTGCCGGCGCGGCGCTCGACGTCTTCGAGACGGAGCCGCTCCCGCCCGACGATCCGCTGCTCGAGTTCGACGGATGCGTCTTCGGCGCGCACAACGGCTCCAACACGGTCGAGGCCGTCGCGCGCGTCAACAAGCTCGCGGTTGCGAATCTCATCGAAGCGTTGCGTTCATGAGCGAGAGGTGGGCTGTCGTCACGGGAGCCGCCGGAGCGATCGGAGGCGCGGTGGCCGACGTGTTGCGTGAATCCGGCCGCCGGGTGTACGGGATCGATCGCGACACCCCGAACATGGAGCTCGACGAGTTCGAGTTGGTCGACCTCGCCGACGCGGACGCAACAAGCGCGGCGTTCGCGGCCCTCGTCATGCGCGACATCGACGCCCTCGTCAACGCGGCCGGCGTGCTCGTTCCGTCGTCTGGCGCCGGACCGGCTCTCGAGGATTGGGACACTACGATGGCTGTGAACGTCCGTGCCGCCTACGTTGCGATGACGGCTTTGCGTGAGCCGCTCGAGCGGACTTCCGGGGCCGTCGTCAACATCTCGTCCGTTCATGCGATCGCTACGTCCAGAGGTCTCGCTGCATACGCCGCGAGCAAGGGAGCTCTCCATGCCCTCACGCGCGCTGCCGCTCTCGAGTTCGCACCCCGCGTCCGCGTGAACGCGGTCGCGCCAGGGGCGGTCGAGTCGGCCATGCTGCGCGCCGGCCTCGGTCGGGACGGCCGGCCCGACGAGGCGCGGACGGAGCTCGTCGCGCGAACGCCGGTCGGCAGGGTCGGCGACCCGCGCGACATCGCGGAGGCAACTGCGTTCCTGCTCGACGGTGCGCGCTCGTCGTTCATCACGGGTCAGCAACTGGTCGTCGACGGCGGCGCGACGGCGATCCTCGGGACCGAGGCGTGAACGAGCCGTTCCGCAACTCCCTCGAGCGCTGGGTCGGTCACGGACGGTCCGGACCGGTCGTCGGCGCCACCGCCGGTGCGTGGAGCTTCCTCGAATACAACCTCAGTCCCGCCGGGCGTCGATCGGCGCGGCGACTTCGGGAGCTTCGTGACACGTACAAGGGGCGCCGCTGCTTCATCATCGGTAACGGTCCGAGTCTCCGCCAGATGGATCTCTCGCCGCTGCGAGACGAGGTCACATTCGGGCTCAATCGCATCTACCTCCTCTTCGAAGAGCTCGGCTTCCCCACGACGTTTCTCGTCTCGATCAACCGCCTGGTGCTCGAGCAGGCTGCACAAGAGGTGACGGCCGCCGATTCGACCGTGTTCCTGAACTGGTGGTCCCGCCACCACGTGCCGCCGGAACGCGACCCGATCTACCTACGCGTCACGAGCGCGAAACCACGGTTCTCGACCGCCGTGGACAGAGGAATCTGGGCGGGAGCGACCGTAACCTTCGCCGCGCTGCAACTCGCGTACTACATGGGCTTCGAGGAGGTGATCCTGATCGGGGTCGACCACTCGTTCGCGGAGACGGGGCGTCCGAACGACGTGGTCGAGTCGTCGGGCCCGGATCAGAACCACTTCCACCCCGACTATTTCGGCAAAGGCTTCCGGTGGCAACTTCCCGACCTCGAGATGTCGGAGCGGGCGTACGAGCTGGCCCGCGCCGCGTATGAGGGCGCGGGGCGGCGTGTGCTCGACGCGACCGTGGAGGGAAAGCTCGAGGTCTTCCCGAAGGTGGAGTTCACCTCGCTGTTCGATTCGAGGGACATGGCTTGACACTCGACTCCGTCGTGGCGCAACTCGCCGAGTGTGAGCTCGTCGACCTGACGTTGACCCTCGACGAAGAGCTGCCCGGATCGTGGCCGGGTACCGAGCAATATCGACACGAGATCGAGAACTACTACGTGCCCGTCGCGGCCGACGGGCGGCGATACCCGTCCGCGGGGCCGTTCTATGCCTGTTGGATGACGCTGCACGAGCACGTCGCGACCCATTTCGACGCTCCCGCGCACTTCACCCCGCCTCCCGACTCGGGCATCGAGGGCGAGTCGGAGTTCGGGACGCTATTCGGCGATCTCGTCGACGTGCGATCGCTGCAAGGCCCTGCAGCCGTCATCGACGCCCGCGAGGACGAGAGCAATCTCGGGGGCCTGAGCCCGGCGATCGAAGAGGCGGACATCCGCGCCTGGGAGGCGGCCCACGGTGAGCTCCGGGCCGGTGAGATCGTCCTTCTCCGAACGGGCTGGGACCGGCACTACCGGGCCGACGATGAAGGCCTGAGGTACGTCTACCGCCCGCTCGTGTCGAAGGATGCGCCGGGGTGGCCCGCGCCGGATGCCGGCGCAGTCGAGTATCTCGCCGAACGCGGCATCCGTGCCATCGGCACAGACGCGCCGAGCATTGCGCCGGCGCAAGAGGCCGTTTCTACGCATCGCGCGGGGCTCGGCCGCGGCCTCCTCTATATCGAGGGACTCGCGTCCCTCGACCGCTTGCCGGTGCGCGGCGCGTTCTTTGTCTTTCTGCCGATCAAGGTCGCTCGCTCGTCGGGTGCGCCGGGCCGCGCGGTTGCGTGGCTCCCCGCGTCGGTCCCGTGAGCGACGGAGGGCCGGACGTGATGGCGATGGCGGGCCGTCGCGTTCTTGTGTGGGATCTCGTGTCGCACGGGCATCACGAGCGGTATCTCAGGGCGCTCGTCGCCGGTGCGCCCGACGGCGTCGAGATGACGCTGCCGCACTGGACGCCGCCCGACATCTCGGATTCTCTCGCAGAGGCGGAGATCCTCGACCCTCCGGCACACGCGGATGAGTGGCGCAGCTTTTCCGACGCGGTCACGCAAGTCCAGCCGGACGTCGTGGTCTCACTCCTGGCCCACCAGTTCGTGCGGTGGGTCGCGACGCGGAGGCTTCGCCCGTTCGGCCTGGTCGCCCTCGACCTCCTGGATCATCACGGCCTGCTCGGAAACCCTCGGGCCTACCGTCATGCCCTGCGCCCGCGCTTGGTGGGCGGCGCCGTCGCGGGGTGGCTCTCGAGGGAGGCTGTCGTGCGGCGTCGTCCCGCACGCTTTCTCAGCCTGAACGGCTGGACAACGCGGGTCGGAACCCGACGGCTCCGGGACTGCACCATCGCCTTGCCCGATCCTCTCGAGCACCTTCCCCTTCCGCCTCCGCACCCGCACCGGGAACCATCGGCTGCGACGACGATCACCATCGCCGGGCTCATGTCCGAGCGCAAGGGGCTCGATCTTCTTGTCGCCGCCCTCGAGCAGTTGGCCGCCAGGCAACGGGTCCATCCGTCAGACATCGAGGTCGTGATTGCCGGTCAGTGTCTTCCGGAGTTCGCGTCACGGTTCCGCGAGCTCGTGGGCAGGCTCGAGCGGCTTGGGGTCGGCGTGAACGTGGCAGACCGGTACGTCACAGTCGAAGAGTTCGGCGCGATCTTTGCGGCGACGGACGTCCTCGTCTTGCCGTACCGCTCCCATCTCGGTTCGTCCGGTCTCCTCGGCTCGGCCTTCGACGTTCCCGGCATCACCGTCGTGTGTTCAGACTTCGGCTGGCTCGGATACGTCGCCGGGGCGGCCGGAGCTGTGCTCTTTCACGACCTCAGCGCGTCGGATCTGGCCTTGGCGTTGGAGCGCGCGCTCAAGGAACGCCCGCCTCTCGTCCCTGCCGCGGACGCGATCGGCTTCGCGGAGCCCGAGGAGTTCGCCCGGCAGCTGTGGGAAGCGGTCGCGAGCGTCTGAGACCGAGATGGCGGCTTCGCCGGGGGCTAGCCGACCTTCCTCGCGGTAGCGCTGTCGGCCGCCCGATCCTCCCTCCGTCGGAGCGCGCTGTGGCAAGCCTCCACGAACGCTTCGGCGGCGGCGTCCATTGACCATCGGTGCGCGAGCGTGGCCCCGGTGTTCGCAGCCGCAAGCCAGCGCCTCGCGTCCCACGACGCGAACTGGGCCATCGCGTCCTGTAAGCCGGCCCGATCTCCCGCTCGGAATACGTAGCCGTTGACCCCAGGCTCTATGAGGTCGTCCACTGCGCCGACGGCGTCGCTCGCGATGACCGGAAGTCCGTGCCCCATGGCTTCGTTGACGACGAGGCCCCAGACTTCGTAGCGTGAAGGGAGTACGAGCACGTCGGTCCGCGCGTAAAGAGCGTGGAGTTCCGAGCGACCTAGGTGCCCGACGTAGACCACTCGGTGCTCCTGCGCGGCCTGAATCACCGCGTCTCGAAGAGGGCCGTCTCCCGCGACGTACAGCTCACCGTGCGGCAGGTTCGAGAATGCAGCGAGAAGGTCGGGAACGCCCTTCCGCTCGATCAACTGACCGACGAAGAGGTAGCGGAGGGGACGGTGGGGCCGGGACTCTTCGCGCTCGGTGTCACCCGGCGGCACGGCGTTGGGGACGATGTGGATCGCAGCCGGGTCCACGCCGAGCCTCCGCAGTTCGCCCGACGAACGACTTCCGTACGCGATGCACAGATCGCTCTGAGAGAGGAAGCGGCGGACCCAGCGTTCGGCGAGCATCCGGGCGCGGCTTGGGTGGTCCTTCCCGAAGCTACCCCACCAGGGAACGAAGGCCCACCCCTCGCTGCGGCGGGTCGCGTAGGCGAGGACGTTGGCCGGCGAGCTCCAGATTCCGCCGCCCGCGGCTACGAGGACCTCGGGGCGGAACGCCCGAATCGACTCGAGAGGATGCCGCGGGAGATGGAGGTACGCATCGGTTCCGAGTCGGCGGAGGTCGAGCGAGCGAGATCTGAGCACCTCGTGGCGGTAAGGCAGCTCGACCGGCGCCGCCCACTTGCGATTCGCCTCCATGACCGTTTCGTAGACGACGAGGAGCTCGACGTCGCCGCGTCGTGCGACGCGCTCGAAGAGGGCGACCCGGTTCGGGTCGATCATGTTGGCTATGACTGCGACTCTCAAGTCGCAGCGGACGGGCCCTTAACCGCCTCGAAATAGAGCGACTCCTGCTCTCGATGCGGGCTGTCCGGGCAGGGGTCGAGGCGGCTGGCGCCGAAGGCTCGGGCCTCGCACTCTTCGAATCCGGCTGCGCGTGTGAAGAGGTCGAGTGTCTCACCATCCCAGGCGCTGCGGTGGCCGTGGAGGTGGAAGACCTCGTGGACGGCGATCATGCGTGTTGGACGCCCTGCGCGGTACTCGTTGATGAGTCCCTCGCCGCCCTTGGTGTACGACAGCAGGTACCGGCCCGCGTCGGGAACGGCGATCCGCGTCACGCCCCCTCCGGTGAGGACGCGGAATGATTCGTCGAGCAATCGCGCGGCAGCCTCCCACGGCAGATGCTCAAGAAGGTGCTCATGGAAGATCGCCTCGGCGGAGCCATCCGGAAAGGGCAGGCCACGTGCGAGGTTCCACGTTAGATCGACCGGATGTCCGACGAGGTCGACATTGACCCACCCCTCGATCGGCTGCCACGCGCTTCCGAGGTGAAGGCGGAGCGGCCCACGCCGTGAGATCGTGTCGGCGCGCCGACGGTCCCACGGGCGTCGCAAATCGGTGGCCGACATGGCAAGGGCTCCGCGGCGCGAGGGCGAGACGATCGCGCGAACGAGGCGACGTGCGGGGCCGCCGCCGCCCGCGGACGTGTCTGCGGTCCGGAGCGAGGTGAGGTATGCCTGCAAGGCGTCGCGGGCACTGCTCGAGTTCATGACCGCGTCGTCCCCGCCATCGGATGGCCATCCTAGTAGGTGCCTCCATCTGAAACGGGCTGTCTGACGCGCCGCGGCGCCGATTACGAGTGGTTACGCTGTCGTGCTACGGCGGTTCGTCAAACGGCGGCGGAGCACAGCGATCCCGTTTGCCGCGGCCGCCCAGTCCCCTTCGAACCCGCCCCCGGTGTCCACCGCTCGGGGGACTGCGAGCGCCCCGAGCAGGATCAAGCCGAGTGTGAAGTCCTTCTCTTCGAGTGGCCAGTCGAACGGGAGATGGAGGACGGCAAGGACGAGATACCAGGTCAGAGCGAGCTTTGCCTCGTGGAGTGCCGGCGGTCGTTTCATGCGGAGAAAGCGGATCAGACCGAGGATGACGACGACCAAGGCGACGACACCGAGTGCGCCGAACTTCGCGAGGAACACCACGGGGCTGTCGAGGTTGTAGCGCGCGAGGGTATGGAGCGGACCAGAGCCGGAGTATCGCCACACAAAGGTGTGCCCCGGCCCGACCCCGAGGAGCGGGTGTGCCTTGAACGTCACCCACGCGACGTGCCACTCCTTTGCTCGCTCCAGGTAGCTCTGGTCACTGCCCAGGTGGAGCAGCGTGTGCGGGATCGAGGTGATTCGCCGCGTCAGTTTCTCGAGTCCTCCGTGTTCCACATGAGCCACTCCGACCATGGCGGCGAGAACGACTCCTGCTGCCGCCACGCCGCCGGCTGTCCAGACGAGGAGTCTTCGCTTGTCTTCCCAACCGGCGAACAGGGCGAGCAGAACGCAGACGAATACGGGAATGGCGGAACGCGTTCCGGCTAGGACGAGGATGATCGGAATCGCCAGGGCGCCGAGCGTGTACCAGCCGCGCCCTTTGGCGGCTCTCCCGGCGTGGACGGCGAGAACGAGCGCCAGCGCTCCGGGCAGGAAGATGCTCGGGAGAATGTGGAGCGTGGTCTTGCTCGACACGATGGCTCGCTGACCGAGCCACTGCACGACGAGCGCCAAGCCCGAGAGGATCCCGCACACGAGCAGCAACATCCGAGCGAGACGCGTGAGCCGTGCTCCTGCGTTCCTGTCGCAGTCCCAGAGTAGGAGTGGGACCGCAGCCGCGAGGCAATACGCCGCAGCGTCGCGGAGCCACGGCGACAGACCCGTATGCATCGATCGCGCGACGGGAGATGTCACGATGACGAGGACGGCGAGAGCAACCGTGACCGGCAACAGCGCGCGGATCGTCGAGTCGGTGCGAAGGTCGCGGTAGAGCTGTGGCTCGCGCACGATCGACGCGACGACGAGGACGAGTCCCGCGAAGAACGCCGCCTTGCCGACAGTGAGGTGGTTCGTGTTGCTGACGAAGACGAACAGCCCACCGACCACGACGAAGGCGAGCCGTGCCATGGCGCTCTGCCACAACAGCCAAGCGACCAGCGGGGCCGGAGCGAGCGCGATATATGACGGCCGGCCCGCAGCAATTGCGGCGACGAGAATGACCACGCCCGTCACCGCAGCCGCAACGATGGCGCGGTTCGGTCGGCGCGAATCGGTCCTCGTGTCGCCGTGAGCGGCGCTCATCGCTAGGCGGGGCCGGCTTCGCCCGTGGTCATGAACCGCCGCTTCACGACGAGCTGACGCACGAGGAACTGACGACGCCCGTCGATCGACCAGGCAAACGCCTTGCGAGTCTCGGAAAGACGGATCGCGGTCGCCGCGCCCCGCAGCCGGAAGTACATCCTCCACAGGAGTCGCACGGGGGCGCCGGCGCGGATACTGGGAAGACCGTACGCATCGGCAAGCCGGACGTTCTCCTGTAAGACGAGGTCGGGGCGGAGGTACACCTTCCTCCCGGGCTGGTGCCGGTCGATCGCGACCACAAAATCCACACGGCTGAAGGTGTGCTCCTGCGCGAGACGGACCCACAGTTCGTGATCCATCGTGTAATGGAGCGACTCGTCGAGGAACCCACGCTCGAGAACGCGGCGCCGCATGAACACGGTCGGCTGGGCGATGTAGTTCGACCACCTGAGAAGCCGCTGGCTGTATCGCGGCGCCCACACGACGTGCAGTAGACGCCCGGTTTCGCCGGCCAGTGCGGCGTGTCCGTAAACGACATCCACCTCCGGATGTGCGTCGAAGTGGGCGACGACCCTCTCCACGGCGTCGGTGAACAGATACGCGTCGTCCGAGTTGAGCCAGCCGATGATCTCCCCGTGGCTGCGTGCGAAGGCTTTGTTAATCGCGTTGGACTGCCCTTGATCGGGCTCGCTGACCCAGCTTTCGGCCGGGAGAGTGGAGCGGATGAGCTCTACGCTGCCGTCAGTCGAACCGCCGTCGACAACGACGTGCTCGAGGTGTGGGTACGTCTGGTGCGCCACGGAGTCCAGCGTGTCGACGAGCCAGTGCCGTTGGTTGAACGACGGTGTGAGAATCGAGACGAGTGGGAACGACGCTGAGCGGTTCTGGTGCACGTCAGCCCCCGCAGACACGCGAGCATGCTAGCCGCGTAATCGTGCAGCGACAGAGAAACTAGCCGTCTGCGTATCCTGAGCCTTCGTGGATCGCGATCGTGGCGCGCGAGCAGACAGGTTGCTAGCGTCGAGTGAAATGGCTATCTGCGGGATGCACTGATGCGAATCGACCCCTCAGCCCTCGTTGCGCATTACACGCAGTTCTACGCGTCCGATCCGAGGTCGGCGTGGCGCGAGCTCGGAGCGATCGGGAAAGCTCAGAGCGTCCTCGAGCTTGTCGATCCGCCGGTTGGCACGATCATCGACGTCGGCTGTGGGGAAGGAAGCGTGTTTGCGGCTCTGGACGGAAGCCTGATCGCCGATCAATTCGTCGGCTACGAGATCTCCCCCCCGGCCGCCGAGGTCGCTCGGAAACGGGAGTTCGAGACGCCGGCCGAGTTTCACGTATTCGACGGTGCGACGATCCCGTGCGCCGACGGCGCCTTCGACGTGGCGATCCTCTCGCACGTGCTCGAGCACGTCGCAGACCCGCGGTCACTCCTGCAGGAGTGCGCCCGGGTCGCACGGCGCATCGTTGTCGAAGTGCCTCTCGAGCTCCACCTGCGCACCTCACGGTTCGAGTGGGACGAGACCGGTCACATCAACGTTTTCAACCGCCGGTCAATCCGATACCTGATCGAGAGCTGCGGCCTGCGTGTCGGACGGGAGCGCGTCTACTGTCCTGGGAGAGAGGCGCACGCGTTCTATGGGGGTCGCGTCGGTGAGCTCAAGTGGGCACTTAAGGCAGCAGGTCGGCGGGTCGGCGGCGAGGCCGTCTTCACATACCACTACGCCGCACTCGCCCTTCCCGTCACCCGCGCGTGAGATTCTGACGGGCAGCGTGCGCCGCTTTCTCTTTGTCATCCACTACCCCGTCTTCGGCGGACCGCACAACCAGGCTCTCAGTCTCGCGGGGCCGCTCCGCACGCGCGGCTGGGAGACGCTCGTCCTCTTGCCCGACGAGCCTGGGAACGCAGCCGAGCGATTGAGGGCGGGAGGGGTCGAGACGCTGACACTTCCGCTCGGCAGGCTTCGTGCCAGCCGGTCGCTTCGTCCGCATGTGCGGTTGGCTCGGAGCTTCCGGTCCGACGTCGACCGGATCGAGAGCCTTATCCGCAGCCGCGATATCGAGCTCGTCGTGGTCGGCGGGCTGCACAATCCGCACGGAGCGTTCGCAGCTCGGCGTACGGGGTCGGCCATCGTTTGGCAGCTGATTGACGCCAGTTCCCCCATGAGCCTGCGCCGCCTTGCAATGCCGCTGGTAGTCCGGCTCGCAGATGTGGTCATGACATGCGGGAACGTTGCGGCTGTCCACCCCGGAGCGATGGGCTTGGGTGAGCGCCTCGTGCCGTTTCCGCCGCCGGTCGACGTGCACCAGTTCGTCCGCGACCCCGAGCGCCGAGCTGCTGCGCGTGAGGAACTCGGCCTTCAGGGCGAAGACCTCGTCATCGGGAACGTCTCAAATTTCAGCCGTGAGAAGGATCACTTGACCTTCGTTCGTGCAGCCGCGGTGGTCCACCGCGACCGGCCGTCGGTCCGGTTTGTGATCCTCGGGGCTCAATATCCGCACCGGACGTCGTACGTGGAGAACCTCCTGCGCGAAGCGAAATCTCGGGGCCTTCCGGCCGACTCGCTGACCCTGCGTGACCCGGGCGGGCGCGTCGCGGAGCTCGCTCCCGCCTTCGACGTTTTTTGGCTCACCTCGACTTCCGAGAGCGGCCCTGCCGTGGTGGGCGAGGCGATGGCTCTCGGTCTGCCGGTAGTCGCGACCGACGTCGGAATCGTGCGTACCGCGCTGGCCGGTGGAGCAGGATCCGTCGTGCCTACGCGCGACCCTGCGGCGCTCGCGCTCGCAACCATGCCGTATCTCGACGACGAAGGGGTCCGAGAAAGCGCTGGTCGAGCGGGACGCCTGCGTGCCCCCGAGCTCTTCTCCGTCGAACGTTGCGCCGACGCGCATGTGCTCGCGTTCGAACGTGCGCTCGAACACGCCGCCACCCGACGGTAATGGCCCATGGCTTCGGCCGAGCGTCTAACACATTGACTCCGGCTTTTTACAGTCGGCTTACATCCCCGGGTTGGGGTTTTTCGCGAATCCCGATACGATGCTCCGCGTGGCGGTGAGCGGCTCACTGCGGCCACCTGAGACACCGACCGAAGGAGCTAGGCAATGCGCTGGATCGCCCTTACCCTGATTTGCGTTGCTATCGCCGGCGTTGCGGCGACCGCGGCCACGGCCCGCACGGACGCAAGCGCGCTCCCGACCATCACGACCGCCCCGACGGCGCCGCTCGCGACGGGGCTCGGCGATCCGGTCTTCCAGGGGCCGCAGGCGACGACGGCGTTCACGATGGCGCATCACAGCGGCGCGAGCTACGCCCGTCTCTTCGTGTACTGGGCCGGGATCGCGCCGAGGACGCTGCCGAAGACCGGGTTCGTTCCCACCGATCCCAAGTCGCCCTATTACCACTGGACCGGCTTGGATGCGAGCGTCAGGGCGGCGAACGTCAATGGCATCACGCCGATCCTCGACATTACGACGCCTCCGAGCTGGGGCTACTCCGTCAAGCCGGGAACCTGGACGGGCGGGTCGCCGAACCTCACCATGCTCGGCCAGTTCGCGACCGCTCTCGCGAAGCACTACAACGCTGTCGGTCCTGCTCCCGTTGCTCACGTCTTCTCGGTGTGGAACGAGCCGAACTTCAACCGGAATCTCTATCCGCAGAGCGAGTCGTTTTACCGCTCGATGGTGAATACGGTCGCGACCTCGGTGCACGCCGTCAACCCGGCGAATCTTCTCGTCGCCGGTGAGCTCGCTCCGTTCAAGCACACGCCGGGCCCGGGCGACAAGAACAACGTCATTCCGCCGATCACGTTCATGCAGCAGATGCTCTGCCTCTCGACGACGACGCCTGTGCACCGCACCTGCAGCACGAAGGCGGACTTCGACGTCTGGGCGCATCATCCGTACTCGGACACCGGCCCGTTCGGCAAGGCGAAGGCCGCCGGCGGCGTCGAGCTTGGAGATCTGCCACAGATGTACGCGCTGCTGCATACGGCCGCGAAGCTCGGGGCGATCGCCTCGGCGAAGCCCGTGCAGTTCTGGATCACGGAGGTCGGCTGGTCATCGAAGCCGCCGAACTCGAATGGCGTTCCGAGCCCGCTCCTGACGCGCTGGCTGGCCGAGTCGATGTACCAGATCTGGAAGTCGGGGGCCACCGTCGGAACCTGGTTCCTGCTCCAGGACGAGGCGTCCAGCACCCCGTTCCAGAGCGGTCTCTACCTCCGTTCGACCTCACTCACGACTGCGAAGGCGAAGCCGCTGCTCACCCCGTTCAGGATCCCGTTCGTTGCCTACCTCCACTCGGGCGGATACGTCTACGTCTGGGGGCGCGACATGACGAGCAACGTGCAAAACGTTGCGATCCAGCAGAAGATCGGCAACGCAGCGTGGAAGACCGTGGCGACCGTCACGGCGAACAGCTACGGGATCTTCCAGGCGACCCTGAATCTCCACGCGCACACCACGGACTCGATGCGCGCGATCGCGCCGGGGTCGCCGACTTCGGCTGTGTTCTCGCTCACGGTGCCCGCGAACGAGAACGAGAACGTCACGCCCTTCCCGGCTGGAGGAGGAGGATGAGCGGGGCGGCTGGCGGCGGAACGCGGAGATTGGCCGTGCGCTGGATCGCTCTTCCACTGATGTGTGTCGCGGCCGCCGGTATCGCGGCGACGGCGGCCACGGCCCGAACGGACGCCCGCACCATCCTTTCCCTGACGACCCCCTCGACCCCGCCGTTCGCGACGGGGCTCGGCGATCCGGTCTTTCAGACACCACAGGCGTCGACGGCGTTCGCGATGGCGCGAAGCGCCGGCGCGACGTACGCCAAGCTCCTCGTGCCGTGGAATTCGATCGCGCCGATCTCGCTGCCTTCGAAGGGATTCACTCCCACCGATCCCAAGTCGATCTATTACCACTGGAGCGGCTTGGATGCGAACATCGTCGCGGCGAACGAGCACGGCGTCACGCCGATCCTCAACATCGTGTCGCCTCCGAAGTGGGCGTACTCCGTGAAGCCGGGATCGTGGACGGGCGGATCGCCGAACGTCACGATGCTCGGCCAATTCGCGACCGCCCTCGCGAAGCACTACAACCGGCTCACCGCTCCGTTTGCTCACATCTTCACGGTGTGGAACGAGCCGAACTACACGAAGAACCTCTATCCGCAGAGCGAGACGTATTACCTCTCGATGGTGAATGCGGTCGCAACCTCGGTGCACGCCGTCAATCCGGCGGACCTCGTCGGCGCCGGCGAGCTCGCTCCGGTCAAGAACGTGGCGGCAACGCAGGGCAAGAACCATGCGATCCCGCCGATCACGTTCATGCAGAAGATGTTCTGCCTCACGGCCACGACGCCTGTGCACCGCACGTGCAGCACGAAGGCGGACTTCGACATCTGGGTGCATCATCCGTACTCGGACACGGGACCGTTTGGTAAGGCGAAGATCTCCGGTGGCGTCGAGCTTGGGGATCTGCCGAAGATGTACGCGCTGCTTGGGACGGCCGAGAAGCTCGGTGCCATCTCCTCGGCGAAGCCCGTGCAGTTCTGGGCCACGGAGATCGGCTGGGACTCGAACCCACCCAACTCGCACGGCGCTCCGATGAACCTCGACGCGCGCTGGGTGTCCGAGGCGGACTATCAGATGTGGAAGTCGGGGGTTACCCTCGGGGCCTGGTTCACGTTGCAGGACGAGGCGCCCTGGACCGCGTTCCAGAGCGGTCTCTACTACGGCTCGGCCTCGCTCTTGACCGCGAAGGCGAAGCCGCTGCTCACCCCGTTCAAGTTCCCGTTTGTCGCCTACCTCCACTCGGGCGGAAAGGTGTATGTCTGGGGGCGCGACACGACGAGCAACCTGCAGACCGTCACGATCCAAGAGCAAATCGGCAGCAAACCCTTCAAGACGGTGGCGACCGTCACGTCGAACAGCTACGGCATCTTCGAGGCGACCCTGTCCCTCCACGCGCAGTCCAACGACACGTTGCAGGCGATCGCACCCGGCTCGGGGACATCGCGGCCGTTCTCGCTCATGGTGCCCAACAACGAGAACCTCAACGTCGTGCCGTTCACCCCGAACTAGCCCACGGCTAGTTCGGGGTTAATTCCAAGTTAGGATCGTGCGGCGATGAAGGGCGTCATTCTTGCGGGCGGCTCCGGTTCGCGGCTCGACCCGCTGACCCGGATCACGAACAAGCACCTCCTGCCGTTATTCGACCGGCCCATGGTCACGTACGCGGTCGAGGCGCTCGTCGACGCCGGGATCAGCGAACTGGTGGTCGTCACCGGCGGGACGCACGCCGGGGAGTTCTTTCGCCTGCTCGGCAACGGGCACGACTACGGGATCGACCGCCTTTTCTACGCGTATCAGGACCGGCCCGGCGGCATCGCGGAGGCGCTTGGACTCGCGGAGCGCCTTGTCGCCGGCGACCGCTGCTGCGTGCTCCTGGCCGACAACGTTTTCGAGCGTTCGCTCCGTCCCGTCGTCGAGCGGTTTGAAGCACAGGACTGCGGAGCCCGGGTCGTCCTGTCCGAGACGGCCGAGGACGAGCATCTGCGCCATCTCGGCGTCGCAGAGTTCTCCGGGGATCGGATCGTTCGCATCGTCGAGAAGCCGCAGAGTCCGCCGAGCCGCTTCGCGGTCACGGGCGCGTACTTCTACGACGAGACGGTGTGGGAGGTACTGCCGACGCTCAAGCCGTCCGGTCGCGGCGAGCTCGAGATCACCGACGTCAACAACTGGTACGTCGATCAGGGCACGATGGAGGCCGATGTTCTCGACGGCTTCTGGGGAGATGCAGGCGAGTCGATCGAGGCGTACTACGCGGTGAACGACTTCGTGCGCGAAAGGCACGTCTCGTGATCGAGGGCCTCAAACGCTTCCCGCTCACCCGCCACGCCGACGATCGCGGCTGGTTCAGCGAGCTCGCGCGTGCCAGCGCGCTGCCGAAGCCGATCCGGCAGGCCAACCTCTCCAAGTCGCAGAAAGGCGTCATCCGCGGCCTGCACTACCACGAGCGCGGCCAGGACGATCTCTTCCTGTGCCTCGCGGGGATGGTGCGCGTCGTCGTGATGGATCGCGAGACCGGCGAGACGTTCACCGAGGACATCGGCGACGACAACCCCGTCGCGATCTACGTCCCCGGCATCAACGCCCACGGCTACGAGGCGCTCGCCGACGCGACCTTCATGTACCTCGTGACCGAGGAGTACGACGCGGCGAATCCCGACGAGAACGGCGTTCCCTGGGACGACCCGCGCGTGAAGCACCTCTGGAGCACCGACACGCCGATCCTTTCTGCGCGAGACTCAGCCGTATGAGCCGTCTCCTCGTCACCGGCGCCGCCGGCTTCATCGGCTCGAACTTCGTTCGCTGGTGGCTCGAGCAGCATCCGGACGACCACGTGGTCGGCTACGACCTGCTCACGTACGCGGGCGATCCGCGCAATCTCCAGGGCCTCGACGTACGCCTCGTCGCGGGCGACATCGCCGATCTCGACCTCGCGGAGAACGTTCTTGCGGAGGAACAGATCGACGTGATCGTCAATTTCGCCGCCGAGTCGCACAACAGCCTCGCGGTGCTCGATCCGGCTCGCTTCTTCCGGACGAACGTCATCGGCACGCAGACCCTCTGCGAGGCCGCGAAACGCGCCGGCGTGAGGCGCTTCCACCACGTCTCGACGTGCGAGGTGTACGGCGACCTGCCGCTCGACTCCGACGAATCGTTCACCGAAGAGTCGCCGTACCGCCCGCGCACGCCATACAACGCAGCGAAGGCGGGAGCTGACCACGCAGTGCGCGCCTACCACGAGACGTTCGCGCTGCCCATCACGATCACGAACTGCTCCAACAACTACGGGCCGCGCCAGTTCCCCGAGAAGGTCATCCCCGTCTTTCTCACGAACGCGCTCGACGACCTCGAGCTACCGCTGTACGCGTCGACGGAGAACAAGCGCGAGTGGCTCCACGTCGACGACCACTGCCGCGCTATCGAGCTCGTGCTCGAGCAGGGGCAGGTGGGCGAGACCTACAACGTCGGTTCCGGCGTCGAGCGCTCGATCGCCGAGATCGCCGACCTCGTCCTCGAGCTCACCGGCAAGCCGGAGTCGCTGAAGACGATCGTCCCCGACCGGCCCGGCCACGACCGCCGTTATCTCCTCGACTCCTCGAAGCTGCGGCGCGAGCTCGGATGGGAGCCGCAGATCTCGTTCGAAGACGGGATGTCGGCCACGGTCGAGTGGTACGGCGCGAACCGCGACTGGTGGGAGCCGCTCAAAGAGCGGGCGCCGGTCAGCGAGACAAGCTGGCGTTGAGCCGGCGCGTGCTCGTCACGGGCGCGGGCGGGCAGCTCGGCGCCGCGCTCCAGGAGACGTTCGCAGCCGACGATGTGCTCGCGCTGACGCGGGCCGGCTGGGACGTCGCGCAGCCCCCGCCGCCGTTGCCCGACCTCGACCTCGTCGTCCACGCCGCCGCGTGGACGAACGTCGACGGCGCGGAGGACGATCCGCAGGGTGCCGCCGCGGCCAACATCGGCGGCACGCAGCACGTCGCCGAGCTCGGCGTCCCGCTCGTCACGTTCTCGACGGACTACGTCTTCGACGGGACGAAGCGCGAGCCGTACGTCGAGTCGGACCCGACCAACCCGCAATCGGTGTACGGCCGTACGAAACTCGCCGCCGAAGCCGCCGCCGGTGAGGACGCCTGGATCGTTCGCACCTCCTGGCTGTTCGGGTGGACGAGCACGAACTTCGTCCGCACGATGCTGCGCCTCGGCGCCGAGCGCGAGGAACTGTCTGTCGTCGACGATCAGCGCGGCTGCCCGACCTATGTGGGGCATCTCGCGGACGCGACGCGCGAACTGACCGAGTTGCCCGGCGGCGTCTGGCACCTCGCCGCTGAGGGAGACTGCACGTGGGCCGATTTCGCCGAAGCGATCTTCGAGGAGGCTGGAATCGACTGCAGCGTCCGGCGGATCACGACCGCGGAGTTCGGCCGGCCGGCGCCGCGCCCCGCGTACTCGGTGCTGCGAAGCGAACGGCCGAACGCGCCTCAGCTCCCGCACTGGCGAGAGGGCCTGCGGGCCTGCCTCGAGCGACTCAGCGAGTGAGCAAGAAGGCGCGGCGCCGGCCGCTCATGTAGTCGTCGAACCCGGTCGTGTCCGTAGGCTCAATCGGCAGGGGGCGGCAGTGGAATCCGGCCGCCGCGGCCAGCATCTCGACGGCCGCTTCCGAAGGGACCATCACGAGTTCGTGTCCCACCGCCATGCGCGGATCGGAGAGATCCTCCGTTCTAAGGGAGAGGATCGGGGCTTCTTGGACGACTAGCTCGGTGTCGACCACTGCGACGGAGCCCTTCTGGAGCAGTTCGAACAGCTCGAACGGGTAGGCGACGTGGTAAAGGAGGCCGAGGCAGAGCACAAGGTCGAACTGCTCGTCGAGCGGGATTTCGAAGACGTTCCCTTCGAGGAAGCGGTAACGGGACGGGTTGATGCCCTTCACGCGGAAGACGAAGTTCGCCTGGTCGATGTGCATCGTCCGGCCGTCGATTCCGTAGACGAAGTCGCAGCCAGCCTCGATCGCCTGCAATGACCACCAGCCCGCGTTGCAGCCGAGATCGAGGATGCGGAGGCCGCGAAGCGAGCCGCCGAAATGGGCAAGGAGCGGCTCGAAGAAGTGTCGTCTGCGCTGCTCGTGCCGGTTGCGGTGCGCCTCCTCGAAGATCGGCGTCTTTACGCCGCCCAGGTCGAACTCGTAGTGCCAGCGCGGGAATGCGGCGACTTGTTGCGCAATCTCTTCGGGTGTCACGTGAGCATCATGCAGCAGAACCGCACAATCGACCCTCGAAACCCGCCCGGAGCTTGAGCATTCCCCCGGAAATCGCGAGAAATCAATCGGCTTCCGGCTAAAATTCCGACGATGCGGCCGGACCCGGACGATCTGCTCGCGACGTTGCGGGCGGAGAACGACGAACTGCACGCGGAGATCGCCTATCTGGAGCGCACGCGGGACGAGTATCGGCGCCAACTGGAGGGGATTGTCAGGTCGTCGTCGTGGCGGGCCACCGCGCCGCTGCGTGGGGTCGCGACACAGGGCCGGGTCGTTCGGCGCCGGATCCGCCAGATCCCGGGGCTGCTCTCTCGTCGCAGGGGAGTCTCCGTTGCCACCCCGACGATCGGACTGTTCCCGCCGAAGATCTCGTCGCGGGTCGGTCCCGTCACGGCTGAGAGTCCGCTCCTGGCGCATCCGGAGCGGGCCGGCCGGGGCACGCGACGGACGTTCGAGTGGTCGCCGTCGGATGCCCGGGTACTCGTCGTCGCCCACGTCTTCTACCCGGAGGTCTGGCGGGACATCGAGGAGAGACTCGTCCGGATACCCGAGCCGTACGACCTCGTCGTCTCGCTCGTCGAGAGCCGCGCCGCGATGTTGGAGCCGGAGATCGCCGCGAGGTTTCCGCACGCGTTCGTCCGCTGCGTACCGAACGTCGGCCGCGACGCCGCGCCGCTGGTCGAGCTTGCCGGAGCCGGGGTGCTCGGCGGCTACGACGCCGTCCTCAAGGTGCACACGAAGCGGAGCCCGCACCGCATCGACGGGGACGCCTGGCGCGTGGCGTTGCTCGACGGCCTGCTGGCCTCGCCCGAGGAGATCAGCCGCATCCTCGAGCTCTTACGCCAGGACGACTCCGTGGGGCTTGTCGTGCCGAACGGTCACGTGCACGGGACAGAGACCTGGGGCTCGAACCAGCCTCTCGTCGAGGCACTCGCGTCGCGCATCCCCTGCGCGTTCGATCCCGATCAGCTGCGTTATCCGGCCGGCTCGATGTACTGGGCGCGGCCGTGGGTGCTTCAGCGGCTGGCCGATCTCGAGCTCGGTCCCGAGCATTTCGAGCCGGAAGCCAGTCACCTCGACGGATCGACTGCGCACGCAGTTGAGCGTTTCGTTGGCGTAGCCGCGCAGGCGTCAGGCCTCGATGTTGTCGAGGTCTCTGGCATTTCCCCTCGGCTGAGCCGCGCGCGTCGAAAGCCGCGTACGCGGCCGAAGGTGCTCTCCTTCTACCTTCCGCAGTTCCACCAGATCCCCGAGAACGACGCCTGGTGGGGGAGGGGGTTCACCGACTGGGTGAACGTCGCACGAGCCCGCCCGCTCTACGACGGACATGCGCAGCCGGCCGAGCCGGGCGAGCTCGGGCGCTACGACCTGTCCGACACAGAGGTGATGCGGAGCCAGGGGAGGCTGGCCGCGGAGCACGGCGTCGACGGCTTCGTCATGTACCACTACTGGTTCGACGGACGGCCGCTCCTCGAGACGCCGCTTCACAACCTCCTCGACGACCCGACAGTCGACTTCCCGTTCGCCTTGTGCTGGGCGAACGAGAACTGGACGAGGCGCTGGGACGGCCTCGACGAGGACGTGCTCGTCGCGCAGAGCTACACGGACGGTTGGGCCGACCGCTTCTACGACGACATCCTGCCTGCCCTCCGCGACCCCCGTTACATCACGGTGGACGGCCGGCCGCTGCTCATCCTCTACCGGATCGGGCACATCAAGGATGCGCGCGCTGCGATCGAGCGCTGGAAGGAACGCGCCCAGGAGGACGGCCTCGGAGGCCTGCATGTGCTCGCAGTCGCCCACTCCCGGCAATTCGAGGGGCTACCGCCGGGCATCGAGGACGTCCTCGACGGCCTCGTCCAGTTCCCTCCGCTCGCGGGGATCGGGCTCCGTTCGGTCAAGAACCTTGCGCCCGGGGTGTTGGCGAGCGTCAAGGGCGACGTCTACTCCTACGATGCGGCAGTGGACAGCGCCGATCTCACCACGACCGGGCCACACGGGCTCCGTATTCATCCGGGCGTCATGCCGGGTTGGGACAACACGCCGAGGCGAGGTGAGTCGGCTTACGTCTTCCACGCCGGCAATCCGCTGTCGTTCAGGCGCTGGGTGGCGCGCGCGGCGGACGCGGCGGTGGCCGGCGGGGAACCGTCACTGCTGTTCGTCAATGCGTGGAACGAGTGGGCCGAAGGCGCCCATCTCGAGCCCGACGCTCGCTTTGGCAGGGGGTACCTCGAGGCGGTGCGCGACGCGCTCGGGGTCGAGGAGTCGGCGCCGAAGACGGCTTCGCGAGTGGCGGTGGTGGGATGACCGAGAACGCGACGAGCCTCGAAGCGGTGACCGAGGCAACCGATCCACTTTCGCCCGCCGGCGCGGCCGAGTTCCAAGAGGCTGGGAACCGGATCGCCGCCGCTGTCAACGGGTTCATCCGGGGCAAGTCCGAGGTGGTGGAGCTGGCGCTCGTCTGCCTTCTCGCCGAGGGCCATCTGCTGCTGGAGGACGTCCCGGGAGTCGGCAAGACCTCCCTCGCCCGCAGCCTCGCGCGAGCCCTGGGCACGCCGTGGCAGCGGATCCAGTTCACGCCTGACCTTCTCCCTGGCGATGTCACCGGAGTCTCGGTGTTCCACCAGGACACGAGCGAGTTCATCTTCCACAAAGGCCCGGTATTCGCCAACGTCGTCCTCGCCGACGAGGTGAACCGGGCATCGCCGCGGACGCAGTCGGCCCTGCTCGAGGTGATGGAGGAGCGGCAGGTCACGGTCGACGGCCACCCGTACGCGGTGCCGCGGCCGTTTCTCGTGATGGCGACCCAGAACCCGATCGAGATGGACGGCACCTATCCGCTGCCCGAGGCGCAGCTCGATCGTTTTCTCGTCAAGACCAGGGTCGGCTATCCGGACCACGAGGCCGAAGTGAGGGTGCTCGTCGGCGAGCACTCAGGCGCATTTGTCGACGACGTCATGCAGGTGAGCGAACCCGTCGAGGTCGAGAAGCTCGTTCGTATCGCGAAGACGGCCCACGTTGCTCCCGCGGTCTTCGACTACATCGTGCGCCTGGTCGGTCACACGCGGCAGATGCCGCAGCTTCGACTCGGCGCGAGTCCGCGCGGGGCCCTCGGCCTGTTGCGGACGTCTCGGGTCTACGCCGCGCTGCAAGCACGACACTTTGTCGTTCCCGGCGACGTGCAGGCGCTCGCGGAACCTGTGCTCGCCCACCGAATCCTCCTGTCGGCGTCCTTCGAGGCGTCGGGAGGCACTGTGACCGACGCCGTCGTCGAGGCGATCGCGGCCGTGCCTGCGCCGCCGACCGAGCAGTACCGATGACTGTCCGCGCCGCGGGCCTCGTCGGCGGCGGAGCCGCGCTCGTCGTGCTCGGCTGGCATGCACGCTGGCCGGAGATCACCGCACTGGGGGGTGCCGCGATCGCCCTCGTCGCAGTTGTTGTCGTCATCGCCGGGCGCACGCCGCGCGTGCGAGTGGCGCTCGACCAGACGGCGATACGCGTCGTGCGGGGGACGCCGGCGAGCGTGCGGATGTCGGTCACTCTCAACCGCCGCTGGCGCTGGCGCTGGCTCCGAGTCGTCGAGGGGTCGCCGTCGGCGCCGGTTGCCACTTCGCCGCTTGGGCTTCCGTCGGGTCGTAGCGAAGTCGGCCTGAGGCTTCCGGTCGACTCCTCCGTACGCGGCGAGCGGCCAATCGGTCCCTATTCGGTCGTGCACGGCGACCCGTGGTCGATCGTGCGCAACGTGGCCGCCAGTTCAGAAGGGGGACGGCTCACGGTGGTTCCGCGGACTGTTCCCGTTCGCCGCTCTGCGCTGCCGATGTTGCAGCAGGGAGAGTCCGAGCACGCAAGCCGGCGGCTTGGCGAAGAGCACTTCTTCGCGCTCCGCGAGTACGTGCTCGGCGACGAGCCGCGGATGGTGCACTGGCGGTCGTCTGCACGTGCGGGGAAGCTCGTCGTGAAGCAGCAGGTCGCGCCGGCCCCGAACAACACGATGATCGTGCTCGACACGGACGCATCTGCGTACGGCTCCGACGACCGGTTCTCGAGCGGTTGGATCGAGGAGCGATTCGAGACCGCCGTCGAAGTCGCTGCGTCGCTCGCGGTAGCGCAAGCCGACCGGGTCGAGCAGGTGCACCTGATCACGACGTCACGCGGCGCCTCGTTGACATCTGCGGCGGCCGGCGCGGCCGATGTGTTCCTTGATGCGCTCGCGGCCGTGACGGCTGTGCCGCCGGTTGAGACCGCTCCGGCCGAGATCGTTCCACTCGTCCGCCGGACGCACAGCGGGCTCGTGATCCTCGTGACCGGGACGCCGGGCTTCCACGTCATGGACGCGGTGCGCTCTGTGGCGGCGGGCACGTCATCCTTGACCGTCGTTCGCGTGGGCTCGCGGAGCGGTGAGTCTCTCCCGGGGCTGCGGGTGCTGGACATCGAGCGGACCGAGGACCTGGCGGCGGCGTGAGGATGCGCCGAACGCAGCTCGCAGTGGCCGTGACGTGCCTCGTGGCCGCGATGGCCTACGGGGGCGCGGTGAAAGCTGCCGCGCTGACCGCGTACGTGCTTCCCGGGGTCATAGGCGTGGCGGTCGTCGCGTCGCTCCTCGCCGCATACCGCATGCGGGTAACCGCGCTCGTTGTCGGTGGCGCGCTCGTGCTGGGCTGGTCGGAGCTCGTCAACGTCATGAGCGGCCAGACCGATGGGCCCGTGGCGCGCTCATCAGCCGTCGCGGCTGCGTGCACGCTCCTCGCTGTCCTGGCTGCGCAGTCGCGTTTCCCCGCGCTCTTCCTCGCTCCGGTGGCCGGCTCGGTCTTGGGCGCCATGCTCCTCGGCGCCGGGTCCCAGGTGCGATCGGTTGCGGTCGCGACGGCGTTCTGCGCCGCGCTGACGTTGGGCTGGATCGAACAGTCGCGCCGCCACTGGAAGGCGCCGCCACGGCGCGGCACTGCGAGCGTGCTCCTGCCGCTGCTGATCGTTGGCGTCGCGGTCGCCATCGTCTTGCTCCAGGTGCAGCGTGATCTGCGACCACCGGAGGCGCTGGCGGCGGGGCTTGCGTATCCGGGAATCGCGGCGCCGTGGCCGGATCCACTTGGCACCTTCACGACGAGGTTCTCGGCGCCACCGCGGGTGAAAAACGGGCCGAAACCGCCGAACTCCAACTCGAAGAAGCCGAAGCCGAAGCCGAAGCCGAAGCCGAAGCCGAAGCCGAACACCAAATCAAAGGCCCAGTCGAACATCTGGCTGTACGTCTTCGCTGGGATACTGCTCTTCTTGCTTTTCCTGCTCCTGGCTCTGGCGGGTCGATTGCTCGCGGTGCGCCTTGCCTGGCGGCGGGTGCGGCGGCGGCTTGCCGCTGGTGGGCCTTCCGAGCAGGTCACCGGTGCGTGGTCTTGGGTGCGATTGAGGCTCGACGCGCGCCGGCTTCCCCTGGCCGCGGCTGTCTCGCCTGACGCGGTCGCCGCCGGCCGAGCGGCCGCCGGCCTGCCGCCCGAGCTGTTCATGCCGCTACAGGAGCTCGCGACGACGACGACGACCGCTGCGTTCGCGGGTGAGCAGTCGGTAGGCGCCGACGAGGCAGTCGTCGCGTGGGCAGCGGCCGGCCGCGCGGATGAGTCGGCGCGCGACCTTCTGACGAGGCGGGGCCGGGTCCGCTTCGCGTTCCGCGCTCCGGCTCAGAAGGTGCAGGCGCGTTGACGGCTTCGCTCGTTACCGAGCCCGATCCGGCGGTGAGCAGCTGGACGGCCTACGCACCTCTCGATGCCCCCGTCGGTGCGCAGTTCCAGGCGGCCAGCGCCGACATCCGGGAGGGATTGCGACGCCGGCGGAGCTGGAGCTTCCTCGCGGTCGAGAACGTGAAGAACCGCTACCGGCGGACCGTGTTCGGGCCGTGGTGGCTGACGTTGCAGATGGCGGTGTTCGTCCTCGGCATCAGCGTCGTCTTCGGGCAGCTTCTGAACACGGGCCTGAAGACGTTCCTGCCGTACGTGGCGGTCGGCTATATCGCGTTCATCCTGCTCTCGTCCCTCACTCGAGCGGCGACCAGCGTCTTCATCACGGCCTCCAGCACGCTGAAGAGCAGCCGCCAGCCGCTCAGCAGCCTTGTTCTGCGGAACGTGGGGATCGAGTTCATCCATTTCGGCCACAACATGGTTCTCTACATTCCGTTGGTCGCCGCGGGCCTGGTGCCGCTCACCCCGAAGGCGCTCATCGCCATACCGGTGGTGCTTCTCATCGCCGTCAACGGATTGTTCGTCGGGCTGTGGCTCGGGCCGACGGTGGCGCGCTTCCGCGACGTCGAACCGCTCGTCCACTCGATCCTCAACGTGGCCATTTTCTTCAGCCCGGTCTTCTATCACCTCACCAACGTGAGCTCGGGCGTACGGAACACGCTGCTCAGCTGGAACCCGTTCAGTTATCTCATGAACGCCTTCCGCGCGCCGCTGATCGGCGAACCGTTGTTGACCTCGTACTACGTCGGCGCGGCGGTCGTTACGCTCATCAACGTTGCGGTTGGCCTTGCGGTCTTCACCTGGGCCCGGTCGCGGCTTCCGTACTGGGTCGTGTCCTGATGGCTCACATTCGCCTCCGCGACGTTCGCGCGTCGTACCAGGTGCTCTCCGTGCTCGACTACAACCTGAAGCATCGGCTGGTCGACACCATCCGGCGGAAGCACGCCCCTCCTGTGACGATCGACGCGCTCGCCAGCATCGACCTCGAAGTACCAGAAGGAACGCGCCTGGGACTCGTCGGAGCGAACGGCGCCGGGAAGTCGACGCTACTCTCGGTCATGGCAGGAGTGCTGCCGCCGACGCGCGGCAGCGTCGAGGTACACGGTCGCGTACTCGCGCTGCTCGGCGGAGCCGGGGCGGGCCTGAGCCAAGAGGCCAGCGGCCGATCGAACATCGTGAGCCTCGGCGTGCAGCTCGGAGAGACGCCGGCGGCCATGCGTGCGCGAGTCGACGACGTGGCGGAGTTCAGCGGGCTCACGGCCCGGATCGACCATCCCGTGTACTCGTATTCGACGGGAATGCAGGTCCGTCTCCGGTTTTCCGTCCTCACCTCGCTGCGGCCCGACATCCTGCTCCTCGACGAGGGCCTCGGTACGGCGGACGCCGAGTTCGCGCGCCGTGCCGACGAACGCCTCCGGGAGTTCATGGCGTCGGCCGGAGTTGTCGTCCTCGCGAGTCACGGCGATGGGCTTCTCCGTCGCCACTGCGACACCGCGGTCTGGCTCGACCAGGGTCGCGTCCGCGAGCTGGGAGAGCTCGACGGCGTCCTCGCGAACTACCACGCCTCTCATACAGTCAAAGCGTCCTAGGCGTCGAGGAGCGAACGGCGGCTTCCGAGATCGAGGTCGCGAACTCGGAGAAGGTGTTGCGCGAGCCTTTGCTCGTCGAGTGGGAGTCGCTCGACAAAACCGATGTCTGCGGCATTTCGCATGAGGCGTTCATAGGCCGGGGGCGAAAGCACGCTGAGCTGCGCAAGCATCGCCGCCACGTCCGAATCGGCGAAAGGTGAGTCTGTCTCGTCGGTAGGGCCGAAGCGAAAGACGTCGGTGGCCGAACGGAAATATCTTCGCGACACATACTCGTTGTCACGCCGATAGCGCTCATGTACCGCTCTGCGCGTTTCTGCGGAGACCGGAATGCGGCGCTGCGCGCTCGAGTCGGACGCGGCGAGGAGCTCGAATACGCCGTAGAGACTCCAGTCGCGCTGTTCTGCGCGTGTCAAGAGCCGATTGAGTAAACGCTTCGTATAAACCAGCAGCGCGGACAGGCTCGGATTCGCGTCTATCTCCGGCCGTACGAGCCCCGGCACCGTGTCGAGACCGACGACTGAGATGAAGTCCGCTACGACATCGCCTCGGGCGAGGGACGCCCGGTCATAAATGCGGACGACCAGGCGCGCACCGCCGAATACGTCCGCCCAGCGGTCAAGGAACGTGCCGTAGTAGTAATGACTGGCATCGGCAAACTCCGCGAATGTCCGCGTCGCGAGGCCGTTATGGACCTCCTGGGCGTAGGCGGAGAGCATGTAGTCAAGTTGCTCGCGTAGGTACACGAGGATCTTGACGTCTGCGCCAAACATCTCCGCGACAAGTCGCGGGTCGACGCGCTGAAGCCCCTCGCTGCTGATGATGCTGTCGGGGGCGGCGTGCGCCTCTGCGCGAAGACGGCCGAGGTAGTCGCTGAGCCGCGTATCCACTACAGAGTCGAGGCCTCGCGGGTTTCGCGAGGCGTTATTGCGCTCCTCGAGCGCAAGTACCAGTCCGTGATGGGCTTGCGTCCCGGTCAGTTCTGCCGGGTAGAGGATGCCGTGCTGAGCCAGAATGGCGCGGTTCGCGGAAAGGAAGTCCTGGATAGCAGTGGTGCCGGTTTTATGGCGGCCTATGTGAAGGTGGATCATCCTAACTAGCCGTATTCCACCGGAAGCCTTACCTCCGACGCTCCATCCAGAAGCTTCCTCCTCCCCACCACGGCGATGTCGGGAACGCTTCCTTCATTGCCTCTCTGTGACGGGCGGCAAGATAGCTGTTTGCGAGCAGAACGCTGAACTCGGAGTTGAAGGCGAGAAATGTCTGGAGGAGGTATTGCTCATTCCAAAAGCGGAGCTCATCCATGGTCCAGGCGCGTGGGTATTCGCGCGGAAAGAACACGTCGTGGACATGAACGACGACGCCGGGCTTGAGGCGTGGGAGAACCTCCAGATACAGATACGTAACATCGCCGCCGACCCTGACCACGTGCGAGGAGTCGATAAAGAGCACGTCACCGCCGTCGAGGGCGCCGAACACGTCGAGAGACACTTCCTCGACCGGAGATGCGATCACCGACGTAAGGCCCGGGAATCCCCTTTGGAGCGTTTCGTGGGGATACGGCTCGACGCAAACAAGCTCAGTCGCCCCGTTGACGCGGGCCGCCTGTGCCGCCAGGCGCGTCGAATGGCCCGAGCCCACCTCGATCACCCGCCGGGGCTGAAGATGCCTCAACATGCAGTAGTAAACAAGCGCGTCCGTGCCGTCGAACATCGCATTCCCAAGGTAAAACTGGAAAGGGTCGTCTTCCTTGGGAGACGTCGGCAGGGCTTCATACTCGGCCCGGAACTGCGGAAAGACCTCGCTGAGTAGGTGCAGCTGCCCTTCATCGTTCATATCGATGCCAACGAGCTCCGACTCGCGCTTCCAGATCTCGTCCGCCAATCGGGATGTGTCGGGGAGGGGACTGTAGAAGTGCACCGGCGTTACGTGAACCCCGCGCTGCTCGAAGCGGCGGAAAGTCTCGCTCGAGTACTCGCCACTGCGGACGATCTTGGAGAGCGCGTCCGCAAGAGCGTCGATGGCATCGTCGTGCTCATCGGCGGTTGCGGTTGTCTCGTCGGTGCTCGTCGCGGCGTCAACCGGAAGCTCCTCGGCCACGGCCTCTGCACGAAGGTCGAAGATTGTCCCGAGGTGCGCTGAGTCGACAATCACCGCGTAACGGCCGCGACAATGTTCCGCGAAGACGGGGACCTCCTCGAGCCAGCGGTTTGCCGAAGCAGGGACGGCGAGGAAGCTCGCACCTCCGACTCGAGCACGCTCGAGCGCAACGATCGCCGCCGCGCTGTGCCGAGGGAGTCCCTCCTCGTCACCGGCGTCTGCGGCCGACGAGCCGAACGCGATCAAGCTCCACTGAACCTCGAGCCCGACGTCCAACGGTCCCGCAACAGAGATCGTCGAGCCTGCGGGCATCGACTCCCTTGCCTCTTCCAGCAACTGGACGACGAGTGCCGTGCCTTCGGTTGTGTTCACGGCCATCGACCGCCGGCCGGCTCGCCGACCGCTTCCATCGTCGGGCCGGCGATCTGGTCGAAGGTTGCCCGCTGTTCATCGGTCCAGGCACTCCACGGCTCGCTCCCACCGCCGGGGATAGGGCTATCGGGGAAGCTCGAGTTCAGCTTCCTCTCAGTGAAGAAGATCGGCACCGCGGGCTCGAGTTCCAGGTCGAGAAACGAGAGAAGCTCGTCGAATCCCCCGGCCGGATTCTGCCGTAGCGATTCATTGTGAACGGTCACTGCCCGCTCCGGATGGCGCAGCACGAAATCGTGTGCGGCTCCGGCGTACTCCGCCCACGCCCAGCAGGCGCTACCGAAGTCTGTTGCAAACTTCGGCATAGCTCCAGCCTGAATGAACTGCTCTTGCTCTTCCGGAGTGAACGCGGCCGCGAAATTGATCATCGAGTTCACCACGGCGCGTCCGTCGCGAAAGATGTGGATGAACCGGGCCTCGGGAAACGCCTGTGCAAGTTGGCGCACGATCATCGTGTTCGCCGGAGTCTGATCGATCCAGCGTTTCCCCTTGCTACGGCTCGAAACCAGCGCATTCAGTCCCAGCCCGATCGAGGCTACGAACTCGTCTTGGCTCACGGTGTTCTTGCGTAGCCAATCCCTCGAGTCTGGCCGCCCGCTCGCCCGATCGTACGCCGCGCTGATTATGTCGTCTCGGAATAGCTCGAGAAACATGTTCGACTCTTCCGCCGTCGTCAGGGCGCTGTGCTGGGCGAGCGCCCATGCAAGGATGCTCGTGCCGGAGCGCGGCGAGCCGATGATGAAGATCGGCGACTCGCAGATCGCAGAGAACGTCATGCAGGGACCCCCTTCGCTGCCGACCCGATTGTAGATGTCGCCTTCCGAATTGCCCGGCGTGTCGCTTCGAGGTAGGCAACACCGTGAAGCTGATCCGGCTCGAGGTGCGCTCCCTCCGCCCACTCGTTCCACGCGTTGAGGAAGACGAGGCGATCGGGGCCGGGCTGCTCGAGCGTCCGCCTGATCGCCAGCTCCAGCCATTCCTCGTAGGCCTCGGGGGACGAGTTGTGAATGACCCACGCGTCGTTGCCGCGGCGGGCTGTGTTATCCCACGAGGGGCAGACGCATTCGTACCGGCGGTAGTCGACCGGCGGCGGGTCGGCGAGTGCGCGCCAGACCTGCTGGTAGTCGTAGATGCGGGTTGAGCCCGGCCCGATCTCGAGCCGTGGTTGCCGGCCGAGGATCGAGAACTGCGGCATGAAGAGCACCTTCCCGTCGAAGCCGACCTGGCTGGCGTCCCAGCCCTCGTCCCAACCGGTCTCGACCGAGACGAGATGGATCCCGGCGAGCCCGGCCGTTTGTGCCGCCTCCTGCCAGATCTCGATCGTCCGGGCCGGATCGGGAAGCTCGCGCCCCTGGTAGACGAGAAAGAGCGGCTTGCCGTCAACGGTGATCGCCCGCTCGTCGAGGAGTGCCGGAAGGAGCGCGTCAATGTGCCGGTGGTCGTCCTCCTCGCTGTAGCTCTGTGGCTGCAGGACCTCGTTCTCCCGGCCGTCCCAGCGGCGCGACCACGGCTCGTTCGCCCAGCAGAGACAGAAAGGGAAGTCCGGCTTGCCGCTCTCGAGCACCTCCGCGAACGGGCGCTCGAGTAGCCGCTTCCCGGAAAACCAGTAGTGGTAGTAACAGAAGCCCGTGATCCCGTACGAGCGGGCCAGCTCTGCTTGCGCCTCGCGCACCTCCGGGTTGCGGAGGTCATAAGACCCGAGGCTGGACGGCACGTGGGGCTGGTAGTGGCCGTCGAAGAGCGGAAGCGCCTTGCTGACGTTTCGCCATTCCGTGAAACCCTCGCCCCACCATGCATCGTTTTCGGGAATGGGGTGGAACTGCGGCAAGTAGAAGGCGATCACTTCCAACGTGTCGGTCTCGTCGGATGTCGCGGCCGGTTGGGGAGCGTACGTCGGCGCCTCGACGCGTGGAGTGAGGCTCTCCTGAAGCCTGTACACCGTGCACGTCTCGTCGCTCGCGATCTCGGGGAAGCGATCGCGGATCGCGGGCTGGAGCGCGTTGAACGACTCGTTCCACCAGAGGGAGATATTCGGAACCACCAGCACTTCGGCGCCGTCGGCAATCGATTGGTCGAGTGCTGCCAGCATCCCGTCCTCGGTCTTCGGGACATCGTGGAAAACGGGGAGCACTTTCCGGCCAGGCAGGCGGAGCAGCTCCAAAAGACCTTCGTGCGCCACGGCGACCGTGGCGTCCGGCGCGACGAGCTCGTCGAGCAGGCTCTCGATCTTCGGCGCGACCTTCTGTGCGGCGTGGTAGAGGATCCGGCGGTTGAGCTGCCCCCTGGGCGCCTGCAGGAGAAACGCCGGCTTCGGCTCGCGTGCCAGTGCAGCGTCAAACGCCTGGAAGAGAGCCTCGGCGACAGCTTCCTCGCTGTGTCGCGCGGCTACGTCGGTCGGAGCGCTCGCAAGCCGCTCCCACAGCGCGCGATTTTGCAGCAGGCGCTCGGTAGAAGCGGCGAACGTGGCGGCATCGTCCGCCAGCAGGAAGTGGCGCTCGTCCTCGAGATCGAGGCCTTCGGCGCCGATCGACGTAGAGACCAACGGCACATTGGCCATCAGCGCCTGGATCACCTTCCGCTTGGTACCGGCCCCATACCGGAGCGGGACAAGCACGACGCGCGCGCTCTCGTAGTACGGCGCGAGTGACGGAACCCAACCCACCAGCCGTACGTGATCGACGCCGTCCGCATACGCGCGCACGGTCTCGTCGAGCGCGTCTCCGACGACGTAGAGGGGGTGCGCGCGCCGAACGTCCTCCGGAATGAGCGGAAGGATCTCCTCGCACGCATAGCGGACGGCGTCTGCGTTCGGCGGGTGCTGGAAGCTTCCGACGAACAGCATGCCGGCTCGCTCCTCGAACCCGACCGACGCCGCCTCCGGCTGTTCGCTGTCCGGAACACAATGCGTAAGTCCCCGGTCATGGATCAGCGACCCGATCAGCTCCGCCTCCGCCTCGGACACGGTGAGCACGCAGTCCGCGGCGGCGTAGACGTTGAGCTCGCCCACGATCTCGTCGCCGTAGTCGGCACCCAGTAGCGCGGTGGGGCCGCCGGAAGCTCCGGTACGGAAGGCGCGACGGGCGTCACGCACGAATTGCACATCGACCGAATCCACGACGATCCGCGTGTCTGGAGACTGCGTGCGGAAGAGCGGAGCCATCTGCTCGGCGATCTGCCAGAAGGCAAAAAGGGCGATGTCGAATCGCGCGGACGCAGCAAGAGCCGCCAGGTCGATGGTCTCCGCGTCGTAAACCGCGATCCCAAGCCGGCGCAGGCGGCGTGCGTCGACCTCGTCGTAGATGCCGGCCGCGGCCGCAAAGGTGACCTCCCAGCCTCGTGCGCGCATGAGCCGCATCAGGTCGAAGAGCCGCTTCGATCCCGAGTCTCGGTGCAGTGCGGGTACGGAGTACGTAGAGACGAAGGCCCGCCGCTTCATCATCCCCCGAGCCGTCGCGAGAGTCGCCGGAGCGCCTCCCCGTCCAGTTCCTCAGGACGCTCGTGCTGGTGCTCGAGCGCCTCGTGCCAGCGCTCGGTGAACAACGAAGCGTTTGTTGCCTGGAAGCGCTTGGCTCCTTGAGTGAGGTCGGTTCCGGCGGATGCTCCTTCAACGTGGACGATGACGCTCTCAGGCTCGTAGAGGACGACTCGGTTCAGCGACCGGACGCGGAAGCAGAAGTCCGTGTCCTCGTAGAAGCCGAAGCCGTACGCCGGGTCGAATCCGCCCGACTCGAGGAAGAAGGCGCGACGGAACGCGAGTAGGCACCCCGAGCAATAGTCGACCTCACGCGGGGTCGTGAAGAGCGGGAAATCCGGATCCGGGTCGCCGTACCCGAACTTCGCTGCCGAGCCATCCCGGAATACCAACCCGCCGGCCTCCTGGAGATGGCCGTCCGGATAGACGAGCCGACCCCCGACTGCGCCGACGTCGTCGCGCGTTGCGAAAGGCGCGAGGAGTGGCGGCAGCCAACCCGGAAGCGGGATCGTGTCGTTGTTGAGCAGGACGACGAACTCGCCCACGGCTTCGTCCACCGCGCGATTGACCGAGGCGAGGAAGCCCGCGTTGACCTCATTGCGCAACAGCCGCACGTGTGGGTTCGAGCCGGCTAGACGTTCCAGCTCGGCGACCGTCTCGGAGCTCGAGGCGTCATCGATGAGCAGGATCTCGCCCCGGAACCAGCTGGGAAGAGTCTCGCCGAGTGCGCGTATGCACGCCTCCGTGTGCGCGAACTGCTCATGACACGGAATGACGATCGAGACGGTTGGCCCGCGCTCCGTAAAGGCGGCCGTCGTGACGAGGCGCGGGGGTGCACCGTCGGGCGACACCTCGAGCACGCCCTGCCTGGCCACGCGCGCGGCCTCCGCGAGCTTGCCCTCGGACTCTGTGGTCACCGCCACGACGTCGACGCTTGCGTCGAGATGAGGCAGCTCCGGCTGCGAAAGCGTGAACACGTTGCAGCCATGGAGTGTCTCGGCGAGTTGCAGTCCGCTGTCCCAGTCGAGAACCGACGCCTCATGTCCCGTCTCGCGCTCGGTCAAGTCCGCGAGCTCGGCGAGTTGCGTGCGCCACTGGTTGCTCTCGTCGCGCGCGTGCAACGCGAGGCAGACGCCGTCCTCGGAGTCGAATACCGATGGGTACCGGCTGACGAGGTGGGTACGGAATCGCGGATTGCGCTCCAGCAGTTGACGCTCGCTCGCCGGCACGAGCAGGAACTCGACCCCGGAGGCGCGTGTCGCCTCGAGGTTCGCGATCAACGCTGTGTTGCCGGTCGCCTCGCTGCCACCGGATGAGCCGTCCTCGGTGCGGGGAAACGGAACGGTCCGGTAACCCGACAGAGATAACGCGCCTCCCTCGGCGTCCCTAGCCACGGCAAGCAAAGAGGTCTTGGGGACGTGCCCGGCGAGCGCCTTCTGAAGGGCGGCGGCTGAGACCTCCCGCGCCGGGGTCGACGGAAGTTTCGGCCCGGTTCGTACGACGCTCTCCCCGGCGCCCAACGGCCCACGGCCGGTGGACGACCGAAGCTCGGGCGGCGACCCGACAGGCTCGCGCCCTTCCCGCCGACCGAACTCGATGTAGTGCATGAGGGGGTTCAGGCCGGCCTGCGACACGTCGGGATAGCGCGAGACGTAGAAGTCTGCGTCGAAGAGGTCAGAACGCCGCAGGCGAAAGTACCTGCTGATGTAGCGGCGGCGTGCCGCCGTCGGGCGAAGGAGCCAGGAACCGAATTGCGTGAGCGAGCGCAACCGGCGTGTTCGCCGGACTGGTGCCGCGCTCTCCGCGGCCGGCGGCATCGATTCGGTCATAGCGGGGAGAGGGGCCGGGTGAAGAGGAGCGGTGCTTAGCCGCCCAGGGCCGGCGGACCACCAAGGCTCGGGCGGCGGCCCTACCGCCTGGCGCCCCTCGCGCCGACCATGCTCGATGTAGTGCATCAGGGGGTTCTGGCCGGCGCGCCGCACGTCGGGATAGCGCACGAGGTAGGAGTCGGCGTCGAAGAGGTCAGAACGACGCAGGCGGCGGTAATCGCTGATGTAGCCGCGGCGTGCCGACGTGGGGCGAAGGAGCCAGGAACCGAATTGCGTGAGCGAGTGCCACCGGCGTGTTCGCGCCGTTCCGGCCGCCTCCAGACGTGCAATCTGCTGCGACTGCGTCGCCAGCCTCTCGTCTCGGACGCGGAGCTCGGCAGCGAGCCCCTCGAGCCGCTTCGATTCGATCGCGAGCAATTGGCGCCACTCGCTATCCCTGCGCGAGAGTGCATCCTTGCCGTCGGCGAGCGCGGTTTCCAGTTGTCGCGCCTCCGCGACCGTCCGCGCAAGTTGCCCCTCGGAGTCGTCCAACGCCTGCTTCATCTCGACTTTCTCGTCTTCGGAAAGATCCAGCCGCCGCTGCAGGTCATCGAGCGAGGCTTCGGCCGCGCCGGTCACCAAACCCTGCTCGCGTTTCCACTCCCCTGCATCCACGTAGGTTGCCTCGGCTACGCGAGTGTTCGCCGGCTCGGGGGACCGGTTCTTGCGCTATCGCGGGGACGATTCAGCGGTTGACGAGATTCTGCGGTTGCCTTCCGCGCCGCAGCTACGCGAACGGTCACCCGTCGAGGATACTCCGATAGATCGCAGTCCGCCAATAGTTCGCGGTCCGCGGCTCAAGACTCGCCGAGCATTTGCTTGTCGTCCTGAGAGGTTCCCAGGTGCGACGGAGATCGTCACGAGCCGGGATAGTTAAGGTATCCGCTAACGCGAGTGCTAGTAGTTAGCTCGAGGCGATCAACGCTTCTCGGGAGGCTGCAGATGGATTTCGTAGATGTGGCGAACATCTATCAGCGCTACCTGAGTGCTGAGATCGACCACACGATCGCGCCGGACGATGGAATGTACGCTTCCGGGCCTGACTGGTACTTCACCGTCGGCGAGAGCGGACTCACGTGCATTCTCGGCGCACTCGTTGCTTCGAAACTAGGCAGCGTCGGAGCGCTACTCGATCTTCCGTCGGGGCATGGCCGCGTGGCTCGTCATCTGCGCGCGGCTTTCCCTGACGCGCGCCTTGCGGCTTGCGACCTCGATGAGTCGGGCGTGGAGTTCTGCGCCAGGCACTGGAACTGTGAGCCCATCTTCTCCAAGCCCGACCTTTCGTCAGTCGAGCTTGGCGGGCCATATGACGTAATCTGGGTCGGATCGCTCTTCACGCATGTCGACGAGCCTCTGACCAGGGCTTGGTTGGCGCACCTCGTCAATGCGCTTGGAGACGACGGCGTTCTCGTCTGCACGCTTCATGGCCGCTGGTCGCTTGTCGTCCAAGAGTCGTACATGCGGCTGATTGACGATTCGAGTTGGCAGTCCGTTGTCTCCGGCTACCGACAGACGGGCTATGGGTTCGCGACGTACCCGAACTCTGACTCGTACGGCATCTCGCTGTCGGATCCTGCGTGGGTGGTCGATGCCGTTGGCGCTCTTGAGGGGGTTCGGCTCCTGGGTTATGTCGAACGAGGCTGGGCGGATAACCATGACGTCCTGGTGATCGGCAAGACCGATCGGGCGAAGCCTTGGCCTAACGCGCTCAACGCTTAGTGACGCCGTTCTGGGCTCAGTTTCAATGCAGGCACATATCCGGACGATCTTTCGGAGCCGGAGCCATTTTCGGAGTCACTTGAGAGATCGTCGGAGCCAATCTATCTTCTTGTGCAGCTCGAACACGAGCCGGAACAGCATCTGCATCTGCTGCCTCGTGAGCTGGCTTTCCGACGGAACTCGATAGTCGTCCGGCGAGGGCATCTCGAACAGGCTCGAGGGCACGTCGGAGTCGGCGAAGTACCGCTCGCCGACCCAGGCGTTGGACTCCTCGTACCGATCGACGATCGCCATGCGCTCCTCGTGGGTGATCGGGCTTTCGTTCGGCCGTTTGTGGGCCGCGGCGCCGAGCATCCCGTCGAGGAAGTCATAGAAGTCATTGTCGTTCTCGGATTGGAAGAGATCGCTCCCCGGTATGAGCGACACGATCGCCTCGTTGAAGCTCGGGTTGACGGTCGCCTCAGGAGCCTCATCCGGGACGACTTCGTCCACGCGCAGGAACTGAGCGAAATCGGCGACGACGTTGCCATCCACGAGCTTGTCGCGCTCGTAGAGCCTGACGTTGATGCGGTCGCGCCCGACGACGCGTTCCCACCGCTCCAGCACGGCACGCCAGTCGCCCCACCCGCCAACGCACGCGTCGAGCCACGCCCGGAAATCGGGCTCGACCTTCGCCCGCCACTGCTGCCAGACCGAGAGCAGCCAGTCGTCCTGGCGCCGGAGGTAGATGACGACCTCGGCCTCATACCGACTCACGACGTCATCGAAGCAGCGCAGCGCTGGGGGTTCGAGGTCGCTCAGGTTCTCTGCGCTGATCACCACCTGCCGAACACCGTCCTTCGTGAACAACGCCTCGATGCTCCTGGTGAGCTCGGCAGCGCTCCGCGTCGGGTCGACCTCTGGCCGAGCGAAATACGGGACCTGGTGTCCGTCGACTTCGGAACCGGCGCCCATAGCGACGTCCGGAACGACGATCCCGCGCTTCCGAAGCCAGTCGTGGTTGCGCATCAGGAAGGACTGGATCGCGGAGGTGCCGGTCTTGCTCGCGCCGATGTGAATCGTCAGCCTCTGCGTCGTCGGGGTGTCGATTGCCGACGAACCGACGGTCGTGGAGCCGTCAGCCAATCCGGGGTGCCTCTGCTACTCCGCGCGGGCCACTTCGCGGCCGGCGTAGAGCTCTTCGTACCTGCGACGTCAGGTGCTTCGTCGCGCTCATGGACCGTCTCCGTTCCCAACGAGCGCGGGATCCTCGTCCGCCGGCGCCTCCTGAGGCGCGATTCGCACGTCTGAGCTGCGATCCGCGCATAAGGCGCGCGCAGTCGCGTTCAGGTATGCCGCGCCGTAGTGGACGTCGGGCTCGAGGTACGCCGCTTCGGCCCATTCGTTCCAAGCGTTGACGAGGACAAGCGGCTCGCCGAAGATCGGTTGTCGCGCCGCGGTGTTGCTAAGCGCACGCAACCAGCGTTCGTAGGCCGCAGGGGTCGAGCCATGCAGTGTCAGCCCCGCGCCCTGGCGCCGTGCATCGTTGTCCCACGACGGCGACGCGGTCCTGATCAGCGGATACTCCGCCGCCGGCTCTGCGAGCGCCTCGGCGACGACGTCGTCGTAGGACACCACGTGGCCGCTGAACTTGGGATCCAGGACCGCCAGCTGCGAATTGATCGCGGGCAGCCTCTGGAGGAGCTTGTGGGGCGGGAACTCGAATGCACCGTCGAGCCCGAACGCGTACGGGTCGGCGGAGCCGAATGCGTGCGCCATGAAGATCAGGGGCTCCTCACCATGGCGTGAGCTCCAGAGCTCGCGCCAACGCTCAATCCGCTCTGCGGCGTCCGGAATGCGATCGATTCGGTAGAGGAGGAAGAGGGGGCGGCCCTGGAGGCGGATGTAGCGCGGATCTTCGAAATAGCGTTGCAGGTCGTCGACCAGCGCCGTGTCGCACTCGGGGTCATAGCTCTGAGCGATGAGGATCTCGTCTTCGTAGCCATCCCAGCGCCGCGTCCAGTTCTCGTTCGCCCAGGTGACGCAAAACGGGAGATCGATCGACGAGTCGGCAAGGAAGCGCTCGACGGGCCGCTCCAGCAGCCGCTTGCCGTCGAACCAGTAGTAGTAGAACGAGAACCCGTGGATGCCGGCGGCGCGGGCCAGCTCGACTTGGCTTGCCAGGGTCTCGCCGTGCCCGAGGTCGTAGAAGCCGAGGTCGCGCGGCACCCGTGGCTGGTAGTGGTCGGCGAAGCGGGGATAGCCCCGTGCGACGTTGGACCACTCTGTGAACCCTTTGCCCCACCACTCGTCGTTCTCGGGTATCGAGTGGAACTGCGGCAGGTAGAACGCGACCACCTTTGCGCGGGGTGGCGCCTGGGCGGCGATCTGCGGATCGAACTCCTCGAACTCAGGCCCTGGCTGCACCCGCCGGCGCACCTCGTCGGCCGCCGTTAGGAGGTGCGGTGAAGGCGACGGTTCGAGAGCGCGGCCCTCCCGCGTTGCCGCGGCGTAATGCTCTTCGTACCCCGTCGTCAGGTTCTCGAACGAGTACTTCTGGGCGAGGCGCTCAGCGCCTCGCGCGAACGTCTCGCGCTCGCTGAGCATGCGCGACATCGCGTAGGCGAACGCGGCCGTGAAGAAGTCGTCGTCGGTCAGTCGCGGAACGACGATCCCGGCGGCGTCGCCGTCGGATTCGACGATGCTCCGAATCTCGCCGATGTCGGTGGCGATGATCGGTGTTCCCGCGGTCAGGCTCTCGAGCAGCGTGAAGGGGAACGACTCGCCGGGGAACCGCGTCGGCAGGAGGCAGCAATCGCACATGCGGTAGAAGGCGAAAACGTTCGATTGGTGCCCGAGGAAGCGGACGCCTGGCAGGCCCCCGAGCTCGGCGAGGAGATCGTCGTACGAGTCGCTGTCTCCGCAGAGCGCGACGTAGACAGGCCGTTCGGCATCGGCAGCCACCCGCTGGAGCGCGTTGGCGGCGATGTCCCAGCCCTTCGACCGGATCGCGCGGGACGCGACACCGAAGACGAAGGCGTCGTCGGGGATCCCGAACTCCTTACGAGAGAGCCGCAGGCCGGGCTCGGGGTCGGAGACCGCATTCGCCATCTTCCTGAACATCGCCGGATCCGTTGCGACCCGGTCGAACGGGCGGAGGTTCTTGTCGGCCGTGTAGACAAAGCGGCTGACGCTTTCCACGAGCGACGCGATCGTCTCGTCGCCGGGATCGTCGGCCTCGTACGACCCGTGAAGCGTCGCGAGAAGAGGGACGCCCGTCTCACGGCACGCCTCGTGGATGAACAGGTCGAGCCAGAGGTTGTGGCTGTGCACGAGATCGATGCCGTGATCCTGCAGGAAGCGGTTCAGGCCGATCTCCCGCACCAGTAGGCGCTCGTAGACCGGTATCTCGGGGCGCAGGCGCGCGCGGACCTTTGGCTCCTCGACCTCCCCGTCCAGTACGAGCACGGAGACCATGTAGCCGCGGTCGACGAGGGCGTTCGCGAGGTTGATGGGGAAGATCTCGCCGCCGCCTGTCATGAAACCGATGAGGGCGATCAGGACATGTCGGGTCTCTCGCTCGAGGCTGGTCAGAGCCTGGAGGTCGAAGATCTGATCGAAGCTCTCCGTGGGCTCGGCGGGAAAGTTCGGCCGGTATTGCGCGAGGGCGTTGTCGTACAGCCACTGGAGCTGCGCATCGTCCACGCCGTAGCGGCGGCGGAGCTCGGCGGCGATCGAGGCAAGCTCGTGGTAGTAGCCGGTGCCCGCGAAGCTCGTGACCGACGTGTTCGCGCCGTGCTGGCGGAAGTAGCTCACCGCCTCCGGATCGAAGGCAATGCGGCCGCCGCCGGCGATGTGCATGTAGAGGTACCAGTCGCCGCACACCGAGTAGCGTTCTGCCTCCTCCCAGACCTCCTCCAGAAGCGCTTGCCGCCGGAACAGGCAGCCGCCCACGTTGGGGATGACGTTGAGCCGCCCGAACGGGCCTCGGAACCACTGGTACGCGCTCTCTATCCGCGGCTCGTCCCAGTAGCCCGCGGCTGCCGACTCGCGATACTCGTCGAGCCACGTCCCCGGAGCTCCGTCCATGTCGGCGTACTGGATCCGCCCGAACGCGAGGGTCACGCTCGGATCGGCGAAGTAGGGGACGAGGCGACCCAAGAAGTCGTCACTGCAGAAATCGTCGCTCTCGCAGATCCAGACGAGGTCCCCGGTCGCGAGCCCGAGCCCCTTCCGCCACTGCTTGAACACGTTCCCGGAGTTCTCGTCGTTGAGCTCGACGATGAGCGGGATGTCGATCTCCCCCCGCATCTGCTCGATCAGCTCCCGCGTGCCGTCGGTGGACGCGTCGTCGAGGATGATGATCTCGGTCGGCGGGCGGTCCTGGGCGACGATCGATTCGATGCGCTGCCGGAGGAACGGCGCATGGTTGAACGCCGGCACGATCGCCGAGACGGTGGGCTCGTATCCCTTGAGAAGCTTCGTCGTCATATGCGTGTTCGGGAGCCGACCCTCAGTGCGGCCATACGTCACGAAGTGGACGAACGGATTCAGCCCGGCCTCGAGGATTTCGTCGTTGTGGGCGAGGTAGTACGAGGTGGAGAACCACGCGTTCGGATCGCGGTGCTCCTGCCAGCCGTGCGTCATGTAGTGCTTCAGCAGGTCGGCGTCGGTTCCGGTGACGTCGGGATAGCGGTCGCGGTAGAGAGCGGCGTCGAACTCCTGCGCGACGGCCGGGTCGACAACGGCCTCGCTCGGTTCCGGGGCAGCGTCCTCGAGGGCTGGCTTGTCGGCGGCGTCGAGCTCCGGCGCGACGGCCGGGTCGACAACGGCCTCGCTCGGTTCCGGAGCCGCGCTAGGGGGGACAGGAGAGCGGCCCTCCAGACGACCGTGCTCGATGTAGTGCATGAGCGGGTTCTGGCCCGTCTGCGCCACATCGGGATAGCTCGAGAGGTAGAAGTCGGCGTCGAAGACGTCAGGCCGCCGCCGCAGGCGCAGGTACTCCCTCATGTAGCCGAGGCGTCTCGGCGTGGGGCGAAGGAGCCAAGGAGAGAACTGTCTGAACGAGCGCCACTGGCGTGTTTGCGCCTCTCCGATCGCGGGCGGCGACGCCATCGCCGGGCGCCCTTCGGGCCGACCATGCTCGACGTAGTGCATCAGCGGATTCAGCCCCGTGTGCGACACGTCGGGGAACTGCGAAAGGTAGAAGTCGGCGTCGAAGAGGTCGGAACGCCGCAGGCGTAAGTAAGCCCCGATGTAGCCGAGGCGTTTCGGCGTGGGCGGAAGGAGCCACGAAGAGAACTGCGTGAACGAGCGCCACCGGCGTGGCCGCGCCTTTCCGATCGCGTCCAGGCGTGCGAGCAGTTCGTCGCGTTCGCGCAACTCGATCTCCCCGCGCGCGAGTGCGTACTCGCTGTCGGCGAGCGCGGCGGCAAGTTGGCGCGCCTCCTCGGACGTTCTCGCGAGTTTCCGTTCGCGGTCGTGAAGCGCGGTTGCTAGTTGGCGCGCCTCCTCGAACGTGCTTGCAAGCTTCTCATCGGAGTCGGCGACCGCGCCCTCGGCCGAATCCAACCGCCGCTTCAGGTCTTCCATCTTGGCGTCGCCTGCGACAATGGCGTCGAGCAGACGTGTTGCTTGAGAGAGCGTCTCGGCTTCGGCGGACTCCAACCGCCGCTGCGTCTCTTCGAGCTGGGCTTCGCCTGCGGCGATGGCGACGAGCAGGTTCGTCTCTTGATCGAGCCTCTCGGCCTCGGCGCTGTCGAACCGCTGCTGCAGGTCTGCGAGCTGGGCCTCGCCTGCGGCGATCGCGGCGAGCAGATCAGCTTGATTCAGCTTCTCGGCTTCGGCTGCGTCTAACTGCTGTTGCAGGTCTCGTAGCTGGGCTGCGGCGCGGGCCACAATCGTTGCGAGCGCATCGGCTTGATTTTGCTTGTCGGATTCGGCGAGGCCCAACTGCTGTTGCAGGGCTTGGAGCTGGGCTTTGCCTGCGTCGATGGCCGCGAGCAGAGCTGCTTGTTCGAGCTTCTCGGCTTCGGCTGTGTCGAGCAGCTGCTGCAGGTCTTTCAGCTGGGCTTCGCTTGCGTCGCGGGCTGCGAGCAGATCCGCTCGATCACCGTCGACGGCGCGTAGGAAGGCGTCGATCCTCGCAAGCGCGCTGTCGACCGCTTCGCGCACGGTCTCCGGAACCTCTCGAGCTTCCGCGCCCAACCGCAACTCCTCACGGAGCGCGCGGAGTATCGACGAGCCATCCTCCGCAGACGCCAGCGCCTCGCCGGCGTTGCCCAGTCCGAGACCGAGTGCTGCGAGTGTGTCCCTGAGAGCGTCGGCGACGCGACGCAGGCGGGCGACACTTTCGGCCTTCTCGGCGAGGCTGGCGGTGATGAGCTGGTTGTCAGCTGTAAGCGTCTGAAGTTCGGTCTCCCGCTCCGAGAGCCGCTCGACGGACGCAGCGAGCTGCGCTTCGGCCTCGTCGCGCGCGAGTTGGCGCCCGCTGATCTCGGCGCGTGCCTGCGCGAGAAGCGGGCCGTACGCTTGGTCGGCCCGGTCTACCTGCCCGCGAATCTCGTCGAAGAGCTCCGTGTCGATTTCGTCGGCGTCAGACGCGGCACGCGAGACGGCCTCGTACGCCTGCTTGACCCATTCGGCGACGTCGCTCCTCGCCTGCAGCTCTGAGGAGTCGAACGAATGGTGGCGCAGCTGAGACGACAGGAAGTCTTCGATCTGGAGGTTCGTCGCATGGTCGGAGCGCGCCCAAAAGAGATGGAGCGCGTGCGCGATCTGGTCAGTCGTTCCCACCCAGTTGCGCAGGAGATTCTCGTACGACACGAAGACGCGGGGAAAGCCGCGGCTGTCACGCTCGGCGTCGAGCAGGTGGCGTAGCCAGAGAAGGCATGACTTCGTGGCGCTGAAGCCGTCTCGCGCCCGCAGCGAAGCGGCCACCTCGAGCGGGTTCCTCGTTGTGATGATGAACGACGGGCGTGCGCCGTAGCTCTCGAGCGCGTCGAGCCACACCGGGATCAGCCGGCATAGTCGCGGGTCCTTGACGACGAACAGTGTCGACTCGCCGTACTCGCTGCGAAGGATCTGCTCCAGCTCCTTTGCGAACTCATCTGCTTGAGGAGAGGAGAAGACCGTGGGCGGGATCGGAGAGACGTCGTCCCACGCCGAGCCGATGGACTCGAGGAAGCGGTCGTGTGCCTGTTGCACGAGCGCCGGCTCCCAGAATCCGAGGTCGTTGTTGTTCTGCTCCCCCGGAATGAGGGTGCGGGGGAGGTCGAGGCCACGAAGGTTCATGACCCGCGTCAATGCTGAGGTGCCGGTTCGGTGCATTCCCGCGATGAGGAGCGCATGGGCGCGGTATCCCGACGACCGCGGGGTCTCGTTGGCGGTCACCAAATCCTGCTCGCGTTTCCGGTCCCCTGCATCCACTTAAGTGGCCTCCGCTATGCGAGCGTTCGCCGGCTCAGGCCCAGGCGCGAAGCCCCGACTCGCACCAACGACACGCCGAGCCTCAGAAAGACGCCAAGCGCGACTGCCGCGTTGACCGGCGTCGATCTCTGGCTTCGGATATGCGTGCGATAGAAGCGCCACATGCCGCGATGGAACGCAAGCACGAGCTTTGGCGAGCGCTTGCCCGCCGATCCACCCTTGACGTGCATCGCAACCGCGGTCGGTTCGTACCACGTCACCCAGCCGGCCTGCTTGAAGCGGAAGCAGAGGTCGAGATCCTCCATGTACATCCAGTAGCCCTCGTCGAAGAGGCCGACCTCCTCGAGCGCGGTGCGGCGGATGAGCATGAACGCGCCGTTGACCGCGTCGACCTGGCCGCGTGCGACGTGCGGTGCGCGGTACTGCGCCAAGCGGCCGCACTCGCGGCGACGCCCGATGCCGCTGAAGTGGCCCAGCGCGCCGAGAAGGGTCGGGAACGAGCGGCGTGAAGCATGGTCGAACGAGCCGTCGGGCCGTAGCAGCCTCGGCCCCGCGATCCCGATCTCGGGATGCGCGTCCATCACGCCGAGTAGCCGCTCGAGGGTTCTCGCGTGCACCTCCGTGTCCGGGTTCAGGGCGAGGACGTACGGCGCGCTGCCTGCGGCGATGCCGATGTTCGTCGCGCTGGCGAACCCGACGTTCTCGTCGTTGGCGACGACGTCGATTGCGGGAAACTCGCCGCGGACCATCTCGACCGTCCCGTCGCGCGAGTCGTTGTCGACGACCCAGATCCGCGTTCCGTCCGGCGCGTGGGTTTTGAGGGCGGCAAGGCAGTGGCGCAGATGGTCGCGGCACCGGTACGACACGATCACGATGTCCAGCGCTCCGGCGGCAGCGGTGTCTGCGCTGGCGCGAGGACGAGCCAGCGGTTGACGAAACTCTGCGGTTGCCACCCGCGCCGCAGCTACACGCACGGTCACCGGACGAGGATACTCGGAAATCGCGGTTTCCTGCAATACGATCTATCGGAAACCGAAGTTGCCCAAACAGGCTGGTGGCGGCGATTGGCGAGCCGGCCGAGGCCGCGATCCGCGCCGAACGCCGCTCCTCTCAGCGCCTCTCGAGCCGTGCCCGGCGGCGGAGACGGCGGATGAGCCGGTGCGGCCGCTGCGACTGCACGCCGAGCGTCTCGGCCGGATACGGCAGTTTCGCCACGTCCGCTGCCGCGGTGTAGCCGTCGAGCCGGCCACGCACGCCCGAAACGGTGTGGTCGAGGAGCGCCTGCCCGCCGCAGAGGACCGCGGCCTGGGCGACCGCCCGGGTCGCTCGGCCCGGCGAGGCGAGCACGCTCCATTTCCGCGCCACGTAGCCGTTGCCGAAGCCCATGAGGTAGTTCTTCTCACGCGATCCCGCGCCAAGCGTCGCGGAGTGCTCGTGTGTGCCGCGGGCGTCGCGGGCGAGCACGCAGCCCGCGCCGGCGTTCCGCAACCGCAGGACGAGGTCGACGTCCTCCCAGTAGGCGAACAGGCGCTCGTCGAACCCGCCGACCTCCGTGAACGCACTCCGATCGAAGGCGGATGCGGCCGCACACGGCCCGATCGGGTCGGGCGTATCCGGTCCGAGCGACGCCGTGGGTGTGCCGTTGAGGTAATCGAATACGAGCAGCGTCGAGTCGAGCTCCATCCCGGCCGTGTCGATCGTCTCGTGATCGTGCGCCTCGAGCAGGACTCCCGCAGCCATCACGATTCCGTCACGGGGGCGGAGCGCGGAGACGAGCTCGGTGACGAACTGCGGCTGACACACGCAGTCGTCGTTGAGGAGGATCAGGGTGTCGTCGCTGCTGCGCCCGGCGGCAAGGTTGACCGCGCGGCCGTAGCCGACGTTCTCCTCCAGGCGCAGGTGCTCGGCGAACTCGAAGCGCCGCACGACAGCGCCGACGGCGTCTCCGGCCGAGCCGTTGTCGACGACGACTGTCCGCGCCGGAGCGGTCTGGACGGCGAGCGACTCGAGCAGCCGCTCCAACCGCGGGCCTCCGACAACCGTTGGGACGATGACCGTCGCGGTCACGCGGCGGTCGCCTCGACGACGAGCACGCCGCCTCGTCGGAATGCGGTCGCCGCCAGCTCGACCGGGACCGCAGCGACGAGAGCCGGCGCGGCGAGCGCCGTGGCCGCGGCGACGCTCTTCCGCTCCGCGGGCTCCCGGCGGACGAAGGAGCGCAGCGCTCCCGCGCTTCCGCTCGGGCGGTCGAGAAGCGTCATCCACATCCCGGGCAGCGCCTGGTCGAAGAAGACACGCCTCCGTCTCGGCTTCGCAAAGCCGGATCGCTCGAGCAACGCCTCGAGCCCGGCCGGAGTGAGGTGGACGACGTGGCGTGTCGGATCGAGATGGAACCAGCGCCGGCCACCGATCCGCGCTTGCCAGCTGGCGAGGTTCGGGACGGCGACAACGAGCCGTCCTCCGCCGGCGAGCCAGCTGCGGATGCGCCGGAGTGTCTCGGTCGGCGCGGAGAGATGCTCGAGCACGTGCCAGAGGATCGCGACGTCGAACGAGCCTGCGGGAAGGTCGAGATCCTCGATGCGGCTGCGGAGGAAGGTCACGCCTGGAGCTCCCTCGGCGGCGGCGACGTCCCTCACCGGCTCCACGGCCGTCACCGAGTGCCCGCGGTCGGCGAGCGCGGCGGCGAGCCGGCCGTCTCCCGCGCCGAGGTCGAGGATCCGGCTGCCGCTCGGCAGCGGTCCGATCGCGCGCAGCTGATCGCGCACGCCGAGGCCGAGCGCCGCTCCTAGTCCCCGCGAGAGGCGTCGCGAGGACGGCTGCAGATACGCGTCCTCGTGCGGATGCTCCTCCGCCGAGACCGCAGAGCCGCAGCTCGCGCAGCGGAGTAGGCGAAGGCCCGGGTCAAGGGGCCAAACGACGAGTGCGCCCCCGCAGGCGGGACAGGATGTGTTCTCCGAGAGCGTCAGCCCGACAGAGGATAGATTCGCGATCCCGGGGGTTGGAATCTGCGGCGAGCTGCGGTACCTTGCGTCATCAATGCGGCGATCCCTCCCGGCACGCCTGGGTACTGACCGAAGGAGCTAGACCATGCGGTGGTTCGTTCTCTCGCTGATTTGCGTTGCCGTCACCGGTGTCGCTGCGACTGCAGCCACGGCTCGAACGGACACGCGCCACGTTCTTTCAGAGACGACAGGCCCGACTGCGCCGCTCGCGACGGCGCTCCAGGATCCGGTCTTCCAAGGACCGCAGGAGACGACCGCGCTCACGATGGCGCGCCACGCCGGCGCGACATACGCCAAGGTCATCGCGGTGTGGAAGGACATCGCGCCGGCGTCGCTGCCTAAGAGTGGGTTCGTTCCCACCGATCCCAAGTCGCCCTATTACCACTGGAGCGGCTTGGATGCGACCATCTCGGCTGCGAACGCCGTCGGCATCACGCCGGTCATCGAGATTTTCACGACGCCGAGCTGGGCCTACCAGGTCAAGCCGGGGACATGGACGGGGGGATCGCCGAACGTCACGATGCTCGGTCAATTCGCGACCGCCCTCGCGAAGCATTACAACGGCTCCCATCCCGCTGCCCACATCTTCTCGGTGTGGAACGAGCCGAACCTCAACCGGAACCTCTATCCGCAGAGCGAGACGTATTACCGCTCGATGGTGAATGCGGTCGCGACCTCGGTGCACGCGGTCGACGCGTCGGACCTCGTGGTCGCGGGCGAGCTCGCTCCGTTCAAGCACGCGCAGAGCGCGACGGACAAGAACAACGTGATTCCGCCGATCACGTTCATGCAGCAGATGCTCTGCATCTCGGCCGGGACGCCCGCGCACCGCACGTGCAACACGCCGGCGAAGTTCGACGTGTGGGCGCATCATCCGTACTCGGACACCGGCCCATACGGCAAGGCGACAGCCAGCGGCGGCGTCGAGCTTGGGGATCTGCCGAAGATGGACGCGCTGCTTCAGACGGCCGAGAAGCTCGGGGCGATCTCCTCGGCGAAGCCCGTGCAGTTCTGGGTCACGGAGTTCGGCTGGTCCTCGAAGCCGCCCAACACGCATGGCGTTCCGAGCGCGCTCCTGACGCGCTGGCTGGCCGAGTCGATGTACCAGATCTGGAAATCAGGGGCCACCATGGGGATGTGGTATCTCCTGCAGGACCAGCCGTCCAGCACCCCGTTCCAGAGTGGTCTCTACTCCTACTCGGCCTCGCTGTCGCTTGCGTCCGCGAAGACGCTGCTCATCCCGTTCCGCTTCCCCTTCGTCGCCTACCTCAAGTCAGGGGGAAAGGTGCAGGTCTGGGGGCGTGACACGACGAGCAACGCCCAAACCGTCACGATTCAGGAGAAGATCGGCAAGAAGGCATGGAAGACGGTGGCAACTATCACGACGAACAGCTACGGGATCTTCCAGGCACTGCTGCCGCTTCACGCGCTGTCGGCGTACTCGCTGCAGGCGGTTGCTCCAGGGTCGGGGACCTCCGCGACGTTCTCGCTTACAGTCCCGAGCAACGAAAACATGAAAGTCACACCGTTCCCGGCTGGCGGATCAAGGGTCCGGCCATGATCCGAACAAGGAGAAACTCAATGCGCTGGATCGTTCTGCCTCTGATCTGCCTTGCCGCCGCCGGTGTCGCGGCGACCGCTGCCACGGCCCGGACGGACGCCCGCACGCTTCTCACATATTCGACCGGTGCGACGCTGCCGCTGCGGACGGCGCTCACCGATCCGATTTTCCAGGGGACGCAAGAGTCGACGGCATACGCGATGGCGCATAGCGCCGGCGCGACGTACGCCCGCCTCACTCTGCACTGGTCTGCGATCGCGCCGAAGACGCTGCCTACGAAGGGATTCGTTCCCACCGATCCCAAGTCGACGTACTACCACTGGGGTGCCGTTGATGCGAGTGTCGCCGCGGCGAACGCGCACGGCATCACGCCGATCCTCAACATCGTGTCGCCTCCGACGTGGGGCTACTCCGTCAAGCCGGGATCGTGGACGGGCGGATCGCCGAACGTAACGATGCTCGGTCAATTCGCGACCGCCGCCGCGAAGCACTACAACAACACCACCGCTCCCTTTGCTCACATCTTCACGGTGTGGAACGAGCCGAACTACACCAAGAACCTCTATCCGCAGAGCGAGACGTATTACCTCTCGATGGTGAATACGGTCGCAGCCGCGGTGCACGCGGTCAATCCGACGGACCTCGTCGGCGCCGGCGAGCTCGCTCCGGTCAAGAACGCCACGAGCATTTCGGGCCCCAACCATGCGATCCCGCCGATCACGTTCATGCAGAAGATGTTCTGCCTCACGGCCACGACGCCTGTGCACCGCACGTGCAGCACGAAGGCGACCTTCGACATCTGGGTGCATCATCCGTACTCGGACAACGGCCCGTTCGGCACGTCGAAAGTCACCGGTGGCGTCGAGCTTGGGGATCTGCCGAAGATGTACGCCCTGCTTCAGAAGGCCGTGAAGCTCGGGGCCATCTCCTCGGCGAAGCCTGTGCAGTTCTGGGCCACGGAGATCGGCTGGTCCTCGAACCCGCCCAACGCGAAGGGCGCTCCGATCGCGCTCGAGGCGCGCTGGGTGGCCGAGTCGATGTATCAGATGTGGCACTCGGGAGTCACTCTCGGCTCCTGGTTCCTGTTGCAGGACGAGCCGTCCTGGACGGCGTTCCAGAGCGGTCTCTATCTCCGCTCGCCGACGCTCGCGACGGCGGTGGCGAAGCCGCTGCTCACCCCGTTCAGGTTCCCGTTCGTCGCCTACCTCAAGTCGGCCGGAACCGTATTCGTCTGGGGACGCGACGCGACGAGCAACCTGCAAAACGTGACGATCCAGCGGGAGATCGGCAACGGGCCGTGGTCGACCGTGGCAACCATCACGACGAACAGCTTCGGCATCTTCCAGGCGACCCTGCCCCTCGGAGCGACTACGAAGTACTCGCTTCGGGCGATCGCACCGGGCTCGGGGACGGCTCGGCCGTTCGCGCTCGCGGTGCCCGCCAACGAGAACCTCAACGTCACGCCGTTCTCACCGGGTTGAGCCGCCGCTAGACGATTGATTCCAAAGTGGCGTGCCGGTCGGGGGCGTCACTGACCAAGCGGGGCTGCGCGATCGGCCGGCGTTCGTAGCAGCGCTACGGACGGCGGACGAGCGTGGAGATCCCGCGTTGCGTCAGGGGCGTCATCCGGCGCCGCGACAGTTTGGAATCAATCGTCTAGCGTTCCGGCCGTGACCGCGGCCGTCGTCGTTTTCTGGGCATCGTGCGTCGCGCTTGCGTGGACGCACGTGCTCTATCCCGTCGTCGCCGCCGTCGGGGCGCGGCTCCGCACGAAGCCGGTGGCGGTCGACGACGGCTATCTCCCGACGGTCGCGGTGATCGTCGTGGCGTACAACGAGGAGCGCGACATTGAGCGGCGGATCGCGAACCTTCGCGAGCTCGACTATCCGCAGGAGCTCATCGAGATCGTCGTCACCTCGGATGCGTCGACCGACCGTACGGAGGAGCTCGCGGCAGCGGCGGGAGCGCGGGTGATCCGCAACCCGCGGGGCGGCAAGGTCGCAGCGCAGGATGCGGCCGTGCGTGCAACCGACGCGGAGGTCGTCGCCTTTTCCGACGCGAATTCGACCTGGGCGCCGGACGCGCTGCGGAAGCTCGTCCGCAACCTCGCAGACCCGAAGGTCGCGTACGTCTGCGGGCGGCTCCAGCTCGAGGCCGTCGACGGCGGGAATCAGGAGGGCGTGTACTGGCGGTACGAGCTCCTCACGCGCGCATCGGAGTCGCGGCTCGGCTCGGTCACCGGGGGCAACGGCTCGATCTACGCGCTGCGGCGCGCGGACTACGTCGAGGTCGACCCGCGCTTCGGCCACGACCTTTCGCTCCCGTACCTCATGCCGCAGCGTGGGATGCGCGCGGTGTACGAGGCCGAGGCACGCGCCTCCGAGCGGCCGACGCCGTCGAACGAGACGGAGTACCGCCGCAAGGTGCGGATGTTCGAGCACTGCTGGCTCATCGTCCTGCGCGGCCGGATGCTCCGCGGCCAGCCGCTTGGGTACCGCATCGCGCTGATCTCGCATCGGCATCTCCGCTACGCGAGCGGCGTGCTCCACCTCGTTCTTCTCGCGAGCACGATCGCGCTGCTCGGCCACGGCGTGATCTATGTGGTGGCGCTCGGGCTCCAGCTCGGTTTGCTCGCCGCGTTCCTCGCGCGCGTCGGCATCGCGCGGTACTACGTCCTCGTTACGTGGGCGACCGTCGTCTCGCTCTGGAACTACGTGCGGCGCGGCGTTCCCGCCACGTGGACGCCGCCGCGCGAGGAGAGCGTCGCATGAGACATGTCCCCTCCGGTCACGTCCGGTACCTGCTACCGGACGTGGCTCCTTGGGACACGTCCTCGGGCGTGGCGATCGTCGTCGCTTCCCTGCCCACCACGTTGCCTGTCGCTTCGGGACACGTCCGGTACCTGCTACCGGACGTGGCTTCTTGGGACATGACTCCATCGCCGGCGGTAGAGGCGTGAACCGCGCCGCCGACGTGGTGATCGGCGGCGTGGCGCTTGTCGTGGCGTCGCCCGTGATCGGCTTGGCGGCGCTTGCGATCAAGCTCGACGGCGGCGGCCCTGTCTTCTTCCGACAGACGCGCGTCGGCAGGGACGGCGTCGACTTCGAGCTCCTGAAGCTGCGGACGATGGTCGTGGGCGCCGAAACGATGGGGGCGGGATTCGCAGTGAACGTCGGCGATTCGCGGATCACGCGCACCGGCCGGATCCTGCGCAAGCTCTCCTTCGATGAACTGCCGCAGTTCTGGAACGTCGTCCGCGGCGAGATGAGCATCGTCGGCCCGCGGCCGACGCTCCGCTACCAGGTCGAGAAATACACGCCGCGCCAGCTTCGGCGGCTCGAGGTGCGACCGGGGATCACCGGCTGGGCGCAGATCAACGGGCGAGCAACGCTGCCGTGGGACGAACGGATCGAGCTCGACGTCTGGTACGTGGACCATCGCGACTGGAAAACCGACCTGCTGATCCTCGTGCGGACACCGGTCGCGCTCTTCCGCTCGACGTACAAGGGCGAATCCGGCGGCTGGCAGGGCTGACCGTCTCGCGTGTGAACGGTCTCGGCTTTCGTCCGGCCGTTTTGAATCGGCCTATGATGGGGTTGTGAGGCCGAGGCTGGTCGCTCGGGTTAGTGGTCTAGTTGCTCTGACCGGGGTGCTCCTTGCGCTGCCGCTCTCCGCTGCGGCTTCGAGGTCGCGTTGGGTTGCGGGAGAGCTGTTTCTGCCTCCGGGTGGGAGCCAGGTTTCGTCGCTTCCTGCCGTCGCTTGCGCATCGGCCACTACTTGTACGGCGGTCGGTAGTTACATCTATGACTCGAATCTCGACACCGCTCCGCTCCTTGTCCAGGAGACTGCGGGCGTGTGGGGGTTGCAGGGTTTGAAGGCTCCGCTGCCTAGCGATGCGGTCGCGCGTGCGTCCAGCAGCCTGAGCTCGGTCGCGTGTGCATCGCTGGGAAACTGCACAGCCGTTGGCGCCTACTCGACCGCCTCGGGAACACCACCCTTGCTTGTCACCGAGTCGGCCGGAAAGTGGAGGGCCGCAACGCCGCCGCCTAATCCGTTCGGCGGGTCATGGCCGTATATCGGCGACCCGGCAGCGACCTCTGTTTCGTGTGCTGCCGCTGGTGATTGCGTGGCGGTCACCCAGGGTGGTGACCTGCTCGACGAGACCGGGGGCACGTGGTCGGCCTTGAAGGCTCCGGTTCCGAGCAATGACTGGGTGGGTCAGGCGTATCGGGTGTCGGGTGTGTCTTGCGCATCGGTCGCTCATTGTGTCGCCGTCGGTGCCTACCCGGACAATGCCGGTGAGCCGATCTGGCAAGGCTTGATCGAGACCGAGACCAAGAGCGGGTGGGTCGCATCGCAAGCGCCTTTGCCGCCGGACGCGGTCGGGTCGTGGAGTAGCGACACATCAATCTCGAACGTCGCCTGCCCGTCCGTTGGGAACTGCACCGCGATAGGGATGTATGCGAGTTCGGAAGGAGACGCGGACGGCGCACGCGGGCTTCTTCTAGACGAGTCGAACGGTGTGTGGTCGGCGACGCCGGCCCCTCTACCCGGCGATGCCGGGGCAGACCGTCAGCTGCGACTCTCGTCGCTCGCGTGTTCGTCCGCCGGCAACTGCTCGGTCGTCGGCATATACAACGATGGCTCGGCTGTCCGACACTGGCTCGTCCTCACCGAAGCCGACGGAACGTGGACGGCCGACGAGCCACAGCTACCGAGCTCGATCTCCCTCCGACGGCTGAACTCCGTTACATGCCCGACCGCCGGCGCATGCGTGGCCGTCGGCGACGCCCATGAAGGTGCTCACGTGCCCGAAGGGCTCGTTCTCAAATGGTCGGGTTCGGAACCCAACCGCCAGTGGTCGGCAGCCGAGACAGCTCTCCCCTCCGATTCCCCAGGGTTGCTCGACTTCTCAGCGATCACGTGTCGGCCCACGGCTAGCCAGTGCTCCGCGACGGGACTGTTCGAAGACGGCGCATCAACATCGCAAGGCCTCATCGCAGCCATTGGCTCCGACCTTCTCCCGGCAATCCCGACTATCTACACCGGAGCTCGAGCGTCGACCACGCTGCTGAGAAATGACACCGTCCGGGTCAGCCCCGGGGTCACCATCGCGTGTCCGATCGCCTCAGGCAGTCCATGTCCCGTTATCGCGACGATCACCGCGAAACACGTCACTCTCGGCCAGATCGGCATGACGCTGAGGGCCAACGGCAGCACCCATGCACTCAGCTTCAAGCTCACAACTGCCGGTCTGACGCTCCTACGCCAAGCGCGGTCACTCACCGCCACCGTCAAGGTTCTCACCGGGATCGAGGGCGACTCCTTAGTCGCGTTCAAGAAGACGTTCATCGTCAAGGCGCCAAGCGGACTGACGAGATAGGACGCTGGGTCGATAGGGGAGGCCGGCGGGGCCCAACCCGGCGGGCTAGGCTCCTCCGTCGTGACGACCGTCCTCTTCACCTGCGCCGGGCAGCGCGTCGACATCGTCACCGCGTTTCGCCGTGCCGGGGCGACGACCGTTGCGGCCGACGTCGATCCGCTCGCGCCCGCGCTCTACCACGCCGACGTTCGCGCCACCGTTCCTCGCGTCGACGATCCGGGGTACGTCGACGCGCTGCGCGAGCTCGTCGCCGCACACGGAGCCGGGCTCGTGGTGCCGCTGACCGACCTCGACCACCGCGAGCTCGCGAACGCGCGCGACGACCTCGGCGGCGCGGTCGCGCTCGTATCGCGGCTCGACGCGATCGAGCGCTGCTCGGACAAGTACGAAGCGCACACGTTCTTCTCCGCGAACGGGATCGGCTCGCCGCCGACGTGGCTGCCCGGCGAGGTGCCCGACGACATCCGCTTCCCGGCGCTCGTCAAGGCGCGCAAGGGCTTCGGCTCGCGCCACATCTACCGCGCGCACGACCGGGACGAGCTCGACTTCTTCCTCCGCTACACGACCGAGGACTCGATGGTGCAGGCCGCGTGCCTAGGGGAGGAGTTCTCCGTCGACGTGTTCTCCGACCTCGACGCGCGCTGCGTCGCCGCGGTTCCGCGCACGATGATCGAGTCGAAGGGGGGCGAGTCGATCAAGGGGATGTCGATCAAGGACGCCGAGCTGATGGACTTCGCCCGCCTCGTCGCCGACACGCTCGGGATCATCGGCCCCGCCAACATCCAGTGCTTCCGCGAGCCTTCGGGCGAGCTGCAGGTGACCGACGTCAATCCGCGCTTCGGCGGAGGTTTTCCGCTGCCCACGGCGGCCGGATCGCGCTATCCCGAGATGGCCCTCGCGCTCGCCGAGGGTGAGAGCCTCGAGCCGCGCTTCGGGGATTTCGAGGAGGGAGTCGTGATGACGCGCTTCTTCTCCCAGGTGATCCTCCGGGACACGGGCGACGGTCTCGAGCCCGACAGCGCCGGTTGATGAGAACGCTCTTAGGCGGTTCGGATAGTGTCGCCCCTCGTGGCGAGCACCCCTGCCCCCGATAAGGGTTTCGACCCCGAGGCCGAGCAGGAGGTCGACTTCGCGCGCTACGCGCGAATGCTCGCGCGGCGCTGGTGGCTCGTCGCCATCGGTGTCGTAGCGGGTGCGGTCATCGGATATCTCGTCTCGCTCGGCGGCGCGAAGCTCTACAGCGCGACGGCGACGATCTATGTCGGCCAGCCGTACAACGGCACCACACCGATCATCACGCAGCAGACGAATCCGTCCATGATCGGCCAGATCGCGAACGCGCAGTCGATCGACGCGAAGGTTGCGACCAAGTGCAGCACGAAGGCCGGCAAGGTGACCGTCGAGAGCTTCCGCAAGGGGATCTCGGTCCAGAAGGTCGCGACGGCCAGCACCGTGACCAAGAGCCTTGCGGCGGTTAACCCGCTCGTCACGCTGACCGTCCAGACGGCGAAGGGAAAGGTCGCCGCGTGCGCCGCGAACTTGCTCGCCGACGCAGCCGTGGCGGGGATCGACACCTATCCCAAGGCGCAGATCGCGTCCTACAAGAAGCATGTCGCTGCCGACTCCGCAGCGATCAACGCGATCAACGCGGCGATTGCGGATCCCACGGTTGCGGGCACCGATAAGGCCGTTCTCCAGCAGTCGCTCCGTAGCGACCAGGCCGACCTTTCGACGTATGCGCAGCTCTTGCTCGTAGCGAAGCAGGTCGAGATGCCGAAGGTGACGATCCGTGCCGGCGCGCATCAGGTGAGCGCACAGAGCTCGCGGAACACGGTGGTCATCGCCGCGCTCATCGGCCTGATCCTCGGCGTGCTCGCCGCGCTGCTCTGGGATCGCCTGGTGCCGCGCGTCTCCTCGCGCAACGGCAGCTAGAGTCGCGGCGTGCCAACCGCGCTCGTCACAGGCGGAGCCGGCTTCCTCGGCTCGCATCTCTGCGATCACCTTGTCGAGCAGGGCCTGCGGGTCATCTGCGTCGACAACCTCCTAAGCGGTTCCCTCGCGAACATCGAGCACATCGGCGCCGACGGCTTCGAGTTCGTCCCGCACGACGTCACCGAACCGCTCTTTATCGACGAGCCGCTCGACTACGTCTACCACTTTGCCGCCCTCGCGAGCCCGGAGGACTACCTTCGGATGCCGCTCGCGAGCCTCAAGGTCGGCTCCTACGGCACCCATCACATGCTCGGCCTCGCGAAGGTGAAGCGCGCTCGCTTCCTCACCGCCTCGACGAGCGAGGTGTACGGCGACCCGCAGATCCACCCGCAACCGGAGACGTACTGGGGGCACGTGAACCCGATCGGGCCGCGGGGCGTGTACGACGAGGCAAAGCGCTACGCCGAGGCGCTGACCATGGCGTACCACCTGCAGCAGGGCGTCAACACGGCGATCGTCCGGATCTTCAACACCTACGGCCCGCGGATGCGCCCAAACGACGGGCGTGCCGTCTCGAACTTCGTGCGGCAGGCACTCGCCGGCGAGCCGCTCACGGTGTTCGGGGACGGCCAGCAGACGCGGAGCTTCTGTTACGTCGACGACCTCATCCGCGGCATCGTCCTCCTCGCCGAGAGCCGCGAGCACCTGCCGGTCAACATCGGCAACCCCGACGAGCGGACGCTGCTCGACCTCGCCGAGCTCGTGAAGAGAATGACGGGCACGTCGAGCGAGATCGTCTTTGAGGCGCTACGGGTCGACGACCCGATGCAGCGGAAGCCGGACATCACGCGCGCTCAGCAGTTGCTCGGCTGGGAGCCGGAGGTCTCGCTCGAGGAAGGCCTCTCGCGCTTCCTCCGCGCGCAGGGTCTCGAGCCCGTCGCGGTCTGACCGCACCGCTCCTTGTCCGCGCGCTACGGCGCGAGCAGACCGAGCGCACGCCGGTCTGGTTCATGCGCCAGGCGGGGCGGTCGTTGCCGGAGTACCGCGCGCTGCGGGAGAAGCACTCGTTCTTCGCGCTCGCGGGCACGCCCGAGCTCTGCGCCGAGGTGACGCTGCAGCCGGTGCGCAGGCACGGCGTCGACGCGGCGGTCCTCTTCGCGGACATCATGTCTCCCGTCCTCGGGATGGGGATCGACGTGAAGCTCGTCGAGGGAGTCGGGCCGGTGATCGACGAGCCTGTGCGGTCGGCGGCGGACCTCGAGCGGTTGCGCGTCGCGGAGCCGGGGGAGTGGGGCGCACCGATCCTCGAGGCGGTGCGGATCGTGCGGCGCGAGCTCGAGCCCGAGCGCGCGCTCGTCGGCTTCTGCGGCGGCCCGTTCACGGTCGCGGGCTATCTCGTCGAAGGGAAGCCGAGTCGCGACTTCGCGAAGACGAAGGCGCTCATGTACGGCGAGCCGGGCGTGTGGCACGCGCTCATGGAGCGGCTCGCGGCTCAGTTCGCGCCGTACGTCGCGGCGCTCGCGGCGGCGGGCGCCGACGCGATCCAGCTCTTCGACTCGTGGGTCGGCGTGCTCTCGCCGCAGGACTACGACGAGTTCGTCGCGCCGTACTCGGCGCGGGTCCTCCAGGCGGTCGACGTGCCGACGATCCACTTCGGGACGGGAACGACCGAGCAGTTGCTGTCGGCGATGACACGGGCGGCCGGCGACGCGATCGGCGTCGACTGGCGGATTCCGCTCGACACGGCGCGGAACGTCGTGGGCGAGCGCGCAGTCCAGGGCAACCTCGAGCCGGCGCTGCTGCTCGGCCCGTGGGAGCGCATCGAGACGGCGGCACGCGACGTCCTCGCGCGAGCCGGCGGACGGCCTGGGCACGTCTTCAACCTTGGGCACGGCGTCCTCCCGCAGACGGATCCGGACGTCCTCACACGCCTCGCAGCGTTCGTCCAGGATCAGACCTCATGAAGGCGGCGGTCATCCTCATGGCGTACGGCTCGCCCGAGCGGCTCGCCGACGTTCCCGCGTACTACGCCGACATCCGCGGCGGTCGTCCGATTGCGCCGGAGAACCTCGCCGATCTCGTCGAGCGGTACCGCCGGCTCGGGATCGAGGACTCCTCGCCGCTCAACGCGATCACCGAGGAGACGCGCGCGGCCCTCGAGGGCGAGCTCGGGCTGCCGGTGTACTCCGGAATGAAGCACTGGACGCCGCGGATCGCGGACGCGGTCGACACCGCGCTTGCGAAAGGCGCCGAGGAGATCGTCGGCCTCGTCCTCGCGCCGCATTACTCTGCCATGTCGATCGCCGGCTACCGGACACAGCTCGAAGCGGCGCTCGCCGACCGGGCGCGGCTCCACTTCGTCGAGAGCTGGCACGACGAGCCGGGCTTCGTCAAGCTGCTCGCGGAGCGCGTGCGCGGCGCCGATGCGCACGTCGTCTTCACGGCGCACTCGCTGCCTGCGCGGATCGTCGCCGCCGGCGACCCGTACCGCGACCAGCTGCTCGAGACTGCGCGCCTCGTCGCCGAGGCGGCGGGCCTGACCGAGTGGAGCTTCTCCTTCCAGAGCGAGTCGCCGACCGGCGAGCCGTGGCTCGGCCCCGACATCCTCGACCACCTCGAGGCCTTACACCGGCAGGGAGTCGAGAGCGTGCTCGTGTGCCCGGTCGGGTTCGTCTCCGATCACCTCGAGATCCGCTGGGATCTCGACGTCGAGGCATCCGAGAAGGCGGCGGAGTTGGGCATGCAGCTCGCACGGATCGAGATGCCGAACGCCGATCCGGAGTTTGTTCGGACGCTTGCGGGGATCGTGAAACGCGCTCTGCGGGTACCGTCAGGGACGTGGTAGCGCGCGCCTGTCCCGACTGGCCCGATCTCATGGAGATCGCCCCCGAGCTCCAGTTCAAGCACTACACCGTCGCGGAGGCGAAGCTCCCGGCCGAGGTGGTCATGGTGATCTCCGACGTGTCTCTCTCGGACGTCGAGATCTGCTGCGACCTCGACCGGCACGTCTTCAACGCCGACCACACCGACGCGAAGCTGGCCGACGCGCTCCGCGCGAGCCACTGGTTCGACGTGCGCGAGTGGGTCGCCGCCGGCCGCCCCGGCGAGGGGTAGCTCGCGAGGCCTTCGGACTCGCTCGCTGTTGGCGGAACTCCGCGCGGACGAGAGCGCGGTCTCGTCCGCGCTCCGTGCTGAGTGCTCGTTTCCCGCCGCGGCGGGCGCCGTCGGCGCGCGCCGGGGAGCGGGGAGAGCCTGCGGCTAAGCCGCGCTTCGCGCCGTCTTAGCCTCCGGCGGAAACTTCGTTGGGAAGAGGATCGCCGCCTTCCAAGGCGAGCACGTTGTCCACGAGGACGCGCGTCATTGCGGCGCGCGTTTCACTCGTCGCGCTCGCGATGTGCGGTGTGAGGACGACGTTCGGGAGGCCGAAGAGCTGCTCCGGGACGCGCGGCTCGGCGGCGAACACGTCGAGCCCCGCCGAGATGCGGCCCGAGACGAGCTCCTCGACGAGCGCCTCCTCATCGACGACCGCGCCGCGAGCGGTGTTGATGAGCGTTGCACCGTCCTGCATCAGGCCGAGCCGCTCGCGCGAGATCAGGCCACGCGTCTCCTCGGTGAGCGGCACGTGGAGCGACACGACGTCGGAGGAGGCGAGCAGCTCATCGAGCCCGACGCCGCCGGTACGCGTGTGGAAGGCGACCTTCATGCCGAAGACCTCGGCGCGCCGGGCGACCTCCTGACCGATCCTCCCGAAGCCGACGAGCCCGAGCCGGGAGCTCGCAAGGTCGCGGCCGAGCAGCTTCGGGCGTGCCCAGTTGCCGTTCCAGCCGCCGTCCCGGATCCATCGGTCGGCCGTGACGACGTTTCGGCGCGTCGCAAGGATCAGCGCGAGTCCGAGGTCAGCGACCGCGGCGTCGAGAACGCCTGGCGTGTTCGTGACGGCGACGCCCCGCTTGCGGCACGTCTCGACGTCCACGAGGTCGTAGCCGACGCCGTAGTTCGCGACAAGCCGCAGGTCTGGGAGTAGCTCCAACTCGGCGGCGCTGATGCGTGCCACGACAGCGACGAGCACGTCGACGCCGGGCAGCGGCGCACTCGGCGGCCAGGCCTCGAGAAGCTCCACTTCGGGAAGTTCGTCCCATGCCGGGCCGGGAAGCCTGGCCGTTGCCACGATCCTCACGCCGGCAGTATCTCCGCCCTGCGTAGGCTTGCCGCTGTGGTGACGATCGTGATTCCGTTCGCCAGTGCCGGGGGCAAGACGCGCCTGCACGAGTCTGCTGAGGTGCGCTCCGCGCTTGCCACGGCGATGTTCGAGGACGTGCTCGCGGCCTGCAGGCCGGTTGGGCCCATCAGGGTGGCAGACCTCCGCGGCGGTCAGGGCGAGGCCGTCGTCGCCGCGCTCTCCGGAGTCGAAGGGCCTGTCGTCGTCGTCAACGCCGACGTCCCGTGCGTCGTTCCCGCGGACGTTCGTCTGCTCGCCGAGACGGCGCCCGCGCTCGTCGCTGCCGCCGACGGGACGACGAACGCTCTGAGCCTTCAATCCGCCGACCTGTTCGAGCCTCTCTACGGTCCGGGGAGCGCTGAGCGATTCCGGGCGCAGTGCGGCGCCGTATCGATGGTGCTGCCGAATCTCGCGGACGATGTCGACACGATGGACGATCTCGTTCGCCTCCAGCTTCGGGTCGGGCCACGCACGCTGGTGGAACTCGACCGGCTCCAACGGAGCGTCGCCTGAACATCGTTGTTCTGTCGGGCGGCGTCGGCGGCGCTCGGTTCGTCCGTGGTGTCGTCGCGGTTGCCGGCGCGGCGTCGACGACCGTGATCGGGAACGTCGGCGACGACGTCGAGGTGCTCGGCCTCCACATCTCGCCCGATCTCGACTCGATCCTCTATGCGCTCGCCGGCCTCGCCGACGAGCGCCGCGGCTGGGGGCGTGCCGGCGAGACGTGGCGCGCCCTCGAGACGGTCCGCGCGCTCGGCGGGGAGGACTGGTTCGCGCTCGGTGACCTCGACCTTGGGCTTCACCTCGTCCGCACGCAGTCGCTGCGTGCCGGCGAGCCTCTCTCGGTGGTCACGGCGCGGCTCTCGCGGGTGCTCGGCGTCGAGGCGCGCATCCTCCCGGCGACCGACGACTTGCTGCGGACGTGGCTCGACACGCCGGCCGGCTCGTTCGCTTTCCAGGATTGGTTCGTCGCGCGCGGTCACCGCGACGCCGTGGACGCGCTCCGCTTCGAGGGAGCCGCGACGGCACGCCCGGCACCGGGAGCGCTCGAGGCGGTGGCCGAAGCCGACCTGATCCTCGTCGCGCCGAGCAATCCGTACGTCTCGATCCACCCGATCCTCGCGGTCGCCGAGTTGCGCGACGCACTTGCGGCACGTCGCGTGCCCTGCGTCGCGGTGAGTCCGCTCATCGGGGGCCGCGCGGTGAAGGGGCCCGCGGACCGGATGTTGCAGCGCCTCGCCGGCGGCACATCTCCCCGCCATGTAGCCAGCTGTTACACGGGATTGATCGACGCGCTCGTCGTGGACGAGGCGGACGCCGACGATCTCGATGGGCTCGGCGGCGTCCGCGCGATCGTGACGCGGACGCTGATGAGCGACGACGATGCGCGCCGCCGCCTCGCCGAGGTTGCGTTGGGAGCTGTCCCCGCGTGAGAGTCGCGATTGTCGGCGGTACGGGGGACTTCGGCCTTGCGCTCGCGCGGCGGCTCGTCGAGGCGGGCGACGACGTCGTGCTCGGCTCTCGCGACGCGGAGCGCGCGCAGGAGAAGGCGAAGGAGGTTGGCGCAGCGAGAGGCGCTGCGAACGACGACGCGGTTGCGGGCGTCGAGCTCGTCGTGCTCGCGACGAACGCCTCGGCGACGCTCGAGACCGCCGCCGGCCTTGCGAATGCCATCGGCGAGACGCCGGTGCTCAGCGTCGCGAGCGATCTCCGCTCCATCGAGCACCTCTCCCTCGCCGAACGGACGCAGGAGCTCCTCGCCGGCCCCGTTGCGGCCGGCCTCCAGTCGCTCGCCGCGGGAAAGCTCGCGCACGGTCGCCCTGACGAGGACGCCCTCGTGTGCGGTGACGACGCCGACGCGAAGGCGCTCGCGCTCGAGCTCGCGGGGAAGGCGGTCGCCGGTCGCGCGCTCGACGTCGGCCCGCTCGCGCGCGCCCGTGTCCTCGAAGGCCTCACCGGTGTGATCGTCAGCCTCAACAAGCAGTACAAGGGACACGCGGGAATCCACATCACCGGGCTGCCGTGACCGACGTCGTCGAGATCACAGACCCGCAAGAGCGCTCGCGGATCACCGAGGCCGTGCTTCACGACCTGCCGGATTGGTTCGGCTGGGAAGACTCGAACCAGGCGTACATCCGCGACGCGGCGGAGCTGCCGACCTTCGTCGTCGAGCCCGATCTCGGCTTCCTCTGCCTCAAGCAGCACACGCCCCGCGCGGTCGAGCTCTATGGGATGGGCGTCCGTCGCGATCACCACCGCCAAGGCATCGGAGCTGCGCTCGTCGACGCGGCCGAATGCTGGTGTCGCGCGCACGGGATCCGCTACCTCCACGTGAAGACGATGGGGCCGTCGCGCGAGAGCAGCGGCTACGGGGCAACGCGTGCCTTCTACGACGCGCTCGGCTTCGTCGCACTCGAGGAGTTGCACGGCTTGTGGGGTGACGTCCCGACGCTTCTTCTTGTCAAGGACGTCGGCACGGGCTTCGACGTCACACCCGTCACCGGTCTCCCGGAGCTACGAGAGGGAGACGACCTCGCCGGCGCGATCGTCGAGCGCGTCGACCTCGCGGACGGAGACGTCGTCGTCGTCGCGCAGAAGGCGATCTCGAAGGTCGAGGGCCGCGTCGTCTCGCTCGAGGGGATCGAGCCGTCGGCCCGGGCCGTCGAGCTTGCGGCGGGGGAAGCCGACCCGCGCCGCATCCAGGTCATCCTCGACGAGGCTGCCGAGGTTGTAGTGACCCGCCCGCCGTTCATCATCGCGCGGACGCGGCACGGCTTCGTCTGCGGCTCCGCCGGCGTCGACGCCTCGAATGCGCCGGAGCCCGACACGGTGGTCCTTCTCCCGCTCGACTCGGACGCGTCCGCCGCGCAGCTGCGCGACGAGTTGCGCGAACGGACGGGAGCGGACGTCGGCGTGATCGTCACGGACTCGTTCGGCCGCCCCTGGCGCGCCGGCACGACCGACGTCGCCATCGGCGCGGCAGGAGTCGAGACCTTGCGCATTCTCAACGGTGAGAAGGATCCGGCCGGCTACGAGCTCCACGCGACTCGGATCTGCCTCGCGGATCAGGTAGCCGGTGCGGCCCAGCTCGTCTTCGGGAAGCTCGACCGCGTGCCGGTCGCGATCGTGCGTGGCATCGACGTCCGCGGCGATATGACCGCCGCAGACCTTGTCATCCCCCCCGATGAGGACCTGTTCCGCTAGAACGTCCGGGTGAGCGACGCGATCGAGCAGGCGAACGCCCTCCTCGAGGAGAAGGGGTACGCCGAGCGCGACCTCGCGGTGCACGCGGGGCCGTTCGGGAAGGCGCTCCTGAAGGGCAACAAGATCCTCAGCCCGCTGAGCGACGAGGCAGAGGTCGTTCTCCGCGTCGTGCGCGAGCTCGTCCCCTCGGATTCCGACCTGGGCTCGAAGATCTTGCGTCCGGCTGAGCTGCGCGAGAAGCTCTAGTCCATGGTGGCACCGATCGACCGCACGCGGGCGCTGGTCGAAGCTGGGATCGCACTCACGTCGGAGCTCTCGATCGACGCGGTGCTCGAGAAGCTCGTCGCGGCCGCCGCGGACCTGACCGGAGCGCAGTACGCAGCGCTCGGCGTCCTCGATCCCTCCGGCGACGCGCTCGAGCGCTTCATCACTGTGGGCCTGGACGATGAGACGCGCGCGGCGATCGGCGACTTGCCGCGCGGCCGCGGGATCCTGGGCGCGCTCATTCACGACCCGGAGCCGTTGCGCCTGCACGATCTCCACGACGATCCCCGCTCCGTCGGCTTTCCGCCCAACCACCCGCCGATGAACACGTTCCTCGGGGTGCCCGTGCGGTTGCGCGGCGTCGTCTACGGCAACCTCTATCTCACGGAGAAGGCCGGCGGCGGCGACTTCGACTCTGACGACGAGGCTGCCCTCGAGCTCCTCGCCGCGCAGGCGGCCGTCGCGATCGAGAACGCGCGCCTGTACGAAAGTGCGACGCGCTGGTCGGAGCAGCTCGAGGCGCTGAACGAGGTCATGAACGTCCTCGTCACCGAGTTCGACCTCGACACGCTTCTCGAGCTCGTCGCCCGGGAGCTCCGCGGGCTCATCGACGCGCGGCTCGTCGCGATCTCGCTGCCGCAGGGAGACGGCTTGCGGATGGCAGCCGTCGCAGGCGACGGGACGGAGGAGTACGCCGGGCTCGAGCTCTCGGCGCGATCGAAGACGATGCGCGTGCTCGAGCGGCGGCGCAGCGAGCGGATCGACTCCGTGCTTGACGATCCCGAGGTGGAGCAGGACGTCGCGCGGCGGCTCGGCGCGCGGAGCGCTCTCTACGTCCCGCTTGTCGTCCGCGGTGCGGCGATCGGCATGATCGTGGCGCACGACAAGCAGGGAGCTGCCGACGTGCGCTTCACTGACGAGGATCTCCGCCTCGCGGAGGTCTTCGCCGCGCGCGCGGCCGTAGCGGTTGAGCTCCGCCAGCGGGTGGCGCGCGACGCACTGCAGCGCGTCGTCACGGCGCAGGAGCTCGAGCGCCGCCGCCTCGCGCGTGAGCTCCACGACGAGACCGGCCAGGCGCTCACCTCGATACTCCTCGGCTTGCGCGGGCTCGAGGACGTGAAGGACGGGGCGACGCTCAAGGCGGCCGTGAGCGAGGTCCGTGAGCTCGTGCGGTCCACCCTCCAGGACGTCCGCCGCTTGGCGGTCGAGCTTCGCCCGAAGGTGCTAGACGACTTCGGGCTCGTCGCCGCACTCGAGCGGCTGACCGACAACTTCGCGGAGCAGACCGGCATGACGATCGAGTTCGCCCCCAACCTGCCCGGCGACGCCCGCTTCCCGCCGGAGGTCGAGACCGCGCTCTACCGGCTCGTGCAGGAGTCGTTCACGAACATCGTGAAGCACGCGCGCGCAACGAGTGTGAGCGTCCTGCTCATGCGGAAGGCCAACTCCGTGTCTGTCGTCGTCGAGGACGACGGTGTCGGCTTCGAGCCGGGCCGCGAGACCGGCGACGGGATCGGGCTGCTCGGGATGCGCGAGCGTGTCGGCGTCTTCGGTGGCCGGGTCGTGATCGAGTCGCGGCCGGGCGCCGGCACGACCATCGTCGCGGAGGTGCCGCTCTAGTGGCGATCCGCCTCCTCATCGTCGACGACCACCAGCTCGTCCGCTCGGGGCTCCGCCGCCTGCTCGAGGCCGAGGAGGACTTCGACGTCGAGGACGAGGCGGGCACGGCATACGACGCCGTTCGCCTGGCGCGTCTCCACAAGCCCGACGTGATCCTCCTTGACGTCGTCATGCCGGGCGGCAGCGGCATCGACGCGATTTCCGAGATCATCGAGGCGTCGCCCAACACGAAGGTGCTGACGCTTTCGATGGAGGACGATCCGAGCTACGTTCGGCACGCGTTCGCGGCTGGCGCGAAGGGATATGTCCTCAAGGAAGCGGCCGACGACGAGCTTATCGCCGCGGTTCGCGAGGTCGCGAACGGGGGTAGCTACGTCGACCACACGCTCGGCTCCCGTATCGCCGCCTACGACGCGAGCGCTCTGGCCGCGAAGGAAGCCGACCCGCTCTCCGACCGCGAGCGGGAGATCTTGAGGCTCCTCGCGCTCGGCTACACGAACCAGGAGATCGCGAAGCAGCTCTACATCTCGGTGCGCACGGCCGAGACGCATCGCGCGCGCATCATGCAGAAGCTTCGGCTCACGACCCGCGCCGAGCTCGTGCGCGTCGCGATCGAGCGCGGCCTGCTCGCGGAGGACGATGCCGGAACGTGAGCTCCGGCGGCGCGATCTCGCCGCCGATCCGCTCGAGCAGCTCCGGGTCTGGTTCGCGGAGGCGGGCGCCGCGGTCGAGACGCCCGAGGCGATGGCGCTCGCGACGGCGGCGCCGAACGGCTCGCCGTCCGTGCGGATGGTGCTGCTCAAGGGCTTCGACGAGCGCGGCCTCGTCTTCCACACGCACTACGCGTCGCGCAAGGGCCGCGAGCTCGAGGCGAACCCGCGCGCCGCGCTGCTCTTTCACTGGTCGCCGCTCGGGAGGCAAGTGCGGGTGGAGGGGCATGTCGAGCGGCTGCCGGAGGAGGAGTCCGACGCGTACTTTGCGACGCGTCCGCGCAGCGCGCAAGTCGGCGCCGTCGCGTCGCACCAGAGCGACCCCCTCGGGTCGCGCGAGGCGCTCGAGCAACGGCTGGCCGAGCTCGAGGAGGAGCTCGCCGGCGCGACGCCGTCGCGCCCGGACACGTGGGGCGGCTACCGCGTCGTGCCGGACGCGTGGGAGTTCTGGCAGCACCGCGACAGCCGCCTTCACGACCGCTTCCGTTACGAGCGCGAACCGGCCGGCGGCTGGGCGATCGCGCGGCTCTTTCCCTAACGCCAGTACTTCGCGAAGCGGACGCTGGCCAGCATCCGCCGCACGGCGTGGAGGTTGCCCGCAAGATGCGGCCCACGCAGGCACGCCGTCATGAGGAAGTAGTTGTCGGCCACGCCACGTGGGCGGATCTCCGCGACGAGAGCAAGCTTTCCTCCGTCGACCCCGCAGCCGGTGTCTCCCCACTTCGCGGCGTTGCTCGGCCGAATCATCGCGATCCGAGCGGGCTCACCGCCGACGCGGGCCGCCCGGTTCCCTTTGGCGGTGGAGAACCACTCGACGAGTCCCGGTTCCCCGCCCAGCTCCACCAGACCGAGGCGCCGTTTCGGTGGAGCGGCGCGGCCGGATGCCACCCGGTGTGGTCGGTGCACTCAGGACCCAGGTGCGCGGTCGTGAGCACAACGAGAGGCGTGACGATCGTTCCTTCCCAGCACCAGTTCACCCGTGTCCAGCCAGCTGGGTAGCGGAAGAAGACGCCGTCGTGGCGGAATCCCGCCGAGACTCTCTGGGACGACGAAGAGCCGGCGCTTACGCTCGAGAAGACGAGAAGACCAGCTGTGAGGGCGAGCACGGTGACCAGAGAGCGCATAGCCACCTCTAATACGCCGCCGAGGCGCGCGGCTGTCACTCTTCCTTAGAGTTCCCGCTGTGCCGAACCTCGACGCGATCGGGATCGTCTCCGCCGACCTCGACCGGACGCGCGCCTTCTACGGGCTGCTCGGGGTCGAGATCGCCGAGGGAGACGACCACGTCGAGGCGCAGTTCCCGAGCGGTGTCCGCTTGATGTTCGACACCGAGGACGTGATCCGGAGCTTCCGTCCCGACTGGACGCGGGCGGCGGGCAACGCCGTCGCGGTCGCCTTCGTGTGCGGCAGCCCGGCCGAGGTGGACGAGGTCTACGCGCGCGTCGTCGCCGCCGGCTTCCGCGGCGAGAAGGAGCCGTGGGACGCCGTCTGGGGTCACCGCTACGCGCAGCTCGCCGACCCCGACGGCACGCCCGTCGACCTCTTCGCGGCGCTCCCATCGACGGACTAGTCGAGGAGGACTTCGAGCTCGGCGACGGGTCGCGGCTCTCCGTCCTGCGGCCGCCCGATGCAGACGCGCTGATCGATGAGACGGCGTTCGACGAGGAGGAGTTCCTCCCGTACTGGGCCGAGTTGTGGCCGAGCGGGCTAGCGCTCGCGCGGTATGTCTCGGAGCTCGAGCTCGCAGGGCGCAATGTGCTCGAGCTCGGGTGTGGGCTCGGCCTGCCGTCGCTCGCCGCGGCTGTTCGAGGAGCCGACGTCCTCGCGACGGACTGGGCGGAGGACGCGATCGAGCTGATGCGCCGCAACGCCGAGCGGAACGATGCGCTGATGCGCGTCGCGCGCGTTCGCTGGAGTGAGCCGGAGCTCCTGCTGCGCGCCGCACCGTGGGATCTTGTCCTCGGCGCCGACCTTCTCTACGAGGAGCGCAACGCCGACCAGCTCGCCGGGCTTCTCCCGAGGCTCGGCGGAGAGATGCTGCTCGCGGAGCCGGGCCGGCCGTACGCGAAGGACTTCCTGAAGCGATTCCACGCGGAGCCTGTCGCCGAGCGGATCTACCGGCTAGCGTGCTGAGCGGATGTTCGCCGCCGTTGCCCTCGCCGTCCTCAGCCTGGTAGCGCCGCCGAAACCGCACATCGTCTGGAAGCCGATCCCCTTCGGCGCGCAGCGGAAGGCCGAGATGGCGGCGTACTCGAAGAAGCACTACGGCATCGACTCGTGGGTGCTCCATCCGAAGGTGATCGTCGAGCATTACACGGGCGGCGAGAGCTTCTCCGCGGCGTGGAGCACATTCGCGTCGAACCACCCTGATCCCGAGCTCGGCGAGCTGCCGGGGCCGTGCGCGCACTTCATCGTCGACAAGAACGGGACGATCTACCAGCTCGTCTCGCTACACGTCATGTGCCGGCACACCGTCGGGCTCAACTACGTCGCGATCGGGATCGAGCACGTCGGGACGAGCGACCAGGAGATCCTCCACGACAAGGCGCAGATCACCGCGTCACTCGAGCTGACGGCGTGGCTCGTCTGGCGCTTCCACATCAAGATCCGCAACGTGATCGGCCATAACGAGAGCCTCTCGAGCCCATACCACCGTGAGCTCTACAAGCCGTGGGCGCACCAGACGCACGCCGACTGGAATCACGCCGATATGGACGTCTACCGCACAAAGCTCCGGGCGCTCCTCGCCGCCGACCGGCGCGGCTGAGGTTGCGGTTCGAGCGCGGGGAAGACTTGTCTCTCAAGGGCTCGGCGCGACGTTCGGGCAGGATGGCCGCAAGGTCCAGGGCGATCTCGAGCAGTTCAAGGCGCCGGTCGAGACACGCGACACGGGCATGACGAGCGACACGGGCGTAACTCCCGACACGGGGATGACTCCCGACGGACCGCGTGGCACGATCGAGACGCACGACCCAGTCGAGAAGCCGGACTTGGTCCGCCTACCAGCCAAGGATTCGCGCTCGCGCCGTCCGCTCGTCGACGAGGGTCGGGACGCGCATCCCGCGCACGTACGTAGCGACACGGCATTCCCCTTCTGCGCGTTGGCACACCTGAAGAGGAACGGGGCCTCTCGGCCCCGCTCCCGTCGCTACATATCGCGTTGGTTCAGGAGCAACCGGTGTTCGTGCCGCAGTCGCGGCACGTGTAGCAGCTGCCCGTTCGCACCATCCGGCCGCCGCAGCGGGCGCACTCGACTGCGTCCTCCCACGAGTTGAAGAGGGCCGTCTGGCCCGGCGGCGGAGCTTCGGACGGATCCGCCGTCGCCGCGGCCTCGCCTGCGGCATAGCGCTCGGCCAGCCGTGCCTTCACCTCGGGCGAGAGGATCCCCGCCTCCTCCTGCTGCTCGGGCGTGAGGAAGCGCTTGCCGAACCAGCGGAAGATGTAGTCGACGATCGACTTCGCCGTGCGGATGTCGGCGTCGTTCGTCAGGCCGCTCGGCTCGAAGCGCATGTGGCTGAGCTTCGAGACGTAGACCTCCGGCGGCACGCCGTACTGGAGTCCCATCGAGACCGCGAGGCAGAGCGAGTTCATCAGGCCGGCCATGGTTGTGCCGTCCTTCGCGATGTCGACGAAGATGTCGCCCGGGCTGCCGTCGTCGTACAGGCCGACGTGGATGTAGCCCTCGTGGTCGCCGACCTGGAACTTGCGGCCGACCTCGGTGCGGTCGAGCGGGAGGCGCTTGCGCTCGTGCACATGCACCGGCGGCGTCGCAACCGTCTGCTGGCTGCCGGAGCTCGACAGCGGCTGCGCGACTTTGCAGTTGTCGCGGTAGATCGCGATCGCCTTCACTCCCAGCTTCCACGCGTCGACGTAGAGGCTCATCACGTCCGCGACCGTCGCCTCCTCCGGGAGGTTCACCGTCTTCGAGATCGCCCCGGAGATGAACGGCTGGACGGCGCCCATCATCCGGACGTGGCCGCCGTAGTGGATCGCCCGCTCGCCGACGGCGCAGTCGAAGATCGGGAAGTGCTCGGACTTGACGTACGGCGCGCCGACCATGCTGTTCCGCTCGTCGACGAACGCGACGACCTCCTCGACCTCGTTCGGCGCGTAGCCGAGCCGCTCGAGCGCCATCGGGACCGTCTTGTTGACGATCGTGATCTCGCCGCCGCCGACGAGCTTCTTCGACTTCACGAGCGAGAAGTCGGGCTCGACGCCGGTTGTGTCGCAATCCATCATGAAGCTGATCGTCCCGGTCGGCGCGAGCACGGTCGCCTGCGCGTTGCGGAAGCCGTGGATCTCACCGAGATCGAGCGCGTCGTCCCACGCCTTGCGGCAGTGGCCGAGGAGATCGGCCGGGACGGAGTCGGAATGCTCGATGTTCCCGACCGCCGCGCGGTGCTTCGCGATGACGCCGACCATCGGCGCGCGGTTCACCGCGTATCCGTCGAACGGCCCCATCCGCGAGGCGATCTCGGCCGACTTGCGATAGGCGCGGCCCGTCATGAGGCCGGTGATCGCCGCGGCATACGCGCGTCCCTCATCGGAGTCGTACGGCAGGCTCCGCGCCATGAGCAGCGCGCCGAGGTTCGCGTAGCCGAGGCCGAGTTGGCGGAACCGCTTCGCGTTCTGCCCGATCTCGGTCGTTGGATACGACGAATAACCGACGAGGATCTCCTGCGCGAGGAAGACGACGTCGCACGCGTGCTCGAACGCCTCGACGTCGAACTCGCCGTCTTCGCGGCGGAACTTCATGAGGTTGAGCGACGCGAGGTTGCACGCCGAGTCGTCGATCGACATGTACTCCGAGCACGGGTTCGACGCGTTGATGCGGCCCGTGTTCGGGAGCGTGTGCCACGAGTTGATCGTCGTGTCGTACTGGACGCCCGGATCGGCACACTCCCACGCAGCCGCCGCGATCTGCCGGAGGAGGTCGCGCGCGTCGAGCGTGGCGACGACCTGGCCGTCGGTGCGGGCGGTGAGGTTGAACTCCTCGCCTTTGGTCGCGGCCTCCATGAAGCCGTCGCTGACGCGGACGGAGTTGTTCGCGTTCTGGTACTGGATCGACGCCCAGTCGGGACTGTCGAGTGACATGTCGTAGCCGGCCTGTTCGAGGACGCGCGCCTTGCGCTCCTCCTTGGCCTTGCACCAGATGAACTCCTCGACGTCGGGGTGGTCGACGTCGAGGACGACCATCTTCGCGGCGCGGCGCGTCTTGCCGCCCGACTTGATCGTGCCGGCCGACGCGTCGGCGCCCCGCATGAACGAGACCGGCCCGGAGGCGTAGCCGCCCTTCGAGAGCTGCTCCTTCGACGAGCGCAGGCGGGAGAGGTTGACGCCCGAGCCCGAACCGCCCCGGAAGATGACGCCCTCGCGGCGGATCCAGTCGAGGATCGCTTCCATCGAATCCTCGATGGAGAGGATGAAGCACGCCGAGCACTGCGGCGACGCCTCGAAGCCGACGTTGAACCAGACCGGCGAGTTGAACGACGCGTACTGGTTGACGAGGATCGCCTTGAGCTCGGCCTCGAACGTCTCGGCCTCGTCCGTGTCGGCGAAGTAGCCGCCACGGGAGCCCCACTCGACGACGGTGTCGACGACGCGGCCGATCATCTGCTTCACGCTCGACTCGCGCTCGGGCGAGGAGAGGCGGCCTCTGAAGTACTTCTGCGCGACGATGTTCGTCGCTGTCTGCGACCAGAACTTTGGGAACTCGACGCTGCGCTGCTCGAACGCCGGGCCGTCACGGCCCGGGATGAGCGCGTCGCGCGTCTCCCACTCGATCTCGTCGAACGGATCGCGTCCCGGGATGGTGAAGAAGCGCTTCACACCAAGGCGTGCGCCTTCCTCCACGACAGTGTTCACCACTTCTGAAGTCATCTCTTCGGTACCCGGAACCTGCTCGACGCTCGCCATATTTCCCTCCAGCAATTTTAGTGACAAGGACCAATCTGAGCCGTCGGCCGGCACGCGGGTCCTCCGACGGGGGGACCGCACGCTAGACCTCCAATCGGACAGCAGAGTCGGGCGGAGCCCGAAGCGGTGTCAGCGACCGAGGATCAGGACGAGCGGGGGGCGAGGGCCGGCCGTCGAGAGGGGGCCGTCGAGAGGCGCAACGGCGCGGATATGAGCGTCCTTGGCGAGGCGTTCCGCCTCGCTCTGCCAGCCCGAGCGGTAGAGGACGACCGAGCGCGCGTACGTCGTGACCCGTGCGTTCGCGGTGGGCGTATCCCGGTAGCCGCGCGCCAAAAGGCGGGATGAGACGCGGCCGGCGAGACCGGCGATCCCGTTGCCGTTCAGGACGAGGACCGAGGTCGTAAGGCGCGGCCGCAGCGGAACCGATTGCGTGGTCGTCTGCTGCTTGCTCTGCGCCCACGCCGGCGTGCCGGACGGGTGGGAGACGGCCCAGACGCAGAGTGTCGCGAGGGCGATGACGATCACGACCGCGGGCGAAGGAGCGGCTCTGCGTCGCGAGACAGGGCGATAGATCGTGTACGTCTGCTCCACGGATGGTCCCGGTTCGGCGGGCGTGCCGTGCCTCCTCCCGTAGAGTCGAAGGATGTTCGTCAGCTTCGAGGGCGCCGACGGCTCGGGGAAGTCGACGCAGGCCGAGCTCCTGCGGGATGCGCTCGCCACCGAGGGCCGCGAGGTCGTACTCACACGCGAGCCGGGCGGCACCGAGCTCGGCGAGCGTGCCCGCGAGCTCGTCCTCAACGGTCCGCAGATGGGCGCCTGGGCCGAGGCGGCGCTCTATGCCGCGTCGCGTGCCGAGCACGTCGAGGAGGTGATCAGGCCGGCGCTCGAGCGTGGCGCGATCGTCGTCTGTGACCGGTACGTCGACTCGTCGCTCGCGTACCAGGGCGCGGCGCGCGGGCTCGGCGTCGAGGCCGTTCTCCAGCTCAATCTCGCCGTCACCGGCGGACTGATGCCGGACGTCACCTTCCTCCTCCTCATCGACCCGAACGTCGCGGCGGGCCGCTACGACAACTCCGACCGGCTCGAGCTAGAAGGAACCGCTCTGCAGGCGAAAGTCGATGCCGCGTACCGCGAGCTCGCGGAGAGGTTCCCGGAGAGAATCGTGTGCGTGGATGCCGACCGAGCCGCCGATGAGATCGGAAACGAGATCCGTGAGCAGCTTCGAGAGCGTTCCTGAGCAGCACGAGGCGAAGCGCCTCCTCGCCGCCGCGCTCGCAGAAGGACCGGTGCACGCGTACCTCTTCCACGGCCCGGCCGGCGTGGGGAAGCGGGAGCTCGCGCTGCGGTTCGCCGGCGAGTTGCTCGGCGACCAGGCGCGCGTCTCGCGCCGCAGCCATCCCGACCTCTACGTCCTCGAGCCGCTCGGCGAGCAGATCCGCATCGACGACGTCCGCGAGTTGCGGCGCGACCTCCACATGCGGCCGTTCGAGGCAGACCGGCGCGTCTACCTCGTCTTCGGCGCCGACTCGCTCAACGAGGACGCGGCAGACGCGCTGCTGAAGGATCTCGAGGAGCCGCCGCTCTATGCCGTCATCGTTCTTGTCGCGGAGCGGCTCGGCCCCCTGCCCGAGACGATCCGCTCGCGCTGCCAGCTCGTCCCGTTCCGGCGTCTCTCGGAGCCCGCTCTGCGCGAGGCGATCGCGAAGCATGCGGCCGGCCTGAGCGAGGCGGAGATCGCCACGCTCGCGCGGACCGCCGGCGGCCGGCTCGGACGCGCGCTCCAGCTCCTCGATCCGGCGTCGACCCGCCGGCGGACGGAATTGATTCGGGTTGCGCGCGGCGTCTACACCGAGCCGGGCTTCGACACCTCCGCCGCGACGGACGCTCTTCTCGCCGGGATCGAGGAGCGCGGCACCGAGGCGAAAGCGGCCGCGGAAGTGCACGTCGAGACGCTCGAGCTAACGGGGCGCGAGGCGGAGCAGCGGATCCGCCGGGCCCAACGCGGAGCCGAGCGGGAGGAGCTGCTCGCGCTGCTCGAGGAGCTCGAGTGGTGGTACCGCGATCTCGTCGTCGTCGCGGCGGGCGCGGAGGGGGCGGCCGTCCACGTCGACCACCTCGCCGACCTCCGCGAGGACGCGACGCACGAGCGCCTGATCGGCGCCGAGCATGCGTGCGAGCTCGTGCGCGCGGCGTGGCGGGAAGCGGAAGAGCTCCAGGTGACGACGTCGCTCGCGCTCGAGGCGCTGCTGATCCGGCTCCGCGGCGAGCTTGCACCGAGTGCGGCCACGTCCGCTTAGGAGACAGGTGGTTAGCTCGGGTCGGGACGGACGATGACCGTGTCGGCGATCGGGATGATCTCCGTCACGGGCAGGTCGGCGCGGTCCGCGTGCTCCCGGATCTTCTCGGGACTCGACGCCTCGTAGATGCAGACGGTGCCGAGTCCGCCAGCCTCCTCTGCGAGCACGTAACTGCGAATCCACTTGATGTCGTCGGACATTTCTTCGTCGCCGACCTGGGTAGAGCGAGCCGCAGCAGCTTCGAGCTCCGGGCCACCGGTCCAACCGTCCCGGCGGATGATCGCGTAAAGAGGCATTGCCGGGATCCTAGAGACTGGTGCCTGCCACCGCTTGCGGTGGCAGGCACCATGACTTTCCGACTTACGCGGAGAAGACGAGCTCGTCGCCGAGCGCGAGCTGGAGCCGCGCGAGAGCATCGCTCTCGAGCTGCCGGACGCGCTCCCGCGTCAGGCCGAGCTCCTTGCCGATCGTCTCGAGCGACGCCGGCTCCGACTCGAAGCCGAAGCGGAGCTCGACGATGCGGCGCTGGCGCTCGGGCAGGTCGGCGACCGCGCGCTGGACGCGCTGGCGCCGAACCGACTCGACTGCCTCCTCGGCGGGATCGATCGACGACTCGTCGGCGAAGAGATCGCCGAGCTCGGAGTCGCCGTCGGAGCCGAGGCCCTGGTTGAGGGAGACGGAGTCGACGGCGTCGAGAGCCTCGATGACGTGCTCGAGCTTCAGACGCGTCGCCTGCGCGAGCTCCTCGGGCGTGGCCTCGCGGCCGAGCTTCGCCTGGAGCTCCGCCGACGCGCGGTTGAGCTTGATCCGGCGCTCCTGTACATGCACCGGGATACGGATCGTCTTCGACTGGTTTGCGACCGCGCGCTGGCAGGCCTGGCGAATCCACCAGGTCGCATAGGTCGAGAACTTGTAGCCCTTGCGCCAGTCGAACTTCTCGGCAGCGCGGTTCAGGCCGATGACGCCCTCCTGGATGAGGTCCAGCAGAGGCACGTCATGACCCTGATAGCGCTTGGCAATCGACACGACGAGGCGGAGGTTGGAGTTGATCATCCGCTCCTTCGCGGCGAGGTCGCCCTTCTCGATGCGCTTTGCGAGGTGCACCTCGTCGGCGGCCGTAAGCAGCTTGTGCCGGCCCGCTGCGTCCATGAAGAGCTGCAGCGGGTCGAGCGTGCCGCTCACGTGAGCCGTTGCGACCGGCCGCGTCTCCTCCTGCGACTCGCGCACGATGACATCGCGCTCCTCGAGCGCGGCGCGGAGAGCCGTGAGGTCGTCCTCGGTCAGCTCGTGCTCGTCGGCCAGAGCCTGGATGTCCTTCTCCTCGACGAACCCGCGCTCAGCGGACTCCTCGAGCAGACGCTCGGCCGGAGAGAGGTCGTGCAGGTGAATGGTCTCGTTCAGTTCAATGTCCTTTCGCTCAGAAAGGGCTGCCGGATTCCGGCGCCCGGGCGGTATTCGACGCGGCTGCCCGCGATCTTTGTTCCCGCCAGTACGAGTTATAGAACGCCGCAGCCCCAAAGTCCATTCCCAATCCAGGGATTTTGCGCATTCCGAACAAAGTCTTATGTCCCGCTCAGCGTTCGACGGCCCTTCCGGACAGCGTCTCGAGGCGGATCCGGAGGACGACGGTGCCGGGACTGAGCGGTCTCGATTCCGCCTCACGACTGGCTGCGCGCGCGAATCGCTTGCGCAGGAGGGCCAAGGCAGCCTGGATCTCGTCCCCGGCAAGCTCTTCGGCCGCGCCGTAGGCGATCACGCTGCGCCAGCTGCCGCGGCCGTCCGCGTCGTATTCGTCGAACTCGACGCAGACGCGCGGGTTCTCGCGGAGCATTGCGACCTTGCGGCCCTCCTGCGTGACCGTGACGATCGCGCCGTCGTCGTAGGCGTAGATGACGGGAACGACGTACGTCTCGCTGCCGGCGTAACAGCCCAGGCGCGCGATCCGCTGCCCGACCAGAAACGCCTCGATCTCGTCGCGGGTGAGCTCTCTCATGCCCCGGCTAGACTAGGCCCTCCCCGCCGACGTAGCTCAGCTGGTAGAGCACTTCACTCGTAATGAAGGGGTCCGCGGTTCGAATCCGCGCGTCGGCTTCCAGTCCTTCAAGCGGGCTGCACTGCTCCGCCCCTAGCCTCGCGGTCAGACGCCGGTCTTGCGGCGGTTGTGACGGGGTAGGGACCGCTCGTATCGAGGCGTTGACTTCGTGCCGGTCAGGCGGGATGATTGCCGCAGTCGGCGGGCTTATGATCCTGGCTGCGCCCGTCCTGACTGTTCACGCAGGGCTGTGTGCCTTCAGCGAAGCAGGCGAAAGAGGAGGGTCTTCGTGTCTGTCGTGTCACGGGCGGTCCCATGGAAGGCGGGGGTGGCCATCTTTACGGGCTGCTGCCTCGCGGCCGTTATTAGTGGGGCGTCTGCGATGGCAACAGCGAAGGCTGCTGCCACCAGCACGCCGCCTCCGATTGATCATCAGCTGTGCTACGCCGCCGCCGGTCTCTTCAACGTGCCGACTACGGGCGTGAAGGTGTACGACCAGTTCAATCCCAACGGGTTCGTACCAAAGATCGACCCACATGCGATGTCCCTCTGCAACCCGGTGATGAAGACGCTCCCGAACAAGCAGGTATTCAAGGTCACGAATCCGCGAGCGCACCTGGTGTGCTTCCCGATGAGTGCCGAGAACGCACAACCGGCCCCGAGAGTGGTTGTCGCGAACCAGTTCGGAACTGCCACCGTGCAACCCGGCAAGCCCGACCGCTTCTGCGTTCCCTCCTGGAAGAGCCTCACTGCGCCGCTTCACATGACGCCGAACACGCCGCCGAACCTCAACCACTTCACCTGCTACCCGGTCAGCCTCGTGGGCGGGGCCTACAAGCCGCCGGCAGGGATTCTGCTTCGGGACGAGTTCTCCTCGCAGAACGTGAAGGTGACGGTCAGCCCGGTACCGCGCGAGCTCTGCCTGCCGGCGAAGAAGACCGTTACAACCAAAGCCGGCACCAAGACCTATCCGATGGTCAACCCGGACAAGCACCTCCTGTGCTACGCCGTGACCAAGACACCGGTCCGCAGCCACGTGTATGCCCAGAACCAGTTCGGCAGCGCCGCGATGACTGTTGGAGACACGCACTTGCTGTGCCTTCCCTCGACGAAGCGGCTGCTCCCGTCCGACTGTGCTGGATCCAACTCTCTCTCGGTCCTGGTCACGGGAACCAACGTCACCGCGTACGTGCCGAAGGGCACGTGGGCGTTCCCCAACACGGGAGTCGGAGCCGTCAATGTCGAAGGCAGCAGCATTACGCCCACGAATATCGCGACCCCGACCGTCGTGAACTCCTGCGCCTCGAACTCGACGACGGGGAAAACGGTCTGCACCGGCAACGGTGCCGCGGTCTACGAATTCAACGGAACCGCGCTCACCACCACGCTGACGAGCGGCGGAAGTGGAACTATCAGCTTCTCGGGAGGGTCGTGCACAAACTGCGGAGTCACCATGGACTCCCTCCACCATCGAGCGCTCATCGGCCTGAGTAACGGCGGGGTTCCGAGCTTCCAATTCCTCAACCTCGGAACCAACACCTTCGGGTCGGTGTTTGCCTCGCCTGCGGGCGCGATCTCGGAAGACTCACTAGTCGACCCGAGCAGGAACCTGCTGCTCTCCGCCAGCGAAAATGGGAACTTCGAACTCGTCAACGTCTCAAATCCCGCCACCCCGGTGTTCTACGAGAATGCGACGACCAACGGCGAGAACGATGCCACTGCTGAAGACTGCTCTACCGGCATTGCGCTGGCCCCAGCAGAGACGTCGAATCCGTCCCGCATCTTCATCGCGGATCTCACGCAGGCGACCTTGACGCCCGGCACGCCCGGTACTTGGAGCGCTCCGTCTCAGAACCAGACCCTCGCCGCGTCGAGCCTGTTCGCGGGGCCGACCGGTATCGCGGTTGCGCAAGGAACCCACACCGGCGTCGTAACGGGCGAGTGGGGTGGGAACACGGTTACTGCGCTTGCCCTGCCGACAACGTCCGGTTCCGGCACTCCTGCAATTCAGGACTGGGTCTCCTGCTCGATCGGCCCGACGCCGGACACCGCCCCCTGGGGTGAGGGTGCCGATCCGCACACGGTTTCCGCCTACCAAAGCCCAAGTAGCGGCCACGCGATCGCCTTGTTCACCAACAAGGGCTCGACCTGGATGGCGCGAGTCGACCTGACAAAGCTGCTCAATCCCGCGGTCGTTCCGCGTACATCAGGCGGGCACGCCTGTAGTTCCGGAACCCTCCCAGCAGGGGTCCTGAGCTTCATCCCCGTGCCGTAAGGCTCCAGATCGTTCCTGGCGCTGCCTCCGAGCCTAAGCCTGTTGTGGCTCTTGGTTCCCGGCAGCACTGCATGGCACGGCGAGGAGTCGTGGTGACGAACCCGTAGCCTTACGCGCGTCGGCTCTAGCTAAGACTCCTTAGCCCTCCGGGAGGTTCTGTTTGGCAGTCAACGGTGTTGGGGAGGCCTCGGCTTCGGAGGCGGACGATCACAATCCGCGGGGGATCGCGCGTGTCATTCCCGCCGTCGGGTGGTTGCCTCGGTATGAGCGGCGCTGGCTCCGGCGCGATGTAGCCGCGGGGATTGCGGTTACGGCGCTTGTCGTGCCAAAGAATCTCGGGTACGCGGGTATTGCCGGCGTGCCGCTGCAGAACGGGCTCTACGCGGCAGCCGTGGGAGCGATCATTTACGCGTGCTTCTGCACGTCGCGCCACATCTCTACGGGCCCGAGCTCGTCGTTGGCAGCGGTTGCCGGAGGCGCGGTCCTCGCGACCGGTGTCGCCGGTGGCGCCGCCGCGAACCTCGTCGTTGCAATCACGCTCGTGACCGGAGTGCTGTTTCTCGCTCTCGCTCTCTTGCGCATGGGTTGGATCGCACAGTTCCTCTCGAAAGCCGTTGTCACCGGGTTCCTCGCCGGAGCCGCGCTTGATGTCGTGTTCGGCGAGCTCCCGAAGCTGACCGGCACGAGCTCGTCGGACGAGAGCGGCCTGCGTGAGCTTGGAGACTCGGTGCGGACGCTCGGCGACGTGCACTGGACGACGGTTGTCGTCGGCGGCGGTGCACTCGCGCTGATCCTGTCGTTGCGCTTTCTCGCGCCCTCGATACCCGGTGCACTCGTGCTGGTGGTGTCCGGGCTCGTCGTCTCCTATGTGTTCGATCTGGGGTCGCACGGCGTCGATCTCGTTGGCCACGTCCCGCGGGGGCTGCCCTCCCCTCAGCTCCCGCCGTGGGCGGTTTTCCAGGATCACTACGCGACCATCGGGATCTCAGCGTTTGCGCTGCTCTTGATCGGCTTCTCGCAGACAGCCGGCGACGCGAGGCTGTTCGCGGCCCGTCACCGCTACCGGATCGACGTCACCCAGGAAGCGGTCGCGCAGGGAATGGCGAACGTCGGCGCCGGAGTGTTCCAGGGGATGCCGGTCTCGACCAGCCTCTCCGCGAGCTCGCTCAACGAATCCGCCGGTGCCGTCACGCCGGTCGCCTCCCTCACCACCGGCGTGCTCGTGCTCGCGACGCTGCTCGTGCTCGCGCCGGTGTTCTCGCACCTCCCGAAGGCGGTTCTCGGCGCCGTGATCATCGACGCGGTCGTGTTCGGGATGATCGATCTCGCCGAGTTTCGCCGCCTCTTCCGGGTAACGAGGTTCGATTTCTGGGTCGCGGTGGTCGCGCTTGTCGGCGCAGTCTCCGCCGGCGTGCTCGCCGGGGTCGTCATAGGCGTCGCCCTGTCGCTCGTCTGGCTCGTCTACGTCGCCACGCGGCCGGCCATTCCCGAACTGGGCCGCGAACCCGGGACGCACGTCTTCCGCGACCTCGTCGAGAATCCCGACGACGAGACCTTTCCGGGGGTCGCCGTTATCCGCCTCGACAGCGGCCTCTTCTTTGCCACCGCCGAAGCCCTCGAGGACCGCGTCCGCGACCTGATCGAACAGACCGACCTCGACGCCGTCGTCATCGACCTCGAAGGCGTCAACTTCATCGACTCGCAAGGAGCGGCCAAGCTACGTGAGCTTCATGTGCTCGCGCTCGCCGGCGATGTCTCTTTCCGCCTCGCCCGCGTCAAGCCGAACGTCCTGCGGGTGCTCGAGGCGGACGGACTCGTCGAGGCGATCGGCACCGACCACATCCACGGCAACGTCCAACGAGCTGTCCGAGCGGAACGGCCCGAGATCTGACCGTTAGAGATCCGCCGTCTCGGTGGCGAGGCTGAGTGTCGTGACCGCATGTGCCTCCCGCGTCAGCACGCCGTCGAGATCGAGCTCGGCTGCGACCGGCGTCGCGCAGTACGGGCACATCTGCCAGAGCGGCTCGAGCGACGCGTCGCAGTGGGCGCACGGCACACGCAGCCGGGTGGTGCACACCGGGCAGAGGAGGTAGTCCGCGCCGACGGCCGCGTTGCACTCCGGGCACGTCGGCCCGCGCGGGGCCGCCTGCGCCTCGAGCGCGGCGAGCTCCGCGTCGCGCGACCGGGCCTCGTCGCGCGTCTCGGCCGGGCGGAAGAGTAGGTAGACCAACGGGCCGACGTACGGGACGAGGCCGACGACCGTCGCGAGGAGGACCGAGAAGCGACGGCGGATCCTCCGGCGAGCGTCCTTGTTGACCCAGTACGCGAGGCCGATCCAAAAGACGATCACGAGTCCGGCGAGCGCGATGATCACGGTCTTGATCACTGGTCGAAGGCCGGATTCCCGGCTCGCGGACAGGACAAACGCAAATGGGTCGTTTCCGCTGCCGCCGGTTCAAGCACAATGGGGACGTGGCACCAGATCGGAGGAGGCGGTCGCGGCGGGATCTCGGGCTCGAGCAGCTGCTCGCGGCGCGCCACGCGCGCGAGCGCCGGATGCGCCGCCGTAAGCGCAGCGTCGTCTCCGTCCTTGCGCTGCTCGCCGCGGCGATCCTCGCTCTCGGCGTCAGCGCGGCCGTGGTCGCCGGCCCGGCGATCCTCTCGAGCTTCTGCAGCCTCAAGGATCTCCAGCCGCTCTCCCTCGGTACGAACTCCTTCCTGTACGCCGACAACGGCCGGCTCCTCGGCGTCGTCCCCTCGGCGACGAATCGCCAGACGGTGCCTCTCGCGAAGATGTCGCCGTGGTTGCCGCAGGCGACCGTCGCGATCGAGGACGCGCGCTTTTTCCAGCACGGCGCGCTCGACTACCAGGGGATTCTCCGTGCGTTCTACGACGATCTGACGAGCGGCCAGATCGCGCAGGGCGGCTCGACGCTCACGCAGCAGCTGGTCCGTAACCTCTATATCGGCGACCCGCAGAAGACGTTCTCTCGGAAGATCAAGGAGGCGTGCCTCGCCGACAAGCTCTTCGCGCAGATGCAGGCGAGGTGGGGATCCAAAGCGCGGGAGCACATCCTCTCCGCGTACCTCAACGAGGTGTTCTACGGCCACCACTCGTACGGCGCCGAGGCCGCGTCGGAGACGTACTTCTCGAGGAACGCATCGGAGCTCAACCTCAGCCAGGCGGCACTCCTCGCCGGTCTGCCACAGGCGCCGACGACGTACGACCCGCTCGTCAATCCCCGGTTCGCCCTCGTGCGGCGCAACGAGGTGCTTGCGGCGATGCTGAAGAACGGCGATATCACCCGCTCGCAGTTCCACACGGCGCGCGAGAAGGGGCTCGGCCTAAGGCCGGGACATCTCTATACGCGGCTCCAGCAGCCGAACTTCTTCGGCTGGGCGACGCAGCAGCTGGCTGCCCGCTACGGCCAGACGCAGGTCGAGCGCGGCGGATTGAACGTAACGACGACGCTCGATCCGCGGCTCCAGGCGCTCGCCCTCCACGCTGCCCAGACGGTTCTCCACACGTCGACCGATCCCGCGACGGCAATCGTGGCAATCGATCCGCGCACCGGCGCGGTCAAGGCGATGGTGGACTACCTCCCGAACGGCAAGCGCCTCCAGTTCAACCTCGCGACGCAGGCTCACCGCTCGACCGGCAGCGCCTTCAAGCCGATCACGCTCGCAACCGCGCTCAACGAAGGCGCCTCGCTGTACTCGTCGTTCTACGGCCCGCCGGAGATCTACATCACCGACCCGCAATGCTCGACGAACAACGCCCCCTGGGACGTCCACAACTCCGGCGACGAGTCGGCCGGGACGATGGATCTCATCAATGCAACCGCGAGCTCCGTCAACACGATCTTTGCCCAGCTCGTCGCGATGGCCGGAGTCAAGAGCGTCATGCAACAGGCGCACGCGATGGGGATCACGAGCACCGGGCGCGACTTCCCGCCGGTGTGCGCGATCACGCTTGGTTCCGTCGGCTTCACGCCGCTCGAGCTCACCGACGTCTACGCGACCATCGCCGACGGTGGGATCCATCACGCGCCGCAGGCGTTCAGAACTGTGCGCGGGCCGAACTCGAAGGTGCTCGGCAAGATCTCGACGACCGGGCGTAGCGTGCTCGCTCCGAACCTCGATGCCGAGCTCACGTACGCGATGCAAGGCGTCGTCCAGTACGGCACAGGAGTCGCGGCGGCGATTCCCGGCCGATCCGTCGCCGGTAAGACCGGTACGGCGGAGAACTACCAGGACGCCTGGTTCTGCGGCTTCGTCACGCAGCTCGCGACGTGCGTCTGGGTCGGCTATCCGGCCGGCGAGATCCCGCTGCTCAACGTCGAGGGCGTCGGCACGGTCTTCGGCGGAACGCTTCCGGCGGAGATCTGGCACGACTTCATGGAGCCTGCGGTCGCTCCGTGGCCGAACGAGACCTTCCCGACCCCGACGTTCGGGGGCGACATCTGGACGAGCAGCGAGTACAAGATCTGGGAGCCCGCGGTCAGCTACTACCCGACGTACCCGGCGACGACCACCACGGCGACCACGACGCCGGCGCCGCCCCCCGGCCACTGAGCCGGAGCTTCAGATCTGCCAGAGACCGTCGCGGATGAGCGGGATCCGCTTGCCGCGCGGGCCGATGCCGGTCACCTCGAGCTTCGGGCTCCCGATCATCACGTCGAGGTGCGTCGTCGACTGGTTGATGCCGCGCGAAGGCTTCTCGGTCCGGGTGCCGCCGAAGCCGCTGCCGAACGCGATGTGGGCCGCGGCGTTCTCGTCGAGCAGCGTGTTGTAGTAGATCCTCCGCGCCTGCCCGATGCGGGACGACGCGTCGACGAGCGCGACCTCGCCGAGCCGGCGCCCTCCCTTGTCCGTGTCGATGTATGCGGCGACGAAGTCACGGTCGGCTTTCGAGTCGGCCTCGAGCCGCACGAGTCGACCGCCGGAGAACTCTCCGCGTAGCCCTTCGATGAGTCGGCCGCGGAACGAAAGCGGGAACGTGCAGCGGAACGTGCCGCTCGTCGCGCGCGCCTCGGGGCTTGTGAAGACTTCCTCGGTCGGCATGTTCGGAGCGATGACACGGCCGTCCTTCATCGTCTCCGGCCCGCCGAGCCAGCGTGTGCCGGGACTGATGCCGAGGTCGAGCGCCGTGCCGGGGCCGCGCAACTCGAGGCCGGTGAGACTGAGCTTCGTGAGCTTCGCGCCGCGGCGCCTCAGGGTCTGCAGGTGCTTCGTCCAGCCGCTCGTTCCCGTGCCGTCGGCGTCGGTGAGCCGGCAAAAGTTGAGCAGGTCCTTCGCGAGCTTCCGCTTCGCGCGACCGACTTCGAGGTTCGGGTAGACCTGGCTTGCCCAGTAGTCGGCCGGCCACGCGGCGATCGACCAGCGCGCCTCCATGTTCAGCTGGGCGCGCCGGGCGAAAGCAACCTGCTTCGCGATGCGCTGGTAGCTCGTCCCGATCCGTTCGGGCGGGATGCCGTCGAGGTAGCCCGCCTCGCCCGCGCCCGTGATGTAGGCCGACGCGCCCTGGGGGGCCGACGCCGCTCGGAGCATGCGGAGAGTCCACGGCGCGAGCACGCCGAGCGAGTCGTCGCTGCAATAGAGGAGTTGCGCACGCTGGACGAGCGGGTCGCTCGTCACGACATCGACGTGTTTCGCGCCTACCTTGTACGCCGCGGCGGCAACCGCGGCGAGGAGCTCGCGATGCTCGGGCTCGCCCATGACGACGAACGTGTCGCCCTTCTCGAGCGCGAGGGACGCCTTGACGATCGCATCGGCGTAGCGGGCTAGCGAGGCGGGCGGGAGAAGTCCTTCGGTCGGCATCTAGGCTCCAGTTCCGAGTGCGTCGTTGACGGTGTCGAACACGGAGAAGTGGCGGTCGAGGCCGGAGACCTCGAGCGCGCGGCGAGTCTCGAGGCCGGGCGCGGCGAGGCGGAAACCGGTGCGGTCATCGAGACGCGAGCGCGCCTCGATGAGTACGCCGAGCGCAGTGGAGTCGATGAACGTGACCTCCGCGAGGTCGATGACGAGCACCGCCGGTTCGTCGCCGCAGCATTCGAGGAGAGCGGTCCGCACGTCCTCGGCGTTGTAGAGGTCGAGCTCGCCCGCGAGGGAGACGACGGTCGCACCGTCGCGCTTCTCCACGCCCTTCACAGCGTCCTCGCGGCCGCCCATTCTCCCAGCGTCTGCCACAAGGCGATTCAAGCAGAATGGACCAATGGAACTCTCCGAGGTGGCAGCCCGCGCGGCCGGCGAGAACTTCCCCGTCGGGTCGGTGCTCTTCCCCCGCCCGTTGCGCCCGCACATCCGCGCCCTCTACTGCTACGCGCGTTTTGTCGACGAGGTCGGTGACTCGTTCGACGGCGATCGGCTCGCCGCGCTCGACGGGCTCGAGAGCGAGGTCGGCGCGGCCTTCGAGGGCCACGCGACGTGGCCGGTGCTGCGGAACGTCGAGCCGACGATCCGCGAATTCGATCTGCCGCGCGAGCCGTTCCTCCGCCTGATCGAGGCGAACCGGATGGACCAGCGCGTGACGGAGTACGAGACGTGGGACGAGCTGAAGAACTACTGTGTCCACTCCGCCGATCCGTGCGGGCGGCTCGTGCTCGGGGTGCTGCGGCGGCTCGGCGAGCCGGACGTCGTGGCGGCGAGTGACTCCGTGTGCACGGGTTTGCAGCTCGTCAACTTTCTCCAGGACGTGCCGCGCGACCTCGAGCTCGGGCGCGTGTACCTACCAGCGGAGGACAGGCGGCGGTTCGGCGAGCCGGCGCTCGACCGGCCGAGCTCGGAACTGCGGGAGCTGCTGCGCTTCGAAGCTGCGCGCGCTGCGGACTTGCTCGCGGCGGGCGAGGTGTTGCGTGCGCGCATCGGCGGGCGGCTCGGTCGCGCGGTCGTGCTCTTCTCCCGCGGCGGCTTGGCGGCACTCGACGCGCTCGAGGCGGCCGGCTGGGACGTGTTCTCGCAGCGGCCGAAGCCGTCGCGCTCGCGGCTCGCGCGCGAAGCGGCGCTCGTGCTTGTGCGGTGACCATCGACGCCGCCTACGAGGAAGTGCTGCGGATCACGCGGCGCGAGGCGAAGAACTTCGCGTACGGGATCATGGTGCTCCCGCGCGACAAGCGGCGCGCGATCGCTGCGATCTACGCGTTTGCGCGTCGCGTCGACGATGTCGCCGACGGGCCTGAGCGGGCAGACGAGAAGCGCGTAGGGCTCGAAGCGCTCCGCGCCGCGCTCGATACCGAGCCGTGGCACGATCCCGTCTTCGTTGCGCTTGCCGACGCCCGTGAGCGGTTCGGCATTCCGCGCGAGCCGCTCGCGGCGCTCGTCGAGGGCGGCCTCCAGGATCTCGAGAAGCAGACGTACGCCGACTTCGCGGAGTTGTGTGGCTACTGCAAGAAGGTCGCCGGGGCGGTCGGCCTCGCGTGCCTCCCGGTGTACGGCTCCGACGACACCGCGCACGCGGAGACGCTCGGTATCGCGCTGCAGCTCATCAACATCATCCGTGACGTCGACGAGGACCGGCAGCTCGGCCGCGTGTACCTCCCGCAGGACGAGCTGACGCGGTTCGCCATCAATCGCCTCGAGCCGTCGCCGGAGTTCCGCGAGCTCATGGCGTTTCAGGCGCAGCGGGCGCGCGCGCATCTCGCGGAAGGGCTCGAGCTGCTGCCGTCGCTCGACCGGCGTAGTGCGCTCTGTGTCCGGACGTTCGCGGAGCTCTACCGCGCGACGCTCGACCGGATCGAAGCGAATGGCTACGACGTCTTCGGTGGGAAGACGCGGCTTTCGGCGCCGGAGAAGCTCGCTGTCGTGGCCCGCGGAGTCTTCCGTTGAAGGTGGCGCTGCTCGCGGTGGCCGTCGCGGTTGTCCTTTCGGGCTGCGCGGCAGCGCGTCCCGCTCCGTCGCCGTTCCAGGCGCGCGCCAACGCGATCTGCAAGAGGATGAACACGTCCCCGTTCCTCGACACGAAGGCGCTCTACGACGCCGACCTGCGCAAGACGAGGCTCGGTCTCTCGCGGCTGTCGAGCCTCGCGACGTCGGCTCCGAATCAGCGGGAGTTCGGCGATCTCGTTGGGAGTATGCGGGCGATCTATGCGTTTGACCGGGTTCACGAGTCTGAGGAGGTCGCGCTCGCGCAGGCAAGCAAGCATGTCGATGCGCGGGTGCTGAAGGGGCTGCGGCCGCGCTGGGGGAAAGCCACACGGCGGTTTGTCGCCGTGGTCTCTCGGCAGATCGGTGGCGACGAGGACGAGAAGTTCCGGGATGCTCGGATGCTCGGTCTCACCGCATGCAATGAGGAGTCGACGGTCGGAACGCTGAGAGAAAGAGGTTCGGGGTGAGAGTCGCCGTCGTGGGCGGGGGGCTCGCGGGGCTTGCCGCAGCGCTCGAGCTCATGGACGGGGGCGCCGAGGTGGTGCTCCACGAGGCGCGCCCGACGCTCGGCGGCGCGGTGCAGACACTTCCCGCGCGCGATGGCGATCCTGATCCGCCACCGGACAACGGGCAGCACATCGCGCTTGGCTGCTTCACCGAATACCTTCGCTTCCTCGAACGCGTCGGCGAGGGCAGTTCGTATCTGCGGACGCGGCTCGGGCTGCCGGTGATCGACGAGGAGGGCCGGGCGGCGACGATCAAGCCGAGCCTCCCCGCACTGCTCCGGTACGGGCACCTTTCGGCCGGCGACCGGCTGCGCATCCCACTCGTCACGCTGCGCTGCCGGAACGCCACGCCTGAACCGGGAGAGACGTTCGGGCACCTGCTGCGCAGGCTCGGAGCGAGCGACGCCGCGGTCGAGCGTTTCTGGGACGTCTTCATCCGGCCGGCGCTCAACCTGCGCGCGGACGAGGTCGATGCGGGCGCGGGCCTGTTCACCGTTCGCACCGCCTTGCTTGGCCCGCGCGCGAACAGCGATCTCGTCCTCCCGACGCGGCCGCTCGGCGCGATGCACGGCGACGCGGCGGGACGCGTGCTTGGCGACTGTGTGCGGCTCGATTCGCGCGTCGAGTCGCTCGAGGAGCTCGATGCCGACGCCGTGGTGGTCGCCGTGCCCCCGGCCGAGAGCGCGCGGCTTCTCGGGGAAGCTGCACCCGGACTCGAGGACTCGCCGATCGTGAGCGTCCATCTCTGGTTCGACCGGAAGCTTCTGCCGCAGCCGCTCGCGGCGTTCCTCGGCTCCGACGCGCACTGGATCTTCGACCGCGGCGCGCTGACGGGGCACGAGCCGGAGCGGGGGCAGTACCTCACCGTCGTCTCGAGCGGCGTACCGGAGCTGCTCGAAGTGCGAGGCCGCGGTCTTGTGGACGAGATCGCGGGCCAGCTGACGGATCGCCTCGGCGCGGCTGAGCTCCTCTGGTCGCGCGTCAGCCGCGAGCCGTACGCGACCGTCGCCCTGCGGCCGGGTGTCGAGCGGCCGGGAGTCGAGACGTCCCGCCCGAACGTCGTCCGCGCCGGAACGTGGACGGACACCGGCTGGCCGGCGACGATGGAGAGCGCCGTCCGCAGCGGCCGCCGGGCGGCTCAGCACATCTTGAGCGCCTGATCCGCCAAAATTGAGGCGTGGCGGTTACCGAGCAACTGACGCGCGTCGACACTTCCGGCCTCGACCGTGCGATCGAGCGCGGGACGAAGCGGCTCCTCGAGCTCCAGCGACCGAACGGCGTCTGGGTCGGGGAGCTCGAGTCCAACGTGACGATGACCGCGCAGCACCTCTTCTGGCACCACTACCTCGGCCTCCGCACGCCCGACGAGGACCGGCGCATCGCGAACGAGCTCATCGCCCGTATGCGCGACGACGGGACGTGGGCGATCTGGTTCGAAGGTCCGCCCGACCTCTCGACCTCGGTCGAGGCGTACGTCGCTTGCCGCCTTGCCGGTGTCGATCCGGGCAAGCAGGCGCTCGCCTTCATCCAACGTGAGGGAGGGATCGCGAAGGCGCGCCTCTTCACGAAGTGCTTCATGGCTCTCATCGGCCAGTGGCCGTGGCAGAAGATCTCGCCGATCCCGCCCGAGCTCGTCTTGCTTCCGCCTCAGTGGCCGTTCTCGATCTACGACTTCTCCTGCTGGGCGCGCCAGACGTTCGTGGCTCTCTCGCTCTCTCAATCGCTCCGGCCCGTCCGCCCGTCCGATGTCGACCTGCGGGCGATCGGTGCGATTCCCGGGAAGACGCGCCCACCGCGCCGGCCCGGGCCTCTGCGCCGCAAAGCTCAACAAACAGCCGAGCAGTGGATCCGCGCGCGGCAGGAAGCGGATGGCTCGTGGGGCGGGATCCAGCCGCCGTGGGTCTGGTCGATCATCGCGCTCGCGGCGCTCGGCAACGGCCTGGACGATCCGACTGTGGCCAAGGCGATCGAGGGCTGGAACGGCTTCCTCGTCGAAGACGGCGAGCGGCTTCGGCCGGAGGCCTGCCAGTCGCCGGTGTGGGACACGGCGCTCGCCGCGCTCGCTCTGCGCGCGTGCGGCGTCTCGGCCGACCATCCGGCGCTCGTCAAGGCGGGCGACTATCTCCTCCGCGAGGAGGTCACGGTGAAGGGCGACTGGGCGATCCGCAAGCCCGACCTCGCACCGGGCGGCTGGGCGTTCGAGTACGAGAACAACCTCTATCCCGACGTCGACGACACCGCCGTCGTCGCGCTCACACTCCACGAGCTCGGCATCGGCGACGACGCGATCGAGCGCGGCATCGACTGGATGATGGGGATGCAGTCGAAGAGCGGCGGCTGGGGCGCGTTCGACGTCGACAACAACGCGATGTGGCTCTACAAGATCCCGTTTTGCGACTTCGGCAAGGTCACTGACGAGCCGACCGCGGACGTAACGGCTCACTCGCTCGAAGTCCTCGGTGCTCTCGGCACCCACGGCGACGCTGCCGAGGACGGCCTGAGATGGCTCCTCGCCGAGCAAGAGGACGACGGCTCGTGGTTCGGCCGCTGGGGCGTCAACCACCTCTATGGCACCGGCGCTGCGCTCCCCGGACTCGCCGCGATGGGCGTCCCGCCCGAGCATCCGGCGATGCTGCGCGCGGTCGCCTGGCTCGACTCCGTTCAGCACGAGAACGGCGGCTTCGGCGAGGACATCCGCTCGTACGCCGATCCGGCCTGGCGCGGTCGCGCGGAATTCACGACGGCATCGCAAACGGCCTGGGCATTGCTCGGATATGTGGCCGCAGGAAACGCTGAGGATTCCAGCGCGCGCAGGGCGGCAGACTACCTCTGTGCCGCGCAGCGTCCCGACGGCGACTGGGACGAGCAGCATTTCACCGGCACGGGATTTCCGCTCGACTTCATGATTCGCTACCACCTGTACCGCATCACGTTCCCGTTGTTGGCACTCGGACGAATGAGAGAGAGGTTGGCTGGATGAAGTTCCCGCTCGCATCGACGGTCTCGATCGGCAAGTACGTCGCCGCGCAGCAGCGCAAAGGCCAGCGCTATCCGCTCGTGCTGATGATGGAGCCGACGCTCGCGTGCAACATCGCGTGCATCGGCTGCGGGAAGATCCGCGAGTACGAGTCGAACCGCGCGCGGCTGAGCGTGGAGGAGTGCATCGACGCCGCCGTCCAGTGCCCCGCTCCCGTCGTCTCGATCTGCGGCGGCGAGCCACTCGTCTACAAGGGGATCGACGAGGTCGTCGCCGGCGTCCTCGACCTCGGTAAGACGATCGAGCTCTGCACGAACGCGCTGCGCCTCGAGCAGTGCCTCGACTGGTTCGAGCCGTCGAACCGCCTCAGCTTTGTCGTCCACCTCGACGGGATGAGCGAGATCCACGACTACGTCTGCGACTACCCGGGCCTGTGGGAAATCGCCGTCGACGCGATCAAGGACGCGCGCTCGAAGGGGTTCCGCGTCACGACGAACACGACGATCTTCAAGGAGACCGAGGTCGGCGACGTCGTCGAGATGATGCGCTACCTCACCGACGAGGTCGGCATCGACGGGATGATGATCGCGCCGGGCTACCAGTACTCCCAGATCGACCCCGCGCTGACGATGACGCGCGCCGAACACGAGGAGAAGTTCCGCGTGATCCGCGCCGCGACGAAGGAGAAGGGTTACCGCTGGATTGCGTCGCCCATTTACCAGGACTTCCTCACGGGCTCGCGTGATCTCACGTGCGCGCCGTGGGGTTCGATCACGCGCAACCCGTACGGCTGGAAGGGCCCGTGCTACCTCCTGACCGACGGGATCTTCCCGACGTATGAGGCGTTGCTCGAGGGGATGGAGTGGGAGGCCTACGGGCCGGGCAACGATCCGCGCTGCGAGCACTGCGCGATCCACTGTGGATTCGAGCCGTCGGCCGCGTTCGAGGCGTCGTCCAATCTGAAGGAAACCGTCCGGAGTCTGGTTTGGACGCTGACGGGCTGACGTTCGCCTGCGCGACGAGCGCCGAGGAGCGGGTCGCGAAGCGGCTCGGCCTCGACACGGTGCGCGTCGGCCTCGCTGTCGCGAACGGTGTCCCCGAGGGGCGGCTCGTGTCGTTCGGCGTCGCGGGCTCGCTCGGCGGGCTGGCGGTTGGCGACGTCCTCGACGCTACGCGCGTCGTCGACGAGAACGGCGCGACGCTCTGGGAGGGCCCGGGCCTCGGCGTCCGCGGCGCGCGGCAGGGCACGCTGCTCGGTGGCTCCGTTCTCGTTCATGACGAAGCGGCGCGTGATGCGCTTCGCGCGGCGAGCGGCGCAGACGCGGTCGACATGGAGAGCGGCACGCTCGCCCGCAGCGGTCGGCTCGCCGGCGTCGTCCGCGCGATCTCCGACGACGCCTCGAGCTCCGTCGAAGGGCTCGACCGGACGATCCACGCCGACGGCCGGACGAACGTCCCCGGTCTTGTCCGCTGGATCGTGACGCAGCGCGGCGGCGCAGTCCGCACGATTCGCGGCGCGATGCGCGCGCTCGACGCGCTCGAGCAGGCGGTTGCCAGCGGGCGTAGGCTCGACGGAGCCCGCCCGAGAGCGCAGGCGGCGGCTTGGCCGGCGCCGGAGCGGGAAACATGAACGGTCGCGTACTTCTCGCCGCGCCACGGTCGTTCTGTGCGGGTGTCGACCGCGCGATCGAGATCGTCGAGCGGCTCCTCGAGGAGCACGGCCCGCCGGTGTACGTCCGCCACGCGATCGTCCACAACGACCACGTCCTCCGCCGCCTCGAGGGGCTCGGCGCGATCTTCGTCGAGTCCGAGGACGAGATCCCGGAAGGCGCGATCTGCGTCCTCTCGGCGCACGGCGTTGCGCCGGCGGTGAAGGAGAACGCGCAGGCGCGCGGCCTTCGCGTCGTCGATGCGACGTGCCCGCTCGTCAACAAGGTGCACGCCGAGGCGCGGCGCTACGCCGACAGCGGTCATCTCGTCGCGCTCGTCGGCCACGAGAATCACGTCGAGGTGATCGGAACGCTCGGCGAGCGGCCCGACTCGACGATCGTGATCGAGTCGCCGGAGCAGGCGCGCGAGCTCGTCACCGACAAGCCCGTCGCGGTGATCACGCAGACGACGCTCTCCCTCGACGACGTCGCCCCGATCGTCAACGCGCTCGAGGAGCACCTCGGGACGCTGCGGCGGCCGGGTGCCGATGACGTCTGTTACGCGACGCAGAACCGGCAGGACGCGGTCAAGGCGATGGTCGCGCAGGGCGCGACGCTCGTCCTCGTGATCGGCTCGGAGACGAGCTCGAACGCGCAGCGTCTCGTCGAGGTCGCCCAGGCGGCCGGCGCCCAGGCGACGCTCATCGACGGCGAGAGCGGGCTCGACCCGAAGCTCGTTGAGGGGCACGCAATCGTCGGTCTCACCGCGGGCGCGTCGACGCCGGAGGAGCTCGTCCGCGCCACCGCGGCCCGGCTGGCGGATGTTGGTTACGCGCTTCCGGAGGAGATCACGGTTGCGAAGGAAGACGTCCACTTCAGGCTGCCGAAGGAGGTGGCGCAGGCGTGACGAGCATCGAGATCCCCGTTTCGATCGCGGCAGCCCTCCCGTCGCTCTCGGTGATGGACATCACGAACGACGTCTCACGCGAGGTCGCCGCGGCCGAGGCGAAGGACGGCATCGCGTACCTCCACGCCGACAGCCCGCTGTCGCTCGTGCGGGTGCAGGAGCGGGAGACCGGGATCTTCGAGGATGTCGAGTCACTGCTCGAGCGTGTCGTCCCGTCGAGCCAGAGCGGGCGCGAAAAGCTGCTCGTCCTCCTGCTCGGGCCGCGCTCGGAGCAGGTGCCGGTCGCCGACGGCGCGCTCTGCCTCGGCCAGTACCAGCGGATCCTCCTCTTCTCGCTCGACGCGCTACACCGTCCCGAGTGGACGCTGACCCTCCTCGGTTAGCGCGTCCACGACAGTCGCGCTAGTTCCCGGCTTGTCGATTCGAGGAGACGACAGTAGGGTGCGACGGGGATGAGAAGAAGGTTGCTGTCGGTCTGGCTGCTCGGCCTGCTCGGGCTTGTTGTCGTGCTGTCGGGGGCGGTTCCCGCCAGTTCCGCAGCGGCGCCGCCCGCGTGGGGGCCCGCGATCGAGGTGCCCGGCACGGCGACGCTCAACTACGGCGGCTATGCCCTGGTGAACTCCGTCTCGTGCACGACGGCCGGGAACTGCACCGGCGGCGGCTCGTACTACGACAGCTTCGGCGGTCAGCAGGCATTCGTTGCCGACGAGACGAACGGCACCTGGGGCACGGCGATCGAAGTTCCCGGCACCGCGACCCTCAATGCTGCCGGCACGGCCAGCGTCACTGCGGTGTCGTGCAGCACGCCAGGCAACTGCACCGCCGGCGGTACCTACACCGACGCCCAATCCGAAGTTCAGGCGTTCATCGTCGACGAGACGAGCGGCACGTGGGGCACGGCGATCGAAGTGCCCGGCACGAGCACCCTCAACGCCGGCAACGCGACGGTGGCCTCGATCTCGTGTGCGTCAGACGGCAACTGCACCGTCGGGGGCCTCTTCCACGACAGCTCCCACCGCCCCCACACGTACGTAATCGATAAGACGAGCGGCACCTGGGGCACGGCGATCGAAGTGCCGGGCATCGGGGCGCTCAACACCGGCAGCTTCGCTCAGGTCACCTCGGTTTCGTGTGCCACGGCCGGCAACTGCGACGCCGGTGGAATTTACGACGACGCCTCAGGCCACCAACAGGTCTTCGTTGCCGAGGAGACGAGCGGCACCTGGGGCACGGCGATCGAGCTGCCCGGCACTGCGACCCTCAACAGCGGCGGCTCCGCCACGGTTCGCTCGGTCTCCTGCCCGGCGGCCGGCAACTGCACCGCCGTCGGCTCCTACATCGACGGCTCCGGCCACCAACAGGTCTTCGTTGCCGACGAGACGATCGGCACCTGGGGCGCGGCGATCGAAGCGCCCGGCACGGCGACCCTCAACAGCGGCGGAAGCGCCAGGGCAGTCTCGGTCTCGTGCTCCTCGGTCGGCAACTGCGCCGCCGGTGGGTTTTACTTCGACGGCTCCGGCTTCCAGCGGGCCTTCCTCGTCGCCGAGATAAACGGGACCTGGGGCACGGCGATCGAAGTGCCCGGCACGGCGACGGCCAACAGCGAGGCAAGCGCCAGGGTGAACCAGGTCTCGTGTGCCGCGGACGGGAGCTGCGTCGCCGGCGGCTGGTACGTCGACGACGAAGACAACGACTCTGACGGCGACTACAGCGCGTTCGTTATCAACGAGACGAATGGCGGCTGGGGCACGGCCATCGCGGTGCCCGGCACGGTGGCCCTCGACGGCGGCGAAGACGCCCAGGTGACCTCGCTTTCGTGCGCGACGGCCAACAACTGCGCCGTCGGCGGCTGGTACGTCGACATCAACGGCGAGACCCAGGCGCTCGTCGCCGACTCGGTTCCGGACACCGCGAGCCATGCCACCCCAGCGCCCGCGAGCGGGACCTTCGGCGGGACAACGACGCTCTCCGCGACGCTCGTCTACGACGGGGACGCCGTACCGAACGAGAACGTGAGCTTCTCGCTGAACGGCACGAGCGTCGGTAGCGCGATGACCGACGGGAACGGTGTAGCCACGCTGCAGAACGTCAGCCTGTCGGGGATCGACCCCGGTTCGTATCCGGCCGGTGTGGCGGCCTCCTTCGCGGGCGACGGAAGCATCCCGGCGAGTAGCGGCTCGAATTCGTTGACGATTTCGCCGATCGCTCAGGCGATCGGGATCTCGATGCACGCTCCGACCGACGCGACGTACGGCGACCAGTTCAGTGTCGCCGCGACGGGCGGCGCATCGGGGAACCCCGTGACGTACGGCTCGTCCGGTTCCTGTTCAAACACCGGCGCGAACTACACGATGACCGGCTCCGGTCAGTGCACGGTCACCTATGACCAGGCCGGCAGCACCGACTATTCCGCTGCGCCCGAGCTGACCGAGACCGTGAACGGGCACAAGGCAAACCAGGCGATCCAGATCACGACCGACGCGCCGGCGAGCGCTGGATACGGGACGAGCTTCACCGTCGCGGCAACCGGAGGCGGCTCGGGGAACGGGATCGCGTATGGCTCGTCGGGCGCGTGCACGAATGCCGGCGCAGAATTCACCATGACGAGCAGCGTCGGAACCTGCACCGTCACCTACGACCAGGCGGGTAACACGAACTACAACGCAGCGACGCAGGAGACCGAGAGCGTCACTGCGCAGAAGGCCGATCAGACGATCACCTTCGCGGCCCTCGCCACCCACACGTACGGCAACCCCGATTTCGACGCCGGCGCGACGGCGTCGTCGGGCGACCAGGTCTCGTACGTTGCGGTGGGCAACTGCGGGATTGTCGCGGGGTTTGTCGACATCACCGGGGCCGGCTCGTGCACGGTCACCGCGAGTCAGGCCGGCGACGCGGACTACAAGGCAGCTCCGCTGGTGCAGCGGACGTTCTCGATCCGCAAAGCCGCTCTCTCGATCACGGCCACGAACCAGCAGAAGTACTACAGCCAGCCCCTCACCTTGAAGACGACGTCGTTCGTTACTTCAGGACTCTTCCGCTCCGACTCCATCACCGGGGTCACGTTGACGAGTGCCGGTGCGGCAGCGAGTGCGGCGAGCGGGACCTACGCGATCGTGCCGAGCAACGCGGTCGCCGGGCCGAGCACGAATCTCGCGGCCAACTACACGATCACCTTCCACAACGGGGCGCTCCACGTGATCGCTGTCGGGATCATCGGACTCAACGGCGTTTCGGTTGCGGCGACTGGAGGCAAGATCGACAGCTTCGACTCGACGCGCGGTGTCTACGGCTCGGCGAACCACACCAAGGTGGCGCTCGTGCTGAGCAACGGGCCCCTGTCATTCTCCGGCGCGTCGCTCTACGGGAGCGCGATCTCGACGCAGGGCTCGGTATCGGTTGCGTCCGGGGCCGGCGTGAGCGGCAGCGTCATCGCCGGAACCACGGCGTCGATCGCCGGCATCGTCGTTGGCACGGTGACCCAGCATGCGCCGTCCAGGGCGCTTTCGCTGCCGACGGTGGCCGCTTGCTCGCCGCTCAGCCCGACGACCGGGATCAGCGGCGGCAGCTTCACGTACTTCAGCGGAAACCTTGTCGTCAACAGCGGCACGGTGAGGCTCGCGAGCAGGACGTACTGCTTCAACACCGTTACGCTCGCAGCGGGATCGACGCTCTCTGTGAGCGGCCCGGTCACGATCAACCTCAGGGGCAAGCTCACCGGGGCGGGCCAGATCGTCAACACGACCACCCTTCCCGCGAACCTCCGCATCAAGTCGAGCTACAGCGGGTCAGGCGGTGTAGCGATCGTCGGCGGATACCACGCGGCCATGACGATCCTCGCGCCCAAGACGGACGCGACCATCACCGGCGGCGCCTTCTTCGGAACACTGCTCGCGGGAGCGGTGAACCTCACCGGTGGCATCGTGTTCCACGCCGACCAGGCATTAGAGGGTTGATGACCTAAGGCGGCGTCGAGCCGTGGCTGACGAGCTTGTGTCCATGCTTCGACGAGCGGTCAGCCAGCGCTCTCTTCCCACAGGCGGCCTGCCTCCACGCGGGAGCGGACTCCGAGCTTCTCGAGGGTGTGCGAAACGTGGACTTTCGTCGTGGAAAGGCTGATGGACAGCATCTCGGCGATCTCCGGGTTCGTCCGCCCCTGAGCGAGCAGTTCGCAGACTTCTTGCTCACGAGCGGAGAGGCCGAGACGCCGGTCCGCGGTACGGGGCACGGAGATTCCTGCGCGTTTTGCGATCGTGGTGTCGTTTGCGTCGAGCATCAGCGACAACACCGAGTCTTGATGCTTGGGACTGCTCAGCAACGTCACTGCAACCTCGTAGCGAGCCCGCCACGCGATTATGAGCGGGTATACGACACCCAACTCCGATATCGCTTCGTACGCCCGAATGCATCCCGCCGAGTCGCTTCGCGCCGCTGAGCGGATCGCAGCACCCGCAGCCAGGTACGCACGCGTCGTGACGGTTGGTGATTGCCGCCGTGCTCGCCGAGCCTCGTTTCTTGCTTCCTCCGTGCGATCGAGCGCCGAGAGCATGAGCGCATGAAGGGCGTGGCGCCCGCCTGTGTCCTTCCTCTTTGCGCGTGGGTGGTTCGCACTGGCGACATGGTCGGCAGCGCGAACAAGATCCCCGCGGCTGATCGCGAGCATGGCTGACAGATCCGCGTGCGACGTTGCGACGTACGGAGTGGGATCGGCTCGGAGGTGCTTCTCAACACCGCGCAAGGTCCGCCGCGCTTCGGCAAACTCGCGCAAACCGATGAGTGCACGGGCGCGATGGATCTCCCCGTAAGGCGTGGCGAAGGAGAGGCCGAACTCTGTCGCGATTGCGAGCTGCTTCTCCGCCAGTGCAATCGCCTCTCTGTATTTGCCCGTGGCAGCGAGCGCATAGGCGAGTGCGTTCAGGAATGAATTGCTGGCGTACGGGTCGGAGCATGTGTCCACAAGGGCGACGCGCCCCTCCGCCGCTTCGACGCGCTCGCGCAGCTGACCCTCCAAGAACCCGCGATAGAGTTCGGCGCTCGCAACCCGCAGGACATGCTCGTGCCTCTCGTCCTCGACCTGCAACAGCTCCTCGGTCAACTGCTCGGTGTTGGTGAGCCCCGCCTCAACTGCGGTCGCGATCCGCAGCCAGCGAACATCGCCAACGGTGCGCGGCGCCGTCGCTGACCTCCGGGCCGCTTCAAGGTGGCTGTCGCGGAGGACTAAGCGTCCCGCAAGATGGGCTGCCCGGGCCGCCACGAAATGCGCGCGTGCCGCAAGGTCACCGGCAAGCGCATCCCCTGCGCAAGAGGCGAGCGCCAGCGCGTGATCGAAGTGTCCTTGGCGGAAATTGAGCTCGGCTTCGACAGAGTCGACGACCCCGCCCTCGGCGCCGGCGTTCCTGGCCGCGCTGACCCACCGCTCGAGCGTCTTCGTGCGTCCCGCCCCGAGCAAGTCGTCGAGGCCGACAGTCATTGCGTCGACGATGAAGCCGGCGTCGAGTGAGAGCTCTCCAACCGAAAGCGCCTCGTCCCAAAGTCTGTGGTCGATCAGGCGCCGGCACTTCTCAAGGAGTGCGCGACGCGTGTCGGCAGCGGTCTCCTCGAATCGGTGCACGAGCAGATCTCGCATCAGCGGGTGGAAGAACAGCGATGTGCCGCTGACGGCGAGGAGGCCGTGGACAGACGCGTTCGAGATCGCTTCACGCGCTGGAGTCTCGCCCAGGAGCAGTTCCGCCCGGTCAGCATCGTCGATTGACGAGACTGCGAGGAGCGTCAACGCCTCTTGTGTCTCCGGCTTGGCCGCTCCCAGCAGCTCCTTGGCCAAGAACTCGTCGAGCGTGTGAGACAGCACCCGGTCGGAGCTGAAGTCGAACTCGCCGCTCAGCGCCGCCAGGCCGAGCACTGCCGGCCAGCCGGCGGCGGTGCGCATCACCCGTGCTTGCCCGGCGACCGCTCCTGCTGCCGCAAGCACCTGGGCCGCCTCCTCGTCGGTCATGCGCAGCTCGTCGACTCCGATCTCGAGTCCCTCGCCGTAGACCCTCCGGCGGGGACCGAACCAGCCCGGCCGCTCGCGCGTCGTGATCACGTAGCGCGCAGGGATCCCGTCGACGACCATCGAGAGGAGTTCGTCAGACTCCTCCGTGCCCGCACGCTCCCATTCATCCACGATGACGAGGGCGTCCCGGTCGATCGTCTCGAAGGTGCGGACGAGCGCGCGGCCGAGCGCGCCTGGGCTCGGATTCGCCGCGGCGATCGCCGCGACCCTGCCGGGCTCGCGCTGAAGTTCCGGCGCGAGTGAGGCGAACAGCTCCTCGAACTGGACGGCGAGAAGGGCGACGTCGCCGGAGGCACGGTTCGTGCGGTACCAGGCCACGGGGCCTTTCTGCCGCGCTCCCCACTGCCGGGCGAGGGTCGTCTTGCCGTAGCCGGCTGGCGCGACGAACACCGAAACGCGCGATCCGCCTCCCTCTTCGAGACGCGCGATAAGGCGGGGGCGCTCGATGATGTGCGCGAGCGCCGGTGAAACCGCAGCTGAGATCGTCTCCACCATGTCCCCTGACCTCCGGTCAATTTAGGCCAAATAGGACCATCGGCCAATGGCGCGCGACATCGCCGTTCGGGGACGGTTGATAAGAGGCGCACCGCATCATGCGGCGTGCCCGTCGACCAGGAGGAGTGACTCATGACGCAGCGTGCCGGGCGGGCGTGTAAGAGCATTTGGGATCGGCGGGGGCTGCGATGGCTTGCAGCGTTCGGTGTGGCCGCGATCGTCGCGGTGGCGATTGGCGTTGCGCATGTGCCTCAGGCTTTGGCGTGTGTCCCATACGCGCCGACGAATACGGCGGCGCCGGTGATGTCGCCGACCGGGACAGGCAATATCGGGACGGTGTTGAGCACGACGGCCGGCTCGTGGTCGGAGTCCTGCGGATCGATGCCGGCGCCTACGTATCAGTGGAAGCTCTGCGACTCGAGCGGCGCGAACTGCACGACGAACATCTCGGGCGCGACGGGGAGCTCGCATACGACGACCTCCGCGGATTGGGGTTCGGGGTCCACCGCTGCGAAGATCAGGGCGGTGGTGACGCGATGCGACGCCACGTACGACGATTGCACCACGGTGACTTCCACGGGGATGTTCGCGGTCAACCCGGCTCCGCCGACCGCCGGCGTGGTTGTGATCGGCGGCACCCCAAAGTACGCACTCACGTTGAGTGCGACAGCGTCGGGCTTCGGGCTGGGCGCGCCGTCCGGCCAGTACCAGTACAAGTGGTACACGTGCGTGAATGCGAGCGATCCGACGAGCAACTGCACGCTTGACAGGACGTCGAATCCGACATCGTCGACCATGGACTTCTACACGGCGGCTGCAGGTGATGTCGACAAGTACATCAAGGTCGTGGCCACGGTCACGAACAGCTCCGGCTCGCCTAGTGCGACCTCTCCGGCGACGAGCGTCGTCCAAGGCGTGGCTCCGACGGCGGGCTCGGTTGCGCTTACTGGCACGGCGCAGTCCGGTCACACGTTGACTGCGACGGCGTCGGGCTTCACCCTGGGAACGCCGGCCGGCCAGTACACGTACTACTGGTACGCCTGCGCAAGTGCGAGCAATACCCCGCCGAGCAACTGCACGCTTGACAGGACGTCGAGCCCAACCTCGTCGAACACGGACGCCTACACAACGGTCGCAACTGATGTCGACAAGTACGTCAAGGTCGTGGCCACGGCAACGAACAGTTGCACCTCCGGCTGCGGCTCGGCGAGCGCGACGTCGTCGGCGACGGGCGTTATCCAAGGCGTGGCGCCGACGGCCGGCTCGGTCGCGGTCAGTGGCACCGCGAAGTTCGGTCAGACGTTGACTGCGACCGTCTCGGGCTTCACGCTCGGAGCGCCGGCCGCCCAGTACGAGTACCAGTGGTGGCGCTGCGGGAGTGTGATTGACGGCGACACGTACCCCGGCCCATGCACGGCGATCGTTAGGGCCTCAGACTCGACGTCGTCGAGCACGGACAGCTACACGGCGGTCGCAGATGACGTCGATCACTACCTCAAGGTTGTGGTCACGGCATTGAACAATTGCAGCTCCGGCTGTGACTCAGTGAGCGCCACGTCGCCGCAAATGGACATTGTCGAAGGGGTGGCTCCGACGGCCGGCTCGGTTGTGATTACCGGCACTCCTTCATTCGGTCAGACGTTGACTGCGACGCCGTCGGGCTTCACTCTCGGCGAGCCGTCCGGCCAGTACGTGTACGACTGGTACCGCTGCACCAATGCGAGCGATGACCCGAGCGATCCCGCGCCGAACAACTGCACGCCCGAGCCATCCGACTCGAATACGGACACCTACACCATTGTCGCCGATGATGCCGGCTCGTACCTCAAGGTGGTCGCCACCGTTACGAACGGTTGCCTCGTGGGCTGCGGCTCGGCGAGCGCCACCTCTTCGGCGACTGACGTTGTCCAAGGCAGCGCGGCTCCGACAGCTGGCTCGGTCGTGGTCAGCGGTATCGCCCAGGTCAATCAGACGTTGACTGCGACGGCGTCGGGCTTCACTCTGGGCAGGCCTACCGGCCACTACACGTACTCCTGGTACGCCTGCGCCGATGCGAGCGATGACCCAGCGAACTGCACGCTCGACAAGCAGTCCAGCTCGACCTCGTCGAACACGAACACCTACACCGTGGGCTCCGGTGACGCCGACGACATCGAGCAGTACATCAAGGTCGTGGCCACCGTTACGAACACTTGCGCCGGCTGCGTCCCGGCGAGCGCCACCTCCTCGGCGACTGACCTTGTCCCCGCCGGCTCGGCCGCGATATTGAGTCTCAACCCCGACGACTCGGACGCGCTAACCGCGGTTCCGTCAGGCTTCGACCGCGACGTGACGTCGGTGAGCTACTCCTACCAGTGGAAGTATTTCGATTCCTCGGACGACAACTTCCACGACATCCCCGTTAATGGAACCGACCAGCACTACGAGTTCCCCAACGGGATCCCCGAGGGCCTTGACAACCTGGGCTACCTCGCGGTGGAGATCACCGCGACCCAGGTCTGCTCTAGCGGCTGTGATGGTCCCGTCAGTGCCACGTCTCCGTGCTGGAGCCCCTACGGAGGGACGACTGTCGTCGGGACAACGACCAGTCTCTCCGACGGCGGCGAGGTTCGCACGTACGCGCTCCCTGGATGCACGGGGATGTCCGTGCCAACTCCTCCGGCTAATTTCGACCCGCAGAATGCGAGTGCGGACGATCTAGCGACGTTCGATTTCCCTCCACGGCCGAGCGGAGCAGACGCCGGCGGCGATGCCCTTGCTGTGTGGACGGATGTCATGAGCCACTATCACAATGGCGGTTCCCCGTACTCGACTCCCGTAGCGCCCTCAGCTGAATCTGATGGGTTGACGAGCACTATCTACGGCACCTGGGCGGGCTACGCTGCGGGCACCGAGGGCACCACGGGCAACAGATACACCGGTGTCCAGGCCGAGTTCACGGTCCCGTCGACCCCGGCCTGCGATAGCGAAACCGGGACCGCACCCGCCATCTGGATCGGATTGGGCGGCACAACTACATACCCCTCTGCCGACCTCGCTCAACAAGGCATCACGTGTGGGGATGGGCCTGTCGGGTCCGGTTCAGCGTTTCGACCTTTCATCGAGTTCACTCCGAATGAGCCGGGCGTGTTTTGCGCGCAATCGGACTGGTCGTTCAGTAGTAGTGGTGGAGATGTTCTGTATGAGTACATGAAATACGACCCGAGCTCGGCAAGCACAGTTTTCTTTATCGAAGATCTCACCACGGGCACCGCGCACTCGTGTTCGGTCGCCACCGGATCACCATCACGTTGGTCATACAACGGAGACACGGCCGATTACGTCGTTGAAGCTGACACAGGTTCAGATGCACTGCCGTCCTTTGACGCGACCGATTTTTCTTTCGCATTAGCTGAGCTTGGCTCAGACAGCTCATGGGTCACGTTGGGCAGCCAGCCCTACAACAAGCACATCGGGGGCCGTGACTCCCAGAACGTGTGTTTCGAGCCTACCGAGCTCGCCAGCGAGCCCACCGGCGACTCGTTCTCAGTGAATTGGCTGTCTTCAAGTTGTGGGTTCCCTTACTGATAGATGCTGTGTGACGCCACATAGCAGAGAGGAATTGCGAGCGCGGGAAGCCCTTCATGGGTTCCCGCGCTCGCGAGGTCCCGATTAGCCGCCGGACTGGAACAAACACTCTTTACGGACGATGCGCCTTCTGAATTGCTGCGCACCAAACGCTCTCGCCCGGACGTAGTGACTGCGCGCTGACCTATCGAGCCTTCCTGCCGGCGAGGCACGCGTTAGTCGCAAGACGTGCGTCGAGATTCACGTAGGCGACGAATCCCTGGCGCGGCATCGAGCCATTGCTGGCGAGTACCGTCCGCGTCTCAATGCTTGTTCTCACCCGCACGGACGTCGAGGAGTTGCTCGACCTCGAAAAGCTTGTTGACGCGCTCGCTGCGGCGCACGCGGAGCTTTCTGCCGACTCAGCGAAGCTCGTGCCGCGCGTTGGGGTTTGGTCCGGCGCAGGTGTGCTCGGTGCGATGCCCGGTTACGCGCCTAGCGCAGGGATGGGATGCAAGCTCGTGACGCTCTTCGAGGGGAACCGCGACCGGCCTACGCATCAGGCGCTGATCGCGCTCTTCGATCCCGCGACCGGCACGCCGACGGCGCTCATGGACGGGACGTACATAACCGCGATGCGCACCGCTGCTGCGGCGGCGCTCGCGACGAAGCTCCTTTCGCGGCCCGAGTCGGCCGTGCTCGCGATCCTCGGCACTGGCGTTCAGTCGCGCGCGGCGCACGAGATGTTCCCGCGTGTGCGTGACTTCACCGAGGTGCGCGTCGCCGGCCGCGGCGAGTACGAGGACGCCGTTCGCGGCGCCGATGTCGTCCACTGCACGACCGGCTCGCCCGAGCCGATCGTGCGCTGGGATTGGCTCCAGCCGGGAGCGCATGTGAGCTCCGTCGGTTTCGGCATGGGCGGCTCCGAGCTCGACCCCGAGATCGTCTCCCGCGCCGACCTCGTCGCCGTCGAGCAGCGCGACTCTGCTTTCGCACCCCTTCCCGCCGGTGCGCCCGAGCTCGACCGGCTCGGGCGCGACGGTGTCGTCGAGCTCGGCGAGATCATCGCCGGGACGCGTGACGGGCGCACGTCCCGGGAACAGATCACCCTGTACAAGTCGGTCGGCGTTGCCGTCCAGGACCTTGCCGCGGCGGCGCTCGTGCTCGATGCCGCCCGCGCGCGCGGCGCCGGCTCCGAGATCGAGTTGGAGGAGATACACGCATGAGCGACTACAGCCCAGGACTGGAAGGCGTCATCGCCGTCGAGACGGAGATCATGGAGCCGGATCGCGAGGGCGGGACGCTCCGCTATCGCGGCCTCGACGTGGAGCCTCTGATCGGCAAGTACCCGTACGAGAACATCTGGGGTCTCCTCGTCGACGACGATCTCGCCTCGAAGATGCCGCTCCCTGAGCCGTTCGAGCCGGTTGGCCTCACCGGTTCCGCGCCGGCGGACCTGCAGGCGCAGACCGCGCGGCTCTCCGGGCTCTGGGGGCTCGGCAAGCTCAACGAGATCTCCGACGACCAGGCGCGCGAGGACCTCGGCCGGATCTCCGGCCAGATGATGTCAATCGTCGCCCGCTCGGCCCGTCTCGCCGAAGGCCACTCCGACGAGGTGCCTGCGGACGTGGTCGCCGAAGGCCAGACGGCGGCCGAGCGGTTCCTCCTGCAGTGGAAGGGCGAGGCCGATCCGAAGGCCGTGCGCGCGATCGACACGTACTGGATCTGCACCGCCGAGCACGGGCTCAACGCCTCGACCTTCACCGCGCGCGTCGTCGCGTCGACGGGAGCGGACTGCGGCGCGGCGCTCTCCGCCGCCGTCGGCGCGCTCTCGGGCCCGCTGCACGGTGGCGCGCCGGCGTACGTCAAGCCGATGCTCGAGGAGGTCGAAGCGATGGGCGACCCGGAAGCGTGGGTCACCGACACGCTCGACGCTGGCAAGCGGATCATGGGCTTCGGCCACCGCGTCTACCGGGCCGAGGATCCGCGCTCGCGCATCCTCAAGCAGACCGCGCGTGAGCTCGGCTCCCCGCAGATCGAGATCGCCGAGCGGCTCGAGGAAGCCGCGCTCGCCGAGCTCGAGCGCCGCAAGCCGGACAGGCCGCTCAAGACGAACGTCGAGTACTACTCGGCGCTCGTTCTCGACATCGCAGAGGTCCCGCCGCCCGTGGCTCCGGCGATGTTCGCGTGCTCGCGCGTCGCGGGCTGGTCGGCGCACATCCTCGAGCAAAAGCGCAAGGGGAAGCTCTTCCGCCCGTCGGCGCGCTACGTCGGCCCCGCTCTACGGAGCATTCAGGAGGTCTAGTTCCTGCCGGGGACGGTGTCAACAGGCGATCGCGTCGAGGCGTTCGTACGCGACCAGTTCGGCGGCGCGACGTTGCAGCCGCCGCTGTTCGAAACTCCGTCTCTTCGGTTTACGCTCGGCGGCGACTTTCACCGCGACACCTGGTATCGCCTGTTCGGCCACGTCTTTGATGTTCCGGGTCCGCTGTCTCGCCGGAAGCCGCGTGTCCGGCAGGCCGTAGATCGAGCAGCGACGTTGTACGAGCAGCTGTTCAGTCGCGACGACGCCGGGTTCTTCGTCGCGTATGTGTGGCCCGAAATGCGGCCAAATGTCGACGCGCTTCTCGCGGTGCTTCCAGACGCTTCAGCCGTGGAACGGAGCTCGGGAAGCGACTATTGGGACAACGACCCCGATGATGAAATCAGCTACCTCCGGCTTGTCGCTGCGTGCTCGCCGCGCGAACTCGACTACAGATCGCTGTTTCTCATGCTCGCGCACCACGATCTCGGCATGGAGCCGTTTATCGCGGGTGGCGCGCTCGTCTTCGTCGTGAATGAAACGCAGCCCGCGATCTTCTGGATGTACGACGATCGCGGCGCACTCGTCTTGGCCCCGTCGGCCCACCGGCTTGCTCCGCTGGCCGAGGCACACGGGCACTGGCTAGTGTCCCCCGCATGAAGCGGGTCGCTCTGCTGATAGGCCTCGTGCTCCTCCTCGCCGCCTGCGGCGGAGGCGGGAACTCGGACGCCGACCAGGTCAAGCAGGTCTGGACGACGTTCTTCAACGCGAAGACGCCCATCGCGCAGAAGGTCGCGGACCTTCAGGACGGCGCGCGATTCAAGTCGGAGATCACGAACCTCGCGACGAACCCGCTCGCCTCCCAGCTCAGCGCGAAGGTCTCGAGCGTCACGCTCGAGGGAGCAGCCAAGGCGAAGGTCGTCTACTCGATCTACCTCGGCAACACCGCCGCGCTCAACAACCAGGTCGGCTACGCCCTCAAGCAAGGCGGGAAGTGGCTCGTCGCCTATGCCGGCCTGTGCAAGCTGGTCACACTGGCGGGCCAGGCTCCGGCCGCCTGCAGCACTTAGATTCACGAGCGTGAGCTCGATCGCCGGGCGGTTCCGGGAAGGTCACGCCCGCGAGGCGGCCCTCGCCGCGCTCTGCGCGATCCTCTTTCTCACCTTCCTCGACAACACAATCGTCAGCGTCGCGCTCGCCGACATCCAGTCCTCGCTCGGCGCGAGCGTCCCTGAACTGCAGTGGATCGTCGACGGCTACATGCTCGCCTTCGCGGCGCTCATGCTGACCGGCGGGACGCTGGGCGACCTGTTCGGCCGGAAGAAGGTGATGCTCGCCGGCGTCGCGATCTTCTGCGGCGGCTCGGTGATGGCAGCGCTCGCCCCGGGCACGTCCTTCCTCATCGCCGGCCGGGTCGTGATGGGCGTGGGCGCGGCCGCGTCGGAGCCGGGCACGCTCTCGATGATCCGCCACATCTACCCCGAGTCGGCGCCGCGGGCGCGGGCGCTCGGCGTCTGGGCCGCCGTCTCCGGTCTTGCGCTCTCGCTCGGGCCGGTGCTCGGCGGCGTGCTCGTCGGCGCCGGCGACTGGACGTGGATCTTCTGGTTCAGCGTCGGCCTCGGAGCGCTCTGCTTCGCCGCCGCGGCGGTGACGCTCACCGAGAGCAGCGACCCCGGAACCCGGACGCTCGACATGCTTGGCCTCGTGACAGGCGCTGGCGCGATCGTCGCCGTGACGTTCGCCCTGATCGAGGGCGAGAACCGCGGGTACGGAACCTCGTGGATCGACGTGCTGTTCGTCATCGGGCTCGCTCTCGCGGTGTCGTTCGTCTTTGTCGAGCTTCGCGCCCCGGACCCTGTCCTCAAGCTCCACTTTTTCCGCAATCCGACGTTCACCGCCGCGAATCTCGTCGCCTTCGGGACGAACCTCTCGGTCTTCTCCGTCTTCTTCTTCACGGCGCTCTACCTCCAGCTGATCGCCGGCTTCGACGGCTTCCACATCGCCCTTGTCTTCTCGGCGCTCGCGGTCGCGATGATCGTCGCCGGGCCGATCGCCGGCAGGTGGACGGCGCGCGTGGGGCCGCGCGTGCCGATGGTGATCGGCTGCGCGTTCGCCGGGCTCGGCCTCTTACTCGTCGATCACGAGCTCACGGCGACGACGGACGTTGCCGCCCTCGTCTGGCCACTCGCGATCGCCGGCCTCGGATTCGGCATCGCCCTGGTGACGATGACTCAGGCCGTGCTCACCATCGTTCGGCCGGAGGAGTCGGGGATGGCCTCGTCAACCGTGAACACGAGCCGCGAGCTCGGCGGCGTCTTTGGTGTCGCCGTGCTCGGCGCAGTCGTCAACGCGGCTCTGATCGGAGGTCTCACGCGCCGGATGGTTGCGCTGCACATCCCGGCCGTCTGGCGACAGGTCGCGATCAACATCGTCACGACCGGCGGCAACATCAGTGCCGCAGAGAAGAGCTTTCCGACTCACGGGCACGCGAGCCTCATCGGCAAGGTCCTCCTGGCCGCCGAATCATCGGCCGGGCACGGGATCCACCTCTCGCTGCAGATCGGCGCGGCGATCGTCCTCGCCGCAGGGCTCGTCGCACTCTTTGCCGCTCGGCATAAGGTGCGGGCATGAGCCGGCGCGCAGTTCTCATCGGCGGAACGGGGATGATCGGCCGCGCGGCCGCGGCGGCGCTCGCACGGGACGGCTGGGACGTCGTCGCGCTCTCGCGCTCCGGCGAGGTCTCCCCGGAGCTCGCTGCGCTCGGCGTTCGCGGCGCTGCCGCCGACCGGGCCGACGACGCTCAGCTGCGCGCGGCGATCGGCGATGGCGCCGACGTCGTCGTCGACATGGTGGCGTTCACCGGGGAGCACGGAGAGCAGCTGAACGCCCTCGCCGGGGTCGCGGGCTCGCTCGTCGTCATCTCGAGCGCATCGGTCTACTCCGACGCCGAGGGCCGGGCGCTCGACGGTGTGAGCGACTCGCCGCAGATGCCCGTGCCGGTGGTCGAGACCCAGCGGACCGTGGAGCCGGGGGACGAGACGTACTCGACGCGCAAGGTCGCGCTCGAGCGGGCGCTCCTCGCTGGGCCGTTGCCCGCGACGTGCGTCCGCGCATGCGCGATCCACGGCCCGGGCGCGAAGCTGCCGCGCGAGCTCTACTTCGCCAAGCGGGCCCACGACGGGCGGCGCCGCGTCGCGATCGCGTTCAACGGCGAGAGCCGTTTCCACACGACGTCGGTGCCGAACCTTGCGGAGCTGATCCGGCTCGCCGCGGGGCAGCCGGGCAACCGCGCATTTAACGCCGGCGACCCGGACCCGCCGACGACGCTCGAGATCTGCCACGCGGTCGGCGCGGCGATGGGTCACGAGTTCGAGCCCGTTCTGCTTTCCGGCGACGAGTTCGACAACCCGTGGGGAGCTCGGCCCGAGTACCCGTTCATCGTCTCGATGGAAGCCGCCGAGCGTGAGCTTGGCTACCGGCCGGTCATGACCTACCCGGAAGCGGTGAAGGAGACCTGTGCGTGGCTCGTCGGCGAGCTCGAAGCCGGCCACGACTGGAACGGGACGTATCTCGAAGGGATGCTCGACTACGCCGCGGAAGACGCGGCGATCGCCTCGGTCGCGTGATCGATCCAACGGATTACCGCGACCGCTTCCCGATCCTCTCCACCTGCACGTACCTCATCAACCACTCGCTCGCTGCGATGCCCGCCGCGGCCGAGGAGCGCGTGCTCGAGTACACGCGGATGTGGCGCGAGCGCGGCATCCGCAGCTGGGGCGAGGGCTGGTGGGACATGTCCTGGACGGTCGGAGACCAGCTCGGCCGGATCCTCGGCGCGCCGCCCGACTCGATCGTCATGCACCAGAACGTGACGGTCGCCGAGGCGATCGTCCTCTCGTGCTTCGCGCAGCCGGGGGATCGGAACCGGGTCGTCTACGAGGCCGCGAACTTCCCGTCGGTGCGTTACCTCTACCAGGCGCAGCCGCACCTCGCCGTCGTCGCGGTGGCGGACGACGCGGCGATCGTCGACGCGATCGACGAACGGACGCTCCTCGTTCCGATCAGCCACGTCCTCTTCAAGAACGGCGAGATCCAGGACGTCGAGCCGATCGTCCGCCGCGCCCACGAAGCGGGCGCGCACGTGATCCTCGACTGCTACCAGTCGGCCGGCATCGTCCCGCTCGACCTCGCCGCGCTCGGCGTCGACTTCGCCGTCGGCGGCAGCGTGAAGTGGCTCTGCGGCGGGCCGGGCGCGGGCTGGCTCTACGTGCGACCGGATCTCGCCGAGAGGCTCGAGCCGACGCTCGTCGGCTGGCAGGGACACGCGCGGCCGTTCGCGTTCGAGCCGGAGCTCGAATACGCCGCCGTCGGCGCGCGCCGCTTCCTCACCGGCACGCCGAACGTGCCTGCGCTCTACGCGGCGACCGCCGGCTACGACGTGATCGAGGAGGTCGGGGTGCCGGCGATCCGCGAGCGCTCGCTCGCCCTCACCGAGCAGCTGATCGCGCGCTGCGACGAGCACGGGCTCGCGATCGTCTCCCCGCGGAAGCCCGAACGCCGCGGCGGGACGGTCACGGTCTCGACGCCGGACCACGCCGCCGTCCACTCCGAGCTCGGCGAGCGCGGCGTGATCTGCGACTTTCGCCCTGATCCGGATGGAGGTATCCGCCTCGGGCCGCACTTCTTCAACACGGCCGATGAGGTGATTCAGGCGGTTGACGAGCTGGCCGATATCGTCGCCAGTGGAACGTACGAAGCGCACTCGGGCGCTGCGGCGCGGTTCTGAGCTTTTCGCTGGTACAACGTCCGCGATGAGGGGGGTCGTCGCACTTGCGGCAGTTGTCGCTGCGCTGATCCTCGGCGCGGGCTCGGGCGCTGCGCGCGCCACCCAGGCGAGCGTCGGCGTCTATCCGGCAGGGACCAGCTTCAAGGCGACCGGAGCCGCGCCGCCGCATCCCGCCGTCGCCGTCTCGCTTGCGATGCCGATCGGCGCCGTCGACGACGCGGTGATCCTCGCCCGCGGTGCACAGCACGTATCCGTCTTCGCCTCGTCGATCGACCCCGCGCTCGAGATGCACCTCCTCTTCGCGCACTACGTCTCCGTCAACGGGAAGCTCGTCCCCGACGCGCTCGAGCCGTGGAACGGCAGCCAGCGCCCGACGGAGGAGACGAACCAGCCGATCTGGATCCAGATCAGCGTGCCACAGGGCACGGCGCCGGGCACGTACGCCGGCTCGGTGAGTCTCGTCGCCGACGGCACGCCGACCGTCATCCCGATCTCGGTCGACGTCGCGAACGTCACCATTCCGCCGCCCGGCCAGGTCTCCGGCTCTCTCCTGACCGCGTTCAACGCCTCGCCACAGTCGTACGGAAACGAGGTGCACAGGCTGTACGGGATCTCGGCGAGCGACGCGCTGCCCGGCTTCTTCAGCTTCCTCGCGTCGTACCGCATCTCGCCGAACAACTGGGGTTACGGCAACCCCGACTCCAAGTCAGGCTACACGACGAGCAGGAACGTGTTCAAGGACAAGCGGGCGCGCATGACCGAAGCGGTCGGCGATCCGCGGCAGTTCGCCGCGATGTGGATCCCGCTCTCGAACCAGCGCGGGCCGGAGACGGCCGGCATATCGCCGTACGCGCCGGGCACCTGGTGCTCGTATCTCCGCGCAGTGAGGGGCTTTTGGGAGAACCACGGCTGGCTCCCCGGCGCGTACCCGTACCTCTACGGGATGGACGAGCCCGGCGAGAAGCTCTACGGGATCGTCCGCCAGCAGGCGCTGGCCGTCCACCGCTGCTGGCCCGGGAGCCACCTCGTCGTGACGACCAGGCCGCAGGCCGCGAACAGCTATCTCTGGAACGGCGGCAGCGACGACGTCGACGCCTTCGTCATCCTCGAGAGCCGCTACTACGGCGCGTATCGCCAGCCGACAGAGTTCCTCCGCTACATCAATGCGGCGCGCAGGCGGGGGAAGCAGATCTGGACGTACACGTACCAGTCGGGCGCGCACACTACGCCCGGACTTGCGGCGGTCGAGCCGGCCTCGGATCCCCGGATGTTCACGGCGTGGGCCGCGCTCGAGGGCATCACCGGCCTCCTCCGTGGCAACTCCATGACGAATTACGACCCCACCGCGAACCCCTTCAACACGAACAACAAGGCCGACGGGGACTTCGTTCTCATCTATCCGGGTCGCACTGGGCCGATCGCGAGCGCGCGGCTCGAGGAGCTGCGCGAGGGGATAGAGGACTGGGAGATCCTCAACATCGTGCGGCAGAAAGACGGCTCCAGAGAAGTCGTGAGGCTCCTGTCGCGGCTCTTCACCACCACCGCGACCGGCGCCAAGCTCGCCTGCGTGGTGGGCTGCCCGCTCCATAGCTCGACGAAGTACGCGTGGCCGCTCTTCTCGAAGGACGCGACTACCGCGACGAAGATCGCGCAGATGCGGGCGAAGGCGCTCGCTGCGGCCTCCCGGTAGTCCGGAGGGCTCGACCGCGCCCGTTCCTAGAATGGCTGCCGTGGCGGAGCAGCTTCCGGACGGCCTCTCGATCTTGATGCCGGTGTACAACGAGATCGAGCGGATCGAGCGGGCGCTCGACGCAACCCTCGCCGTGGACCTCCCGTGCCCGTTCGAGCTCGTGCTTGTCGACGACGGCTCGACCGACGGGACGGTCGACTACCTCCGGAATCGCAGCTTCCCCGACAACGTCCGCGTCATCTTCCACGAGAAGAACCAGGGAAAGGGCGCCGCGGTTCGCACCGCGCTGACCGACGCGCGCCTGCGCTTCTCCGCGATCTTCGACGCCGACCTCGAGTACGACCCCAACGACCTCGCGCTCCTCGTCGAGCCGCTCCGCAGCGGCAGGGACGTGAACGTCGTCTACGGCGTCCGCACGTTCGACGGCTACACGAGCCACTCGTTCCTCTTCGTCATGGGGAACAAGGGAGCGACGCTCGCCGCGAACGTCCTCTTCAACGTCTACATCCACGACCTCATGACGTGCCACAAGGCGATGTACACGGAGACGTTCCGCGCGCTGCCGCTCCGCACGAACGGATTCAGCATCGAGCCCGAGATCACGGCGCGCCTGCTCCAGCGCGGCGAGCGGATCTACGAGGTGCCCGTCCACTACCGGGCGCGCGCCTCGGATGAGGGGAAGAAGCTCACCGCGGCCGACGGCTTCCGCGTGCTCTGGACCTTGCTGCGCTGCCGACTCACCAAAACGTGACCCTGCGGTCTGCAGCGATGAAGCGCGCCGCCTGGATCGTCGTCTCGATCGTCTCGCTCGGCGCCGTCGTCTGGTGGGCGACCCGCCAGCACGCACCGAAGATGCCGACGAACGCGTCGGGAGCGGGGTGGCTCGCCGCGTCGCTCGGTGCGTACGCGCTTGCGATCGTGCTTCGCGGCTGGCGCTGGCATCGGATCCTCCGCCTCTCCCGGATCCCGCACGAGCGCGCCGACGCGTTCTGGTTGATGCCGGTCGCGTACATGGGGAACGCCGTCCTGCCGCTCCGCGGCGGAGAGGTGTTGCGGATCTCGCTCCTGAGCTCGCGGACGACCGCGCGAGCGCGCGAGGTGCTCGGGACCGTGATCGCGGAACGGATCCTCGACATCGCGACGCTCGCCGTCCTCTTCGTCGTGCTGACGTGGAGCGGCGTCGACGGCGCCCCGACGGGGAAGATCGCGGCCTACGTCACAGCGGGTGCTCTCCTCCTCGCCGCCCTCGGTCTCGTCGGCTACCTCGTGCTCCGCCGCCGCGGCCGCTTCGACGCCTTCGCCGGCCGGATCCGCCCGTACGCACATGCGTCGCGGCTCTTCGCCCACGCTGAGGGGTGGACGCTCGCGGGCATGTCCGGACTCATCTGGCTGCTCGAGGGAGTGACGGTGATGCTCGTCGGCCGCGCGCTCGGCATCCACCTCGGCCTGCTCGCCGCGCTGCTCACGAACGTCATCGCGACGCTCTTCTCCGCGGTACCTGCCGGGCCGGCCTACGCCGGCTCGTACGACGCCGGCATCCTCCTCGGCCTGCATGCTGCAAACGTGAACGGGGGCGTCGCACTCGGATTTCTCCTTCTCGTCCGGGCGGTCGTCTTCGTACCGGTGACGATCGTCGGGCTCATCGTCCTCGTCGCGCGCTACGGCGGCCTGCGCCGGAACCGCAGCTCGACCCCTCTTGCCGTTGAGACCTAGCGCGACACTCGCGACCCCGGTCGAGCAGTTCACCGACGAGGAGCGCGCCCGCCTCGCGCCTCATTTCACGAACCTCGACAAGCCGGTCTTCGCGCTCGTCAACCTTCCGGAGACGGTCAAGGGCGCGCTCTTCGCGCGCTATTCGCGCTACGTCGGGACGCTGCGTCGGCTGTTCCTCGACGAGTTCGCGGACTCGCTGCCCGACGTGCCGGTCGTGGAGCTGAGTGAGGGCGATCGTGCGGCCAAGCTCTACGAGACGATCTTCCTCGGCTACGGCGACGACTCGGTCGCGCAGCTCGGTGGCGCGCACATCGCGTGCGAGTGGACGTCGAACATCCTCACGAAGATCCTCCAGCGGCCGCGGCTCGCGGCGTATCTCGAGCAGTCGACACGCTACATCGCGTACGACGCGAAGCTCGACGGCTTCGGCTACCGCTACCACCGCGACGCGCGCTTCGGGCCGGCGTACGAGACGGCGCTCGACGACCTCTTCGCGACGTACTCGCGGTTCCTCGAGGGCGTCTCGGCGTGGGTGGCGGAGACATTCCCAGCGGCGGAAGGAGAGTCGCCGGCGGCGCATCGCCGCGCCGTGCGGGCGAAGGCGCTCGACCTCGTGCGCGGCATCCTTCCGGCGGCCTCGCTCTCGCATGTCGGGATCTACGCGAGCGGCCAGACGTACGAGCAGCTCGTGCTTCATCTGCTTGCGCACCCGCTCGCCGAGGCGCGCGCGTACGGCGAGATGCTCCTCGACGAGCTGCAGCTCGTGATGCCGAGCTTTGTCACGCGCGTGCCGCGTCCCGACCGCGGCGGGCGGTGGATCGAGTACCTCAGCGAGCGGAGCGAGGCGTCGGCGTCGGTCGCGGCGCGGCTCGGGCTCGACGCCGCCGCAACCGTGGGGGCTGCGGCGCCGTCCGTCCGCCTTCTTCGCGCGCACGGCACCGAGGACGAGCTCCTCGCGGCGCTCGTCTACGAGAGCTCGGCGGTGGGAGAGGAGCAGGCGCTCGCCGCGGTCCGTGGTCTATCGCCGGAGGGCCGCGCCGCCCTCGTGCACGAGCTCGTGGGCACGCGCGAGAACCGCCGCCACCGGCCGGGACGCGGCTTCGAGACCCTCGGGTACCGCTTCGAGATCGTCTCCGACTACGGCGCCTTCCGCGACCTCCAGCGTCACCGGCTCCTCACGTGCCAGTGGCAGCGCCTGTCGCCGGACCTCGGCGCCGACGTGCCGCACGAGGTCGAGGAGTCAGGACTCGGCGGTGAGTACGCGCGCGCCCTCGACGTGTCGCGCACGGAGTACGAGCGGCTGTGCGGCGACGGGCTCGTCGAGGAGGCGCCGTATGCGTTGTGCCTCGCCTACCGGATCCGCTACGTGCTCGAGCTCGACGCGCGCGAGGCGCTGCACGTGATCGAGCTGCGCTCCGGCCGGGAGGGGCATCCGTCATACCGCGCGGTCGCGTTGCAGATGCGCGACGCGATCGCTGCCGTCCATCCCAACGTCGCGGCAGCGATGAGCTTCGTCGACGAATCGGCCGAGCCGCGACTCGAGCGTCTCCTCTCGGAGATGCGGAACGAAGCCCGGAGCTAGGCCGCCGGCCGCAGGACGGTCGGGCCGGTGCCGCTCTTCCCGAACGTCTCACGCGTGACGATCCACGTGTCGCCGCTCTTGAGCGAGTAGGGAGCGTTGAGCGTGAGCGTCAGCGAGGGCGACGGCTTCGAGACGACGAACTGGCCGCACGGTGCCCACGGCTTGCCGTTGCGCACGAGCCACACGGTGTAGTACTCGGGGGCGGTGACCGTCGGGAGGTCGGTGACGCTGAGGGTCATCGGGTAGTTCCCCGAGACGTCCGACGAGACATCGAGCTGCCCTTGCGCGTGCGGCGCCGCCTTCGTTCCATGCAGGAGGAGCGTCTCGAGGGGCTTCACGGTCGACGCCGGCCTCTTGCCGGTGGTGAAACCGATGCCGAACACGACGCCGAGCACGATGAGCGCAGCAGCGACCAGCGCGATCGTGCGCGGGATGCTCTGCTTCCGCAGACGGCGCACCTCGCCGGGCTGGGGGACGTTCTGCAGAGTCGACGGCAGCTCCGGCGGAGGCCCGGCCTCGACGAGAAGCTCGTGTATGCCGTGCAGCCTTTCGCGCTCTTCGGCGGCGACGTCTGCGCCGACAAGTTCGTCGAAATCGTTCATTGCACTTCTCCTTCCAGCACGTCCGCAAGCCGAGCGAGCGCACTCCGTGTCCGCGTCTTCACCGTGCCGAGCGGTTGGCCGAGGAAGTTCGCCACCTCGCTCTGGGAGAGGCCGCTCCAGTACGCGAGCTCGATCACCTCGCGCTCGTTCGGCTTCAGCTCTTCGAGGGCGCGGTGGACGCGCCACGCCCTGTACGCCTCCTCGGCCTGCTCGTCAGGGCCGCCTTCGGGGGACGCCAGCTCCGGCAGCTCAGCCGTGACGTCTGCCCGGCCGTTCCGCCGCAGCCGGTCGACGATCGCATTGCGCGCGACGGTGTAGAGCCAACCGCCCGCGGAGCCGCGGTCGGGCCGGTAGCTCGCAGCCGAGCGCCAGACGGCCGTGAACGCCTCTTGCGTGACCTCCTCGGCCTGGGCGCGGTCGCGCAGCCGGCGAAGCGCAAGACCGAAGATCGAGCGGACGTAGCGACGGTAGAGCACCTCGAAGGCGTCGCGGTCCGCGTTCGCCACGCGCGTAAGCAGCGCCTCGTCGGACAGACCGTCTTCCGCCGGCGCCTCCACGGGTGCCGCAACCACCCGCATCCGCGGCATGTCGAGCGCAACCTCCATTTCTGACTCGGTCTTACGCACGACGCTCCATCGTGGATTGCCTACGAGGTCTGCGCCTCGGCGAAGCGACGCTCGACCTCGGGCCAGTTCACGACGTTCCACCACGCCTCGAGATATGCCGGGCGCTTGTTCTGGTACTTCAGGTAGTACGCGTGCTCCCAGACATCGATCCCGAGCAGCGGCACGTCGCTCTGCGTGATCGGCGAGTCCTGGTTCGGGGTGGAGTAGACGGCGAGGCCGGTGCCGTCCCAGACGAGCCACGACCAGCCGCTCCCGAAGCGCTTGACGCCACCGTCGATCACCGCCTCCTTCAGCTGCGCGAACGAGCCGAACGCGTCCTCGACGGCCGAGCGCAGCGCGCCGCCGGGCTCGCCGCCGCCGTCGGGGCTCATGATCTCCCAGAAGAGAGAGTGGTTCGCGTGCCCGCCGGCGTTGTTGCGGACAGCGGTCTGCTTGTCGTCGGGGAGCGCGTCGAGGTTCGTGAGGATGCTCTCGACGGAGGCGTCCGCCCACTGCGTCCCCTCGAGGGCAGCGTTCGCGTTCGTCACGTACGCGCCGTGGTGCAAGTCGTGGTGGATCCGCATCGTCTCCGCGTCGATGTGTGGCTCGAGCGCGTCGTAGGCGTACGGGAGATCCGGCAGCTCGAAGGCCATTCCTGTGCTCCTTTTGTCGGCGTCGCTTGCTGACCCGGAGGATATGCTCCGCGTTCGTGTCTACGCTTGCCTTCAGGTTCGAGGCGATCTCCCCGCGCCCGTTGCGGGCCGAGACGCTGCAGCTCGACGGGATCTCGCGTGCCGCGGTCGAGGCGCACTACAAGCTCTACGAGGGCTACGTCGCGAAGCGGAACGAGATCCTCGGAAAGCTCGATGGCGTTGACCTTTCCGCCGCGAACCAGACGTACTCCGACCTTCGGGAGCTGAAGGTCGAACTGACCTTCGCGATCGGTGGCATCAAGAACCACGAGCTCTACTTCGGGCATCTCGGCGGCGGCGGGGGAGAGCCCGACGGCGATTTCGGGAAGCTCGTGAAGCGCGACTTTGGCTCGGTCGCCGACTGGCGCGCCGACCTCAAGGCGACCGGCATCGCGGGCCGCGGCTGGGCGTGGACGGCATATGACTGGGACGAAGGCCGTCTCTTCAACTACATCGGCGACGCCCAGAACACATTTCCCGTCTGGAACGCGACGCCGCTTGTCGCGCTCGACGTCTACGAGCATGCGTACTTCCTCGACTACCAGACCGACCGCGCGTCGTACATCGAGGCGTTCTTCTCCAATCTCGACTGGGACGTCGTGAACGGCTGGGTCGAGAAGTCCGGCATCCCCGCCTAAGCGGGTCCGGTGGAAACCGCCGCTCTCGTCGTAGCCGGCTACCTGTTCGGCTCGGTGACGTGGGGCTACTGGCTCGTGCGGATCTTCCGCGGCGAGGACGTGCGGACGAAGGGCAGCGGGAACATCGGCGCGTCGAACGTCTGGCGCGTCTACGGATCAAAGCTCGGCCTTCCCGCGATGCTGCTCGACACGGCGAAGGGGTTCGTGCCCGCGTTCGTCGCGGTCCAGGTCGTCGGGCATGGGGCGGGGGTGCTTGCGGGCGCGGCGGCGATGCTCGGCCACTGGCGGCCGGTGTTCCTCCGCTTCCAGCGCGGCGGGAAGATGGTCGCGACCGCCGGCGGTGCGTTTCTCGGGGTCGCGCCGCTCGTCGGGTTCAGCGCGGCCGGCGTCTGGCTCGTCGTCTTCGCGGTGACGCGCTACCCATCGGTCGCCTCGATCGTCGCGGCCGGCTCGCTCGGGTTGTGGGCGTGGTTCTACGGCTACCCGTGGCCGGTCATCGCGTTCGGAGCCGCCGCGGGACTCGGAGTCCTCATCCTCCACAAGGCGAATCTCGTTCGGCTCTGGCGCGGGGAGGAGAACCGCTCGACGCTCTGGCGCCGCTGGATTGGCAAACCGGCCGCGAGTCCCTAATCTGAGCTCATGACGTTTTCGAGATTCACGCTTGTCCTCATCGTCGGGTTGTGCGCGCTGCTGGGCGCGGCGGCGCCGACCACTGCCGCATCCGGCGGGCTGAAGGTCATGGTCACCGGAAACTGCAACGTGGCGGGAACAGACCTCCCGGCGGCGATCAAGGCGCAGCCGGGCATCGCGAGCGTGACGACCTTTGACACGAGCGCCGGCACGCCGACGGCCGCTCAGCTCAGTGCCGCAGACCTCGTCGTCGATCTCGGGAACGAGTGTGCGGAGTACCTCGATGCGGCCACGTATGGAAATCGACTTGCGGACTACGTCGACCACGGCGGTGTCGTGCTCCAGATGGCGTACGACAACTGGGATGTCGCCGGCGCGTACCCGCTCGGTCGCTTCGCCTCCGACGGCTACCCGCCGCTGAGCCTCGGGCCGTCCGCCAACTCCTCGACCACGCTCGGACAGGTGCTCAAGCCGAGCAGTCCGATCGTCAAGGGGCTCGGGACGTTCGCCACCCACACGAACACGACGACTGCGCTCGCGAAGGGCGCCACTCTGCTCGCGAAGTGGGCCGACGGCCGCAACGCGATCGCGGTCAAAGGTCGCGTCGTTGCGACAAGCGCCAACGGGGCCGATACGAACGACGTTGCCGATCTCGCGCGCCTGGCGCGCAACACGGTCACGTACTTCGACGCGCCGCCCGGGACGAAGATCACCAAGGCGACCATCGGCGCGCACTCGGCCGCGTTCAGGTTCAAGGCCATCGGATTCGCGACGGGCTTCAAGTGCGAGCTGAAGAAGAGAGGAAAGAACGCGACGTTCAAGGCCTGTCCCTTCCAGAAGAAGTACGTGGGCCTCAAGAAGGGGAAGTACACGTTCGAGGTCGCTGCAGTCGGTCGGGGCGGCGCGGACCCGACCCCGGCCAAGAAGAGCTTCAAGATCCCGGGCTAGCGGTCTCTGACGCGATAGACGAAGCGCAGCGCCTGCCAGTCGCCGTCGATCGCGCAGCTCTTGTTGTCGACGAGTCCGGCGTCGAGGCCGGCCTGCTGAACCGCCGCGAAGTCGAGATCCGTCTCGATGCGTGACGCCTTCTTCGGCCAGGCGATCCAGAGCCCGTCCGCGGCGCCGAGGGTCGCCTTCAGCGCAGGCAGCCGGCGGTCGAGCTCGTCGCGGTGCGTCGTGAAAAACACGAGCACGTCCTTGCCCGCCGCCGCTCCGAGCTTCTTCGCGAGCGGCGTGCCGGAGTAGTCCTTCGTCATCTGACAAGGTTAGGACGATGGCCGACGACCCCGACTTCGCCCGACTCGTCTCGCTTGCGTGTCATGACCTGCGGACGCCGCTCGCGACCGTCCACGGTTTCGCGCGCACGCTCGCGAACGCTGGCGGTCTCGAGCCGCCGAACGACCGCTACGTCGAGATGATCGAGGCGGCGTCGGGTCAGCTCGCGGAGCTGCTCGACGAGCTCTCGCTCGCCGCGCGGATCGCCGACGGGCGCTACGACCCGACGCTGCGCGAGGCCGATACGCTCGAGCTCGCGCAGTCCGCCGCGGCGCGGCTCGGCGAAGAGCGCGTCGTCGTTTCCGGCGGGGGCGCCGCGATCGAGACCGATGTCGACGCGATGCCGCGCGGGATCGCTGCGCTCGCGCAGTCCGCGCTGCGCCACGGCGGCTTCGACGAGGTCGCGATCGCCGTGGCCGGGACGGAGCTGCGGATCACTCCGGTGACGCCCGCTTCCGCTCCCGTCGTGCTCGGAGAAGACCTCCGAGACCTCGGGGCAGCGGTCGCCGCGCGACTTGTCGCGCGCCTCGGCGGCTCGCTCGCCGTCGAGGGCGCTGTGCTCGTCGTTCTACTGGCTTGATCCTCGGGAGACCGTGATCGAGGCGATCTCATGGAGCTTCGCGACGGCAGGCGGCACCGTGTCGCCGATGCCGTCGTCGGTGTCGCGTCGCGCTTGTTGCGACCACACGACGGTCTCGACCTTCCCGGGTGGCGGCATGGGAGCTCCGATCGGGCTCGGGTTGTAGGCCCCTGGGAAATGCCCGTGGAGCACGAGCAGGTAGAAGTCCTTCTTCTGCTCGGGATCGTTCACGATGTCGGCAGCCGCCGCCTGCTCGAGCGCGGCATGCGTGCCCGGCCCGTAGACCGCCACCGACTTGACTGTGCCACGCGTGCGTCGTGCGCCCGCGATCAGGGAACGGACCTCCGCGCGGAGCGACCGGGGAAGCGCGTGGAGGCTTGGCTTCCCCGCCGCCGGGTGGCCGCTGCCACCGCATGCCGACACCGCGAACACGATCGCGGAAAGCACGGCCGCGAAAATGACGACCTTCATCTCCCCAAGATACGACGCCGCTGCGCCGAATGGTCACCGGCCGTCGGCCGCGACTACGGGCAGTGCGGCTTCGTCCAGAACGGAGCCGTCTCGAGCGCCTGCCGGTGGATGCCCGACGGTTTGCGCTTCAGGTACTTCCACTCGATTCGTGTGAAGAGAAGCTTCTTGTCGCTGCACGACTCCGGCCGCGCGAGATGGACCGACACGTCCGGATACGCATGGAAGTGGCCGGCCGCGCAGTCCGGCGTACAGTCGTTCACATGCGCGACGCCGGTTGCGGCCGCCGCCATCGCCGTCCAGCTCGACCACTTCAGCTGAGCGAGGTAATAGCCGCCGTCACCGCACGCGACCAAGATCGAGTGCGGGCGGATCGACGCGTGCGTGCCCTGGCAGCCGTAGAACGACGGAAGCGACGTTGCGCTTCCGGCGCTTCCCGCACCGACGAGGACGAGGACTACGACGGCAGCGAGGAGGAGGCGGCGGCTCACGCGAGCAACGCTAGCCGGTTGCGAAGGCCGGCGCCGCGAGCTCGTGGCACGAGCGGCAGCGGGCCTCGTACTGCTCGAGGGCGCCGACGACGATCGTCGCGCCGTCGGCCGGCGCCGGTGCGCCGTCCACGAGCCGCTGCGTCATCGTCGCCGGCCCGGCGCAGCGGTGGCAGACCGCCTGCAGCTTGTCGACGAGCTCCGCGCGGCAGAGCAGCTCGGGCATCGCGCCGAACGGGAAGCCGCGGAAGTCCTGGTCGAGGCCCGACGCGATCACGCGCATCCCCTTCTCGACCAAGCCGTCGAGGATGAGCACGATCTCTGGCGCGAAGAACTGCACCTCGTCGACGCCGATGACGTCGTAGTCCTCGACGAGACCCGGGATGTCGGCTGGCGATTCGACGGCGACGGCGCGCATCGTCGCCCCGCCGTGGCTGACGACGTGACCGATGTCGTAGCGGTTGTCGAGCTTCGGCTTGACGATCAGCGCCCGCTGCCCGGCGATCTCGGCGCGGCGGAGGCGGCGGATGAGCTCCTCGCTCTTGCCACTGAACATCGGCCCGCACACCACCTCGAGCCAGCCGCCGGCGTTGGGGACGAGCCTGATCACAGCGGTCACCCTACGACCGGGACCTGACGGAGCTACTTGCGCTGCTCGAACTCGTGCTGGGAGAGGCGGCGGAGGCTCGCGATGCCCATGAGCCGGCCGTCCTTGTTCACGACGGGGAGATGGCGGAAGTTCTTCTCGAACATCATCTTCGCGGCGTCCTTGATCTCCGTGTCGGGCTCGATCGTGACGACGCTCTCCGTCATCCACTGGCGGACGCGCGCCTCGGCGGCTCGTGCGCGCTGCGCAACCGCGCGCATGAGGTCGCGCTCGGTGATGATCCCGACGATCCGGGCCATGTCCTCCATGACGACGACCGCGCCGACGCCTGCCTCGATCATCTTCTCGGCGGCTTCGCCGATCGACGACGTCGGATCGACGGTGACGACGCTCTTGTTCATGACTTCGGCGATGGTTGCCATGAGAGGAGCCTAACGGAGGGCGCGACCGAAGAACGCCTGCCCATCGACATTCTCCCGCTGCGCGAAGCCGAGGCGGCGCGCGAGGGCGAGCGACGGTGCGTTCTCCGGGTGGATGAGGAGGGTGGCCGTCGTGTGTGGCGTCTCGTCGGCCAGGTGGCGCAGCAGGAGCTCGACAGCGCGCGAGGCGTAGCCCTTGCCACGGGCAGGAGCGAAGAGGGAATAGCCGACGTTGACCTCTCCGAGGCTGAGCCAGTCGTGCTCGCGGTCGGTGTCGTAGTCGACCCAACCGACGAGCTCGTCGTTCACCCAGATGCAAGCGACGGGCGCAGGAGTCGCGGAGCCAGGCCCGAGCCAGCGGTGGAACTCGGCGTCGCGGCCGGCGATGAGTCGCGCAGCGTCGCCCGGCGCCGGCGCGCGCAGGGTGACGACGCCGTCGGTCGCGATCACCGGAGGAGCCGTGACATCCGGCGATCCTTGAGGACGCGGCCGCCGGTCTGGCACGTGGGGCAGTAGAAGATCGTGTGCTCCTCGAAGTCGATCTGGGCGAGCGGCGTGCCGCAGACGTAGCACGGCTCGCCGAGCTTGCGGTGGACGCGGTACGTCTTCTCGTCGGACGCGCCCGCTACGCGTAGGGCGAGGCCGCGCTCGAGCTCGGAGTGGATTGCTGCCGCGAGCCGCTCGACTTCCTCCTCGTCGAGATCGCCCGAGAGGGCATACGGCGAGATCTTCGCAGCGTGGAGGATCTCGTTCGCCCACGCGCGGCCGATCCCGGCGATGAGGCGCTGGTCGCGGAGGAACGCGTGCAGGCGGCGCGAGTCAGAGCGGAGGATCTCCGCCAGCTGCGCCGCGTCGAGCGCGTCAGCCTCGGGGCCGAGGTGCCCCAGCTCCGCCTCGGCGGTTTCGGGAGTGAGAAGCCAGACGCCGGCGCGCTTCTTCTTCGCGTTCTCTGTGAGGACGAGCTTCGCGCCGCCGGCGAACTCGAGCGCGAAGGCGGGCTTCGCCGGGCCTTTCTCCCCCGGGGCGAGGTACTTGAGCCGCCCCGCGGTCATGAGGTGGACGAGGACGACGAGCTCGCCGTCGTCGGTGGGGAAAAGGAGCCGCTTCGCCCGCCGCTCGGCGCCGCGGAACCGGCGCCCCTCGAGCGCCGCCGGCGGCGGGTCGAACGTCTTCAGCGTCGCGATGTGTGCGGGTCCCGCCGTCGCGATCGGGAAGGCGGAGACGGGCGCATCGAGCTGGCGGCGCCACGCCTCCATCTCGGGCAGCTCGGGCATGCGCCGAACGGTACCCCTGGCGAGGCCGGTGGCAGCCGCCGTCACAGATGGGTCAAGACTTCTCGACGTTGCAGTTACGTCACGGTGGCTGCCACCGGCCTTCGGCGGCGCCGCGTAGATTCTCGGCGTGGCCGAGCCGATCGTGGTCGAGGTGCGCAGGAACGGAGTCGTCGAGGCACGGCACCGCGTTCACGCCGTTGCCGTGCGCGGCGGCGAGATCGTCGCGAGCGCCGGCGACGCGCAGCTCGTCTGTTTCATGCGCTCCTCCTCGAAGCCGTTTCAGGCGCTGCCGCTCGTCCGCGCACGTGACGACCTCGCGGAGGACGAGATCGCGATCGCGTGCGCATCGCACCACGACACGGCCGACCAGGTCGACGCCGCGCGCAAGCTGCTGACGCACGCCGGCGCGACGGAGGACAACCTCGAGCTCGGGCTCCAGGAGGGCCGGCCGCCGCAGAGGATTCACCACAACTGCTCGGGCAAGCACGCCGGAATGCTCGCGCTGTGTGACATGGAGGGCTGGGAGAAGCGCGGCTACCACCTGCCCGACCATCCGGTGCAGCGCGGCTGCCGCGCAGCGCACGTGGAGGCGGCGGAGGCCGAGCCGCTTGACACAGCCGCCGACGGCTGCGGCGTCGTGACGTTCGCGTTCCCGCTCTGGCGGATGGCGCACGCGTACTCGCGGCTCGAATCGCTCTCCGGCGGCGACAGGATCAAAGCGGCGATGCGCGCGCGGCCGGACCTCGTCGGTGGCCCCGACGGCGTCGACTTCCTCCTCATGCGCGACGCGCCGGGGTGGCTTGCGAAGGGCGGGGCGGAGGGCCTGCTCTGCGCGGCCGACTCCGACGGGCTCGGTGTCGCGCTCAAGTCGGAGGACGGGACATCGCGCCCGCACGCGCCCGCGCTCGCGGCGTTTCTCGGCGGGCTCGGCGTGACGGTCGAGAGCCTCGCCGAGGTGCCGCTCCGGAACAGCCGCGGCGAGCCCGTCGGCGCCATTGCCGTTTCTCCTTCATGACTTCTTTACGGACCGGTGACGTGCGACTAGTATCCGCAACCTGTTCGAGGGAGGACCGGGGCGCGATCGGGGGCGGTCGTAACAACCAGGGTTGGGGAGGTTCCGAGCGTGCTGACCGTCGAGGTTTCGCTTCCCGAGGTCGAGGAGCTGCAGAAGCTCGTCGCCGACGGCAAGGAAAAGGGTTTTCTCAGCTACGACGAGATCGCGACCGGTCTCGAGGACGTCGAGCTCACGAAGGAACAGGTGGAGGACTTCTACACCGTCCTGACCGAGCAGAACATCGACCTCGTGGAGGGCGAGCAACACAAGACCGCGCCCCATCAGGAGCCGCAGGCGGAAGAGGAGAAGATCCCCGCTGTTCCCAAGCTCGACCTCACAGTCGAGCCCTCCCTCGACTCGCTCCGCCTTTATCTCCGCGAGATTGGCAAGGTGCCCCTTCTCACGGCCGATCAGGAAGTGACGCTCGCGAAGCGCATCGAGCGCGGGGACATGTCCGCGAAGGCGGCGATGATCGAGGCGAACCTCCGCCTCGTCGTCTCGATCGCGAAGGGCTACCTCGGCCGCGGCCTTTCCTTCCTCGACCTGATCCAGGAGGGCTCGCTCGGCCTGATCCGTGCGGTGGAGAAGTTCGACTACCGCAAGGGCTACAAGTTCTCGACGTACGCGACGTGGTGGATCCGCCAGGCAGTGACACGGGCGATCGCCGACAAGGCGCGCACAATCCGGATCCCCGTCCACATGGTCGAGAAGCTCAACAAGGTCGTGCACATCGAGCGCCAGCTCGTGCAGCGCCTCGGGCGCGAGCCGAACCCGGAGGAGATCGCCGAGGAGCTCGAGATGACGACCGACGAGGTGCGGGAGATCCTCCGCATGTCTCAGCTCCCCGTCTCGCTCGAGAAGCCGATCGGCGAGGAGGAGGACTCCTCACTCGGAGATTTCGTCGAGGACGACTCGGCCGAGTCGCCGTTCGACACGGCGCAGCTCATGCTCCGCCGCGAGGACGTCGAGAACGCGCTCAACGCGCTCCCCAAACGCGAACGCCAGGTGATCGAGCTTCGCTACGGGCTTCTCGGCGGCGAGCCGCGCACGCTCGAGGAAGTCGGTCGCGCTTTCGGCGTCACGCGCGAGCGGATCCGGCAGATCGAGAACAACACGCTGAAGAAGCTCGAGCACCTGCCCGAGGCGCAGGCGCTCAGAGACGCAGTCAGTTAGCTCTTCGTCGCCCGACCGAGCGGAACGAACAACTTGCAGTGCGGGCACTTGAAGCCGTGGTAGCGCGCGGCGTCGCCGCCTTCGATCGGCTCGGCTTCGAACGTCTTGTGGCAGTGCGGGCACTCGACCTCGAGCGCCGCGCCATTTGAGACCGCAGTCATGCGGTGCTTCTACCCAGCGCGCCGCCGTCCGAACCGCTCCGTAGCGTTTCGCCCATGAATGAGGACACGCTTCGCAGGGGAGTCGCCGAGTTCATCGGCACGTTCACATTGATCTTCATCGGCGGCGGCGCCGGAATCGCGGTTGCCATCTACAGCCCAACGGGCGGCAATCTCGTCGCCGTCGGTCTCGCCAACGGTCTCGCGATTGGGATTATGGTCACGAACCTCGGCCACATCTCTGGTGGCCACTTCAACCCGGCGATCACGCTCGGGTTCCTTACAACACGACGGATCACGGCTTCGCTCGCAGGGCTGTATTGGGGTGCGCAGCTGCTCGGCGCCGCGGTGGCGGCGTTCATTCTCCGCGAACTCTTTAGCCAGAAGGCGGTGCGGCACGGGGCGATACCGCTCCCGTCGACTCATACGACCGACGCGAAGGCCGTCGTGATCGAGCTGATCCTGACGTTCTTCCTCGTGTGGGCGGTGTGGGCGACTGCGGTCGACCCGCGCGGTGCGTTCAAGGCGATCGCCGGCCTCGCGATCGGGCTGACGATCACGATCGACGTTCTCATGGGCGGCCGGTTCACGGGCGCTGCGATGAACCCGGCGCGGGCGTTCGGTCCCGAGCTCGCCGGCAAGCTCTGGACTGGCTGGTGGATCTACTGGATCGGGCCGATGCTGGGCGCGCTTCTCGCGTCCGTGCTCTACGAGTACCTCTACCTTCGCCCGACCCAGCCTCCGGTCGTCGGAACGCCGGAATCCGGCGTCGACGAGCCGAGGCCCGGCGAAACAGCCCTCTCCTAGCGCTAATCGAGAAACGCGACGTAGGCCTCAACAGGCCTGCGTTCGCGTGCCGCAGGTTCCCGCTCGGCTGTGCCGAAGTGGAGGAGCCCGAGGAACCGCTCCCCGGCCGGGATCCCGACGGCGTCGCGGCCGGGCCGCGTGCGCAGCACTTGCGGCGTCCGCCAGTACGTCGCGTAGCCGCGCTCGGTCGCGGCCAAAAGCACAAGCTCGATTGCGGCAGCGACGGCGCAGACGTCCTCCTCGTCCTGGATAAGGTCGCCGGTGAGTGCGGCGGTGGCGACGACGAGCGTCGGCGCGCGGTCGAGCTTCGCGGCCCCCTTCTCATCGACCGCCTTCAGCGCGGCGAGCGCCGCGGGGCCGAGCACGCGAAAGCGCCACGGCTCGGTCATGTGATGCGTCGGCGCGAAGCGCGCTGCCGCGAGGATCTCGAGGAGCGTCTCGCGCGGCACCGGTTCCGGCCCGAACGCCTTGTGCGTCCGACGGCGCGCGGCAAGGTCCAGGAGCCTCACGCGAGGCGGGCCGAGACGTCGACCGTTGCGCCCGCACGCTTGAGGAGCGCGGAGAACGGACAGCCTTCGTCCGCCTCGCGCAGGGCCGCCTGCAGCGCAGCGTCGTCGACTCCATCGGCCGCGACGACGAACTCCACGACCGAGCCGACGACCTGGTGTCCCTGGCCCTCGACCTCGTCCATGTGGATCGTCACGGTCGTCTGGAGATGGCCCGGCGGCGTGCCGGCTTTCGTCAACTCGCCGGCGAGAGACATCGTGATGCAGCCGCCGTGCGCTCCGGCGAGCAGCTCCTCGGGGCTCGTCTGCCCGCCCGGATCGCCGATGCGGGAGGGCAGCGAGAAGGGCAGCTGCGCGAACGCGCCGCTCACGGCGTCGAGCGACCCGGCGCCGCGGGCGAGGTTCCCCTCCCACCGGACATGCGCAGTGCGCTCGATGTGTGGCATTACGACTCCACCGGGACGGCCGCGGCGGTTCCGTCGGGGTAGTACGCCTCGGCCGGCGAGCCGGCCGGCCGGAAAACGCCGAGCACCTGCATCTCGCCGGGGCCGAAGTTCTCGAGCGCGTGGACGAGCCGCGCCGGCAGGTGGAAGCACGAGCCGGGGCGGAGCGGCGCGGTCTCGCCGCCGACGTGGAAAGAGCCTTCGCCGGAGAGGATGTAGCCGACCTCGTGGTAGAGATGGAAGTGTTCCGGCGCGCGCCCGGGCGGGATGTGGCCGACGAACTGCGTCACCGAAGCGCAGCCGTTGTCCGGGCAAGCGAGGAGGTCGAACTCCCGGCCGGCCGTCGCGATACCGCGTTCACCCGTGCCGATCATCGCGCAGGTCACGTCCGTGGGGAGCGGATCCTCGACGAGCACCGAGAGGATGCGGAGGCCGTCCGCCTCGTCGACGCTCCACGCCGTGCCGCGCGCGACGAACACCGCGGCGCCTTCGGCGGCGTCGTGCCGCTCGCCGCCGACCGTCAGCGCGCCGGCGCCGGTGAGGACGTACAGCACCTCGTCGCGCTCGTCGTCGCGCCGCTCATCGGCCGTGCCCGTCGCGAACGACAGGATGCGCTGCCGGAACTCCGGACACGTCATGAGCTCCGTTGTCGGGCCGCTCGAAGCGGGCTCCTGGATGCAGAAGTCCATCGTCCGACGAGCCTATAGAGTCGCGGCTTACGAGTTACAAAATGCATTCAACTCTGCCGTACCCTGGGCGCGGCACGAATCGCCCATAAAGGAGGACACTGGATGTTGAAGAGAATCGGAGCACTCGCTGTCTCCGCCGGCGTCATCGCTGCAGTCGTCGCGACGACCCTCGGTGGTACCGCGACCGCGAGCGCTCAGAATTCGCCGCTCTGCAAGAAGGCCGGCCTCGGCTTCGCCGGCCCGCTCACCGGGAATGCGAAGTTCCTCGGCGACGACCAGAGCAACTGGATGAAGCTGTTCATCGCCGACTGGAACTCCGGCAAGCCGATTCCCGGCGTGCCCAAGAGCCTCCACCGCGTCAAGCTCAACCTCGCGATCCAGGGCGACAGCCAGCTCAACCCGGATGTCGCGGCGACCGTGGCGCGGCAGATGGTCGCCAACAAGTCGATCCTCGGGATGACCGGCTTCGCCGGATCGAACGAGAATCTCGGCGGCGGCTACGTGCTGGACCGGGCGCATCTCGGCTACGTCTCGGGTTCGGCCACGCTCGACACGCTGGCTACCGGCGCGCACGGCCAGAAGCCGCTGACCGACTTCTTCCGCGTCGTGCCCCAGAACGCGCAGCAGGCGCGGACTGGCGTGCCGTACATCATCAAGACGCTCCAGTTGAAGAAGAACGACAAGGTCCTCGTCGTCGACGACGGTGAGGCGTACGGCATCGGCCTTTCCGATGACGCGCAGAAGCTGTTCACCAAGGCGGGCCTCAAGGTCACCCGCGACACGGTCAACGAGAGCAGCACCCCGAACGCGTCGTTCGGAGCGCAGATCGCGATCGAAGCATCGAAGGCGGCCACGGGCGGTTACAAGCTCGTGTACGCGCCGACGCAGGTTGCCGGCGACTCGCAGACGTTCGACCAGGACCTGCACACCGCCAGCTACACCGGTGGGTTCATGGCCACGGACGGCAGCGTCGATCCGTCGCACTTCAACGTGCCGGGTGCGTACATCTCGTTCTTCGGGCCGAGCCTCACGAAGATCACGAAGGCGTTCCGCCTCCAGTACAAGAACAAGTACGGCACGACCTCCGCGAACGATCCGTTCGGAGCACCGAGCTTCGTCGCCACGCAGATGCTCGGCGTTGCGATCTCGGAGGCTTGCGCGGCCGGTCTCCCGGCGAACCTCTCGGAGGCTCGCGCGGCAGTCGTCTCGAAGTTGAAGCACGTGTCGCAGTCGACGACGATCCTCGGCTACAGCATGGCATTCAACAACCCGGCCGACGCGTATCACGGCCCGAAGTCGGGCGTGACCGTGTTCAAGATCCAGGCGAACGGTTCGTACAAGCAGGTCGCTCCGTAGTAGCGTCCCACCATTCGACGTAGGAAACCCGAGCGGCCCGCCTTTGGCGGGCCGCTCGGGCAAACGGAGAAGAAGGAGCGCATTGCACCTCGTCGTCGGGTTCAACGGCTGGTTGGGTTGGCAGTACTTCTTCAGCACCCTGTTCACCGGCCTGTCCTCGGGCAGCCTCTATGCGCTCATCGCGCTCGGCTACACGATGGTGTACGGCGTCCTCAAGCTCCTCAACTTCGCGCACGGCGATGTCTTCATGATCGGCGCGTACATCGGCTATTTCGTTCTCACCGCCCTCGGGTGGCCGCTCAAGCCGATCCTCCCGCTCGCACCCATGCTGCTCGTCGCGTTCGCGGCCGCCATGCTCGGATGTGCACTCCTCGGCGTGACGATCGAGCGCTTCGCCTACCGCCCGCTGCGAAACGCGCCGCGAATTGCGCCGCTCATCAGCGCCCTCGGAGTCTCGTTCTTTCTCCAGCAGACGGCCGTGCTTCTCTGGAGCCCGAACCCGCGGTCGTACAACACGTTCGAGTACAAAGATGCCCAGCTGTTCCACTTCGTCGGCTGGGGCAACTTCCGGCTCCAGTACGTGCAGCTCCTGATCATGCTCTCGACCGCGGCGCTGATGATCGGGCTCTCCTATTTCGTGTGGAGAACGCGGACGGGTAAGGCGATGCGCGCGGTGTCGGTCGATCCCGAAGCCGCCTCGATGATGGGGATCGACGTCGACCGCGTGATCATGGTCACGTTCCTGATCGGATCGGCCTTGGCCGGAGCGGCCGGCGTGATGACCGGCATCGTGTACTCGCAGATCGACCCGTACATGGGGCTCGGATACGGGCTCAAGGCGTTCATCGCCGCCGTCGTCGGTGGGATCGGGAACATCGGTGGGGCGGTTCTCGGAGGCTTACTGATCGGTCTCATCGAGGCGTTCACCGGCGCCTACGTGACGACCGCGTTCTCCGATCTCGTCGTCTTCTCGGTCCTTATCGTGTTCTTGCTCTTCCGCTCTACCGGCATCCGCGGCGCTCGCATCGTCCAGAAGGTCTGAGTGGACTCCGACCCGAAGACACCCACGCCGCCCGCTGAGCCCGCCACGACGTCTCCGCGCATCGGCGTCGACGAGTGGGTGAAGCGCTCGGACGAGCGGACCGCAGGTCCACGCGGTCTCTTCGGCGCGACGTCACGTCTCATCAACGGGGTGCCGCAGGTCGTCTGGCTCGTCGGGTTCCTCGCCTTTGCCTGCGTGCTGCCCTTCGTCACGTCGAACGGATACGTCATCGGGGTCGATGCGGACACGCTGCTCTACGTGCTGCTCGCCCTCGGTCTCAACGTCGCCGTCGGCTGGGCCGGCCTCCTCGACCTCGGCTACATCGCGTACTACGGCTTCGCCGCGTATCTCTTCGCGGAGCTCTCGTCCGGGCACTACGGGCTTCACTGGCCCACCTGGCAGAGCGTTGCGGTGGTGATCGCGGCCACCATCCTGCTCGGCTTCGTGCTCGCGCTGCCGTCGCGGCGGCTGAGCGGCGACTACCTCGCCATCGTCACGCTCTTCTTCCTCCAGATCTTCAACAACTTCACGGCGCAAGGTCAGGCGTGGGATTGGCTCGGCTTCGGTGCGCCACACGACATCACCGGCGGCCCGACGGGGATCACGAACGTCGATCCGTTCCGAACTCCCCACGTCCACGTGTGGTTCATCCGGATCAAGGCGCACGTCCTCGACAACGCGCCCACCGACTACGTCTGGATCGCCGCTGCCGGGATCGCCGTGATCGCCGTCCTGCTCGGGTTCGTGAACCGATCGCGCACCGGCCGCGCGTGGCGCGCGCTGCGGGAGGACTCACTCGCGGCTGAAGCCATGGGGATGCCCGTCAAATGGCTGATGATGCTCGCCGTGGCCGTGGGCGCCGGGGTCGCGGGCTTTGCCGGCACGGTCAACGCGGCGTATTACCAGGGCGTCTTCCCGAGCGCGTTCACCTTCCCGCTGCTCATCACCCTTTACGCGATGGTGATCCTCGGTGGAGCAGGAAGCCTCGGCGGCGTGATCTTCGGAGCGGTCGTCGTGAACGTCCTGCTCGAGGTGCTGCGGACGCCGTACCAGGCGCGCTGGGTCTTCTACGCGATCATCCTCGTCGGCCTGGCCGTCAAGCTCCGGCCCTGGCGCGCTCTCATCGCGGTGTTCGGCGGCCTCCTCGCGCTCGGAGTCGCGGCACACGAGATCGCCTCCGCGATCTCGCCGAGACTCGTCGCCGGCCCGATCGCCGAGGGGCCGACGTCGTATTCGACGCACGGCTTCTTCGCAACCCTGCTCCGGCACTGGATGATCCTTCCGGCGCATACGTACACGGGCGGTGACTACAAGGCGGGCAACTACGCGTTCGTCGCGACGATCGTCCTCGTTCTCGCGCTCACGCTCGTCAAGGGGTGGAAGCGCTGGGTGCTGCTCGTTCCGACGATTTACGTCGCCGCGTTCGCGTGGGAGACAGACCTCATCAACCAGGCGCCGACCGTGCGTCCCTTGCTCCTCGGCGTGATCCTCATCGTGCTCATGGCGGCGCGGCCCGCGGGCTTGTTCGGCCAGCACCGGGTGGAGGTCGTCTAGGTGCCCCACGAGACGACGCAGAAGAGACCGATGCTCGAGTTGCGCGGCTTGACCGTCTCCTTCGGCGGGCTCACGGCGGTCGACAAGCTCGACTTCCAGGTCGGCGAGAAGGAGATCGTCAGCCTCATCGGGCCGAACGGCGCGGGCAAGACGACCGTCATCAACCTCATCACCGGAGTCACCCGGCCGAGCAGTGGGGACATTCTCCTCGCCGGCGAGAGCATCGTCGGTCTCGCGCCCCACAAGATCACGCAGCGAGGGATTGCGCGCACGTTCCAGTCGCTCCGGCTGTTCCTCAACATGACGGTGAAGGAGAACGTCATGGCTGCGCAGTACGGCCACACGCGCGCGACGATCGTGGAGCAGATGCTCCAGCTGCCGCGCGCGCGCCGTGAGCAGCGCCAGATCGACGCATTCGCCGAGGAGAAGCTCGCGTTCTTCGGCGAGCGGCTGATGGGCTACCGCTGGAACCAGCCCGCGTACTCGCTCTCGTACGCGAACCGCCGCCGCCTCGAGATCGCGCGCGCGACGGCGACCCGTCCGCGCGTCCTGCTCCTCGACGAGCCGGCCGCGGGGATGAACCCCGTCGAGACGCACGAGATCGCCGAGCTGATCGGGAAGCTCCGCGACGAGGGCGGCTACACGATCCTCCTTATCGAGCACGACATGCACGTCGTCGAGTCGATCTCCGACCGCGTCGTCGCTCTCGACCACGGCACGAAGATCGCCGAGGGGACGTTCGAGCAGGTGGCGACCGACCCGCGCGTGGTCGAGGCGTATCTCGGCACGAAGGCGACGACGACGAAATGAGCGAGACGACGACGCCGGCTCCCGAGCCGCTCCTCGAGCTCGACTCCGTCGACACGTACTACGGACCGATCCACATCCTGCAGTCCGTCAACCTCCATGTGGGTGCGGGCGAGCTCGTCTGCCTTCTCGGCGGGAACGCGTCAGGGAAGTCGACGACGCTGAAGACCGCGCTCGGGATCGTCAAGCCGCGCAACGGCGCCGTCCGCTTCGCAGGCGAGGACGTGACCGGCCGCAATACGAGCTATCGCATCGGCAAGGGAATGGCGATCGTCCCCGAGAACCGCCGCCTCTTCGGGCCGATGACGGTTCTCGAGAATCTCGAGATGGGCGCGTACCTCCGCGGCGCGGGAGCGAAGGAGGACTTCGAGCGCGTGTACACGCTCTTCCCGCTCCTGTACGACCGGCGTTCCCAGCTCGCCGGCACGCTCTCGGGAGGCGAGCAGCAGATGGTTGCGATGGGGCGCGCGCTCATGTCCAAGCCGAAGCTGCTGCTCATGGACGAGCCGTCGATGGGTCTCGCGCCGATCCTCGTCGAGCGGAGCTTCGAGATCATCAAGCAGGTGCACGAGTCGGGCGTTGCGATGCTCGTCGTCGAGCAGAACGCGAACGTGTCGCTGTCGATCGCCGACCGCGGCTACGTCCTCTCGACAGGCCGCCTCGTCCTCGAAGGCCCGGCCGCGGAGCTGCGCGAGCACGAGGATCTCCGCAAGGCGTATCTCGGCCGCTAGGCCGGAGTCAGCCCGACCGTCAGCGTCAGGAGGAAGTGCTTCGTCACTGTCCCGCCCGGGCGGGCGGCGATGCGTGTGTGGATGCGGCGGAAGAGCTCGTCGCGCTGCTCGGGCGGGAGCGCGAGGTTGTCGGAGAACGTGCCGAGCACGTCGACGTACTCGTCTGCCGTGTAGACGAGCTCCTGCAGGTGGCGCCGCGTTTCGACGTGGTCGAACACGCCCGACGCGAGGAAGTCGTCGGGCCACCCGTCGCCGGCCTTCTCCGGCAGGACCGGCGCATGGTTATCCGGATGGGGGACGACGGCGTCGTAGTCCTCCTGCACCTCGGCAAAGAACTCGTCGCCGCCGACGGGCAGGACGTGGCTGCCATGAACGACCGCGAGCGCGCCGCCCGGCTTGAGCAGGGAGAGCGGCTTTGCGTAGCGGTGCTCGGGATCGATCCAGTGGTACGCGGCGAGGGCGACGATCGCGTCGAAGCCGGCGGTGGCAGGCTCCCAGTTCTCGAACTCGGCGACGACGATCTCGGCGCCGGGAGCGTTGCGTCGCGCGACATCGGCGAGATCGGGCGAAAGCTCGATGCCGGTCACGGCGTAGCCGCGCAGGACGAGCTCGACGGTCGCCTTCCCCGTGCCCGGCCCGACCTCGACGACGCGCGCACCTGGCTCGAGTCCCGCAATCTGGGCGAGATCATCGAAGACCACCGCGGGATACGAGGGCCGTGCGCGGTCGTATTGCTCGGCGACGCTGCCGAACGTGGTGCGGAGGTGCTCTCTGTCGCGGTGGCGCGGCATGGCTAGATTGAACCGGATGGACGATTCGCAGCTGGTGACGATCTGGCGCGAGGTCGGGCGGAAGGTGGCCGTCGCGACGGTCGTCGCGACGCGGCAGTCGGCGCCGCGCCCCGTCGGGTCAAAGCTTTATGTCAGCGAGACCGGCGACCTTCTCGGCTCCGTCTCCGGCGGCTGCGTCGAGAGCGACGTCGTGCTCGCGGCGCAGGAGGTGCTCGCGGGCGGGCCGCCGCGGCTCCTGACGTACGGCATCACCGACGACATGGCCTTCGAGATCGGCCTGCCGTGCGGTGGCGAGATCGACGTCTTCGTCGAAGAACTCCCAAGTGACAAGTTGTCACAAGCGGATGTTCGGCTCGTGGTCGTTGCCGGCGAGGGGGTCGGCGAGGAGCTTCACGACCCCGAGCTCGTTGAGGCGGCGCGACGGCGCGGCGTCAGCCACGTCCTCGAGCTCGAGGGCCGGACCGTTCTCGCGGACGTTTCGGCACCGCCGCCGCGCCTCTTCGTGTACGGCGCGGTCGACACTGCGGAGGCGCTCTGCCGCGCGGCGAAGCTGCTCGGCTGGCGCACCGTCGTTGCCGACGCGCGGGCGAGTTTTGCGACGCCCGAGCGGATGCCGAGCGCCGACGAGCTTCTCCTCCTCTGGCCGGACGATGCGCTCGCCCAGCTCGAGCCCGACCTCGGCACGGCGATCGTCGTCCTCACGCACGACGACAAGTTCGACCTGCCAATGATCCGCGGCGCGCTCGCGAGCGACGCGTTCTACGTCGGCTGGATCGGCTCGCATCGCAACCAGGAGCGGCGGCGCGGGCTTCTCCGCGAAGACGGCGTGACCGACGACGAGCTCGCGCGCATCTGCGGCCCGACGGGTCTCGACATCGGCGCGAACACACCCGCCGAGACTGCGGTCTCGATCCTCGGGGAGATCATCGCCGCGCGCTCCGGCCGCTCCGGCGGGTCTCTGAAGGACGCGAAGAACCGGATTCACGCGTCCTTGTAGGATCGCCCCATGTTGCTCCGCGAGGTCGAGTACGCGAAGCCGGGATCCGTCGCGGAGGCGCTCGAACTCCTCGCGGCGAACGACGGGGCGAGAGCGCTCGCCGGCGGCCAGACGCTCATCAACGTCATGAAGGCCCGCGCTGCGTCGCCCGACATGCTCGTCGACCTCAATGGACTGGCCGAGCTGCGCGGGATCGAGCTCGCGGGTGACGGGACGCTGACGATCGGGGCGATGACGACGTACACGGAGCTGATGCGCTCGGCCGAGGCGAAGGCGCGGCCGATCCTCGGCGAGGTGTGCGCGACGATCGCCGACGTCCAGGTGCGGAACCGCGGCACGATCGGCGGCAACGTCTGCTCGAACGACCCGACGAACCACCTGCCGCCGCTCATGGTCGCGGTCGGCGCGACGATGACCGTCCTCGGCGCCGGCGGAGAGCGCGACGTCGCTGCGGAGGATTTCTTCCTCGGCGTCTACATGACCGCCGTCGGGCCGGGCGAGCTGCTGACGAGGATTGCGATCCCGGCCGGGAAGAAGGACGGCTTCGCCGCGGTCACGCTCGGCGCGGAGGGGACGTGCATCTGCAATGCCGCCGCGACGGTGAACGGCAGTGTGCGTGTCGCGCTCGGTTGCGTCGATGCGGTGCCGGTCGTCATTCATGCCGACTCGCCGGAGGGAGTCGCGGACGCTGTGCGCGCCGCAGCGATTGACCCGCCGTCCGACGTCCACGCCTCGGCCGACTACCGGCTCCATCTCGCTGCAGTCCTCGCAACCCGCGCAGCCAAGGAGGCAGCAGCCCGCTGATGGACGTCTCGGTCACCGTCAACGGCACGACCTACGCGCGCGACGTCGAGCCGCGCAAGCTCCTCATCCATTTCCTCCGCGACGACCTCGACCTCACGGGAAGCCATGTCGGCTGCGATACCGGCAACTGCGGCGCGTGCTCAATCCTCGTCGACGGCACGCTCGTCAAGAGCTGCATGCTCCTCGCCGTCCAGGCCGACGGCGCGAAGATCGAGACCGTCGAGGGTCTCTCCGAAAACGGCGAGCTGACCGCGCTCCAGCAGTCGTTCAACGAGCACCATGCGCTCCAGTGCGGCTACTGCACGCCGGGGATGCTCATGTCGGCGACCGCGCTCCTCCGCGACAACCCGAGCCCGAGCGAGGACGAGATCAAGAAGGCGCTCCAGGGCAACATCTGCCGCTGCACCGGTTACTGGAACATCTTCGACGCCGTGAAGGCGGTGGCGAAGTGACGGAAAACGCCACGACGGTCGCGCCGGAAAAGGTCGAGCAGCAGAAAGGCTGGGGCGGGCAGAGCGTCAAGCGCAAGGAGGACAAGCGCCTCCTTCAGGGCGAGGGCGTGTTCTTCGACGACATCAAGCGGCACGGGATGGGCTACCTCCACTTCGTGCGCTCGCCCTACGCGCACGCGCACATCACGCGCATCGACGTCTCCGCGGCCGAGGCGGTCGAGGGCGTCTACGGGACGCTGACGGGCGAGGAGGTCGCTGCGCTCACCGATCCGTTCTTCCAGATCTCGAGCGCGCCGGGCGCGAACATCAAGGACTTCGCGCTCGCGGTCGGCAAGGTGCGGTTTGCCGGCGAGGCGGTCGTGGCGGTCGTCGCCGAGACGCGCGAGCTCGCGCGCGACGCGTCGGAGCTCGTCGAGGTGGAGTACGAGCCGCTGCCCGCGCTCGTCGACGCGCGCAAAGCGCAGGAGCCGGGCGCGACCGTCCTTCACGACGACGCAGGCGGGAACCTCATGTGGTCGGGGCTCTACTCGTGGGGCGATGTCGACGGGGCGTTCGCCGAGGCGGACCGTGTGATCGAGATCGACGAGCTCCACTTCCACCGCTTCAACTCCACGCCGCTCGAATGCGACGGCGCGCTCGTCGAATACAACCGCGGCGTCGAGCAGTGGACGCTCCACACGAACAACCAGTTCCCCGGCTTCGCGGCGATCATGATGGGGCCGGCAATGAAGGTGGGGCTCGACAAGCTCCGCTTCGTCACGCAGGACATCGGCGGCGGGTTCGGCAACAAGATCACGTCGCACCCGCAGCTCGTCGTCTGCTGCCTGCTCGCGCGCAAGCTCAACCGACCGATCCAGTGGACGGAGTGGCGCACCGACTTCCACCTCTCGATGTCGCACGGCAACGAGCGCTGGTTCAGCGATACGAAGGTCGCGGTCAAGGACGACGGCACGCTGCTCGGCTTCCGGACGAAGGCGCTCGACGACGCGGGCGCGTGGCTGCGCTACGAGCCGCTCGGCGGTGTGATCTGGGCGCAGGTCGCGCCGGGGATGTACCGCTGGCGGAACATCGAGCTCGAGTTCACGCAGGTTGCGACGAACAAGGCGCCCGTCTCTCCGAACCGCGGCTACTCGCGCCTGCAACAGCTGTGGTTCACCGAGCGCGTCATCGACATCGTCGCGCACGAGCTCGGCCTCGACCCGGTCGAGGTGCGGAAGCGCAACTACATCCGCGCCGACGAGATGCCGTACGAGACGCCGAACGGCTGCGTCTACGACTCCGGCGACTACGCGGCGATGCTCGACAAGGCGCTCGAGCTGATCGGCTACGAAGGGATGGGCGCGCGCCGTGAGCAGGCGCAGGCGCACGGGAAGCTGCTCGGCGTCGGCATCGGCTCGACGCTCGACTCCGGCACGAACAACTTCGGCCAGTCGCGGCTGATCAACCCCGAGCTGCAGTTCTCCGGCAACAACGAGGTTGCGACGGTGAAGCTCGACATTTTCGGCGAGATCGTCGTCACGCTCGGCACGACGCCACAGGGGCAGGGACACGAGACGACTGCCGCGCAGGTCGTGGCCGACATCCTCAAGTGCTCGCCCGACGACGTCCACGTTCGCGCCGGGCACGACAGCTACTGGAACTCGCACGCAGGCTTCTCCGGGACCTACGCCTCGCAGTTCGCCGTGACCGGCCTGAGCGCGGTGAAGGGCGCGACGGAGATGCTGCGCGACGAGATCTTCAAGCTCGCCGGCGCCGTGTTCGGCGGCGTGCCGGCCGAAGCACTCGAGCTCGCTGACGGCGGGATCCGGATCAAGGAGAACCCGGACGCGTTCCTCCCGTTCATGGCGTGCGGCGCGATCATCAACGCGAACAACGCTGGCCTCCCCGAGGATCTCGACGTCACACTCAACTGCCGCTACGTCTACCGGCCGCCGTTCCAGGTGCCCGACATCGAGACGAAGACGGGCAACCTCACGCTCACGTACGCGGCGCAGATCCATGTCGCGGTCGTCGAGGTCGATCCGGAGACGGGCTACTACGAGATCGTCGACTACGCCGCCGTCGACGACTGCGGCAAGCGCATCAACCCGCAGATCGTGGAGGGCCAGGTCATGGGCGCGACCGCGCAGGCGATCGGCGCCGCCATCCACGAGGTGTTCGAGTACGACGAGGACGGCAACCTCCTCACGCCGAACTTCTACGACTATCACGTGCCGCACGCGCTCGACATGCCGCCGCTCGCGACCGGCTCGATCGAGAGCCCGTCGCCGTTCACGCCGCTCGGCACGAAGGGGATGGGCGAGGGCGGCGGCGCGGGGATTCACGCGGTGTGCGCGGCGATTCAGGACGCGACCGGCAAGAAGGTGACGAACTCCCACAATCCGTACCAGCGGGTCTGGGAGCTTTTGCAGTGAACGTCTCCGGCGAGCGCACGTTCGACGCGCCGCGCGCCGTCGTCTGGCGGGTCATGAACGACCCCGAGGCGATGGCGAAGACGATGCCCGGTGTCGAGACGTTCGATATCCATGACGAGCGGAGCTGGACGGCGAACGTGAAGATCCCGCTCGGCCTCGGCGGCCTGAAGATGAAGGTCGACATGGAGAAGGTCGAGGAGCGCGAGCCGGACTTCGCGAAGCTTGCAGTGAAGGGTCACGGCGTCGGCGCGATGATGAACATGGAGACGTCGTTCACGCTCGGCGAGACGCCCGGAGGCGGGACATCGATGGCGTGGTCGGCCGACGTCCACATCCTCGGCCCGGTCGGCTCGATGGGCCAGCGCGTCCTCCAGCCGATCGTCAACCAGCAGGTGCAGCATGTGCTCGCGGCGCTCGACGCGCAGGTCCAGGCCGCGAAACCGTGATGACGGTGCTGAAAGGACTGTTCGTCGCTGTCGCCGGCTTGTTCGTGCTTGCCTACGCGATCCATTCGTTCACGCCGTCGCGGGTGTCGTGCACGCGGAGTAACTGCGCGGGCGCAACGGTCATTAGTGGTGGCAACGAGACCGTACTCGGGCCTGGAAGCTGCCAAACCGTCGGCGGCGACTTCTCCCTCGCCATCGCGGAGAAGGGTTACGACTTCCACCTCCTGTCGACGCCGAAGGCCCATGGCGACTACCACAGCGTCGTCTGGCGCGACCGTGTGGATCGTCAGGGAGGCATCGTGCTCGGGGCGAAGATCGAGCTCGGCAGGGACGCGACGGGGCAGATAGTCGGCTCGTTCTCCGGGCGGAGCACCACCGGTGTTCGGACTACCGGCTCGTTCAACTGCGGGTAGCTCGTGGCAGCGCCTTTCCGGATCGGCGTCATGCAGCTCACGATGGAGCCGCTCGCCGAGATGCTCGCGTCGGCGCGCGCGATGGACGAGGCCGGGATGGACACGATCTGGCTCGCCGAGGCGTATCCGTGGTGGCGCAAGCACGGGATGGAGGCGCGTTCCTCCACTGGGGTCGCTGCGCTCATGGGCCGCGAGACGAAGCGCTTGACGATCGGCTGGGGGATCATCGCCGCCTCGACGCGCCACCCGGTGCAGGCCGCGATGGACGCGCGCGTCGTGCAGGAGGCGGCGGGGCCCGGGAGGTTCATCCTCGGCTTCGGGACGTCGAAGATCTTCCTCAACAACACGAAGACGCAGACGAAGAAGACCCTCGGCCCGATGCGCGACGCGGTCACGATCGCGCGCGGCGTGCTTTCCGGCGAGCGGTTCGACTACGACGGCGACACGTGGAGCGCGGACGTCCCGGCGATGGCGGCCGACGCGCATGCGCCGCGCGAGGTGCCTCCGGTCTACGTGGCAGCCACCGCGCCGAAAATGCAACAGCTTGCCGGCGAGATTGCGGACGGTTGCCTCACGCCGTCGATCACGACGCCGGCGTTCGTCGAGTACACGCGTCAGAACGTCGGCGTCGACATCGACGTCGGCTGCACCGTTGTGGCCTCGATCCACGAAACCGATCGCGACGCGGGCCGCGACGGCGCGCGCGAGATCGCCGGGATGTACCTCGCGAACAAGGTGCAGAACATCCAGGGCGCGGCTGACACGCTCCTCGATCTCGCAGGGATCGAGCAGGACGAGATCCGTCCCGTCGCCGACGCGATGGAGCAGGGCGGGCGGCTCGCGGCCAAGGCGCAGGTCTCCGACGCGCTGCTCGACAAGTGCCGCCCCATTGCGGGCACGCCGGCCGACTGCATCGCGGCGATCGAGGAGTACAAAGCGGCGGGCTGCTCGCACGTAATGCTCGAGCTGTGGGGCGCCGACCGGCTCGAGCAGATCCGGCTGTTCGGCGAGAAAGTCCTCCCGCACGTCCGCGGATGACGTCTCCAGCGGAATTCGGGGAGTTGTTGCGGTCGTTGAGCACGTCGCAGTCGAGCGCTCGTGAGAACCTCGTCGAGCACATGTTTCTCGCGGAGTGCCTCCAGGAGAGCTGGTTCCGGCGGAGAGAGTCGCTCGAGGTCGCTCGGGCTGAAGTCGACGCCGGAGGATACGACCTGATCCTGCGCTCCGCGGGCGTCACTCGCTACGTCCAACTCAAGGCGAGTTGGAAGAGCTCGCGGACAAGCCGGCAGACCGTGAATGCCAATCTCCAAGAGCTCAACGGTGGCTGCATCATCTGGGTCGTTTGCGAGGTTGATGAGGAGACGGGACGCGCCGATTTGACGTATCTCTGGCGTGAGGGTGCGAATCTCGGCAACCGAGTCGGTCGTCATACAAGGGGAGCAAAGAGCGAAAGGCCCAACACCCGAGTGCTCTCGAAGCGGGAATTCGAACATCTCGAGAGCACGGCCGAGCTGCTCGATCGCCTGTTCCGCTCACGGAGAAAGAAGCGGGCAGCGTGAGCGATCTACCCGTCAATCGCGACCGCCTGGTCGAGACCGCGTCGCGGATGATCGGCGTCCATTCCTTCACCGGCGACGAGGAGGGGATGGCACGGCTCATGGTCGAGCTGTTCGAGGACATGGGCCTGCAGGTGCAGTGGCAGCAGGTCGAGGACGGCCGCGCGAACGCGCTCGCGACGTGGGCCGGCACGGGCGGCGGGAAGTCGTTGATGTTCAACGGCCACGTGGACACGTCGTACTCCGGGCGCGAGCCGTGGCTGCGTGACGTGCCCGGCTTCCAGCCGGAGGCGTTCGAGCGGGACGGCCGGCTCTACGGGCTCGGCATCTCGAACATGAAGGGGGCGCTCGCCTGCTACGTCGAGGCGGTGCGCGCGCTGCAGGACGCCGGCGTTCGCCTTCGCGGCGACGTCCTCATCGCGGCCGTCGCGGGCGAGATCGAGAAGACGCAGTACCTCGACGCGACGGGCGGTGAATTCCGCGGCTACGCGGCCGGGACGCGCTATCTCGTCTCGCACGGCGGCGTTGCGGACATGTGCTTGCTCGGTGAGCCGACCGAGGGCAAGGTCGTGCTCGGCCACTTCGGCGCGCTCTGGCTCCGCATCCGCGTCCAGGGCAACTTCATCCACACGGCGTTCAGCGACGGCAAGCGCGGCCAGAACTCCATCCTCCGCACCCTCGAGGTGCTGGAGGCGGTGCTCGAGTGGATCCCGATGTGGGAGGACGATCCCGCGAACGCGTATCGCGGCGCGAAGGCGATCGTCAACGTCGGCGCAATCGAGGGCGGCTTCGGCTGGCGCGTCTCACGGA